>VTLG01016092.1_pt1 | contig 205587 bp, 220 predicted proteins | sample 4694571 | NCBI WGS metagenome assembly VTLG01 (sample SAMN12604809, study PRJNA352737) | marine metagenome | biome: ENVO:00000447; feature: ENVO:00000209|ENVO:00000569|ENVO:01000036; material: ENVO:00002151; isolation source: viral sequences binned using virsorter ... | reverse complement strand
CACTGTAAAGCAACCTGGGTATATGTTTAAGTACCCATTTCAAAATTTTTGACTACAGTTTTTTATGGTTGTAATACCCTTTTCACCCACTAAATATTAGTCTATGCTAGTAGACATTATAGTATATGGCATCTTTATAGTAGCACCTATTGTAATAATGATATGGATATGGTACGAGATGTTCAAGAGCTAATATGGATAATAAAGAAATACAGTACTGGAATAAGGTCAGTGTTTGGACCTTACGTATTATGATAGCGTTTGCTTTTATACTATCATATCTCATTATAGCAGGGCATATAGACAAGTTAATATCCTAAGGTTGCATACTCACTTTTAAAATTCAAACCTACCTAATTCTTAAATAACAGTATGACTAATGATCATAAGCGCCAACTTAATCTAGAACTATGGTTTCCAACGCCTGTATATTGGATAGATGTTCCTGATTATGAAACTCTTAATAAAGACCTTGAACCTAACATATTAGACTGGAGTAAGAAGGATCCTGGAATTAATGTAACGAATCAAGGAGGGTGGCATAGTACAACGGATATGCACACAAAAGATTGGGCAAAGCCATTGTTGTTAGAACTTCAAGCTATGCAAGTAAAAGTAATTGAAAATGAAGAATGGCAACAACCTACAAAGATAGGTAATATGTGGGCAAACGTTAACTACCCTGGAGCAAGTAATAAAAAGCATTGTCACGCAAATGCTCTATGGAGTGGTGTGTACTACGTTAAAGTACCAATGGATGCAAACAATAACTGTGGCTTTCTTCACTTAAACGATCCAAGAGATAGAGCGGCAATGATAAGACCTGATCAAAAGCCAGTAGAACAAATAGATCCAAGACTGTGGCACCAAGCAAACTATATGCCAAAAGAAGGAAGACTGTATATGTTTCCTGCATGGTTGGAACACTTTGTTGGTGACAATAACACACAAGAACCAAGAATAAGCGTATCATTTAATTTTGTATATGTCTAAAACAAAACGTAAAAAGAAACGTAAAAAGTATCTAGGTCAAAAGCTAGGCCTCCCAAATCATCCAGTAATAGGAACAACTCACATATATCGTTCATATAATGATCGTGATGATGAAGACTTTGATAGAGGTGAGGAATTTCTTGTATTAGGACTAGGATTATTAGTTTGGGGAGTATATTGGGGAATCATTAATGTAATAGATCGTTTTACTTTTGAACTCATGCCTTGGTATGTAGAACCATTTACAGCGTTTCCATTAGTAGGTGTATTAGCTATGATAGAATTATATGGTAAAAACCCATTGCATTGGTGGCCGTTAGTGTGGGGAACAAAAATCAAAATGAAACATTGGCACGATGATCCAATGGTTAAACTACAAAATTCAGTTCATCATTTAATAGATGTAGATGAAATGATTCAAAAGCTAGGTGGTCCTATTAATGTTCACCAAGTAGATCCTGATACATTAAAGTTCAGACGTAAAAAGGATATAACAATATACTTGTTATTCACGAAATAATCTCAATTGTGTTGAAAAGATGACCAAGTAGCTCCGGAATAAGCTCCGTCTATGCAACCCTGGCAGTGATTCACTCAGTGAATTCTAGCACCCTGAGCGGGCACTTGGTAACCAAAAAACCAGCGATCCTAAGAAACCGAGTGGACCTAAGGCACCTAACGATATGGGTTACCAATTAGTAAAACTAGTAGTGTAAAGCAGGTTGCAAATACTAATAATTCAATCATTTTTTTAAGGGTTTTTCTAGGAAGTATTCAAAGTTTTGTGTTTCTTTATTAACTTGTAATTCTTTAGCACCATTCCTTAAATGAAATTTACGTGCCATATCTGTTAATGGAGACAATGTTACTAGTCTATTCAAGTGGTGTGATTTTTTAATTAACTTGAATACTTCTTTAACTATTCGTTTACCACCACCTTTTTTCTTTGACCATACAGTATAAGCTATTGCAATATTACCACCTATCCCTGCTCTATGAACACCTTGACCAAAAGCATCTATACTAAACAAATCTAGTTCTTCTACAGTCTTAGGTATTTTATTAGTAAAAGCAAAACACATAAAAGCTACAATCTCTCCTGTATCATCTTTTAATCCATATATCTTTCTACCATAAGTTGTTCTAAATTTATTATCTAACTCTGGTCTAACAGGATCATCAGCAGTATTAACTTTGTCTAATTCTATTACTTCAGCTTTCTTTAACCAATCAAAAAAGTTTTCAACTTGCTTCTCTAGTTTAGAACCTTTGTATGCTTTTTTAATTTTCTTTGATTGTTCATCGTATGTTTGTTTAACTTTTTCAACATCAACGCCATTGATATCGTCTACGATTTTCTTTAAACCTTTTTTAATTTTTGTGTACATAATTAAACTGGAGTTATTACAGGATCCAAATAGTTTTCAGTTTTATCTTTTAACATTCCTTTTTCAAAATCATAATAGAAATGTTGTGTACCTGTTCTAGGAACTGATACTAATTGTTTCTTATACCATACGCCCGACGGGCTTGAAGTTGGTCCTGTAAATGATTCATCTCCGTGCATAGTAATAGAATTGTCTACACTAATGAGTGGCATATTTGCGGCATAGGACATCATATGAAGACATCCTGTATGATACTTGTCGTGTACTTCATCTTCTATAGGATCCAATCCTCTTGCACCATTAGAAGAATGAATTATAAGATCCGCTCCCATATCCATGGCTTCTCTACCAATATTTTTTTTGCCCCACCACCAACCTCCCCAAAGGTCATTACATAACATACCTACAACTTTTACATCCATACTAGGACGAGTATCTTCTCTAACAGGATCAGGTAAATGTATTAAAGGTGTATAATGTCCAGCTATAACGGCATCCCATTGAATTACATATTGTTTGTTTACTGTACCAATTAATTGTCCATTTTGAGAATAATATCTTTGTTGATTTCTTTTAATGCAACCTGCTCTTTCTTCTTCTTTCCACAATGTACCAAGTATAAGTCCCATACCATTAGTACCAGCATAGTCTTCTACTTCACATAATGCATTGTCTACATCTTTAAATGTTCTTCCTTGCCAAATTTCCCATTCTGGAAAATAACCTGTAAGGGCACCTTCGGGTGTAATTAGATAATCACACTTATTTTTGATAGCCCAATCAATACTTTTTTTGATTGTTTCTACATTTCGTTGAAGGTCTCGAGTAACCGGTATTTGTGCACCAGCGAATCTCATCGTGGCTTTGGCGTCGCTCATAAAATTCCTTTAATTACTTTTTTTTACTGCGTAACTGGACAGTTTGGATTTGCAATTGCGTCTTCTAAAGCTGAAGCACTAGCATTTAATTGTGATTCTAAATCAGCAACTGTACTTTCTAGTTCTCCTCTTAAAGCATCGGAGTCATTCAATTTAGCATTAACCGCCGCTGAATCTGATTCCCATCCTGCTATTGCATTATTCAAACCTGCTATTGCATCATCACGAACTGCTATTTCATTTGCAGAAGCTTCTAATGAAGTTTCTAACGTTGAGATATCATTAGTTAGTGAATCTATTTCTGCTTGTAAGTTTGTTTTTTCTTTCGAGTTGTTTGATACAATAATTAACAAAGCAACAACAAGAATAAAATACATCCAACCAGCAGGTTTTCCTAGTCCTTTTTTTATTTTGTCTATCATAGTAGTAGTATATATTTTTAGATTAAGGTTGTCAATGATGCTTTTGGTTTTATTATTTTGGTAGATTGCCAAAATAAATTGTTGACAATTACAAATAATTTTAATATAATCTAAATATGAACGAACAAGATGATCTTAGAGATGAAGCACATCAAAATACATATGAAAATGAAATTCAAATCTCTAGAACAGTAACTATACCATTACGAGAATACGAGTCTTTAAAAGCAAGACATAAAACTATAACAGATAAAGACTGTATTGCAACCATAGATAAGATAGAAGAATTGGTTAGAGCGATGATTAAAATGCGTATACAAGACGCTAGATTAAATGCTGTTGTGGAAAGAACGGAAGAAAAAGTTCGAGAATTACGAAAACATATCGTAAGAGTAGATTCTTTTTAATTACTTTTTACCAAAAATACTTTTAAATATTTTACGCATTTTTTTTATATATTGGTGAAACTCTTTCTTTAATTCACCCATAATTGTTTGCTTTTTCATAAAACACCCCAATTGACAGCTATTATTTAAGGTTGTACTATGGTAAATTATATGCTATATTATAAATTAACTACATAGTTAATAGATAAATACTATGTAAATGAATATATGGAGTTATTAAATAATATAGCTATGAAACGTTTAGTAGGAATAATAGCATCTGTAGTATTACTGAGCGGTTGTGCTCAACTTCCGTTAGTCTCAACTCTTGAAGGAACGCTATCAGTTAATGGTGCGATTGCAGGTGTAACTGGAAAATATGAACACCAGGCGGCAAGTGCAGTTGTTAATATGGCATCTCATAAGTCAACTGGTAAAACAGTAGGCGAACATTTATACGTTCTAGCATCAAACAAATATACTAAAAAAACTTTAGAAGACAACTTTCCTGATCAAGATTTAAGTATCGATGGTTATTGGAAAGGTTTAGACACAGACAAAAAAAATACAATTGTTGCACCAATTAAATCAACGATACACGCACCAGTTAAACTGGCTAAATCAATTGTTAAAAGTCCAGGATTTAATTATAGAGCTTTAGTTAATCCATTTCCAAGTTTAGAGGATATCCATAAATCAACAAACAAATAATCTAATCAATGAAAATTAATTTTAAACCATCAGAGAATATCACGCACTGGGTGATTTATTATATTGCCGCAATGGCGTTATTATGTTTTATCCCAATGCTTCTTAAATAATGTACAAAATATTAATCCTAGCATACCTAATAGGACAATCACCAATAGAAACACAACAAACATTTCAAATGGGGAAAACATTTGATACTATGGAAGCCTGCAAAACAGAATTACTTACAATGGATCCTGATCGTGGCACATATGACGTATTATGGGAATTTGTAAATGATATGAATTTTCAATGGGATTGGTTAGTAGCAGGTTGTAAAAATGATACTACAGGTGAAGAGTTTCAAATTGAACCGTCATATCCTAAAGGCAAACCTAAAGAATTAGAAGGTATTGATATTCAAAAGAATTTTGATAACGTTTAATTTTATTGCTTAAACATTGTATTAAGTCTTTTATAAAATCTTTCTTTACTATAATAACCAACAAGTCTAGCTATTTCTTTTCTACCAGACCAAACAATAAAAGTAGGTGTTCCCCTAATTAGTTTAATTCTTTTTTCTCTATATGCTTCTTTAAACCATTCAGGTTGGTTATGTACAGGAATAATTATTAATGGTAAATCTCTACCGTTGTATGAGAATTTGTAATCAACTGCAACTTCTTTAATAAATTTTTCACAAATATGACAAGCAGGATTATGTGCCATTAGTAATTCTAAAGCATACGCCGGAAAGGCAAATAATATAAAAAGAACCGCTAGTAAAAACTTACGCATTTTTTAATCTTCCCAGGATTTCTTTTCTCTATATGCGGGTTCGTGTCTTCCTAGTATATCAAGTATTTCCCAAGAACCATCTTCTTTGATTCTAATTTGAGCATCTACTTTGTCACATTGCATTGTGAATACTGTTTGATTACTATATGTAAATTTTTTACGTGTGGCAGGGTCTCTGAAATCTCTTTCAGCTATTCTTTTCTTTTTTAAACAGTCTACTAAATTGTCTGAAGCTCTGTGATCAACTAATATTTTTTGTCCATCTTCAGCAAGTAAGAATATGCAAACTGCAAATACAACGCCTTCTTCCGGTGTAGATTCTGATTGTGCGTGTTCTTCAATTAGAACCTTTGCTACTTTTTTTCGTGTTTATGATCTAGCCATTTGCCATCTTCGTGTGCATGGTCTTGGTCATCATCGTGAGTATGTCCAGGTGCTTCAATACAAGTACCATGTCCACCATCACCACAACCTGTACAAGCCGCTTCAGCTGGTCTAGGTAGTTGTGTCCAAATTAGAAATATTATTCCTAATAACACTGCTATAGCTAACCACATTTTTTTATTTTTCATATTAGTTCCCCGAGTGTACTTTTATAATTCTCAAACCATATTTTGTTTGAGTGTCTTCTTCTAAATCTACTGTAAGTATTTTACAAGCAAATATTACTCTTGCTTCGTCTTTCTTTTGCGAAGCATCTATTTCTCTATTTGCTATTCTTTTTGATTTCAAACAAGCAGATAGATTAGGTTTAAAGACGTGCTCTATCATTTTACCATTTAAATATAATAGTAACCCAACCACACCTTCTTTGTTTAAATGTTTTTTGCCCGGCTTATATTCCAAAGCAGAAACACTAAAAGTAAACAATACTAAAAATATTGTTGCTAATAATTTTTTCATATTAGCCTCCGTTTTGATGTTTTAAGGTTCTTTGTCCGTCTTTTAATTTTTCAACGTCGTCGCTTAATGCTTTAACATCTTCTTGTAGTCTTTTGATGTTAACGCCATTGTTTAACATTGCTTCCATACGTTCTTGTATTTTATCCAATTGTCCAGCGATGTGTTCAATAAGCATGAATTGTTCTGAGTCTGCTGGTAGTGAACCCATTTCTCCTCTAGGCCATTTTATTCTAAATTCAGTATTCTTTTCTAAATCGCCCCAAATTCTTTCTTCAGCTTGTTCTAAATCTTTTTCCGATAGTGTAGTTTTAGTTTCTAAATTATTTAAACGTTCAATTACACCAAAGTATGCCCATACTCCTACAGCCACAGCAATAACGATTGCTATTAAATTTTTCATCGGCATTGAGACCGCAGTTTGATCGCTGATATCTAATCGTTTCATTATGTGTGTATTTATTTAGAATTAGTAGATTATTACGTCCAAGGACGGCCCTTAACTAGTCCACCGCTATTTGCATTATCTACAACAGCATTGACTTGATATCTTGTAGGAAGTTGAGTTATATCTAGGGTGTTTCGTCTACCGGAATTCCCACGATTAGTTGCCGCTAAAGTTAATTTAGCAGTTTGTTTTTGCTCTTTATCCCCCAATGTTGATATACCGTTTGCCGCCATAATAATATTTACCTATTATTTCAAACCTAATTGTATTGTTATATCTCTTGTTTGTGAAATATTTTGTTGATAGCTATTTCCAAAACTTTTAACATATGGCAATAAATGAGTATATTCAGTACCAAGTACAAAGCTATTTGATCCTACTAAAAATATTCCAGTATGTCCTGCTTTTTCTTTATATGCGTTAAAATGAAAATGGAACCATGAAGTTAAAAATTGTCGAGTCCCCATTCTATCTGCTAAACCTCCTGCAACGTCACTTACAGAAAAACCTCCTGCATTTCCATAAGATTTCGCCCAATCTTCAATATTAGCCAGCCAATAATCTTTCCACCATTTTTCACTTTGATTAACCCAAATATTAGGATCACTAGTAATACCTGCTTGAGGACTTCGTCCTGGTGTTGGTTCATAATCCTTCTCTGGATCTCTTTGAGCTGGTGGTTCGTAGTCTTGTGTGTCTGGATCTATACTTGCCGCCACCTGTGCTGTTAAATTTCCTGCTCGAGCCATATTAGATTTTGTTAAATGCTTTAATGTTTTTGTAAATTCTATTTGTCCTTTGTCAAACAATCTTCCACCGCCACCAGATTTTCCTCCACCTTTAACTTCATAAGGTGTATCACCAACTATAATATCTCCACCGTCCTCACCTCCAGAACCTAATTTAATTTGATTACTTAAAGCCGCAAAAGCAACTTCACCAGGACCTGCATTACCTGATGTCTTATAGCCAGGACCTTGTAATGAAATTAAACTACGACCAAATTGTTTAGCTATTGGTGTTGTAAAAACATCTTCAATTTTTTTTCTTGTACCAGCATTAGATGTTAAAGCGGTTATATCAACAAATGTTGCGCCATTTTTATCAAAAGTATCTAAGAAGTTTTTTGCATTGGCTGGATCTTTTCCATAAATTTTTAGAAATCTATCAGCCATTTTCTCTAACACAGAAGCTCTATTATCATTATCTTTTGAAAATATTGTTTTCATTCTAGATTCAATATCTTGTTTATTAAGAACAGTATACAATTGTTTTAATATATCAATACTTGCTTGGTCTTTTAAGTTCAAATTTGCAATTGCTTTTTGCAGGTCAGTTTGCATTGATTTAAAATTTTGAGCCGCAGGAGTACCCATAATACCTCCTCCTGGCATTGGAGGTGGAGTCGGGTTTGCAGGTGCCGGAGTGGGGTCTTGTTCCTTTAATTTTCTAAACTCTGTATATCGCATAATTGTATTTATTTTAGACCCAGATGATAAATATACTTTTAGTATGCGGAAGGCAACTAAAAAGTACGCCAAGCGGCGTAAAATCATTAGAGATTCCACAAACTCCGATTTCCCAGACGTTCACCTAGTAGAATTAAACCAACAAGCCCTTAAAAACCGTAAAGAATACAGGATTAAAGTAGAACATCCTCATTGGAATCATGACTATTGTCAGGCTTGGGTTAGGCGAATGCATGAAGTAGATAGGTGGAAACCTTTACATTATAGCTATCATAAAGGATGGAAAACGTTTATATTTTATAAAATTTAATTATTTTCCTTGAATAAATTTTCTAATAATATCCATTCCTACCACCATAATTAAAATCATTACATATTCGAATTTAAGATCAAATCCTGTCTTAACAAAATATTCTCTGCCTACAATAGGCGCAATAATCGGTTATAATTACAAATTTCATTTTCCTCTAATAAATTTCCAAATAATATCGAATCCTATGACCATAGTAAGAATCATTACATATTCTAATTTAAGGTCGCCACCTGTTTTAGCGAAATATTCTCTGCCCATAAAAGAGGCAAAGAGTATTGTTAAAAAATAAGATATAAAAAAGTAAATTATTATTCTATAAAACATTACCTAATATTATTACATTATAAGAATAAAGTCAACCATATAGTAATGAGAAAGAATAAACAAGACACACTTAAAAGAATTATTAAGAGCGATATTGTAGCCATAATTTATGCCTCCATTAATGCCTGGTTTTGCCTAGTTGTCTAGTAAAGTGCCTGTAAGCCTGTTAAATTTACTTGTATTTACACTAGTATTGATAAAAGTTATAATATGTTTTAAGATATAGTATACTTTAGATAAAAGCTTCAATTTTTAGAGTGTGGTGGTAATTTTTTCTCTACCCACCAAATATGCTTTCTAGTAACTGGATCGTATTTTCGCATTTTTAATTTTTGATTTTTCTTTTCACCTTTGCCAGGTTTAAAAGCATAATAATAAAATTTGTGATCTTTCATTTTAGAATCTTCAGGAACCATTCTTACTTTAGTATAAGGACGTTTTGTTTTTGGTTTATCTGCTGGCATTAAAATTGTTCCTCTTCTGTTGATCCACTTATAGCACTTAAAGTATTACTACCTGTAACTAATTTTGATATTTCATCAAAGTATCCTGCACCAACTTCTCTTTGATGTTTAACTGCTGTAAATCCTTTATATTGTGCGGCAAATTCATTTTGTTGTAATTCAACAAAAGCAGACATACCTGTTTTACGATATTTGGTTGCTAAATCGAACATACTATAATTTAATGAATGAAATCCTGCTAATGTTATAAATTGGAACTTACAACCTAGTTCACCTAACTCGTCTTTAAAATTACTTATTTGTTTATCATTTAGTTTAGCTCTCCAATTAAATGACGGAGAACAATTGTATGCAAACATCTTATTTGGAAATTGTTTACGTACTTCTGTACAAAATTCTTTAGCTTCTCCAATGTCTGGGTTACTAGTTTCCATCCATAACAAATCACTATATGGAGCATAAGAAAGTCCACGTGCAACTGCTTGATCCATTCCTGCTTTTGTTCTAAAGAATCCTTCAGATGTTCTTTCGCCTGTTATAAATTTTTGATCTATTTCATCGTGATCACTTCTAATTAAAGCACCAGCAAGTGAATCTGTTCTTGCAATTATTATTAATGGAACTTTCATAATGTCCGCGGCAAGTCTTGCCGCTATAAGTTTTTCAATCATTTCGCTAGTAGGTACTAAAACTTTTCCACCCATGTGTCCACATTTTTTTGCTGAAGACAATTGATCTTCTAAGTGTACTCCTGACGCACCTTCTCTAATCATATGTTTGAATACTTCGTGTGTATTCAATACACCACCAAATCCTGATTCAGCATCTGCAATAATAGGTAAAAAATAATCTATATTCTCTTTGCCTTCCATATGTTGAATTTGATCTGCACGAATAAATGTATTATTAATTTTTTTAAGTATGCGAGGAACACTTTCAGTATTATATAATGACTGGTCTGGATACATTTCGTCTGTTGTATTTGCATCTGCCGCCACTTGCCACCCTGACAAATATACAGCATCTAATCCTGCTTTGGCTTGTTGTAGTGCTTGATTACCTGTAAGAGCGCCTAAGGAACTTACGTAAGGTAATTCTTTTAACTTGTACCAAAGTTTTCTTGATCCTCTTTCAGCAAGAGTATATTGAATGTCAGCAGTACCACGTAATTTTTCTACGTCTTTTTGAGAGTATGGTCTGATAATGCCATCCCATCTATTAGAATTCCAATCCATTAAAGGGAGAACATTTCTCATTATCGAATCCATTATTGTTCCATTGTTTTAACAATACGATTAGTAACTTTATATGGATCGGCATTACCCGCTGGACGTCTGTCTTCTAGATAACCTTTCCAGTTACTTTGTGTAAGATTCATTGGTATTCTTATACTTGCACCTCTATCACTAACACCATAACTAAATTTACTAATGTGTTGGGTTTCGTGTAATCCTGTTAAACGTTCATCGTTCTTACTGCCGTACTCTGCAATATGTTCATCGTGTGTTGGTTGAAATTTATCACAAAGGCTTTTAATGTATTCTTCTCCACCTTCTTCTCGCATTTTATTATTTGAAAAGTTAGTATGCATACCGTTTCCGTTCCAATCTCCTTTAATTGGTTTAGGATCTATATTAACATCTACTTCATATTTTTCTGCTATTCTGTAAAGTATATAACGTGCCATCCAAGCATTGTCCGCCGACTTTTTAGCACCTCTACCAAACACTTGATATTCCCATTGTCCTAACATAACTTCTGCGTTAGTTCCGTGTATTGAAACTCCTGCCTTTAAACATTTTTCAATATGTTCATGCATTATTTTTCTTCCTAAGGAACCTATATTAGTTCCTCCTACTCCACAATAATAATCTCCTTGTTCCTTTGGAAAAACTGATGGGTCCGGATCCCAACCTAATGGACGTCCGGACAACATCAATGTATACTCTTGTTCAAAGCCAAACCAATATTCTTTTTGATTTATACTTTCAATTTTATTTCTTGAGTTTGTTTCATGCGGTGTTCCGTCTGCATTAAAGACTTCACATAACACTAATTGATCAGATGCAAAAGGACTATTGTATAATCGTATAGGTTTTAATATACAATCTGAACTTGAACCTTTTGCTTGTTGTGTGCTAGAACCATCGAAGCCCCATAATGGAACTTCATCAACGTGACTACAATATCTGTCTACTATTTTTATTTTTGAACGTAAAGTAGGCTCAGGAAGATATCCGTCTAGCCACACGTATTCTAGTTTAGTCTTTTGCATAGGTTATTAACCCGTTGACCATCTCTTAGGATCTACTTTATGTAATCTAGGATTATATCCTTTAGGCCAATTTAAATTTATATGTAATGTCGAATCATCTTGACATACAATTCTAATTTGGTGACCTGTAGGCGTAGAATCTTCCCAAAAGCGTTCATAGTTATTAATATTAATAACTTTATGTTTTGCTTTTTTATTACCTTTAAGACTTAATGTTTTTAAAAGTCTCTTTACGTAATGTTCCTTTACTTTTTTCTTTGCCATAATTTATTACTCCTGTGTCTTGTTGTTGTGCTATTTTTGCCGCGAATTCTTCTATCTCTTTCTGCTCTCTTGTTTGGCGTCCTACTTTTTGGATATTTTGAGTAAGAACTTTTAGAACCATATCCGTATTATATTATTAATTTGACACAATGTCAACCGACTAACCACACGGTGACACCAATTACTATTGCCATAATAATTAAGGCTCCGAACGTAAAATATTTTTGTCTATTGATTTCTTTTTGAATTTTTGGATCTATTGTCATCTAGTTTTGAGTTCTTGTTCGTTTTTTGATTTCCATTCCATAGAAGTATCTGGGTCTTCCCATTTATATATTTCTTCCAAAGTACGACTACAACCTAAACAATATCCACTATTGAGATCAATACTACAAACTCCTATGCACGGAAATCTGTAGATCTCGTGGCTACTCATACTAAAATTTTGTTCTGTTACACCTTCTTTGATCATATCATTATTGCTATTATAAACAAAATAGCTAATATAGTCAAGATCCAAGGTGCAAAGTCTATTAATAATTCTTTAAAAAATGTCCACCACCACCACATAAATTAAAACGTCCTCTTCCACATAAATTGATTCTTTTCGCATTCTTTTGCTTTTTTATAATTTTCTTCGAGACTTAATTTACTAGAAAAATCATTGCAAGTAAAATTGAATTTGTATTCAGAACATGAAATTAAAAATATAAATGTTAACAATACTAATATCAGTTTACCCATTACAACAACTTAATACATCCATCATCCAGAAATGATAAATTAAGATTCCTATTATTATTCCTTCTAGCCATGCCGCATAGGCACACCAAACTGGGTACTTACGAATTATTTTTATTTTCCAGTTCCAAAGTTTTTTCCACATTATTTCATATCCTCTTCTAAATATCCTATAATAATTTGTGCTAGGATCCAACCACAATAAATCGATATCATAATACCAAACAATATTTCCATTAGTCTTTTCTAAACCACGTCATCCATATTAAGAAAGCTATTGCAATAAGATAATAGATTGCAAATAGCCATTCCATTATCTTGTAGCCCACCACATTAAGAATATTAATCCAATAGCTACTCCAAAGTATAGTAATATGAAAAATAAATCAATTTGTGGTTCTAGATACATTATTTCTTTTTCAACCAGGTTAATATTTTTTTACGACTTTCTTTCCGCCAAGGTTTAAGATCAAGTATAATATAGAAGAAAATCCCTCCTGCTAAACAAACTGCTAAAAATCCAAATATAACTTTAAATACTGTTACCATTTTTTACTTGTTTCTTCCTCTATTGGTTCTAACAAAGGTTCTAATTCTTCTTCTTCATCATATATTTCTTCCTCAGTTAGTTCTTCTAATATTATTTCTTCTTCTACTACTACTTCTACTCTTCCTAATATTACAGAAAGACTTACATATTCCATATCTCTTAAAACTAAAAAGTCTACAGAATCTCCAGGCATTTTTAACCATAATATTTCTATCACATCGGGTACTACTCTAATTGGAGTATTATCCATTGATACTATTATATCGCCTGCTTGTAATCCAAAATGAAATGCCGCTGATTCATGTACAACTTCTTTAATTTCTAAATAACTTTCTATGCCTCTAAGGTTTAATTTTTCATATAATTCTCGATCATCTATTATTCCCATTTGTATTCCTATACTAGGTTTAGTATGATGACCTACTTGAATAATTTGTTCTACAACTCTTTTTGCTAATTTCCAAGGAATAGAATAACCATAGCCTACATAAAATTCTGTTGGGGAAATTAAAAGAGTATTAACACCTATAATTTCACCTTCTTCATTAAGTAAGACTCCTCCAGAGTTTCCTGGATTTATTACAGCATCAGTTTGATAATAATGAACAAAACTGTCTAATGGATTTGGTCTATAGTCATAACTTAAAATTCCATGTGTAAATGACCAAATTAAATTTAAGCCGTGACCTAATGCATAAACATCATCACCCATGAGTGGATTTTCTGTTGCCCAATCTAATTGACTATGTTGTACGTGTTCTTTAACTTCTAATACAGCAATATCAACTGTTTCGTCATATCCTATAAGCACAACTTCTTTTACTGCAAAAGGAAAACTCCATGTGTATATTGTAAAAGTGTCCATACCTTTAACAACGTGATAGTTTGTTACTATATGGATATCGTTAATAAAGAAACCTGTTCCTAGTGAACTTTTAGGTGGGACAATTACTTCTGGTTGTTCTCCGCGTTCTTCAAAGAAATCTTTATAAGGATCTTCGCCGTTAGGACTTGGGACTCCTTTTTTATTATTCGGCATTATAAATTTTTTAGATTCGCCTGCTGAATGACCAGTAACAACTACTATGCTATCAAAAGCTCTTTTCCATTTCCAATCTTGCTTTTCATAGTCAAATGTTCCAGCTGTAGACAGATCAACTGTCGTTACTAATATTAAACTGACTATGAATATTATTCTAGCGAACATTATTTCCCCATTGCTACTACAATGAGTGCGCCAGCTACTGCTAGTCCTACCAATATAAAAAATATTGCTAATACACTCATTATAAGTGTATTTAACCTTAGAAATGTTTATGCGAGTTCTTTAGACTTTTGTTCTTGTTGACGTTGTTTTGCCCAAATTTTTACTTGTCTCTCCCAGTATTTTTCGTTAGCCTGCTGTTGAGCTGATGGAGGCATAGTCCATAAAACATGATGAATTGTTGTTGCTATAAGTGTTCCAGTAAAAAATAAGGTTTCCATATAAGTCTATTTATAGTACCAAAATATAAATATCGAAGTGAACATAATAAACAAGGAATAAAATGACTAAAATGAGAAAATACACTTTTATAGATTCAAGCCTACCCGAAGGTGAGGATACAAAAGTAATTGAAGCTTTAGGTTATAAAAAAGCTGTGAAGTCTTATCAAATTAGTTCCAAAGCTCCAGAAGTTAATGTATACTGGACAAGTAAAAAAGGAACTGAATCTTCTTTAACTCAAGTTCTTCCTTTAGGAAGAGGTAAAAAAGTAGGCAAGTAGCGACATGGGCCGTCCTAAAGTTCATACCCGTTATGGACCAGAAAAACAGGAACACTTACCTAGGACGCATCAGGGCCAAAAAGTTAAGCCTTGTTTGTTCGTATCTTTTGGCGGAAAGAAGAAAATGTGTGCCGTAATAGAGGCTACGGGCGAAATGGTATGCGATGAAAATGGCAAACCTTTACCTTGGCAATCAGTCGGTTCCTAATGTATACTGCTAAAATTAGATAAATATTGTTTAATTAAGACAAGGAGACAATTATGAATAATATGATTAGTAAAGTTACAGGACTTTGGACTAAAGGAAGTAACGTACAGAAGATAGGAATTGTCGTTGTTGCAGTTATTATACTGTGGGCTATATTCTAAGCCAAAAATATTCCAAAACCAAAATCCTACAATAGACAGAACTTTTATAATGGGTTATTAGATTAAACTCTAAAGCCCATTATATTAGCACTTTATAAGCTCACAGACGTCGCTACAAGGGTCTTGTTTGTAAATTAATATACGTGCCTACCACCACCAAAATACAGCCTGTTCTTGCAATTTCAAAAACACCATTTCATAAATATTTTTACCCCTATGAAGAAATATATTGGAAAATTTATCCAAGTCGATTGGAATCAGATAATCAAAAATCTTGACGGTGTAAAACGTCAATACGAGTCAACTCCTTCAGATTATAAAGACAAAATGCAAATTGAAACAGCATTTAAGAATGTTGCCAATATAATAGATTTTGAAACCTTTCATGATGGTTTTGGCAATGTTAATAAAGATTTTGGCAATTGGTTAAATGCCAAACCTGTTATGTGTTGGATTAGCGAAATGAAAACAGGATATTGTGTTCCACCTCATATTGATGATCAAGAAATAAATGAAGTGTTGGGCGATCAACCAAAAGATAGTTTTGTTAGATATCATTGTCATATATCAAATCCTTGTATGGGTAGTACATTAATTGTTGAAAAAGATTGTTATCATATGGAAGAACAAGGTGCTGTATATCAATGGAATAAAATAGATGCAGAACATTGTGGATTTAATATTGGAAAACAAATCAAATACATATATCATTTTATAGGAGAAAAAACAGATGATGAAAGAATTAAATATCATCATTTTTATTAAAATATGATAAAGCAATTACAATTTGATTATTGGCCTATACATAGATCGGATGATATTAAAAATCCTTTAATAGAGGAAGGATCCTTACAAGATTTATTATCTACATATTGGAATAATGTAGAGTGTTGGCCTACTATAGAATTATCTAAAGAACAAATGGATAAAGGGTCAGTACAAAGAACAGCAGATATAGAAATAAAAGAAAATAATATATTAAATTTAATAAACACACAACGTTGGGTACAAGACGAAGAACAAATAGAACTTTCTTACTTAATGCAATTACAATCATCTAATGGAAAATGGAAAATAAATTTTACATTAGACGTAGGTGATGTACCTGAAAATGATTTAAATTCTTTTAATGATAAGTTTGGAATAGGTTGTGAAAAATTTCATTTTAAATTAAATGATGAAAAACTTATTGTTGATCAAGAAATAAAAGGAGGACAACTTTATAGAGCTACTAAAGTTTTTGAATGGAACAATAATACTCCTTTAGTTTTAGAAATAGAAGAATATGGTTATAGTAGTACAAATAAAAATTCTACATTTACACAAGGAGTTAAGTGGACAATAAATGAGCGAAGATAATTATTTTGAAAGAATGGCGGCTTATCGTAAACATCGAGAAGCAGGTTTTGGGGAGAAAGTAATTTACGCTCCGGATATGATATCACATGGTAAAAGAATTAATATTGCAAAAAACATTTATCATAGATATTTAAAATTACCTGTTGTGTTTAATAAACCTAAAATGTTTGAAAAAGATTTAGAAAATAATTTTATAACATATATGGGTAAAGATGTTGTGCAACAAGATTTTATAGACTGGTTAAGCAAATATAATTTAAAAGTTAGTAATGTAGTAGAAGGATTTTTTACAAAAACAAATGGTAGTATTCCAGTTCATAATGATACAACAATTAAACCAGACATAAAAGACGCTTGTAAAATTAATTTTACTTGGGGTCCTAGTAATAGTGTTACACGATGGTGGAGAGTTAAAGATGAAAGTAAGTTGAAAGAAATTGTACATGATACGACAGAAGTTAATAAAGGGTTAGAAGAAGCTGGTGTCGTACCTGATATAGACTGTTATAAGTGTTATAGTGCTAATAAAGAAGATTTAGATTTAGTACATGAAGCAGTTATAGATAAACCTAGTTTAATGAACGTAGGTCAATTGCATGACACATATAACCCTGATGCTGGTCAAAGTAGGTGGACATTATCATTTACAATATTAAATAATACAGGAGAACATTTAAGTTTTAATGAAGCTCTAGAACTTTTTAAGGAGGTAGTATATGAATAGAACGATAAAACTTACGTGCCCTAAAGAAGAGGGAAAAAGATATTTTTCCAAAGCTGATCACGGGTACGAAAACAATTTGAATATTTCATTTAATAACAATGTTGTATTCAAAAATATAAACGATGCAGAAGAACTGTTGCCAATTACAGAAAGCAAACAAGTGGAAATGTCAGATGATTCGCCAAGTAAATTGGTGTTAGATTATGATATAAAATTTAATGCTAGTACTGAAAAGGTTATTGTTAAATTTACAATTGACCCTGCTACTAATGTTATTAATACAATGTTTGATAGAAAAAACTTTGTAGGAGGAAGTGAAAATTTAATAGAAGATTATTATGTTAAGTTACAAATTAATGATAATGTATCTATGTTGGATAAAGAATTTCATAAAGGAGATTTTAAACAAGTAAATTTAGCTCATCCTATAATTGCACAACAACCTATTGACATAAAATTAGAATCAAAAAAAGCATTTGAAGGAAACAACAATATAACATACGACCAAATAGAAATAAGAATAGAATAGAATAAGTGAAACATTTAAAAGGATTAATACCCGGGCCACAACAATTAACTAATGTAGCCAAGCCGCATTGGCAGTACGGCTATATTAAAGATAATAAAAAAATTATTGATCCTTTGTTGCACTATGGTTGTTTTTTATTAGGGTTTAATAGACCAGACATATTAGATTACGTCCACAAAAATATGCAAATAAAACCCGAAATAGCAGAAAGTATTGTAAGAAACGAAAATTTATATTTGAATGATTCCAGTTATATGTTAGCGGATCAACTGTTTCAAATGTGTGGATATAAAAGTATATTTGCATTAAGTGGCAGTGACGCTAACGAAGGAGCAATTAAATTAGCTTCAGCATATCAAAAAATTGTAGGACAAAACAAACGCACAAAGATTGTGTGCTTTGAAAACAGTTACCACGGTAGTACATTTTTAAATTACAACCTGGGAGACGGTTTGTTTGGTGATCCTTTTTATACGCTTAAACCGTATGACCAAGTCATCAAATTAAAAAAGGACTTCGATATCTCCAGCATCGATTGGAGCGAAGTGATGTGTATCATTGTAGAAACTTGTTCTTATAGTCAGACGTTGCAACCCAACACTGAACAATTTTGGAACAAGTTAACTCAACTTCAAAAACAAGGAGTTGTGTTAATACTTGATGACATCTTTATAGGGGGAGGCAAGACAGGCAGTTTTGTCGGATGGTATAGATTGCCTGTCAAGCCCGATATATTCACAATGGGTAAAGCCATAACAGCAGGTTTCTTTCCGTTGAGTGCTACTATGTATGGACAACGAATAGATGAAGTGATCCCTGATAATTTTGATTGGGAACATGGATTTACATACAATTTTAGTCAAGCAGGTATCTTAAGTACATTAAAATACATAGACTTGTTGCACGAAGAAATGCCATTTGAATTTCATTTTACATTAAAAGAACGAGCAATTCATATTTTTAAAGAAGCTGGATATGACATTGTAGGACACTTTGGATTAATCTTTGACATTAAACGAGGAGAGGATAGACAGTTTTTTGTTATTCCTATTAATGCTACAGATGAATACTTTGACGTGTTAAAGGAGCAATTAAAATGAAAATAGTTGATAACTTTTTAAGCGAAGAAGTTTATAAAAACTTTGTAGATGCATTACAAAATGAAAAGGCTCCTATGGAGCTTCCTAGTGATGAAGAAGATCATAAAGGATTAGACAATGTTAAGTTATATCGTGTAGAAGGTATAGCAAGAACTATGTTTATGAATGAATTAGAAGAACAAGACTTTTGTAAAATAGATTGGGACAAAGCAGACTTTGATGTAAGATATCATATAACAAGAGCCCCATACTATTCAAATTTTCATTGTGATCGTTTATCAGATTGGAAAACAGATAACATAGACTATTGTGGCATTACATTTTTTATGAATGCAGAATGGAATCCAAACGATGGAGGATTCTTTATGTGGAAAAATCGTTGGACTAGTACTACAGGAGAGTTTGTAGAACCTATAGCAAACAGATTAATATTAAATCCACAAGACTTCCCCCACGCAATAACACAAATTACAAATAAAGATGTTGTGCGACACAGCATACAAATTTTTATAAACAAAGGATATATGTTATGATCTACACAGAATATGATCCATTACAATCTGTAATCGTAGGAGACACGTACTCTCCTGGAGACGTGGATCATTTGTTGACTAAAGGCAACATTAAACAATTTAATCATATCCTAGAAGAAACTAAACAAGATTTAGAAGCATTATCAACCTTTCTTACAAAAGGGGGTGTTGAAGTATATCGTCCTAATGTTTACAAATATAATGCTGTAAAAATGCCACAGTTCAACATAAATGTACCAATTGCACCAATCGTACCAAGAGATCAGTATATGGTTATGGGTAAAAACATTATGCAAACTTATACAAGTTATACAGACAGATACTTTGATGCTATTAGCTATTATGAAATATTTGAAAAATTATTCCGTGAAGGCTATCGTTGGATGAGTCAACCAGCCCCTATGCTTATGGATTTGAATACTACAGACGAATGGTTTATGAGTGATAGAACGTATGTAGACAAATTATCTGATAGAGTGTTGTGGCATACAGCTACAATGTTTAAGGCGGGCGATGCATTTATTGTTAATACACGAGGTCCTGGAAGTCAAACTGGATTAGAGTGGTGTAAGCGTGAGCTACCTGAATATAGATTTATTAGTAACGAAGGTACACGAGTTAAAGAGTTTGGACACATTGACCACGGCTTTATTATGATAGATGATGAAACAGTAATTCACGCTGGAATGGATTGGGTTCCTAAGTGTTTGCATAACAAAAAATTAATAGATGTTAGTGATTGTTTGCCCGAATTAAAAATGGATAGGTATATTCAAGACTATGCTAAAGCACGAGATAAAATGGATGTTGCTTGGTTAGACAAGTATTTAGAGAATTGGAGAGGGTACAGTCAAGAAGTTTGCTTTGATTTAAACGTATTAATATTAGATAGAAACAATATTGTGTTTGCAAGACATATACCTAAATTGTTTGAAAAACTAAAGTCCTTGCACATCGATTGCCACGTAGTGGAGCAACGTCATTATTTGTATTGGGATGGTGGAATACATTGTAGTACATTAGACGTTAAACGTGCAGGCGTCAAAAGAAAAATCATATAAAATCTGTTTACCGAATGCTACCGCGTCGCTTCGCGACTTCTTACTTTCTGGCGGACGACCGCTTCGCGGCTATTAGTCTTTATCTAGGTTGGACAGAAACTCTCGCAATTTAGTAGAGTCTCCTTCTTTAGCTTGAGGTATTCTAGTACCTTTACTAGGATCAACGGCTGTTGTTTCTGGTTGGTCTGGTGATGTTTTCTTTAATGTATTATATACTTGACCTACTCGTTTATCATATTTTTGAGCGTCTTCATCTTCAATTAAATCTCTAATTCTTAATGAATCTATATCAAATTCTAAATCTATTTTACTACCAATACCACTAGATGATCTAGTTTTCATTAATTGTATTTGATATCTTCCACGTTCTCTCATTGCTCTACTAGTGAATATACCAAATACATTATCAGCAGTTTGTATTTTACTAATACCGCCTGCTATATGTGAGTGATCAAATTCTATTTCTTCAACTGAACCTCTGTTCAATTGTGATGCAGTTACAAATATAATTCCTAATTCCATTGATAAATTTCTTAATTCTTCTGATACAAACTTATCTTTAACAAATAAATCACTTGGAGATACTTTTTTAGATATAGGCATCATTAAATCTAAATAATCAACTAGCAATACATCTACTTTGCTTTGTGTTTTAATTTCATATTCCTTAATAAATGATCTAATATCGTTTGCATTTTTACCACTTGGCAAATATTTAATTTGGAATTTACCAGCTTTCTTGCCAAGTATTTTTACTTTCATTTCAACACCTTCTAATTCTTTAAAAATTTTCTTTGTTGGAATGTCAGTAAGCATACTATCTATTCTCATTGATATTAATTCTTCACTTAATTCAAAGCTAATATATAAAATATTCAATCCTGCTAACGTCCAGTTACAACCTAAATTTGTAAGAAATAAAGATTTACCTGCACCTGATCCTCCTGCAAATATATTAAGTTCTCCTTTATTAAATCCGCCAAATAGTTTTCTATCTAATGTTGACCAGCCTGTACTAACTTGACCAGCCTGATTTTTTAATTTCATTAATCTTTCTTTTGGATCTTTAAAATAATCTGTACCTAAATCTTTGTGTAGTCCTATTTGGACTGCCTTTTTAACCAAGTCTTCAACTGGACCATAGTCACCTTTTTCTAACATATCTGCAGATTTTAATATAGCTCTTTCAAGACTTTTATGTCTAACAAATGTTTCAAAGTCTCCTAGTAACCAATCATAATGAGATTCATGAAGTCCTTCAGGTACTTTTAAATCTGTTTTACAATTTGCATTAATCATATCTGGTGTTGGTAATGCATTATGTTCAGCAACATATTTGTTAAGATAATCTGCCGCACTTTGTAATTTTCTATCAAATAAAGACTGATCAAATATAGATTGACATCTAACAAATGCTTCTGCATTTCCTAGCATCATTTCTAGATAAACTTTTTGAATATCGTATCCGTATTCTTTATTTTGTCTTGATTTTTCCATTATCCTTATTGTACCATACATCGGGATCAAAGTCAAGGTGTTTTGGATACCTTGTTAGAACAGAACCAATACAAGAGCCTGGATCACCCGGATTTGGTGGAATCCAAATGTCATCCCATATATGTTGTAATTTACTAATAGCAGTTTTGTTTAATGCACAACCACCTACAAAAACTACATTATCAGCTTTAATATTTGTTTGGCACCATCCACTAATACTAACTAAAGTCAATTCAAAAATATGTTGAGTAGTTGCGGCTATATTGGCTAAATCTTCTTCTGACGTTAGTTCAGGTCTCCACCAATTAGCTCCCCGATGTAAATTTTCTCTTAATCTAAAAGGCATTCTAGTATCAACTAATTCTTCCATAAATTTTCTATAGTGAACTCTCCAGTTACCTTTTTTAGCAAGTTGTTCTGTTTTATATTCTTCTGCGTTTGGTTTAAATCCTACTCGTTGAGTCATTGCACTATAAAATAATCCAACACTATGAGGATATCTTTGTGAGTATACTTGTTTTAAATGATTTCTTTTACCATGCCATATAGTAAATGTTTGAAATTCTCCTATACTATCTAGTACAACTATTGCGGCATTTCTTTCAATAAAAGGTGCTGTAAAATATCCGTAAGCCGCATGACTGTGATGATGTTTTGCATATTCGATTGGAACTTTATGAATACCTGCTTTAGCTAGATATTTCTTAATATTATTTTCTTGAAATAAAAATCCTTGACCTGCCCATAACTGTCGTAAACTTTTTAAAAAAGGTTTTTCATACCAAATAATTTTTGCCGGGAAAGCCCATCTAGGATTTGATCTAACATAAGCTAACATCTTGCCACTTAAACTTGGATCACCTGGTTTACCACTAAAGTCTCTAGACAGTCCTGCCCAAAGCAGTTTAAGTTTATAATGATCCGTTAAACCATTCGGACTCCACTTCATCACGGCTAAACTTGCATCGTGACTATTACCTGTTATTCCCCATATTATCATATCTTATTTGTATATAAATGGATCTCTTTTTTGTAGTTCTTTAACTTTCTTCTTGTACTTTCTGTGTTCTAGAAATTTAGTTATAGGAGAAAATAAGAACGAAAAGAACTTTTTTATATAAACCATTTTTTCATCCTTAACTTTATCTTCAATTGTGATTCCTGTGCGTTTTTTATGATTGCATACAAAGTATGTAGTCGTCCGTATTTACCAACGGCATCGGAAATATCTTTAATATCATGATCCCAATCGGGCATACTCACGCTCCATCCCAAGTTCAGAGCATCATGAACTAACTTTTCTCCAGCTTCATCTCTGTCAGGTACTACTATCACGTGCTTACCTAAACTGTTTAATAAAACTCCTTGTTGGTCTTTAATTTCACTTCCTAATAGTGCTACACTATCTATAGTAATTGCATCTATAGGTCCTTCTACTGCAATTACATATTTTCTATCATCATCTTGTCCATCTATGTTAAAAACATAGCCTGGTTGTTGTTCAGATAGATATTTTACTTTATCTGAGTGAGTAACTCTTCTAGCAGTATATCCTACTATACGTGATTGATAATAAAAAGGAATAATTAATCTATCTCTGTAGCCACTATTATTAGACCAATAAAACTCATAATCATCTAACTTTAAACTTCTTTTGTCTACATATTCTAAAACTTTATAAAAATATTTGTCCTGTTCTGTCCATTCGTGTAATGGTTTTGCTCCTTCCGGAAGCTCTTTATTTTTAAATTTTGGTAATTGTGTTATTGCTTGATATCCTACTGTATCTGTTTTGATTTGTAGAACTGCTAATGCTAATTTAGTAATTTGTTCATCTGGCATATTAAGCCATCTCATGAACCTTTTCATTTTATATGATAAGTTTCTACCAATTCTCCAACTTGCTGTAAAACCACAGTTAAAACAATGGAAACTTACACCTTCATCAACGGTACCAATTAGACCTCCTCGTTGTCTAGTATCCGCAGTTGTGCCCATATGTTGACAACAAGGTGCGTTAAAAGATAGCCAACCGCTAGGTGTTTGTTTTCTTTTTTGGGGTAAGTGAATTAATAATGCGTCATATACGATATTCATATATGCATTATAAAATAATTTTAATGAAAAGTCAATTAGTTTCGAACTAATATTTTGTCTATAGTACCAGCAGTTATTTGGTGTCTGAATCTTAAGTGTTGATATACGCCATTGAAATTGACATATTGAAGTGTGTCACCAGAAGTTAAATTGGTTGTGCTTATATCTGCCCAATTTGTACCTGCACCTATCTGAGCATCTAAAGTACCTTGTACTGTTAATGTACCAACTGCATCTGTAGTATAATATGCCGCAGTATGTAAAGCTATATTTCCGTTTAATGCCGGATCGGCTGTAATTGTTTCTGAATTATATATTGTATTGTCTGCTGTATCTTGAATAAATGTTTTAACTTCATGCGATACTTTAGGTCCAGGAAAGTTGCTAGTATTAAGATATATTGTTCCTTGACTTCCGAAGTGTGAATTAGGATAAGTTAAAACGTTCTTAGCATCATTTGTATGATACAAATAAACACTATAACTCATATATTGTTGTTTAAGATTTAGTAAATCGTTTTCAGTTAATGTTATAGTAAATTGTCCTACTTTGCTTGGAGTAGATGTTTCTATAATAGTTCCATCTTTTTCAGCAACTAAAGTATTGTTTTCATCCCACATTTTAAACTTAGGTGTGTATGTATTAAGGATACTCACAGCTTTTTCGTCAGCATTTTTAACCTCAAACTGAAGAACATTGTCTATATTTCTGTAAACATTTATATTTCTTTGATACACGGATCTATACCTCGTAACTTGCCCTGCCAAATTCGCAGTAAGCACTATTCTATTATTTAATAAATATCTTCGTATAAGTTGCATAATACACCATCAATTAGTAACAATATAACGTATTTATTAGAAAAAAGAATGCTAAAAGAAGACATAGAGAAAGATTTTCCCTTCATAAGTGTAGTAGAGTATGGAGGTAAGGAATATGTGGGTGTAATCAACAATCAAGACCACGCAATCACTAGTATGTACATCTATCAGGACTTAAAGGGCGATAGTCAGAAAGCTGACTTTGTAGCCTTGTGTAAAACCTGGTGGTGGGAGTCTAATAGAATGATCCCTATTGGAATATTTTTAAGAAAAGAAATGCAAAATTATAGGGAAATTTTAATGATAATGAATACTAAAGATGTTACAGTAAAAATGGGTCACGTCACAAATTTAAATAATCTTGCTGTAAAAAGAACAAAAAGAAGATCAGTTCAACTAGTTAGAAAACCTAAAGAAGTAATCAAAAAAATCAATCAATAAATATTTAATACTTTTCAAGGGAGTATTAAATGTATAAATGGACCGATGAAACAAGATTGGTGTGGTATGCTATAAGTGGTAGAACTGTCTGGTGGCATGAACGATGCACAGATACAGGTGCAGAATTTCCAATATATCGAGAACCCTATTGGGTAGAAACAATGGAAAATAGTGGTTGTCCTAATTGTGATTTAAGACTAGAAGATGAGGATTTATTTTCTGGAAAAGCAATAAAAGACTGGCAATCTCATTTATTTAGATTTAATAATATTTTAAATGGGCCACGTTACTCTAAAGAACAAAAGTTAAAATTAAAATAAAGATAAAAATAAAAACAAAAAAGTATACTACTGCTTTTTGCAATGGTGCGTGTGTTAACCATTTCATATATTATTCCTCTTTAGCTTCTTCTTTATGAATTTTACTATGTTCAGGTGCATCATAGTAAGGAAATATTGTCGTATGTCCTTCATTAACTTGTTTTGCCCATTTAATTTTATTCCAACCTCTTTCATGTAGGTAATATAAAAACATTTTCGTTACAACTTCTATACCTGCAATAGCACCTGCTAAAGTTGCCGCACCTGTAATAATCCAACTTATTAAAAACGTATCTGAAGTTGCTATAATTCTCCATGTAAGAGTTTTAGCTAAACTTCTTTTTTTATGACTTTTTGACATTATTTCCTTTTAATTGTTCGCATAAAAGATTCATATGTACAATTACTGCCATTGCATATGAAGTTGCGTGGGATTTTTTAAAAAAGTAACTTCCATCAGTTGGTTTAATCCAAACATTTTTTAATATTTCATCCCAAGTTTTTTTAAGTAAATATCTTTTAGCTGGTCTAATTATTGCCAATACAGCCGCTAATTGTTCTATGTTTACTGGTTTAAGTTTTTTTAATATTTCTACGTGTCCATTAATATGAAAAATTTGATCTACAAATTCTTTTGCTTCTAATAATTCCCATAATGGTTCAGTGTTTATTAATTTATTAAGATGTTTTTCATCTTTAATATCTTTATAAATGCTAACGTTCAAACAATCTATTTTAAAATATCCTCTTTGTTCTGCGTTTTCATAATCAAGTGTACAAAGATTGTTTACTGGATCGTGAGGTACTTCTGTAAAGTAAACTCCAGTATTATGTTTCTTTCCAGAATCTAATTTAGCAATTCTGTGTTTAATTTTATCTAGTAAAATTGATCTATCTGCAAAGTCTATATCTATATCTGGCATCTAACAATAATATTCCTTTGATTTGGATTTAATACAATTTTAGGATCCTTTGGATACAACATTGAACAACCACATTTACTTTCATCAGTTATTTCAATAGCAATATCTCTACTTTGCCATCTTCTTGCAATGTTCATATACAATAAATCTGAAATGTCTTCGCAAGTTTTTCCTTCTACAGTTATTTGTCCTGACTCAAATAAATTAATAACGTATTTTTGTACTTCAAGAAAATCCACATCTTTATTTTTAAACGTTTCTATTTTTATTTCTATATCTTTCATATTTTCCAAGGTCCTCTGCTACTGCTACCTCTACCTAGTCCTTTAAAAGGATTAGGTTTTTCTTTTTTAGGTTTTTGTTTTTTCTTTTTAATAAGTGTCTTTGTTTCTTTCCATAAATTTTGATCAGTATAATATTCTTTTATACGATATTTTCCTTTAATATATGTTTTAGTAGTATGTGTTGTCATTATAAATTTGCCTCCTTGGTAATATTTTTTACTATTTCTACATCTGCTGGCACTCTTTGAAATCTTACTGCCCAATGTCTAGGGTCCATTATACGACTTATAATTTGCAATTGTTCATCATTAAATTTACTCAACATTTCTTTACCTGTTTTACAATTTAATACTAACCATGGTGAAATTTTTCCATCTCTAATATCTTGTGTAGCTCTATTCAAACTTGCATACTTAAAATAATCATGCCATGGTGCTTCTTTTTCTTCTGCCCAATCCATCATAGATTTAATAGAACGTTCTACTGCTGTTTCCATTGTTTCTTTTAAAATTAAATTTATAGAATACTTTTCATATAATTCTTCTCTACACCAATGATCTAATTTTACTCCACTAGTAACAACATAATCAATATATTTGTGTGGATATAAAGGTTTAACATTACTCAAAAAACTTCCAAACTTAACAAATGCTGTATAGTATGGACTCTTACAAAATTCTTCGTATGTTTTTTCTTTTTCCATTTTTTGACACAATTGATAAAATCTAATAAAAGTTTGATATCCTAATTGAACTCTCCTTTCATCCTTTTGTAAAAATCTTCTTTTTTGTTCGCACATATGGACAGCTAAAGTTTTTTCTCTAGTAAACTTTGCGTTACAATGTTTACAAGAATGCAACTTTTCTATCATAGTACTTTTTTAACCTCTTCTTTTGACATACCAAAGTCTTGTGCTAATGTTTTTAATTCACTAGCAGAATTTATTGTTGCCAATAATGTTATTTCATCTTCTTTTTTAGTAGGATATAAATTTTTTAAAAACTTAACTGCCTTTGATTTACTACCATATTCTTTATGTTTATATCCTATCCATGGATGAAATGTTATTTTTTTCTTTTCACTTGCAGTCATACATAACAAATACCATAATAATTTTTTATGTTTAGATAAAGTAAAAAAGTTTTTATTATAATATTCATTTGTTTTTAGAATAGTTAATTCTTTATCTTCTTTTTTACCTACTACTGAACTTGCATATCTATTCAATATATAAAAGCCTACTTGCTTTTGTTCATCATCAGAAAATTCATTCCAAATGTTTTTGGCATTCATATCTATAGCCGCAAGGATATCCTTCAACGGCAATTTATTCTTCACTGTGGCCATATAACTCCAATAACATTATATACTTTTCCCAGGCTTTTTGCAATCCCCTATGTTTCCAACATAGCTTAACTGCCTCTGGTGTAATGTAATGATGACGTCTTTTGAACTCTTCTTCTATGTATGCTTTCTCACTTTTGGATACCATTTGTCTTTCGGCAGTATAATTTCCTACTTCTCGTTGATATACAGTTTCTCCTCCATCTGGTGATTCGTAAATATATTCTATTCCTAATTTTTTGGCTACTACTTCTTTTTTTGTAAGTTTTCTAGATTTTTTCATAATGCAATCCAAATAATGTTGCGTGTCTAGGATCATGAAAAGTAATTTTAATATGACCTTCGTCCATTGTTTTTATATTTTTTAAAGACAATTTTTTCTTCTTAATTATATCTAAAAGTTCTGGTATGTAATCTTGTGTTAACCAAACATCTGTTAATTTCTTACTTTTTCCTGTTGGTATTCTTAACACAGGTGCTTTAATTATAAGTCCGTTTTTAAGAGTTCTTTTTATTTTTTTTAGGTTTTCTCTTTTTCTTTTTGACATTTTTTTTGTTGTTCCAGTTAATAGCATTGTATCCTTTCCTATATGCATCATCCGATGGACGACTTTGTCCGTCCCACGCCTTACCTTTTTCGTATTGAACATCCATGTTCATACCTTTACCTTGAGGTTCTTGTTTACTATGTCTACCCATTATAATAATAATCCATATTCAATAGTTTCACATTGTCTTGATATATCTTTAACAAAAAATGCACACAAAGGTTCTTTACCTGTTGTGATAGGTGTAGATATTAATTGATTATTTTTTACTTTAGGAAAATACCATTTAATATCATTATAAAAATTTAATACTTTAACTTCCATAAATTCTGCTTTAAATCCATTTAAAGGATTAAACAAAAATGCTTGAAAACCTCTATCTGTAATACTAGTTAAAGGAACAACTTCTACAGAAGTACTATCTTCTTTATCGCCTACACCTATACTCCAATCTAAAGGCATTATTAATTCATTTCCTCCGATGTCTAAAACAACAGCAGGACTACTAAAACTTTCTATATAAATTAAAGGAATAAAAAAGAAATCAGGTTCCTTAGGATTGCTATTATCTAAAACAGAAAAACACATATCATCTGATACGTGTTCTGGTAATTTATTCAGTAAAAAGGTTTCGTTTTCTAATGTTAATATTCTCATTTCTTTCTTTCTGTGCTAATTCCATTGTACTTTTTCTACAGTAAATGGATAGTTAGCTTCTTTATAAAATTTCTTTCTTCGTGTAAGATGCCTTTTAGCAAACTTACAAGTAGATGTTATGTCCCATATTTGAACAAAGTCTTTATCTTTTGCCTTTCTTATGCCACGACCTATTGACTGTATTACCCTTATAAATGATTTACCTGCCTCTATTAATACTAAATTAAATATTCTAGGAATATTAATTCCAATAGATGCAACGCCATATGTTGCAATTATTATTTTATTATCTGAACTAGAAATTTCATCGTATTGTTCTTTTCTTTCTTGTAATTTTGTTTCGCCTTTAATAAAAACACTATTAGGAATTAATTCTTTTAGTTTCTCTCCTGCCTTTAATCTGTCTACTAATATTAGTGTATTGCCTGTATCTTTTATTTTGCCTATTAATTTTGCTATGTATGTTAATCTATCTTTTGTTGTAACCAAATAACTTAATTCTTCTTGATATGTTCTATGTACTAAAGTGTCTACTAGTTGTACTATATTAACGTGACACTTAGATAAGATACCTTTATCTTGTAATTCTTTTGCAGATATTTGATTAATAACAGGACCTATAGCAACTAATAAACTTTGAAATTCAAATTGTTCTTTTGGTATTGTTCCTGTTAATCCCCATCTTACTGGAGAATTTTTTAAATGATGTGTTAGTAATTTTTTTAAAACATCTGCTTTTGCTTGGTGTACTTCATCTATTATTAATGTTTGTACACCACTTAAAAATTCAGTTAAGGATAATGTTGATTGTCCAGCTTTTGCTTTTTTATCTAAAACATTTAAAGATTGCCAAGTACAAATAGTATGAGTTTTGTTTAATTCTTTACGGTCACCAAAGTACACGCCAACATCAAGACCTACATTAACATAATCTTCTTCTGTTTGTGTAACTAAACTTTTATTAGGTACTATTACAACAGTTCTTCCAAGTCTTTCACATAAGCTAGATAAACAAGCAGTAACAATTGTTTTACCTGCACCTGTGGCAACTTCTTGTAATGATTGAGGTTGTTTTATAAAATTATTAACAACATCTACTTGATAATCACGAAGTACAATTTTTTGTCCTTCACAAATATGACCTTTGGGCCACGTTTTATTTCCAAAATAATTTTTATCTATAGGTAGGAATTTTAAATCATATTTCTTTCTGTTATCTTCTATAGAACCTACTTCAACGCCTTGCTTATTAAGTAATTCTAAAATTTTATCTAAATGATTAACAAAACCGCTACCACCTAAACCAAAGAAACCTATCTTACCATCCCATCTTCCTAATTTATATTGAGGCAAGTATCTTGCATAAGGGACTTCCCATTTTAAATTATTTGCTATTTTTCTTCGTACATCGACAGGTAGCCCTTCAATTTTTATATTGACTTCGTCGTTGATTACTATTTTACAACTCATATATTTTCCATAACAAAATATGGATTCCAAGGGCTATGTTCTTCAGTAGCATATTGAACAACTAAATCAAATTCTTCTTCAAAAGAATTTACTTTGCTGTAATTCCTTGTAGTATCAAGACATAATACGCCTTCCGGTTCCCAATTAAATCTTAATAAAGGTTTTGGAATCTTCTTGTTATTAATGTACACTATTTTTGTATTATTTGCAAGTTTATTATTAAGTCCATTTTCACGAACATATTCGTTAAACTTGATACCAGATTCCATGTTTTCTAATCTAAACAATACCGAAATGTCTTTATTGTCTACATAGTTTTTAAAAATTTTATGTGATGCTTCCAAAGATTCAGCAGGATCTTTTTTTGGAAATACTGGTAATACTACCAATAAAGGAATTCTTTTTAAATCAAACATTGTTTTTATTACTTGTTTTAGTTCCCATTTTTTCTTTTCAACAACAACTACAGATGCTTTACGTTTAACAAGCCTTTTAGTAAACTCATCTTGATCGGCCAATGAGTGTTCTAAATGTAGTCCACTAAAATATTTTAATCCCAAATATTCACTTCTATCTTTAAATAAAAATAAGTTACTAGGACTTGGTTGCCCAAACTTATTTACATAGTGTTCAGACGTTTTTGGTAAACAATTTTTAATTTTGAAATCATAAATTCCTGGTAGAAATTCTTGTTTATTATTATAAAAGTATTCACACTTTTCATGAATCTCTAATAATGTTGGATCTATATCTGTTATTTTGCCTTTAAACTTATCTACTACTTTATGAGCTAAACGTTCATTATAAGGAAGAATATATTTGTTTTTATCCTTTTGTTTATGAGTTCTATAAAAAGGAAAACATTTTCTAACTTCCCCCATAAGTTTACTATACGTAACATTAAAAGGAAATCTTATTACAAGAACTTTATGGTTTGGTTGATATGCATAATAACTAAAAGGATCGTAAACAAATTCTTTATAATTTCCAATTTTAATATAAGAACTTCTATCTATTTGTCTTAGTGGTTTACGTAATATATTAGATGATGCATGGATATCAATATCTCTATTTTTAAATTGTGTAGAGTAGTTAGTTCTAAGGACTCTTTTTACAGTTGCGTACTGTCTATCAGTTAAAGCAGTACCTCTATAAACTTTTTTGGCAATGTCGGTTAATATTTTTCTATCTTTATCTAGTATAATAAATGGCGGATTAACTGGCTTATCACTCAAGCCTACCATCATTTCCAAACAAGCTTCTATTGAGATTTTTTGCATACCTTATATTATACTTTGGTATTATCAAAAAGTCAATCTAGAAAATGGTAATCCTTCCGCTATTTCTTCTGTGGTCCACTCTGTATATGCATAATCTTGGAGCCATTGTTGCCTGTCGGGCATTTTTGGGTCTTCTATGTGGGAGAAATCAGTATTTCCTACGTCATATGCAAGACTGTCTTTACCTACAAATGCAGGTATTCCATTAAGAACTGCTGTAATACCTGGGTTACTACTTTCACTAACTACTGCCCAACAATTTGTTAGATCAAAGTCGAAGTCATCATAACTGTCTTTAATTTGTTTAGGTACTTGCATTCCTACTTGACTTTCGTGTTTTAAATTTAATTGTACAGGACATCTAGGATGAGTTCTTATTATTATTTTTCTTTTTGAATGTTCTCTAATTTTATCAATGGTTTCATGCAAATACTGATTTAATGGTGGCATATCTTTCCATTGTTCACTTTTGTCATGTTGGGAACATATTAATATATGATCACCTGCAGTCCTCCAGGGACTATATTTTAAATTAAATTTATTTGCTCTGTCAGGACCATTACCCATTTGACCAAAGTCGGCTTTTCGATTTATTCCATTAATGCCAACTTTCCAAGTAATATTTCTTTTAATATTTCCTACTTCTATTACTAATACTTTTTTATTTTGTCGATGAAATTCTTGCCATATTCTTTTATTAGGTTCCATTCTTCCGTGCCATAGTAATGACCATATAACAGCCACATCGGCATCCAAAGAGTTTACAACTACTTCATGTTCTAATTTTAATAAACCTTTTATTACTGCATTAAAAACAGGAACACTATTTAAAGAACCAAAATCTGTAAACACACTAAATTTCATATATTTTTCCAATATTCTTCATTACGACCTATCATTAAATCTGTTTTTAGGCTAGTTCCTTTTTGTTTTCGAGAATCTCCTTTTAAATGATCTAGCCAGGTACCTAGTACGCAGTTGATGAAAGGATGCCCGCCTCCGCCCGTCTTTGCGGTCCTATTGTATATGTTTTCGCTATAATCTAGTACATCTGCATCTTGCAGTCTTGCACTTTTTAATAACTGTCCAAACACATATGAGTCGTGCCATTCAGATAATAAAAATATACCTTTTTCGGCATCTTCATATACACGTTCAAAATCTTTTAAAAACTTTTTACAAGAAGGATGTTTTAAATTCATTCCATAAAATCCACACTCGGGCCATGTTTGAGCTCCTCTTCCTCTTCCAACAAATGTTAACCATCTTGTATCAGGAAATAATTTTGTAAAGTCTTGAAGTGGCCATTGACTATGTACAACAACATCAGCGTCCATCCATATTAACCAATCTGTGTTTTCATCTTCTGCACTATGTAATACAGAATAAACTTTATTTGCAAATCTTATTGCGTCCCATTTAAATTTTTTATGATGATCTCGTGGACGCTTTTCAGGAAAAGGACATATACCATTTGCTTTAGGAACATCTTTCCATTTATTTTTAAAAGCTGTTAGTTTAGTAATAACGTTACTATTATGAATTGTAGTTCTTTCATCTCCTTGTGGATTACAATTTTCTGCAAATACTTCTAGTCGTATACTTTTATCTACATTTTTATTAAAAGAATCTATAAATCTTTGCCCATACAAATCCATTCCTTTTTGATGAAAGGTAGTTACTACTTTGTAGTTTTTCATTTAACCCACTTTCTTAAATGTTTCCAAGCAGTACCATCTTTTAATTCATCTAACGTCCAATGTACTTGCGCCATTTGTCGAACCCATAATTCTCTATCAAAATCTCTAGGTTTTTCTATTTCTGCAAATGAATGATGTGTTACTGGAGCCGATTGAGCTCGTTCAGGATCAGTTATAAAAGTAGGTATTCCTTCAATTACACTAGATACAGTAGGACTTGAATTATGTCCAACAACTGCATATGCTCCTGCATACTCATCTCTAATATCTTTTGACCAACTAACTTCTACTCCTTGGAATTGTACGTTTCGTGCTTTTATCCATTCTCTAATCATTGCTTGGTGTTTTGCTGTATTTTTATCACCTGGGTGGAATCTAATCTTAACACGTCTATCAGTATACGTTCTAATTTTAGTCATAACGTCTCTTAACCAATTCATAACAGGCATACCTTCCATACTCCATCCGCCATCTCTCTGACAACAAATTAATATAAAGCCATCTCTACTTGTAGTTCTCCAAGGTTTAAGGTCTACATTAAGATTCTTTTTAATTATTTCCCATCTATTAGGGTCTGGTTCTTTATTACAATATTCTGCTGTATTAGGAAATATTCCGTCAAAGCCATATCTTAAATATGTTTTTTCTTGTTTAGGATCTGCCCATAAAAATAAACTACTGTCAACAATTAAACATCTTTTTCCTTTTTTAATTTGATTTTCATGAACATTTTTTCTTAAAAGTAAATGACGTGTTTGTTTTGAATTTTTATGTACATAGCCTTGAATAACAGATACATCTGCATCTATAATTGACCAACCATTAGAAACTAATCCTTGATCTCCACTTGCGTTAACACCTTCTATAAAATTTTTTATAATTAAAGGCTTTTGTGGACTTTTGTTTCCTGGTGGAATAACTTTCATATATGCAACTACTCTTTTCATTATTCTAACTCCATTTCTTGTAAAATTCTTAATGCATTGCCGTTTGATAATTCTCCAGAAGTATATTGACAGTACGCTAACCATTTTTGCCATTTCCAAATTTCTTCTTCATCTGAATACTTTGGATTTTCAATATTTGCTAGGTCATGATTGCTAACTGGATCAGCGGCTGTAGGTGCTCCTGTAAATGCTGGAACTCCTGCAATTATTCCTTCTATTGCTCCTATAGATTGATATGTTACTAAAGCATAAATGTTGTCATTTTTTATTTGAGAAAATATATGACCTACTCCAACTCTTTTACGTCTTTCTACTTTATCTCTAACAATAATTTCTCTATCAGTATATTTTTTTAAAGTTGCAATAGTGTCTTCTACCCATGTATCTCTATCTACATTATAAAATCTACAAGGTTTAGGACTAGGTGTTACAAGTAATATTGCTCCACCATCTTTTCTCCAACCTTTCCATTTAAGTTCTGGAAAAGATTGTTGTAGTGATACTAACCTATTAGCAGGAACATCTACAAGTTTTTGATGTTGTACATTGTTACGAATTACTCTATGCCATTCTTTTCTTTTTTGATTATTACCTATGTATCCTGTATCAACATAATAAAAAGGTCTTTTAGTTCTCCAACACTCGTGAATAATTTTATGATTTGTCATTCCTCTAACAGATATAGAATTAGTCGTAGGTGTTAATTTAATATTATCCCAATGGTCATATTCACTAGGATCTGGATCACCTGTCACTTGTTTGATTCCTGCCATCCAATTTTTTAGGATTGCATCATCATGATCTACAGCATACCATTTATTCATATTATTTGTTCATATTCCTTTTAGTGGCTTCGTCAAAATATTGTTGCCATTCATTTGCATAATCAGATTGCAAATAATCTACATACCAAGGGCCGCCTTCAGTATAATGTACATTTTTAACATTATCTTTTCGTGGATATTCTCCAGCTAACCAATTCCATTCTAAAGGCAAATCACCTATTAGATTTTCATCTGCTAACCATTTAAATTGGTGTAATTGTAATCCTGTAGCAGTATTAACATAGTCAGGTGTTAGTGCTGTACACTTATCACAATTCATTAACATAAAACTTGACCAATTTTTCTTTTCGTATTTTGTTTGTACTTGTCCTAAAAATTTCTTATCAGCTCTTGGTATATAATCGTGTTTGCATACTTGTACAGCATATCTTTCATCTCTTAATCTCCATAGCTCTGCCACATCTGCTAACATTAATTGATCACAATCCATAAACAAAGCCCACCCTTTATAATTCATTAAGTGAGGAACAATAAATCTACTAAAACTAAATTCTGTAGATTCTATATTACTTCGTTCTCTAGTAAAATTATCTTTTATATTTTGTAAGTTAACTGGAGTAATAGCAACAGGTCTAGTACTATTTTTTAATATACTATACGATAGTATATTGAACGCTACTGTTTCTTTGCTATCATATCCTATAAAAATGTTAATCATTTGTTCTGTCTATATCTTCATTAACCCGTTGACCAGCATTTGCTCTTTCTATATCATCATGATCAAATTGTGCCCAATATAATTCAAAAGCAACACCATCTTGTAATCCTATAAATTGATGATATTCTCCAGGTTTAATTCTTGTCCAATCTCCTGCTTTAAGTATTGTTTCATCTATTAATCCTTGATCAGTTTTCCAAACTTTTATCATTAACTTACCTGAAACAACATAAAAGCCATTCCATTTATATTTGTGTTTATGTTTAGAGCATTGTACATTTTTTTTAAAATCTATTCTATGGAATTCTAATACACCATTTGCGTGTATTAATTCTGTTTGTCCCCAAATTTTTCCTTGCTTCATAAATCAAATCCCTCCTCGCTTAAAAATTTTTGTACTGTCCATTTAGGTTCCCATCCTAAAGATTTTATTTTAGTAAGGTCAGCTAAAGTTTCTTCACGTTCTCCCAAAGTTATTTCTTTTACAGGTAAATTAGGTGCTATATCTCTTATTCTAATATTTTGTCCTGTGCCTATATCAAGAGACCCTTTAAAAAATGGATTGTCTATAATACATAATATTGCACTACACAAATCTTCTACATGAATAAAATCTCTTTTATGATTGGTAACATATTCTAATTTTCCATTTAATAATTTGTCAAAGAACATATTAAATCTAGGTGTTTTAGAATAAACTGTATGAAATCTCATACATACTGAATTAGGATGAGGTATGTATTCAATTACATTTTTTGTAGCGGCATATGGATTTAAATGTGGTTCATATTGTGAACTTGAACCTGCATATAACACTCTTGTTTTTTGATAATGTTCTAAAATTTTTCTAGTTCCTTCTACGTTCATATCCCAGTATTTTTTAGGATCAGACATTGATTCACGTACTCCTCCTATAGCGGCTAAATGAATTACTAAATCTACTTCTGGTAATTCTGCCGTAAATATATTTTTTCCGTCTTTAATGTCTATACCAAAAATTTTATGATTTTTTTCTTCCAATCTTTTAGAAAGTTCTGAACCTATAAAACCTTTATTACCTGTTATTAATATTTTCATTGGACTACCAATATTTATTAACCAATTTTATAATGATGTAGTTGATTTGATGTTTTGTACTCTAGTGTAGTATGGATATACAACTTTAATCCATGGAAAAAGTTGTTTGCAAGTTATGGCATCATTTGGCCACCAACCAATTTCATCTTGTGCTTTAATTATTTCTTTTGCGGCCCAAGGTTTTATAATAAATGTACTATTGCCTGCCATTCCTTGTGGTATTTCTTTCTTCATTACCCAAGGTGCATCGTGTACTCCTTCTCCTAAATTTTTTAATGTATCATGGAAAAGTTCCGCTTTTGGTGTAGCTTTTGCAGGATCATTTAATCCTAAACAACCTCCTTCAAAATCAAAGGGTGTAAATTTTCTAGTAAAGTATGCATCGTGTTCACAAACTATTATTGGTTCATTTAATTCAACACATTTTTTCCATAAGTTATAATGACTTCCTGCCGCGGCAATTCTTTTATTCATATCATATGTTTTGTACGGTTTTAATAATAATTTTGTTTTTTCACAAATTTTCTTTTTGTGCCAGGGCCATGTCCAATCAATTTTCCACATTGTTGCAGGAGTAACAGCAGGATAAACAATAGGTTCTAAATCAGAATTTGTTTCTTTTATTGATTTAATAACATTATTGCTGTAGGCAATACTACTTTCATTATCTAAAATTGTTATTATAAATGCTTTCATTTTGTAATTTTATAAATGTAACTATCTAATAGTTTACATCTTTTTCTATGATCAAATTTTTCAATTTTATATCCTTTAAGAGTATTAATAAACATTGTCCATTTCTCTTTTGTAAATTCATTTTTACGATATTTTTGAGCCCAAGCTATTTGTTTTTTAAAATCAAATCCTAAATTTTTAAGATCTGATTTAGTCATTTGATCTATAGGCCAAATATCTTCTATGTAATATATGCCATTTGGTTTTAAAAAAGGAGCAATGCTTTTAAATGTTAATGCATTTGCTTCGGGAGTATGTCTACCATCATCTATTACAATATCAAATTCAGTTTTCCATTGTGCAACTTGATTGTGTACATCTGGGTGAGTGCTGTCTATTTTTAAATATTGTACTCTGTTGTCTTTAAGAGATTTAATACGAGATTCATGCATTCTTGTAAAAATATCTATAGCATAAATTTTAGCATTAGGAAAATAATCTAACCAAACAGCTATACTTCGTCCTTGATCTACACCTATTTCTAATATATTAATTGGTTCATTTCTTAATTTTTTAAAGTCAGCTTCATAAATTTCATCATATTTTAGGTCTATACCTTTAAGGCATTTATGTTTTAAAAACAATTCATTTAAAGTAGACATTTGTAATTTGTCTAATTGTTTTTGCCATTCCGCCGCATCTTTGTTTGACATTATCATTATTTTTGTCCTATGAATGTATGATCTGACCAAATATTTCGTCTACTTTCAAATCTATAACTTTTTTTATCACAAACAGCATCATTTGTTATCCAAGATTCAATAAATTTAATATTACACTCCTGAGCTATTGATTCAAAACTGTTAGCCATGAAACGCCAACAATCTATATCATCATGATTTGGTCCTGTGCTTGGTGCTATTATTATCATATATCTATTTGGTTTTATAATTCTTTTTATTTCAGTCATCATTTTAAAAGGGTTCCTTACGTGTTCTAATGTTTGCCCGGATACTACTAAATCTATTGAATTATCTGCAAATGGTAATTTGTATTGTTCTGGCATAATGTGAGTAACACCAGGACCTTCATTGATGTCAGCAACGTAATAATGTTTGTATACGTCTTTAAAAACTTTTTGATAAGATCTAACAGGTATTTGTTTTGTTCCTCTACCACCTACATCTACTATTGTTATATTATTTCCTAGATCAGGTATTTTTGTTTTTGCTAAACGCATATTTTCCATTGACGTAGGGTGCATTATATCTTTACCTCAAATTGATCTAAATGAAAATTATTAAATTCATAACCTGTATCAGCAATAAACTTATCTACGGCTTTTTTTACATTTGGTTTTTTATCTCCATAATCATCACCAAATAAAGTTCCTCCTGGCTTAATAAATTTTACAGCATTAATTAAATCATAATAACAACCTTCAAAGCTATGACTAGCGTCTACATATATCCAATCTAATTTTTCTTTAAAACTTTCAAACCATTCTTTAGTTGACATACGATAAATTGTTACAGGACTATTTTTAAATCTTTCAACAACACTATTATAAATTTTGTCATAGTATTTTTGAAAATCTTCTGGATTATTAGACTTTACAAGTATAGAATATCTATCAAGATAGGCTTGGTAATTACCAAATTCATCAGAGTTTTCATATGGTATAGTACTCCAACTATCTACTAAATGTATGTGTTTTGCATTGTTTAGAAACTTTACAGAACTATCTCCACGCCATACACCTAATTCTGCACCAATGCTATCTTTAGGAATTCTTATCCAGGTTTTATCTGTACCTGGATTTTTACCAAACATCATTATTTTTTCTCCGCTATAGCGTAAAAAGAATAATTTAAATCGTATCCATCAGTTACACATATGTTATGAAAAGGTCTTGCTTTGAAATAGTCTCTTAAATATTTAGGCTCTAGTATATGAATATGTTTTCTATTATTCCAAGGTCGCCAATATGTTTGTTCATAATGAGGCAAATATAAAAACATAACTCCACCTGTTTTTAAATGTTCTGTCCAATAATCTAATGCTCCTACCCAATCATCTAAATGTTCTAAACAATGTGAAGAAAAAATATAATCATATTTTTTGTTTGGAAGATTTTCTGCATACCATTCGTCACCAAATATTTTATCTATAGGTGTAGCTCCAGGTAAAGCCCATTCCTTTTTATGACAACCAATGTCTAATCCTTCGCCTTTACAAAGTTCTTTTGCAAATGAAAATGCAAATTTTGAAGCAAAACCTTCGGCTTGTAATCTGTAAAAAGAATTACCATTATGATTTATTGTGTCTATACTCATACAAATTTTTCGTTAACTTTGGAACCGTTTTTATGAAATCTTAATAAATGATGTTCCCATTTTCCTTTTTTATTAGTATATATGTAGATGTTTTCTGGTTTAAAATATAGTTGAGCTAAATGCATATAGCCACTATCTACACCTACATGAAAGTCTGCATTTGCCATTGCATACCCTATATGTTTTAATGATCTTCTTAATTTTCCTTGAGCTTGTCCACCAACTACAAGAACTTCATAACCTTTCTTTTTAAAAGAATCATGTATTTCAGAAATTTGTTGACTAGATAGCATTCTGTTTTTAGAACCTGCGTCCCATTGTACAGTTATAAATTTTTTAGGTATTTTTACTTCATGACTCATATCATCTGCTGGTAAACAAGGATACCCACCATTAAGATAATCGTCAGCCCAAAAGAAAGGTTCTACTACTTGTTGTACTCTATGACTATTAGGAAAATCTTTATAATAATGTCCAATACATTTTCCTTTTAGTTGTGTAATATAATCTACAAATTCTTTATCTCCTTTAAACCACTTGTCGTGTCCTTCTACAAAAATTTTATTTTTTGGAAACAAAGAAATACATTGAGCAAGGGTTCCTGGTTTATCTTTATTGTATTTGTCTTTGTCTAAATGCATTGTGACTTGATCGTTATGTGCTTTACCGTACAAGTAAGCTAAAAGAATTGTATGTATTGCATCACCAAATCCTGGCATTGTATAACGTAGATTAGGAATTCTAGTACTCATTATTCTGTTTACTATGTGTATCATATTAATTTTAATAATCTTTCTATTTCGTTTCCTTTGTTAGGTAATAAATCTTTTAAAAAGAAATGTACAAAGTGTGCTTCTTTTAATTTATAATCGTGTACTGCTGTATATAAAGCATTCCATTTCCAATCTAAAAATTTAGTATTCATTTGTGATTTTTTAACCCACCAATTTAATAACATTTGATCCGTTGACCATTTATAAAAACCTACTCCATCAACAAAGTCTTTAAACTCTGGACGTGTTAGAAATTGTTTTGGTGTTTCATTATTAAGATATTTTAACATACTTTTGTTCATTAACATTAAACCCATATTAATAAATTTTGCTCCATTATCGTTCCATTCCCACTCAACGTCTTTTAAATTTTGAAAAGCATTTTTAGAATATTTTCTTATTTTGTTAAAATATTTTTTTGTTAAAGGCATTTCTCTTTCCACAACACCACCAAAATCATATTGTTGTGGTAGTTCATCAAATACATTAGGTGCAGTATCTTTAATGTATATGTCACTGTCAACTATACATACTTGATCGTATGGTTTTAAATATTCAAATGCATTTTCTTTTTCAAATATAGGAAGGTAACCTAATCGTTCAACTGCTTCTTTACTACGACCCGTTCTATTTAAATCTGGTCTAATTCTCAATTTAGGTTCCCTTAATATAATATGATCTATATTAAATTTTTTACAATAATTTGCTACACTTTTAATACAAATTTCATATAATATATTTTGTTTACCTACAGCAACTTGAAAAATTAATCGTTTCATTTTAAATCCTTTGTAAAGCTAAATCTTCTTTGTTTATATGTTACTGCTTTATTTGTATCAAACTTAACATCTACTATACCATCATTTAACATCCAGTCTGCCGGCATAGCACCATTAAGTTTAACCCAGTCTATTATTTTTTTAGCACCTTTTGGTTTAATTAGATATGCTCTTGCACCTTCCCACCATTGTCCTGCGACGGGTTTTGCTTTATTAAATCCTTCTAATTTAATTACATCTTTAAATTTATATTGTTGTTCCATAGGCTTTTTAAAAATTACATCGTGTTCAAATATTGCTATAGTTTTATTAGTATGATAACAATAGTTCCATAATTGGAATTGACTTAAAAAGCAACCGGCTGTGCCTGGTCTAGACATATATCTTTTGCATTTTTTATTTTTTTCATATATTGTTAAACCATAATATTTAAGAGTTTCTTTTTTGCCATCTATGCCAGGAAATAATTGTAAATTCCAATTATATTTTTCTCCAGATTTTAATGCTTCATTACTCCATTCAACACTATTTTTATGATTAGGCAAATAAATTATGTAACCTTGTATTTTCATTTGTTAAGTAAATTTCTCTTTCTATCTTCTGTACAATTTAAAATATATTCTTTTCTTGCTTTTTCATCTAACCAATTTGCTCTTACATCAAGGTATCTCCAATTATTTTTCTTTTTACCTTTTGCTGTACTGAATATATCTGCAGGTTTAAAACCCCAAGCATTCCAATGATAAGGAATAGATTCAAATTTAAATTTACTAAAAACTTTTTTTAATACAACTTGATCTATAAACCAATAAATTTCTCCTGCAAAAGTTTTAGTCATTTGTTCTGCTAAATCAGTTTTAAATTTAGAACCTTCTTTTCCTGTTCCAGGCGTTATACAACTTGCAATTAATGTACTAGGATCTTTTGGTTTTCTCATTGCTGATGGTGAATTTGTAATTTTTTCAAAGTCATCTATAGTAAATTTTTTACGACAAAGTCCGTCAGCATCTAATTGTAATACATATTGGTAATCACTAAAAAGTTCTTTCATTCTAATAAATCTTGCACTAGCAAAATATATTTTTTGTTTGATTATTTTTTCACTATTTGTATTGAGTAACGTATGACTTCTTTTTTTATAATAATCATTACTAGATAATTTTAAAGTCTTTAAAAACTTATCAGTAACAAATTCATATGAATAAGTTATATTATTGTTTCTGCCTATAAATTTATTAATGGTAACTTCTTTGTTATTAAATAAAATATGTACGTGAATAGATATATGAGGATTATAATGTGCCGTGCTTTTAACCAAATATATTCCGTGGTTCTCCCAATATTTTGGATCACAACTAAAATATATTATGTGTTGTCCTAAACAAACGTCACCTTCTAATTTTGGTAATTTGAAATCAGTCATGGTTATTTTTAATATTTATTTGGAGGGAGTTTGGTGGAAGGTGTTAAACGGTTGCGTCTTCCATACCAGCAACTCTTAACTTAACTATGTTAGTTAATTGCCACTGCTTTTGGTCTAATCCTTTGGTCACTGCTAACCATTTATTACGCAATAACGCAAATTCATTAATAATTTTTTCGTAATCTACAACGTCTGGTTCACCATCTACGTATTTTTCTACGTCTCTACTAGACAATGCTCTTTGATAATTTTCTAGATATTTTTTGAAAAATTTACTTCTTAATCTTCTTAATTCTATGTTTAAGTATTCTAATATTGCTTCTATTTCTTGTAATTGATGAAATCTATTTTCTACTACACCAGGTAAATCTGCTGATTGTTTTTCAACATTACCTTTAATTTTTATTTCATATCTTGCACTTTGCAATTCAGTTTCAAAATGTTTGATTGCTTCTGGTATTTTACTAACGTCTCTTGCTATTATTGTATACCAATTTGACATTAATAATCCTCTAATTCGTCGTCGTGTTTATCCTCATTATCTACATCTAAATAATAATTTATTGCATCATCTAATGTATCGTCATGACCTATTGCATCTTGTAATTCTTCGTCTGGAACTCCGTAGTCTGCTAATAAATCAACATACTTTTCTGCAATTACTTCTATTTGTTTTTGATCTAGATATTCTTTAAAGAACTGCCATAGCTCTATTACTTTGTTAGAATCAAGCATAGTTTACTCCGTTTCTTCTTCAATTTCTTTTGCTGTTGGATTATCTTGCATTTGGTCAAAATCATCCATTAACATCTTTAATTTATCTCCGGTCCACGCTTTTCTATACTCTAAGTGCTCTTTTCCGTCAGGTCCGACGTACTTTAATCTATTACCCGACTTGACTAAAATACCTTTTTTCTCAAATAAGTCTACTAATCCACTGTTAGGATCCATACCTGTATCATATGGAATTTTAACTTGTACTGCTTCAAATGGTTTAGCAAATCTTGTTTTCATTACTTTACAAGATGCTCTAATACCACGTACATCTGTTATTTTATTACCATCTTCATCTTCTTTTAACTTTAATTTTTTCATTGCAATTACAATACTTGATGCATATACAAATCCTTGTCCACCTGATATTTTATCATCTGGGTCAAACATATCTTGTGATGCGTAAGTATGATTTGTTGCAACAAGTCCGACATTCCAACTACCAAACATATTAACACAATTTCTTACAAGTGCTGTTAGTGATTTTGCTTTTCTACCTAAATCACCTTTCATATCACCTTTCTCAAATTGATCAACATCAGTTGGTGTTAATAACATACCTAAACTATCAACTACAAATAAAATTTTTGGTGCATCTACTTTATTATCTGCATATTGTTCTTTGTAATCTTTCATAAATGTTGATATAGTTTTTGCTACATCATCTATCATAGATAAACTTAATTTTAAAAGTTTTTTCTCATCTGTATCTACGTTAAGTGCTTGTAACCATTTTTCATCTAAAGCATTTTCTGAATCTATTAAAATTACAAAAATTCCTTGATCTTGTGCCGCTTTAACAATATTACCTGATGCTATATAAGATTTACCTGCTTGTGGTTCACCTGCTAATACTGTAACTTTTCCTAATGGAACACCTTTATTGAAATCTCCTGATATTAGATAATTTAATGCATAATTACCTGTGCTTATCCAATCTGTTGGATCTGTAAATCCTATACCTAATCCTGTTATACTTTTTGTTAAATTTTTTCTGAATTTTGATGCGTCGAATGCCTTATTTGCCATTGTTTATCCTATATTAAGATCCAGATAATTATTACTACTAACAATATCCAGGCAGGAATTTGTTTATATAATATCCAGTCTATTATTTTTTTAATTTCTCTTTTCATAATATTTCTATAGTGGGGAACTAGCCCCCACCATATTAATTAAGTTACTTTTGTTGTCTTGCTCTAATCATCGCTAAAATGTCTTCAGCCTTACTATTCTGTTTATTAGTATCAGCATTAGACTTAGGTGTTTCCTGAACCGTACTTTTTTTAGGTTCTGGTGTAGTCGCTTTTGGCGTTGCTACTGGATCACCTGTTCTTGCACTAATACCTGCTGGTCTAAAGTATTGACCATATTTTTCTTGGTCATATGCTTCGCCATCCACAGATGCTTCAAACATTTCTTTGATTACTTTAACGTCTACTTCAGATGGTTTCTTTGGAAGAAAGTCGCTCAAGTTCCACAAACTATGTTGTTCAACTGCTTTATTTTCTTCTTCAGAAAGTGGTCTTGATTTTCTTGACCAAGTCGAAGTTGAATAATCTGCATAGCCACCTTTGCTAGTTTTGATTATTCTAAAATCAACACCGTTTACTGAATCCGTTGGCAAATCTTCCATGTCTGGGTCCATTAATGCACCTTTGATAATTTGGAAAATTTGTGGTCCAATTATAAATCTTCTAATTGGATTTTCTGGTGTAGTTTCCTCATTTAAAGGATTTGTTCCAACAAAACCTTGAAAGATATAAGATCTTTTCTTCCAATATTTTCTTCCCATATCCTCTAACTTGGGATCTTTAAACCATCCTCTAACTTCTGATAGTATAGGACAAGATTCTCCATACATTTCCATACATGGAACTTGTACCTGTACCGGTTTAGAGTCTGTTTCACTTTTTATGCCTTGGAAAGGTAGTTTAATCATTAAACGTTCCTTCCAGAAAAAAGTGTTTTCTTTATTTCCATCCGGCAAGAAACGAACAGTTGCCTGCTCTCCTTCTTTCAGATTCCAAAATGGAAAAATGGCGTTGTCTCCGCCTGATCGGCTTCCGCCGCCTTGTCGTGCTTCTTGTTCTTTAAGTTTTGCACGAATGTCTGCTAATGTTGCCATAATATAAGCCTCCTATTTTTAGCCTTTGTTAATTGTGCCTTATTGTTAATGTAGCACAAGACAAACATAATGTCAATACTATATTAACTCTAATATTTAGTCAAGTATTTTTTTTGGATATGATTTTAGGATTAAACGCCAGCCAATTTTTTTATTCTATTAATTTGCTTATCTTGGCCCGTCATTAATTTTTGGATAATAGCTTCAGCAGTTCTTACGTGTTTTTCACCAAATCTTTTTTCAACTGCTGTTAAAAGACCTGTTTCACCTTTTGGAAAATTGTTAGTTGTATAATCAAAATGACTTTTAATAAATTCAGCTAAATTTTTTGGATCATCAAGTTCTGGTTCTTCTTCTTTACCTGGTTCAGCTTTTGGTTCTAAACTAATTTTGCCATCTGGTCCTTTCATTATAGAAACATTACCGGAATCATCTTCCCAACCTGCTGGCATTTCTGGTTTCATTTCACCTTTTCTTAATGCGTCAAAATTCTTTTTCAAATATGCCATTGCTTCTTTGGCTTTATTTGATTGGAATACAGACTTACTATCTTTGTCTAAAACATCATAAACTGTTTTTCCGTCATCACCTTTGTACATTGACACATAAGGTTTAATATTTTCCCAAGTAAATGTTTCGCCTTCTGGTTTCATATCACCTACATTGATGCTTTGAGCTAAATCTGGTCTTTTGCTTTTAATATAATTCATTATTGTGCCTCTTATACAAGCATCACTATCTTCTTTACCCATTGACACTATTTGATCGTTTAATTCTTTATCGTCGATAATACCTTGTAAACTTTCTAAACCATTAACACCATTTACTCCTGCAGGGAAATGTTTGTCCATTAAATTATTTAATTTTGTCAAAGATTGTTTAGCTTCTTCAGGATCAGATGAAAATAAACCATTTTCTGCTTCGCCTACAATAGTATTCAATGCTTGTTCAAAATCTTCTATGTCAGCAATATGTTCAATCATTCCAGCTAATACTTTTTCTACTTCTTCTGCAGATGCTAATGTATGAATATGAATTCCTTGATAACGCATTTCGTCTGGATGAACTTCTGCTGTAATACCAGCATCAGCTAATTTGGCTTCAATTTCTTTTGCGTGTTCGTCCGATACACCATTTTCTTGATCAAAGTCACCTGCTAAATCATACTGAAGCATATGAGGTTCTGTTTCTCCTTGAAAGCCTCCTGCTTCATCAAAGTCTTCTGGTGTAACTTCTTTTGCTGTTGTTTTTTCTGAAACTAAATTATAAATGTAAGGAAATACGTCTTTTAATTCTTCTTTGAAAGTTTTAATTGTTAATTCATCTATCCAATTTTGTTTAATTTCTTCAGGAACTTCTTTAACTTCTGTTGTTTTATAATCTTTAATTGCTTCTGAATAATATGAATTTCTTTGTAATTTTTGGCAGGTACTTTTAATTTCTTCTACTCTTTCATCTACAATAGATAGATAACTTTTAAGACCTTCTGCCATCACAGCTGAACGATTAATATATGTTTTAAATTGTTTTAGTTTTGAAAGTTCTTCACTTAATCCTGCTATATGTTTTCCAAAATCATCATATGGAACACCGCCATTGGAAATATGTTGAGCCATTGCTCTTGCACCGTTAAGATGTTTAAGAGGATATCTAAATCTTTCTCCTTTAGGACTTTCTATGAATAAAGATTCTATTCTTCGAGATCTGTTAGCACCAACAGACATATCTATTGGAGCAGAGTGTTTAATAACTAAACGTGCATTTCCAATAGGTTGAAAACTAGTTTTTGTAGTTCCGTATATATTAGATTCACTCATTCTTTTTTCCTCGCCATCTTGACGTGTTTGACTCAAATATTGATAGTCTCGTTTTTCAAGGTTGCTTTTAGTAATATCCCTTGTATCAAAATTAAGCATTCTTGATTTAGCAAAATTTCTTAATTCTTTAAGAAATTCAAACCACTTATGCTTTACTCCACTATCGGCATCCTCTATAAAATCCGTATTGTGCAGTACTACTAGACCATCTTTTTCGTCTATACTAATACTTACCTTTCCTAGTTGCTTTCCAGCTTCTTGAAAATCGAAGTCAAAATACCGTGCTTCTTCGGGGTTACTAGTAACTTCTCCTGCGTCATTACCCAAAGTGACTGCTGGAAATCGTCCCCTAATTTTAGCGAATAAATCGTTTGCAACTGCTCTTGTGTTCATATATCTTGTATTTATCTACCCTGTGTAACTTGCGAACACTGGTAGTGGTATAACTCTTTCTGTTGTATCTTCATCAGCCTGGCTAAATGACGTATATACTTTAGGATCCCAGTCTTTTAATACTTGTATGATCCTCATAGCTAATAAAGATGCACTAACTAGGTCATCTTTTTCACCTGTTTTAGCTCTATAAGAGGAACCCGATGCCACATATGATTTAAGTTCACTAATTAGAGGTTTACTATGAATTGTCATTTTGTTTCTTTCTATCATTGATTTTAATCTTGCACAGGCACTTATTTTAGTTTTATGAGTTGTATTAAAACCTTTTCTAAATTTTCTAATATGACCTTTTCTAATAGGTTCATTTACAAACATACCGGGTATAGAATCCTCACCAAAGTCTTGAATTACTAATAATGCTGACTCACCTATTGTATTATTTTCAACACTCCAATATATATTTGAACCATTAGGATTTCCTGATTCATCTTTAATGTAAGTTGATATGTCTTTTAGAATTCTAACTTGTTGAGGTATACCAGTCATATTATGTTTCCATTCGCCTACTTGTTTATAACTTGGTAATTCATAAACTTGTATTGCGGCATTGTCTCCACCGGTACCCATTGCAGGATCTAATGCTATTACGTAAATACTTTCTGAATTAATTTTTTCATACCAACGTGTTTGTCCCATATTCATTATAGGTTCTTTTCCATCTAACGTTGATAAGAAAATACTATTAATTAAAGTTTCATCATAAACTAAAAACTCACAACCATATTCTCGTCTAAATCTTTCTTCACCTATTCTACTTAATTCTGCCTGCTTCCATTCTTCATCTCGATCTGGATGTTCGTTCCACAAACAAGTATAACCATGAAAGCCATTTGATCCAAGTTCTGCTTCATTACCGTGTTCATCAAATTTATCTTGAGATTGTTTCCATAAAGTTGCAAACATATCTTCATCTGAATTAGGAGTTGATGTAACTATTGCTTTACCTCCTGTTGCTAGTGTAGGAGAAATAGAAGTCCAAAATTCTCTGGCAATGCCGGCATTTACGAAAGCAAACTCATCACAATATAATAATGATATCGCCATACCTCTTCCAGTATTTGTAGTAGTTGTTGTGCTAACTATTCTACTTCCATTTTCAAATTCCATAGAACCTTTATTATAGTTTATTACACCTGCTCTAATATGATCAGGACATAATTCATATCCATAACGAATACGTTGCATAATTTCTTGGGCACCAGCAAATTTGTGTGCGGCAATTAATACAACTTGGTCTGGATGAAACATTGCATACCATAATAGATAACAAGCCGCTGAAGTAGTTTTTCCACTTTGTCGTGGTAGCATATTAATATTAAATCTATAATTATGATAACTGTTTAAAAGTCTAGATTGATATTCATAAGGTTTGAATAATAATTTACCCTGTACAGGATGTTGGATATGAAAATAATTTTCAGCAAAATGTTCAAAACCATTATCTGGGTTTGTACATTTAGTCAGATCTGTTAGTTGATCCTCTGTAAATCTTTCCTTAAGGTGTGCTTTTTTGGTTAGTACACCATCTAAACTTTTCATTGACATACTAATATTTAGTAGTAAACTGGGGGGTGGAAAATGTTTTGAAAACTACTTTGCTTTGTATTCTTTGTATTGACTTGCTATATCTTCTTTAACTTTTGCAACAAAATCAACAGTTTCTTGTTCCATAGCCATTGGATTGTCACCAGATGACACTTTAGGATAAGTTTTTTTAGCTTTATTAATACCGCCTGCTATATCCTTTGTCATAAAGTTTGTATCTTTAACTTCTGGGTCAGGTGTAGTACTTGCTTTACCAGGTACTTCATCTTTAGTTTCTTCTGTAGCTTCGGCGTCAGGTTGTAATATATCTTCTACGTCTTGTGTAGTAGTAGCGGCATCCATTTTTGGTGCTTGTACTCCTGCATTTTTAAAAATTTGTAAGAAGTTTTGGATATCATCAAGGTTGTCACCAACCATAGAAAACTGAACTGCTTCTTTTAAAGTTTCTTTGTTAGCTTCTTTTCTGTTTTCTTCTTTGCTTTGAATCTTGTCTACTTTACCTATAAAATCTCTAATATCCATCTTATCTCTCCATTATTCCTTTGTCGCCTTCTGGATTAGTTTTAACATCTTTAGCGGCATCAGGAGCCTCTCTATCTTTTCTAACTTTTTCTAATTCTTTAAGTAATTCCATTACTCTAGAAGTACCTGCTGTTTTTTGTGCTTTAGGATCAGCTTTAGGATATTCACTTTCTAAATTAGCTTTTCCGTCACCTTCTTTTGGCTCTTCTTGTTGAGCAACTAAAGGGTCACCAGGTTTTCTAACTACTATATGATTTTCAGCTAAACCTAATGTATGTTTTAAATATTCTTCAAGTACAGAAGTAGTTGTTGGATATTCAACTTCAACATCAAAATATGTAACTTCTGTATTTTCTAATGCAGGAAAATCTAATGCTTTTTTCTGAATAGGCGTTTTTTTGCCATTACTCATTTTAACTACACTATATTTCTGCATAGCTGATTCAAGTTTGTCAGCTGTATCATCTGCTAACATACCTGCTAAACCTACTTTAAAGTTGTAAGTTCTTTTACTTTCAGCTAGATATTCTTTAAAACTTTTGTCCATATGCATTATTTAGCCAGTTTCTTCAACTTCTCGAGTAAACTGTTCCGGTCAGTAATGACGTATCCTTCGCCCTGTACTATGTTAGTAGTGTCATCAACACCCTGTTTAGAGTCTTGCTTTTGTTTCTTTAGCTGTAAATCGACCATTTTAAGCTTCTTATCTATTTTAGCTACCCTGGCATCTAGGGCTGTTTTAAGCATTTGTCCAGCTACTTCAAATACTCTAGAAGAGTACCTGCTTTCTACGTTCATACCTAAGTCCATTAAATCTTCATATGCGTCAATGGCTTTGGAACTAATATCATTTACCTCTGTATCAGACATATCTCCTAATCCTTTTACTTGAGGTAAAGCGGCTGTTATTTTATCCAATTCTGCTATATCTCTTTTAGTAGATTCGTGGTCTTCAATTTTTACTTTTTTAACGTCAGCTTTAACTTCTTTAGCTTTTTCTTCATCTACTATTTCTTGAGATTCAGGTAAGTTTAGTAATTCTTCTAATTTTTTGGTCATAATTATATGCTACTATATTTATTTAGAATATTATCCGCGTCTTCCAGTATGGAAAAGGTCTTTTTCATTAACAACTCTAAATCTAAAACCTTTGTTTTTACACCATGCTATAGCGGAACCCCATTTGGCTTGATTGACTACATAGTGTATTTTGTTAGTTCTACTTTCACCTATACTTTCTTTTTTAGTTTGATTTTCAGGTTTAATTTCTATAACTTCTGCGTGGCTTTTTCCTTTTTTATCTGTGTATGCTATAAAGAAATCAGGAACATAAATTGAAAACTTTCCTGTGAAAGGATGTTTGTAAGGAATTTTAATTGCTTCATTGGCCCATTTACTAATACTAGGACTTTCATCACAGAATCTCATGAAAGCGAATTCCCAACTTGATCTATATAAAGGAGATCTATTACCTATGTATTTGCCAGGATTCTTAGGAGTGAATTTGCCATTTAGATAACGCTTCATGGACTACACCACTATATTTCTTTTTTGAGTGGCCTCATTTGAATCGGTTATTTTATAACCTAAAGAAGAAATTTTTGATCTATTATGATTTAATACTTCAGTTACCATGTAACTTAAATTAGCTGATTTTAATCCTTTTAATGTATCAATTAATTGAAATACATTTACATTATCTAATTTTGCTTGTTGTAATAAAATTGTAGCTGTGCTTATACTAGCAACTTTATCAAATCCTCTTGATTCGAAAAATCCAACAACTGCATCTACTTGACTACTAGGAAACGTTATAGTTTCTGTAAAAAATTGATTAAAAAATTCTTTTACATTTGTTTCCGAATTATTTTCTGTTGTACTTGGTATATTTTGTGACATTATTTGCTTATTCCTTTAATTGCTTTAACTACTCCACCTCTAACATTAGAAGCTGTTCTACCAATAACAGTATTAGCAACACCATAAGAAGAATCTGAAGTCCCGCCTATTTTACCTATTGCTCCTGTTAATATATTAACACCTTCTTGTATTAATCCACCTTTAGTTAAATTTTTAGCATTTTTAATTCTGTTGGCAGTTCTTATTATAGACCCTAAAGTCATTTTACCGCCGCCAGCTCCTAATTGACTACCTATGTATGTATGAGGACCTGTACCATCATTAAATAATCCACTTAATATTCCTCCTTGACCAAATACACTTGTAGTTCCTCCACCACTTAAAGAATTAGGACTAGGTGTTTTATCATAGTGTTCTAAAGCAAATCCTTTAGGTGCACTACCTTTAACTACTCTACCTCTACTATAAAATACAGTTTCATATTCTATAGTCATTTGATTTGTTACTGGACCAGTTTCTTCATTTTGCATTGAATCATGCGTCCAACCAGAAATTACAGGATTAACTATTGTAAAACAAGTAAATGTTTTTCTAGCCATTTGATAAATTTGAATACTACGAAAGAACGGATCAAAAGATCCAGCATCTAAACCAAATCTATATCTATTATGATCAGATGACAAATATGTATTTCCTCTATTATATGGGCCACCTGCTGTTCTATTAAATTGTCTAGGCACACCTGAGTCAGGATTTCCTGCATTATCAAGAGCTCCATAATTACCATCTTTAAAATAATATCTATAATATGATTCCCACATAGCAGTTGTTACACCATAATTATCATCATGGAATACAATGCTTATAGGATCATATTGAATTTTTTTTTGAATTTTTCTTTTTTTATTATACGCAAAAACTGTATCTGTATCAATAGAATATTTAGGTAGTTCTACACCTTTTACTAACATATTTAATTCTGTTCCGTGTTTAGATATTGGTGGATCAGATTTTAATACTGATTCATTTAGAGTAAATGCTACGTGATATAAAAATTTTACTTTAGGTGCAAGTCTAAAACTATCATCAACATATAGTCTAGCCGCATGAGCGAAATCACCAAGATTACCTTTTGGCGATAAGGTACCGCTTTTTAAATTATCTAAAAATCCATTTAATAAATTTGCCATATACAGTATTTATCGAGTAGAAAAACAGGGTAGAGAATAAAAAAGGCGCCTTAGCGCCTCCTCTATTAGTGGAATTTTAAATTTTGTTATTATGCACCACCACCAGTGATTAAAGTATTAACTGTTCTGCCCACTGACGTACCTATTCCTGTACCTTGTGGTGTTTGTATAGCATTATCATAATGCATTACTAACGTAACAGTTACTGGTTCACTAGAGTTGTATGCTAAAGTGTTATAGTTTGCTGATTGAACATAGCAACCATATAATTCATATGTTTCTAAAATATTAACTACATTGGCACCATTTGCACCGTCAGTTACTTCTATTCTAGTTACGAATTTGTAATCTGCACCTGAAGCCGCCGCAGATTGTTCAAAGAAATCAAATTGTTTTTGTAGTTGCTCGCCAACTAATTTTTGAACATTATTTGCAACATCTTCTCTTAATGTTAATGTAATTGGTTCCCAAGTATGTTTACCTGCTAAAAATACTTTAGAATTGTAAACATCTATTGTTGTATTTTCAAAACTTAAATTAGGTCTTGTAACGTCAACAACTTGTTTTGTTAGTTCAGTTGTAGGAGTTGATACACCAAAGTTTTCTAATGATACTCTAAAACGATATTGTAATTTAGGCATCAATAGACCTTGATTACTAGCTGATTGGCTAGAATTCAATGGTACTGTAATCTTTGATAGTGTCGATATACTCATTTGTTTCTCCTATAGTATTTATCTTATTATAAACCTGCTATTTCACCAGTGTTTTTAAGTCTTAATGGAATGTATATAAATTCCACTGCTTTAACTGGCTCTATTGCTATGTCTAAATAAAGTTCGTTTCTGTCTATTCTTGCAGGTGTGTTGTTTGATTCATCACACACTACTAAGAAGTCGTATAATGCTCTGTTACCTACTAATTCAAGTAATAGGCTGTCTGCTTGAGCTTTAATTTCATCTCTTGTAATTTTATCATTAGGTTCAAACACAAAAGGTCTAGCCAATTTGTTTAATTGACTTCTAATGTAAATTACTAATCTTGAAACATTAATTCTGTCTAAAGATGAAGTTGCACCTGATCTAGTTTTTTGTCCATAGTTAACTAAACCTGCACCTGTTATGAAAGTAATTGGATTAACGTTATTACTGTATAAAGTATCTCTTTGACCTTCATTTAATGCTGACGCAGTAAATTCACCTTCGCTATTAATGTAACCAGTTGAAGAAGCATTCGTTATAGTACCTCGTCTAGTTCCTGCTGGAGCAAACCATGGATAAGAAACTTGATCGCTTAAAGCAATCGTTCTAAGCATCATGTGACTTGCTGGAACAGTTATGTTTTTGCCGAAGTTATCGCTTGTAAATCCTGATGGATAAAATACTCCAAGATAATCATTTGAAGTTACAAGTCCTTTGTCGTTATCTTCAACTGCTGAATTAACGTTCGTTGCCCAATCGCTTAATGATGTTGAATCTGAAGACAATCTAAACGGAGCATCACCAACTATAAATGCTGATAATCCTCTGTCAGTGTTTAAGCTAACTAGTTCTCCAATTAATTCTGGATAGCCAGGAGCCGCAACTAAATTGAATATTCTAGATTCATCATCTCTAATATCTTGATTAGCATTAACTAATGCTTGTAGTGATTGTACTACAACTTTTCTTTGTGATTTTCTTCCAAATGCACCTGAACCATCTGAATTATTAGCTGATTCTGTTACCCATCTGTGAGCATAATAACCACTCATTGATACATCACCCATTCTAGTATTATTAGCTGTTGTATCTACATAATTTCTTGCAAATTTCTTAACATTAAATCCACTTCTACGTAAATTGAATAACAATGTTCCTTTTGGATATAATGCTGGATCTGGAGCATCAGTATCTACATAATCGCTTGATAGTAAAGCAACAATTGTAGCATCTGTTGTATCTGCACCTGCAGTTGAACTTCTAGCGTCAGCGAATACAACACCATCTTCTGTTGTTTGATCACTGTTGTCTACTGCAACCCATTTAAGAGAAGTTGCATTCCATTTATTAATTTTAGGATAATTTTCTAAGTCTGAAGAATCAATCCAAATGTCACCTTCTACTAATGCTGTTGCATCTGATTGTGTAGTAGGTGCTGTAGCTTTTACTTGTGGTCCTGCTGGATCTGTTCCTGCATTTACAGTTAAATATCCATCCCATTTAGATCCATTGTGTTCCATAATATCAACGGAATCAATAACTGAAGAATACCAAAGTTGACCATCTGCCGCAAGTGATGTTGGAGCCGTTGCTGAAGCTGTATATGTTAATACTGTCCAGTTAGAAGCTCTCCATTGTTTAGGATTTGTTGCCGCATCTGTACCTGGCTCATATTCCATATTAGTTGTTGTGCTTGAGAAACCAGCTAATGCTAATACTCCGCCAGTATCAGTAATATGCATTTCACCACCGTCATTGTGTGAAATTACAACTCTGTTTAAACTGTCAACAGTTGCACTAACGTTAACCATTCCTGCACCATTAATTCCTGCCGCAATAACATCTGAGTCTGTTGCCGCCGCTGTAGTTGTTACTGAAATAGTAGACGCAGATGACATTGCATCTTGTCCAACTATTGATTCAGCAATATTAAATGCGTATGTACCGCCTGTTACTTGCGTTGCAATTACACTTGAAGTAATTGATGTGTTACCTGTATTTGCTCTTCTGTATGGTCTTAAATCTAATTCAGTTGTACCATTATCGTAGTTTATATATGTTGTACCAACAGCAAGATTTTTTCCACCGCCAACTCTATCTAAATTGTAGATAGCATTGTTACCACTTGAATATAAAGGTGATGTTAAATCTTCCCATAATTTAGTAGTTGCATTGAATTTTTTGATTTTATAATTTGCTCCTAAATTAGGAGTTGTTGTTTTAATCCAAATTGAACCTGATGGTCTTCCTGTTGAAGAACTATTTCCACCAGCTGGATTTTTGAAATTTGGAACACTAGTATGAGCTTGAACATTCGCACTAGGCAAGTTGTAAGTACTTGCTGTAATTCCTAATTCTGTTTCTAATCCTGCATTACCACCACCGTTTGCTATAACAACTGTATCTGCATAACCACCACCGCCAGTTCCTTCACTATAAATTTCTAATTTACCTGCTACTGCTTTAGCAGTAACTCCTGTAATTGCCGCGGCATTAATTGCAGTAACAACTGCATCAACATCAGTACCACCTGATGTAACTGTTGAACCATTTACTACAAATGTTCCTGTGTTTGTAACTGTAGGATTTGCTACTGTACCTGTTACTGTAGCTTGGGATTTTTTCCAAGCCGGTGTTCCTACATTAACCCAAGTATTATCATATCTTTTGAAATAAATGTCATTGTATGAAGTTGTAGCATTAACAACATAATCACCTACTGCACCAAATGAAGTTTTAGGAATTGAACCGTCTCCACCTGAAAGATGTGTAGTATCAGTTAATACTGTTGGATAAATTTTTGTGTATGTTTGACCACCTGTAGTAGATGACGCATTACTGTTCCAAGAAAACATACCATAATCTGTACTTGCAGTATCTAACCAGGAAGTTCCTGATTCAGGATCTGCAGTTGCCATTGTAGCACTTGCTTCTAGTTGACCTGTGTCAATTGCCGCTCTTGCCACGTATGCTCTGTTGGCTACACCTAAGTATGAGTAAGCCGCTTGTAAACCGTATTCGTTTAATTCACCACCGTGTATAGGATTATTGTTAGCATCTTTTTTGAATACTGGATCACCAAATGTTTCAGCTAATTCTCTTTGAGACGTCATTAGGTAAACTTTACCGTTGTTTGCGGCTAATGTACCTGTTGCTGTACCTGTACCTGAACTTGAAGTTTTATCTTGTGCTGTTGCCACAAATATCATTGGCACCGTGCCTGGTTCGGCCGGTGTATAGAAACTTTCGTCTATTACGCTTACTTGTACTCCTGGTGAAACTAATGCCATTTTATAATCTCCTGCTTAATATTTCTATTGTTAACGTTATTTATACTATATCAACAAAATATAAGCTATAATTATGTCTAGAAAAGGGCCTGAAAAGGGCAGGTAAATACGTTATATGAGACCTTTATGTAACTATTGTCGTAGGAATCCTTGTGCAATTAACTATCGTAAAAAGGGTATAACGTTTTACAGAAGAAAATGTGAAGCTTGTATTAGGTATGGGGGAACAAGTCATGGAATGCCTAAATGGTATAATGCAGGATACCGTATGAAAGCAAAATGCGATAAGTGTGGATATAAAAGTGACTCAACAGAACAATTTAATGTTTACCATATTGACGGACATTTAACTAATTGTAATTTTAAAAACCTTAAAACGGTATGTGCTAACTGTCAAAGAACTTTACACAAACAAGGATTTAAATGGAAACAAGGTGATCTTGTACCTGATTTCTAAGACCATCTACTGTAGAATTATTATCTAAAATTTTATCAAAGTCTGCTTTTGCCCAAGCCCATTCACTAGGGTGTACATCTTTAGGTTCAACACCTATATCTTGATAAACTCTAAACCATGTAGGTAATTCACCTCTTCTTACCCACCATACTTGACCACCAATACTTTTAATCATTTTAACTTCGTTTTCAAACCTAACATCAGGAATAACCCAGCTAGAATTAGGATTATCTAAAATTTTCTTTTTAGTCATACTAACCCATATACCGTCATAAAAATTATCACGCATACATTCTGTACCAAATTTTTGTAATACAAATCTTGGAGTAATAGATTTACCTACTTCTTTAGACCAATATTCATCTGGTTGTTCACGCCATTGTCTACTTTCATCTGTTTGACCGTCAAGCATAGTTTTGTCCCAATCAAACATCGTAGCAACAGACTCTTTTAATTTGTCTGCGAATGAGATTTTTTTAAATTGATGTTTTTGAATAAGATGGTTAGCTATTGTATCTTTACCACTACCCATTAATCCACAAATACCGATAATCATTTTAATACTATAACGGATAATAGTTATAATGTCAAATGTTATTATTAACCAATTGTGAAGTGATATCCTTGACCGCCGCCAACTTGTAATTTTAGCTCTTCGTCAAGTTTTTCTATTTCGGATTGTGCTTCTTGAATAAGTTGTGGACCATTTAAAGCGGCACCGCCTTGTGGGCCTGCTATTGTGGCAAATTTAGATCTTGCTTGTCCTAGTGCCATTTTACATAATGCTAGAGTATATCTTTTAAGCCATTCTTTAGCAAGATAATCATTTAATAATTCTGTAGTAGGTCTATAATTATAGCAATATAATAGAATTTCTTCTTCTGCTCTAGGTCTCTGTAATAATGTTAATTCTTTGGTTGTAGTATTCCATTTAAATTCAATAAAGCTACCAAACATTCTTCCTACAAGTTCTTGATATTGTGTAAACAAGTTGTAAGTTGATAGTCCACCCATATTTGTACTTGCCAACAAGTATGTATTTGTGTATGCTAAATTGAATGGTTCAAATAGTGTACCACCGTCTCCACCACCTGTTCTAGAACCAATTGAACGTCTATATATTTTTTTAACTTCTATTACTTCTTGTCCTAAGGTATATGCGTTTTGGTCTATTACTGTAGGTAGAAACATATAGCTTTCTTCCACTGAATTGTCGGATCTTTGTCTAAATCTATCAAGTGAATCCTGTAAAGCTGTCTCATAGTGAGGTGGATCTAGCTCTACTTCTACCATACCACCACCTAGCATATTGTATACGTAGTCAAAGATTTCTTGCTTTTGTGTTGCTAAATCTGCCATTTTATATGTCTCTATAGATATTTATCAAGGACCTTGCTATGAATAAATATAACATATGCCAAGAATTAGTCTATATAAACCAGAGAAGGGCCATGATTACGCTTTTCTAGATAAAACAGTTAATGAGATGTTTACTGTGGGTGGTACTGATGTATTTGTACACAAATACCTTGGACCTAAGAATCCTGAAGAAGCAGATGCTACATCTAGCCAACCAAGGTATAATGCTGTTAAAGAAACAAATATTCAAGATATGTTATTCCTTGAAAACAGGGACAGAAAATATGATTCTAGCATTTATCAATTAAGAGGCATTTACAACGTACAAGATATTGACTTTGATATGAGTCAATTTGGATTATTTTTACAAAATGATACGTTGTTTATGACTATTCCTATATCTACATCTGTAGAAACTTTAGGTAGAAAAGTTATGCCAGGAGATGTATTCGAATTACCACATCTTAAAGATGAACACGCCTTAAATGATTTTAATTTAGCATTAAAAAGATACTATGTAGTAGAAGATATAAGCAGGGCGGCAGAAGGATTTAGTGTATCGTGGTATCCTCATTTATATAGAGTAAAATTAAAACAAATAGTAGACAGTCAAGAATTTAAAGGCATACTAGATTTACCTGCAGAAGAAGGATCAAGTCAAACATTAAGAGATGTATTATCCACTTATGAAAAAGAAATGCAAATTAATAATGCCGTTGTTGCTCAAGCAGAAGCAGATACTAAAAAAAGTGGATATGAAACTAGTCATTTATATACATTACAAGTAGATAAACAAGGTAGAAACGAACTTGTTACAACAGATACAAGTACGTTAGATGCTAGTACACAAAATGAATTAGCAGATAGAGTACATCAAACACCTGAAAGAGAAGGGTATGATGGATACTTATTAGGTGATGGTCTTGCACCTAATGGTGAAGTATTTGGTCATGGAATTACTTTCCCAACAGGATCTATTAAAGGTGATTATTATTTAAGAACTGACTTTTTACCAAATAGATTATTTAGATTTGATGGTTCAAGATGGATTAAAATGGAAGATGCATTACGTATGACACTAACTAATACAGATGCAAGAAATACAATGAAGACAGGGTTTGTTAATAATACAGCAACTAATACAATAGGTGGAAAATCAGTACCTGAAAGACAAAGTTTGTCTAAAGCACTTAAACCTAAGGCAGATAGTTAATGAGACTTAGAGAATTTTTAGGAGGCGTGTGGGGTATTCCTATACCGGGCACAGAAAAAGCAGTAGGACTTAAAAAAGTTACTCGAAAATATATGGGTAAAGTTAGAACTTTTTATGAACCAACAAATAAAAAAGCAAATGAAAAATTTAAATTAGAGAAGAAATAATGCAATTTTTTTACGACGGACAAATTAGACGATACATAACTCAAATTATTAGACTAATGAGTAACTTTAGCTATAAAGATGGTGATGGTGTTTTAAGACAAATACCTGTTATGTACGGAGATATGACTAGACAAGTTGCTCATATTGTTAGAGATAATTCAGAAAATAAAATCCCATCAGCTCCAAGAATGGCAATATACATTACTAATTTAGAAATGGCTAGAGACAGATTAGCAGATGCTACTTACGTTAGCAAAATTCACGTAAGAGAAAGAAAATATGATGAATCAGGAAAAGAATATTTAAATGTTCAAGGAGCAAATTATACTGTTGAAAGATTAATGCCTACGCCTTATACATTAGGAGTAAGTTGTGATATATGGTCTACAAACACAGAACAAAAATTACAAATTTTAGAACAAGTTATGATGTTATTCAATCCAAGTTTAGAAATCCAAACTACAGACAATTATATTGATTGGACTAGTTTAAGTGTAGTAGATTTAACAAGTGTACAATTTAGTGGAAGAACAATTCCAACTGGAACAGAAAGTGAAATAGATGTAGCTACTTTAGGATTTACAACACCTATTTGGATAAGTCCGCCAACTAAAGTTAAAAAATTAGGAGTAGTAACTCAAATTATTACTAGCATATACAATGAAAAAACAGGTAATATTGACCTTAGTCAAACAATGCCTGAATTACAAGCATATCAAGATGATTATACTAAAAGTATTAAAGCAGATATTGTTAAAACAGCTGACGGTAAAATTGATACTAGTGTTGCTTACAAACCAGATGTTGATAGTATTGTAGGAACTACAGGCATTCAATATGATGTACTTGTAATGAATAATATTGCACAAATAATAGAAAAAGGTGTTGTAGGAAATGTAAATTGGAATTCTTTATTAGATAGATTACCAGGAAATTACAAAGCAGGAATTAGTACATTATATTTGAATAGAAAAGATGTAAGCACAAGAATTACTGGAACGTTTGCAGTAAACACTTTAAATGAAAATCAATTAATTGTAAATTGGGACACAGATTCTATTCCTACTGACTCTGTTATTCAAGGATATGCAGACGCAAAAGGTACAGTAGATTTTATAATAGATCCATCAACTTATAATCCATCAACTACAAAAGTAGCAGGTCAAAGATTATTATTACTAGGACCTGTAGGAGATGCAGGAAATCAAGACGGTCCAGATGCATGGAAAGGTAATGCAGGAGACTTTATAGCAGAAGCTAATGATATTGTAGAATGGAATGGAACAGATTGGACAATAATTTTTAATGCAAGTGCTAATAATTTAGATGATTCAACAGCATTTACACCTACCTATATTACCAACCTTAATACAGGCATTCAATATAAATGGGATGGCACAAATTGGTTATTAAGTTTCGAAGGCGAATATCGTAAAGGAACCTGGAACATCTCTCTTTAAGATAATTATTTACATGACCCAGAGAATAATTGGTTGCGGAGCACTTTTCTATACTTTAGACACCCAACGTTTTTTATTATTACATAGAACACAAAGCAAACAAAACCATGTTTGGGGTTTAGTTGGTGGTACAACTACTACTGATTCTAATGCGTGGGTAGGTTTAAAAAGAGAAATTAAAGAAGAGATAGGTGACCAAAAAATTATTAAAACTATTCCAATGGAAACTTTTATCAGTAATGATGAAAATTTCTTATATCATACATATCTCTGTTTAGTCAAAAATGAATTTATTCCTAAATTAAACAAAGAACACGACGGATATTCGTGGGTGACTTTTGGTAGATGGCCAAAGCCTTTGCATCAAGGATTAAGAAAAACATTACAAAATAAAACTAATCAAACAAAATTAGAAACAGTTTTTAAAATGGTTAAATTTATAACATGATTAAAATAATTGGTGATATTATGCTAGATGTATGGGTAGAAGGTCAAGCTAATAGAGTTTCACCTGAAGGACCTGTATTAGTTTTAAAAGAACAAAATAAAAGATATAGTATAGGTGGTGCTGGAAATGTTGCAGTTAATATTGCAAATTTAAAAATATTTTGTGAATTATATGGTGCAGTAGGACAAGATGACTCAGGTAAAAAATTAATAAAATTATTTTTGACACAAGAAATACATCCTAAATTAAATTATGATCATTCTGTTACAACTACTAAAACTAGAATAATAGGTCAAGGTGGTAAACACGTATTAAGATTAGATAAAGAAGAAAATTATTCTAATGAAATTACCGTTGACTGTAATGAAAATGATATAGTAATTGTTAGTGATTATAATAAAGGCGTTATTAAAAAAGATACAATATCTAAATTATTAGAAAAAACAAAATATGTAATAGTTGATCCAAAACAAAGTGCAGATACCTATGATGGAGCTTATATTGTTAAACCAAATATGAAAGAATACAAAGAATGGAATGGTGTATTTTCAATTAGTGATGCTCTTAAATTTATGCGAGATCATCAATGGACATGGTTAATAGTTACAGATGGTAGTAATGGTGCTCATGTATTATCTACTACAGGTGAATATCAATTATTAAAAGAAAAAGCAAAAGATGTTGCTGACGTCACAGGTGCAGGAGATACATTTTTAAGTGTATTAGCTTATGGTATATCCAAAGATATTAATGTATTTGAATGTTGTAAATTAGCGTGTATGGCATCAGCTAGAAATGTAGAACAACGTGGTGTTGTTCCTGTTACTTTAAATGATTTACAAAAAGGAGTTATTTTTACTAATGGAGTATTTGATATTTTACATATAGGTCATTTAGAATTATTAAAATATGCAAAAAGTTTAGGTAAAAAATTAATTGTTGGAATTAATAGTGATGCTAGTGTTAAAAAAATAAAAGGTCCTGATAGACCTATTAATGATGTTGATAAAAGAGTTAAACAATTAATGATGTTACCGTGGGTAGATGAAGTTAAAGTTTTTGAAGAAGATAATCCACACAATCTTATGAAAGAAATTATGCCAGATATTATAGTAAAAGGCGGTGATTGGACTGTAGAAACAGTAATAGGAAATGAACTTGCAGACGTCAAAATTTTTTCAAGAATAGAAGGACATTCTACAAGTGATATAATAGAGAAAATTAAAAATGAAAGATAAAATTATAACTGTTAATGATGTATTAAGTACTGAAGATTTTGAAAAATTAAGAAATAGAATAATGGATAAAAGTTTTCCTTGGTACTATTATGATTATGTTGTAGGAGATGCTATGGCAAAACCGGGTACATCAGAATATCAACAACAATTTGTGCATCAATTTCAAGAACATAGTAGAATTGTTACTCCAGAACAAAATTGGGAAATTTTAATGCCAATTTTTGCAGTTTTAAATCCAATAAACTTTGTTAGAATTAAAGCTAATCTTATTCCAAAAACAGATAAAGTAGTTGTTCACGGATACCATGTAGATACTATTCATCCTTGCTCACTTACAGCAATATTTTATGTTAATACTAATAATGGATATACTGAATTTAAAAATGGTGTACAAACACCTAGTGTTGCAAATTCAATGGTTATTTTTCCTAGCTATCTAAATCATTCAGGCTCTACTTGTACAGATGAAAAAGTTAGAATAGCAATTAATATTAATTTTGTACCAATTCCAGATAGCAAATATTCTTATTTGGTTATACCAGAAGAAATATGTAAATTAACTAGAGATTGGCAAACAGACGGATACTAATGAATATTTTAATAACAGGATATAAAGGATTTATAGGACGTAATTTGTTTGCATATTTACAAACTAAAGGACATACTGTAGAAGGTTATGATTATATAGAAAATTCTTTTCCGGATCCATCAAAATATGATTGGATAATTCATTTAGGAGCAATTTCTAAAACTACTGAAACAAATGTAAACAAAATAATGAAACAAAATTATGACTTTAGTATGAGGTTGTTACAATTATGTGATACTATGGGAACAAATTTTCAATACGCCAGCTCTGCTAGTGTATATGGAACTACAGGAAATTTTAATGAAGAAGGTCCTGTTTATCCTATGAATGCTTATGCATGGAGCAAATATTTCTTTGATCGTTTTGTAGAATCTGTAGATAAAGATGGATTTCAAATTCTTGTTCAAGGATTTAGATATTTTAATGTGTATGGTCCTCATGAAGAAGATAAAAAAGATCAGGCGTCACCTATAACTAAATTTACAAAACAAGCTAAAGAAAATAAAGTAATTAAAATTTTTGAAAATAGTGAAAATTATATGAGAGATTTTGTTTGTGTAAGTGATATATGTAAAGTACATGAACAAATGTTAACAACAGATACAAGTGGTATTTTTAATGTAGGTACTGGTAAGTCTACTAGTTTTTTAAGAATAGCTAAAATTATTGCTGAAAAATACAATGCCAAATTAGAAACAATACCTATGCCAGCAAATTTAAGCAAACAATATCAAACTTATACTTGCGCCGATTTAACAAAATTAAATAAACATATAGACATTAATTGGAAAACAGTTAAGGAATTTATCGATGATCAATAAACTAGGTAAAAGAGAAATGGGTTGGGGCTATGAATTAATATGGGCATCCAGCGACAAATACTGTGGAAAAATTATGGTCTTTACTAAAAAAGGTGCAAAATTTAGTATGCATTTTCATAAAGACAAAGATGAAACTTGGTTTTGTAATAGTGGAGTATTCAAATTACATTGGATTGATACTAAAGATGCAACCTTATATACTAAAGAATTTAAAGAAGGTGAAACTTGGTACAATCCACCATTAATGCCTCATCAATTAGAATTAGTATCTGATCATGGTAGCGTATCCGAAGTTAGTACACCTGATCATTCTGAAGATAATTATAGAGTTATAAAAGGCGATAGCCAATTAAAAAAAGACAATCCTGAAAAGAAATAATTACGCTTGAGCTTCTGACCAACGCAGTGTAACCGTACCGTTAACTGATCCAGCACCCGATGTTCTATATACGTTAATTGCTAACGCATCTGGACCATTAGGAAATGTTCCTCTTCCACCTAATGTAGTATTAGTCAATTCCTTGATCGGAGCAAGAGATAATGTTGCTCTTTCACCTGGCTGTGCAACGAATGAAAAGATCGTTTCACCTGGTTGTGCATATGGTGGATTACCAAATAAGAACGTAACACTTGCACCTGCGGCAATAGCCCCGGTAGACGTTTGTGAAAACGTTACTTTGTAATAATTTGTACCACCACTAACTGGACCATATCTTGCTAGTGGGTCCACACTAATAACTGATGTACCAGCTGGAAAATTAGCATCTTGTAATTCTGTACCTTGTGTGGCATTTGAAGCTTCCCATGAAGTTGGATCCATGTACAAGTAGTTTGTATTAGTTAATGTACCTCCCATAGAAAATGTAATAGGTGTTCCCATTGGAATACCACCGTGATTATTACTGTAGTATGCTAGGAAGTAATAAGAATATTCATAAAGCTCTGTAATAATTGTATTTGCAGGGAAACTACCACCACTTACTGCATCTCCTACTTTAATATTTCTGTCATCAAAACCATTGTTGTTTCCTGGACCATCTTCTTTTAACCAGTATGAATAATTGTTATACCAAGTACCCATGTTCCACCAGTTGTTTGTAACTTGAGTTGAAATTGCCGCCGATGTGTCTGCTGTTGCTGTAACCTGAGTTTCACCACCGTTCCAGTTAACCGAACCACCTGCCGCTATTTGAGCAAATGATGGTTGACCACCTTGTGCAGTTCCTGACAGTCCCGTCCAACCTATATCACTTGGATCAATTGGATAGTTTTGAGGATTAATAACCCCTTGTACAACTAGTGAACCTGGATTAGTAGCTTCAGGTTCAGTTGTAATTTCTATACCTTCAAGTAGCAACTGGGCTCTGTTAAGCAAGTCTCTATCTCCAAGGTCTCCTGTTAAAGCGTTAGCAACTGATGGTGCTAATCTTATTAGGAACACAGTTTTTTTCGTAGTTGATAATTCTAAGTTCGTTGCTGAGTAACTAAACAAATATCCACGTTCTTCATCAAAGTCACCATCTGTTATGTAAGATGATCCCCAGTGTGATATAATTGGACTTGCCGAGTTACTAATTAATACAACTCCTGTATTTCTAAAGTGTTCAGCCGCCACTCCTGCTGTATATGATCTAGTAGCTCCTGCAGAAAAGTTAGTTAATTGAGTTGCTCTAGTAACACCTGTTAATTTATTACCAGTAATAGTTGTGTATGTTATAATTTCATTATCTATATAAAGCGTTCCGCCACCTGGTGGGAAGAAAGAAGCATCTACTAATCTTATTGTTGTATCTCCTGCAGTTAAATTATCTGAAAGTTTACCATTAGGACCTTCATTTGTAACTTCATAACGTACAGGTTGGTTACCTGTTCTCATATATGCTTCTGTATTGATGTTAGAATTTCTCATTCTGTGACAGAAAATAAAGTTACCATCACCACCTCTAGTCATGTAGTCAATAAATCCTGCTCCATACCAGGACATTTGTAAACCGATCATCTGCATCTTAGATACATTTAAATTATATCCACTAGGTCCTGTTCCGTCTACTCTATCTAAATTCCAGTTATCTTGTTTAACTTTTTTATCAAATACTAAACAACTTTTAACACCAGATGAAACATTAACTCCTCTATAGTCTGGAGTAACATTCATTGTTATATTATCCGTAACACTAGATACAACGTGAGTCATACCTCTTATTACTATTCTATCACCTGCTTTTAATTGTTCTCTAAATCTTGTTCCTGTTCCTGTAATTGTATTAGAATCAGGATTTACTGAAATTGTTCCTGCTAATTGTCTTGTAGCTGTTCTTTGTACAAGATTTAAGTTTACACCATCATATTCCCAGAAAATTCCATTTTGATCATCAAATATACCTGATCTTACAGTTGCACCATTCCAATTTTTTAATGATACTTGTGGTTGATCTTTAAATTCTGGAGTTAACATACTTAAAGTACTTTGAGCAGTAATTTTAAATGTTCTTTCATTTACTATTTGAGTTACTGTATAATCATCATTAAATTCTTGTTGTGCTATTCCAATTAATGTTATAATTGCACCAACTTGTAAACCGTGATCAACTTCATCTGTAGTAACTGATATAACTGAACCAAGTGCTTTACCTTCTGCTACAATATTTAAAATATCATAAGAAGGAGCAAACAAGGCACCCGTTGTATACATTATACCTTTACCTGATTGATATCTAATATATTTTTTAGATTGTCTTATCGCCTGTGCACCATGTTGTGGTCCACCTGTTCCTAATTGTACACCTCCATCAAATGGTCTATGTACGAAGAATGAATCTGGTCTAACATATACGAATCCAGACCAATCCTGATCCGTAATTTGTCCTGGAGCTCTAGCTTGGAATCTTAATTGATTAGTTGCTGGAAGTTCTGTAACAAGGAATGGTCCTGATGCTAATAAGTGATTATTACTTCCATTATCAGATCCAATAGTTACTAAGAAACCATCTCCTGGAACTAAACCGTGTGGTGTTAAAAATTGTACTTGTATTGTTGCTATCGCACTATAAGTTATTGTAGATGAAGAAGGTAAAACTTGTGTAGTTGCATCTGATAAAGTAATAGATGAATAAACTGATACACCTGTTCCTGTTACTGCACTACCTGAGTGAGTACATTGTGTTATACCACCAAATGAATTTACAGCTTGAACAGTAATACTGCAATCATGCGTAGGTGTTCCTCCACCTAAACTTGAACCGGAGACTACAATTTGATCTCCTACATTATAACCTGTTCCTAAAGATGAAACTGTTGCTTCTGTATATGTAGTTGATGAATCATTTGTATATGATCTAGTTATATAGAATACTGCTCCAATACCAGCCTGTGGTCTATTACTTCCACTTATTAATGTTCCTACAGCACCAGTACCTGTGTTAGCACTTCCAGTAGCAGTTACGCCTGTTATTCCGCCTGTTGATACTGCATCTATTGATGTAATTTCTAATGATAAATCATTTCCTGGTGAAGCACCATATAATGTTGATCCAGAAATTTTAACTATTTGTCCTACCCAGAAATTTGTACCTGCCTGTGCAATTGCATCTACAGTATAATTTCCACCTGAAATACTAATATCAAATGCTTCACCTTGACCTATTCTTTTTGATGTAGGTGAATTTGTATATGTTTGAGTATTAGCCGCGGTTCCTGTTACTGCACTAATGGCTGTAATACCACCGCTACCGTCAACAGTTGAAATAGTAAATGAAGCGTCATTGGCGGCTGTTGCCCCACCTAAGTGTGTTCCTAAAATTGTTATTTGTTCTGTTCCTACAAATCCTGATCCTGCCGCTACTACTGTGGCTGTATAAGCTGTTCCTACTCTTTGAATTGTAAATGTTGCACCTGTACCTGATTGGTTTGTAGTCCATCCTGGTATCGTTGAACCATCCCATTCTGGTATTTCGGTATATGTTACGTCTCCATCAGTTCCTGTTCCACTAACAGCTAATCCTGTAATAGACCCGTCTGCGTCTACGCTAGACACTCTAACGTATGCATCATTGGTCGTATTAACTCCGCCCAAAGCCGAACCAGAAACTTCTAACATATCATTTACTACATAAGCTAATGATTCAGGTCCTGGTACAGCATTACCACTAGTTGTCCAGTTGCCTTGTGCAACTGAATCATTGGCTCCTAATGCTGTATCCAATGTAATTGTTAAATCATGTGTAGGTGATAAACCACCTAATGTTGTTCCTGATATTTTTAATTCTTGACCTAATGTATAATGTTCTCCAACTGTCGTTACTGTAATATTACTGTAGCTACCTCCACCTGGATTAGTAACACTAAATTGAACTCCTGAACCTACATAGTTGTTAGCTGATGTTAATCCAGTCCAAGATTGTGTGTTTACGGCTGTACCTGTCTCTGTAACACTTGTTATTCCACCTGAACCGTCTACAGTTGCGATTGTTAATGTACAATCATTTGTTGTTGATGCACCACCTAAATTACCACCATCAATTGTTATAGTATCATTTTGTGCGTAATTTGTTCCTAATCCTGTTATAACTGCTGAATAAGTTGTACCTGTTCTTGTTACGTTAAATTGTGCTAATGTTCCTGAACCACTTGTAGTAAATGCTGGGTTTGAGTATGTTACTACTGCATCAGGAGCCGTACCTGCAGATGAATGACCTGTTATTACTCCTGAACTTTCACCAGTAACTCTAATTAATAATTCATTAGTATCTCCAACTCCACCAAATTCTGTTCCTGCAAATCTTAATGAATCATTAACAATGAAACCAGTTCCACCATTTGACATTGTAACGGCACTAAAAGTATTATTCAATATTGTTATGTCCCAAATAGATCCAGCACCATTACCGCCTGCGTATGCAGGAGTTATAGCTGTATATGTTTTACTTGCCAATGCTACTGAATATGTTCCAGCTGTTTTAGTAATATTAAATGTGCCGCCTGTTCCTACGCCACCTGGTACACTACCAGTTACGTTTGATACTGATCCTGTTCCGTCAAATGCAGTTCCTGAATAACTGAAAGAAAGAATTTCTCCTGCAGTATCTACACTATCTATATTAATTGTTAAATCGTTTGCTGGTGTTGATGCACTTAAAGCCGTTCCAAGAATTGTTATTGCATCACCTACTTGATAATTTAGTCCAGTTACAGATATTGCAACAGTATAAGTTCCACCAGTCCAACTTACATTCCAAGTTGCACCTGAACCATTTGGTGATCTGTTTAATCCAGCAACATTTTGATAAACTGTTTGATCACCTATTAAACTTGATTGTAAGGGACTTGATAAAGTTAAAACCATTCCATTAACGTTTATAATATTTGTACCAAACCCATCACCTCTATCCATTACAGAATTTTGTAAAATACCAGCCGCATCTACGACTTCAACTTGAGTTACACCTGAAGCATAATCTCCTTTAATTTTTGGACTAACTATTGCTCCACCTGAACCTGTAATTGCTGTAATTTGTGTACCAGTTGCAATACCTGTTCCTGCCACTGGTGCTCCTGTTGGAGGAGCTGTTCCAGTAAATGGAACAATTGTTTGTCCTGATAATACTTTTAATGAAGTTGCAACTGATCCACTTGATCCTTGAGTTACAACAGAGAAAGTCGGTTCTCCTAAATCTGCTCCAGTATAAAATGCACCTTTACGCATTTGAGTAAATTTAGTTGATATGACCTGTGCGTTTGATGTTCCTACTTTTGCTTTTGCATAGTAATTAAAAATTTTATTAGATGTTATAGCATTTACAACAAATGAACCTTGTGCTCTACCTGCCCCTTCTACTCCTGATCCTGCAAAACCTATAATAGTTAATGGATCTCCTGCTAACATGGAGTGAGGACCAACTGTTGTTACAGTTATTAATGATGCACCTATTCCTGCTGTACCAGTTGATGCGTCAGTTGTTACTGATGCAATATCTATATCTGTTCCCGGTACTTCGTAAATTGATGGATAACCTCTTTGTGTTGCAATCGCTTGCCACTTGGTTGGCTGTAGTCCATACTCAAAGTCAGCATCTATCATTGATTGTGGTTTTGCAATTCTAAATCTTTCAATTGCGTCAGTACCAAAATCAAATGGTCTTGTTTTAAGTTCTCCGCCTTCTACAAAAATAGATACTGCATCATCTAATGCGTGTGTACTAGTATCAGCATTTAAAAATATTGTAGTTACAGTATCACTACCTTGTAAGAATGCTTTAAAATCATCATCTACTTCTTTTTCATATTCTACTGTACAACCAAGACTTGCATCTGCAAAATTATATAATACAGTATTTCTTGTAGTGTTTGTAATTAATAAAATATCTTCATGATTAACTTGTCCACCTGGATTAACAACTTTTAAGCTAGATACTTCATTTTTTTCTAACGTTGGTAAATTATCTAAACCATTTTCTTTTACATCAGCAACAATATTTGACAATGTTGTTATTCTACTTGCCGCATTTGATTCAGAAAGAGTTCCATCTGTAAATTGTGTAGTAACAACTGGGCTTTGTTTTGATCTTGTAACTGCACCTGTAGTAGCACTTACAAAAGTATGTGCTGTTGTATTACTTGATATTCCTACGTTTACAGTAATTGAATCTGCACTTATTCCTGTAACTAAAACTGGTTCATTATAGGCATAGTCAGCCCCACCTGGTGCATTCGAGCCTGATGCTCTTGGATATGTATGATTTGATCCATGGTTATCCATAGCACACGTAAACGTCAAACTATTTGTATTAATTCTAATATATTGACCAACTGTTATTGGGTGTGTTCCAATAGTTAATGTCATTACTCCAGTTGTAGGTGTGTATACTGCATTTGTTGGAGTGAAGTTTACTGATCTATTTGCTAAAACGTAATTAGTTATTAAATCTCTAACCCAATTTGTTGCGGCAATTTCTGGTTGTCTATCACCATCTATCTGTGGAGTTGTTCCAACCCAGAATTTAGAAGCAATAAATCTTGTTTGTTTGTTACCATTGTAACGTAAATCATTAAGATATGCATCAAGAATAAATTGATAATCTCTATTACACTTGTCTGTATTATAAGTAAAATTTTCAAATTTATAAGAGCTACTTATTAAAGCTGGTAATTGAAGATATCCATTGTCAACTGTATTAATTAATTGACCTAATTTTGTATCATAATCTGTAACACCGGCACTTTCAGCATTTGTTCCTGTTAAATCTTGTATTGTTCCACTTTGTACAGATCCAGAAGAAGCACTTACAAAAGTATGTGCTGATGTATTACTAGATACTCCTACATTTACAGTAATTGACACTGAATCTATAGCTGTAATTTTAACTGGTTTATTATAAAAATAATCAGCACCACCGGGTGCGTTTGAACCAGACGCTCTTGGATAACTGTGATTTGTTGCATTGTTGTCCTTTGCACACGTAAAAGTTAAACCAAGTGTACTAATTCTAACAGATTGTCCAACTGTTAAAGTGTGAGCACCAATAGTTAAAATCATATCACCAGTTGTTGGCGTATATATTGCTCCTGTAGGAGTGTAAGATGTACTAGTTTGTAAAGAACTAAATGCACTTCCAGGTAAAATATAATCTTTTATAAGCGTTTGCATATAAGTCCAATATGCGATTTCAGGATCTCCACTATTAGCTAATTGAAGTACACCATCTATAAAATATGTTCCTGTTTGAGTTCTTAAATTTTCATTACCACCATATCTAACATCACGTGCAATAGCATCTACTACTTTTTCTACATCTGCTTCTACAGTGTCTTCAGTTTTAGTAAAACCGGCAAATGGCGCAATGTTACCTGCAACTTGTGCCGATACCCAAGCCCATACTTCATCTTTAATAAAAGTTCTATTGTTTGTAATTCTGTTAGATGTATTAGGATATATATCTGCTTTTGTATGTAAATTTGTTTTTTCTAAGATGTACCCCATCATCTCATCTTTAATCCACTCTACGTTTTTAGAGATAAGATTGTGAGCAATAGGATAATTATTCCCGCTTTTAGGAATTCCTGTTTGAAATATATAATTTGTTAATTTCTTTTTAGCCATTTAAATTATTCCTTTGTACACTCACACTGATTGTCTTCCGTGCATAAACATGGATTGCAAGTACAATTTTCACATTTACATTTTTCGTTTTCGCAAGCCATTTTTTATACTCCTAACGCAATAGAATAAACCATACTAGTTGCGTCCACATATGTTTTATTGGTCAAGTGTTTACCTGTTGAAGGCGCATTTTCGCCCGATGCCTGTAAAAATCCAGCATTAGCAGGTGTTGTTGTACCAATTGTAGTACTATTTAACGTTCCTGACGTCGAAACGAGAGTAGTAAAAGACCCAGCTTTAGGAACAGATTGCCCTACAGTTACATTATTTAAAACTCCTGTTGCTGTAGGATTAATTGTTAGTGTTCCACTTATTTGTGGGCTTATAGTTACGTCTGAATTAGGTGTTATTGATACTTCACCAGATGTTGTTAAATTTGATGCATTAACATTTACATTGTTTATAGTACCACCGCCAGCTGGATTAATATCTACTGTACCAGTACCTGTAGGACTAATTGTTATAGTTGCATCTACACCTGAACTTATTAAATTTCCTGTATTAAGAATAGAACTAAATGATCCAATTCCTGTTACCGTAGGATTAGTTATATTCATTGCCGCATTAGGTATTTTGTCTCCATCACCATAAAATATTTTATCTGGGGCATCAATTGGTACTATAAAACTTAAAAGTCCTTTAGTTTTTGCTTGAGCACTTGCTCCTGATACAGTTGAAGCTGTAGGAATATCTAAAAATGAACTAGGTGTTGCTGTTTCATTTACTTTTGTTTGAATGCTTGTTTTTACAGCTCCTTCCCAAGATTGTGCTACATTAGGATAGCCATATAATGCTACTGCACCTGAATTATAAGAATATAAACTTGCTCCATCACTTTGTAGTGTTCCAGATGTTAATTTACTTTGACTAGTACCAACGGCTTTTGCCCATCCATATATTGTAGTTGCCGCTGTTAAAATAGTTTCGCCTGCTACAACTCCTCCATTAAATGGATACGCTAAATCTTCTTCACCATGAAACATTACAACTTTTGATTTAGTTAAAGGTGTTACAGGTGTCCAAGAAACTGCTGTTGAATCTCCTAGATTAGATAAAGCCATTTTGTAGAAAATGTTTGTATTTTCTCTATATTGATCTTCATTAAATAATGCTGATTCAATAATTACATTTTTAATATTTGTTTTTGTTGTTTGTAAAGCATATTGGTGTGCCATTTGACCACCAAGTCCTTGTCCATGAATTGAAATTTCTCTTATATCTACGTTATCAAAAGTTGCTAACTTATCTATTATTGCATCAAGATATGCTATATCATCTGCTTTACTAGATGAATATCCAACATTCCATTCTTTACTATAACCTTGAGGAGCAACTATAATTTTATCTGTTAGATAATTTAAATGTGTAATAGCATTTCCAGATGATTGATTTGCATTGTGTAAAGATATAATTACAGGAATTTGTTTACCTTCTAAGGATGTTCCAACAGTATTAGGTACAACAACAGTTACAGGTCTACTATATGCTGTTGTTTCTTGTTGCCAAGTTTGTTGAACTGTCCATGTATCAGTTGAAAGATTTTGTCCATTAATACTTGTAGTATGTGATAACCCAGTATTATAAAGCTCACCAGGTACTGAATTATTATTTGTATCAGGTGCAAAAATATTAAATGTAACAGATGTAGTATCAAGGCTAAAAACGTAAGTTGTACCTCTTTTTAAATCAAGAACAGGATTTGATCCTAAATTATTGCTTTCTTTATCTGTAATACTAAAATTATTTGAAGATTCTGTAACTGTATAATCTATAGAGTCAGTCGCAGTTGGAGTATATGTATTAGTAATTGTTCTTACTATTACATTACCAAGATTGTCAACCGTAAATCCTGGACTCTTAAATCCATAGTTTGCTTCAAACTGTTTATAATTTACTGCCATAGTCTTTATACTCTATATTTATCAAAATATAACTTCATATATTATGCACCACCTACCAAAGCATTCATTGTTTGATAATATGTTGCTTTGAAAATAGCTTTTGAACCGTCATATTTTGTTGTTGATGTTTTTTGTTCAGGATCTAGTTTTAATTCTACATAAGAATTAGTAACTGTACTAGTTAATTTTACTAAATCATTTCCTAAATTTGATCTTCCGTAAATTGTTACAGAACTATTTGATGGGCTACCTACTACTAGTGCTCTAATAATTTCTTTATTATTAGTATCATAGTCTATAGATATTGTATATTCTGCAGAACAAAAAGTTCCAACATGAAATCTGTCTAAAATTAATCCTTCTACAACTGTAGCATACGGACCATTATATGAAAAATTTAACCCATTTTTCATTAATAGCGTATTTTTATCGCCTTTTCCAAATAGTTTTGACACATCAAACATATGAAGATTCCTTCTTTAAGTGTATTTACCAATTTTATTAGGATAAAGTTTAAGTAGATATTGGGCTTAACGGGTATTTTTACCGTGTTTTATCATTCTATTGACAGATGCAATAACTTGTTGCTCTTGTTGGTCATTCATCTCCATAATACCCTCGTTTATACGGTCTGAAAATTCATCTACAGTAATTCTTATAGGGCTATAAACACGGTCTTCTTTGCCCAAATCAATGACATCAAATTTTTCATAATCTGGAAATGATGTATTAATAGGAAATGTAGATCCTATAATAGATGTTGTAGTTGTGTCAAAAGTATAAGCCATATGTGCACCTACACTGTCACATCCTACAAAGTGATCACATTGTCTAATTACAGCCATCCATATTCTAATATGTACGTTTTGTGGTGTAGCTACAGGTGATGACATATGCTTATTAAATTCTAATGGTGTTTCTGTCATAATCATTACAGCATATTTTTTAGATAACTTTCTTACTATATTATAAAGATTTTTAGTTTCCATACTTCTGCCGGTAATGTCAACTACATCTTTATCTTCTTTTCTAACACCTCTTCCAAAGGGTTGAATAACAATTATTTTATCTTTTTTGCATTTTTCTTTTACTTCAGTTAACATTTTTCGAGCATATAATAGTTCATCTTTGCTTAATCTTATTGTAGGTTTTTGTAATTCTCTTATACCTTTATTATTAATTGCAATATCATATGCTTGGGCAAGACTACATTTTTGAGTATAGTATTCCCATACTCTATAAGGTTCAGGATTAATACAATTTCTATCTTTTATTAATTCTTTAAAAAGTCCTTTATGCCAATTGTCATATGTTTTATAATATAATGTTGGATGACCTTTTAAAACATCAGTTCCACCTTCACAAATTATTACAAAATCATCATTAGGATTTTCTTTTTCAAAATTTTCTAATGCAGGTATGGAACTAATCATTCTTCCAGCACCGCCATTTAAAAAGATAGCACTATTTCTTAACATTTTTTACCTTTATCATTTTTCCATATTCTGGAAGATACAAATATTCTAAAAGAGATTGTTCAAGAGTCCATATAGCGTCTTCTAATGTTTCTACAAGTGGTTCTCCAGCTAAATTAAATGACGTATTAAACACAATTGGTATTTTTGTTTGATTATAAAACTCTTTAATTAATTTATAATACAATGGATTTTGTTCTTCTTTAACTGTTTGTATTCTACAAGTACCATCTACGTGTATAATACTAGGAATTTTTTCTGCTATTCCTTCTTGACAATTTACAGCATACATCATATAAGGACTTTCTTCCATTCCTCTTAAATCAAACCATTCGTGTACGTGTTCATGTAATATAGATCCTGCAAATGGTCTAAAATATTCTCTTCGTTTAACTATATTAACAAAATCTTTACCATCTTTAAATGAAGGATCAAATAAAATACTTCTGTTACCTAATGCTCTTGGACCACTTTCTGATTTTCCTTGAAACATTGAAACAATATTTTTTTCTATCATTAATTTAACTACATCTTTATCGTTTGCGTCCATCAATTCAACACCAGGTTTATTTGCTAATTTTTCTATTTCTTCTAATGTATATTTTCTTTCTGGACCTTGACATAATGTAGTAAGTGGTCTTTTTGTCATATCTTCTGACATACCATAATAAAATAAAAGAGCCGCTCCAATGGCTGTTCCGGCGTCATTTGATACTGGTTCAACAAATAAATTAATTCCATCTTTTCTTAAAGACTCAAGATACCAATAATTTGCTACACAATTTAATCCATATCCACCAGATAATACAACATTTTTTTGACCTGTCATTTCTACAGCTTTATAAATTAATTTTAAAACTTCTGCTTGAGTTTCTGTTTGACAAGCATAGGCTAAATCTCTTCTATTAGGTAGTTTAGTAACATCAGGATTGTCTGTAGGTGTTTCATCTAAATAATCATAAATGCCTTCATTTACTATTGCCGCATTAGGATATGTAGGAATTATTAAATGTCTATTAGATAAAGACATATATTTTATTTCATTATGAAATAATGGAGGAATTCTATCATTAGGTTTTCCATAAGGAAATAATCCCATTGTTTTTCCTGCTTCAATGGCTGAGAATCCACAGTATTGAGTAACTGCTTCATAAACTTTAACAATTCCTGCTACATCTGAAAATAAACATTCATGAGTTTTACCAGGTTCTCCCATTTTAGATGAATCCATTTTTGTCATATGTGCTCCAGGAGACGCAGAACCAGTACCGTAGTGTTTCCATACAGTTGTTATATTATTAGGATATGAACAATCAAAAATAGATTCTATTTCAAACATCCATAAATCTCCTGTAAGTTGATTATTAACAGGCATAAAAGTTCCTGCTCCATCAACAATAACCGAACAGGCTTTATCAAATCCTGATCTATAAAAAGCACAACCGGCGTGTAACTTATGATGAATATGACTTAGGTCAATTACTTGTGGGTGTTGTTTTAAATTTGCTTTTCTATCTATTAAACCTAATTTTCTTGCTATTCCTGTATATACATCATCATGAGTATAATCTACTTTACCAGTAGTAGGATCATCTAATGGTTGTGTATGAGCTACAATTAAATAATCTATTTTGTCAGTATATTTTAATACTTCCATCATTGAACGATAAGGACCACCATCGTATTTGTGTCTAGATAATCTTTCTTCTTCTATTGCAAAAACAATTTCTCCATCTTTTAATAAACATATTCCTGCATTATGTCCTCTGGCTATTGCCGCAATATAACCTGATTTATTCATTTTGTTCTTCCTCATCAGTTTTTTGTTTTCCTAATATTACATTTACAACATAATCTTCTACTTCATCAGACATCCACATTAATTTTTCATTATGTCTACTAACTTGTTCATCGTTTGTTATTCTTATTGGATCATATTCTCTATCTATTTGTCCCATATCTATAATATTAATTCCTTTTGTTTTAGGATATGATGTATTAACTGGGAACGTTGCACCAATTATTACTGTTGCTTCTGTTCCACCTATATAGGCTAAATGTTGACCTACACTATCACAACCTAAAAAATGATCACAATTTTTTATAATTGCTAACCATTTTCTTAAATCAATTCCTTCAGGCATTGCTACTTCATCTGGATATTTCTCACCTTTTAATTCAATTCCAAATTCTGCCATTAATATAATTGCATAATCTTGTGCTTGTAATTTTCTTATTATACTTTTTAGATTTTTAAATTCCATACTTCGACAAGTTTTATCTACAAAACTATTATCTATTTGTTGAATGCCTCGTCCAAAAGGTTGTAAAACAATTACTTTTTCTTTTTTAAGTTTATCTTTAATTTCTTTAACTGCTTTTTTCCCTGCAAGTAATTCTTCTTGACTTAGATTAATTGTAGGTGCTGATAATTCTCTAACGCCTTTGTTATTAATTAAAATATCAAATGCTTGAGTTATATTACATTTTTGATTATAGTATTCCCATACTCTATATGGCTCTAAACTTATCACATCCATTTTTACAAGTTTAGTGTGGAATAAATTTTTATGACCATAGTCAAATGTTTTAGAATCTAATGTTGGATGACCATCTAAGATATTTTGGATACCTTCTATTACTATAATAAAATCTTTATCGTTAGATTCATTATAGTATTTTTCAAGGGCAGGGATGGCACAAATTATTCTGCCCATTCCCCCATTTAAAAAAAATGCTTTTGGTCTAGATATTGGATTATTTTCAGTCATAATTAGATTAACACTATTACTTATTAGGTACGAATAGTGTAACCTAAAATTCTTGAAATGTGATTAGAAGTATTAAATTATTACACTTGAGGCATTGGTTTGAAAGGAATCTTCCAATGGTCAACTGCCGCGTATTTTGTAGGAATATTATCTACGTATGCTTTGTGATCTACAACTGCTTGTCTTTGTGCCGCTGTATATTTAGGTTCTGCCGTATCTGCATCAAGATTAGCTTGTAAACCATCAGCTAATGGTCCTAAAGAATCTAAGAACATTTGTCTAGTTAATGCGTGTGTTCTCATTTGAGGTTTAACAAAAGAACCAGCTGTATATTTCATTGTACCGTGTAAGTAAATTTGAGCTAAAAGGCTATTTTCTTGCCAAGTATATGACCAAGTTTCTGGATTTCCGTCATCATCATTTGTTCCTAATGATTCTTCATAAGCCGCAACTGCACCAGTTGTATAATCTCCTGTAATAAAAGCCGCTTCAAAAGGATTTGCTGTAGCGTCAATTACAACTGCACTGCAACCTGCTGGAACTGGAGATGCTTGTTCGTTTAATTCGGCCATTGAATCAGCTTCAGATACTACATTTACTACCCAATCATTTGCATCTACTATTACTTTAACGTATTTAAATCCAACATATTCTGAAGCATGGACAGTATTATCTGAAAAGTTGTCCACGTATGGTTTATTTGGCATCTCAATGTTAAACGCTTTTGTTATCATAATTTTTGTTCCTTTGTTTTAACTATTTATCCTACTCCTGCAATTATTATGCCGAAGCTATAAACTTGATTCTAACTCCTCCGTGTCCTCCACGTATTCCGTGGTCTCTAACGTCTGGACAAGCCATTGGCGGTAGTCCACCTGCTCCTGTTGGTAAGAAATTAGCACATCCTTGTGATTCATAACAACCGCAAGATCTGTCTGATCTCCAACAATAAGCTCTTGGATTTCCTTGTCTTGGTGATTTAGTAGCCAAATTAAGAGCCGCATAATATTGGAATAATTGGTTACCTGACCAGTTAGACATAGGTGTTCCATCTGATTCTGTTTGGAACGTAATTAATGCTCCATTTTCCGCAAAAAGTCCTGAAGGTATAGGAGCGTGTCTTTGGAAGAAACATTTACAGTGAGGGCAACAGCCGAACCAACTAGTACAGCCTATTTGTCCACAACAATTTATATCTCCACCATATGCTAAGGCTTCCCATGCACCATTACACCAGTTACAAGTCATTCCACAATTGTCATTGTTACATCTATTAGTACAGAAACCTTCTGCACTGTAACAACAATAGAAAGATGTACCAGTTGTACACATAGATTTTCCACCATATCCACCTCTTGCACACAAACAACCATCTCCACTTCCAGTAGTTGTTATGTAACATAATTGAGTTGAATCACTACATCCTGAGTGACAAAGTGGGTGAGCTCTACAAGCCATTCCTAAAGTAGCTGTAATTGTATCACCTTGATTTACTTGAATTGTTTTTTTAGAATATGCTCCTGCATTACCTGGTAATCCATCTCCGCAACAACACATACGAGAACCAGATCCACCAGCTCCCCAAATTTCTACAATAGCTTTTCCATCTGCTATAGCTGTCCAACAAACACCATTACAAAAATTAGCAAATTGAGTACCCGGAGAATATGCATAAATGTAACCTTTTTCTAGGTTATTTTCTGACATACTTGCCGGTTGTCTTGTTGTTAATATGTTTTTTAATGTTGCCATAATAATATTTATTCCTTTTTACGAAGCTATAAACTTAATTCTTAATATTCCGTTTCCACCTCTCCATGCGTGATCTCTATATCCATCGCACGGTGTTGGTCCTTGTCCTGGTATTCCTCCTGGAAAGAAGTGAATACATCCTTGATCTTGATAACAACCGCAAGAGTCATTACCTGTCCAACAAGCGTTGTAAGGTGAACCTTGTGTAGGACTTCTTGTCATTAAATTAAGAGGTTCCATAACTCCCATAATTCCGCCTGAACCTGAGTGATAAACTTTTTCACTATCTTCATCGTGTGCGTATTGAACTTCTCCACCGCACTCTGAAACCATTCCAGGTGGAACTTTAATTACTGCAATATATCTACAGTTACAGTTTGGTTGACATCCTCTAAAGTAATAACAACTAAATCCACCATAACAGTTTACATCTCCGCCATAAGCAAATGCACAATAATCTGCACCGTCATAACTGTTTCCACCATCATCTCTATAATTACAAATTATTCCACAATAAGTGCTTCCACCTTGTGTATGACAATAATTTTGTGCTACAAAACAACAATATAATGCATTACCAGTAGAACAAATAGAACATCCTCCTTGACCACCTTCAGAACAAATACATCCATCTGCTCCGCCGGCAAACCAACAAACTTGAGTTGGTTCTGAACGTCCTCTGTGACTTAAAGTATCTGAGTTACCGCATGATAAACCAATAACTGAACAAACAAAACAATCTGACCAACTTGCACCAAAAGCCGCTAGTTGTTTTTTAGCATAACCACCTGGGTTACCTGGTATTCCTCCACCGCAACAACACATTTCTGCACCTGATCCAGCCGCTCCCCAAACTTCTAAAAGTGCTGTACCGTTTGCAGGTGGTTTCCAACATACGTGACATTGGAAGTTTGTGCTATAATCGTTGGAAGGATAAAAAGTATAAATTGTACCTTTTTCCAGGTTAGTTTCTCCAGCCGCTATCCCATCATATTTTGTTTGCAATAATGTCGTTAATGATGCCATAATATTATCCTGTTATCCATTTAATTCTAACTCCACCATGGCCACCTCTGTTTGCGTGATCTCTTACTCCATCGCAAGGCATTGGTCCGTGACCTCCCATTCCTACTGGAACGTGTGGTATACATGGATCTGCTTCATAACAGTTACAAGCCTTACTTGCTCCCCAGCAAGTTGCCCAAGGTATTCCACCAGTTGGGAATCTTCCAGCACCTAGTGATGCTTCCATTTGGTGACCTCCACTACCTGACCATTGTGAAAATCCATTATTATTTTCTGTATTGTAAGTGATATATGCTCCGTTTTCACTGAACATTCCTGCCGGTGTCGGATTGTGCCAGTGGAATTGACAAGGACAACTTGGGTGACAGCCAAATGCTGATACACAAGAAGTTCTTCCTGGACACATTATATTTCCGCAATATGCTTGAGCGATATGTTTTCCATCGCACATATTACATACAATACCGCAGTGATCGTTTTCAGTTTTTGTAACACAAAAACCGTTTGCTTTATAACAACAATAAAATGATTCGTTTGAAGAACAGTAAGAAACGCCACCTGCTCCACCTTGAGCACAAATACAAGTACATCCACCTGCTGTGCCATCTTTGGAAATATTCATGAAAGTTGGTTCAGAGCAACCTCTGTGACATAATGTATCTCCATTACCACAGGATTGACCAGTACATCCGCAAATATAACCATTAGCCGCTAATGAGATAGTTCTTTTTACGTATGCCGCTGAATTACCAGGTAAGCCAAATCCGCAACAGCACATTTCTGCACCACTACCACCAGCTCCCCAAACTTCTATTGTAGCCGTTCCTGCTTCACCTGGGTGAAAACAAAATCCGCACCATAATCTCGAATAGTTGGCACCTTGAGTGTAGACATATATTCTACCCTTCTCAAGATTTTCTTCGCCAAATGCTACGAAAGTATCTTGTTTAGTTCCTAATAATCCTCTAAGACTTGTTGCTGGCATATCTACCTTTTTTAAAACTCCTTACAATATTTTAATGGTTAATGTTATATAATAAAAATATTATACAGCACCTACTATCCATCCATAAGTTGCACCAGTATAGATTAAAGTCATAATAGCACCTGCTAAATCGACTGTTAAATCTTCTGCTGAACCTTGGATAAGAGCACCATTTCTTCCAACTGTTATGTTATTAGTTCCTGCTTGAGCTGTTGCGTCAATAATTTGTATTGTATCATTAACTAACAAACCTGTACTAACTGGTAGAGTAATTGTAAATGCTCCACCTGTTGAATCAGCAAGAATTCTATCATTAACAGAGGCACTGTAAGTAGTATTAACCTCTTTGGTTACTACTCCAGCAGTTCCAGTTGTTGAAATATATCTTCCCATTTTTGCGTCCTTTTTTCCTTATTTTAATTATTTATGCATTTTAGACTGATTTAAGTATTATACATAGTATAATATTATAATCCAGTTTCAATGCCCATTGCTACTGCGGCTACGTTAGCGCCTGATGACCATACAACTAGCTTTTGACCAGCTGACATCACTAAACCTGAACGTTCTAAAACCCCTGCTGACAGAATTTCAACGTTGTGTTCAACGTATTCTGAAGCGTCTGGGGTTGCCGCATCTGCCACTGCCATTTTGATAGTGACAACTTGGTTACCTCTATTACAGATAGACACAGTAGCTACGGTAAAAGTATCCGCAGGTACCGTGTAAACTACGGTATCGGTACTGGCCACCAAGTCTGCTTTGCCTAATCTTCCTGAAGCCATGTGTTTTATCTCCTTGTTTAAATGTTTTAACTATTTATTAACTATGGATCAAGTAATTCATTGCCAATGGCGCTCCTGCAACTCCTTTTTTGAAGTTAACACCAGCGTTAATTTGGATACTTGCTCCTGTTGTTGTACTTATTGTATTACTAGTGATCACAATTTGACCAGCAGTAATAGTATTTACGTTAATAGCACTTGCACCACCACCAATTTGTGATGAAACATATGTTCTTATCGCTCTTTGTGTTGGTACAATTTTGTCGCTATTTGCCGCAAATGTACCGTCAGTAGAGAATTCATTAACAGAAGCAGATGTTCCGCCTAGTGTTAAATCTCCTAACTGAAGTTCTTGTAATCCTGAAATGTTAAATGCATCTGCATTTAATGATGCAATACCAGTCGCCTGTTGTACTGAGAACAAGTCACCAACTCTAAAGTTACCGTCTTGGTCAGTTGCAGTAAAGAATACTCTACCACCACCTCTTTCAACAGTTTCTCTTTCTTGGTCGTTAGTTCTATTTGGCGTTCCAGGATAATTTGTAGATGCTTGGTTACCAGTTCCTACTCCTAGGAAATCGTGACCAGTTAATCTAACTTGTGAATATCTAAGTCTAACAGATAAACCAGTTCCATGTGCTGGAGCTTGAGCGGCTGTCATTTGTGGACTAATTTGTAATAATGCTGAATATGGAGCTTGAGTACCACGTAATTTTTGTACACTTACTAATTTAAAGTATGGATTGTTTAATCCTTGTGTAGTTGGTACAGAAGTTAAACCATTTTCAATTACATCATTTAAAGTTTTAATTAAACTTGTAACTTTGTCTTTTACACCTAACTCACCATTATTAGAATTAGTTGTTTGTGATGTAACAACTGGACTTTGTGTTGTTGTCCAAGCTACGTTATCTAAAATATATTCGTTAAGCATTTCTTTTACTTTGTTATTAACTGCAACTGCGTATGCTTGTTCACCTGCCGCTAATTGAGAAGTAACACCTTGCCAGTATGCTTTAGCAACTCTAATAGTTTCTGTATTACCACCGTATTTTATATCATATGCCATTGCATCAATTTCATATCCAACATCTCTTTCGCATTTTGTATTTTGTCCAGCATTGTGTATTCCTGGATAAGTTGTATTAAACCATGCTATTACTTCATCTTCTATATAAGCCTTGTTTGCAGTTATAAGAGTATATGCATAAGGAAATGTTTCAGTTGAAATTCCATCAAATTCTAGATTTGATCCTGTTTGTGGAACTTTTGATAAACCTTCTACTTGAATATATCTTCCGTTTTGGAATTCATCTCTGTGTCCACCAAATGGTGTTGCAGTTCCACCTGAAGTGTATGTTGTAAAGTTTGTAGAATCTAATCCAGCAGTTAAATCATCGTTAGTATATAATCCAAATGTATCTACTGTTAATGTTTTAATGTAATACCATACACCTGTGTTTAATTCTGACATTCCACCAACACTTGCAAATGTTACTTTAGTTCCGTCAACTAGATTATGTCCTGCTGATGTAACAACAGCTACAGTGGCTTGTGAAATAGCTGTTATGTTTTTAGCTGTAGGTTCTTCTGTAATTGTTACACTTGCAGTATTATAAGCTGTTCCACCTGCAGTGAAAGTTGGTTGACCTAGTACACCATCATCTATGTATGATTGTACTGGAGCATCTGTAGTATTATTAGGATCAGTAAATGTTACTGCTGGTGCTGAAGTATAACTTGCACCACAATCTATAATTCTTACTGAAGAAATCTTTTCAGAAGTTACAATTGCTCTTGCAACTGCTTGTCTAACTGCTGTACTACCATCATTATTTGGAGCACCAATAACTACTCTAGGTTCTATTGTATATTCTGTTGTAGCATCTAAAAGAGTTTCAACTGCGTCTCCGCCATATCTTTCCCATCCTGCCGCGTCGTCTGAATATTTTTTAACAGTTGCAACTTTACTTGCAGAATTGTAAGCGTCGATGTATGCATATTGACCTACACCTTTACCTTTTGTAATCCATATTGCCATACCTGTGTATGCACCACTGGCGTTACTATCTGCGTTAGCTATTGTAATTTGTGTAGCTGTACCTGTTTGTGCATTGTTAGTAGCAGACATATATGTCGCACCACCAAGGTTACTTGTTACTGTATTAGTTTCTAATAATCTAATTTTGTAAACACCACCAGTATTATAAGTTGCAGTTTCACCTGTAATTCCATAACCATCTCCTGATATTGTAAGTGTAGCACCAGAATATTGTCTTCCAGCATTATTATATTCGAATGCTAAAATTTTATTACCATCTGTCATTACATTGGCAACATCTGCGTCTTCACTATGATTATCAACTGTTCCTGTTATAGCAGTTTCAGAAGAATCAACTCCTTCTGCAACGCAACCGTAGTCACCATAAGATGAGTTACCGTTTGTAGCACGAAGTTTTCCACCATTTTCTGATAGATAACCGATGTGTGCGTAATAAGAAAATACTGATACAAGTTCTACTCTACCTAAATTTGTAATCCATGCACCTATACCATCATCACATAATTGCGTAAAGTCATTTGCAACAACAGAATCAAAACCGCCATCGTGTAATGCACCATCTACTTTTAATCCAGTACATCCTGTTCCAAATGTTGTTACGTTTTGTATATAAGGTGATTTAGAAGTAATCCATACTTCTTCGTGTGTTGTTCCCCAGCCTGGATCTAATGATACATATGCTCCTGCTGTTGGACGTTTTGTTCCATAAGCGTTTGCAGAACCTAATGTTCCATTTAATCCTTGAACTGTCATATTTCTAATTCCTGTTGCATTTCTTACATAGAACATATCGCTTGTAGCTGAACCTGTAGTAAGTCTAGAATTAATATATGAATCAGATGCTTTTAATGATTTGTAATTTCCAGTATATTGCATATCATCCATTATTGCTCGTAGATAATATTTGACATCTGCTAAACATTTATCTTTAAAATTACTATGAGATGGATTTGCTCTTTGTACAAATTCTGCAACTTCTAAAGCAACAAAATCCATATTTGCTAACAATCTTAATCTTGCATCTGAATAACCTGCATCTGCTTGAGCAGTATTTGTTCCTGTCATTGCTGGATCAGATCCATTAGCATTAACTTTGAAATCTATATGGTCGTAAATATTTTGTGCAATTGCCGCCGCCGCTGTTCCTGCCGCTCCTGAACCTGCTGGTGCATCTGTATTTTGTGTTAAATTATTTCCTGTTGTAACACTATTAACTGTGAATACTCCATCAGATCCAATTGTTGCTCCTGGAATTGTTAATGAATCAGAAATTGCATAATTTTGTCCTGGTTGATTTACAGTAAGACTAGTAATTGTGTATGATAATACAGTTACATCCATTGTACATCCTGATCCAGAACCACCTGTTACTGCAACGTTATTATAAGTTCCATTAACAAAACCTAAGTCTGCACCTGGTGTTGTAAAAGTTATAACTCCGCCTACTGGTGTTGGTGTTACAGCACTATTTGTAACTATATCAGATATAATTGCCTGTAGTCTACCAAGACCTTGTAATGTATATTGTGTGTCACTTGTACCAACAATTTGACCTGCTGGTTTAACAATTGTTGATCTTAATTCATCTCCTACTATTGCTAATCCTTTTTTAACTGAAAGAGGTAACACTTCTTCATATGTTCCGCTCTTAGCAAATAATGTAGTTTGTGGAACTTCTTCTGCTGGAACTCCAGCTGTATTTCCTGCCGCAAGACAATCTGTTGCAATTTTTACATAACTTGCAATTTCTCCTGATACTGCAGATTCAGTTACGTAATTATTATCAATAAGTTGATTAACTGTACCTTGTAAAGCAGAATAACCTGCATTATTGGCTACACATTGTTGAGAAATATAAACTAATCTATTAAGATAAGCTGTTAATTCATCTTTATGATTTACAAATTCTGTTTGTGTTGAAATTCTAAGTGTTGCATATCTTGATTTTTCATTTCCGCCATGTCTTAAATCATATAAAAGTGCATCTATCATAAATCCTGCATCTCTTCTACATTTAACAGCGTCGTATGTGTAAGCATTTGTAAATGGTGAAGTGTTTCCTGAAATTTGTGCATTAATCCAAGCTAAAGTTTCTTCTTGAATGAATGCTTTGTTTCTTTCTAACAAATAAGTTCCTTGAGGATTTCTTGGTCCTTGTTCAATTTGCCATAAAGCATATCTTAAAGATTTCCAAGGTTTGTCAAGTGTTGTTCCTGCATCTGGAGAAGGTTTGTCTTGTCCTGCTGGACCTGTGTAATAAACTTGATCTATTGCACCAAAGTATCCCCATTCAGGTAAGTCACCTGCATTATTTACAACTAAAGTTTGTCCTGCTTTACCAATTGGTAATCTTGCTGGTCCTGATTGACCATAAATTAAAAGATCACCTTTCGTTGTTAATACAGAAGATTCTGCACCACCCGCCAATAATTGCCATGCACTAGTATCAACACCTGCTCCTGGTGGATAGTCTGGTTGATTAATTGTTGATGGACCAACGTTATTTGATGTGTGTTCTGTTATACAAAGATAACTTGTAGTAGTGTTTGTTGTACCTCTTACTATATCTCCTTTGTCATAGTAAGTTGCATTTGTCCAAGCACCTTTCCAATATAATCCTTCGTTAAGTTTATCCCATTTAGTTACATTTGGTGGTCTATTACCTGTTCCATCTGCAATTGCAAGATAAGTGAAACCGCCAACTCTAACAACGTCACCTTGTTTGTATGCAGTTGCGCCATTATAGTCACCTCTTAAATTAAATCCTGTTACGAATAAAGTCCAGTCGTCTGAATTATCAGGTGGAAGTTTATTAATATTATTTCTATCTGCAACATAACTATATCCACCGTAAGTAACAAAGTCACCTGGTTGATAATTTGTAGAGTTGCTCCAAGTATCTTCAAATTCAATACCTGGAATTAAAATTGACCAATTAGCTTCATCGGCAGATAAAATTCCTGTTGATGTATGTTGTGTTGTACAAATCCAAATGTTTGCACCATATTTTACAACATCATTTACTTTATATCTTGTTGCTGTTGCGTGGTCACCTTTGAATTCAATTCCTTTGTGTAAGGCTTGCCATTGTCCTTGGTTGGCTTCTAAACCATCTGCTTCAGTTGCCGCTGAAGTATGTCCAGTTATAGCAACGTAAATTTGTCCACCATATCTAACGGTGTCATTAACTTTATATCTAGTATTGATTGCCCAGTCACCTGACCAAACAAAACCTTTTCCAAAAATTTCCCATTTAGCTTGTTGACCTTCTAGACCAACTGCTGTTGTGTTATCTGATTCGTGTTCTGTTATACAAAGATAAACTGAACCACCATATTTTACTAAATCGTTTTTCTTATATCTTGTAGAAATTGTCCAATCAGATTTCCAATCAAAACCTTCTATGAATAAATCCCATTTAGCTTGATCGGCTTCTAATCCTAAAGCAACTGTTGCCGCTGAGGTATGACCAGTGTTAGCAAGATAAATGTAACCACCGTATTTTACTACATCATTTGGTTTATAAGTTGTATTTGCAACCCAATCACTTTTCCACTCTATACCATCTGACATTAGTTGCCATTTTACAGCACCTAAATCAGTTTGAAATGTACCAGATGTGTGATTAGTTACGCAATTGTAAGTTCTTCCACCATATCTTATTACGTCATCAACATAATAAGTTGTAGTAGTTGCCCAAGAACCTTTCCAAACAAACTTAATTCTACCTAGTTTAAACTCAGCCATTTTCGTTAAATCCTTTTATATCTTTTATTTATCATTACTGTTAAATCCTTATTCACCATATAATGCGTCTCTTTCAGGGCCACCCTCATTTAAAAATTCAGCCGGTCCTGCCCCTAAAAAGTATGAAGTTGCTATAATACTACCACTTACAGCCGCTATTGATACTGCTCCAGAGAATACAATTTGACCATTTGTGGGAAATGCTTCATTAAACATTTCATTATTTCTTAATTTAATTTGTCCTGCTCTTACTTCATTTGTTGTAAGATTTGCTCCACCACCAGAAACTTTTGAACCTATATATGATGCAATTGCTCTTTGTGTTGGTATAACGCTATCACTATTAGCCGCCATTGTACCATCAGTACTAAATTCTTCAATTTTAACTTCAGTTCCACCTATTACAATACCACCTAAACTTAATTCAGTTAAACCTGACAAGTCAAATAAATCAGCATTTAGAGTTACTATTCCTGTTGCCTGTTCTACTTCAAATAATTCACCAACTCTGTAATTTCCATCTTGGTCAGTAGAAGTATAAAATACTCTACCTCCTCCATTTGATACAGTTTCATTTTGTTGTTTAAGTTCATAACCTTCTGTATAACCAGTAGTATATAAACCTGGATAATTAGTTGTAGATTTATTACCTGTTCCAATGTCTAAGAAATCGTGACCTGTTAATCTAACTTGAGAATATTTTTCTCTTATTGTTAATGCAACATCATGAGCAGGTGATTCATTTGCTTTCATTGTTGGTGTTATTCTGAATTGAGCAGAAATACTAGGTTCTGCACCAACAACTTTATTAATTTGAGTAATTCTATAAACTTGATCATCAATTCCAGTTACATATAAAATTGCACCTGGTCCAGGTTTTCTAGATAAATCTTTAACTTCAATATAAGGTCCAACTTGATATTCATCTGCAAAACCATCTCCACTTAAAGTTGCAGTTACATTTATAAATCCTGTACCTCTGTTTGTAAATTCTGGTTGTGAAAGTACTCCATTTTGTACAAATGATTTTAATGATGCTTCTGCAGTATTTTTGTTATCAGTGATAGTAACTGTAGGTTCTGTTGAATATCCACTACCTGGATCTAAAATTTGTATATTTGTAATTGCTGAAGAACTTGTAATTGCTCTAGCTAAAGGTGTTGCACCTTTTAGAATTTTTTCTGCTCCAGATTGAGAACCAGTTCGTAATGGAATAAAGTATCCACCTGCAGTATTTCTTCCACCTACTATACCATTGTAAGTTCCTGCCAATGCTGAATCTAATTGTTTCCAAGAATATGCATCAAAACTATATGCATGATCCCCACCGTCAGTAATTGCAATATAAACTCCTTGAGAATATGCAACATCTGTATATGGTCCTGCGTGTGGAGGCGTATCACTTTCTGTCCAACTGTAAGAAGATGAAGTTTGTGATTGTGCCGCGTTAGCATTTGATATTAAAAATTTATTAGCAACTGTACTTTCATCACCAGGTGCATCTTGTACTGATGCAACAAATTTACCACCACCAAATGTTAATTTTTTCAAATTATATCTATGAACAACTTGTAATCCTGAATTAGTGTCCATTAAAAAGTCACCCATATTAGCGGCTTTAGTCCAAGTTGTACCACCGCCCATACTTTCCCAAGTTTGTCCAGTAGTGTTTGCACCTATGAATAATCCATTACCACAAGCCATTTGTGTAAACACTGGTGTTGATCCATCATAAAGTTCAACTTGAATTGAACTAAATGTAGCACCTTCATCTGTTGATCTGTATATCATTCCTGTTTCTGAAGCAATTATTAAAATGTTTTCAGTAACGTCATAAGCAGATGCTCTTAATACATCTGAAGGAATATTTGCACTTATATCTGTCCAACTTGTTCCATCAGCCGATCTAATTAATGTTCCATCAGCCGCGGTTGCTACAAAATAATTTGTTGTTTTAGTAATACTATTCCAATCTTTTGAAGGAATTCCACCAGCCGCAAGCCAATTTGTACCATCAGAAGTTCTATTACCTACACCATTTCCTATTAGAGCTGTAATATCTGATGCTCCAATTTTTCCTGAAGCGCCTAATAACATTTCTCCTGTTGAACCGTAACTAATATTACTTCTACTTCCAGCGTTAGGAGTAAAAGTTATTCTAGGTTCTATTGAATATTTTGTAGATGCATCTAGTAATGGTTCAATTGGGTAACCACCCATGAAGTGTTGCCAACCATCTGTATCATCAAATTCTTTTTTAACAGTTGCAACTTTTGTTGTTGCATTATAACCAGAAATATATCCGTATTGTCCTCTTCCTGCACCTTCCCAAATATAAATTCTTTGTCCAACAGTTTCATTTACTGTTCCTTCATATTGAGGTCTTAATTTAATTTCTTTATTTGTACCAGATTGAGCATTTCCTAATTCACTTGTATATCCTATACCACCTGGATTTGAAGAATCATCTAATCCTAAAACTCTAATTTTGTTTACTGCACCATGTCTTATTTGTGGCCAACGTATGGCTCCTGCCGCACCTTCTCCTGATCCTTGAATTGTTATACTTGCTGAAGTATAATCTTGTCCAGCGTGATCATAAGCAAAAGCAAAAATTTCATTTTCATCATTATATACTTTGTCTATATGTGCTTCTTGTGATTGGTTATTAATTTTTCCTGATATAGGTGTTTCACTTGCTAAAAGTCCTTCTGCAACAGCACCAAAATCTCCATATGAACAGTTACCGTTTGTTGCTCTAAATTTTCCACCGTTTGTTGCCAAATATCCTATGTGTGAATAATAAGAAAATACTGATACAAATTCTACTCTAGCATCTCCATTAACCCAACAAGCAACACCATTTTCAATAAAGTGTGTACAATCATTTGCAACAAATGATTTAAATCCGCCATTGTGTAAGTCACCATCTACTTTTAATCCAGTACACCCTGTTCCAAATATTGAACAATTTTTAATATAAGGTGATTTTGTTGTAATATGAACTGTTCCATCACTAGGTCCACTTCCTGGATCTAAAGAAACATAAGCCGCACCAGATGGACGTTTAGTTCCATATTCATTTGCAGAACCTAATCCACCAGTTAATCCTTGCATTGTTACATTTGCAATTCCTGTTGCATCATGTAAAAGCCACATATTTGTTCCTTCGTAACCTGATTTAGGTCTAACGTTTGCACCACGTCTTGTAAAGTCTCCCCAAATATGAACTTTCGCTGGAACTTTTATAGGTAAAATTTCTTCGTAAACTCCTGTTTTAACAATTATAGTTGCTGGAGTTCTACTTGCCAAGTCTTGTGCAACAAAGTCACAAGCATATTTGATTGTTTTAAATGGACCTGCAACACTTTTACCACTTGTTAATTTATCTTCTCCATAAGGTGAAACATAAAATACTTTAGCTACTACATCATGGTCTCCCCAAACTCCATAATCATTAGCGTCATTAACTTTGAATAATTGTCCAAAGGATCCAATTGCAATTCTAGTATCTTCAGACCCTGAATGAGATTTTAAATCTCCATCTATTTCTAATATGTTACCTGTAGCCCCTTGTGCCAATCTAACCCAAAGTGGTCCAACATTTTCACTTTCTTCATCTAAAGTTGGTTTAGCATCTGAAGAAGTTGCAACGTGAGTTGTTATACAACGATATAAATCTGCTTTTTCTGTAACTACATCACCTACATAGTAAGTAATTGCTCCATTGGCATCGCTTTCTTTCCAAGGACCTTTAAATGCTACACCTGTTACTAATAATTGCCAAGGATCAGGAGCATCACTGCCTGGATCATAAACAAAAGTTGTAACTGGATCATCATTTGTGTTGGCTTGTACTGCTATGAATAAATTACCACCTGCTCTAACTACATCTCCTGTTCTGTATGCAGTTGTACTATCCCATTCACCTCGATGGTTATAACCTGTTTGTAATAATTCCCAAGTATTTGTACTATCTGTTACACCTGGTGCAATATTTGTATTGCTTACTAAAGCAGAATAACTGTATCCACCAAATTGTACAACATCACCTTTTTGATAATATTTGTTTGCGTCCCAAGAACCTTCATATTCTGCACCTGGTACCCACAATGAAAAATTAGTTTCATTCATGTGTGGTGTTATTGACCAGTGATCAGTTGTTACTTTCCAAATTCCCGGACTCCAAGATACTAATGAACCTTTATTATATTTTGTTCCTTCTGCCCAATGACCTATATAATCTATACCTTCAATAACTATTTCCCATGCCGCTTGATTGGCTTCTAAACCATTATTTCCAGAAACCGCTGTACCATTTACAGTAAAAGTAGAAATTGCTCCACCGCCATCTACTGAACTAATTGTTATTACTACATCATTTACACCGTCGGCTCCGCCTACTTTACTACCTACTACAGTAATTGTATTTGCCGCCGCAAAGTTTGTTCCTGTGTTTGTAAATTTTGCATAAAAACTTGTACCAATTTTAAAAATATTGAAAATTGCACCTACACCGTTTGAAGAATTTGTTGAATAATCTGCTGATGTAAATCCATTCCAATAATCTGTAGGAGCAGAAGTATGTCCTGCTAGAGCTCTATAAACTGTTCCACCATATCTTGTAATATCATCTGGATAATATCTTGTGTTAGGTGTCCAATAACCTCTGTAATTGTCTGATCTATGATATTGTGTCCATTTAGCTTGATGAGATTCTAATCCAGCTACCGCTGTAGATGATGTATGTGCTGTTACACACTTCCAAACTGATCCACCATAAACAACTGTTTCACCTACACTATAAAGTGTATTAGGTAACCATGTAGATGTCCATTTTTCCCCTCTTGCAAAGTATTCCCATTTACTTTCATCACCTAATATTCCATTATTTGCATCTGCATTTGATAAGTGACCTTGAGTAACTTGGTAAAGTGTTGCTCCAACTTTTGCTACTTCACCTATTTTATAAAATTTATTAGGTTGCCAGTTTCCTGTCCAAGACTGACCTGACATAGTCAGAGACCATCTTGGTGTAGCATTATCTAAGTCGTTATAAAAATTGGAATCAGCAAGGTGGACTTCGATACAAGTATAAACTTTTGCACCATATCTTACAATATCATCTTTAACGTACTGAGTTCCTGCTAACCAGTCACCTTTCCATTTAAAACGTATTCTATCTATTTTAAAATCTGCCATAAGTCCTAATTACTAGTATTTATTTTATACATTGTACGTATATTGTTCATTAACTCTTAATACTAATTCACCTTCATTGTTAATATAATAATTAATATTTCTTCCATCCCATTTATATTGTTCGTATACTAAATTTTCATAAGTTTTTTTATGTTGTATGTCTCTACCATCATAAAAGTCTTCACCTCTTGTAAAGTCTTTATAATTTCCTGCCATAGCACCGGGTCTATTAACTTGAACACCGTCATTTAATTCTAATAAATCTACTTTAGAAAGATATACTTCACCTGTATTAGTTCTTCTAAGTCCATAAAAATACCTAGAGTCTCCAAGTGTTTTTGTTAATTCTTCTATACCTATTCCAAGTTCGTTTTGACTCATAATTTATTAACTCACTATGTTAATTGTGTTACCCATTGCTGTATGAGATGTACATTGATAATACAATGTACTAGGTGCATCCATAGGTACTTTAAATACCTGTGTATTTTTTTGATCACCTGTTACTCCACTTGTATATGCTGATCCACCATTACTAACTCTTATTTCAAATGGATGACTACCACCTGAACTATTGTTTAAAACATATGTATGGCCTCTGTTCATATACATTACTGGATCATTAGTTGCAGTTAAGAAACCAGGACCTTCCCAAACATAATTGTTATTTCCATCATTTGTAATTTCATATCTTGATATTGGTCCGTTTTGTTTTACCCAAGATACTCCATTGAAATATAATGAATCACCATGTGATGGTGCAACTCTTATATTATTTGCAGTAGCACTTACAAAAATATGTGCTGTTTGGTTACTAGCTATACCAACATTTACAGTAATTGTTGTAGATGATGTTTCTGTAACTAAAACTGGTTTATTGTATACATAATCAGCTCCACCTGGTGCGTTCGAACCAGATGCTCTTGGATATGTATGGTTTGTTGCATGACTATCCATAGCACACGTAAACGTCAAACTATTTGTAACAATCGAAACAGAATGACCTGTTTTAATACTATGTGTTCCAATAGTTAATACAAGTACTCCAGTTGCTGGTGTATATGATGCCGCTGATGTACTATAAGATTTTTCAGTAACTGATATACAATTATCAGTAGCTCTTATAAAAGTGTGTGCTGTTGTATTACTTGATATACCAACATTTACAGTAATCGAATCTGTACCTACTGCCGTAATTGCGGATGTAGAAGTATATGCAGGATCTTTTCCACCTGCGTAATTTGATCCACTTCCTCTTGGATAACTATGTTCTGTTGCATGACTGTCTTGAGCACAAGTAAAGACTATGCTGTTTGAAGCAATTTTTATATTGTGACCAACTTGTAAATTATGTAATCCAATAGTTAATACAAGTACTCCTGATGCAGGTGTGTATACTGCATTTGATACATTGTAATAATCTCCTATTGTTGTTACATCAGAAAGTTCTGATAAATTACCTTCGTCAGTACTTGCAACGGAAAATACTATTCCATCTCCTGCGTTATTAACTTTAACAAATCTATTTGCCGCTCCTGTATAATTTGCAGGAGTATCAGTTAATCCTACTAAAGTAGTTGCTACAGTTGGTTTGTTAGTAAGATTATTGTAATTTAAAAAATATGTACTATCTAAACCATCTAATGTATCTGCATCTGATCCTGCTCCACCTGATGTTGCATCAACACCTGGAATCCAATTTGTACCATTCCATTTTAATACTTGTCCTGCTGTTGGAGGTGTAGTAGTTACATCAACATCTGATAGTCTATCAACGCTAGGTGTACTAAATTCTATAGCATTTGCAGTGGAATTTACGGATACAAATTTATTATTATGTGAAGCCAAACTACCTGGAGTGTCAGCTAAAGATACAAAAGATCCTGCGCCTGAATCAATTGTTCCTGCCTGCCATCTGCTGTTTGAAGTACTCCAAACCAATGCTTGTCCTTCAGTTGGTGCTGGACTTGAAGTCTCAACATCTGATAACATATCGATAGAAGAAGTTTCTTGAATTAATTTAATCCAAGTTCCTGAATGAGCAACTCTACTTGTATTGTCGGCGTGTACGTGGGCGAACATTCCGTCATAAGTTGTTGCGTTAGGTAAATCTCCTTCAGTTGGAAAATAGAAAGTAATTTTATTACCTCCTGTTGCCGTAACTGTATTAGAAGAAATAGTAGATAAAGTTTCTCCATTTCCTAATGCGTTATATAATTCATCAAAATTTGAATTTATTTTTTGTGCACCTAACCTAAGATTGTCACCTTGACCATCATTAGGTATAACACCATCATTTATTATTTCTTTTGCCATTTTTTATACTCCCACGTATTTTTAAGTTCTATCCCAAGTTGATTCATTACTATCAAATGAATATACATCTCTATCAAATGTAAATTCTTTAGGTTGGACACCAGCTGTTTCTAAAGTTTCTGGATAAGTGACAGTGCCCTGATCTTTTGTAGCATTAATTCTTACTACTAACTCTCCAGCATCATTTACATAATAATTTAGATTAACATCGTCCCATCTAAATTGTTCGTATTTTAAATTTTCATAAACTAAAGAATGATTAGGTCCTCTACCTTCATAAAAATCTACGCCTTGATCAAAATCAGTAAAATTTTTCTCAGGATTACCTGGAACATTTATTGAAACTGATTCACCGGCTTTCATTTGGTCAATTTTGTGCATATACAATTCACCTTCAACAGTTCTTCTTAAACCATAGAAATATCTATCTTTAATTCCTGCTGACAAATATGTCGTTAAATTTTGACCAATATTACTCATCTTATGTTAACTCCACGTAACTCATTACAACATCTATTGAATCGGCAATATCTGCATTCACTTGTAGTGTACTTTGTGAGGCAACAATTAATTTTTCACCTGCACTTAAAATTCTTAAACTAGAATTTGGCGCAATCATTACATCTTTAACAATATAACCTGAAACACTAGTTGTATCTTGTAACGTTACAGTAACTTTTACAACACTATCAATTAAGTTTGCAAGATTAAGTCCTAAAACAATTGTATTCGTTCCTATTGGCGGTGAATATACCGTTATTGGAACTGTTCCAACGTCTTTTATTATTGCATTTTTAAAATATGTTGCCATTTAAATTTTTATCCTAACGCAATTGCGTATGTTATTGAAATTTCAGTTGCATCAAGTACGCTTATCGCTCCTGATGAACCTGCAATTGAACCCCAATTACTTCCATCATAAAGTTCTACCCTGCTATCTTGAGTATTATATCTTGTCATACCCAATTGACCTACAGCAGGTCTATCTATTGCAGTACCGGAAGGAAGTACAAATCCACCAGCATCTGAAACATCAACATAACCGTTTCCGCTCGTTTTTAGTACGATTGGAGCCGATATAGTATTAGTTATCGTATTTCCTTCGAATTTAAAGTCTTCAATTCTAATGCTACCATTACCATTAGCATTTAATATTAAATCCTGGTTTACACCCGTAGTTTTTATGGTATTTCCACTAATTTCTATGTCATCTACTATTAATTTTGTTATATCAAATCTAGTAGAATTAACATTTGCTACCAAAACTCCACCAGCATAAAATCTAATAGTATCATCATCTGTTCCTGGAGAAGCTTCTGCTGTAATATAAGTGTCTCTATCTAAATCATATACACCTGTTAATGCTACCCAATTTGATCCTTCATATCCTTCAAATAAACTTGTATCTGTATTATAACGAATCATACCATTTGCAGGACTTCCAGGTCTTTGAGCAGTTGTTCCTGTTGGTATTCTAATACTTCCTGTACCGTCAACTCTTGCTACACCTGTCGCAGGAGTAATTGTCATATCTCCTGAATCATTAGTAATAGTATTTTGATTAAATCTAAATGATTCTAATCTAATCCCGCCAGTCCCATTTGCCATTAATTCTAAATCAGCATTACTGTCAGTTGTTTTAATTACATTATTTGTAAGATTAATACTATCTACTTGTATTTCATTTGCAAATAATGTATTCCATCTACTAGTATCATTACCTAGATTGTAAGTATTATCTGTTGCAGGAATTAAATCACTTCCTATTCCAGCTGTAATAGTAACTGTATCAGTAGCTTCATCACCAATTGTTATGTTACCACCAATTGTTATATTTCCTGTTACATCTAAATTTCCTGTAACATTAACATTGTTTAATAAATTAATTACATTTGTACTTGAATTAAAATCAAGATTTCCTGATAAACTTTCTATAGTAGTTCCACTCATTCTTAATTTAGGTGTTTCTACTTTTGTACCATCTAAAACAGTAGTATTAGATCCATTAGTAATTGACATTTGAGAAGTTGTGTCTATTCTTAATTCAGAAGATTTAAATTCTATTAATCCAGTATTTTGATTTACTGCAAATTGATCACCAAGTCTAAATCCACCACTTTGATCAACTGAATTATAATTTATTTTTGCATTAGTTGAAGCAACAACTTCATTTGCTTGAACAACTTCATTTACATCATTTGCAAAACTTTTTCCTGAACCTACGTAATTAAAATTATGATTAACTAAATTTACATTTGCACCAATACCATCTGCAACAACACCGTAAGTTCCATAAACGTTTGCACTTGATACACTTCTAAAATCTGATCCAAAGTCTGAATAATCAGCTAAAGTAATTTCATTAGCTGTTGAACCACCTGAGAATCTAATATCTTGACCTAATTTAGGATTATCTAAAAAGTCATTAGCATTTAACATTAATGCTGTAATACCATTATTATTATTTGTATTTGTTATTTCTGCTGAAGCAGGTGTAAAGTTTGCTGAATATGTCATATCACCTTTGATTATTCTAACATCATCCATAAAACCTTCAAAGGCATTATTAAGTGAATTACTATTTCCTATATAAACATCATTTGAATCTTTTAAATCAGCAGTCCAACCTGAAACATCTACAGCATTATTGTTAACTCCACCAATAAACATTTTTAACGTATTGTTTTGTCTTCCTACAGCAAAGTGAGTCCAAACACTAATATTAAAACCTGTGGCTTCCGTTGCAATTGCATTTCCATCTAATTTAACTCTAGGAACATTATTAAGAATATCAATTTCTAAATTTCCTATTTTAAATAAAGTTTTACTTTGTACTGATGTTGGATATAACCAACCTTCTATTTGGAAATTTCCAGTTCCAAATCCAAAGTCAGTATGTCCTGCAACTTTTAAATTATGACTAGAAGCTGTTTGTTTGAAACTTCCACTTCCATATTTTTTAGTTGTTCCATCTATTGTAGTTCCTGTTGCTGTAACTTTTTTAGTAGGTCTTGTTGTTGGTAAACAAAACGCACCTATTTTGCCATCTAATACAATTAAATTATTACCAGCATCTACAGTTTCAATTGTTCCTTCAGCTAATTTTGTTGCTCCATCTTTATCATAATAAGTTACAGTTTCACTAGGTGCTGGAAAAGATCCTGATAATCCTGTTATGTTTACTCTTGTTTTTCCGTCACCACCTTGACCATATGATCCATCTGTAACATTAATACCTTTGTTTGCAAAATATGTAAATGAATTAATAAAATCTACTCTTACACCATTTGTTACTGTTATTGCATCCATACCAGGTGTAATAAATGTACAATTTTGAAATCTAACTCTAACTTCTGGAGTAATTCCTCCAACTACTTGTCCATCAAGAAATGCTCCTTTACCTGCATCTCCTTGGTCAAAACCTCTTGGGTCTGCACCAGAAGTTACTGAACCTTTTGTAATTACAGAAACATTTTTAATTAAAGGTATATCACTTGTAAGTTGGAAATATGTACTATCTGCGCCAGTGGCTAATCTAAATGCGTGTCCTTCTGTTGCACCAGAATTATAATAAAAATCTGCAATAGTTAAATCTTCAACAGTAGTTTCACCATTAAGAATGAATACATCTTTATTTGGTGTACTTCCATGAGGTTTAATAACAACTGCTCTAATACCGTCACCTCTTACTGAAACTCCAGCAGGAATAGTTAAAGGTAAAACTTCATTATATGTTCCTGGATATATGTAAACTAAATCTCCATCTGTTGCAGTTGTTAATGCTTTTGAAACTGTTGCAAAAGGATCATTTTGGTGGGTTCCTGTTTTAGCATCATCACCATTTGTTGCAACATAATAAATTTTTCCTGGTCTAGCTGTTAAGTCAAGACCTTGTACAGTAATGTTACCATTCAATGTAAGGTTGTCTACAATTAAATTATTTGCATATACGTCATTCCATCTTTTTGCCGCGGAACCCATATTATATGTGTCAGTTACATCTGGAGTAATATTACTTGTAAAATCTGCCGCAATTGAAATTGAATCTGTATCAGCGTCACCTATCTGAATATTTCCGTCTGCTCTGATATTACCTGTAGCATGAATATTACCATTAACTCTAGTGTCTCCAAATACTTCTACAATACCTGTACCACTAGTTATAATTTCAAAATTTTGATTAGAATCCATGGCTTTAATAGTGTTTCCACTAATTTCCATATCATCAATTAATAGTTTATTATTGTATAAAATTCCATCAGGTGAAGTAATATTAAGAGAAGATGCAGTTGTACTAATTGAATTAGCACCAATTGTAATATTGTTTATAACTGCTTGAGTTGTGACTTCTAAATTTGTTGTACGTGCTGTTCCATTAATGTCTAATGGATATTGGGGACTAGCAGTGTTAACTCCTATTCGAGAATTATTAACATCAATGTATAAAAGATCAGTCTCGAAGGCCAGGTTTACTCCATTACGAAGTAAGTTGGACTTTAAGAGCTGTCCTGAAATTCGACCTACGGCCATTCTCTATCTCCTTTAGCACGGGGATCTTGTCCCACCAACCACATTACCTTGCGGGTTGAACCACAGTTTGTCCTGTCTAAAACAAGGTCTGATTTAAACATTATTAGTATTTATACTGGTTTTGGATTTATGTTGTAGTATGCTAGAATAATAGCTTAATTAATTATTAAGTTATATGTTAAGTTAATGGCTTCCAAATCTTCAATAGTTATACTTGTTTCTGCTTGTCCTGTAGCAGATTTCCATTCAGTTCCAGTCCATACTTGAAGTATAGCAACATCGGTATTCCAGAACAATTCGCCCTGTTTTAAGTTGGCTTTTGTTTGTTGATCTGCTGAAGAACCTGATGGAAGTTTTATAGCAGGAGCATCTATTTTAATAAATCTATCTACTTTTAAACCTGTACCTGTAAAAACTGTGTCGCTTTCACTTTCACTATTAAGAAGTTCACCCCCAGATATAGTAAAATTAGATGTGTCTAATATTACTTTACCAGTACCATTAGCTTCTAAACCTGCTTGAGCATTTGTGGCATCGTCTGGTACAGTTATAGTATTACCGTCTATATTAACCTGATCTTGACTTCCAAATCTATCAAGTGTTAGTGCTGTTGCACTTAAAGTACCCACACTAGAACCAGCAATATTAAATGTAAATTGATTACTTGTTAAATCTATTTTAGTATCTAAATCAGCATCTATTACACCACCTAAAGGAATTGCTCCACTATGAAATCCTTCAAATAATGTACTAGTAGTGTCAAATCTTATTCCTCTATCTTGTGTAGGACTTTGTGCAGTTGTTCCTACAGGAATGTTTAATGCTGTTGTACTATTAATTGTAAGTGTAGATGCTCCTGCATCAAAAACTATATCATTTGCAGAAGAAATTCCAGTACCGAATGTTAATTCTTCAGCAACAACATTACCAGTTCCACTGCCTTTTAATTCTAAGTCAGCATTAGATTCTGTTGTTCTCATAGTATTATTATGAACTACAAGGTTACCAAAATCTACAGTAGAAAAAGTAGATTTATACCATTGCTTACTTGCGGAACCTAAATTTCGTATTGTATTGTCAGATGGTAATAAATCTTGTGTCATATCCATATTAAAGTCTACAACGTCTGTAGGTTGATCACCAAGATTAATTAATGAACCTGCTATAGTTCCATCACCTGATATTGTTATACTGTTATTGTTTAAAATTTTAGTATCAGTATTAAAATTAATTGTTCCAGTAGATTTAACATTAATATCACCTGTATGAGATTTTAATGTACTATCAGTTATAGTATAATCACCTACAGTTAATTCATTACCGTCAATATGTGTATGTTCACCACCTATAAAATTAATTTGTGAATCTGTTAAAGTTATAGAATTAGATTTTAAATCAAATTGTTTATCACTAATTCCAAAGTGATAATTTGTTCCTGTTAAATCACCTACTTCAAAATTATTTTTTTCATCAAATGAATTTGTATAAACTTTAGCATTATTAATTTCAACTACATTTTGAGTTACTTTATCAAATGCACAACCTATTGCATTAGTTACAGAAACTCCATTTCCATTAATTGCTGTAGTTAAATTACGGAAAATAGATCCTTGTATTTTTATTTCTCCACCTGTATTAGAAACTCCTTTATCAGCTGGTCCTTCTATAATACATTCTATTGCTTCTAATTTTACGCCAGTACCAGTAGTATAAATTCCTACTGAATTAGAATCATTTAATTTTATAGATACATTTTTAAGTATTATACCATCTTCACTGTTTGTATCGGTAACATTTCCGTTAAGTGAAAAACCGTAAGCAGTACTATCTTCTAATTTTAATTTAATATCTGCTAGATAAGGCGATTTGTTTACAATAGTTGCATTATTGGCAAATTTAAAACCACCTAAACTTCCAGTGATAGTAACATTTTGTACAGAACAACTATCGTTTAATAAAAATGCAAATTGACTTTGTGTTCCAGCTGTTGGTTTTATAATAACAGCTCCTTGACCTACACCTTTGATAGTAGTATTTTCAGGAATTTCTAATGGAAAAATTTCTTCATATGTTCCTGGAAAAACGTGAACTTCATGTGGTCCAGCTGTACTTTCTTCAATAGTACTTAAAGTATGTTTAATAGTTCCAAATGCAAAGTTAGGGTGAGTACCTGATAATGAGTTAGTACCATCTGTAGTTACATACCATTTATTTGTTATACCTAAGTTAACAGCAACTCCATTTAAACTTATAAAATTATCAATAGTAATATTATTCAAATCAGGCATACTTTTTACGTGGAAGTATCCCCATCTTTTCGCATTTGCACCTACGTCGTATGTTACTGATTGATCTGGCATTAAGTTTGAAGTTATGTCACCTTCAAATTTAATAGTGTCTTCATCTGAATCTCCACCTATAAAAACACTACCATCGAATGTAATATCTGCTGTGGAATGAATATTTCCGTAAGATTTTAAATCACTAGGAATTATAAATTTTCCAGTACCAGGACCTGGATAAATGTCAATGTTTGAATTTGTATTATAAGCACCTATAGTACTATTTGTGAAGTAAAGATGTTCTGTTCTTAATTCTTTATAAGTTAAGGCTCCGCCTGCTCCAGTAGATATTGTTATAGGACCTACTAAAGATCTAATACCATCTTGGTCCCATAGCATATTTCCAATATGAGCACCAGTTGTTACAGTTAATTCTGAAGGGATTTTTGTTGTTCCTGTTACAGTTAATTCTTTAGAAGGAGCATCTGTTCTAATACCTATTTTATTATTAGTATGCCCAATATAAAGCAAATCTGTTTCAAAAGCTAAATCACTAGTTCTTGTCAGATTTTCTTTAAGTAATGGTCCTGATATTCTACCTAAATTTGCTGTACCTGTTGGCATAGTACTCCTTTTACGTATTTATGGTATTTTGGGGAATAATTTATTTGTCTAAATTATGAATAACTGTTACTGGTTTTCCAGTAGGTACAGGCGTACCAAATGCAAGATAATATCCTGTAGGATATGAATTAGATGTTATTGAACTTTTTCCATCTACAAAAATTTGAGCATTTCCTACGTTAGTTTCGTTAACAAGTAATTGATTAGCACTTAGATATGTTTGTGTAACTGCTGTAACTGTATAAGTTCCATTGTTATTAGCTGATCCTGTTACTACAAATTGTTGACCTACGTGATAGCCTTTATCTACCCAATCAACAAAAGCTAAATCTTTACTTTCAAATGCTCCAACACCAGAAGCATTATAATTTTGTACTACAGCTACTTGCGTACTATTAATAGAACAAGGATTTTGTATAAGTGTATAATTTGTTGTTGGAATTTGTAAAACGTTTTCAACCATTACTAATACTGCTTGAGGTGTAGATGGTTCTTGTTTCATACCGCCATCATTTGAATCTAATACACCAAAGTTTATTTCTGTATCATTTCCATTTCCTAATGATTGAACAGTTACGGCAAATGGTTCACTTAATCTAAATGATTTCCACATAGTACCACCACCGGATACGTCTTCATAAACTTCAAAGTTTTTAGTTGTTGTGTTATATCTGAGTTGACCAACTACAGGTAAACCGGGTCTTTGTGCAGTTGTTCCTTTAGGAACTTGCATAGAACCTACAGATTCAATATTAATATTTTCATATTGATCGTAGATTACTCCTTTACCAGTAAGCATTCTTTTGTTTGAAGAGTGTCTTTTTAGAAATTTCATTATACCTCCAGATAGCTTACAACCGAAGCAACATTAGATGCACCACCTATTGAAATTCTAACTTTATCGCCTGCGGCTAAAATTAATTTTTCAGTGTCTAACGTGAAGGTTTCAGCACCTGGAAGTGTTGCCGTGTTGACTATAATATTTTTATTACCTGGTGTTTCACCATTTGCTACAGCATATATTGTAAATGTACTATCATTTGCTCCTGTTGGATCTTGGGCCGCAGTATTACACAATAATAAACCTGTTACTGCATAATTTTTACCTGCTGGTGTAAGTAACACATCTACTGTTTGTCCTGTTGTAATTTCGTGGTTTGTAATAGCCATTTTTTATCCTTATAACACCATACTTAGGACCATTGATCTATTTTTACTGATCATTTCTCCATAAGCATCATTTGTATTTACATAATAAAGCCCAGTATCGCCTCCTGCTGGAACTTTTGAATATAGTTTAACGCCGTCTGTATCAACTGCTGGGTCTGTAGCAGGGTCTAAAGTGCCTGGTGTTTGCTTAATTACAAAGGAATCAGTAACTTTTACTGCTCCTGTACCAGGTGCTTCTAGTTTTAAATCACCATTACTTACAGTATTTGATATGATATTATCTTCTATTCTAATTTGACCAATATCAACAGTAGTATTATACATTTCAAATGAATTACCATTCATTTTAGCTTTTACTACACCATCTACTGACATTGTAATTTGACTAACTGGATTTGCTCCACCTGTAGAATCTGCTACTCTTACTTCTGTATCACTATGTCCAATAAACACAGGTGCTAATGAATTAATTTGATTTACAATTTCTGTATCAACATATTTTTTATTTGGAATATCATTATCGTCTGTTACGTAAGTTTCATAAGTTGATTTTATTATTCTTAAAGAACCAGAACCTCCTGGTTGGAAATAAAGTGCTCCACCAGTACTAATACTATTAGTTCTTAAACCTAATAATGCACCATTTACATCTACAAATGTAAAGGCACCGTTTCTAGTTGTTTGAGAATCTGGATCATTCCATTGAAGTTGTTCGTCAAATAACATTTGAACGTCAACTAAACTTCCTCTATCTACTCTGATTCCAGCTTGATTAAGTGTTACACCTACACCATTTTCACCACTATTAACTTCTATAATATTATCTTTAACAGTTAGTTCATTTGATGTTACTTGAGTTTGAGTTCCTTCAACGATTAAATTTCCTGTTACTCTAGTATTACCTACACCAACTCCAGTGTCTAGTTTTATCTCTCCACCAGATTGGACTTTTACTTTATAATCACCACTTGGTACTGTAACAAATCTTGACATTTATAAATCCCTATACCGCAGTTAAAACCATTTGGCTAGAAGTTGAGTCGTCTGTAACTGACCACTTATAACGGACGCCAGAAAAGTCAATTGCGGTTTTATTAAACACTTTTCTAAGTCTAACTCCGTCACCAGCTCCGCCTATGTAACCTGTTAAAGACATTTCATTATCATTTAAATTATTAATATCTTTATCAACTAACCTACATACTCCTTCATTTCCGGAATCATCATTAGCATCATCTACCATAAATTTATTAGATCCACGCTGTCTTTTAATGATTCCAACTGCCGAAACTGCGTTTGTACCCACTTTCACAGTAACAACAAAATTGTTGTCTGAACCACTAACGATCCCAAAATGCTTCTTATTAACTGGTCTACCCATATTCTTATTATATTATACTTATTTATGCAAAAAGGGGAAGCGTGAAAACTTCCCCTTACAATGCGTTACTAGTTTATATTATTAAATTACGTCTACAGTTCTAACTGCTGAACTCGCCGCATTAGAGTCGCTTAACGTATATTTGAAATTAGCTGTTCCTTCTGTTTGAACAGTTCTGTTACGAAGTTTTGTAACTTGCGTAGCAGTTCCACCATCGTCTTTAGCATTGATGATGAATTCACTCGCCGCTAAAGCACCTTGTGCCTTATTAACTAGAGTCATTACTTCTTCTGCACCATTGGCATTAACAAGAAATTTTCTAGTTGATCTTTGTCTAACGATTGAACCAGCTGTTTGTGACTCCGCACCAGTGGCTTTTCTCCAAGATGTAACTTGAATATTGCCTGCTCCTGAACCGAAGTTTCTTTTGTTGATAGGTCTTCCCATTTTTTTTCTCCCTTTAACGTTCTATGTTATACGCAGTTTTGTCTGCATAAGACTAGACAGGTGTCTAGTTCAATTGTATTTATCCTTTTGAGAGGGAAGCCAAAAGCTCTATTTTACTGAAATATTTTAAGGAATTGATTGCTTGTTGTAGTTTTAAATCAGCACGTTCTTGGTAAATTTGTCTTTTAGTTTGTCTTAACATTATTAATTCATCTAATCTTTCATTTAATAATGCATCTACTGTTCGTTCTAATTTTTGAATATCTTTGATAAAAATGCCATGATTTTTCTTCCAAACATTTAGTCTACTTCTGTATTCTAAATATTCATTATACAGTTCATTTGAAGTTATTTCTATCATACAAATATTTACAAGTAATAAAATTATTCTAGCTTATTCACCAGGTTTCTAGCGCCATATGTCACTAAAAAGGACGCATTGGCTCTTTTGTATATGGTTGCAATTTCTAGTTGATGTTGAATAGTTGGTAGTCCTACATATTCATCTGATACTTGGAATAATCCAACTTGTTTATATGTTCCTGCTTTAACTAATCCAAATACATCCATACTATGACTTGCAGGTTTTAATAATAATGCATCTGCACCATCGGCCACATATTGATGTGATCGTGATGTCATACCCCATTCATTTTTAACATTTAATTGATAAGTTCTTTCACTAGAAGGTTTACTATCTGATACATCTCTAAATGTACTATAAAATACACTTCTCCATTTTACATATGCCATTATTAATTTAGATGTTTCTGCTTTAAGATTTTTAACTGTATTTTCTCCCATATCACTTGGTGCTAAAACATCTGCTCCAGCAGACTCTAATTGTTTTCCTAAATTTACTAATAATTGTTCACTGGTATCTGGTTTATCTAATACGCAACAATGACCATCTGGTAGTGTTGAACATAAACATACATCTACACTTAATTGTATTTTTGGGAATTTTGTTTTAATTTTGTTTACAACTTCTGCTTGGAATTTCCAATCAGGTGTCCAAGTTTTTTTATTAGGTGTTATGAATAATAGGAAATCTTCTAGACCAGAGTCTATGTCTGTTTGAATTCTGTTGTTAATGTCTTTAAGACTATAACTTGAATTGTCTGGGCCTAATCCAGCTTCATATGTTTCACCAGATTGGTTGACAAAGATCGGCTGGAGTAAGTCCATTTATGTTTATTCTGCGATTTGATCGCACATTTCTTTTGTTGCTTTATTTCCAGCTTCTTTGTCATAAACCCAAAGGTAAGAATATACAATTTGATCACCTTTTTGCATACATCTTTTACCTAAATCTAATGCAGGATTTTTTACTGAACAAGCTGTTAATACAAACAACGAAAGAAAAAATATAGCTATTGTTTTCATACGTACATTATAACGTATTTTGGTAGAAAGTCAAGTTTTGGTTTACCAAAAAGTAAACCCTAATATGCTAGATAATATGTTGGTGAATAGTACGATTATTGATATTTGAATTCCGAGTTTTGATAAAATGAATAAAGTAATCATAGTTATTGCTTAGGTGGCACCATAAGTACCACCCAAGTTTAGGTTAAGTTATCTAAATCTATATTATTTTCTGTTGAAGATATGATATAGTATCCAAACCGCAACTAAACCTAGTAATCCTTGATCACTAAATCCAGAGAGTACGCCCTGTACGTTTCCTATCACAGAAACATTTGGCCAGAACGGAATACCTTGACCGTTGAAAAGGATTTCTAAAACGATTCCTAATGCGATGAAAGATACACCAACATCAGCAATTCCTTTTGCCCATCCTTTAACTTTTTGTAAAATATCCATAATGGACCTCCTTTACAAATTTAAATTAATTCCCTCTAAACTTGGGAACGTGACTTTATTTAGGTAAAGGTATTCTGAAAGATAAAACTACATATTTTTGACAGACATCAAAAATAATGGTTTAATTTATTATGTGTGTAGATATTAAAGGTTGTAAGATAGTTTAATCGTGAAAAAAGGCGATCCGAAGACCGCCTCTTTTCGTATTCTGTTTACTCTCGCTTACGCAAAAGTTACGTTCGCTACAGAGATCTCACCTAAGTAGTCAGCCGCATTACCTAGTGAAGATGCAGTGTTTGATAACTCTACATATCCATATCTAGTCATGAAACTCACAACTGGTTCGAAAGTAGCTGGATCAAGTACAACACCACTTGACATTAACGGTATGTATGGGCAGTAGAATGCCGCCGCGTCTGCTTCAGACGAGCCTTTATATCCTACTAATACAGCCGTTCCGTCAGCCGCGTATGTGTCAGCGTACACTTTCATTGAACCATTTAAAGTACCAACCATTTTTTGGTTAGTAGGTGCTTCGAAAGTTCCTTCAGTTGTTCTTGCGAACGCTGAAGTTGTTGCTGATTGAAGAACTGTTAAAGCGTGAGGGCTTACTACAGTCCAGTTACCAGCACCACGTCTTGTACGTTGAGCTATCTTGTTTGCTACTCTGTTTATCATCACAGCCAAAGCCGCGTGTTCATCACCTACGAATGTAGCAGTTCCTGATACAGCCGCTTGGTCATATGCTTCTTCAGTTGGAGCTAATGATCTTAGAGAGTTGATCACTTCTTGATCTATCTCAGCAGTAATCTCTTGAGCTAATGCCGCCATGATTTCTGCTTCTACATCAACACCTTGCTGTGCTTGAGCATCTTGAGCAGATTCAAAAGTCCATCTAGCTGATAGTTTTCTAGTTTTGGCTTCTACAACCTGTTTCAAGATTTGAATTGATAGTCTGTTACCACCTGTACCTTCTAAGCCGGCTGTTCCGCCACCTTTTCCAGCAGTTTTGTCTCCAGAATAGGCTTGACCTATTTTGAATGGTGATAATGCCTCTTCGCCTGCAGTAACGTCATTATCGCTACCTGTTGCGTCGTTGGCATCAGCATATCTAACTCTGAGTGTGTGGATTTGACCAACTGGGCCAGTCATTGGTTGAACTCCAACCAATTCGTTAGCTATTACAGTCGGCATAACCCGTCTAATCACCGGTAGGATCACTCTGTTTAAAGTAGCTACGTTACCAGCCGAAGTTGCTCCAGCTGTTGCCGCCTCTGCCAAATACTTTCTAGTATTTTCGAGAGTTGCTTCCATTACAGACTTCTTATTGCCTGAAAGGCCTTCAAGTAACGCACTCTTTGTATCCTGCCAGCGAGTTTCTGTTAGTTCTGACATTGTGTTTTTCTCCTTTTTAGATTCCTGCGAGTCTTTTTATATCTACAATATTTCTATTGAATTGACTCACATTTCCAATGTTTGTTGAAATTTTATCGCCTGTTATTTCTGTGCCTGTACTTGAACTTGCCTTTTTCGCTGGAGTCCTACCGTTTATTACAGCGGGCATATATTTGTCAAATTGCTTACGCAATTTTCCAGTTTCTACGCTCTCCAGTAAATTCGTCATTATTTCTTTTTGTTCTGTGTTTAATGGAGTAATTAACTCATTAACTACAGATTCTCTTTCAGCTTTTTCTTTAAGACCATCGATTTCTGATTGTTTAGACTCGACTATCTTTTCCTTCTCATCAGCTGTTTTCTTCGCGTCTTCTAATTGTTGTTTAGTTAAATCTACAACTTTTAAAAGTTTAGATGTTTCAGATTTGCTATTCAAGAATGAATTAGTATATTCTTGTGCATAAACCTCAAACAATCTACGACCAAAGTCGTTTTTACGTGATGCATCAATATCGTCTTTTAATTGGCTTATTTCTTTTTTCAAGTGTTTACCAACTACTTCCGATACTTTTTCAGCGCCTTTCTTAATAAAGTTTTGTCTTACTTTTTCAAAATGTGCCTTTGCTTCACGAATTAGACGTACTTTTGTTTCAGCAACGTCTTTCTTATCTTCGTGGAATTCCGCGATTTCTTTAGACAAAGCGTCAACCACAAAATCCTCAAGTTTAGCAAAATTAGTTGCCATAACTTTTTGGTCTTCGTGTAATTCAGCAATTTCAGATTTAAGTTGTTCAAAAACAAATTTTTTCAAATTATCTGAATGTTCTTTCATATGAACCGCATACTTGGCTTTTTGCTCTGCAAGTTGTTTACGGTCATCGGCGAACTCTGCGATCTCTTTTTCAAGTTTTTCTTGAACCATGGCATTTACAGCATCAGTTAATGTTGCTTTATCGTGCTCATATTTCTTTGCAAACTCTTCTCTAAGTTCCGCAGTAACTTCAAGACGATTTTCATCAATCTTTTTGTTCCATGCTGACTCTATTTCCGCTCTGATCTCTTTTGAAATTGCGTCGTTCTCAAAAAGTGATTTCAGTGCATCTAACATTATGTTTCTCCTTATGTTATTGGAGTTTGTTAATTATATTAATTAACGAATCCTTTAAATAATTTTCTGCCTGTCCTTCTCTTGCCATGTTTAAAGCCTTATATCCACCTCTTTGGTTTAACAAGTGTTCATAAATGGGAGTTGGATAGGCTCCCGGAGCACTTGGTTGAGCTACGATATCAACGGTAATTATTTCAAAATCTTTAACTTCACCTGAACCATAAGGTCCCATGCCGTCTTCTTGAACATTACCACTACCACGCGATGAGACTCCTAATTTAACTCCGCTGTTAAGCATTGTTTCTACTAGTTTTCCCATCGGCGTTGGTAATACTTTTAGTTTTCCATAACCATTAGGTCCGTCCATCCACATACTTGATAACATATGGGACACACGGTCCAAATTTATTGTAAGACCTTCAGGATGATCAACTTCACCTAGAACTGAATATCCGCCTTCAATTTGATCGTTGAGTGTACTGACAGCCCGTTGGATTTCACTAACAGGATATACCCGTTGGTTAGCGTTTTTAACGCCACCTTGGATACAAATGCCCTTCATATATAAGGACTTCCCGCTCTTTTCATCTTTGGACTCAACAACCATTTTTGCTTGGTCGAAGGTCAGTGTCTCACGTAAAGATATCATCAATACTATGTCCTACTTTTTCTTATTATTAACTGCCAATAGCTGATTTCTTAGCAGAACTATCAGTTCCGTCAGCTTTATTAGCCTTTGCTGGTTTTAATTTAGAACCATCTTTAGAGCCAGGTGTGTTGATGTTTCCACCAGATAAGTCTCCTGCTTTAGGAGCCTTTCCACCTTTTTCTTCAGAAGTAGAAGTACTTACAGCTTCCGCTGAAGCTTTTTGCCCTTTACCACCATCAGCGTTAACTGGAGATTTGCTATTATCAGTACCATCTTTATCAGATGCTGTTACTTTATTAACATATTCTCTCATTTCTTCTCTTGGTGATTGAGTAGCTGTAGCTTTTGCTTCAACTGTTTTACTTTCAACTTTTGGTTGCTCTATTTCTTGCTCTTTGCCAGCAAGTTCGGAAGTAGCTTCTGCTTCTCCCTCTGCATCATCGTCGCCTTCTGCGTCATCACCAGCTTCGTCGTCTGCTGGAGCTTCTGCATCGCCACCATCTGACATCATTGCGTCAAATTCAGCTTTAAGTTCGTCGATTGCATCTTCTAAGTCAACTACACGATCTTCAAGGTCTTCACCATCTGAAGGCGCTTCGTCGCCATTATCTTTGTCACCGTCTACTTCAATGTCACCGACCATGTCGTCTGTTGGGTCAGCACCTATTTCTGCAGTTGGTGTTGATGCTACTTCTGGAGCCGGTTGTTCAACTGGCTGTATGTCAACAAGTGTTTCTTTAGTTACTTCTTCTTTATCATCTTCTTTAGCAACTTCTTCAACTTTTTCTTCCTTGTCGTCTTCTTTTGTAGCTTCTTTTGTATCTTCTTCTTTAGCATCTGCTTTGTCATCTTCTTTTTTATCTTCAGATGTTACAGCTTCAGCTGTTTTTTCGTCCTTACTAGCCTCTGGAGTTTCGATTTCTTTAATATCGTCTTCCAATAGGTCTTCGTAAATGCTTCTTGATTTTTCTACCACGATTTCGTGGAATAGATCATCCGCGCCTGCTCTGTCATCAGCAACTAGTTTTTCAAGCATTTGCTCAAATTTACTAGGGGCTTCCACAGATTCAGCTTTTACAGATGTGTTTTCTTTTTTATCTGACATTTTTATCTCCTGTTATGTGTATTCTAGACTGTCCGTCCATTTATTTACACAAAATCGTTATTTTTTAGTCGAAATAGGCCCAACAGGCCCTTTTTTGAACAAATTTTATAGATTGTATCTTTGTTTGAACTCAGAAACTTTTAATTCATGATAATTTGTAAATTTCTTAAGATCTACAGCCTTAAATGTAGGATCTGCTCGGTCGGCAATTACACGAATATAAGTTTTGGAAGGATTTTTTTGTAAGATAATGCAACATTGTCTATTCCAATTACCATGGTACGTTGCAACATCAGAGCTTTTTTTATAATTTTTACTATCAGAGTATAAGTTGTTATGTTTACCTTCGGGTGTACCCATAAAATCAAAGCCTAAAATATAGATAAGTTTGTGTCTATGTATACTAGCCAGGTGTAAAGCAGTTGGACCTGAGCTCCAACCTAAACTAGGTTCAAAGAAATTTAAATGTTGAAACTTTTTATATGATCTATTAGGGTTTGTCCAAACTGGAGTTTTATTAGGTATGTTATTTTCAACTAATTCAAAGACCATTTTAGAATCTACTGCAACAATATGATTGCATAAGCCGGGGTAATCTCTATATATGGCATTACACCCGTAAATTTTACCTTTTTCTTTTAATGGTTCTAGTGGAATTACTTTTCTACTGATACCATTGCCTAATACAAAAGCAACGGACATAGATTACATCTCTGGTTGATTAGCGGCACCGTACATTGTTCTCACAAGTTCTAATTCTTTTGATTGTTCTTCCTTATGAAACTCTCCGGCTTTTCTTGCTCTGTTGATTTGTCGTAAAGATAGTCTAGTTTTTCTAGTATCATCTATGTTTATTACAGATTCGTCACTTCCAGCATCGTAGTTTTTAATGTCTACTGGTTGCATACTGTCTTTATCAAAATAAAATAGTTCACGTAATATCATTGTATCAATATTTATGCTCCTGGCGTAGGAGTTCCACCTGGTGGTGTTACCGGTGCTCCACCTTGTTGAGGTGTTGGTGATGCTCCTCCTGTAGGTGCTTCAGGTTCAGCCTCTGCTTCTGCTCCAGCTAAATCCTGTTCTATACCTGCTGTACTAATTCCTTGTGTTCTTAACTCTCCTGAAGAAGCTGTAGGTTTAATTTGTGCGTCTGCATCGTTTTCTTCACGCCATAATCTTTCATTTTCAGCCATTTCTTCTGGTGTTAAACCTAAAAATCTTGATAATGCATATCTTTTAGATATAAAAGGAATATTTGTTAACTGTGAATATGTAGCTATTCTGCTATTGTCTACTTCTGCTTGTCTATAACTTGCAAAATTGATAGGTGTTTGAAATTTAAGATCAAACATAGCTATATCTATATTAACACCTTTTTCTAATAGATATTTTTTAAACTCTTGATTAAAATCATCTGAAAGTAAATTTTGTAGTCTTTCACAGTACTTGTTAAATCTTAATTCTTGAATATATGCTGTTCCTACTCTGCCATCATTGTGTTGTGCTTGACTATCGTCAGGACCTGTAGGCAAATATGAACTAGGAATACGTAAACCTCTTACAAGTTTGTTTGTAAAGTATTTTAAATCGTCTATTTCACCTAAATTAGTACCACCTGGTAGTGTTTCTACTTTAGATCCTCTTCCTTCAGCTGTTTGTGGGAAGAAATAATCCTCATTTATTGATAAAGGATTGTATGCACTATCAATGACGTTCTGCCCGCCACCTGTTGCTGATGGAATTCTTCGTTGATGAATTTCAGTCTTAACTCTTTCAACGAATTGCATTGCAAGGTGACTTGGCATATTACCTACGTCAATATAGAATACCCGTCTTTCCGGTGCTCTCTGTACTCTATAAATTATAATTGCATCTTCTAGTAATTCTTTTTGTTTGTAAACTTTGAATATTGATTCAAGTAAGCTATTTCCAAATGGAAAGTTATTATCTAAACCTTCACTTAATGATAAGTGTAAAATATGTGAGGCATCTACAGCAATTTCTCTTTGTCCATGGGCAAATCTTGTTCCTGAAGACTCTTGGAAGTTTGCTCCAACCATTCCTCTAACACCACCAGTTAAATATCCACTACCTCCTCCAGTAATATTACCTGTAGTTTGAAAAGGTGTAGTAGCAACTAAATGTTTAAAATTAAAATTAATGTCTCTGACAATATATTGTTCTGGTTCTTTACCTGTACTTTCATTTACAATTATTTTACTAACCTTTGCTGGGTCAACGTGAAACAATTTTTTAGTTTCAGGGTCTCTAATAAAAAATGAATCACCATATTTGAATACATTTCTTAATATTTTAAACATTCTTTTGTTAAAGTTGTTTAATTTACACCATTGTTGTAGGTATTGTTTTATAATTTGAATTTCTGTGCTAGTTGCTTTTTGTTTAAAGTGAAATATAAATGGAGCATCATTGGATTTGTTTAGTTGTGAGCAAAATTCTGCTAAAATATCTAAAGCCGCATTAACTTCAGAGTCAAGATCCATTACATTGTATTGACCGTATCTCTCTATTCTGTTAGGTGCACCACTATAAACATCAGGTAAAAAAGATGAATAGTTAGTTTTTGCTGGACCAGATGGCATTCCTGTTGCACTACCGACAGGACTTAACTGTCCTGTTTGATTATTTCTAACTGGTACTTGCGTAAAATATTTTTTCCAACTCATATATTAAACCGTTTTCATTAAATTGCCTTCAAAATCCTTTTTTGAAATTATTCTAGCATACTTCGTATTGTCTGTCAATACCATTAAGATCTCGTTCATAGTACTATTTAACGTATCTAGCTTATCTCCTGTAACCTTCCCGGCGCCTGCTGTTGTAGATGCAAGTTTTGAATTAACTTTTAAAGTTTCATTTCCAAGTTCTTTTAAGTTTTTAGTATACTCTACAATTGGTTGTGTGTCAAGTTCTTTTACCGCTTCATTTATGGTAGATGCAAACGTTGCCATATTGCTTGAAAATTTGGCAGAATTAGCATTTAAATCTACAAACGTTGTTGTTAAGCTACCAATATCGGATACAATTTGAGATAAATCATCTTTTTTAATTTTTGTAATTCTTTCTAAACCTTCAGCTACAACTCCTAAACCTTTTCCAGTTAAAAATAAACCAGCACCAATACCAGCACCACCTAATAATCCCATTAAGCCTACACCAGCACCAATTGCCGCACCACCTCCTATTACTCCAGCGGCTCCACCAGGTGTACCAGCGGCTCTCATTGCTCCTGTTAATCCCATTGCCGCACCGCCACCTTTGCCACCTATTCCACCGATACGTCCTAACATTCCAAACGTACCTTTTAACATTGTCGCGGCAACTCCTAATGCTTTTATGGCTAAAATTGCTCCACCTATTGCTAATCCAAATCCTAATAAACTATTATCTCCACCTCTAGTAATTTTTTCTAACATAACTGCAACTAGATTAAATCCTTTAGATATAAATTCAATAGCTGGTGCTAACGCAGTGATTAATGCATTTGCTAGTCTTTGGAACGATTGTCTTAATCCTGCCATTGCTTTATCGGAAGATTCCATTGATCGTTGTTGAGTTTTTTGAGCTTCGGTTAATCCTTTACCGAATTCTGTCATACTTCGCATTTGAGTTATTGCTGTTAAAACTTGATTACCTTGTTGTTGCAAGATAGGTGTTAATCTTAATTCAGCATCACTTCGTGCATTTGCCAATTCAGCTGTTTGTCTTATTGCGGCGGCAAATTGATCAACTCCTATTTCACCATCTCTAGCTCTTTTAGCCATTGTTCCTAGTTGAGGATTCAATAGCATTAAAGATTTACCCATTTCAGTCATAGGTATACCGCCTGTAGCAATTAAGTCTTTCATTCCTTGCTTCATTTCGGAATCTTGCATTCCTTCAAGTGCACCTATTATACCTCTTAGGTTTTCATTTGCACCTGCCTCCAAGGCTTGGAATATACCAGCGATAGATTTATCTGCTGTTGCGACTCTTATAGCATCAGCAATTTGTTTTCTTTGTTTACCTGTTATTGTGGCTAATAGATCTAATTGTTTAATATAACCTTGGGTGCCTAATTGTAATTGTCGGTCGGTCATAAATTGAGCTCGACCTTGTCTTGTTTGTATTTCTAAATAATTTGAAAGATATTCTATTTGATCTTCAAATGAAATACCTAATCTGTTCATCGCTGGACCAAATTCATCTTGAATTGCTCCACTAATTCTAGAAAATCTTCGTGCACCTATTAAAGCATTACCGCCAAATATTGCAATTATTCCTGATATACTAGTAACTACTGATTGAAAAGTATCTAAACTTACACCGGCTTCTATTGCCATTCTTCTGTATTCCATTAATCCGCCAGTAAATTGAATCCCTACCTCAGATAAGTTATGGAATGTGTCTATTTGTTTTGTAAGTTCTGAAGTTAATTGTTGAAATGCTTCGCCTAGCTGACGTCCGGCCCAACCCATTTCATCAGTTAGTTGAATTGCTTGATTACCAAAATCTGTTAGTCTAGTTGATGAGTCTAATACATTACCGCCAAAAGTTTTAATATGGTTTATTGTACGCTCGTTTTGTTCAGCCCATTGATTAAATGTAAGTCTACGTTGTCTAGTTTGTCGAGTTTGAAGTTCTATATCGTCTTTTAATGCTTTTTGACTTTTAGCTTTGTTTTTTAAATCACTAGCAACGGCTTGTCCAGCCCCTAGTCCTGCTGTACCTTCTTGCTCAATTATGATATCTCTTGTTAGCCCCCATTCTGAGGGTAATAGATCTCTGTTAATTCTATATTTTATTGCCATTCATTAAAACCCTAGTTAATCGCTCTCATAAATATATGCGTATATTACTACATTTGCTAAACACATTAGAGTAATATTTATACGGAGAAAATATGCCAAAAAAAACAACGAGTGCTAAATCTAATCCTTTAGAAAAGTATTTTAGACAACCAAAAATTTATCTAAAATTACCTAGTGGAGGTACGTTTTATCCCGAAGGAACATTAGATTTACCTGAAAACGGAGAAGTACCTGTATATCCAATGACAGCAAAAGACGAACTCACTTTCAAAACACCTGACGCATTAATTAATGGTCAAGCTACTGTTGAAGTTCTCAAGAGTTGTGTACCTAATATTAAAGATCCATGGAAAATGCCAACTATTGATATGGATGCACTTTTAATAGGAATTAGGTTAGCAACATATGGGGAAACAATGACGGTAAGTGTTAAAGTTCCTGAAACAGGATCTGATAGAGATATGGAAGTTGATTTAAGAATTTTACTTGATAAACTTATTGTTGCAAAATATAACGATACAGTTTTCCATGGTAACATGGAAATAAAAGTAAGACCTTTATCTTATTCAGAGTTTACAAAGAACGCTCTCAAAACTTTTGAAGAACAAAAAATTTATGGTCTTGTAAATGATAAAACTATACCAGACGAAGAAAAAATGACAATGTTCAATAAAAGTTTTGTTAGATTAACACAATTAACTGTCGATATGGTTGCAGGAAGTATTGTTAGTATTAAAGTAGATGGTGAAACTGTAGAAGATCCTAAGTTGATTAATGAATTCATTAATAAAGCAGAAAAAGAATTCTATCAAGCAATTTTAGATCACATTACAAAACAGCGAGAAGAATTTTCTATCAAACCTTTAAAAGCTACAACAACTGAAGACGAACAGGCAAAAGGTGCACCTAAAGAATTTGACGTTCCAATAACTTTTGATCAATCAAATTTTTTCGCATAAGGATCTTGACAAAAACTCTCCCTGAAATATTGCAGGAGGTGAAGGTCCTAGATAATGAGAGCAAACAGCTTAAAGCAGATATCATAAGATTAGCTTGGTATATGCGTGGCGGATTAACTTTGGATGAAGCATTTAATACAACCTACGAAGATCGCGAAATTATGTCCACAATAGTGAAAGAAAACCTTGATACGACTAAAAAATCAGGCTTACCATTCTTTTAATCCACAATTTTGATACCTATAACATTATATGAATACTTAATTCTGTGAGGATACCGTTCTAAATATGCCTGTAATGGAAATTTACACACAAATTAACAAGCCCGACTGGGTGCATCAAGACGACTCCTGGTTGCCTTGCTTAAAGTCCACGACAGTGGACCACAAAGAAGCAAAAAAACAAGCCTTGTTAATAACTCACATCAAAGCCATCGAGCACTACAAGTATTCTCTTGAGCCGTTGTTCGATCAAAAGGTTATATGCGTAGGTTCTAAAACTTACGATAGACTTCATGAGATGGGATTCAAACATATAGACTGGCGCCCCCGCGCCGAAGAAATTCGGATCGTGTCGCGAGACACAGGAGATATTACATGGTTAAGGGGAGACAAATGGGCACGAGATTTTTCACATATACAAAAAGTTACAACAATCCAAACATACAAAAAATGGGCACGAGATTTTTCACATATACAAAAAGTTACAACAATCCAAACATATAAAAGCGAACCGCACAAAACTAACGTTAAAAAAATATTAAAGATGAGTCCAGACATATTGCACGTATACAGCAATACAGTATTAAAAGAATTTGAAATAAGAAGTTGGCCTACAACACTTTTAAACCACACTCAGAGTTGTGATCCTGATCGAGCACTGTGGAAAGAAACAAAAGTATTTGATCCTAATGTATAGTGAATGAACTTCGTTCATTCAAGTTGGTCTTCGACCCACTGTTTATCCTATTAATTTGTTACGAAGTAACTTGCATCATGCAGATAGTTCAACCATACTTCTCCCAAAACGGGAGAAGCACAGTCATCATGCGAGATGAGCCTGCCATTTCGTGCAAAGAGATTTTTTACGGAGGCGGTAACCCGCTAACCCCCTACTCAGAACTTCTATAGTTACGGGAGATTATTAATTCTACACAAATCAAACTAATAATCTTGGTGTTGTATCTTTTTCACAGAGCACCTTCTTTATGTAATGTGCAACACATCAGAATCTAACCGCACAAATTGGCGGCTTCAAGATGAATCGAGCTCCCTCGATTAAACGGAGTTGCTATATTGTTATTTTGGTTATATGCCTTGAGTTGATAATTGTGCAACCTGTGATTTATTAAGTTGCCAAAAGGAATCAAATTCTGTAAAAACCCAGTGTGTATTAGATTTATTATGAGTATAAAGAACATGACTACCCATAGTTAACCTAACCTGACGTTCTGGTGCCGTCAATTTGGTTTCGAAGCACACATACCTACCTTTACGGTTGAATTTCATTGCTAGGATGTTGAAATCTTTATCTTGTGCTGAATCTAATGTTTGTTCTAACCATTCATCTAGTTTAAGAACAGGTTTATTCCATACAAGCTGATGAAAAGGAAATTCAGAATAGTTTTTACATTCCATATTGAAATGATTCCACGTGTCAGGAGGTATTATGTCGCTTTTCGCTCCGCGGATTTGTCCTTCGGACAAAATGTCCTTACGGACCGCGTTGGCTCCGCCAACGAACGCACCACTTGCCGGTACCCGGATGAAAGACAGCTGATATAAATCAGACAAGAAATTTGCCATTTCTCTTTCAAATCCTTTTCCTTTATTTTTACTCTTGCTTGCCATTGTTAATTGTTTTTAATAACTTCCTATCTTTTTTTGCTTTTGTATATTCATCATGAAGTTCTTTTCTTCGTTTCCTTGCTAATATACGTATCTTTCCAAGTGCTCTTCTGGCATCTATTTTTGGAATTTTACTTTTCTTTTTAGCAAACAACTCATTAGCTTTAAAGTAATCTAAGTATGCTTTAGTTAGTTTGTCGTGCGTATCATCTTCCAGTTGGCTCATAAACCTCCATATCGTTAGCGTATGACGTAAATCCATTTTCTTTTACTACTTTAAGTACATTATTCACACGTCCTATTAATTCATCTTTGTGACTTATAAGGAATATGTTTTTACTTCTTTCTCTACTCATCTTTTTAAGAATTGCTAAAGAACTTTCTACTCCAGCTACATCCATACCACTATCTATTAATTCATCTATAAACAATAAATTAATTTGTTGATATAAATTTTCCCAAACATCTCTAAATGCAAAACTTAATCCTAGTATTAATCTGTTTCTTTCACCTCTACTTAAATTATCAAAGTCTAAATCTTGTCCTAATTGTGTTATTTCTACAGTTAAATCATTTTTAAATGTAACAATATGAGGTAAACCTAATTGATCCAAATATTTCATTAATCTACTATTAAGGAATCCTAAATTTTGATCTATAATTTTCTTTCTAATAAAACTGTCTTTGTTAGTTAATAACTTCATTAAAAACTCTTGGTGTTCTTTTAGTGTTTGCATTGTATTAACATTATCCCATTTAATTTCTTGTACTGCTTGATTTTTAAGTTCATCAACTTGGTCAGTGTAAGGATTTTCATCTAAATATTTTGTTTTAAGATTTGATTTTAAATTATCTAAATGGTTTTTATGTTCATATGCATCTGTAACTGTATCATAAAATGTTTCAGGTTTAGTTCCAAGTTTTCCTAATTTTCCTATTTCATTTTCAACTTTACTTAATTTTATACTTAAATCTATAACATAACTATTTGCTTCGCCATATTCTTCTTCTAATGTTCTTTGCATACCTCTTATTTTGTCTATTGGTAAATCTTGACCACAAGCATAACATATAGCTTCTTTATGTAAACCTTCTAAATCTATATCTATTTTCTTTGCAACTTTGTCGGATTGTTCAATTGTAGATTCATAATTTTCTACATCTGTTTGTAATTGCATTATTTTATCATTAAGTTTATTCCAAGATTCTAATTCTTTATGTAATTTTAATTCTTTATCAATGTTTACAGATTCTAATTTTTTAATAGTGTCTTGCATATCTTTTAAATCTACTTGTTTTTGTGTTTCCCATGCTTTTGATTTATTTGTAAGTGATACGATTGTTTCTTCAATTCTATCATTGCTAATTTTAATTTGTTCTAATCTTGCAGTTTCTAATGCAATTTCTTCTTTCATTCCTTTAATTTTTTCTTTAAGTATTGCCGCCTTTTCAGATAATAATGTTATACCCAATAATTGTTCAATTATATCCTGTTGTTCTGTATGATGTAAACTTAAAAAAGGTTGTGTATAAGTGTTTAAAGCAACAATATGTTTAAACATCCTAGAACTTATACCTAACATACGACTTATATCTTCTTGTGTTTTTCTGCTGTCTCCTTGTGCATCTTCAGACATTTCTTGTTCTGTATCATTTACATAATACTTCAATATGTTTGGTTTTCGTCCACGTTCTATTCTATATTTTGTTGATGCTTTTTCAAAAGTTATTGTAACCATCATATTTTTATTATTGGTTTTGTTAACTAAATTATCTCTTTTAATTTTAGTTAATGCTTCACCAAATAATGCATAACTTAAAGCATTTATAATGGTTGTTTTACCTGTACCATTTCTACTTCCAGCGTCATCACCACCCATATCAAGATTTTCTCCTAATACTAATGTTAGTAATTGTTGTTGGAAATTTATTGCTTGGGTTTGTTGTCCCACGCTCATGAAATTTTTTACTGTCAGGTTATTAATTTTAATCATTACAAGTCTCTATAAATTGACAATAATACTTTTTTATCGTAGTTGTCAGAATCAATTGCTTCTATTTCTTTTGAAACAATTTGATCCACAGATTCAAATTTTGTAACATCCAAATCTGTATGAATTTCTTCATCTTTCTTACTAGGTATTAATACAATTTCTCTACAATTATACTCCTTCATGAAATTTTCTTTAATAAAACTTGCTTCTTCATAACTAATATCTACATCCAAAGTTACTCTTAAATGCATTTTTGGTTTCATTATTTCTTTTGTTTTATCTAGTAATTCACTTAATTTAACATTTTTATATTTTGGACAGTTCCACCAATTAATATATTCAGGTTCTTTGCCCCATTCTAAAAACATCATTCCTCTTTCATTGTCATCAACATCTGCGTAATTGTGTGGCATAGCATTACCAATATAAGTTATATTTTTAGCTGTTTGTCTTTTATGAAAGTGTCCAGAAAATACATACTCTTGATTTTTAAAATTAGCAGGCATTAATTCTCCAGTGTCTGGCATTTCTATCATAGCGTTCATTAAAAAATGTGGCAACTCAAAATGTCCAAACATATATTTGGCTTTTATTTTGGTTACTTTTTTCCATTCATCACCAATCATCCATGGAACCATAGTTACCTCTCCTATAGTTGTCACTTCATTAACAATAGTAATACCCGGAATAAATTTTCCAAATTCTACAGAATGAATATCTCGTTTGTCTTTAAAATATAAATCGTGATTACCTGGGAAAAAATAAAAATTTTCAAAAGCCTTACCTAATTTTTCTAAACTTCTTATAGAAGCGTCCATAGTTGTTAAATTTAATGAATTTCTATTATGATGCCAATCACCGCAAAACATTCCTGTTTCACAACCTCGTTCTTTGGCTTGTTCTATATACCAATCTATAAATTCTTCGCAATCGTTATTATGAATTTTTGAATTTGATTTTAGTCCAAAATGAATGTCCGTGAATACTGCTAATTTTTTAAACAAGTCATATCTCCTGTATTTTAGTTTGCTCTTTAGTTTAAACTAAATTTATTTTTATGTCAACCTTAACGTGTTTTTTTCTTAACCGGTTTCTTTGTAGGAGTTGGTTGAGGTGGTGTTCCGGGTGCTGTATTGGAAGCCTGGGCTTGTCTAGTACTACTAGGCATCATATCATTCATTTCCAATATGTCATCTCTAATGTTTTGATTTCGTTTTTCGATATTAATAATTCGAACAAATGAATTTGTAACTGCCGCTGTATAGTATGCAAAAGGGTTATTAGATTTTGATTCATCAAATTGTAAACCAATTTGAGCTAATTGTAATATAGCTTGTCCTTGCATTTCATCATTATAAGTGTAGCCTCTAACATTACTTCTGGTAGAATAACGTTCACAAAGTTTCATCCACATTTGAGCTAACCTTGTAGTAACTTTACCATTGTCTTTATTAAATTTACCATTATGCAATCCACCTTCCCAATGACTCTTTCCTACACATACTAAATTTCCTGCTTTATTAAATTTCCAATGTTGGAATGGTGGAAAATTTACTTTAATTTTACGGTCAGCAATACTTCTTGGATTTCTTCTACGTCCGGGCTCATCTGGAATATGATCGTATGTCATAACCCTGAATACTAAATCATTTTTAGGAATTTTTTGATAACTTATTTCACAATCACTATATCTTATTTTAGGATTAAGCTTCTTTTGTTTTTCATACTCTTGTTGGCATATTCTTTTAGCTTGATTACGTTTAGCTTGAGCTACAGTTCTTACGTTAATTTTCTCTATATTTGGTACTATTAAGTCGTATTGGGAGTCAGTTTCACCAGGAAAACTGCAATAACTGACCTTGGATCTGTGTATTTCTAACAACAAATCCTTATTATTTAGATAATTTACTTTTTTCATTGGGGGCATAGTAATTAGTCTACATTATAAACAGAGCACTTAATTTTGTCAACTAAATATTTGCATAGGAACATTATGGTATGACATTCAAACCCGACAAATTTAAAGATATGGAAGCCTACGTTAAAGGATTTAACGAAGGATCTAATTTGAAAAAATCAGTGACATCCGTTGCGGATAGCGTTTTAGATGGAGCATCTAATTTCATTGGAAAATCCAAACGAATGACTAATTCAATTTTAAAACAATTTTTGGATGGATCACCTTTTTCAAAAAAGATAACGTCTGCCAGAACTGTTTTTCCAGCAGGAGAACAAGATTGGCGAGTAAAATTAGGTTTACCAGAACAAATTAAATCTATGTTTAATAAAAATGATATTATGGGGCCTTTATTAGATACACAAGGTTTGGTATTTCCTACAAATCCAACAGTACTTGTTTCACAAGAAGCAAATTATAATTCATTACATCCTGTTCATACAAATTATCCTTTTTGGGCTTATCAAAATAGTCAAGTTGGACAAATTACAATTACTGCAAATTTTCCTGTACAAAATTCTTTAGAAGCTAGATATTGGATAGCTTGTATTCATTATTTGAGAACTGTAACAAAAATGAATTATGGAAAAGGACCAGGAGCAGGTGAACCGCCTCCAGTAGTAAAATTTAATGGATATGGCGATTATGTTTTTAAAAATGTTCCTGTTGTAGTTACAAGTTTTCAATTTGATATGCCTCAAGATGTAGATTATATTAGTACTGGTTTTACTCCATTAGGAGGAACAGCGGTGCCGGGAGGATTTGATTATGAAACAGAAGCTTATGGAGTACCAGGAAGTGAATCAGCTTGGGCACCTACAACAAGTTTATTAACAGTATCAGTTGTTCCACAATACAGCAGACGAGATGTTTCTACATTTGATATGAAGAACTTTGTTAAAGGTGATTATGGAAAAGGAGATACAGGATTTATTTAATTATGGCAATTTTACGTTATGCAAAAACTAGTCCCTGGCACAATACAACTATAGGAGCAACTCGTCTTGATTATTTTAGGATAAGACCTGTTCCTGAAAGTGGAGATGATTTTTTATATACAGTAGAACCTCAATATAATCATAGACCAGATTTGTTAGCTTATGACCTTTATAATGATCCTAAATTATGGTGGGTATTTGCTCAAAGAAATATGGACGTATTAAAAGATCCTGTATTTGATTTAGAACCTGGTGTAGAAATTTATATTCCACAAGGACCTAAAATACGTGAACTATTAGGGATATAAATTAATGAAAGTTTATACTAAAATAGTTTATGATAAAGACGATAATCTCATAGAAGAACATTCCTACAATTATAATGGTCCTGTTGCTCAGGCTAGGAAGATTCCATGGAAAAAAGGAGCAGAGCCTATTTTTCAAAAAAAAGCAAAAGCTCTTAAAAAACTTACAGATCAAGGTACAAATTCTTATCTTGAAACATTTCAAAATGATTTCGATTACGCTGAAAATATATCACAAAGTATAAAAGGTGATAGAGCTGACGCTATGTTAAAACCTGGATTTGCAAAAAAATCCGAGGTAGAAATGTTAAAAGATTTTAATCCAGAAGCCAATTCTCTTAACAAATATAGAGCAGTTAATACAATTTTTACTTTAGCGGCTTTAGATTTTACTGAAGTAAATTTTCCTGAAACATTAAAAACAAATTCTCCAAAATTTGTAATTGCAAAATCTGGTGGCGGTGGAAATAGAGTTGCCAATGCAGTTCATGAACAACATGGAACTGTTTTAGAACTTTTTATTGATGAACTTCATGTTGATGCAATTGTTTCACCAAGTCCTAAAAATAGACATTCACAAGCGACAGGTGTAAATTTTAAAGTAATAGAACCTTATAGTATGGGTAAATTTTTAGAAGTATTACATTTAGGCGCATTAATGGCGGCAGATGATTTGTCAGGGAAGAAAAATACAAATCATTATAATTCTCCATATGCTCTTATAATAGATTTTGTTCCTGAGGGAGTTTTTAATTATAAAAATGATGTAAGTGGTTTAAGAAAAATAATTCCTATAAGAATTACTTCTGCTGACTTTAATGTTAATGCAGGAGGTAGTACATATGATATTTCAGCTATACCGTGGAATGAAGCAGGATTTGACGATGCAGTAGTAAACATTCCACATGATATTACATTAAAAGGTGACACGGTTCATCAAATTTTATCTACAGGCGAGTTTAGTTTAATGAATCAACTTAATAAAAGAGAAGAACCAAAAAAAGAAACGATGAGAAAGGGAGGTGGCCATCCTTTGGCGAAGAACAAGACCAGATCAAAATCAACATTACAAGGTGTTGATAGAGCAGATGAATTTATGAGAAACAGAAAACCAAATGATTATGTTGTATGGTTTCCTAAAGATAATCAATTAATTAGTAGAAATACTGCACCAGCGTTTAAAAATGTAGATAGAGCAGTATATAATGACTCGATAATGAGAGAAAAATCAGGCAATCAGAGTATGTATGTTACTAGTTTAACTAAAACACCATCTGAAGATAAACAACTTCAAACTATCTTTGGTGGACGTTTGTCATTAACTAATAGTCTTAATGAAGGTGTTCGAATACTTCAGGATGGTTCGGATTATGGAGATACGGATATGTCTTGGTATGACGGCAATGAAATAGGTGCGTCAAAGATGGTAACAGATACAACCTTTTATGAATCTTTAGGAAAATCAATGCCTGATCCTAGTGAAAATAAAAGTTCTACAGACAAAAAAGATAAAAAACCAGAAGAAGTAGAATTTGGAGGACAAACTTATACTGTTCTTTATGATAAAAAAAATAAACTTTATAAAAGAAATAAAATTACATTTAATCCAAAAGCCCAACATTTTACTTTTGAAGCAGGCACAAAAATTACGCATATTATTGAACAAGTAATATTATTAAGCGAATATGGTAGAAAATTTGATAGTAATAAAGTTAAAAATGGAATGGTAAATTGGTTTAGGATTCAACCAAAAGTTCTTCAATTACAAGATACTGCTATTGCACAGTCTTATGGATTTCATCCTAAGGTATTTGCTTATACTATAATCACATATAAAGTAATGGATAATTTATTTTTGTCTCCTACAGAACAAGCTAATTTTGTTCCACAATTAAGATCTATGACTAAAAAAAAGTACGATTATTATTATACAGGTGAAAACTTAGATGTATTAGATTTTGATCTTTCATTTAAATTTGCATTTTATCAACCAGGTATGTCTGATAGAGGACAAGCCCCAATAAGTGCAACAGAAGGAAGTAAATCCGGTACTAAAAATGATGGTACACCTATACACCAGCATAGAGGAGGTAATGCTACAAATTCTCAATCAGGTTCAGGTACTTCATCTGTATCTGGTAGTGCTGAAAAAGGTGCAGAGGCTGGCACACAAGATGAAAATCCTCTTATAAGAATTGCAAGACATTATAATAATGTAATTGTTAATAGTAATGTTGATTTAGTATCTTGTGATTTAACTATTATGGGAGATCCTTATTGGATGCCTAATAGTGGGCTTGGTAATTATATTGCCGGTCCTTCTAAAGTATCTAATTTAGGAACAGTTTCATCATTTATAGATAGTGATGGTGGTGCAGATTTTACAAGATCTCAGGTTATGTGTGTTTTAAATTTTAATACACCTTATGATTATGCAATGAGTGAACAAGGTGGACAAATGATGTTTCCTACTGTAAAAGCAAATTCTAAAGGTAGTGAAAAAATAGGACATTTTAGTGGATTGTATAGAGTATGGCAAGTTAAAAGTGAATTTGTTTCAGGAATGTTTAAACAAGTATTATCAATGTTAAGAGTTAATAATCAACCAGGTGCAGAGGATCAGACTGATGGAAAATCTGGCGGAAAAGTATTTCAAACAGGAAAAGCCGATAATGCAGAACCTATAGATATTGAAGGTTGGGCAGAAGACGATGTATATCAAGGTGGAACATATAATTAGGAATAAAAATGGCTGAAGCAAAAAGATCATCATTGAAAATAAATCCAAAACATGAGCCTGGTCCGTATGAGGCTATTGTTAGAAATGTTTTAGATCCTAAGTATAATGGATCTCTTGAAGTAGAATTATTAAAAAGTGTAGGAGCAGGAAATACAGCTCAAGCTACAGGTCAAAGAGTAACTGCAAAATATTTGTATCCTTTTTATGGTGCAACATCTCTTAATGCTGTATCTAATAATATAGGTCAAAAATATAGTCAACAAAGTTATGGAATGTGGTTTGTTCCGCCTGATATTGGAAACATTGTTATGGTTATATTTGTTGAAGGACATATTAACAAAGCATATTGGTTTGGCTGTGTTCAACAAGAGCTAATGAATTTTATGGTGCCAGGAAATGCGGCAACTTCTAATTTAGATAAAAAATTAGATGGCCCTCCAGGAACAATAAGTTCTGATTCAAAATTACCTGCTGTAGAACATAATAAACTTCGTTGGTCTACTAAAACAACTAATAGAGCAAATATGGTAAATTTAAAAAAACCTGTTAATGAAGATTTGCAAACAGTTTTAAACACTCAAGGATTAGTAGCAGACGAAACAAGAGGAATAACAACAAGTAGTGCTAGAAGAGAAGTTCCTTCTTCTGTATTTGGTATTAGTACGCCTGGACCAATAGATAAAAACGCTATTGCTTATACAGAATTTGCTCACGTAAGATTAGGTGGAAGTACTTTTGTAATGGATGATGGAGATGATAAATTTGTTAGAAAAACTAAAGCAAGTGAAGGCCCTTCAGAATATTATAATAAAGAATTAGATGAAAGAGGAGGAGAATTAGATGTACCTCATAATGAATTAATTAGATTAAGAACTAGAACAGGTCATCAACTTTTATTTCATAATTCAGAAGATTTAATTTATATAGGCAATGCAAAAGGAACTTCTTGGGTAGAATTAAGTTCTGATGGAAAAGTAGATGTATATGCAGAAGATAGTATAAGTTTTCATACAAAAAATGATTTTAATTTAACAGCAGATAGAGATATTACTATGGAAGCAGGAGGAAATATAAACATTAAAGCAAGTGGACAAACTACTGCTGAAAAAGACACAAAAGGAAAAATTCAAATTGAATCAGCTTCAAAAACAAGTCTTGTAGTAGGTGAAGGAACATATATTACAACAACAGGAAATTTAGAAGTTAATTCAACAGGTGAAACAAAAATTACATCAGGAGGAGGATCACATATTAACTCAGGTGGTAATCATTTAGAGACTGCACCAGAAATTCATATGAATGGTCCTGCGGCGGGTGTAGCCATACAGGCTGTAGAACTTCCTACACATAAATTACCTGGACACGAAGATTCACCTATTTTAGCACAACGTTCACCACAGCATGAACCGTGGACACAACACGAAAATTTAAACCCTGTAGCATTTAAAAGTGCATTAACAGATAGAGATAAAACAGAAACAGTTAAAAATGATCTAGAGGTTACACCTATACCAGATACATTTAAAAACGCAAGGACTTAATATTATGACTATACCAGTACATAGAGATACAGATTCACGTGTTTGTGGAGCATCTACAACTGTTGCAGGTAATACAACTGTATTTGCTAATAATTTATTAGTATCAGTTGATAGTGATCCAAACAGTCATGGTGGAGGATCTTTAACAGCAACAAGTAATGCTGTTTTTGCCAATAATAAATTAGTGGTACATAACGCACCAGATTCTGCTTCACCAGATGCATTATGTCCTATTCCACCGCATTGTGGACCGGATACTTCACAAGGATCACCTAATGTATTCACAGGATAATTTGAAGGTTAAATAATTATATGAGCACAAAAGAAAAAACATTGTATAAACAAATTGAAGTTAAGTCTAATACTAAACATAAGGTACCGCCTACTCAAAGATCTTATAAAGGAATTAGTACGGCTAACCCAAATAACACTAGTTTTACACTTCATGATATTGCTTTAATTAAGCAAGATATAATTAATCATTTTCATATTAGTCAAGGAGAAAAATTAGAAAATCCAGAGTTTGGAACAATTATCTGGGACGCAATTCATGAGCCATTAACGGATGATTTAAAAGAAGCAATAGGTAAAAATGTTACCGATATAGTTAATTATGATCCAAGAGTACAAGTTAACGATGTAGTTGTAACAGCATATGAAAGTGGACTACAAGTGGAGTGTGATTTAACTTATCTTCCTTACAATATAACTGAATCAATGAGGATGAAATTTGATGAGGAGGCTGGGTTAATAAATTAACTGAGCAGTTAACTAACACAAATAAATACGTTTAAAACAGGATAAAACAATGATAGCAAGTTTTGTATATACAGCGTCAAATAGTTATATTACTACAACAATAACCCATACCGATGGAACAGTTCATACGGTTGTTAAACCTAGACCTAAAGGAAAATAATGTCATCTACAAATAGACAAAATAGATTGTTATTAACAGAAGATTGGGAAAGAGTTTATCAATCTTATAGAAACGCAGAATTTAAAAGTTACGATTTTGATACAATTCGTAGAACTCTTATTAATTACTTAAGACAAAATTATCCAGAAGATTTTAACGATTATATAGAATCAAGTGAGTATCTTGCATTAATAGATATGATTGCCTTCTTAGGTCAAAATATTGCTTTTAGAATAGATTTAAATGCAAGAGATAACTTTTTAGAATTGTCAGAACGTAGAGAATCGATTTTAAGATTAGCTAGACTATTAAGTTATAATGCTAGAAGAAATCAAGCGGCGAATGGAATTCTCAAAATAGATACAGTTACTACTACAGAAAATATAATAGATAGTAATAACTTAAACTTGTCAGGACAAACTGTTACTTGGAATGATCCAAGTAATGTTAATTGGTATGAACAATTTATAAAAGTTTTAAATTCTGCATTACCAGTTAATGAAAAATTTGGGAAACCTACTAAAAAAGATGTAATAGACGGGATACCTACAAATACATATAGATTTAATTCTATCGGACTTGAGGTTCCTGTTTTTAATTATTCAAAAAATGTAGATGGTAGAAATGCTGATTTTGAAGTAGTATCAACTACAACAGAAAATTCATCTATAATAGAAGAAGCACCATTAGCCGGTAGAGCAGTATCTATGATTCATAGAGATGACGGTAAAGGTAGTGGTAGTAATAATACTGGATTTTTTATGCACTTCAGACAAGGTGTAATGGATGTAGGTAATTTTAATGTTACTACTCCAAGTTCTAATCAAGCAATTAATATTGATGCTACAAATATTAATGATACAGATGTTTGGTTATATTCTACAGATACACTTGGTAATGAAACTGCTCTTTGGACAAAACTTTCTGCAACTGAAGGAAATAATGTAGTTTACAATAGTACAGTTAAATCAATTAAAAACATTTATTCTGCAATAACTAAAACAGATGATAGAGTAACGTTACAATTTTCTGATGGAACATTTGGAAATTTACCTCAAGGAACATTTAAAGTTTATTATAGAACAAGTGATAATAGAGCATTTAGAATAGTTCCAGATGATATGCAAAATGTTGAAATAGATATAGATTATGTTAGTGAAAATGGAAAAAGTGAAGTATTAACTTTAGCACTATCTTTAAAATATACTGTAGATAATGCAACTTCAAGTGAAGAAAATTCAAGTATTCGTGCTAATGCACCTTCTACATATTATACACAAAACAGAATGATTACAGGAGAAGATTATAATATCTCTCCATTAGCAGTTAATCAAGAAATTTTAAAAGTTAAATCAGTAAACAGAGTATCAAGCGGTGTGTCTAGATATTTTGATTTAATTGATAGCACAGGAAAGTATAGTAATACTAATTTATATGGTAATGATGGAATAATTTATAAAGAAGAATTAGACGATTTAGGTACATTTACTTTTACTACAAGAACAGACATTGAAGGAAATCTTATTAATACAATTGAACCAGGATTGTCAACTAAAAGAGTTTATAACTTTTATACTGATAAATTTCCAAAAATTTTATTAACTGATATTAATCCAGTATGGACTCAAGTATCTAAAGCAACAAATCAAAGTACAGGTAATTTACAAGATGCAAATTCAACAAAATATCAAGTAGGAACATATACAGCAAGTCAATTAAAATATATTGAAGCTGGTGCTCTTTGTAAATTTGAAGCTCCTACAGGATATCATTTTATGTCCGATGGCACATTAATGGCAGGTGCGTCTGACCATGCAGGAGCATCTACTTATAAATGGACAGGAGTAGTTAGTGTTTCTACAGATGGTACAACCGATCTTGCAGATGGTTCAGGTGCAATTAAATTTAATGATATTATACCAAGTACTGCAATATTAACACAAATTATTCCTAAATTTAACAAGTATCTAAGTACTGATGTTAAAACACAAATAATTGATCAAATATTTGCATATAAAACTTTTGGATTAAGATATGATTTGTCTACTAGAAAATGGAAACTTGTAGATGAAAATAATTTAAATCTTTTTGGTGCATTTAATACAGGAAAAACAGGAGATACTAGTAATGCACAATTAGATGCAAGTTGGCTTCTTAAATTTACTAACAATGGAGAAACGTATACTATGACATCAAGAGGTATGCGTTATGTATTTGAAAGTGATAAAGAAATTAGATTCTTTTATGATAGTGCAGATAGAAATTTTGATTATAAATCAGGAAAAATATTACAAGACAGAATTTCTGTATTAAGCATAAACACTGCTCCAGATGTAATAACACCTATGAATAATGAAGTTGCATTTGATATTACAAAAGAATATAGAAATACAGATGGCTATGTAGACAGTAAAAAAATAGAATTAACGCATTATGATTCAGATCAAGATGGTATTGTAGATAACCCTACTGCATTTGATGATATTGTTGCTTCTTCTGTAAATCCTTCTACAAAATATATTTTCCAAAAGAAATATACTTCTAATAATATAGAAGAATGGAGATATATTAATGCTACTACAGAACTTATTTTTGTAAAACAAAATAATAGTTCTATTGGCGCCTATAGTACCTATACTGATGATAGCATAATTTATTTGATAGATGATAATGCATTTAAAATAGTAAATGGTACTAATAATACACTTACAGATACAACAAATTATAAAGTTCATGTAGGTCGAGACAAACTTAAATTTCAATATGTACATACTGTAGATGGTAATACACGATTAGATGCTAGTTCAACTAATATTATGGATTTGTATATGGTAACTAAAACATTTGATACAAACTTTAGACAATGGTTAAATGGAACAATTACTACAAAACCTTTACCACCTAGTAGTGATGCATTGTATACTAGCTATAGCACACAATTAAATTCTATAAAATCAATTAGTGATGAAATTATATATCATACTGTAAAATATAAAATTTTATTTGGATCTCAAGCTGAAACAGATTTACAAGCTTCATTTAAAATTGTTAAAAATGCAGAAGAAGTTACAAATGATAGTGATATCAAAAGTAGAGTATTAACAGCTATTGGAGAATTCTTTTCATTAGATAATTGGGATTTTGGAGAAACATTTTATTTCTCAGAATTGAGTACATATGTAATGAATGAATTAGCACCAGATATTTCAACTTTCATCATTGTGCCTAATGAATCTACACAAAGTTTTGGTAGTCTTTATGAAGTAAAATCAGAAAATGATGAAATCTTTGTTAGTGGAGCAACCTTAGACAATATAGAAATTATAGATGCCGTGACAGCGGCTAAAATTAAAGCATCTGGCAAAGTTGTGTCATCTACATCCTCAACCGGTACTGGAGTGACTAGTAATACAACTGGGACCAGCACTGGAAGTGGATACTAATGGCATACGATAAAGATCAAAAAGAATTTCCATTACCTACAGGAGATGAGTCAAACTCTCAACGTAAGACGTCTGAGTTTTTGCCTAAATATTTTAGAACACCTGTAAATGAAAAATTCCTTCATAGTACTTTAGATCAATTATTATCTCCTGGTTCAGTCGAAAAGTTAACTGCTTATTATGGTAGAAAATCTAGTAAAGCACATACTACTAGTGATGTTTATGTACCTGAAGTTTCAACTGATAGGGAAAATTATAAATTAGAACCTTCTACAATAGTTAAAGATGATTTAGAACAAACTGTATTTCATAAAGATTATATTGACTATATTAATCAAATTAAAGCATTAGGTGGTAATGCAGATGATCATAGTATTCTTAATAAACAAGAATTCTATGCTTGGGCTCCACATATTTGTTGGGATAAGTTTTATAATTTTAGAGAATATTATTGGATGCCTTATGGTCCTCTAACTATTTCAATTGCCGGACAACAACAAAATATTACAAGTACCTATACTGTAGAAGTTAAAAATAATGTAGATAGCTATGCGTATTTGTTTACACCTGACGGATTAACTCAAAATCCAAATTTAAAATTATATAGAGGTCAAACTTATATTTTTGATGTATCTACAGCTGGTTTACCTTTTACAATTAAAACTGTTAGATCATTAAGTGATGACTATCTTTATACTAACGGTGTTTCAGCACAAAAAGTAGAATCAGGATTAGTTGCTTTTCAAGTTCCAGAATCGGCTCCAGATTTATTGTATTATGGTGCAAGTAATGACATTAATGTATTTGGAGAATTAAGAATTCATAATATAAGTGAAAATACTTACATAAACGTAGATACAGATGTTATAGGTAAAAAAACTTATACTCTTACTGATGGAACAGAACTTTCAAATGGAATGAAGGTTCATTTTACTGGTAATGTAACGCCAACAAAATATGCATCGGATGATTGGTATGTTGAGGGTGTAGGTACTGCTATTCAATTAATAAATGAAAAAGATTTAGAAATTTCAAGCATTTATTCTCAAACTTTTGACGTTCCATTTGACACACAAAAATTTGACAGAGTAGGTTTTGGAACAGCTACAACTTATGCAATTGCAAAAGACTATGTTGTAATTAATAAAGGATCTTTAGATAAAAATCCTTGGTCACGTTATAATAGATGGACTCATAAATCAGTAATAGAATCAAGTGCAAAAGTTAATCAAGAAATTCCTTCATTTGATGAAAGTTTAAGAGCTAAACGTCCTATTATAGAATTTGAAGCGGGATTAAAATTACATGAATACGGAACTAAAGCTAAAGATAGTATTGACTTAATAGATACAGCAACAACAGATGTAATGTCAACTATTGAAGGTTCTATAGGATACTATGTAGATGGAATTTTGCTTGTAGATGGTATGCGAGTATTGTTTACTGCTGACACAGATTTAACTGTTAATAATAAAATTTATACTGTAAAAATTATAACAATAACTTCGAATGGTGTTGCTACAAAACAAATTGCTCTTCAAGAAGCAACAGATACTACACCAAATACTAATGATGTTGTTTTAATTAAAAATGGAACAAAAAACATTGGTAAAATGTATTATTATGATGGTTCAAAATGGAAAATAACACAAACAAAAACTAAAGTAAATCAATCTCCATTATTTGATTTATTTGATAGCAATGGTGTAAGTTATGCAAATACAACAACATATGCAAGTACAAATTTTCCTGGAAATAAAATTTTTAGTTATAAAGAAGGAACAGGAACTAATGATACAGAATTAGGATTTCCTTTAACATATCAAAGTGTCACTAATATGGGAGACATTGTTTTTAATTTTAATTTAATAAATGAAACATTTTCTTATCAAACAGCAGATACATTAACAACAATTGATACTAATTCGGGTTTGTTAAGAAAATATTCTGATTTAGCTACTTTTAAAGTTATATCTGGTTGGGAAACTGCAGATGTTAAAAGCAGTCAAAGAGTTATTAGACAATATGATGTGTCTACGCAAGTAAATGATTTTGCAGTAGATGTATATGAAAGAAGTGGCGATATAAATGATTTAAATGTTAAAGTTTTTGTTAATCATAAAATTAAAAGAGATTCAGTTGATTATACTATTAATAGAATTAATGGTATTGCATATATTAGATTTACAAAAGATTTAGTAGCAGGTGATATAGTTATTTTAAAAACTAGAAGTGCTACAAAGAAAAATGCAAAGGGTCATTATGAATTTCCTAAAAATCTAGAATCTAATCCATTAAACAATAAAGTATCTACGTTTACTTTAGGACAAGTAGGAGATCACGTTAATTCAATTGTAGAAGAAGTTCCAGGATTTATTGGAGTTTCACCGGGTAGTAATAATTTAAGAGATTTAGGTATTATTTCTAAATATGGTAGAAAATTTTTACAGCATTCAGGATTAACAAATCTTGCTATATATCATCTTTGCAACAAAGAGAATAATATAGTTAAAGCAATAAGATATTCTCAAAATGAATATAGTAAATTTAAAAGACAATTTATAGAACAAGCTAAAAATTTAGGAATGGATGGTACACCAGCTAATATGGTGGATGAAGTTCTTAGAAGAATTAATAAAGATAAAACTAAAAGTATGTCTTTTTACTTTACCGACATGGTGGGTTCAGGCGGTTCTAAAAAAACATCAATTACAATAGGAGATCCAGGTAATCCATATTACGCATTAACAAATGTATTTTCATTAAGTGAATTAAGTGATAAGTCTGTATTAGTTTATAAAAATGATGTACAATTATTACATGATACTGATTATGTGTTTAATAGTGAAGGTTTTATTCAAATAAAAACAACTTTACAGAAAAATGATAAACTTGCTATTGTAGAATATGACACAACAAATGGTTCATATATTCCTGCAACTCCAACTAAATTAGGTTTATATCCTAAATCTATACCTTCATTATATAATGATACTACGGCATTGACTCCAATTAATGTAATACAAGGACATGATGGTAGTATAGAAGTAGCTTACAATGATTATAGAGATGATATATTATTAGAATTAGAAAAAAGAATTTATAATAATCTTAAAGTTGCTTATGATCAAGAAGTATTTGGTCTTCATGATTTTATTCCAGGACATTATAGAAAAACAGATTATTCTTTAGATGCTATTAACAAGAGTTTATTAGTAGACTTTTCTAATTGGTTAAGTTTTGTAGGCAATATTGACTATACAGAAAATACATATCAAGAAACCCATGGTAGTAATTCACTTGTTTTCAATTATGGATCTATGTCTAGTTATGATAATAAACCACTATTAGGTTGGTGGAGAGGAATTTATAAACAAGCATATGATACAGATAGACCACATAGCCATCCTTGGGAAATGTTGGGTTTTGCAGAAAAACCAACTTGGTTTGATACTGTTTATGGATCGGCTCCTTATACTAGTGACAACTTAATTTTATGGCAAGATTTACAAGATGGTGCTATTCGTGAACCTAATAAAAATGTTGTAATTAAAGACAATTATAAAAGACCTGACTTACTTAAACATATACCTGTTAATTCTTTAGGCCTTTTAATAAGTCCACACAATAGTAATTTTTCACAAGAATATGTTGCTCATTTAACTAGAGATCCATTTAAATTTGGTGATCACGCACCAGTAGAAAATGCATGGCGAAGAAGTTCTGATTATCCTTTTGCTGTTATGACATCTTGGATATTAAATCAGCCTAGTCATGCTATTACAGTAGGTTGGGATAGATCAAGGGTTATAAGAAATACTGCAAAACAACTTGTATATAAAGATACAGGATCAAGAATTAAACTAGCTGATCTTATATTTCCAAATTCTATTGCCGATGAAAATAAAGTTTTAACAGCAGGGTTTGTAAATTATATTTACGAATATGTTGAAACAGATTTATTAACAAATTATTCTAATTATAGAGATAATGTTAAAAAAATTATTAATCAATTAGCATTTAAAGTTCGTGGTTATACTAAAAAAGACAAATTTAAATTACTATTAGATAGTAGAACTCCTTTAAACACTAGTAACGTATTTGTTCCTGAGGAAAATTATGATATAATTCTTAATACAAGTTCCCCTATAGATGTAGTAACTTATAGTGGAATAATTATAGAAAAATTAGCGGCAGGATTTACAATTAAAGGTTATGATAAAAATTCTCCTACTTTAAAATATTTTGCTCCTATTAAAAAACAATCTGATGCTGTTATTAGAATAGGGGGTGTGAGTGCTTCTTATGTTAATTGGGGAGAAAATAAAAGATATGATGTAGGAATGATTGCCAAATATGGTGATGATTATTATTCTACAAAAGATCAACATATATCTAGTACAACATTTGAAGGATCAAATTTTATTAAATTACAAGAATTACCTATTGAAGGGGGAGGTTCAGCATACTTACGTACTAATTTTGAAAGCACTGTTTCAGAAATTGCATATGGTTCTTTATTCAGAGAAACTCAAGATGTATTTGATTTTATTCTTGGTTATGGAAAATATCTTGAGTCTTTAGGATTTGTATTTGATGAATTTAATAGAGATATAGGAGCAGTTACTAATTGGCAATTAAGTGCTAAAGAATTTTTATATTGGACAACACAGGGTTGGGCGGAAGGCTCAGTAATATCTTTAAGTCCATTAGCTAATAAATTAAAATTAAAAACAAACTATTGTGTGGGAGATAATGTATTTGATAATTTTTATGATTATACATTATTTAAAGAAGATGGCACTAAACTTGATAAAGAATTTGTAAGAGTAGTAAAACAGTATAATGATTATGAAATAATAACAAAAAATACTGTCAATGGAATTTATTATGCAAAAATTCCATTAGTACAAAAAGAACACGTAGTACTAATTGATAATAAAACAATATTCAATGATATAATTTATGATGTCGAGTCTGGATATAGACAAGATAGATTGAAAGTTCTTGGATATATTACAGCAAACTGGACTGGTGGATTAAATGTTCCAGGGTTCATATATGATCAAGCTAATGTAATCGAATGGTCGCCTTATACTGATTATGTAATGAGTGATATTGTAAAACATAAAGAATTTTATTATACTGCTAAAAGTAAGATAAAAGGCAGTGCAAAGTTTATTGATAAAGATTGGGATAGATTAGATAATAAACCTGTGGCAGATTTATTTCCTAATTTTGAATATAAAACTAATCAATTCGCAGACTTTTTTGATTTAGATACAGATAATTTTGATTCAACCCAACAAAGAATGGCTCAACATTTAATAGGTTATCAAAAAAGACAATTTTTACAAAATATTATTAATGATGATGTTTCACAATATAAATTTTATCAAGGATATATTCAAGAAAAAGGAACTAAAAATGTATTAACTAAACTATTTGATGCATTAACATCTGCAGATAAAGAAAGTATAGATTTTTATGAAGAGTGGGCAATTAGAAAAGGACATTATGGTGTAAGTCAAGGATTTGATGAAGTAGAGTATACTTTAGATGATAGCAAATTTAGATCTAATCCACAACCTTTTGAATTAACAAATACTATAGATCCTTTAGCTACTGATTTAGTTATTAGACAAAAAGATAGTGATGTATATCTTAAACCTGAAAATTATACGCATAAACCTTTCCCAACAAAATATGAAAGTATACCGTATTTGCCAACTGCTGGATATGTAGATCCTAGTGATGTTAAATTTATTGTAGCAAAATATGATGACATATTAAATTTAGATGTAGCTGTATTAAAACAAGGACATTATGTATGGGTAGGAAATTATAAAAATGATTGGGAAGTATTTAAATTTTCTAATACTCAAGCCAAATTAAGTAAAATAGAAAAGTCAGGTGATTTAATTTTAGTTACTACACAAAATACTGCAAATGTAACTGTTGGAGAAATTTTTGCAATACGTGTAGGAACTGCGACACATATTTTAAAAGCAAATAAAGTAGAATTAAATGTTATTACCTGTGATAAAAAAGATGGTGTTTCTGCTGTAGATCCTGCAACAGGATACGTAAGTCAATTTAAAACATCTAGAATTGCAAGTATTACTGATGTAAATTCAAAAATAATGGATACAGGTCTCCAGAATAATGAAAAATTCTGGGTTGATAAAAACGATAATAATAAATGGTCCGTATTGAATAATAGTTTTGTATATAGTTCACATCAAGAAATTTCTAATCCTAATAATATAGCAAATACAGAATTTGGTAAAGTATTAGCTAGTAATGATGCAAATAACATTTTAGTTGTTGGTGCACCAAATGATTCAGATGGTAGAGCTTTTGTTTATAAAAGAGGAGGAGATAATTCAACATTTAATTTATTTCAAGTTCTAGAATCGCCTCCACAAGATCCTGCATTAAACAAATTAGATGTATATGATGCTGGTGCAAAATTTGGATCAAGCGTTGCAATAAGTCCAGATGGAAAATATATTTTAGTAGGTGCTCCACAAGCCTCTAATGTTAGAACTTATTATAAAGGAAATTATGCTGTAGGAACTCCATATACAATAGAAGATATTGTAAAATACAAAGAACAATTGTGGAAAGTTGTAAATCCTATATTACCTGAAGATCCTTCAGTAGATTTTACAACATTTGATAGTCATGTATTTGCTAAAGAATCAACATATGATTCTGTAACAGGAAATTATACACCATTAACACAAATAATTTTAGGAAATTATATTTTTACAAATGCTACTACAGATCATTTATTAATTAGAGCATCATTAGATCAATACCAAGGTACTAAAATAGGAGACAAATTACAATTAGCTTGGAATAAATGGAATACTTTTGTTCCTCCATCAGGAACAGCATACGAACCATTTAATGGTTATAATGCTGATGTTACTAATGCACTTCAAGGTGAACAAACAATTACAGAAAAAGTAGATGAAATATTAAGCATAGATCAAACTCTTAATGATTTAACAGTAGGTGATGCTATTGCCACTGACAGTGCAGATGGTACAGTAGCTTGGGTAAACAAAGTAGGTACTCAGTCTTTAATTTATTTGAAAGATGTTAAAGGTAATTTTTCAGCTACAGGAGATTTATTATTAGGATCTATAAATGTTGGAACATACCAACGTGTATTCCAAGAAGATATAAACTATTTAGGTGGCTGGTGGAAAATTAGTATTGGTGCAACAGTTAATAATTGGCCATACATTTCAGAAACAAATCCATATCTAGTAATATATGATATTATTAGACAAGGAATTACTAGAACAGCATTATCATATTATAATGTCTTATCCGCAACTCAAAATGCAGTTTTACCAGGTGTTCCAAGAACATCTGAAATAGGAATTTTATCTTATTACAAAACTTATAGTATTGCAGGACAACCAGTGTTCCAAGGTTTAGTTACTGATCAAAGATTCTTTTTTAGATTAGGCACTGCATTTAATACTAAAGTTGCTGGAAATACTATTAATGGTTGGTTAAACACAATAAGAGATTCAAATAATACAGTGTTTGATCCAGGTGTAATGGGGTTAAACTTTAGCGATATTAACAAAGAACTTACAATAAGCGGTGTTTGGAATGGTTACATAACTGTAGATGCTGAAGCAGATAATTTAGGTAACTTTTATATACCAACAGTAGGCAGTACTGTTAGAGATCAAACGACAATGGAAACTGCTGAAGTTACTTTTGTTAAAACAATCGACTTTAACAAAATACAATTATTTTTAAAAGATGCCACAGGTGCTTTCAAAAAAGGACTTGATGCAGGTGAATCAAGTGACATTTATTTAATAGGTACTCCAGATAGAAAAATAGGAACTTTAAGAGACGCAAGATTAGATGTTAATGGTCAAAGTGGACCATACTTTGTATTTGACTCTGGTAAAACATTAATTTCAACAACTAATACAGATATAGAAGTAAGACATTTTGATAAAGAATATTGGTTCTATGATGAACAAACATTAGATGGTATAGCTAGATCGGCTAACATTCCTGGAAGTACTAATAAAGATTATCTTCAAGTGTATAATATTTCTGCTGGAGAAGGAACACAAAGCGGTAATGTTAATGAAGGTGCATATTCAGTTTATGAAATAGGAACAAATAATTTATTTGCTCATGCAGGAACATTTATAGTACCTGATACTAAAGATAATTTAAAAGTAGGTAGTAAAATAGAAATAAGAAAAGTAGGAGATGAAACTGTTGCGTATGTAGGAGCTTCGGGAGATTTATCATCAGCTACTCCTGGGAAAATTTATTTTGTTAAAAGAAGTACTACTAAAAATTGGGCACTTTCAACAAATCCGTTGTATATGGGCGTATTTGATCCAGCTCTTTCATATGCTACAGGTGAATATACAATTTATAATTCAGAATTATATAAAGCAAAAACAAATCTTGTTGCAGGTGCATGGAATTCAAGTTATTGGGAAAAACAAAGTGCAGGTACAGATTATTTAGGATATATTCCTAATGATTCAGGAATAACATTAGAAGGAGATTCTACTCTTAACCAAAATAATTTAGTAATGTTTGGTGGACAATTTGATATTAATTCTACAGGAACAATTCTTGTAACTAATTTATTATACAGTACTGATGCACAAAAAGTTGCTGTATATAGATTACAAGAAGGACATTATACATATTCACAAACAATTACATCACCTGAAGATTCATCTCCTAATATAAATTTTGCGAATAGCGTAGCTATTTCAGAAGATGGAAGTATGTTAGCTATCGGTAGTCCTTTAAAAGACTTTGCTAATGCTGTTGATGCCGGAGTAGTTTATACATATCTACAAGCAAGTGGTGTTTATTCATTGAATCAAAATTTAAGAAGTCCTGATAGTGAAAATTCAGAAAACTTTGGACACCAATTAGGATTTGATGGAAATACATTGGCAGTTACAAGTCTTAAAGGAGATATAACAGTTACCACTGCATTTGATACAGAAACTACAATATTTGATACTGGAGCAACAACATTTTATAAAGTAATGTCAGATAGTGGTGCAGTACATTTATTTGAAAGATCAGGTAATACTTTATTATATGCTGAAAAATTTGTATACACAAATGATGGTACTGTAGAATTTGGACGTAATACATTAATAAATGATAATCATGTTTATATAGGTTTACCTACACTTACATTGGCTAATAGTAATAAAGGAACAGTTGTTAACTTTAGAAAAACTAAAGGAAAATCAAGTTGGATGCAAACAGTAGAAGGTGCTGACCATGTAGAAGTTGATAAAATTAAAAGTGTATTCATTTATAACAAGAAAAATAATTCTGTTGTTGCCAATTTAGATTATATTGATCCTGTATTAGGAAAAATTGCAGGTACAGCCGAACAAGAATTATATTATAAAACACATTATGATCCAGCAATTTATAATTTAGGAACTTCAGCAGTAACAGTAGATACAAATAATCACTGGGCAGAAGAACAAGTAGGAAGACTTTGGTGGGATTTAAGCACGGTAAGATATTATTATCCTTATCAAGGCAATATTATATTCAATAATAATCATTGGAATAAACAATTTATTGGTTCATCTGTAGATGTATATGAATGGGTAGAAACAATTTATAAGCCTAGTGTATGGACAGAACTTGCATCTAGTAACGAAGGATTATCTTTAGGAATAAGTGGTACACCTAAATATGATGATACTGTATATGTTACTAGAAATACTTACGACAAAATTGCTCAAACTACAAAACCTAAATATTATTATTGGGTTAAAAATAAACAAACTACACCAGATGTAGAATTTAGAAGTTTAAGTTCGTTAGCAGTTTCTAAACTTATAGATGATCCTAAAGGACAAGGTTACAAATATATTACGTTCTTTGATTCAAATAAATTTGCGTTAGTTAATTGTGAATCATTATTATCAAATTCAGATGCTATTCTTAATGTTCGTTATTGGACAATAGAAAATAAAGAACTTAATATCCATAATGAATATCAAGTTATGACTGAAGGATTGTCTACTAGTAAACCTTCTTCGGAAATAGAAAAAGTTTGGCATAATAGTTTAATAGGTTATGACGAACAAGGAAATGCTGTACCTGATCCAAATTTAAGTAACAAATTAAAGTATGGAACTTTATATAAACCTAGACAAAGTTGGTTTGATAATCATCAAGAAGCATTAAAACAATTAGTAGAAAGAGTTAATTCAGTATTGAAACTTAATTTAATTGTAGATAAAGTGGACTTAACTAACTTATCTAAAGCAGAAACACAGCCTACAACAAATACTAAACTTTTTGATAAAACTGTAGACGTAGTAGGAGATTTAGCTTTTGTAGGAACAAATACAATTAAGAAAGCAGAACTATTACCAACAATTGTAAATGGTAAAATTACTGATGTAACTATTTTAAGTAAAGGTAAAGGTTATACAACTGTACCTACATTTGAAATTTCAGGAGACAGCGGAAGTGGTGCTGTAATAGAATTAACAATTGATGCTTTAGGACAAGTTGATACTGCAATTGTAAAAGTTAATGGAGAAGGATATACATCAAATACAAAAGTTGTTGTTAGACCTTACAGTGTACTTGTAAAAAGTGATGCAGAGCTTGGTGGTAAATGGGCAATATATGGTTATGATACAAGTTTAAGTACTTGGAGTAGAACAGCTTCACAAAAATATAATACTGATCTTTATTGGTCATATATTGATTGGTATGACATAGGATATAATCAATTTACATCAATAGATTATACTGTTAGTCAATCATATTTGTTAGATTCTTTAAGTGATGAAATAGGAGATATTGTAAAAATAGAAAATGTAGGCACAGGTGGTTGGCTATTATTAGAAAAAATAGATAATCAACTTAATGTAGATTATACTGTAAATTATAAAACTATTGGTAGAGAAAATGGAACAATTGCATTTAAAAATACTTTATATGATTTTGGTTCTAATACTGTAGGTTATGCATCAACTAGTTATGATACTGTATTATATGATAGACAGCCTGTTCAAGAAACAAGAATAATATTAGAAGCTTTAAGAGATAAAATTTTTATTAATGATTTAGAAATACACTATAATGAACTTTTCTTTGCTAGTTTAAGATATGCATTAAGCGAAAATAAATTAACAGATTGGGCATTTAAAACAAGTTTCATCAAAGTAAAACATAATGCAGGTGATCTTAAACAAAAAGCAACTTATAAAAATGATAATCTTTCTAACTTCGAAGATTATATTAAAGAAGTTAAACCATACAAAACTAATATTAGAGAATATGTAAGTTCTTACGAAAAAGTAATACCATCAAGTTCAGTTATAACTGATTTTGACTTACCAGCTAGATATGATGATGAAAATCAAATAACACCTAGTTCAGCAAAACTTGTAGGGACTGCTTTAACTGGAATAGATACAATTACAAGTTATCCTGATAAACATTGGTTAGAAAATGTAGGATTTAAGATTGTATCATTTAATATAGGAGAAAAAGGTAGTGGTTATATTACTCCACCAATAGTTTCAATAACTGGCGGAGGAGGTTCTGGTGCTACAGCTCAAGCATATATTAGTGGAGGCAAAGTAACTTCAGTTATAATTCTTAAAGAAGGATCAGGATATTTAACAGCACCTACGGTAACTTTACAAGGAGGAATTAAAGATGTAACTACAGGAATAGTTGCTAAAGTTAGTGCTGTGTTAGGTAAGTCTTTAGTTAAAGCAACTCATCTTACTGTTAAGTTTGACAGAACATCAGGAACATATTTAATAACATCATTAGCAAGAACAGAAACGTTTGCAGGAAATAATTCTGTATTAGATTATTATTTAAAATGGCCGTTAGATTTAAGAAGAAATACAATCAAAGTAACTGTTAATAGTATTGAAAGTTTATCAAGCGAATACACTTATACTAATAAATTAGATACAACTAAAGATTATAATAGATATATAGGACATATTAAATTTATTTCACCACCTGCTAATCTTCATGCTATTAAAATAGAGTACATGATAGACGCATCTAAATTACAAGCACAAGATAGAATTAATCTTTTCTATACACCTACATCAGGAATGCCAGGTAAAGAATTAGCTCAGATTTTAGATGGAATAGATTATGGTGGAGTTGAAGTAAGAAGTTTAGGATTTGATACTGCATCTGGTTGGGATACAGATTCATATATGGCAGGTTCTTGGGATACCTATGATGCAACTTTTGAAGATGAAATTTTAAAAATGGATGGTAGTACTAATTCACTTACATTAAGTAAAGTACTAGAAGATGGAACAGTTTATAACATTTATAAAAATGCAATAAGAATAGATGATCCTAACTATGGAACAGGAAATACTGTAACAAATAAAAATGCAATGATGCAAAGTGTTACAGGTGATGGTTCAACAATGACTATTACATTTGATACTGTACCAACAGTAGCTGGTGATGTAATTGTAGTTAGAAAATCTACTAGTGATGGTAGCTTCTTACCAGATCCAGAAACTTATGATACTTTATTGGCAGGTGGTGATTTAGCTTATTCATCTGCAACAGGATTAAAAGCAGAAGACATTATAGTAGAAGGAGATGATTTTGTATCTCCTACAACTTCAAAAGGTCCAGAAGAATTTGTACCAGGACAAGTACTTGATACTTTAGACATTCAAGTATTTGACAAAGGTGGAGAATCAGGAAGTAGAATTAGTAGTTACAATCATATAGGAGACGGTGTTACTACAAATTATCCATTTAGTGAATATCCACAAAGTTCAGATGCCGTATTTGTTTCAGTAGGTAATGTTTTACAAGAATCTAATACTTACGTTGTGGACTATCCAAATAAATTATTGAAATTTAATAGTGCTCCTATATTAAATTCTAAAATTAATTTTGTAACTATGAGTAATAATGGAGAAAAAGTTTTAGACTTTGATACATTTACAGGAGATGGAAGTACTTTAGATTATGTAACAAGAGCAACATGGATTGATAATAGTATAAACACGTTTGTAAGAGTAAATGGTTTATCTGTTCCATATACTATTTTAAAATCAGACAGTTCTTATGCTGTACAAGATAAAGTTGTTGTAAGATTTACAGATGCCCCTCCGGCAGATTCAGTTGTTAATATAGTTGTATACGCAAGTGCTAGTCAAACATTTAGTGAAGTTACTGAAGATAATTTTACAGGTGATGGAAGTACGGCTTCATTCCAATTAAGTCAAACACCATTTAATCAAAAACCTTTATCATTTAATACAGTTGTTAGAGTTGGTAGTGAAATTTTAAATGCAGGATTTACTAAAACATTTACATTAGATAATAATAGAGAATATGAATTTGAAACTTGGCAAGAAGTTCCAGGATCAATACTTCCTGCAGATGTAAGAGCATTTTTAAATGGAGTAGAATTAGTACAAGGACAACAATATACTTGGAATTCAGGAACTACTAGTATAACACTTATAACAGGAGTAGGTGTTCCAGGCGATACTTTAAGAGTGTTTGCAATGAACAATGGTGAATATACTTTAAATGAAACAACAGGTATGATTACATTTAGTACTGCACCAGCTCAAGGATTAACTATTTCAGTTTACCAATTTAGTAATCATGACGTAGCAAAAATAGAAAGAATTAATTATGATGTTGTTGCAAGATTAACTGTAACTGTTGGTACAGATGATTATTATATGTACAAACAATTAACTAATGGACGTATTAAATTAAGACAATTAGCCGAAGATGCTCAATATGTTTGGGTAACTCTTAATGGAGAATTGTTAGCTCCTAGTGTAGATTACAAAGTTACAAATGATCAGATGTTTGTAAAAATAAACAGATCATTGGCTACAAATGATGTTATAGATATTATACACTTTACAGCACCTAAATTTGTATCTAAATTTGGTTATAGACAATTTAAAGATATGATGAATAAAACTCATTACAAACGTTTAGGTAATACTAACAAATATCAATTAGCAACTTCGCTTAAATGGTCAGATCAAGATTTAGAATTAACAGATGCAACAGGTATAACAGAACCTAGTATAGCAAATAATCTTCCTGGAGTATTGTTTATTGATGGTGAAAGATTAGAATATTTTGTTAAAGTAGGCAATAAACTTTCACAACTTAGACGAGGAACGTATGGAACAGGAGTAAAAAATATTCATGTTGTAGGTGAAGAAGTATTAGATCAAGGACAATTTCAAACTGTACCTTATAAAGATGAATTTTTAACTGAACAATATACAGCAGATGGTAGTACTAATGCAATTACTATTGGATTTACTCCTAAATCTGCTAACGAATTTGAACTATTTGTAGGTGGTAAAAGGATGAGAAAGAATGATATTTCTATATATGACCCAACACAAGGTCAAGATAGTCCTGAAGCAGATGTTACTTCCCCTGCAGAATTTACTGTAGATGGTATAAGCCCAGTTGTAACACTTGCAACAACACCTATAGCTGGCACAAAAATAATAACTATAAGAAAACAAGGTAAAAAATGGCAATCTGGCATTAAACCATTAAGTCAATCAGACAATGATATTGCTAGATTCTTGCGACAAAAGGAACTGGCTTTGCCGCAATAAATACACATAAGAACTGGAGCGTAAATGAACAATATTAAAGAAAACAGCGGCGTACTACTTCAAGGACATATTAAGATCCATGATCCGGAATCGGGCCATGTATTTGTTAGTAAAAGAAACGCCATACACTATGAAAATATGAGTCAAGCCTTAGCAGATAGTCTTGCTAATGCTGGACAAGGATTTATAAATTCTATGGTATTTGGTAATGGTGGAACGTCCATCGATCCAACTGGTATTATTACATATCTAACGCCTAATTCAACAGGAACTAATGCTAGTCTATATAATCAAACATTTACTAAAATAGTTGATGATAGATCAGTATCAAATCTTGATCCATTAAGAAATAAACTTGAAACAAGACACGTTAATGGAACAAATTATACAGATGTATTAGTTACTTGTTTGTTAGATTATGGTGAACCAAGTGGACAAGATGCAGTAGATAATTCTAGTAATGTAGACGGATTATACGTATTTGACGAATTAGGTTTAGTAAGTTACTCCCCTAGTGGTACTGGAAATCTACTTACTCATGTAATATTCCATCCTGTCCAAAAAAGTTTAAACAGATTAATCCAAATAGATTATACTGTTAGAGTACAAAGTTTGACAGGATTTAACGAGGGGTAATAGATGTCATATACTGTTAATTTTTCTGATAGCGTAAGCAAAGGCAGTATTACTGTAGAAGATAATACGGTCAATCAAGAAACGAGTATATCGTTACCGGGAAAATCCACGACTTCATATGGAACTGTAATAGCTGAAAACTTTTTACATTTATTAGAAAATTTTGCAAAAAGTTCTGCTCCAGTAAGACCTATCGAAGGTCAATTATGGTTTGATACTACAGTTGGAACTAATCAATTAAAAGTTTATGATGGAACTAATTGGGTAGCAAGTGGTGGTTTAAAAAAAGCATTAAATCAACCGGCGGCTAGTGAAAGTATTACAGGCGATCTTTGGGTTGATACAGACAATCAACAATTATATCTTTTTACAGGAACAGGTTGGATTTTAATAGGTCCAGATTATAGTTCAGGTTTATCAACAGGAGCAAAACCTTTAACTATTACAGGTACTGATGACCTTTCACATACAGTTGTACAATTAGAAGTTAATGCTAAACCAATTGCCATTATAGCAACAGACTCATTTACACCTAAATCAACTATTACTGGATTTTCAATGATATTTCCAGGATTCAATTTAAGTACAGCAGATATTACAGGTGCAGGTGTAGGAAAATTTTATGGAACTGCCGAGAAGGCAGAAAATCTTATAGTAGGTACAACATCAGTTGCCGCAAGTAATTTTTTAAGAGCGGATACAACTAATATTGCAAATTTCCAACTTAAAGTTAAAAATGATTCAGGAATTGAAGTAGGCTCTAGCGGAACGTTTTCTGTAGGAGTTGAAGGACAAGCAGGAATAGTAGAACATAAAACATCAGGTTCACATATAGATTTTAGAGTTAATAATCAAGGCACAACAACTGCTATAATGAGATTAGATTCTTCTTCTAATGTAGGAATTAATAATTTAGCTCCAACAGAAGCATTAGATGTAATAGGTAATATTAAATCAAGTGCTAATGTACTTGCAGATGGTACTACAGATGCAACGTCAATAGGAACAGGTTCTTTAATTGTTAAAGGAGGAGCGGGTGTTGCCAAAAGTCTTTACGTAGGTACTGATCTTAATGTTGCAGGAGGAGTTACAGCAGGTTCTATTGTACCAACTGCTAATAATACAGATAGTTTAGGAGCAACTAACAATCAATATTTAAATGTTTATGCTAATAATTTTGTAGGAAATTTTACAGGTAACGTTAGTGGTACAGTTAGCGGAACTGCCGGTTCGGCTAATAAATTATCTACAGCAACTACTTTTGCAATGACTGGAGATGTTTCAGCAACATCATTATCTTTTGATGGTCAAACAGGTGGAACTACAAAAACTTTTAATACTACAGTAAGCAATAGTTTTATTGCAGATAAAACATTAACAACTACACCACAATCAACAGATGAAATTATAATTAATCGAACTACAGGATCAACAGGTGTTTATAAAATTACAGCAGATCAATTTTTATCTTCTGTAGCAACACCACCAGTAGGATCTATTATGTCTTATGGAGGAGCTAATGCTCCAACAGGTTGGGTATTATGTGATGGTAAAGAAATATCTAGATCAACATATGCATCTTTATATGCAGTAATAGGAACTCAATTTGGAACACCTAGTAATGCTAGTTTGTTTAAAGTTCCAGATTTAAGAGGAAGATTCCCATTAGGTGCAGATAACATGGGTGGTACAAGTGCTGGACGTGTAACTGATATGACAGCAGATAATTTAGCAGGATACAGTGGTACTGAAACAAAAACACTTATTTCTGATAATTTACCAGATCACCAACACGATATGAAATCAACTAATAATGATCAATTTTATGGAATTAGAAATATAACAGCAACACCTTCAGATCCAGCAGTAATTGTATATGACGGACCAACAGGTTCTAATACAGCTCAAGCAATGCCTAATTCAGGTGGAGTAGATGGAACAGTAGGACAATCGTTTAGTGTTATGAATCCATACTTAACAATTAACTATATAATTTTTACAGGAGTCTAGGATGGGATATAAACTTAATAAAACAGATGGAAGTTTATTAGTAGATCTAATCGATGGTCAAATCGATACTACATCTAGTGACTTAACTTTAATTGGCAGAAATTATACTGGCTTTGGAGAAGTATTAAATGAAAACTTTATCAAAGTATTAGAAAATTTTGCTAATACAACTGCTCCTGCAAATCCTATTAAAGGTCAACTTTGGTATGACTCTTCAGAAAATAAATTAAAAATTTATAATGGAACAGCTTTTGTATCCGGTGGAGGAACAACTGTTGCAACTACACAACCTAATATGGTTGCAGGTGATCTATGGATTGATAGTTCTAAGCAACAAATGTATTTCTTTGATGGAACAGCTCTTAAATTAGTTGGTCCAGATTATTCACTTGCACAAGGCACATCGGGTTGGGAAGTAATATCAATTTTAGATACACAAAATCAAACAAGAACTGTTATTAAGTTTTCTATTCAAGGTTCACTTGTAGGTGCCTGGGCTAATGTAGATTTTACTCCAGTACCAACTCAACAAATAACAGAACTAGTTAATGCAACGACTAATCCTAATGGTGCAATATACAAAGGCTTTAATGCTGTACAAGATTCTTTTATATATAGAGGTGTAGTTTCTAAAGCACAAAATTTAACTAATGCGGCTGGCATACCAAGAACTGGTGATCAATATTTGTATGCAGATGCTAACGATACAACTACAGGTTCAATAACTGTTCAAAATAATGCAGGAGTTATTGTTGGTTTAAACAATAACACTCAATTAAAATTTGATTCAAACGCATTTACTATAGAAAACGTATTAACTAATCAAGATTTTAATTTAAAAGTACGTAATCCTACAGCAACATCGGCAATTAAAGTAGATGCCACAAATAGCTATGTAGGAATATTTCAAGCAACGCCAACTAAAACACTTGACGTAGGTGGTGACGTAAACATTTCAGGAAACCTAACAGTAAGCGGAACACAAACTAATATTTCTGTTACTAATTTACAAGTTAAAGATAAAAATATTGAATTAGCAATAGATGATGCAGGAGTTTTTGGAGATGATACTGCGGCGGACCAAGGTGGAATAATTCTTAAATCCACTGGAGGTGACAAAAGTTTTGTTTGGGCTGACGGTACAGATAGTTGGACATCTTCAGAAAATATAGATTTAGCAGTAGGAAAAACATTTAAAGTTAATACAAATATTGTATTATCTGAAACTACATTAGGATCACAAGTAGTAAATTCATCTTTAACAAATGTAGGAACGTTAACTGCACTTCAAATAGATGAAATAATGATAGATGGAATGACTATTGAAGCAGATAGTAGTAATGCATCAAATAAAATTCAACTTAAAAGTCCGCAACCTATTACAATTATGGATAGCCAAAGAATTACAGGACTTGGCGCACCATCAGATCCATCCGATGCAGTAACTAAAGCATATGTAGACGGAAGTGTATCTGTTGGAATAGAATTAGATATTTCAGGACAAGGTTCAGGAACTACTTTATGGAATTGGATATGTAAAGTATTAGAAGATTTATATCCTGCAAAAGGATATTCAGCATTGAGTAACCCTAATGCTTGGGCCACTTATGCTCAACCAAACGGTGAACCACCTTTAAACACAAATGTTACAGCGGCTAATGCCGTTCCAATTGGATCTAAATCTCATGGAGTATTAGCAAGAGTTCGTACAGTTGATTATGGATCAGGCGGAGCAGTATCTGGTATTAATGTAGATGGTGTAAAATTAATAGACTATTCACCAGTTGATCAAACAGTTACAGCCGCACAAAGAACTATTAATGCAGTTGTAACAGGAGTAGATGATAATAGTTTAGGACAAACAACTAAACTTACTATGACAGTCTCTCACTATTATGAGGCAGGACAGGCAGTTGTAGTTACAGGAACAACGTTTGGAGCGGGTCCTGTTGCAAATATTAATGGTAACTATACTGTACAGGCGGCAGAATTTATTGCAGAATCACCTAATTATGTTTCATTAACTATTAATTTAGATAGTAGTGCTACAGGATTAAACTTTGCAGGTGGTAATTATAATGCTAATAGTGGAACAATTGAAAGAACACCTGTTGTGGGTAACGCAAATAAACAAGTTGTAGAAGATATTACATTTTCAACTGCTTCAGGAAACATAGGATTTACACCAACTAGGACTTTATTACAGTTTATAGTTAATGACCCTAGTGGTAATGGTACAGGAGCATGGGAATACGATAGAACACTTACACACTCTACGTAAAAAAGGATAAATATTTAAAATGGCATATTTAGTTAACAAATACGACGGGACTTTACTTACAACTGTAGCAGATGGTACTATAGATCAGACTACAGACATCAAATTTATAGGTAAAAACTACGCTGGATACGGTGAAATTCAAAATGAGAACTTCTTACATATGTTGGAAAACTTCTCAGGAGCGACTTCACCATCAAAAGCTGTTAGTGGACAACTTTGGTTTGATAGTGCAAATAGTAAATTAAAGTTTTATGATGGTACAAAATTTAGAACAACTGGTGGTGCAGAAGTAAATGCGGCGGCTCCAACAGGTTTAACCACTGGAGATTTTTGGTGGGATACTGGAAATGATCAATTATATGCCTGGAATGGAACAGGATTTGTTTTAGTAGGTCCACAAGGTGTAGGATCAGTTGTTACTCAGTTCAAAAGTAGAACTGTTAAAGATACATTAAACGCAAATCATTTAATTATAGAAGGTGTTGTTAACGATAAAACAATAATTGCTATAAGTCAAACAGAATTCACAATAGGAACTTCGGATCCAAATAATTTAATTACAGGTTTTGATAAGATTAAAAAAGGTATTACTCTTGTAGATACTAAAGACGCTACAAATGGAACTACATCAACAGATCATTATTTCTGGGGTAGTGCATCTAACTCTTTAAGATTAGGTGGAAAACTTGCTAGTGAATATCTATCTACCGGTAGTGGAACAACAACGTTTAGTGGAATTGCATCTTTTGTAGATGCTGGTTTTACAGTAGGTGATAGTAATGACCTTAGAGTATCAATTGTAAACGGTAATGAAGCTAATATATCAAACGAAGTAGGATCAAAAATAGATTTAAAAGTAAATGTTACTGGACAAGTTACTACAATTGCAGAAGTAACAACTACAGGTATTAATCCAGGTACTGGAAATAGAAATTTAGGTGATGCGGCAGATAAATGGTTTGAAGTTCATGCAACAAGTTTTAAAGGAAATGCAGATTCGGCATCAGGAATTTATTTTAATAATTCAACATATGCAGGAGCAACTACGGCAAGTGCATCTACAACAGCATTAAGAGATGTTAGTGGTAATATTACTGCAAATCTTTTTGATGGTACAGCGACAAAGGCTCAATATGCTGATTTGGCAGAAATTTATGAAACTGACGAAGAATATTCAGTAGGTACAGTTATGAGAGTAGGAGGAGATAAAGAAATGACAGCAGATGATGGTTCAAGCCCAATGGGTGTTATTTCCGAAAATCCAGCATACTTAATGAATAGTGAAGGCACAGGACAAGCTGTTGCTTTTGTTGGTAAGGTACCTGTTAGAGTTTTAGGCGCTATCTCCAAAGGAGATAAAGTCTATTCTGGCGAAAATGGCGTAGGAATTGGTCATGGAACCCCTGGTAATGTAATAGGAATTGCTTTAGAAACCAATCATGAGGCATCAGAAAAACTAGTCCAGTGCGTTTTAAAAGTGTAAATAATTCAAAGGAATATAAATGGCACTAGTTACAGCTGAAAGATACAATAATTTAAGACAAAGCGTGTTTTCTGTTTTATCAACAGGAGCAGGCGATTCTGGTTACGGGCAAACTTTAACTAGTTCTGCAGTATCAACAGGAAATCTAGTCCAAGCAAGTCATATCAATAACATTTACGAAGATATTAGAAAATGTTACAAACACCAAAGTGGTGGTAATCCAACAGCAGGGCAACTTCAAGAAGTTCTTACTACAGATTTAGTAACAGACGACGATCAAACAAATTATAAAGGTTGGGATCAATACGAAGCACTTGCAACAACTATATCAACAAACAGACTTACAGCTCACGTAAATCAAATATCAGTAAACGCCTCGGCGGCTAGTAAAGTTAGAAGCACGACTTGGAATGGAACAATTATACACGTTTTTACTGTTACATTTACTAATGAAGATGCTAGAAGATACTTTTTTAATTCAGGAGGTACAATAAGAATATCAGGAAGTGTGAATACGGGTAGTGCAAAAGACAATGATTGGAATACTATGTTGTCAAGTTGCGGTACTATAAGTTTTGGTGCTAATGGCACAACTCAAACTTCAGGCAATCCGATAGGAACAGTAGCGACTGCGTTAGGAAATTATCAATTAACAGCATCTTATCAAGATATATTTTCGGCAATAGATGCTGGAGGTGGATCATATACAGCAAACGATTTTAAAATTGAAGCCAAATTAGATGGAACTGATAAAATTTGGTTTACAATGACTTTTGATGACCAAGCCGCAGGTAATATCGACGAAAATGTTGTTGATGCTACAGCTACAATTGATTATGGTTTGGCACAAACTGACGTAATTGGTACTGCTCCAGCTTTTGCAATTGACGGAACTAGCACTCTTTAATACCAAAATCCAACTTGATTAAATTCACAAATCCTGTTATAATCGCAAAGAAAACGTATGGAAGAAATACAACAAAAAGCCTTGCGACTTGCGGATAGATTAAAAGTCCACAATAACCAAACTAGAATACTGAAAGAAAAGTTTGTGGATTCTAATATTCATTTCCTTAAAGGTCACCAATTTACAGTTGATTTAACATTAATCAACTATTGTAAAGGATTAATAGATTTAAACAAAATTAAAGACGTTATTATATTAGATGATTACAAAATTCCTGTTAAAATAGATAACGTTCAGGACTTTTTTGACGACATTTCTGACTTATATCAAAGGAATCTTAATTCTTATTGGGTAGAATACAATAAGTTAGAAAAGTCAAAAGGGGAAATATTAAAGGATGACTAAAGGTGTATTACTATTTGCTCATAACAATAGCCTAATAGATTATGTATCGCAGGCAATCTTTTGTTGTGAACAAATTAAAAAACATTTAAACATACCAGTAAGTCTGGTAACATCAAATAAAGTACCTCCTGATAGTATTTCCTTGTTTGACAAAATCATTCCTATTAAAAACACTAATACAAACCAAACAAAATCATTTCTAGACGGTTCAACAAACAAATATAATGCTTTATGGCATAACTTTTCAAGACCTGATTGTTATGATTTAACACCATACGATGAAACTATTGTTATGGACACAGATTATATTGTAGGTAATGATCATCTATTAAAATGTTTTCAATCAAATGCGGACTTTTTAATTAATAAAGATGCAGAATATATCAATTACCAACATAGAGAGGATTTATTAGATATAGATGTAAGTGATCCTAGTATTCCTATGTATTGGGCTACTGTATTTTATTTTAAAAAGACTGATAAAATGAAAACGTTCTTTGAATTAATTAAACACATTAAAGATAATTGGTCATTTTATAGGTTCACATATCAAATAGTAGGACAGAATTACAGAAATGATCATTCCTTTAGTATTGCTATTCATATGTTTAATGATTTTCAGGAAACTAACTGGCCCATGAAGCTACCAAGTAAGTTGTATTACATAACTGATAGAGATGAAGTTATTCATTTTGATGGAGATTGGGAATTAAAGTTGTCAGTTGATACAAAAGAATACTATCCGTGTAAAATTAATGGTATGAATTTGCATATTATGAATAAGTTGGCGTTAGGACGTGCAATAATGTATGATCGTTGGATAAAGGAGGATCAACATGATAAAAAATAAAGGGTATCTTATTTTTGTGCAGTCGAATAAAAGTACAGACTACTTTAAACAAGCAGTTGCATTGTCTATGAGTATAAAATTACATAATAAAAATGCAAATGTATGTTTGATGACTAATATTAGTGTACCTGATGATTTAAAAAAGTATTTTAATAGTATTATAGGTATACCAGGAGATGATTATGCGGAAGAAAGCATTTGGAAAGTTGAAAATAGGTGTAAAATTTATAATGCATCACCATATGATGAAACAATAGTACTAGATGCTGATATGTTGGTCTTAGAAAACCTGGATCACTGGTGGAAATTTTTAGATAACTTTAATTTATACTTTACATCGCAAGTAAAAACATATAAAAATAAAATTGCATCATCAGACTTTTATAGAAAAGCATTTACAAAGAATAATTTACCAAATTTATATTGTGGTATGCATTATTTTAAAAAAACAAAAAATAACTTTAATTTTTTTGCTTTAGTAGAACATATAATAAAAAATTATGACATATATTACAAAAGATATACTCCTATGAACACACAAAGATGGTGTAGTATGGATTTATCGGTAGCAATAGCAAGTCAATTAATCAATAATGCTAATAATATAACTTCTAAAGTAAATTTTTTAACATTTACACATATGAAACCAAATATACAAAATTGGAAATACAAACCTAATGCTTGGATGTCTTATGTAAACTCTTATTTTGATGATGACTGTAATTTAAAAATAGGAAATTATAAACAAAATGGAATATTTCATTATGTAGATCCTGGATTTTTAACAAATGAACTATTTGATAAGTTGGAGAATAAATGCAAAGACCTGATTTAACATTTACGCCTAATATAAAAGAACAAAAATGGTATTTTAATTTTAATAAAGATACTGGACAAGTTCTTAATTGTAGTGTCATTAAAAAAGGAAATTCTGTAGAAGTTCCAGAGTCTTTAGGACATGATATTGCTAATGGAGTAAAAAATTTATCGCAATATGTTATAATTTTACAAGATGGAAAGTATATCGTTAAATCTAAAACTGATATGGATGGGATAGCGTACGAAATTGCGTCTCCTAAAAAGATAGAAAATAGAAATGTATACAAAATAGAGTCTAGTAATATAAATGATAAAATTTCATTTAAACTAGATATGAAAAATAAACAATGGAACATAGGTATAAATGATAATTTGGGGCAAGAGATAGAAAATACTTTAGATATGTCAAAAGATATAGTTTTAGATTTTTATGTTACTAAAAAGGATGATGCTAATATATTAGATTATATATTACCGGTCAATTTAAACAGTTTAATTAAACAAAAAACACTTACAATAAAACATAAAAGTAACAATGTTCCTTCTTTGTATTGTAGAAAACTTTATGATTATAGTTATGAGGTAGTAAATGGATAGAATTAAAATACAAGATTCTGATTTAGTATTTTTAAGTTATGATGAGCCTAATGCTGAAAGAAATTATGCGGATTTAAAGAAAAAATTTCCTTGGGCTAAAAGAGTACATGGTGTAAAAGGATTAGATGCGGCTCATAAAGCCTGTGCAGATGTATCTGATGCAGAAAGATTTGTTACAATAGACGGAGATACTATTGTAGATAAAGATTTCCTTGATGTAGAAATAGATTTAAAAGCATTAGGCGTTGACAATACGTATATGTTTAGTTGGTGTGGTAACATTGACTTAAATGGATTGAAATATGGCAATGGTAGTTTAAAATTATGGACAAAAGACTTTGTTAAAAATATGAAAACTCATGAAAACCATGATGGTAAAGATAAAAATTCAGTAGAGTTTTGTCATTTTCCTAACTATTATCAGTTTAATGAAAATTATTCTACAAGTTATATTAATGCTAGTCCTTTACAAGCCTGGAGATCGGGTTTTAGAGAAGGAGTAAAGATGAGTATTGACAGAAATGCTAGAGCTACAAGATTAAAAGAGTTATGGTGGCAAAATTATCATAGATTGTTAGTGTGGATGTCTGTAGGTGCAGATGTAGAAAATGGATTATGGTCAATATACGGAGCAAGAATGGGCTGTTATAAAGTTGTTTGTACTGATTGGGATATAAATCAAGTAAGAGATTTTGAATATCTTTTATCTGAATGGCAACCAAACAAAATGGCAAGTACAGATCGTTTAGTTGCAAAGAATCCTAAACATTCTAATTTAAATGAAGCAGAATTAATGGCTGAAATAATAAAATTAGGACACGAAATTAGAAATAGAGAAGAAATAGATTTACCCGTATTACCTTTGTCAACAGAACAAAGTAAGTTTTTTAAATCTGTTTATATGAATAGTCCAAGAATTTTTAAAAAAAGGAAACTATAATGTATGATATTGTTTTTATAAGTTATAAAGAAGTTAATGCTGATAAGCACTTTAACAAATTATATGATAAGTTTCCTATAGTTCAAAGAGTAGATGGTGTTAAAGGTATACATCAAGCACATAAAGTAGCCGCAAGTAAATGTTTAACAAAAATGTTTTGGGTAGTTGATGGTGATGCTAAAGTATTAGATGATTTTGATTTTGGTTTTATGCCTGAAAAAAGAAATGAAAATGTTGTACACGTTTGGAGAAGTAAGAATCCAGTTAATAATTTAGAATATGGATATGGTGGAGTAAAACTTTTGCCTCGTAGACTAACTTTAGAATTAGATGAAAACACAACTGATATGACAACTAGTATTAGTAATAGATTTAGAGCAATGGAACAAGTATCTAATGTTAGTATTTTCAATACAAATGAATTTAATACTTGGAAATCAGCATTTAGAGAGTGTGTAAAATTAAGTAGCAAAGTTATTGATAGAGGGGATGATAAAGAAACAGATAGTAGATTAAATGTATGGTGCACTGTAGGTAAAGATAAACTTTATGGCGAATATGCAATTAAAGGAGCAATAGCAGGAAAAGAATATGGTTCTGCTAATAAAGGTAATCAAGAAAAATTAAAATTAATTAATAATTTTGAATGGCTAAAGGAACATTATGACAATACCATTTAATGATATAGTTAAATTTGGACAAAGAACTATGTTAGAACAAAACGTGTTTTCTGTTAGCTGGATTCTTGGAAGATTTTGCAATTATGATTGTAGCTATTGTTGGCCTTATGCTAAAAGTAAAGTTTTAGATCATAGACCATTAGAACAATATCAAAATACTATGAAAGAAATTAAAAAACAAGCAGGAGAAAATGGATTTAGTAAATTTCATTTTAGTTTTAGTGGTGGCGAACCAACAACATATAAAGGTTTAATTCAATTATTAGAGTATTATGCAGATCCTACTAGTGAATACCTTAGTTGTCATATGACTAGTAATTGTAGTCCTGGACTTAAATGGTGGGGTCGTTGGTTAGATGCAACTTACCCTTTAGATCGTAGAGGTATTACAGCAAGTTATCATGCAGAATTTTCTAATGAAGATGACTTTGGAAATAAATTAAAATTTTTACAAGAACGAGGTGTGCTAATAACAATTAATCAAGTTATGGTGCCCGATAGATGGGATGAATATTTTGATAGATGTAAAAGATTTAGAGATAAAGGGTTACACGTTACTCTTAAACCTCAAAGTGATACTACAGCAAGTTTTATTGTAGACGGATATACAGAAGAACAAATTAATATATTGCAAAATGAAATGGATCATGAAGCAAAACAATTAATATTGTTTGATAATTTAGGAAAACAATATGAATTAGATCAAGCAGAAAGACTTAATGCATTTGGATTTAATAAATTTAAAGGATGGAGTTGTCGTTCTGGTTATCAAAGTTGTATAATTAGAGAACCGGGCGGAGAAGTTAAAAGAGGTTATAGTTGTCATGATGAACCATTAGGAACTATTGAAGGTGGATTTAAATTGTTTAATAAACCTAAAGTTTGTATAACACCAACGTGTGTAAGTTCAGCAGATTCAAAAATACCAAAGGAAAAAAATTTAAATGAAACTAGACAATTATAAATGTATAGTAACAAAAGGTAAAAAAGAAGTAGTGTGGCATTATAGCCTACCATATAAAATGATATTAGAAGAAGTTGATCAACATTATAAAGAAGGTGCTGACGCAGTAGAATTAGAAATGATTACTCAACAAGAATTTGACGATTTACTACCAAAGGAAGAAAATGTATAATTATTCAGAAATAAAAGATGTGCATTTAGAAATTACTAGCAAATGTCAAGCTAGATGTCCTATGTGTCCTAGAAGAATAGGTGGAGGTCCTTTAAATCCATTAATACATCTTGTAGAAATTAATTTAGATACATTTAAAAAATGGTTTCCTACAGAATTTTTAATTCAACTAGATAGTTTATTCATGTGTGGTAATTTAGGAGATCCTATAATTGCACAAGACACATTAGAAATTTATGAGTATATTAGAAGTGTTAATCCAAAAATTAGATTAGCTATGCATACAAACGGTAGTGCTAGAGATACAAATTGGTGGCAAGGATTAGCTAAAGAAAAAGTAAAAACAACTTTTGGTATAGATGGTTTGGCAGACACTCATCATCTGTATCGTGTTTCTACTGATTGGGAAAAAATAATTACAAATGCAAAAACATTTATTAAAGCAGGCGGCTTTGCAAAATGGCATATGTTGGTTTTTAAACATAACGAACATCAAGTAGAAGAATGCCAAGCAATGAGTAGGGAATTAGGTTTTAAATCTTTCAGTTATAAACACACATCAAGATTTAAAAGTGATAAATTTCATGCTATAGATGACATGGGAAGGACAACGCACATATTAGAACCAAGTAAAAAAAGTTTTGAAATGATAGATAAAATGAAAGAAGCAAAAATAACTTCTTGCATCATAGATTGTAAAGCTAAAAAATATAATCAAATATATATTTCAGCAGATGGTACTGTTAGTCCTTGTTGCTGGTTAGATTTGCAATGGACATTACCTACACAAGATTCAAGAGTAGATTACATGGATCAAATAGGAGAATTTACTAATTTGCATAATAAATCTTTAAAAGAAATTTTTGATTCGCAATTTTTTAGAAAAATTGAAGATACTTGGGCAGATAAACCTTTAATGGAATGTTCAAAACAATGTGGAAAATTTGATAGATTAGGAGAACAATTTGAAACTCAATATTAAAGATGTGCTGTACTGGATGGATGCTATCCGAGGTTCTGATGACAAATATAAAACGTTAGAAAGTTTTTGGAAAGGACAAATATCTAGTAAAGTTTGGTTAATAGAACAACTTAACGAAATAATTAGACCTGTTAATGCAAATGTTCTTGTATGTGGGGGTTGGTATGGAGTAATGGCTACATTATTATTTAATAGTAATATTAAAGTCAATAATGTTAGAAGTATAGACATTGATCCTGGATGTAAACCAATTGCACTCAATATGAACAAACATTATGAAATTAATGGAAAGTTTAAAGCAGAGACTTGTAATATGTTAGATTTTAAAAACTATAATGACTATGATATGATTATTAATACAGTGTGTGAACATATGGCTTGGGATGATTATTATAAATGGTTGGATAAAATTCCTAAAGATAGATTAATAATTTTACAAAGTAATAATTTTAAAGAACATAATGAACATATTAGTTGTGTATCTTCAGAAGAAGATTTTAAAAAGAAATGTGGATTAACTAATATTTTGTATTCAGGTACATTAGAGTTACCTAAATATGAAAGATATATGGTGATAGGAAATAAAAATGTCTGAACAAGTAACACAAGAAGTTATTAATAAATTTATTACTCGTAAATTAGGATGGTTACGATTAGATATAGATTTTCCTGAAATAGAAAAAGAATTAGTTAATGTAGAACCTTATTATGTAGAACACAGAGAAGGAGAAAAACATAAAGGTTGGGAAAGTTGTTGTTTACATGGTTTAGATATAGATAAAACATTGGTAGCAAAAGAATATGGTTATAAAGATGAACTAAATGCTCCTTATAAATGGACAAAATTAAAAAAATTATGTCCTGTAACTACAAAATTTTGGGAGGAGTTTCCTGCGGAAAGATATTCTAGAATAAGATTTATGAAATTGCGTCCTGGAGGTACAGTATCTATTCATAATGATCATCCAGGAACTGTAATACCTAAAGATTTAATGAATCATCTTATACCAATTAATGTAGCTGTTCAACATCCAGCGGAGTGTGTTATGCATATAGAAGATCATGGACACGTACCGTTTAAAGATAAAAGAATTTATATGGTTAATATTTTAAAAAATCATATGGTTACTAATAATTCTATGATAGATAGAATTCATATGATTGCTCAAGTACACGTAGGAAACAAAAGAAAAGAATTTACAGATTTAATAACAAGGAGTTGGGACAAGTATGGCGTACAAATTTGAAGCATTAACAAAAGAGAAATCTAAAATTGTGTTTATTTGTATGGACACAATGTATAAGATCCAAAGAACTTGGACTAAAGAATTAATTAAAAATATTGCAGATTATCAAGTGCAAAATATTACTAGTAGTGGTTATGATTTATTAACTGCAATAACAGAAGAAAATGGTCTAAAACAATGTGAAAAAGATTATACTCACGCAGTAGTTTATACAGTAGATACAGAATTTGAAGGGGATAAATTTTTTACATATTTAGAAGAATTAGTTAAAACAGATTTCTTTATAGCAGGACATATATTAGATAGAAAAGAAGGATATTATGAACTTCACGAACAATGTTATGTTATTAACTTAAAAAAATGGGTAGAATATGATTATCCAGATATAGGTGCAGAAGTAGAAAACGAAAAACACTTAAAAGCAGTACCTATTAGAAGTGAAGAAAATTATCATGATAATCATACACCACTTTGGATTAAACCTGGTAAAGAAATGATAGAGTATAAAGATAAATGGCATGGTTGGAATATACTTAATGTTGCTTTAGATAATGATGAGGATATAGTAATATTTGATCAAAAAGTAAGAGATAGTAAAAAATGTTATTATGCTGAATATGATTCAGACTTTCAAGAAAATAGTCAAAGAATATATCAAAAATATAATTTTGCCGCGAACAGACTTTATTATCCTACTAATACAGAAAAATTACAAGACGTTAATATAAAAGGACCTATTTCGCAATTAATTGTTCCTGCTAGTGGATTTAATTGGTTGTTATATTTAGACAAATATGGACATGATGAAAATACAGAAGTTATATTTTATGATTATAATCCTAATGCATTATGGTATATGAAAGAAACAATTAATAAATTTAATGGACATGATTATCATAAATTCTTAAAAGGTCTTATAAAAGATAAAGCACCCGACTGGTTTCAAAGTAAACAAGAAATTGTTACTAGGTTTAGTAAAGTTGCTAAACTGTGGCATTTAAAAGATGATATAAAAACGAAATTTATTCAATGTGATTTATTAAATGAATTCAATATAGATATTAATAATGATGAAAATACAATTTTTAATATTAGTAATATTTTTGCATACGAACCTACAGTAGCTTTTATTACTGCTAAACAAAGATTAGAAAAAGAAAACAAATTATTGCGTATATTAAAAGAGAAAAGTCCTAAAATACAATTAGTAGTTTCTGTTCATGCTTGGGATGGTTTGTCAGAATACAAACGACATTCAGGACCGGTAGAAAAATTTGATGAAATGGATCTTGAAGATTTAAAAGCACCGTTATGGAGATTTGGTGAAGATTGGAAAAATTTAGATGAAAAATAAAAGTTGTACGTTTTGTATGCACCCTTTTACAGGTCTTGCTACTAGAGAAGATGGCGCAATTAAAGTATGTTGCAGAAGTCTTCCTATTGGTAATATTAAAAATGAAACTTTAGAAGAAGCGTGGAATGGTGAAAAAATGCGTGAAGTTAGACGTCAAGTATTAAGCGATGAACGTCCTGACGTATGTAAACCGTGCTTTGATTTAGAAGATCAAGGAGTACAAAGTTTAAGACAAAGACATATTGCAAATAATATACCAGAATCAAGAGTTAATTTATATCCTGATGCACTTAAAAGCCTTACTACAGATATGACAATGCCTTTTGAACTTCCTACAATGGAAATTAAAATTAATAATTTATGTAATTTAAAATGTCGTATGTGTAATCCTTTAGATAGTACACAATGGAAAGATTGGAATAGTATTGTAGAACATTATAAAAAGGAAGACAATTATCTTGTTAAAGCAGTAGAAGATTTAGGACTTACAAAAGCACCATATGTTGGATTGTTTGACGATAAAAAAGAATGGTGGGATAGCTTAAGAAAACTATTACCTCATTTTAAAAGAGTAGAATTTGCAGGTGGAGAACCATTAATGGATCCTATGCATTATAAAATTTTAGACCTTCTTAGTGAGAATGGTAAAAATATAGAAATAAAATATGCAACTAATGGTACAGTGTTAGGAATAAAGGGAAGATGGATTAAAGACTATTGGCCTAAATTTAAAAGCGTAGCTGTCAATGTTAGTATTGATGGTATAGATGAAGTATATGAATACGTTAGATCCAATGGAAAGTTTCAAGATGTTGTAGATAATGTTAGAATAATGAAAAATATACCTACAGTAAGTAGAATTGTAGGAGCATTTACAGTACAATCTAATAATATAATGCAGATAGATAAAGTAATTGATTACTTTTTAAACAAATTAGAAATTGTATTTTATAGTCATAGGGTACAATATCCTAGAGCCTTAAGTGCCCAAGTATTACCTAAAGAATTAAAAGATAAAGTTATAGTAAAATTAGAATTAATGAAGGACAAAATTAAAGAATATAGGTTAGTTAAAGAACATCCAATATTGGAAAAAATTACATTACAACAAATTCAGGATAATATTAATTTTCTTAAAGCAAGAGATTTAAATCAGTATTGGAAAGATTGTGTAGATTTTAATCATAGATTAGATAAAACAAGAAACCAAGGTCCTTTTGAAAAAATTATTCCGGAGTTTGCTCCATATGTATAGAGTAGAACATTTATATGAAGATGTACGACAAAGTACTAAAATAGAATGGAACATAGGTAAAAGATGTAACTATGATTGCAGTTATTGTCCTGCAGAAATTCATGACAATTTTAGTGAACATACTGATATTGAAATACTTAAAAATACTGTAGATGTTATTTCTAAAATGAATAAACCTAGAATAAGTTTTACAGGAGGTGAACCTTGTGTGCATCCAAAATTTACAGAGCTATTAGAATATGCAAAACCAAAAGTTTCTTGGTTAAATGTAACTACCAACGGTACCAGAACAGCCGAGTATTATCAAAATCTTTTGGACAAATATCTTAACCATATTGTGTTTAGTTTACACTTTGAATATGACTGGAATAAAGTTGTAGAAACAATAATAAGGGCAGTTAACAGCTCAGTTAATAAGAATGCTCTTGTACACGTAATGATGCTTCCAGGCTCGTTAAATGACGTGCAAGACGCTTGTAGACGCCTTTTAAATGGTAATATAAAGTATAGTTTGCGTCCAATTCGGTGGACCAAAAAGCATGATGATTTTGAAGACATGAATCGGTATAGCGAAGAAGAAAAAAAGTTTTTGAAAATCCAAAATCATAATCCACCGCATAACACTTTGGTAGATCAATCCAAAACTTGTAATGTAAATGATATGTTAATTTTGAAAACTAATCAATTTAAAGGATGGCTTTGTAATGCAGGTTTAGAAAGTTTAATGATTAATTGGGATGGTGATGTACATAGAGCAACTTGTAGAGTAGGAGGAAGTATAGGTAACATTTATAATGGTACGTTTGGAATTCCAAAAGATCCTATTGTGTGTACAAGAGAATGGTGTACGTGTGCCGCGGATATAAATTTAACAAAAATAAAAAATGAAAATACACAAAATAACTTATAAATTTCCTGAACTAAACAATGTTTTATTAATAGAATGGACTTTAGGTAATACTTGCAATTATAATTGTTCGTATTGTTTACCTGTGTTACATAATAATTCATTTCCTTGGATTAATTTAGAAGCTAGTAAAAAATTCATAGATAAGTTACATGAACATTATACTAAATTAGGTATTACACATTTTATTTGGAAATTTGGGGGTGGTGAACCAACTCTTTATAAAGACTTTTCTCAACTATGTGAATATATTAATAAAAATGATAATAATTTAATTATACCTATTACAAATGGTAGTAGAAAAATGGATTGGTGGCAAGATAATTATAAAAATTTTTTTGCAGTGCATTTTAGCATTCATCCAGAATTTTGTAAAGCAGAACATATAAGAGATGTATGTGATTTTCTAATAGAAAGAAAAGTAGACAGTATTTGTCACGTAATGATGAAACCAGATGATTGGTCTAAATGTATGGAAATGATAGACACATTAAAAAATAGTAAAAGAACAGAATGGGGAATTCAAGCAAAACCTTTACATCATGCTTGGAAAACTGATAATGCAACTGAAAGAGATTTGTATCCTTATACAGATGATCAAAAACAAATATTTAAACATACAATTAGATCTCAACATAGGGTTAATGAAAAAGTAGATACTAAACTTGATAGAAGTATGGTTATGATTAAGTCAGATGGAATTATAGGGTGTGACCCTTTAACACTTTTAGAAGAATTTGACCCTTATTGGGCAGTAGCAAATGATATTGTTGACTGGCGTGGGTATAAATGTAAAGCAGGAATAAACAGAATTTATATTAACTTTGATAAACGAATGTATTTAGGAGCAGGGTGTAGAGTTTTATCTGAAGGTTTTTCAGGTAAAAAATATGATGAAGAATTTAAATTTCCTACAAATGAAGTTATTTGTAATCAAGAAAGGTGTGTATGTATAGCGGACGTTCAGGTGCCAAAAACAAGATAGGTTTTTTCGGAGACAGTTTTGTTGCTCATTCTCTTAGAGATAATTGGATGGGTCGAATGGCTGATTCTTTAGATGCAGAAATTGTGAATACAGGAATTAGTGGTTCAAGTTATTGGACTGCTGTTATGCATTTTACAAAAAACTTTCATAAATTTAAAGATTTAGATTATTGTGTATTTGCTTGGACTGATCCTTTTAGAATATATCATTCAAAAGGAGATTTTAGTCCACCTAGTGCTTATCAAGGTTCTAGTAAAAGACACAAAGCCGCTCAAATGCATTTTGAAGAATTAGTAGAGTGGAATAAAGAAAGATTAAATTTTCAAACTGTTGCTTATTGGTTAGACCATGAATACTTGTCTAAAATGAAAGGTAAAATTTTACACTTATGGAGTTTTGGAGATACTAGAGTAGAACCTTGGAGTGACGCAGAACTAGATCAAATTAAGTATTTGTATACTTGGAAATACGGAACAGAAATAAGAAAACCTTTGTATTATATTAGTTGTAGAACAGATCCAAAAAGAGCTTGGTGCGAAGAAAATTTAAGATTTTTACAAAGTATATTTGCTTTTAGAGTTAACCATATGGGACCAGATGGTGACAATGAAGTTTTTAATCTTATAAAAGATGTGATAACTCAGGAAAAATGGATTTAGCATCTAATCCTCTTATAGCATCTAGTTTAGTAACATATTCTTTAAAGCCTGGAAGTAAATGACTGTTGTCTTTTTCGTCCATATGTTCCATTACAGCCTCCCAACGTTTCCAACCATAAGGATTATGTTTCCAAAACTCATCATCTTGTCTGTAGTTTTTCCATAACCAATCTTTAAATTCTGCATAACGTTCACGAACTTCTTGTTTATCTTCTTTAGGCAATATTTGAATACTTAAAAATGTTGGTATATAAAGCAAGTGCATATTAACTAATCCACCACCCATTTGTGTGCCACCAGGTACAGTTCCTAAATTAAGTTTTTTAAATTTAGATTCTACTTTCCATTTCATAAAGTCTGGTAAGTGTTTTACATTAAAAATTTGTATAGCAGTTGCTAAACTTGTTTGTATATTGTCAGGTGTGTTGTCTAACATACGAAGATTTGTTTCTACGGTATCCCATTTAGTTGGAAAACGTATGTATTCATCTCGCAGATGACTAGCGTCCATACTAATTGCAAATTTAACTTTTTTAAATTTACTCCATAATTCAATTAAATCTTTATCTACTAATATACCATTTGAATTATATCGTAATAAGATTTTATCTTGGTAACCTTGTCGTATAATTTCTTCAATAAATGTTTTGTGCTCTTTAATCATTAAAGGTTCCCCACCAGCAAAATAAACTTGTTTTAAATTAGGAATTTGTTTATTCATTTCTGCCCAAAATGTATCTTTTTCGTGCCACTTGTTATTAAATTCTTGTTTACCCCAAGACATTTGTTTTCTAACTGTTGGTATTGTTAGTTGTGGCATAAGTCGTTGCCAGTCTGCAACCCATTTAGAACTGTCATGTGGAGAACACATAACACACTTAATATTACAAGTATGTCCTAATCTTAAATCTAAATATCTTAATGTTTCAGGTACAGTTCCATCTTCTTGTGTTTGTTTTATTAATTCAGGAATATCTACACCATCTTTGTGCCATGTACCGGTTTCCCAAATACGTTTACTAACTACTCCTACTTTTTCTTCGTTAAAACATTTAGTACAACTGGCAGGTATTTTTCCAGCTAACATAGTTTTACGAACTGACTTCATATATTCATTATTCCATGCTTCCATAGGAGCATCTTTTCCAAAGTTTGCAGGTGTGCCGTCTTCTTTTTTAACAAGACCTACTTTATGATCCTTACCTGCTCCACTGGCATTTGCACTACAACATAAACGCATATCGCCATTAGGACGTGTAGCAAAGTGAATCCAAGGCAATACACAAAAAGTACAAGAACCACTAACTGATTCTATTTCTCTTTGCCATTTACCTAATTTAGAATCTTTAGGATTTAACCAATATTCATTACTTTCAGTCACTGTTATCTATTCCCCATTGTCTTTCTTTACACCAAAAACATTCACCACATACTGGAATGTCTTTGCCTGGAACATATGTTTTATAATCTAGGTCTCCAAATATTTCAGGATAAGTTTCCTTATCACCTTCGCAACTTCTTGTAAGATTAAACAGATTCATGATGCCTAATCTCTTATATTGAGATACTATCCAATCTTTTTGTACGAAGGTGAAAGGATGACAAGCCACGCCATTCATGTGTGGCTTTATCAATCGATGTAGATTTTCAACAGTATCATTTGATAATGTACTATCTCTGTCCGTTAATCGGTCATCGAATTTTGTTTCAGGGTTTTTAGTAAGTCCACAAAACCATGCATCTAGATTATAATTATGACCTATATATTCTGCGTGTGATCTTAACTCAATTTGATTACCGCTTTTTAATTTGCCATATTCATCAATAATGTTTGGACCTTTAGAACCCCATTCTAAATCAGGTGCAATAAAATTTGTATGTTCTATAAACTTTATATCTTTAAATGTTTCTTTAAACCAAGCAAATACTTGCTTAAAAATATGTTGTTGCCAAGGGCGTGTTTTCCATAATCTAACATTATAGATTATGTGTATTTTGGTATAATAATTTTTACGTTTAATTAAATCGCATAAGATATATGCCATTAAGGCACTATCACAGCCACCACTAAGACTTATTCCTATATTTTTCCAATTTGGTGATAATGGAAAATATACATCAGATATATCGTGGATTATATTTTGGTATTCACTATTCTCGTAGAGACTTTTTACTTTGTTATTCATAGGCATCAAATAATACTTATCGTAATTAATTCTCGGGTTAATTCTTCACGGTAAATATTGGTATGCTTACAAAGACTGGTATAACCCATTCCTCTAAAGAAATATATAATTTGGTAAAACATTTTGGTCCTGGTAAAAACGTTTTAAATGAACCTACAGGAGATTTCTTTTATGATGAATGGAAGTTACTTCCTGAATACAAAGGAACTAGTTTAGAAGAGTTATTAACCAAATTAGGAAAAGTAGGAGAAGCAAGAATAAATGTAATGAAACCAGGTGAGTGTTATACTGCTCATGCTGATATAGATGATCGTTTTCATTTAACATTAAATTCAGAACATAGTTTTTTAACAGATATAATTTGGTCAAAAACTTTTCCTTGTCATGCTGATGATACTGTATATGGAATGGACGCAGGTAGATTACATACTGCAAGTAATTATGGATATAAAAATAGATATCAATTAGTTATTAGAAGACTTTTAAATAGAATAGATTTACAAGAACCTGCAGTAATAACTTGTATGGCTCTTCAACCTACACCATATAATTTAAGATATCTTTTTGATCGTAGTTTTTCTTGTTTATTAAACAAATTTAATAAGTTAGGAGTTATGACTAATTTTAATAAAGTTAGTGAAACATCTATTAAGTTTGAAGTTGAATATGAATTTGTACAAGAAGTATTAAAATTAAAAGAAACTTGTGGATTTGGAGTGCTTATAGATTATGATTAAAATGAAAGATAAAGAGTGGGATCGTTTTTATAAACCAATAAATGCAGTTGCTAATGTTCTTTATGAACCTCTTATAAGCAAGGATAAGAAAGTATTTTGTATGAATTGGAATCCTAGTACTTACTTTGAAAATAAATTTTTAAATAATGATTTAAGAGAATACTGGTTTTTACGTGAAATTAAATTTTTATTAAAATTAAGAGGTAAATCTTATATACCTGAAGTAATAGATATTGCATATGATGATAGACAAATATTTTTTAGATGGTATGATAATAAACTATTATCTACAGGAAATTGGCGAGAGCAAATTACAGAAATTAAAACTGATTTAGAAAATGAAGGTATTTTTAAAATAAATCTTTATCCTCATACTTGTTATGTTAATGATGATGGACAAATTCATATAATGGATATGTATGGTTGTACAGATATAGATTCAAAATGGATTAATACAGAATATTTAAAACCTCTTATGCTGGATAAACCACATAAAAGATTTACAGAATCAATAACAGGAACTGATTGTGATACACATAAGTTGTATGCAATTACTATTCAATCAAATTATGCTAAATGGCCGGGAGATTTTTTAAATGCTTAAATTTGTTGGAAATTGTAACGATATAATAGATTGGAACAAATTAATTGTAGAACTTAAAGACCAAAAGCCTGCTTATGTAGGTCCTAGACATGACGTAGGACACGAAGTTCCAGGTGTGAAAGAAGTTGCAGGGCAATTAAGAGATGCCGGATATAAAATGAAACATGAAGGAGGCAATGCTAGTTGGGATATGTATTTGCCCGAAGTGAATTTTGATAAAAGTATAGTTGAAAAATTTATTGACTTTGTTGGAATGAAAAAGTATACTAATGCATGGATAAGCATGGTTAAACCTGGAGATGTTGCTCCATGGCATTGGGATATAACTGATGATGAAAAAACTTTAAATGAAACAAAAGAATTTGATAGGTATCATTGTCATATTAGTCCACCTAGTGACGGACATATTTTAATTGTGGATGAACATTGTTTATATAAACAAGAACAAGGTAGTGTTTATAAATGGCCTAGTCGAAAATCTTGGCACGCCGGCGCTAATTGTGGTTTAGTTTCAAAATATATTTTTAATGTTTGGGGATAAATGAAATTTATATTAACAGGACATACATCACCAATAGGATCTGTTTTATACAAACACCTATTAAAGGACCATGATGTAATAGGAGTATCTAGACAAACTGGATTTGACCTTACAGATTTAAATACAGTTAAAAGAGTTGTAGAATTAAGTGTAGATGCAGATCATTTTATTAATCTTGCATCTGTTAATAGTGTACAATGCCAATTTCTTAATTTAGTTCATGCTAAATGGAAGGAAGTAAATAAAAGTGGAAATATTATTTCATTTGGTACGTTGGGCACTAAATTAGATGAAAAAATTCTTAAAGAAGTTAATGGTGATATGGAATATTTTAAAAATAAACAACATTTAGAAGCTATTCATAATAGTTTAAGTATAAAAGATGTATTTGGAGAACAACCTAAGAGTATTTTAATTCGTATTCTTAATTACGGAGAAAAAACAGGTGCTAGGACAGGAGAGCCTAGTTGTAATGCAAATGATATTATAAGAATATTTGATTTTATAGTTAATGAAAAAATGTACGTAAGTTCAATAGATGCAAGAAGGATATAATGTTTATAGATTCAACAAAATATAGTTCCTGGAATGAATTAAAAAACTTTCAAAAAAAAATATATTTCAACTATCATAATGCTTTTACAACTGGTTCTAATTCTACAACTGGTTCTTGGGATAAGATAACTAGAGCTCCTGTAAAAGAAGGAGTAGGAAAAACAGAAGCAGAAAAAGAAGGATCTACAAGAAACCCTGCTCCTTTTGTACTACAAGAATATTTAGAAAAAGTAGGTGATGATGATACGTATAGTAAAGATTTATATTTTAACGGTGAATTGCAAAAAGGATATCATGAAAGTGATATGTTTAAAGAAAGTATAGATTATGCAGTAAAAAATCTTAAAGGATTATATAAAATTTCAATTGACGGGTTACCCCCTGATGGAATAGCTTTACCACGTACTATACAGCATCATTCAAATCATTTTCAACAAGGTCCTTGTTATTCTATGTTATTGAGTATTGATATTCCATCTGAAGACATTACTAAATGTGGAATTAAAGTAGGAATGTCTCGAAGAGAATTTAATCATGGACACGTTTTAACAATTGATCCAACAATGACTTATGAAACATGGTATCAAGGATTAGGTCATACTTATATAGAAGGTTCTGAACCTAGTTCTTATAGAATTTTAGTAATCGTAGAAGTTTTAAAGAAGGAATTTAATTTAAATTAAGTTTCTTTTTGAATTCATCAGTAAATTTACAATCAATTCGCAATCCATATTCTTGTTCTTTGCTAGTTTCACCACCGTGCCAATCTTGATCATTCCACCAAGATGAATTTGAATTGATATATGTTTTACTTCTTTTTTCAGGATCCCATAGATAGAATCCTCTTTTAGTGTTGTTTCTTACATGAATAAATTCATTTGGATTATCTTTATAGTCCTGAGTTTCACCGGGTATTGCATACATATCTCTATGTTCAAATGCTTTTCCATCGTGTTCACAATGAAAAAATATAACTCTTCCTATATGACTAATAATATTTTGTTGGACTAAATTTTCAACCCATTTTACAACATTAGGAAAATATTTAGACTCTTCAGTCTTTTTACGTTGTGAATCACGTATGTCCCAATTTCCTTCTTCCCAAAGAAAATAGTATATGTAAGGATCGTTTGCTCCTAAGGCCGATTTTAAATATCTTGTAAATAAATTTCTTTGTTTATAATCTTTAAAATCTTTTGGAAATAATTCTTTACCACTAATTTTAATAGGATCATTTTCTGGTAAATCTTTATACTCTTTGAATGCTTTGTATATAGGTTTCCAATCCAAAGTATAACTCATATCATCAAGGTTAAATCCAGGTTCCATCCATGTTCCTTCTTTGGCATACTCTCTAGCTAAAGCAAAACCTTTACAAATTTCTGGATGTAACTTTTTGAAACCTTCGATATCTAAATATTCGTCAAGAGTGATATATGGTTGACCACCAATTCCTTTAATCATGCCAATATTTAGTGTTAAATATTGATGCCGGAAAAAATTCATGGATTATAAAATAATATCTTACGAAGAACATTTAGATTTAGCTAACTTTTACCAAAATGCTAAACAAAAAGGATTCGCAAATAATAGTTCAAAAAAAATATTAATAGATTCTATTAGTAAAGAACGTGAATGGCAAGTTTGGTTTTTACAATATAAAAATAAAATTGTTGGGTCTACTGCCGCACATTCTTTTGATGAAATGGGAGAAAACAGTTATAGAATACTAGCAAGAACTTGCGTGTTCACAGATGAATTGCCTATTAATAATGTAAGAACTAAAAAGCAAATTGTAGAACATCAAAGTGTTACACCTCAATTTTTTATGCCTGCTTGTATTGAATGGGTAGGACTTCAAGGTAAACCTTATGGGGGATATTCATTAGATAATAAAAAACTTTATATAACAACGAATGAAAATGAAGAAGGTTCACAAAAATTAGTACATAAAATATGGGCACCTATGTTAGCAAAATCTGGTTGTTTAGAATATGTTAAAGATTTAAATTATAGAAATACTCCACAAAGTATTTGGCGTTTAAATCCAAGAGTATTTTTATCTCAATTATACAAACAAAGATTATGGAGATATAATGATTAATACTGATTACCAATATTATTATAACAACGTTCCTGGAAAAGGTCAATGTAGAAATAATTTAGTTTACACTAGTTTAATAAACAGAAATAAAACTGAATTTGTACAATGGTTTTTTAATGATACATTTTATCATAATGGACATAATCAAGTAATGGATACAGAATTAATGAATGAAAAATGGTTGAGAGAAACAAATATGTTATTAAAAATGCATAGTAAGTACCCCCAACATATACCAGCAATACTTGATATAGATTATGCAAATAAAAAAATACATTTAGGTATAGAAGGTGTAGATTTTTGGGAACAAAGCCATAATAAAACATATGAAGATGTATTGCCTAATTGGAAAGAACAGATGTTAGAAATAATTCAAGCACATAAAGATATAGGTATGTACAAATATAGTCTTCATCCTAGCAGTTATTTTGTAGTAGAAGGTAGACTTAAATCTATTAATTATTTTTTTAGTTATATGGCTCATGAACCTAAAATCACTGTTAGAGATCATTTAAGTCATATATCAAATGACAGAAAAGTAATAGTGTATGAACAAATGAAAGCTATGAATATAGATGTTAATTCTCCTGTATCCTTTGATAAAGCTCAATTATTATGCTTTGAGAGTTTTCGTAATAACTATCCTGATGACTTTATTGACCAAGCAATAAGTATCTATAAATAATTATATGAACGATACAAAGACATTAAGTTTATGTCATATTTGCTATAAACATATACCAGCTGAACGTATTACTAAAAATAATGCAGTTTATCTTATTAAAACGTGCCCTGAACACGGTCGTATGGAGTATATGGTAGAGCATGACGTTGAATTTTACAACAGTTTAGAATATGATAGAGAAGGGTATAGTATACCACAAGGTATCATGATAGAAGTAACCGATCGTTGTAATTTAAATTGTCCTCATTGTTATCACGAGCCGGATAATAAAGTAGTAGATAGGTCTATTGATTCAATTTTAAAACAAATAGAAGAAAATGTACATCCTGAAGCAGGTGCTATAATACTTGCAGGTGCAGAACCTACAGTACGTAAAGATTTACCAGAATTAGTTGAAGCTATTTGTAAACAAATAAAAGACTTAGATAGAGGACATCAAGATGTTTGTATTTTAACTAATGGTGTTAAACTTTCTGATAGAGCTTGGGTTAAAAGAATTGCAAAAGCAGGTGCTCGAATGGTTATGATAGGATTAAATCATCCTAGTTATCAAGGCAAAACAGTACATAGAAAACAATTAGAAGGTATTGATAATTGTATTGCAGAAGGTATATTTGTTTATTATACAGGTTATACATTAGGAAGTTTGGATCAAATGGAAGATGTATTAGAAGAAATTCAAAGTTTAGGATACAAAAGTTGGCAATATAGAATTAGAGCTGGTTCGGATATAGGTAGAAGTCCCGATGAACCAAGATTCTTTTTAAGTGATCACGTAAAACTTATTAAAAGTATTTGTGATAAAAAAGGTTGGAGTTGGGAAAAGAAACCTGCTGATGATAATTTATATCATTACATGGTTAATATTAATGGTATTAGTCATAGAATTATTCAATGGAGTGATCCTAAAACTATAGATATGGAACAATTAATGTGTGGTCCTTGGTGTAATTTTGTTCCACTAAAACCTGTAACTAACTTTTTACATCAAATAATGTTGCGTGATGCTAACGTTAATAATGGAAAACCGTTATTTGATACTGTACCTGAACGTTATATGTTTAAACCAGAAACTGTGGATTATAAAGTAGCTGAATGGACGTATAAAAGTTGGGATGATTATAAAATTAAACAATCTGACCTAGTTAATCTGTAACATTATAAGTTATAGATATTACTGTAGGACTTTTAATCCAAAAATCAATTGTTTTTAAAATTGTTTCACTATCTTTATAAGAACTACTACTAATTTTTAATAATAACAAATCTGCATTATCAGGCATTTTCTTTGATGCTAGTATTAAAAATTCTTTTTCTAATAATTTTTTTTGAAAAGCATATTCTGGATCTGGGGTATCATCGTCATTATCAGTAATAACTGATCCACATACTATCATTTTTTTAACTTTAGTGTGCAAATCTTTTAAAAGATTTAGTTGTAAATGAGGATTAGGATTAGCATTGTTTATAAACAAATCACAACCTTCGGATTCTTTTACAATTTTTTCGTAATCATATCCTGAATCAAATCCCTTAACATTGTGATTTTTTGATTTATAATAGACGTATAATTTCTTACCAAGCCCTTTTGAGTGGCCCGTTATTCGGATTTTCATTTTAGATTATTAATTTAAATCGACCCAACTTGCGCCAGTGTACCCTTGGAATTTTGTACCTGTTGTATTAAACACTACCATACCAGCCGCCGGTGTTGCTATTGCGGCATCTCTTGCGGCGTTGTCGGCATATACTTTAAGTTGAACTGGACCATCTACATCTAATGTGCCAGCAGGACCAGTTGGATTTTCTTTGTTAATTCCTAATCTACCTAAGTAATCAAATGCTAATATTTTTTCTGTAGAACCATTGTCTGGTGTAGTAACCATTACAATTTTACCTGGAACTTGTCCAGCACCTACAGTAGCATTTCCATCATTTTCTACTGCAAATGATATATAAGCAGATCGTCTATAAGCAGTACCATCGTGACCATTTGCAAGATTAGTGAATAATATATCTCCTTTTTGTACTACTTGTGGAGATAATAAAGAATTTCTTGAAGAGTGATATTCAATTGAATTTGAAGTTGTACCATTAACTCCAGCTGTAAAAATTTTATAAGCTGGTAAAGTTGTAATAGGACTGTATTGTTCTATTCCAATACCTGTTGCAGAATCAGTTCTGCTTACTTTTAATACTGTTTGGGCATTAATTAACTCAAGTGCATTTTCATTCAATACAATGTCACCGTTAGTAATAACATTTGCATTACCATCTATTCTTAAAGTACTATCGTTAGCAAATATAGAACCACTTACATCACCAGTTACTGCACCTGTAACGTTACCAATAACTGCACCAGTATGTGTACCAGCACTATTACCAGTCAAATCACCACTTACGTTTCCAGTTAAATTTCCAACTAATGCTGTAGATGATATAGAAGAAAAACCAGTACCAACTCCACCTGTTATAGAAGCTGTACCGTCATTAAATTTTACGCCGAAAATTTCTTTCCATAATTTAGCGGCTGTACCTATATCTCTAGTGTTAGTTGTATCTGGAATGAAGTCTGCCGCAACGTTATTGTATTGCGATGCAACAGTAGTATCTACTGCATTACCACCTACTGTTGAAGCATCTCCTACATACAGTTTTTTAGTATCTGTAGTATAGATTAATTCACCTTCAGCGGGAGTAATACCTCCTCTTTGAGCGTCTGTTCCTCTTCGTACTTGAAAAGCCATTTTAAATGCTACTCCTTAATATACCTATGTTTGTAACAGTATTTATGATATTTATCATAGGTACGGTATTACAGGACTTTGCTATTTGTTCTTCTTTATGAACTTATGGGTGCGTTTTTGGATGTCTTTTTTAATCTTTTGCGTATCTAGACTAAAATCCACATTTTTTATGGCCCCTGCATAGGTTCTAAATATGTCCTGTAAGGTGTTTTCTAAGTCAGCATGGGTGAAATTTTTTCTACTAGGTTTAAGCCTAATATCCCAATTTTTACCGTCTTTAAACATTACCTTTATACCTATTAGATATTGTATAGGTATAGTTTGTACATCTAAATCAGAAAAAACTTCAGGCCAATGGGCCACAACTTCCTTGGGTAGTTTCTTTTTGTTAAACTTGACCATAACAGACATAGTTCTATTCTGCTTTTTCGGTCTTGCTTTTCTTAGGCGATAAAGCTTCAGCTTCTTTTCTTAATCTAGCCGCTTCTTTATATAATCTGTCAGCATCACTTCTCATTTTTGAAGCAATTTGATCATCTGTCATTACGTTTGCCGTTGGTGTTGCTACATTACTTGTAACACCTTCTTTAACAGATAATTCGTCTATAGATACACCTCTTTGATTAGCAATAATTTTGTTTAACTCATCCAATGCTACAGATGTTGTAGGATTTGGAGTCATTTCAACTTCGCTTGTAGGCACACTTTGCATATTTGCGAATTTATGAAATTTAGCCAACATAACATCTCCACTAGGAGCTCTTGTTCTGTTTAAAACTTCATAAAGTTCAAACGCAGTTTGACCTTCGTTAGATTCAACTGCTTTCATTAATGAATCGTGATCAGCCTCAGCTAATTTTGCCGTTTCAATTACCAATGCTGATTTTGAATCGCCTGGCAATGTTCTGTAAACTACTACAATTTTATTGCCTGACCCTTTAAGTCTGCCAACGTGTTTTGTATCAGCCATTATTTTTTTCCTCCTGTTGCAACAGCCGGTTTAGCTGGTGCGGTATCGGAACCTTTCTTTTCAAGATCCTTTTGTTGTGCTTGGACTACTTGTAAAAAAGACTCTAACTTATTAAATGTGGCGCCAACAGCCTGCATTTCATTTGCCTTGAATGCTCCTCTTTGGCAAGCCGCATCTATAATAGATTTGATAATTCCTAAATCTTGGACAGTCAAATCTGCAGAAGCACCAGGTTGTCCTGCTGGACCTTTTGGACCAACGGTACCTGCTCCTGCTGGTGCGGTTGTTTGTTTTGCCGCATCTGTTTTTGCTTGTTCAGTCATATTAATATGTCTCTCCGTATTGTTTTATTTGTATACGAAGATATTTAATGTTTAGGGAAGTGAGGACAACTCAAATTGAATATGCTCATCTCTTTTGGATCTTCAAATCCTACCAAAATAGAATGAACAACTTGATCTGACTTATCAATCTTAATGTGATTACCAATATAATATCTGCTTTTTAGATTATCCACAATCCAATTTTCGACAATTTTTAGATGCTCGTGACCTTTCTCAGGTAACTCTTGAAATACCAGACCTTTTGGTTTTTTGGTAAATTTTCTAGCGTCTAAAAAGTTTAATGGATTTGGTATATTGGTTTTTGGAAACATTATGCGTCGTAATGAGATGTAATACCAAAAGGTGCTTCTTTATTTTTATCATGATGTTCATGAAGAATCCATATTGTATCGCAATAATCAGGATCTCCCCAATCATCCCAAGGATAACCATCTGTAAATACTATTAATTTTTTAGGAACAATGTCATTGTCTTTCATATGTCTCCAATTTGCCATAAAGTCTGTTCCACCGCCACCTTTAGCATCATAGTCTTCTAAACTATTATCATTAGCAGTAAAATCTTGTTCATTATAAACTTTAGTATCAAAAGACCAAATTTTAATATTATAATCTTGATATTGATCCATAATGTTTTGAATTTCTCCTAAGAAATCTTTTAATTGTCTTTCTTCAATAGAACCTGATGTGTCTATTGCTACACAAATATCTATTGTTTTTTGATAGTCTGTTGCAGGTAAAATTATACCTGAATGCCAAGCCTTTCTAGAAGGTCTAGCAAAAGTATAGTCGTTTCTTATAACACTTTGTATTTGTTGTTGTAATACTTGTTTCCAATCCATTTTAGGATTAGTAAACTGTTTAATCATTCTTTTAACTTCTTCAGGTAAATTATCTGGGCCAGCCGCCTGTGCAGATTGCATTATGCCTTCTTTAATTTCATTTTTAATTTTTTCTTGTTCTTCTTTGCTTAAAACAGGTTGTTGACTTTTACCATTTTTATCTTTATCTTTTTTACCTGCTCCACTTTCAGGACCTTTTTCCCAATCAATGTGGTCGTCTAATAATTTTCCTAATTTGCTTATATCAATTTTTTTAGCATTTTTAAATAATTCATCATATACTTCTTCTGAAGACCAACCGTCGTATTTGTGATCTTGGAATATTTGAATGTCTTTAGGTTTTTCTCCTATACCATCTCTAACTAAAGTATTATTAACTAGATAGTCTGCCGCAATATTATAGAGCATTCTATTTCTGTTTTCGTTTCTTTGTAAATGATTAAAAACACAATGTAATATTTCGTGTCCTATTACAAATTCAATTTCTTTAGTGCTTAATTTGTGAAAAAATTCTGTATTATAATATAAATGTCTGCCATCAGTAGCCGCCGTAGGACACCACTCATCACACTCTTGGATTTTTAATCTAGTAGCCATATTACCAAAGAAAGGATGTCTTAATAGTAAACCAACTCTTGCTACAATAATTTTATCTAGAACTTCAGCTTTCATTTGTCTATACTCGTCGTCTGTACGTTTTACAACTGGTGGTTCTTTAATTTTTTTAATTTTAGTTTTTGTTTTTATTTTAGTTTTTAACTGCATAATTCCTTTTATGTTATAGGGTACCCGAAAGCACCCTATAACGAAAACACTAGTCGGCGCTTTGAGCGGCGGTTATGTACTTGCCGTATTTTTCATGGAACTCATCGAAAACTTTGATAGCGTCTGGATCAAACGGTAACTGATATTGTGTAAGAGCTAATTTAATACCCATTACAACTAATTCAGTATCAAAATTGTCCATCATAAATCTAAGAAATTTTCCAACTTTGTCGTTAAACTTCTTATCTTTTTTATCGCAAGCCTCTTTAAGTTCATAACATAAAGAAACCGTTAGGGAGTACATTGCACTGATTTCTTTACTTTTTAACTTCTCTACTTTACCATCTAAAATATCAGAAGGGTTAGGAAGTTGTGATGCCACCTTACGGTGAGCCATGAACTTAACTGCAAGTCCTTCGCCTACTGCACCGCTGACTAAATCAGTCACAGTGTTTTCATCTAAATCATCTGATAAGAGTTCACTTACAAATGACCAAGATCTCGGAGTAGCAAAAGACCTGCTTGAAGATTTAGGTTCAAAATCGTACAAGTCCTTTTTGCTAAAAGTCAAATAACCAATTACATCCTTATGGATTTTGTTATCTACTGCCCATTCAAACCAATCATCAAAAGCAGGTTTCATTTCTAAGTGAATGAATCTATTCGCTAATGGTGCCGGCATTCTATAAGTGATACCTTTATCTGCTTCTCTATTACCCGCCGCCACTATAACAACGTTTTCTGGTAATTCGTAAGTACCTACTTTTCTATTCAATATTAATTGGTAAGCCGCCGCTTGAACACTTGGTGCCGCGGAATTCATTTCGTCTAAAAATAGAATAATGTTTTTATATTTTTTAGACATCTTTTCATCTGGTAATTCTGATGGAGATGCCCATTCCATTGATTTTGAATTACTATTAAAGTATGGAATACCTTTAATATCTGTTGGTTCCCATAAACTTAATCTTATATCAATAACATGAGCATTGATAGTTTTTGCAATCTGACGAACAACGTCTGATTTACCAATACCCGGACCACCCCATAAGAAGATTGGTCTTTTGATTTTTAAGGCGTGTAATATACTTGCCTTTGCTTTATTTGGACTTAATTGTCTAGTAGCTAAACTACTATCTGTTGATGTGTCTTTGCCTTTACGTGCCATTATGTACTCCTTTTAATACAATTGGTTTATTATTAATAATAGCACCTTTTGGTAATTAAGTCAAATGAAAAGAAGCTTAAATGACCCGCATAAATCAATTGTTAATTACGATGTGAGTAACTAAATTACCCTTTTCGTAGGAATCTATGATAAATTTCACTGCATCAAACACTGCGTTGGGAGATAATATAGTGTTTTGTTCTTTACAAATTTCCCACATCATTGCAGTTTTCTCTACAACAGTAGGTTGTTCGAAAAACATATCTATATTTGTGTCAACAAAACCTGGAGAAATTAAACTAGCTTTACATTTTCCACCACTACCGTTTACTTCTTGTGTTATTTTCTTTAATCTCATTTTTTCAATGTAGTAATTTTCGTTTGCTAATTTATAATCAAACATTTCTAATTCGGTTACAATACTACCAATGGAAATTGCTAGTTTAGGATGGTCTTTACTATACTTGCAAAATTGATATAAGAGTGCGTGTTGTTTATTAAAGAGATAAGCATTGTTAATTAAAACATCAAAACTAAGACATTTGTCTACAACTCTTTGAGTATCCTCAATACCGTTTCCTTCGTCTTTGTCTAGACCGATAACTTCATAATAAGGAGAAAATTTATCATATAAACATTTTCCTATTCCTGATAAATGTCCTGTAATTGCTATTCTGCGTATTCTCATCTGTATATGTTAATTTATTGAGAAGTTTTGGTTTATTCTTCGTTATTGAATTCTTGTCTAGTCATAGCTTTACTAATACCATATTTTCTTATATCTCCAGAAAATAACATTAATTCCATAGCTTTCTTTTCATTAGTAACAATTATACCATCGTCAGCCAAAAAATATGGACAAGTAATAAATCTATCTAAAAAAATTATGGTTTGAGTAGTAACACTAAAGTCTACTGGGAAAGGAACTTCATACGTTTTTAAATCAAGTTTTTTTGTAATAAAATCTAAACCTTTATCAGTTAATCTTAATCCACCTACATCTTTTGATCTACTATTTTTCCACCACATAGGCAAATACTCTTTTAAAGTATTTGGATTAATACTAATATCTGCGTTTTTTAGGAAAATTTTTGTGTAGGTTTCTTTCCAGTTCATTGTTCGTTGACAGTTTCACCAGCAGTAAGTTTAACTACTGTGAATTCTTCAACGTTGAAAAGAGTATTCAATTTTTTCGCCAAGTTAAAGGCGTGACCAGGATTAGAAAAACTAACTTTTTTGTATTTTGGTCCTGGATAGTTGTTAAGCATATTTGCTGATTTAAGGTTAAAAGGTTTGTTCTTATGAAACACAGCCCAGATGGCTTCCGCTTCAAGAATCTGCTCTGTTTTATAGCTTTTCTTGTCCACGTGTTCCAGTATAATAGTAGGCTTCGGTCTACTCATAATTTTTCAAGGTACCCTCTTTATAGTTACACCCCATACTATATTTATCGTGAATTTCACGATTTTGTGTTACAAAAGTATTATGTTAATGATTTCGAAACGCGGTTATAGATACCTATACTAGAGGCTACCACCATCAGCTTTTACACTGATAGTTTCTTCGGCTTTCGATTGTTTAGTTATGAGAGATTCGTAGTCTCCGGCAAGTCTTGCCAGTACAGTTGCTAAAGAATATGTTAAACTTTTGGCAGTTGCAATGTCAATTTTTACTTCTTTTTGTTGACCAATGTCCGCGGCTTTTACTCTTTGTATAAATTGTTGTATTGGTGCTGTATTAATAGGTTCATCTGTTCGCATTTGCTAACTCCTGTTTCATTTCAAGTGTTGTTTTAAAAGGTCCTTTATTAGGATATCTTTCTAAAGTAATTAGTTTCGGGCAAAAACTTCGTACCCATCCTTTTTCAAATTTAATAATATAATATCCAGCACTATATAAGGATTTAGATTTTTTACTTTTTGTAAACAATGGTAATTTCTTTTTAACATCATACACCATATTGCAAGGTTTAAACTTACAAGGAAAACTGTACACTAGGTGCTCTGTGGGTTCAATGTGTGGGCTTGAAATAGTAGTATTGCCCCACATCCATTCACCATCAAAATTGTTTCTTAATTGTGTTTCATTATCGAATATTTTGGTTCCTTCATCACAAGTATATAGGTATTTCCTATCTTCTTGTCTACATAATGTACCTACCTTGTGTCCTTGTTTTTCAACTATCCAGAACCTGCTTTCTAGTATAGGTTTTGCAAAGAATTTTTCTGTCATGCTACCTCTTTCTGTTTATATTTTGCGTTTAAGGGCTCTGCGTAGCTTTGTGGGTACTCTGCGATACGTTGCATATCCCATTTAGCACAGAATTTAATAAGTTTTAATCCTACTTGTTCTATTGCTTTTGTTTTAACTGATGCTATAGTTTCTTTTATTACAGCCTTAATTTTGGGTGGTTGGGCATTTAAATCACATAGTATTACGTTTCTATTGTAATCATCTACAACTCTATGTTCTTCTCCGTCTTGATCTATCCATCTTTGTAGCATTAAATTATTCCAATTATATCCTTTAGTTTCTCGATCTTCAAATGCATCAAGTAAACCTACTTTCTTTTTAGTTCCTTTAGCTCTAACACCTGGGTATGCTGAGAATACATTATCAGTAGGATCTCCTCTTACACATTTTTCAAATAACATTAATTTAGGGTTAGGTGCTTTTTTAGGAAACCCTGTTTTCTTATCTATTACAGGTTTCTTTTTATTATCAAAATATCCTTCGTGTGTAATAGTAACTTCTTGTATTCCATTGTATTGTTTTACATTAGGTTTTATCAATTGTGCAAAGTCACCGTCAGTAGATATTATAATATGATTATCATCTGGATGTGCATTTACCCAACCTGCAATTAAATCATCTGCTTCTAATTGGTCGTGTTGTACTATTGTGCAATTTGTTTTTGTGTCTATAAAGTTTTTAAAGTGTGTAAATGTTTCCCAAAAAACTTCTTCCTCTTCTTTTTCTGAAACAGTTAACGCCTCTCGAGCAGTTTTTCTATTCATTTTATATCTAGGATAAACATCTCTTCTCCAAGATTTTCCTTCTAAACAAAATACAACGTGGTCTCCTTTAAATTCTTGCCATACTCTTCTAATACTATTAAGAGTAATATGTAAAGCCATTCCTATTTTTTCATTTAGAGCTCCTTTAATAACGTGTCTAGCTCTAAAAAAAGTATTTGCAGTATCTACTAAAATGTAATTCATGCGTTAAATTCTATTCCGTTAGAACGGTCACCTTCATAAAAATTTGTGTCAAATAAATCAAAAGCCATACTAACTCTTGTTTTATCTTCTTTATGTTCTTCTGCTTGGTGGTATATATAACTTGGAAATAATGTTAAGTCACCAGGAGTATTTTCAATTTTATAAACATTATATGGATCAACAGGATTATGATACATTGTTTTTGTATCATATTTTTCAAAATGTAAATTGCCACTTAAATAAGAAAAATGTTTTGCTCCGTGATTGTGTATAGAAATACTTTGTCCTTTTCTTAATACATTTGCCCAACAAAACATTATACATTTTCTTGGCTGTGATTTATGTTCGTGCATAAAATTTTTATAACTATCTTGTAACCAATGAAATAAATTTTGGAATGCTTGAACGTCTTGCGTAAGTTTAAATAAATTAAAATCTTTATATTGAGCAGTTAAACTATCTTGTCCTAAACCTGTGCCACCGTCATCTTCGGATTTATATTTGTGTTCTTCTATAATTTTCTTTTCATTATCTAAAATCCATTTACGCATAATATCTAATTTTTCTATATCTGGATAAGTGTCAAACCATAAAGGTATTTTCCAAGTTGGTGCAAACTCGGTTAACGGGTGCATACTTTTGTGAATTTCTAACATTAACTAATCTCTGATTTATCATCATCCATTCTGTTGATATTAATATATCCCATTCCAGTATCTGGATTTTGTCCTTGATCTTTTAAAATGTTTCTTGCAATATCTTTAAACCAAGCATCAACAATTTGTTCAGATTTTTCTCCTTTATAACCTGAATCTATTAATTGTTCAATAAATTCATTATTCCAATCTAATTCAAAAAAACCATTTTTAATATTATCTTTATTAACTTGAGTATCTAATACTGCTACCCATGGTTTTCCTTGTTTAGTTGCTTTTGCTTTTTCTTCCATTAATGCTTTTCTTCTTGGATCTTTTTCAGTATAATCTGACGCAACATCTTTTGCTTTATTTGTTTTAAATATATCTTTCATTTTTTTCATTATATCCATATGTTATTTTCCTCCTTCCTTTTTAAGTTCCCCATTGGTTTCCGAAAATATCGACGTGCAATCTTGGACTATATCTCCATCCTTTTTGCATTGCGAGTTCGGTAACATTTTTTGCGTTTTGTTGATATTCTTCATAACAACCTCCCACGGCCATACAATAGACCGGAGCATCGATCCCTGCTTTTTTATAAATTCCCACAGCTTTTGAAACTTCGTCAACATCGATGCTGTCACAAACGACAAATTTGAAATACAAATGACTATTGGGTACATCATAATATCCTTTAGCAACATCGGGTTTAATAGCATCGTCCCAACTTTCACCCGAAACGGTAAGTTTGGGAGAGCACGAAAACGTAATATGAATTTTAGTTTGAGTGTTTGCCCACTCCAATAACCTTTCTCTGATAGGTTGAGTAGTGTTTGTTTCAAATGTAACATTTTTTAAATCTTGCATTTTAGGGTGTTCAAATAAATCAACATAATGTCTTTGAAAACCTAAAAATGGTTCTCCTCCTGTTATAACAAGATGTACATCTTGTCCGTTATTGCAAGTCCACTTGCCTTCTGGCGTTAAAGATAACAACTTATCAACTAAATCATCAATAGTATAATCTGTTGTGAACTTACTAAATCTTGCGTCCCATGATGCATAACTATCACAACCTTTATGTACCAAAGGCAAATCTTTTAATTCTTTATATCTGTCATCGTCAGCATCTACTTTTAAATAATCGTCTGCAAGTTCGCCTCTTGGCATACCAAATCCACGACATTTAAAATTACATCCAAACAATCGTAAAAATATACTAGGTACACCTACAAATCTTCCTTCGCCTTGTACACTATAAAAAGCTTCAGTAACTCTTAATTTGTCTGCATCCATTGTTCACCTAAATGTTATGTCCTTTCATACTAAAGCAAATATCATAAAATTCTTTTTTAAGTGGTGCATGAGTATCAAAAGCGCCTAACATAATTGCAGTAGTCATATCATTGTCAGATTCTTTTACACCACGTTGTGTTAAACAATGGTGTTTTGCTTTAACTACTACTGCTACATTAGGTGTTTTAGCATATTTTCTTAATGCTTCAGAAATTTGTGTAGTCATTTCTTCTTGTATCTGTGGTCTTTCTGCAATATGGTGTACGATCCTATTAAATTTGCTTAAACCTATAACTTCATCTTCAGGTAATACTCCTACCCAACAATTTCCTACAATGTTTTGAAAATGATGAGCACAGGTTGATCTAACACTAATTGGACCACTAGTGTATAAACTTTTATATCCTGTATTCGGAAATGATGTTATTTTAGGTAATGGATTATATCTACCCGAATATATTTCATTAATATACATTTTTGCAACACGTTTTGCAGTTTCTTTTGTGTTGTGATCATTTTCAGTATCAATTACTAATGCTTCTAAGACTTCTTCAAATGCTTCTTCTATTTCTGTTTCTAATTCTTGTAATTCACCCTTCTCCAAATACTTGGCGATATTGTCGTTTGCATAAAAACGTACCTTTTTGTCTATTAATCTTTGTTTGATCTTTTCAGATGTTCTCATATTGTTACATTAACAGATTTGTCCAATTTTGTCAATAATTCTTTGATAGACAATCCGATTTCCTTCCTCCGTATAATGGTTAACTATTCCTCTATGTTTTATCCAAGTTTGGCAAAAGTCTATTTTATTTTTTTCGGTAGCAAACTCGGTACTAATACTAAAATGATCCAAATGTAAAGACGTTATTGGTAATGATCTCGTTATTTCATTTCGTACTAATTCGTAAATATCTTTTTGGTAATCGTCGTCATAAAAATGCTTAAACCAATTTTGGGCAGTTTTAAGTCTAGAATTGAATATTGATGTTTTATCCATAATGTCATTATAAATTAAATCACAATTTTTATGTAATCCTTTTTTATGTACTGGGTGTTTAGATGTATGAATTCTACTAGGACTAGTATGTGAAACAATTACTAATCCATATGTTTGAATCCAAAAAGCATCTAAAGTAGCTTTTTGTCTTAATTGTCTTAATATTTTATATTCACCCACGCCTGCTTCTGCTAAATTATCAACTTGAAATTGTTTACCTAGTAATGTTGGCCACCCATCATATTTAGGTTTATGCCAAGGACAGGCAAAACTATTTCCTATTATTAAAATTTTTTTATCCATGGAATATAATTCTCCGCTATTGCTTTATGGTATTCAGTGTCATAATGTTCTTCGTCATCTAAAAAATGTTTATTTGGATCTATATCATTGCTTTTCATATAATCTTCTATACTTTGTGAAGCAATTGTTGTAGCTTTTAAATCTCCATAATAATTAAAATCAACTGGATGTTTGGATCTTGATCTCATTACAGATAGATATAATTTTGCATTATTATCTGCACAAATATTATCCATTGTATAAATGTCTTTATAAAAATTTCTATGTTCTATATGTGTGTTTAAATCATAAAATAATTTGCATTCCATAAACGTTTGCTTTCTTAAATCGGGTTTTACTAATCCTTGTTCAGGAGAAAATTCAAAACCTACAAATTTATCATAGTCATCTTTAATTGGTTTATTAAATAATTGTATAGAATCTTCAACTATAATACCATCTGAATATATTTTCACTAATGGTTTTTCTTTTGCTAGTGTTGTAAAATGATCTACCTTTATAGTTTTTTCTAATAATGTTTTATTAAATGCAATTACAAATCTATTAAATGCCGCCAAAAGTATGTGTACTTCATCTATGTCATTATGTTTTTCAAACATACTTTTAAGCCAATCAGGATATACCATATTGGCAGTACCCGCCACGCAATATATAATTACTTCTTTATCATTTAATGTAGCATACTGTTCAGCAAAACTATTATCATTATAAAGAGAATAACTTCCCGGACCTGTTTTACCTGGGATTGTTTGATAACCAGCTAAATGACTGTCTCCCATAAACAATGTTTTAGACATTTTTTGTATAATCTCCTTTTCCAGGTATAACGTTTCTTATTCCTCCTATAGGATTTTTGGAGTCACCTTTTTTACGAGGTATTAAATGTATGTGAGGATACATTATAGATTGTCCAGCAGATTCTCCCACATTAATTCCAATATTATAACCATCAATAACTCCTTTAGCAACATTGTCATTAGCAATTTTTAATGCTAAATCGAAACATTTTATTATATTGTTTTGTGTTGCTTCTTTAGGTACAATTAAAGAATGACCTTCTGTTACTGGGTAACCGTCATTGTACCATACTATATCTTTAAATTCATGAACTACATCTTTCCAAGGTGCTCTATCTTCTGCTTGAGCTTTGTCTAATGTGTCTGGTTTAATCATTATTGCCACTCTTCCCAAGGAAATACAATCCATACTGGATTTTTTTCTTTATTAATTGTATATCCTTTAAAATGTAAACCTTGAAATTTGCTTGGTTCATTATGTATAACACTTGCAAATTTTAAATTATCAGGAGTACCAAAATTATCTTTAATATAGTTTAATGTTTCTCCTGTATCATTAATATCGTCTACAATTAATATTCTTTTTTGAAAAGCATGAGCTTTTTCTAAAACTGCTAAACTAGGTTTACTTTTATGATCTCTAAGTCTAATATCTAATGCCTCGTGTGGTATTTCTAAAGCATGACTAAGATAAATGCCTGGCACACAACCACCTCTATTAATTCCTAAAACAATATGAGGTTTCCAATTAATACCTGACATTTCAGACAAAATCATATTAAGACTATGTCTCATTTGTATCATAGTAAAATAACTTTTTTTAGTTTCTATAGTTTTAAACATCATCTTCTTTTTGTCTCGCCGCCCAATCATCATATACTATTCTATAAACATTTTTGAATTTTTCATATGCAATTTTTAATGAAGGGTATATTACAGTCATTTCTTCTACTTGAGAAAGACTGGGCATAGATTTTTCAAAAGGTTTGGGTTCTGAAAAATCATAATCAAAACTGTATTGTCCTGATACTGCATCTTTTTCAAATTCATCTTGTAAAGGGCCTCCTGGTCCATATAAACCTGGAGAATCTTGTTCTGAACCTGTAGATGCAGATCCTACTCCTCCAAAAGAATAATTTATAGCTGGAGAATTAGACGAATCTATTCCTCCACCATTGTCATCAAAATTAACTGCTATAGTTCCTGTATCTCTAGGAACTCCGCTATCACTTGGCATCCAAGATGAACTAGGATAAACGGGCCATTCTCCATATGGTCCTTCCCCTTTAGACCATTGGGCTTTACCAGATAAGTCTGGTGTTTTAGTTTGTTTTTTTGTTTTCTTTGTCATAAAGAATACTCCTTAATAAAGTTTTTCTATTTTGTCACAGATTGCTAGTTTTTTAGCCTCTTCAGCCGATAACCAAACGTCCTGTGGCGGTAATAATACTTCTTTAATTTTTTTCTCAGACATTCCAATACATTTTTTGTAATGTTCTACCATTCTTTTAGTTGATAGCTCAAATTCTTTAACACGAGCATATAGTTCGTGTTCTTTGCCATCACTTCCCCAACTGTATTGATGAGATAATATTGAAGTATTAGGTGTAAGTATCCTTTCTCCTTTCTTTCCTGCAATAAAAATTAAAAATCCGGAAGAGGCAATTAATCCTAATCCTACAGTTTTAATAGGTATTGTACTAGCTTTAATTGTATCTATTAATGCAAATGCGGCATGAACATCACCGCCTGGTGAATTAATAATTAAAGTTAGTTTAGGCAATCTAGTAGAAGCAAGATTGCAATTCATAATCCATTGAATACAAGCTCTACAAGAATCTGTATTAATTTCGTCCATTAACAAATAAAGACCATTTGCTAATAAATTATTCTTTTGATCTGGTGTTCCTTTATCTTTAGCCATATTTTATTACCTCGTATAATTCTTTACCAGAGAAAAATTGATTTTTTAATATTTCTCTTTGTTTCCATATTAATGGAATATATTTTGTATAATTTTCCATATAGTCGTGTATTTTGTCTATTACTTCTTGTTTGTGTTTACGATAATGTTCCATATCAATTGTCCATTCGCTAGGGTAAGCAAATTCTTCAATTGCCATTTCTTTATAACTTAATCTATTTGGCACCATTGGTATAACATCTAATAGTGCACCTTCATACCAACTTATACCTAATGTTTCTTGTAAGTTAGCACTAAAGATTAATTTAGATTCTCCTAGTAAATTATGATATTCCACTTTACTCAATGTTTTTTCCTGACATACTATAAAATCATATTCGCTTCCAATAGAATCTTTAAGGTCTTGAAATATGTCTAGTTGCTTTTCAGGTGCAAGTCTATGTGGAAATAATATTTGTTTTTTCTTTGGCATATTTTTATATTGAGCAAGATTACGTTCCATATATTCCATAGGCCATCCTACTCTTTTTATTTTCTTGTGTACTTGAGCATCCATTTTTTTACTAACTATTTTAATAAATGTATCACTAAACATATCTGTATGAAATTGTGTTGCAAAAAAATTATGATCAAAAGTTTCATACATACTTTCTTCTGCTTTTCTTACCCAAGGTTTATCTCCAATTAGTCTTCCTAAAAAGTCTTGTGGATCATAAGAACCGGCGTGCCACATACCTCCTATTTTAATTTTAATACCTAATAATTCTGCCATATATCTTAATTGTAAGACTGTAGGATTCCAAGCGTCAGTATATAAGAAATAATCTCCATTTTTAATTTTACCTTCGCAAAACATTTCTCCAATTTTAGCCAATTGATTACTCTTATAAACATTGGTCCCACCAAAGTTTAGAAAAGCACCAGGCGTAGTTTTTTGTGGAGTATCGCCACCACTTATAGTAACTACTTCATTATTAGTATGTCTTTTTAGTTGTTCTGGGAGATGTTTTTTCCACTCCTTTGTGTATCGAGTGTCAACAGCCTCCAAATCAACAATGTAAATTGTCATTCTTATTCCTTTTCATATACTGCGTGTGATCCATTTTCACCATCTTCAGAAACATCTATTTCAATATTTCTACCAGGATATCTTTTTTTAATTTGTGCATATAAATCATCTGACATCATTTCACAACTTTTAAAGTCGTTTTGTAATGTACCTTGACTATATAAACTCAAAATCCATCTTTGGAATTGGATGAATTCGATATCTCTGTCATCGTGAAAAACTTCGATCGCCACTTTAAAATGAAATGTATGTCTATGTGGATGTCCCAAAAATGACACATCATATTCATCTCCAGTTGCTAATTTAGGGTCAGTTAGAGCCGCAGGATACTTATGTATTCCTTCTTTTCTAAATGTTACCCAAATCATTTTTTTCATTGCGTTCCTTTTCTTTTTTAAGAGTTGTCCATTATAACAGCTTTATTTTTCATTGTCAATGTCCAAAACGGTATCGTCTTTATATTCTGACCATTCTGTATATTGCATATAACCTTTTAAAGTGTTGAGGTCTTTGGACCATACTCCTTTGTTTGTTAAACCCCACGTAGTATCATCTATTTTTAAAACTGCATTTTTATTCAGTTTTTCAATATTTGGAATTTTAGCACTTATCATTGGAATAAATTTTTCAAAGGCCATTAATCCCGATTCTATTACGTCATTGGAATAACTGATATCAAAATCTAATGTAACCCAATAATCTTTTTCTAATAATATTGTCATCATTACATACCAGTCTTTCCAATCTGTTTCATTGCTAGGATTAAAACTTTGACTTGTACCAAAGTAAATGTGTTTTATATCCTTTTTATTAGCTAATTCTTCTATTTCTTTTGCTGGTCTAACGCCAACTACAAATAAAGTACGTTGTCCAGTCATAGGTGTTGCTTCTATTTCTTCACCTGTAAAATATATTGATTCTTTTCTTTTACTCGTGTCTAACATTTTTTTACCACTTAATATATCCTCTAGTATATCCTTTTGGTCTATTAAGACCTTCGTTAAATGCATCTTTCCATTCAGTATTTCTATCATAACCTTTTGTCCAAAAAGAAGATACATCAATTTTACCTGAATGTACTAATTCTACTGCTTTACGCATACACTCTATAAATCCACTATCTCTTGGACTAGGAAATTTTAAAGTCATTGAATTCCATAACATTGTAGAAAATGTTGTTGTAACTTTATTTGGTTTTTCAGCACCCATTATTAGTAATGCTTCTGGATTAAATATTTCTTTTTCAAATGATTCATTTCTATTATTAAGATCAATTACTACATCATATTTTCCGTCAATTGTATCTGTAAGTTTGTTACCCCATAATTCTTTATTACTATGACCATATACAGTAATATTAAAATGAATATTTTTTTCTAGCATAAGAGTTAAAAGATAATGATATACAACCTGTGCTAAAAATCCACTTCCCATAATTAATAAGTTTGCTCCTTGTTTTCTGCCTCTTCTTTCAATTGGCATCTTACTAGAATTGATTATGTTTATACCACAAGCAACAGGTTCTATAATATATTTAGGATCACATTCAGGCACTTTAACATAAGTTCCTATGTCACAATTATAAAAGTCTGCGTATGCAGGTTCACCTCTAGTTGCTACAAAGTCTCCTATATCTACATCATATACATTTTTTCCTTTTTCTGTTACTTGTCCTAATCCTTCATGACCTTGCATAGTTAAAGGTAATGGTCCAAAGTTTCCTTGCATCATATCAATATCGCTTCTACATACTCCTGTATATTTTGCTTTAACTCTAATTTGTTCACTAGATATATCAGGAATATCTATAGTTCCTTCGTTAAATGAACCTTTACCTTCAGTGTATAATAGTTTCGTCATCATTTGTTATTATTTCGTGTATCCATAAATCGTATTCTAATTGTTTTTGCCAAAATGCATTGTCATCTTTATGAGTTATACAATCTGCAATCATTCGTTCATATGCACTTTCAGGACAAATACCTATTTGAAATGGATGTTGTTCGTCTTCTTGTTTAGTTTCTCCTGTTTTGTTAAAATGTACTGCAATATCATCTTCTTGTTCATCATCTTTTCTTCCTGATGCAGAAAAACCTTTACCTGCTTTCCAATCTGCTGTAAGTCTATATGTTTTTTCATTATTGTTAAATTCTAATTCTACTAAATCGTCTACATCATATACTCCATTAGGATTCATAGTTCCATAATTTCCTGCTCTATTATCACCTGTTGTTTCATATGTTTCTTCTATTAACTCTTTTAAAGTATTTTTTTGTTCTTTGTGAAATTTTGTAAGTTTGAAATCTTTATAAGTATTAGGATTTATTGCAATAAAAATACTCAATAAGTGTGGTAATAAATCTCGAGATACTCCACCATACGCAAGAGCTTTGTTTGTAAACCAACCACCAGGATTAGGTATAAAGTTTATATTACGCCAGTTTATATCAATTATATCATTATCGCTTACTTTTGTTTTAATACCATCTAACCATATTTTAGTTCTCCACATATTATTTTTTGTCATAATAAATTTTGTATTTTTATTAGAACTTACTAAAATTTGCCATTGTTGAGCATTTTGTACACCAGGTTTTTCAATAAAAACCATTTTACTATGCGGTGCAACTTTTTGTGCAATAGTATAATGTGTATTATTAGGTGTACAAATATGAACAGTATCATATTCTGGATGAGTTGCTAATGCTGTTGTTAATTCTAAAAACATAGGATTATGTTTTGAATTGATATCCACAGTAATTACTTGGTGTCCCATTTTTTCTAGAACACGTTTATATAATTGACCAAATCCTAATCCTATTATTAAACTTTTCATATTAATTAAATTTTTTTGTAAAGTTTTCTATTTCTGTTTTTATTGCAAGTTTAATTTTTTTAAACTTTTTTATTAATGCTTTTCCTTCCCAACTTCTATCTTCATCCCTTTCGTTTTCCATTTCTTCGACTTTTCTGTGATAATAATCAAACTCGTACTTTAGCTTCTTAAGTTTTTTATTCTTATTCGCCATTATACCTCCTCAAATAAATTAGCAAATTGTGTACTCGCGTTCACCGTTTTCTTGCCAGTCGCCCCCCTTGTTCCTATTACTGTCATAAAATATCTTTGAAACTCTTCTATAACTGCGTTTGCTTCGTCTCTACTGCTAGTTGCAAATATTGCCTCTATAATATCTCTAAAAGAAATTTTATCAAATTGTTCTTGTAATAACATACTTGGATATATTCCTTTATCATATGCTTCATTGGCTTCTTGTACTGCTGTAATGTGCATCCAAACATTGTGAGCCATTTGTAAAGTATAACTAAATGAATCCCAACTAGTTTTAGGATCATTTTTCATTTTGTTTAATTCTCCAGGAGAATAACAACATACATCATCAAGCATTAATCTTTTGCTAACTGGACTATCTCTAAAATTAGTAAATATTTTTTCTTGTAATACACCTTCTTTAAATGTTCTAGGATCTGGTTTATATTTTTTATCATCTGCACTTGCCTGCATTCTGTATACCCATTTTTTTCTATCTTTTATTTCGATATCAATATAAATTTGACCATTGGCACAAGCTAAAAACGGAGAAGCACAATCAAACGTAATCATAAAATTAGGATTGTGATATTTTCTTATAGCTCTTTGTATATCTGTTAATAATACTGCCCATTCTAATTTAGATGTTCCTAAGAAGTGTACTACATCATGAACACCTTTTTCTAATAATCCATCAAACCGTAATGCTACAAGTCTTTTTAATGCAAGATGTATATCACACATATTTTGACCACCAAATGACCATCCATTAAAATGTGTACTAGGATATTTTTTAGGATCACAATATTCTTTCATTTGTGCATACCAATCATCTGCTTGTTGGAAATTTTCACCTTGTAATACATTTAAAAACTTACAATCACCATTTCTATTTTTCATAAAATAATCATTGTTTATTTTTGTACCATTTACAGCTTCTTGATAGCTATTAATATTACTAGCTTTAGCACCTTCGGGTGATCTTGAAACCCAAGCTGGAATATCTAATATCATTCCATAATCCATATTAGCATCTAGCCACGTTAATACTTGTTCACGTTTCTTTTTAGCTTTAGGACAATTAGGATCTTTCCAATCACCTTCCCACACACCTTTACCTATTTGGAAACCGCCAGAGTCTCCTAATAACCAATTATTAGCTCTATTTCTATTTCTAATAATATCATCTCTAACACTAAACTTTTTCATATTCAAATCGGCGTGACCTGCGGAATATAAATTCCACTTATAGTTAAAATACGTATTCTTTGGTTCTAAATAATTTAAACCTTGAATTCCGTGTTCAAACTTTTTAGGAACTCTTTCAGGAAGTACATAATCATCTTCGTGTTTTGCCTTTCCTATATCTCTCGCGAAGAAACTACTCATCGCTGGCAAGAATACTGCCCAATCCTTCTGAACTTTTGTTAAGTCTGTGTTCAAGTATTACTCCTTATTTTGTTTGAGCTGGTAAAATGTAATTGTATTCACCAACACCACTATCTACAGTTATTTGCATTGCTCCTTGATCAGAAATTTTCATACTCATTCTGCCATCAAGACTTAATATACTAATAACTTGTTGAATAGGCCAACTCCACGCTTTTTTCAATTCTCCAGCATCGTGTTGGAATATAAAATTACCTGCGTGTGAATTTGCATCACCAAAGTAAAATACTAAATTTTTATCTTCAGTTTTTACTGTGAATACAGTTTCTTCTACGTGTGCCGCCGCTTGTAATTTTAATCTTTGTATAGACGCTACACTTGGTTCAAACTCTATATCCCAAGATGTACCTTTAAATTTAACAGATTTTAATTTCTCGTTAATAATTTCAGTACTCATAAATCTATAATCATTTTGAAAATCACCTTTTTCGTTTTCAAAGTGAATGTTAGTTGGAACCTTTTTTCCATTTCTGACAGCTGATACAACATTAAGTTTTGCATTTTTATCATACTCTGGGCATTTTAAATGAAGTGCTAATTTATCTAAATTAGGCATACCAAATACACCATCGAATTCATTTACTTTTTCGTTAGTGTTCGCACTTAATATAACTGAACGATCTTCAGCCATACTTTCTATTTTTGTTTGCTCTTCATTTGTAATTTTTACTAAACTTAAAAATCCCAAGGAATGCGTATGAGCAACAATGTCTTGTAAGATACTTTTCATATATTTCTCCGTTTCTTTATTATATTTAGGTTTTTATTCGAAGTCAAGTTAAAATGTTTCATTATCTTTGAACTCCAAAATATCTATATGCCTTTTGAATGCCTCTAGCTTGATATTTGCAATCTGCCAAAGCATTGTGAACATCCGTTCTAGGTCCTTTCCTCATATCTTTTGGCAACATATTTTGTACTGTTCTAGAGTCTCTAATTTGCCAATAGTTCCAAGGCACAGGTTTTCCTAGTTGTGCATATAAATTTTGTAATATTGCATAGTCAAATAATGGACCTTGGCACCAAAGTTCATCTAATCCTACACACCATTTATTAAGAGTTTTTGTAAACTCTTCTAAATTAATTCTTCCTTCTTCTGTAAATGCTTCTTCTTTAACTTCTTTATCTTGTTGTGCCCACCATTCTAATGTTTGATCATTTACAGTTCTTCCTAATTTTGTTTGTTCATCTACATCTACTTTTAGATATAAATCAGTATGAGGTGTTTGAGTATTATAAGGATTAAACTTAACTCCACCTACTGTAAGAATCGTAGCATCAGGTGTAGTGTTTAACGTTTCCAAATCTATCATTCCGTGTGTAGCCATATTATTCAAATTCAAACATAGAACTAAATGTATTATCTTGTAGTGTAGATTGAATATCCCAATTCAGTTCTCCTAATAAGTTTCCTAATTTATTGTCAATTAAAGTTGATTCCATTGCATCACCATCAAAAGGTAATTCTTTAAACCATTTTGGAATACGTAGTTGGTCAGTTGGATATGCAACAGATGTATATTCTAAAGGATTCTTTTTGAGTTTACATACAATAACTTTCATACCATCTACTATTTCCATGGAATGTTTATCTCCATGCATTCTTTTAAGGTTGTTCCAGTTCATACTTGCTCTAACGTGACCTGGCATATTAGCTTTTCCTTGTCTATTTTCTTTTCTTACATATTCTACAAGATTGTTAACTCTTTTAGGAGATCCTTTTTCCCAACCTGGACGTTGTTTAAAACTAATTCTAAATTCAGTAATTCTTTCTAAAACTTCTTTTTCTGTTTTTTTAGTTAATACCATTAATAATAATTCACTTAAAAAGTCTTGAACAAACACAGGAGTATCTGATCTTTTTAAATCTAATCCCATTGCTTTTACTTTGCCTGGATTGTCATGATCTAATCTAGTGCCTTCTACTTCATAATTTAATACTGCATATCTTTTTTTAGTAATAAAAAGTCCTGTTTCTGCAACAGATTCTTTACCTGCTTCAATAACGTCCCCTCTATTTTTAGGACAATGAAATGCTTCTAACATAAAGTCTTTAAAACTAGTATTGACTTCTTCTGCAACTTTATCATATAATTTTATAACACTTTCTTTATTCCAAGGTATTTTACCTGTTTCTATTTCTTTTTTTAATATAGGATGTGCAGAAAAATAAGCTGAATCAGTATCTCCATATATTATTGCTTTTCCTAAATGGTCATATGCTCCTGTTGTTACTTCATTAATTTTAGCCGCCATATGTTTAGTAATTTGTCTACCTGATAATGTTGTAGATTGTCCTATTCTTTTATCAAAAAATCTACAACCTGGATTTAGTATTGCACCATATAAACTATTCAAGTTAATTTTTTTCACTAATTGTCTTCTATCCCAAAATACTGTTTCTGCTTCGTTATTAGCATCTACGGCTTTTTGTTTCATTTCTTGTAAATGTTGTCTTTCAGCATACCATTTTTTTAATAGACCTGGTATAACGCCTGTAAAATCACTAGTAAAAATTGTACCATTGGCACTTAACATTAAAGAAGCATTACTATCAAATATCAATTTATAAATTTGTGCTCCACTCATTGTTTCGCTTTTGCCGTCTTCCCAGTCTACAGTAATATTAAAATCTTTTCGTTGAGACATCACTGCTTCATATTCTAAAGATCCAAACTGACCTTCCCATGCTGATGCGAATGATTTTTTTTGTAATGACATTTGTTCGTCTATAAAAGCATCAGTAGATTCAGGTTTTAATTGACCGACAATACATTCAGGAGCCATATTCAATGCTCTAATAACAGATGGATATAGTGATTTAATATCCATTGCACCTATCCAATTATGTAATCCTTTTTTAGGAAATGCCACATAAGCACCTGCCGCCGATTCAGTAGAGTGAGGTTCACGTTTAATTCTATTAGGTACTTGTACTCCTCTTTTGTGTGCTTCGTTAATAATAGCTTGTTCTGTTACTGCAACTGCTCCTAGTGTTGTTTGTAGTAATACAGTATTTTGATGTGCTAATTCATTTGTTAAAGATATTAATCTAAGTTTTTTATCTAACTTATTAAGTAAAGAAACGTCTTGTCTATTATACTCAATAAATTTTGCAAAGTCTTCATTATACAATTGATCTAAAGATCCTTCATATACAGTTTTCTTTTCACCTATTTCCCATTCACCTATTGCATCTAATCTATATGAATGTCGTTCTTCATATGTGTATTTTCTATAAAGTTCTAAACTATCTAAATGTACTCGGCCGATTAAATCATATGTTTCTTGTGTTCTTCCAAATCTATCAAATTCTCTTTTCTTAGGTAATTGTTTCCATAAACAAAAACGTCTAGTGTCGTCTTTGCTCATTATTTTAGATATTCTATTAATTAAATATGGAAGATCATACCCTTCACTATTCCAACCACTTAATACATCTACATCTTCTATAATATCTAAAAATGCAGTTAGTAATTGAGATTCATGTTCGTAAATTGTTACATTTTCAAAATCCTTAACAGATTCTTTTGCTCTTTCTATTGACATATTTTTAGGTTTTAGAGCAAAGGTAACAAGACTATCTAGCCAATTTAAATGTACACTAATTGCAGTTACTGGCATAAAAGGATCACTAGGTAAAGCAAAACCTTTTTCAGGATCAAAGTCTGCTTCTATATCAAAGAATGCAATTTTTAATTTTGGTGCATCAGCATTAATATAATTTTCACTTAAACATTGAAAAATAGGATTAATGTCTGATTCGTATAAATTTTTGTTTCTATTGATTGCAAGTTCTTTATGGAAATCTTTTGTGTTTTTACATACGATTCTAGATAACGTCTTACCGTCGACGCTTTTATGTTTACCTCTAGAGTCTTCGTAATAAAATGTATATTTGACTGGATATTCTCTGAAAATTCTTTTTCCGTTATCTCGTTCTACCACTCTTATGATATCTTGACTTCTATCGAAATAACCATTTATGTAACTCATTTATTCTCCTAATGTCACTTTTGGCTGACATATTACCAATCGTTGTTTTTGGCCAACTATACCTTTCTATACTATAACAAGTTTATTGAGCTTTGTCAAGAATTCGATTCATCGCTTCAATAATTTCTTTTATAGTCCAAGTGCCTTTTATTTTCTTTTCTAGTTCTTCTGCCTCAGTTAAATCGTGTCCGCATTTTGGACACTTATTTAAATTGTTCATTTTAATTGAACTGTACCGCCTGCTTCTTCTAATGCCTTTTTAACTGCTTCTGCATCTTCTTTGTCAATATCTTCTTTAACAGGTTTAGGTAAACTTTCTACAAAGTTTTTAGCTTCTAATAAACCCATTTCAATATATTCACGTACTTTTTTAAGTACTGCAATTTTCTTATCTGCATCAAAACCTGTAAGAATAACTGTTGCAGTATCTTTAACTTCTTCTTGACCTGCCGCAGGAACTCCACTTCCACCTGCACCTAATATTTCTTCATAATTAAGTCCCCAGGCCTTTTCTAATTTTTTAGCAAGTTCTCCTGCTTCAACTACTGTTAATTTTCCTAATTGTTCTACTAAATTATCTATCTCTGCCATATTATTATTTAATGATTCTCATAACTTTCATACACTTTGTTGACTACATTGTTTACACGAACGAAGTGTGAACATTTTGGTACATCTTTTAATCTTGTTGCACCAATGTATGTGCAAGTGCTTCGCACACCACCTAACAAGTCTTCTATTGTATTTTTTACTGGTCCTCTATCTGGTATTGTAATTGCTCTGCCTTCGTTGCCTCTATAACCAGCTTTTGATTTTCCATGTTTTTCTCTTGCACGGTCTGAACTACTTCCATAAAATTCTCTTTGTCCATCTACAATTGGTAATTCTGATTCATTGTGTCCTGCTAACATACCACCTAACATAACAAAATGAGCACCGCCTCCAAATGCTTTTGCAACATCTCCTGGTTCTGTACAACCACCATCAGCCATAATATGTCCACCAACACCGTTTGCGGCATCTGAACATTCCATTACTGCTGAAAATTGCGGAACTCCTACGCCTGTCATTATTCTTGTTGTACATACTGATCCTGGACCTATACCAACTTTTACAATATCAGCACCACTTAAAATTAATTGTTCTGTCATTTCTGCTGTGACAACGTTACCTGCAATTATAGTTTTGTCAGGATATTCATCTCTTGTTTGTTTTACAAAGTCTACAAAGTGTTCATGATATCCATTTGCAACGTCAATTGTAATAAATTTAACATCGGGATAATTTTTTAATACATTATGCATTGTATCATTATCATCTGTATTCTTTTTAGCACCTGTGCATACTGACAAATATTTTAATTTAATACCGTCCCCAACTGCTTTTTTCCATTGGTCTAATGTTGTACTTTTTGTAATTACAGTCATTATTTTATGTTCCTGTAATATTTTTGCCATACTAAATGTACCAACACCATCCATATTAGATGCAACAATTGGGCAACAAGTATATGATTCTTTAGAGTTTCGGAAAGTAAATGTTCTTGTTAGTTCAACGTTTTTTCTAGATGATAAAGTTGAACGTTTTGGTTTTAACAAAACATCTGCGTAATCTAAATGTATATTTTGATCTAGCCTCATTTAGATCCTGTATTATTTTTTAAATTTAGCCGCTTCTTCTGATCCACCAGTTGCTGTTCCTTTTGTATATGAGTGGGCACCCATACCAGCAAGTTCTCCATTTTGTACAATTAAGTATGGATTTCTTATTGGTGTACCATCAAAGAAACATTCTAGTATTTCTCTAACACCGTCAGCATATCTTGTTTGTGCTGATAGTGATGTTCCTGATGTGTGCGGAGTCATACCATGGTTTGGCATACTTCTCCAAACATGGTCATTAGGTGCTGGTTGTGGAAACCAAACGTCTCCAGCATAGCCACTTAACTGACCTGATTCTAATGCTCT
>VTLG01014401.1_pt1 | contig 206291 bp, 245 predicted proteins | sample 4694571 | NCBI WGS metagenome assembly VTLG01 (sample SAMN12604809, study PRJNA352737) | marine metagenome | biome: ENVO:00000447; feature: ENVO:00000209|ENVO:00000569|ENVO:01000036; material: ENVO:00002151; isolation source: viral sequences binned using virsorter ... | reverse complement strand
GCAGCATTTGGATAGCGAACAGTAGCACCTGATCCACCAATAGCAGTACCACGTCTTGGTTTCATAGCACCAAGATTTATAGTAAGATTATTTTCTTTGGAAGAGTTATCTTTTTCTTTGTTCTTTTTATTTTTATTTTTGAATCTATTTCTGCTTCCCATATCAGTAATCTTTTACTACTGCTTTTGCTTTCACTCTATCATTTTCTCGTTCTTTCATCTCTTCCCATACCAATTCTCTATCGTAAGGGAATTGATTTCTATTTGCTCTACTAGTCATAACAAAATCTTCAACAGGTAGAAGTATAGATGTATCCCACTCTTCTTGAGCAAGGTCAAGGAAAAGACTTTCAACATGATCATTCAAGTATTTATGTACGATTGCCCTAGGTATGTCAATCATACCTCGTTCCAATTTTTTTATAGACTTAAGTCTGGTTCTATATTGTAGGTAATGAAAGTTTGCTGCATAGAATCCATCATTATCTCTTTTGAATACATATGCTAGAGGAAACTTGTCATAGTAGGGCAACCATCTAGTCTTGGCCTTGTATTCAAAGAAGTATAAGTGTCCTTGTCTTACTGTAGTTCTTAATACATTATTATCTTGCTCACTATCTTGTGAGTCTCTTTTTTCAGCAGTAATTATATTATCAGTTGTGTAATCACCTGTAAGACTATGTAAAGTATTTTTATACCAACTCAAGCTTCTTTGTTCACCAGCAGCCTTGTCCTTGATCTTTTCGAATATTGTTTTGTAAGTGGATTCGTTTGATCCAAACCCTTTACCTGCGGTGCTTGGCATACTTCTTGATTGCTAGGTGGTCTTCAGTAAGGATTAAAAATTTCATCTGCCTGTCCTTACAGTAGTCCTCTGCAGCGTCCCACTTGGCACGGTTCTTCATGTATGTGAATACATCTCTTCTCCAGGCAGCAGTCTTTCGTTTTGGTTTTTCAACTGGTCCTTTTACTTGTTTCTTTGGTTTTACTTCTATGATATATTTCTTCATCCCAGCAGTTTTAGATCTAACTTTGATGTAGAAGTCAGGGTAATAACGGTGAGATCTCCCATCAATAGGGGACTTGTAAGGGATTACCACTTCCTCACTACCCCACTCAACTATGTTATCTGTATGATCACAGAAGAACATAAATTTACGTTCCCATAATGACCTATAAATAACGTTAGTGGGATTACCTTTATACTTACGTGGATTAGTTGGTTTGTAAGTTCCAGAGTATGACATAATTATTATTAAACCTTCCAATTTTATTTAGCGTGTCGATTAATACATTCATACAAGCTATAGCTAATGGTGGCAGCATGTCCATGTCAAATGGATATGATGTTCAGTTTGATTTACCTTCAACTTTAAAGACTTATTTAAAAACATCGTGTGACATAGAGGATGATTCTACAGGTCCTATGTCAGTTATTAAACTGTTGTGTGATGAAGCACAGTTACCTAATGTACAGTCAGCAACAGGTCAGTTACAGGGTAGATATCTTGGAGAGAACCAAGTAAATTATCCATACGCAAAGTTTTATACAGATCTTTCTTTATCATGGATGTGTGATGTAAACATGACACCTTTGAAATTTGTTACAGGTTGGCATCATTATATCTTTGATGCTAATTGGAATGATGCACCAAAGACGAATGATGGTAATACTTTGACTCAAATAAGAACAGAACAACCTAATGAATTTAATAGACCAATTAGATTGAATTATCCATCTTCATACATGGGAAAAATAAGAATTACTAAAGCAGATAAAGGACCACTTGGTGCAACATCAAGACCAGGTATGTCTTATATTTTAGAGGATGCTTTTCCATATTCTGTTGATACTGTACCTCTATCTTATGGTACATCACAAATTACTAAAGTTTCTGCTAACTTCTACTATGCCAAGCATACTGTTGTTTATCAGGATCATACACGTACAACTGATCTGGATTATACTAAAGGAGTTGAATTGTCGCAGGAAAATATTAAGGAGGGTGATACACTAGCATCCGAAACATTCTTATGAGGGAAATTCGACTTTTCAGTTCCATGAATTCGGAAAAAAAATCCCCGACCATTTTTTGTCAAAAAAGTCGCATATATAAATATACGAATTGAATTAATTTTTAATGGCATTACCGAAGTTAGGTGTACCCACCTATGAACTAAATTTACCCTCAACAGGGAAAACTATTAAGTATAGACCTTTTCTAGTTAAAGAAGAGAAATTACTTTTACTCGCAATGGAATCAGAAGATGAAAAGGAAGTAATTTCTGCTGTAAAGAACCTTTTAAAGAATTGCATCACATCTAGGATTAAAGTAGATAATTTACCATCATTTGATCTGGAATATATCTTTTTAAAGATACGTGCAGCGTCTGTTGGTGAAATGATTGAAATGACAGTTACATGCACTGATGATAATGAAACAAATACTACAGCAAGCATAGATCTGTCTAAAATAGAGATTCAGAAGGATAAAGAGCATTCTAGTAAAATAATGCTTGAAAAAGACTGTGGTATCATAATGAAGTACCCTAGTATGGATAGATTCATTGAATCACAGTTTTTGAACAAGAATATCAATACTGAACAAGTTTTTGAATTTATTGCAGGAAATATCGATCAGATTTTCCAAGGTGAAGAGGTATTTGACTCTACAACTACTTCAAAGAAGGAATTTCGTGAATTTGTTGAAGGATTGACTAGTAAACAGTTTGAATCTATTCAAAAGTTCTATGAAACTATGCCTAAACTCTCTCATACGTTTACAGTGGTTAATCCTAATACTGGGGTTGAATGTAAGTATACTATCGAGGGATTGCAAAGTTTTTTCGCATAGCAGTCTTCCAAAACAGTTTGGAGGGCTACTATAAGACCAATTTTGCTTTGATGCAGTACCATAAATATAGCTTGACTGAAATAGAGAATATGATGCCATGGGAACGAGAAGTATACCTTTCTCTGCTCGTTCAACATATCCAAGAAGAAAAGGCAAAAGCAGAGGCAGCTAAAAAGTCATGACTGTAGAAGAACAAGCATTAAAGACTCTGGAAGAATCTACTAATGATGTAGATACTAAAGTGGTAGATGAAATTGTTGATGAATTTCCAGTTCTTGCTAAATCTTTAGTCAATGTTATTAATAAGAGAACTGGTGGTACTCATAAGGTTCCAACAAAGCAAGAGCATAAGAATAGATTATTAAGTGATATTACATCTAATCTTAAGAAGATTAATGGTGAACTTATTGTTGTTAATAGTAGGTTGCAAGCACAGAATGATCTGTTGCGTGGAAATTTATATGTAACTACTAATGCTATAGGTGATTTAGAGTATAGTGATACAGTACTTGGTGATAAATTAAATTCTGTTCTTAAGTCATTACAAGCACAGAATGATGTATTAAGGGAGCAAGAGGAAGATCGTAAACGTGGTGAGATAGAAGATAGATCTGAAGGACAGAGAGATGCTGCAAGTACTTTTGGATTTACTGATGTTAGTAAGGGAAAACCTAGTATAATAGGTAGAATTATTAATTCAATGAAGGCATTGCTTGCTTCTCCTTTGGGTAAGAAGATAGCAGCAAAGTATCTACTTAAACCATTATTGAAGAGATTTGCACCTGGATTAGCAGATAGTTTAAGTAAGAAAGGAATGGTTAGAACCCTTCGTGGGTTCCTACCAAGATGGTTGGGTGGAACTAAAGGTATTAAACCTAATGAGTCATTATTTCCTAATGTAGCAGTACCAGGTCAGACACACAGAAAACCAAATATGATACAGAGGGGTGCTCAATGGTTGAATAACACACCTATGGTGAAAGGAACAAAGAATTTTCTTGGACCATTAGTTAGACCAGCAAAGAATGCTATTGGAAACTTTATGAAGGATCCAATTGGTAACACAAAAATGGCTGGTAAGAAATTGCTTGATAAAGCAATGGGTAATAAGTATGTTATGAGACTTGCTAGACGTTTACCTCTGATTACTGGTAAGTTTGGTACAAGAATGATTCCTGTTGCAGGTGCTGGTTTTAGTGCTGCTGAAGCAAATTACAGAAGAGAAAAAGGAGATCATTTTGGAGCATGGTTAGCAGGTCTTGGAGCAGCATCTGATACAGCATCAGCAATAACTTCAGGAGCATCATTTACTGGTATAGGTGCTGTTATACCAGGTGCTTTGCAAGTAGTTTCTGCTTTATCTGACTTTGGACTGCTAGGATACGATTTATTCAGAGCATTTACTTCTGATGATGATTCATCTTTCGAATTTGGTGGTATAATAGATGCACCACCGATTTTATCTTCTGCATTTGAGAAGGGTGGTGTTATAGATTCGAGTGATGACATGAACCAAGTAGGAAAAATAGTTGCAGCTTCAGGATTATTGTTAGGTAGTATAGGAGCAAGTGGTATAGATCTGGGAGGAAATTATAATTCTTTAGTTAATGATTATCCTGCAACAGTAGATGGGGTGGTGGGAATTGAACCAATGGTTGGTCTTAATACAATATATCCAGACACACCAACGAAAACAAAAGATGATAGAGAGACAGAAAAAGATGAGAAGGAAGAGTTTAAGAAGGTAGATGATGTTACTACTACTACTACTGATGGAAACTCTACAATAGAAGAAGCAATACTATCCTTTAGAAAAGCAAGGCATGAGAAATATGGTGTTAGTAAGGATAGAGTTGCTACTGATAATACATTTAATCTAGCAGTCAGGGAGTTAAGAGGTGATGAGGGTGGATCTTCTATTAATCCTCTTGCTGATGACTTAAGTTATCAAGATGTTCATAAAGGATGGGCACATAAAGAGGGTTATGCATTTGATATCCCTGTTGCTGATGATGAACAAGCAAAATTTGTTATAAATCATTTTAAATCCAGAGGATTTTGGACATTATATGGTAGTGATTTTGGAGAAGGACAAGATCAAATAGATACAGGAGGTGACCATGATCACCATGTTCATATTCAACCAGCTACTAGAGAAGTAGCACCTTCATTTAAGAAACAAATTGAACCACCACCAAAGAAAGATACTGTAGAAGAGGTATCATTTGAGAGTGTACCTGCAGGTCAGACAACAATAGTATATGTTACAAAAGAGGTTATTGTTCCTCTTAATAATGGTAGTAGTAAACAGAATATTGTTGTTACACCACCTCAAAAGCAACCTAAACTTTCTAGGTTAATACTTGCTTCATAAATACGAGCAGGAGGTATAACTAATGGCAGCATTTACAGAAGGATATAGTGATGTAAAGGGTACTGGTCGCACGACCCAGCATCTTGGTGCCGTTATATCTAAAGTTCTTGAAGCTCGTCAGTTAGCACAGGAAGAGAGAAGAAAAGCAAGTAAGAAATTGTGGGAGCAAGATTCATCTCTCACATTAGATGACTTTGGTATTACCAAGGGGTACTTCTTTAAGAAAGCATTACAACATGAGTTTGGTGGTGACTTTATAGATGAGAAGAAAAGCGGATTAAAGAAGTTAATTAACACTAGGAGAATCCTAAAATCAAAAAAGAAATTGCAGGTTACTGCAATGAATTTCTTAAGAGATAATACTAGATTCTCTAGTGTTAATCCACAACGTGCTGCTAGGTTTAGGAAAAAGTTTGATTATAAATTAGATGGTGGCATGACAGGTGGTGCTGATGTTGCTCGTGCAGCATCTGGTTCTGGTAATACAAAGAAAGCAAGTAAAGATGATTTTTTAACTGCTGTAGTAGAGATAGCAAAGCAGTTACAAACAACAGCAGATTCTATTAACAGAACTGCTGATAAGAATGCTACTATAGCATCTAGTGTTTCTTCTATGCAGAAGAATGTTGTAGTTGAAATCAGTAACAGGACAGATCAAGTAACTGATAGATTAGAGGCTATATCTTCTGCTATTAATCAACAAACAGAATTTTTAAGGAGAAGTAAAGAGAAGGAGACGAATACAGGTATTGAGAGTGCTGGAGAAAAGCAGAGAGTTAATACATCATTCACTAATACTTTTGACGTTAGTGATACCAAGAAGGATGAGTCTTTAGAGGCAAGTACATCTGAAAATATGTTGGGTAATCAGAATAGACCAGCTGATCCATGGGGATCAGCAGAGAAGGGTGCTATTATTTCTGGTGACAAGGGAGGATATGATGTTAATATAGGTGGTGTACCTATAGAAGCACATGGTACAGAGTTAGTTAAACCTATAGGTCAAGGTAAGACTGCTATTATTCCATTAGATAACTATGCAACTGATGGTATACAAGGTAATGAGGTAACTGGTGGTGGAGATCTTGCAGCAGAGCAGGGTATTGTCTTACCAAAGATTCCAGCGTTGCCAGATATACCAGCAATACCACAAGCACAACCTCTTCCTGAAGTAAAGACAACAACTGGTACTTCCAAGACTCAACCATTATTAGATGCTATGCAATTGCCATTCAAAGCAGTTGGTGGTGGGTTGTTGAATATAACATCTGAATTGAGAGCAAGGATAGGAAAGATTCATCCTAGTGCTGATGCTCAAATTGAGAACATACAAAATATTATTAGTGCAGCATTTAAGTTGCCTAAAGCAGTTATTCAAAAGAGTACTACTAAATTTAAATCTCAATCTAGATTCCTTACTAGTCAGAAAGATGATGAGGAGGAAGAAGTTACTGTCAAAGAGAAACCATGGTATAAAAAATTGGGTGAGTTCTGGAATAACTTTACAGAAAGTGCTAATAATTTTTGGAAATCTATTCAAGGTAAAGCAGGTAATTTATGGAAGTGGTTGACTGGAAAGGATGATAAGAAAGAATTCAGTAAGAAAGAGATAGCATCTATAATGTATAAACAATTTATCGAGGATGGTTTATCTGATGAGGGTGCTAGGATGGCAATAGCAGAATTTATGAGAGAAACAGATCTTCAACAAAAGTATGTACTAGGTAGTCATGATGATGATGGAGTAACTGCTGTTGGTGCAGGATCATGGCAGGGTGTTAGGGATGATAATTTCCTATCATCAGGTGGTTTTGATTCTATAGAAGATTTTTCAAATAGTGGAGAGAAAGGTATTAAACATAATGCTTCTTTTATGATTCAAGAGATGAAAAGTGGAAATCATAAGGAGTTATTAGAACTATTAAAGAAACAAAATTTATCTCAAGAAGAGAAAGTAAGAGTTAGAGATTTGATGAAAAATGAATACTTTGTATACGATAAGAGTATTCCATTGAGCAGATCAGAAACGAAATTTAATGAGTTAAATCAATTGTTAGAACCCAAGGTCACTAATGATCAACAACAATTAAAAAGTCAATTGACAGGTCAAACAGTTAATATTGCAGATGCTTTTAGTCAGACTACTACTGGTGGTGTTAATATAGTACATCTTAATTTGGGAGCAGGAGAGACATTAAATCTTGCGAGTACTATTCCTCTGGAAAATTCTACTGGTAGGTTCCTTAAGGGTAAAAATAATAGTCAAATTCATGAATTCTATCCTCAAAATCTTCATGAGGTGTATACATAATGTCTGAAAAAAGTTTTGCTTCAACCGTTGATATAAAAAAGTGTGAATTCACTGCTGTAGATGGTAAGACCAAGAGGAGAGCTGATAATGGTGTTATAAGGTTTGATTACTTTGAAGACATTGAATCACCTACTATCATGGGTGAACTGGAGATAGGTGAAGAATCTATGAACAGTTTGATTACTGATCTACCTCTTCAGGGTGGTGAGCATGTTGAAATTGTATTGGAGACAGCAGCAGATGATAAGACACATACTTTTCAGCTTACTGTCTTTAAAATATATGGTAGGTATACTGTTGATAGATTTCAGACTTATAGGTTAGGGTTGGTTTCTTCTGAAGTTTTAGCAAATGAAATGGTACGAATGGGTAAAGTATTGGAAGGATTGCCCAGTCAGATAGTTACTAAATTGTTGAAAGATAATATAGGTACAAAGAAAAAAGTATTTGTAGATAAAGCACTTAATAAGATAAAGTACCAACCAGGAAAGAAAACACCTTTTAATATCATACATGCATTCAAGTTAAAAACTATTGCAGAAGGTGGTAATACTACAGTCAATAAACTTGGTAAGTCTACAACTAAATTCAAGTGGAAGAATGTAAGGGGTGGTGGAAGAGAAAAGGTAGAGGTGCAAACTGGTGGTGTTAAGAGTACTAAAGAAACTACAGAGAAATTAAAGGGTACTGCTGGGTATCTATTCTGGGAGAACAAAGCAGGATATAACTTTAAATCTATGGATCTTTTGTATGATAACAAGAGAATTAATAAACCTGCTGCTACCTATATTCAAGGTAGTATTGCTACTGGTTCTGATCCTAGATGGATTATAAATGACATAGATTTTGAGAAAGAGATTGATCTGTTAGATAAGTTAAGGCATGGTGCATTTTCATCACATATATGTTTCTATAATACTGGTACAGGTAGATATGAAGAGTATGCTTATTCATTAGATGATCAGTTTCAAGAGATGAATCATCTAGGTCCACAGAAAGGATTAGGTGTAGCACAGGCAGATTACTCGAAGTATCCTACACAAATGATGTCAGTTTTATTAGATCATGAGACATGGTATGATGGTAGTGGTATAGCATCACCAGAGGATAAAGATGGTGGTAAGAAAGATACCACAGAATTTCCTGATTGGCAGAAGCATTTTACTGCACAGGCAATAGCAAGGTATGGTTCGTTTAATAATCAGCAGGTTGAAATACAGGTACCATCTAATCCATCCTTAAAGGTTGGTGATGTTATTGTTATAAAAGTATTGAGTCAGTCTCCAGATAAAAAAACAAATCCTTGGGACAGAGAGCATAGTGGTTCTTATCTTATATCTAAACTTAATCATGCTTTTGGTATAAAACAGGCAGAAGCAAGAACGTTCTTAACTCTTATAAGAGATGTCTATGGAGATAAGATTACAAACGTTGAAACAACTTAATAAATATATCAGATAGTAGTAACTAATGGATCCAGTATTGTCATCACTAGGAATGCCCGTTAACCAGATTGGTTCTGGTGGTATGCCCTGGTGGATTGGACAAATTGAATCACCAAAGGATCCTGATGAAACGGGTGGAGATCCAAAGAGAGCAGGTAGATATCGTGTAAGAATAGTTGGTGTTCATTTAAAGGAGGGTCTTATCACTCCTACTACTGAACTACCATGGGCACAGGTAATGATGCCTGCAACTCATCCTTATTCTGATAGTGGTGTTACTGGTTCTAGTGTTAACTTTGAGGTAGGTAACTGGGTTATTGGATTTTTCCTCGATCCAGATAAACAAAAACCTGTTATCATGGGTTCTATTGGACATATTCCTGGATCTACAACGGAGAAGAACGACGATGATAATCCTGGAAATGAGAACCAACTTGGTAAGTCATTTAAAACAGAAACAGGTGCTAAACCTCCTGCTAATCCTACGAATACTCGTAAAGCAAATGAACAAGATGGTAAAAGGAAGGATGGTAGTAATGGAGAAGGTGGTATACCTGGTTCAGCAGATGCTCACAAGGATCCAACACCCCAACTTGCTGCATTGCGTGGGTTTAATTGTGAAACCAATCCAGTAGGTGGTGAGGTATGTGTAGAGATTGCTAATCCGAAGTGTGGAACGGAGACCAATTTCAATAAGAGTATGACTAACATCATTGGTGAGTTGTTAGCAGCAAACCAAAGGTCAGGTGGACAACTAGGCAGTTACTATGTTAGTAAAGTAAACGGGTTTTTATATGATAAAGTTGGTATCGCAAGGTATCATATAGGTCGAGTGACACGTCTCGTAAGGGCACTTATGGGAAGAATGCAGTCCGAGATGATCAAAGGGATACGCAACGGGATAACCTATTTGGTCAACGCAGTTCTTGGACTGAACACAGCAAAGGATGTTAAAGATAAGACTGTTCCTGTAGATGCCAAGAAAGACCACAAGAAAGTAAAGAAAGAAGGTAACATATTAAAGAGAATCAAGAAAGTAATTGATAAGATACTTGAGTCTTTAGGTTGTGCTATGGAGGATGCTATCGATAGGTTGGTTAAATGGATAACTAATTTATTGTTTAACATCATCATGGAAGCAATATCTCCTGCTGTTTGTCTTATTACTGGTATAGTAGAAGGTATTATCAATCAGATTATAAATGTTGTTGAAGGTCTTATCAGTAAGATCATGGGACCACTTCAGAGTATCTTGTCTATTATAGGGGGTGGTATAAATGTAGTGTCTGGTGCTATACAGAAGGTAATGTCCTTCCTTGGTATTACATGTGATGGACCTTCTGGTAAGTGTTCCAAGACTACAAAAGTATGTTCTGACTGTGGTGATGATGGAGAGGATGAGGATTGGTTGGATAAATTGTTGGATGATATTGAGGGTGGTGATACTGGAGAGAGGTTTGTTTGTGATGATGCAAAAGATGTTGAACCTGATAGGGAAACAGATATTATATTTGTAGGTGGTATACCAGATTATCCAGTACCAATACCATCTGGTTCTACACCACCAGGTTCAGAAGATCCTGACGTAGAAACACCAACATCATTCTTCCCAGATCCAGATGTAGATCCACCAGATGATGAAGATGATGATGTTACAGAAGATCCAGACATTGATGATATAGTATTCGAAGACAATCCAGATACGGATGAAGAATATGATCCAACACCTTTAGATCCAGACGCTACTCCTTTCTATCAGATACTTGTAGATAAACCACAGGTACTTAATGGAGAGACTCTAACATATACTGTACATACAGCAAATGTACCATTTGGTGCAATATTACAATACACATTGAGTGGTACTAATGGGTTTGATGATGATAGTATTGTTGGTAATATGGTAGGAACATTTGTAGTTCAAGAACTACGAACAGATACAACTGAAGGTTTTGATGCTAATGGTGATCCTTTTGATGTATCAATACCTGTTGGTAAGTCTACATTTACTGTGACTATCGCTGATGATGCACAGTTACAAACAGCACAACAACGTGTAACATGTACAGTACAACAAATTTATCAAGACAATGACAATACTAATCTTATTACTGCTATTGACCATGATTTTGTAGAGACAGTCATTGCTGCTGACTTGAAGAATATATGGTATCCAGATACTGAATTTGATTTTGATCCAATACCTACTTATGAAGTTGCAGCAGACAAGGAAAGGTATAATGAAGGAGAAGACATAACATTTACTATCACTACTACTAATGTAGAAGATGGTACTAAACTAGACTATGTAATATATGGTGATATTGAGCAGGCAGATTTGATTGGTGACATGGTAGGATCATTTACTATTCATAATAATACTGCTAAAGTAATCATAGGTGTTGCTAATGATATAGAAGATGAGTTTGATGAGAGTCTTTATTTCCAGTTAACTGGGTTGGATGCTGCTACTAGTGTTGTTATCATTGGCACTTTAGTACAGGATACTACACCACCTGAAGAGTTACCATACGATAAACCAACGGGTGGTGCACCTATAACAGATGATGATGGTAGTATCATTAGTATACCTATTAAAGATAAAGGTGATCCATATGATGAGGCACCTGATGTTATTATTACTGGTGAAGGTTTTGGTGCTACTGGTATTGCTTTGTTAGATGCACAGGGTTATGTGTCTGAAATTAGAGTAACAAGAGGTGGTTTAGGATATAAAATTAATACAGCAGAGAGTAATAATATACGTTGTATCATAGATTCATTTACTCTTATAGCACCAGGTATACATTATACAACTCCTCCCAGAGTATGGGTTGATGGACTGGAAGATATTGCAGAAGCAGAAATAGATGACCGTGGATTTGTTGTTAGTGTAAAGATATTAGATAGAACAAAGACATACAGCAAGACACCTAAAGTTATACTTTCAGGTGGTGGTGGGTCTGGTGCTCTTGTTATTCCTAGCATGGTTTGTCTAGATGAGGATGATCTACAGTCAAGAGGAGCTGTTAAGATCGGTACTGGACGTTACATTGATTGCCCATAATGTCTTCTATTAATAACGATAAAACTCAAAAACAAACTTCCAACCCCAAAAAAGAGGTTGCTGGAGCGAAGAGTGGTGGTGGTAAGACTAAAGACAAAGAATATTTTGTAAAAAATGTTCCAACTACACAGGTATTTGATGGTTGGACTCGTATAAGTGCTAGAGGTGAGGGAGGTGGACCTGGACTGTATGCTATAACAAATGGCAACAGTGCCATGATTATGGATGAGCTTGGTAACTATAGACTGGTTACTGGTAAACCTGGTGATTCAGGTTGTGGTGGTAAGATGGTTCAGGTTGCTCATGATTTTATAGTAAAGGGTCATTCATATGCAGGACAATTTACTGGAAGTAGTTCAGAGAGACAGAAGGACGGTAAGAGTGAAGAGATACCAGCATATTCTATTCATGCTACAGGTGAAGTAGCAATTGAAGCAATGGGTGGTGATGCTGGCATAATGGGTGATAATGTTGTAATTCATGCCAGAAAGAATTTAATATTAAAATCAGGTAATAATATTCAGATAGAAGCAGGAAATGGTAATGGACAGGTTAATTTAGCTGCAGCTAAATTTGTTGTTGATAGTGCATTCATTCATCAAAATGCAAAAGGTGTTCATACTGATGGTACTGCTGAAATGACAGTTAACCAGGATATGCCTGGTGCAAGAACTACTGTTAATACTAGAGGTAGTATTACATATACTGTTGATGGTAGTTATAGATTTGCAGTTGGTGGAAAATTTGAGTTAGATGGTGGTGCCAACATGCTCCTCAAGTCTGGAAGGGGTGGAATCAGCATCAAAGCCAAAGGACCATCATATGAGGATATTGGTGGCATTAAAGAAACAAAAGTTAAGGCAGTGCCAGTGCCACCAATGGCACCAGCTACGGATGCCTGGAAAATAGAATTAGGTGCAGCAAAAACTAGCGGAATAAAGATAGACTCTCAATTGGGTATTACTGCCAAATTTAATGGTGGTATCAATATGTTAAAATTTATGGGCAAGACAACCACCATTTCGTCACCGACCACTAAATTTACTGGTGGTATGATATATCTCAACTGAAATTGACTTTTTGATTCCCTGGATTCGGGAAAATTTTCTCCGTCCAAATTTGCTCAAAAAAGTCGAGCTTGACAACTATTTTGGTTGAGAGTATAATAAATACGTTCAAGAGGTGCTTATGACCAAAAAAACTCTAAAAAGGACCGATAAAAAAGGTCGTGAAGAAACATGGGAATGGGAGGAAACTCCAGAATTGCTTGCTGCGTTAGAGCAACTCCGTAAATCCGAAGAACTCGCTAAAAAAGTATGACTGAAAAAGTTCACGATTTAGATCACGAGGTCTATCTCGACCCTAAAGATCATAAAGAACATATCAACCATGGTATGTTAGAATATACTGAAGAAGATTTGAAGACTGCTCATGCATATTATGATGAGTATCATAAGGATGATGAACCAGAATCTGGTATTAATGATTATCATTTGAGACATCAAGATAAGAAGTTGGATCAGTATTGTGATAACCACCCTGACGCATTAGAATGTAGAGTATACGACGAGTAATATGCAGTACATACTTACCCAAAAGTATGTGTTTTATATGGGTGGTGTGGTAAGGATGTATTTCATTCAGGGAATTCCTTATACTTTTGATGAATTGCCACAGATAATACAAGAACATCCATCAGTCCAAACTGAAGCACTAGAATGCAATGAGTTTACTGATGAACAGTTGTATCATTGGCATTCGTATCTTATGGAAGAAGAGTGCCATCCACTCTGTTTTGATTTACCAGTTAATGATCCTGAATTATTGCCAAAAGATGATTGATAAATTTCGTGAATGGTTTGAAGGTACGTGGGAAAATAAAATACAGGCATTTTCGTATCCTGCTAGATTTGCTATGGTTAGAATCATCCATAGGAGAATAGGGGATTATTTTTATGGAGAACAGGCATATAACTATCAGTTACATTCTCCATATAGGACATTTGTAGTACAACCAGTTCAGGAAGGTGATAATATAGTAATTAAAAATTATACGTTTAATAAGGATAAACATAGAGGATTTAAAGATTTGGATTCTCTGGAGTTGACTCCAAAACCAGAATGTGATAATATATGCACTTATAATGGGAGGGAATTTAAGGGTGTAAATCAGAAGTGCGATTGTTTAGTACCTTGGAAAGATGAAATGACATATTTACAAACTGAATTAGTTTTGGGTGAGAACTATTATTATGTTGTAGATAGAGGGTTTAAAGTTGGAACTGCTGAACAGATATGGGGTTCCAAGCATGGAAGTTTCAAATTCCAGAAAGTATTGCCATCATAGCACAGCGGTAGTGCAGGGCTTTTGTAAAGCCAAGGTCGGCGGTTCAAATCCGTCTGATGGCATCATGGATTTTATAGTATAAATACATCAAGTAGAAGTAGCACGGTTTGGTTAGTTATGCCTTTAACAAGACTTGATAACCTATATTCAAGTAAAACAGGTAAATATCTATACGTATCCCCTGATGACTTTAATGCGACTGATGAATTAGATAACAGAGGTAATTCACCATTACGCCCATTTAAGACAATCCAGAGGGCATTTATAGAGGTTTCGAGGTATTCATACCTCCCAGGTAAAGATAACGATAGATTTGACCAGTTCAGTATTATGCTGATGCCTGGTAATCACTATATCGACAATCGACCTGGACTAGTTGAAGCTGCGAACCCAGAAGTACGTTATTTTGATGCTGCTAATTTAATTGAAGCAAATAAGCAAGCAATCGTTGATCGTGGTGCTGCTGATATCGCTATTCATCATCCAGATTTCTACTACCCTAACGATAACCAGACTGAAGATTATTCAAGATTTAAGGACGCTTTTCGACTAACCCAACTAAATCGCCAAGAAATTATTAATAATTCTTGGAATGCTACTATTACTCAATATCCTGCTCATGGAGCATATCAAGAGAAGTGCAAAAGAGATTTAGGACTTTTCCTAGATGCTATTTCACTTGACGTTGCACAAGCAGATGGTAACCAATATACACGTAAATTCCTTCAAACATTTTTCAATGAGTCTGGACAGTCATGGTTGACTGGAAGTCTTCAAGGTGAAGAATCAGAGGCAAAGTATGCTTTCGAAAAGGCACGAGATAATACATTCCTCGCTATTGCTAACCAATTATCAGCACAAGATTTAACCATTACTGCTGATAATGCTCCTGGATCTCCTTATGGTCAGACAAAGCAACAATGGACTCCATCAGATGCTACTTATACTCCTGCTGATGGTAAATTAGTACTAGAAATTACAAGTCATGGTCTATCTATTGGTGACCATATTAATATTGATTCTGGAAGTTTAGTATTTACTTGTGACCAAGATAATAATACTTCTAATCATTCATATCCACGTTTAAATGATCCTGCTGCTGGTAGGTATCTAGAAATTACAGCAGTAACAACTAATACTATTGAAGTTAATGTTGGTTCTACACCTATTGTTAACTATACACCTACTAATGCTGAATATAGTCCTCTTTCAGGTGATTTAATACTTGATATTGGTACTCATACCTTATCTAAAGGTGAAACAGTTAAATTGGCAGCTGATGGTTTAACATTTACCTGTGGAATGGATGCTAATGCTACAAACCATACATATCCACGTCCTAGCGATCCTGCATATGATGCTGCACTACCTATTATTAGTGTTGGTACCACATATACTCCTACTTCAAATACTACCTATAACCCAAATACTGGTAATTTAACGGTTGATATTGGTGGTCATGGTTTCCTAGAGGGAGATTTTGTCAAGTTAGATGATGGTGCTGTAACCTTTAAGTGTGCTAAAGACAATTATGCCACGGATCATGCTTATCCTCGTGCTACAGACCCAGCGAGTGGGCAGTGGCTGGCAATTTCTAATGTAACTGCTACGACGTTTGATATTAACGTTGGTATTTCACCTGATATAGCATATAACGTCAGTGATGCTTCATACGTACCTACAACTGGTATGTTGACAATTGATATTGGAAATCATAGTTTTAGTGGTCCAACTACTAAAACAGCAGAAGGTGCTACTTATAATCCAACAACTGGTATTGTAGAAGTTACAATTCAAGATCATGGATATATTGATGGTGATCGTATAAAAATTGAAGATGATTCATTAGTCTTTACTTGTGATATGGATGGAGATAACTCCAATCATGCATATCCAAGGTCTACTGATCCTGTTAGTGGTCAATTCTTACCAATTTCCAACATTACTGCTGATACATTCCAGGTAAATGTTGGTGCTTCTCCTATTGTTAAGTATACACCTACTGATGCTACATATAACCCTGCAAATGGTGATTTAGAACTTACTATTGGTAATCACGATCTCAAAGCAGGTACAAATCTTAAGATTGCACAAGATTCGATCAAGTTTACTTGTGAGATGGACGGCAATACTGCTGTTAAGTCTTATCCTCGTGCAACTGATCCTGTATCACATGAACCAATCAACATAACTTCTGTTGGTTCAGATGATATGACTGTAGAGTCTGCTATCTACTCACCTGGTACTGGTGATTTAGTTATCATTATACAGAATCATAACCTTCAGACTGGTGATAAGGTAATGATTACTGATGGATCCATAACATTCTCTTGTCAAAGAGATAGTAATGGCAGTAATCATCCATATCCTCGTGCTACTGACCCTGTTAGTGGTCAATGGTTGACTGTTACTGGTATTGATAATAATTCATTCAATGTTAATGTTGGTATATCTTCTGACGTTTCTTCACACTCATTTGTAAGTGCTACTACAGGTGGTCTTAAGAAACAGAATGGTAAAGTTACAGTAAATGTAGGTTCATCACCTATTGTAAATTATACTCCTACTGGTGCAAACTTCACTCCTTCTACTGGTGATCTTGTACTTGATATTGGTCAGCATGACCTATTAGTAGGAACTAGCATTAAGTTAGCAGATGAATCAATCATCTTTACATGTGCTGCTGATAATAATCAAACCCAGCATGCATATCCTCGTGCAAATGGTCAAGGTGGTGCAACTGCTGATGACCCATCATATAATACTGCTATTACAATTACTGATGTTGGAACAACTTCTCATCAACCAGAAATTGGTACGGCATACAATCCTGTTACAGGTGACTTAACAGTTAAAATTACTGCACATAACTTTGCTACTGGAGATAGAGTTTCGTTTGATGCTGATGCTCTTAAATTTACTTGCGAGAAGGATAATAATGTAACAGAGCATGACTATCCTAGAGTTACTGATCCTGTAGTTGGAAGATGGTTACCAATTTCTGATGTAACTACAGATACCTTTAAAGTTAATGTAGGTATATCTTATAATACTTCAGTTCATACCTTTGTATCTGCTGTTGCAGGTAGTCTTAAGAGACAGACTGGTATGATCACTGTTAATGTAGGTACATCATCCGACACATCTGCTCACTCATTTGTTGCTGCTAACTCTGGTGCTGTAATCAGTGGTGGTAATTATACACATACATTTGATTCTGCTGTTGCTGATGCAGTTGAGACTGGTGGTGGATATACACATGAGTTTGTTTCTGCTACTACAAATGGTATTGTAAAAGCAGGTGATTCTATCAAGATTGGTGCTAATACAATAAACTTTACTTGTGGATTTGATGGACATCAAAGTCAGCATTCATATCCTCGTACTAGTGACCCAGCATATGAAACACTACTTCCAGTTGTATCTACTACTCCTACTGGAGTAACAGTTGATATTGGTATTTCTCCTGACACTTCCCAGCATATATTTGTTGGTGCAGATGCAGGTGCAGTAACTGCTGGTGGTAACTATAACCATGTATTTGAGAGTGCAGTTCCTAATAGTTTAACAAAACAGGATGGTAAGATCACTATTAATGTTGGTGCATCTCCTGCTGTAAGTCATAACGTTAGTGGAGCAACATTTGATCCTACTACTGGTGATTTAGAACTTACTATTGGTGCTCATAGTCTTGCAACTGGTACATCTATTAGATTGTTAAATGAATCTATTTCATTCACATGTTTATTAGATAATGACCAAACACAACATGCATATCCACGTTCTACCGACCCTGCATATGATACTTCAGTTTCTATTATTGGAGTAACTGGTACAACTATTACTGTTAATGTAGGTACCTCTTCAGATACTTCAACTCACACATTTGCTAGTGCTCTAGCAGGTGCTGTAGTTAGTGGTGGTAACTATACTCACACATTTGCATCAGCAACTCCTGGAGTATTAATTACTGGTGGTAACTATGGTCATACCTTTATAAGTTCTACAGATAATTCAGTTACATTTGCTGATAATCAGAACAATCGTGAAAATGTTAATGCTTGTGCTGACATTCAGTCCTTTATTGCTAACTTAACTGCTCTTGTTACACAAACAATTACGGATGGTAATTTAAACAATCTACCTGCAGAAGCAGTTTCTGCCCAGATACCTGCTGGTGAAGAGAAATGTAAGAGAGATATTGGGTATTTTGTTGATGCTGTTGTATCCGACTTGAGAAATGGTGGTAACAGCAATACTATTTCTACTACAAAAACTTATTTTGATCGTGATGGTGCTCCAATAGTTGCTGGACTATCAGGTGAAATTGCTGAATCTGTCACTGCATTTAATGGTGCTCGTGATCAGATGACTAAAGCAGTTAGCAACCAACTATACTCGAAGGATTTGGTTGTTACTCAAGGACCAGCAATTGCTGGTACTCAAGGCACACCAATTATTGACTACGGTCAATCTGGTAATCCACAAGCATGTTCTGATGTACAATCAAGCATCATTACATTAACAAATATTTTAACAAGTACTATTAGTGCTGGTAACCTCAATAACCTTGCTTCTGTGCAGGTTACAGGTACAGTACCTATCTTCAATTATAATTCAGCATTAGAAGAGTGGCAAGATGATAGTATTCTAGATCTTTCTAATCCTGATAACGTTCTTTATAAGTTCAACTCCTCTACTGGTGGTACTATTGTACCTAGAGGTTGTTCATTAATAGGTTATGACTTACGTAGAACTATTGTTAGACCACTATATGTTCCTGATTGTGTAGATGGAGATCAACCAAGATCTTCTGTCTTTAATCTAACTGGTGGTTGCTACTTATGGCAGTTTACTATTAAGGATGGTGACCTATCTACAAATTCACCTCTTTATGATGCTGCTGATAATGTAGGTAAGGTTTATAGTAAGAGTAAGGACTTCTCTCAACTATCAGTTCCTGAATATTCTCACCATAAGCTCACTGTGATGACTTATGCTGGTAATTCTGAACTAGATCTCTACTATACAAAGGTAGGAAAAGCATTTGCACAGTTCCAACCTACTATAGATGATGGAGAGTTTGATGCTCTTGTACAAGAAACCAGAATTGTTGGTCCACTATCTGATAGTAGGACAATTGAAAGTATTAAAGTTGATGATAATGCTGGTGGATCATCTTGTACTTTATCTGTTACAACAAAGATTGACCATGGTTACTTTGTAGGACAGTATGTTGCTATACTTAACAGTGGACTTTCTACTGAAATCAATGGTACATGGAAAGTTACATCAATTGATTCAGATAATGCTAAATTATTCCAATATCAGATACCAACTAATGCTGCTGGTCTTGGATTAGTATCTGGTGCTACTTATACTGCATCTGCAGGTCAGATTGGATCTGGTGCTGTTATTCAGGCAGAAATTGACTCTGTTGAATCTGCATCTCCATACGTCTTTAACTGCTCTATTCGTTCGACATGGGGTATCTGTGGTATGTGGGCAGAAGGATCCAAGGTAACTGGATTCAAGTCCATGGTTGTTGCACAGTACACTGGTGTATCACTCCAGAAGGATGATAGAGCATTCATTCGCTATGATAGGTTTAATAATACATGGAATCAAGCATCTCTAACAGACGCATTTGCTACAATTCCATATCACACAAAGGGTGATGCATACTGGAAGGATGACTGGAGAAACTTCCATATCAGATGTACTGATGATGCATTCATTCAGGCAGTCTCGGTGTTCGCTGTTGGTTATCACAACCACTTCTTGCTAGAGTCTGGTGGTGACATGTCTATCACCAACTCCAACTCTAACTTTGGTAATACTTCACTACACTCCAAAGGATTTAAAGGATTTGCTTTCAACCAAGATAAGGGTGGATACATTGATGCTATTGTTCCTCCAAAGGTAGTTAATACATCTGCTACTGCAACTGTTAAACAACAATACTATACATTAGATATTGAGAAGTCTAATGATCAGTCAAACCATACAAAACTATTCCTTGCTGGTGATGAGAATGTAAACCCTGCAGACAGACCTGCTGCTAATATTGGTGGATATAGATTAGGTGCCAAGTCAGGTGATCAAATCTATGTCAATCTACAAGCACCTGCTGCTGGTGGTAAGCAAAGATATCATGCCACACTAGAACCTAGTGGATGGACAACATATACTGCTTCATTATCAACACTTAAACCTGCTGATTTCAATACTGCATTTGAAATTGGTGGTGATGTATCAGATGACTTTAACTCTGCTCAAGATGCTGCTACTTTAATTGAAAGAAACAAATCATGGATTGCATCTGAAACATATGGTTATATCACTGGTAAGTATCCAGCACTTCTAACTAATCCTGCTATTACTATCACCAAGTGTGAAAGGGATATTGGTTACTTTGTTGATGCTGTTGTTAAGGATCTACGTGTTGGTGGTAACATTAACAGTATTAATGCTGGTGAATCTTATTTCCAAGGTTCTAATCTTAATTACATTAATAATGAACTAGCAGAGACACTTGATGCTATGGATCATGCCAAGCGATTGATGCTTGGTGCAATGCGTAACTTCAGTCTATTGATTAAGGACTGCACATTTACACAGAATAGTTCAAGTGTAGTTGTTGGTGATACTTCTGGACTAGTACCAGGAATGAAGATCAGAGAATATAATTCTTCTGATTATACAAATGGATACATTGATACAGCAACTGCTACTCCAGTTACTTCAAATATTCCATCACAAAATATTGTTATTGGTGAAGTTGTTAATGCTACAACAATCACTCTAAAAGATAATAGTACAGGTAATGCCTACACTGTTTCATCTGCTGGAACAACTACTGCATGGTTGTACTTTGAAAATAATACCAGATATACTTCTGGTGCACAGTATAAAGACGAGAGCATTACTGTTGATACACAGTATCCAGAGTGTACAAATATTGCTAGTGCAGTACAGGGTTACTACGACACTGTTAACCTTATCCTATCAGGTAATGGTTCTTCAGTAACAAGAGTAGAAGCAATCATTGATTCTTCTTCATTGTCTGGTCGTGCTACTGTCTTTACAGTTAATACTGGTGGTGGTCAAACTGACCCTCATGGATGGCAGACTGGTACTCCAGTAAGAATTGTACCAAAGAGAACTGGTTCATTAGATAAGAGACTTGTAAGACTACCAGTAGGATTTGCTACTAACCAAGTTTACTATGTTATTGCTCCAGGTAGAGAAACATATCCGAAGACTTGGCATGCAGGTGGTAGTGAGTTTGATAGAACAAACTCTACAAAATTAATGCTTGCTGCATCTAAAGAGAATGCTGCTGCAGGTATCTACATCTTCTCTCCAGAGACAGACTTTATTGATTCTGGTGTTGAGGTTGAACTTCAACAGTATGTACTAGATGATAAGTATGATCTACATCGTTATATCTGTAACGTTAGTGGTACTAACATAGAATCAGATATACCACACGTATTTGATACACCATTGGATTCTGTACCTGTACAGAAGATATTCTTTGCTACATCTGCTGATGCATCATCAGCACTACCAACTATTGCAGGTGGTGGTACCGTAGCTACAAATGTATACTACTATCCAAGGTGGCAAACAAAGACCAAGTTTAGTATCCACGCAACTGAAGCAGATGCTAGAGCAGGTGTTAATGAGATAGTATTTACTGCTAATAGTGGTAATGACTTCTTAATCTATGGTGATAAGAAGACTAGTGCACTGAAGTATGATGCTCAAACATATCAGCGTTGGTACATAAATGTTAAACCAGATTCTATTGGTGGTGCTGATCCAGATAATATTCTTACTAGATTCCATGCTTCAGACTTCCTAGATGGAACAGGTAATCTATTCACACCAGACACATGGTTCGAAAGACTAGAAGATGCAAGGGTTCCTAATGATCGCATCTATCGTTTACGTTATGTTATACCATCATATCTACAGAACGTAAGAGAACCACTTAATGGTTATGTTATTAAGGCAAGAACTGACGATAGAAGAAGGTTAAAACCACAGAAATTCTATCTAGAACCATTTAGTAATGGTGCTCCTTTAGTTGCTGAATTTACTAACCCAGCACGTCCTCAAGAACAGTTAGGTTTATCTTTAACAGATCTTGATTCTGCTGGAGTTACAGATTTAGATAACGATGATCTATTCTATGATGCATATGCTAATCCATTGCAGATTGAGTTTGATAGTAAGGTTAAAGTAACTATTCAAAGTGCTAAAGTAACACAGAATGCTTTGGGTGCAGATAGATTACAACTAACAGTATTTGATCATACTGTTGACAATGCATCACTAAAGAATGAGCAGTTTGTAGTTATTCAAACTACTTCTCCACAGGGTGCTGGAATACAGGCAGATCTACTTAACAATAATGAAACTAATCTAGTAACATGGACTGGTTCATCAACTGGTACTGCATATGTTCATGCATACTGTGAAGATACAGTATCATTAGCATCTTATGTTATCCTTAAGAATGTAACAGGAAAATTAAAATATGATTCCTCGGTTTCCACAACATTTACCCAGGCTAATGGAACATTCTGGACACTGACTGGTGCTCCTGATTCTGTTGGATTAGGTAAGTCTAGATCTGATATTGATAATTTCCTTTATAGAGTAGCAGGTGCTAACGTATACACAGTAACTCCTGGTGATAAGGTAACTACACCAACAGGACACACATACAGTGTTGCTATTCTAGAAGATGTACCTGAAATTGATGATACATTCTACATCTTCAACACAGAAACAATTCAAGAAGTTATTCCTAATCAACAGGAAGGTATTTACTACTTGACATGTGTACGTGGTAATATCTCACCATACCCAACAGGTGCTGGTGTTGGTAATAACTTCCACAGTTATAAGTTCTCACAACCAGTTTCTAACCTATTCCCACTGAACTTCAAGAATGACCCACTGTGGTTCCAAGTTCAAGCGAATGGATCTAGAGATACAACTGTACTTGATCCTCCATCTTCAGTTGCTGCTGCTCACAACTACATCCACGGTTATGTAACCCTAAACGATAGTAAGTATAGTGAGACTAAAGAAGCACTAGAAGATTTATTAGATTCAGATCCATTAGTTAACTATCAGTTTACTAACAGTACATCTGATTTAGAAAGTAATATTATTGATAATAGAATTCAAGCACAGTCTGGTAATGCTTCTATAGGATCAGAGAACAGACAGATTTCTATTGCTGGTGACTCTGTATATCCATTAGAAGGTAGATTCTACGTTGAATTACGAAGACCATCTATTGCTAGATCTGGTAACCATACGTTTGAATACCTTGGTTTTGGTCCAGGTAACTACTCAACTGGTTTCCCTGTACGTCAGGAAGTTGTTCTTTCAGACAAGCAAGACTTCTATGCTCAAGCCAAGAGAGAGGATGCTGGTATAGTATTCTATACTGGTCTTAACTCTAATGGTGACCTGTACATTGGTAATAAGAAGATCAATGCTATTACAGGTGAGGAAACATTCCTTGAGCAAGCAACGTTACAAGAAACATCAGATGATGCTGATCAGATCGGTGTACTTGTAACCACATTCGATACTGCTGTTACATTTAACAGTAAGATTACTGTTGAAGGTGATTCATACTTCAATAATCCTGTACAGATTAATGTTGATCCTAGTGATGGTGAGGCATTACGTGTATTGAGTTTGGTTGATGGTTCATCTGATGACCCAACACTCTCACGTCAAAGCTTCAGGAATAATAAAGATGGTGACATCGTTCTAACCAAGAACCAAGTTAATGCTGCTATCTTTGCATTAAATCCAAGAGGAAATCTTGATGATCCTGGTCAAGTTTATAAGATCAAGACACATTATACAGGTGGTTCACCATCAAATGCTACACCTAATCAGACTGCATTAGTTGCTAGTGGTGGTAGTTCATTCTACAGTCTACAGAATATTACATATGGTTCTGGGAATATACCAGAAGCAGGAGATATTCTTCTTAAAGGTAAGGAAGTTGGTAAGTCTGGATCATGGGGATCTATCTATGCCAATTACTATACAGAGATTAATGATTCTAGTATTCTTAAGTTAACTGCTAATAATACTACAACTATAGAGGTTGAGTGGGCAGTTGGTATTGATAACCCTGGACTTGGTGTTCAAGTTGGAAACTTAATACGTGTTTCTAATTTCAGTAACACATTTGTACAAGGTGTGTGGGCTATTACAGAAGCAGATCAAACAGGTGTTAATAGTAATAAGTGTAAATTTGAAGTTTATAACTTAATTGGTGGTGAAGTTTGGGATTGGGCATCACAAGGTGCTGGTGCTAAACTAGAGATCTCTAATTCTAGTTGGAAGGAACTAGGTGTTATTGGTTCTGAAGCAATCAGGACAGAGACAAACAGACCTGGCGATCTTAAGTTGGGTGTTAACACTATCGCTAGAATGGCGATTGAAGCTGCATTAAATGGTTCTGTATCTGATGAGACAGATCCTCGTGCTAACCTAGATGTTGTTGGTACAGGATTCATTTCTGGTAAGATCTTATGGGATGGAGCAAATAATAACTACCTCAATGAACCATCAGTTAACAGGACATACTTCCCTGTAACTAATGCATTCTTGGTTGGTGGTGATAGTGCTTCTCCAGATAATGTTGCTACATTCCGTGTTGCTACATCTGATCCTGTAACTACATTATCTACTTACCAGTCTGGTGGTAGAGTTGGTATTAACACAAGCGTTGGATTAGCAGCCAATAGAGAACTTGATAGAAACTTCGTTGTTGTTGGTGATGCTAGAATCACTGGTAATACAAAGATTGAAGATGACTTGAGTGTTGATGGTGGTGACATTAACAGTACTGCTGAAACATTCCAGTTCATTAATACTGATACAGACTTCTTCATTGGTCTAAACAATGCAGAGTCTATCATTCTTGGTAATAGTACCACACAGTCACAGACAATTAGTGTTGGTAACCAAGTTTCCGATAGTAATTCACATATCTTTAGAATGGGTGCTGCTGCTGGTACCAGCATTCTTGAGATTCATAAGGGAACCAAGCAAGCATTCGTAGATATTGCTAGTGCTACTGATGAAGTAACAAGCAATTGTGAGATTATACTTGGTGGTGCTGCTGCTAACCCTGCAAGTAGTACATACATTGGTACATACCAGACTAAAGCTGCTGGTACAATAGAGTTTGGTGCATTCCCTGGTACTTCAGAGACACGTATCTTCTCACAAGCAGGTAAGGTCAATGCATTCGATGGTACTGACACAACTCAAGTTACATTGGGTCTCAATGCTTCCAAGTTAGAAATTGGTTCACTTGGTGGTGATACTACTGTAAGAAATAGTCTTAACATTCTTGCAAGTACAACTGGACATTCAGACATTAAGTTGGTTGGTGGACAGAAGGCAGGTATTGTTGAGATAGAAAGAGCTAGATTTAATGTTCCTGCAACAACACATATTGTTGGTTCACTTGATAATCCAAACGTTGACTTCCTTAAGTACGGTGATACTGGTAAGGTAATTGATACACAGGGTGTTGGACCATGGGGTGGAGATTCATATCTCCTTGCTAGTGGTCAGATCGCTGCTATCGATAACATTTCTCCAACATCAAGTGGTACATGGGTTGCTAACACTACCTTCTCGTTCTTGTCACCTGATGGTGGTAATGGTACTGGTGCATTATTCACAGTAACTGTTGATGGTAACGGTAATGCTACTATTGATCTTATCACACCAGGCCAAGGATATATTGATAATGATCAACTTACTATTACTGCTGATAAACTAGGTAATCCAAGTGGTGATAACTTAACCTTTAGAGTTAATGGTGTTAATGCATCTGGTACTCTATACAACCTACCAATATCACAACCTGCTGTCACTGACTTCAAGATTGGTGATCTATTGTTGGTTGAAAGAGGTCATGCAAGTTCTCCAGATGGATTGAATCCAAATGGTAGTACACTTGCCAAGAATGAGAATCAGAATGAGATCATTAGGGTTGAAGGATTAACTAACATCACTAATGGTAATGATCCAGATGGTTATAGATTAGCAGTATCACGTCAGGTAGACGGTACTGCGAAGAGAATTGATCACCCTGATGGTTGTGTCATTGCTAGACTTGATAAGCAAGTTAATGCAACATACATTACAGGATTTGACTTCGATAATAATGGAGAACTAGATCCTATATCTGATCTACTAATATCTGATTTCGATGTTACATCTCTAGTTTCTGATGGAACAGATATTCTAACTATCAACTGGGGTAATGGTAAGACCAATGATGATTTAAGTATTGAGTATGGTGAGTCTATTGCTATTAGTGGTACTAATGTAACAGAACTCAATGGTGAATGGATAGTACAGTCTGGGTTATCTCCTACTGGAACCTCATGTACTGTTAAACTTGCTGGTACATTGGCTACAGCAACATACTTGTGGAGTGGTCAACCAACAGAAGCAGAAGTAAGAATTAAGAGTGCTTCTAATCTTCTTGCTGATACTGCTAACGTAAGGATAGGTGTTGCAGAATTTGGTGGAGTTTTAACTACAGCAGATTATCTGTTACTATCTGATTCAGAAATCACAAAGGTTGTCAATCTTGTAAGTACTGAAGTTAAATCTCTCATCGTAACAGATGGTGGTGACCCAGAGAATAAGACATTTGAAGTACAATCTCTAACTGGTAACACTAGCATACAAGGTAACTTGAATGTTGGTAACGGATATAATAAACTCACTGTTAATGCACAGTCTGGTAATACTACCATTGCAGGAACAACAACTATTGAGAATACTCTAACAGTTAATGGTTCTGTAGTTGAGCAGACAGAATACTTTAGATTAACCAATGGTGGATCTAATACCATTTCATTGAGAACTACATTAGAAGTTGACACTGCAACTGGTGATCTCACGATTAATGGTGGTGACATCAATATCTTTGGTGCTGATGGTACTACACCACGATTAACATTTGTTAATTCTTCTGGTGATTTCACATCATATGGTTCATTCTCTGCTCTAGGTACAGGTACCAGTACATTTGGTGGTGACCTAGTTGTACAGGGTGATGCAACCGTTAACGGTGGTGACCTTACAATCAATCATAACGGTCATAAGATCTTCAGTGTTGAGAATGATGGTGCTGTTAACATCGCTGGTATATCTAACTACTTCACCCAGACAGGTGGTAGGAAGTGGGAATACTCTGCTGATGCTGAAATTATAGCACAACCTAATACAAACTATGTTGTTGATTGTTCTCAAAACACAGTTGTTAAGTTACCACAGAATCCACTACTAGGTGATATGATTCGTGTCCTAGATGTAGGTGGTCTTCTAACATATAACCTATCACTGGTTATTAGAGCTGCAACAAACATCAAGGTACAGAATTCTTCTGATAATACTGGCACTGCAATGTTAACAGGTAACACTGCTGACTTGACTGCCTACAATGGAGGTGAACTAGTTGTTCAAACACCATACGCTGGATTTGCACTGCTATACGTAGGAAATGCTACTCCAGATGGTGGAACTGCTGCTCCTACATCCAAAACAGGTTGGTATCTAATAGAAGTATAAATGTTTTATCAAGAATCTAAAACTGCTAAAGCAGCGGCTATTGGTACAATCATGCCATGGGGTGGAGGTATAACTACCATCCCTAAAGGTTGGATTGTGTGTGATGGACAATTTGAAGAAGCAGCATCATATCCTCTGTTAACACAAACTATTGCTGACACATATAATATGGGTACTAGTACTTTAGGTGGTAGTTTCCCATCATACACAGGTACAATCAAGATGCCTGATCTTAATGAAAAGACATTGATGGATCTTGAGGAAGATTATTTCACAGGTGGAAGTTCACCTACATTGAGACCTGCTGATGAAGATATAGATGCAAGGACATTATTATCACCAAAGATAGGTCCACACGAGAGTCAATCTATTCAAACATCATATAATGATGTCTATACTGATATTGTATGGACATTACCTTCTGGTGATTTGACAGGATATCAAGGAAGAATTACTGGTAATACTAAATTAGATGGTGAAGGATTTAAAACATTATATGTTGCACCAAGAAAACTTGGTAGAAAGCATGTTAAAAGACATTCACATACAGGAAGATATGATACTATATCAGATTCAAACCCAACACAACCAGGTGAAGGTGTAATTCCATGGGGTGATGTTAAATATACTGTTCGTATGCATGCAGTTGATAACGAGTGGGGTGATCATGAAGGTGATACCTTCTATTTTGGTTGGTCTAATGATTATGGTGCCACTGACGATAGTTGGGGAACAGTAATGACAGCACCAGCAATTTCTGTTGGTACTGCATGGAATAATTTTGGAGGATCTGGTCCTGTACATTCGACATATGGTTCAACAAATCATTTGTATCAATTATGGTGGCCTGATGCTGGTAATCCAGATACTCCTGTAGGATTTAATAATGGTCAACCAAGTATTACTGTAGCAAAGGTATTAAGTACACCACCTACATCATCTGAAGGAGGTCTCACTCCAAAATGGATTACTGATACCCCGATTTCTGGAAAATTTGTCCAGCATACTGACCACCCAAAAGCTCCGAGGATGGATTCTAGTTTACCTGTTAAATTCCGTGTAGGTGGTGGTGGAAATATTTCAGTACCTAGTGGTTATAGAAACTATTATATAGAGGAAGGTGTAACTACATTACCATATTTACCAGGAGGTTCAGTAACACCTGACGGTACTGGTGTTAATGCTTATGATAATGTACGTGATACGATGATGAGTCATCCAGGATATAATTTTCTTACTAATATCTCTCAAGATAAAATACAATCACATACACATGATGATTTCGATGTTGAGTTTGATAGCACTAGATTAAGACCTTCAAGTACTCTTACTGCTAATGTAAGAATACCAATTCAAACAGATTTTCTTGGTAATTCGGATAACGAAAGTGCATTACAAATAGATTTTAATGTGTCTCAACCATCTATGACCTGTCTATACATCATACGAGCTTACTAATGGCAAAATCCAAGTCAGTTAATTATACTAGAGTAAAAGCACAAGGCTTCGGTGGTATAGTTGGTACTATACAACAGAATGCTTTAGCAGGTGTTATATTAGATAAGAATCCTTTAGATCCTATATGGACAGAAAATTTGCCTGCAGGATTTTTAGCATGTGATGGTGCAGTATATAATGTTAAAGATTATTATTGTTTAGCACAGGTTCTTGGTATTGGTAGTGAGTGTAGATTTAGAAAAGATCATGTAAATTTAAGAGATCCAGATACAGAGACAGGTGATCTTGGATCGTTTCAAGTACCAGACCTAGGATCAAAGATGATGATAGGTGGTAGAAGTACTGGTACATATCAACACACTACTAAATCAGATTCAAATGTTAATAGAGTTGGTGTTGAAGTAGATGCTAGTAGTAATGTTGGTACTAGAGTAAATTGTACCTATAATGGTTACATGGAAATTGAACCTGCTACAGATTTAGAATTTACTGGTAATATTAAGTATAATATGATTAGGAAGGTTAATCCTCATGCTATGGATATTGAAGAGTTCCAAGCACATTCACACAACGCACCATATATGAGGGTACTTAACTACACTGCTAATCATAAGTATGATGGTGATGGAAAGACTAGTGTTGGTGAAGGAGCAGTAGATAATCCTTTTGCTAATGTTAATGCATCTGCTGGTAATGAATTAGAAGAGTGCTCAATGAGTGTTCCTAACACGTATGCAACTCATGATCATACATTAACTAGACCACAAACATATTCACATAATTTCAAATATTCATACGGTACAATACAAGTTCCTTTGGATGATCTTACATCATATATTGATGTAGATATAACTAATATGGATGTTTTGAATCAGGTAGTAACGCCATTTCAAATGCTACATTATATAATTAAGTTCTGATGACATGCCACAGTATAGTAACAGTAGTGCTGGCAATTATTCGGTAACAGTACCTGCCAATGCTACTAATGTAAAATTTTTCCTAGCAGGAGCAGGTGGTGGTAATAGTGTTAGAACTCCACCTGGAACTTCATGGAATAATACTGGTGGATGGGGAAGAGTAGGAGAGTTTACATTATCTTCAGTTGGTTATCAATATACAATATATTTTAATCTAGGTCAGAAAGGTGGAGATGGATCTGGTTCAGTTGGACCTGGTAATCCTGGAAGTGGTGGAAGTGGTTGGGTTGGTGGTGGTTCTGGTACTTCTGCTGGAGGTGGAGGTGGTGGAGCATCATCAGCAAGTATTGATTTTGTAACCATTGCAGTGGCAGGTGGTGGTGCTGGTGCTGCCAAAGAAGGAAATGTAATAGGAAAGTACGCTGGTCTCGGATGGGGTGGTGGAGGACAGAGTGGACCAATAACACCAAGATCAGGTCAATCTGCTTCAGCAGGAAATACTGGTGGAGGGGGTGGAGGATGTGCTATAGGAGTCGGAACCACTAATGGTAATAATTATGCTGGTGAAGATGGTAATTACCCCACTGGGGGTGGTTTTCAGGGGTATGGAGGTAATTCTGGATGGAATACTGGTCTTACTACTCCTAATTTTAATTGGACTGGATACTCTGCCTCTAATTACAATGATGGATACTATCAGTTAACATTTGATCTTCCTGCACCAACAATTGATGCTAATGTTAACCCAATAGAGATAGTATTAGGTGATAGTATAAACATCAATTGGACTGCAGGTGGTGGTCAAGTTGATCAGTTCTATCTCACATCAAATGATGGTGTGAATATGTCATTCACTCCCACAACAACTTACACTATGTTAACACCAACTATTGGTGAGACGCATGGTGATGGCAGTCATCACACATCATATACTCTGACTGCATCAGGACCAGGTGGTAATGCATCAATATCATTTGGTATTATATTATATGTCCCACCTATAGTTGATATAATATCATCTAATGCAACTGCTGTTCCTGGAGATCAACTTACATTGTCATGGTCTACACAGGATAATAGTAGTGCTAATCAAGCAGTTCTTGAGACTATTGATGTTCCTACTGGAAATGTAATTGGTTATGAATCTGTATCAACAACTGGTAGTAAGACAGTAACTATACTTGGCAGTTATGCACCTACTATAAGATACAAAATATCTGTTAGTAGAAGTGGACCACCACCTCCTTCATCTGTTACTACTCGTCTTGTTGATGATGATAGTGTAGATATTACAGTATATGAACCACCAACTGTTACTCTTACTGCTTCACCCAACCCAATGACTGTAGGAGGATCAACTGTATTATCATGGAATACATCTGGTGATGCTGATAGTGTTGATATAGATCAGGGTGTGGGTACAGATTTACCAACAACTGGTAACACTACTCTATCACCAACACAAACTATAACATATACAGCAACAGTAACTGGTCCTGGTGGTGCTAACAGTGATGCGTTAGTGGTTAGTGTATATCCAGCACCATCTTTATCATGTGCAGGACCACCAACAGTAGATTTTGGAGTAACAAGTATACCTATACAAGTAACAGGAACAAATAGTGCTGGTGGTATAGTAGTTACACCAGAATATGATGGTGTTGCACAGACACCTATATCATTACCATTATCTACAGGTAATACAGTACAGATCTATCCTTATTCATACATACCTGACTGGAGTACTGAACCTGGTCAGATAAGATTAAATTTTGTTCTGTATGGTTATGGTGGTATGGAAGCTACATCTATAGTTCTTGTGAATGTATTATATGACAGGTTACCTGATATGATTAGTATACCATCATCAGGTCCAGGATTACCAGATGTTGATTATACATCACCATTAGTACCAGTTAGTGTTGATGATATTAATGTCCCAGTAGAAATACAATCTAGTCATCCCATCAAGGTAGAGATAGATAGTGATGGTACATGGCTTGACATACAGGAGATACCAGAATAATGCCTAGTTTTTCATCAGCGAGTCCAGGATCACATACAGTTAATATACCTGCTAATGCTCAAAATGTAGAGTTTTATCTGGTAGGTGCGAAAGGTGGTGCTAGTCAGCGTTGGTATTATCAATTAGGCAATGTTGGTTGGCATGCTGTGAGTGATCCTACTAACTGGGGTGCTTGGAGTAGTTTTATGAATCAGTGGGCAGTATGGATTAGTCCTAACAATCCAAATCCAACTAACCAATGGCATGAGGCAGTTTATAGTATGCATGTACCATATCCTAGTGGTAATGTAGAATTTCATTGTCAATCAGATAACCAAATGCAGATACACATTGAGGCACCTGGTGTTCAAGGTTGGACTCATATAATATCTCAAGCTGGATTCACTAGTACTCATGTACATACACGTTATATGGTTCATGGTACTTGGCATGTAAAAATGAGGGTATATAATAACTATCAATCAAATAATGCATGGCATGAAAACCCTGCTGGTGGAGCATTTACGATTTATAAAGATGGTAATATGATAAAAAATTCCCGTGACATGGCAGGTCAAATAGGTACTGTTACGTGGAATAAGGAGGGTGGTGCTGGTAGAGCAGGATATTTTAATATAGACACAAGATCTAGTGCATATACATTGACATTTTATCTTGGTGGTCAGGGAGGTATGGGTGTTGCTTATAGAGCATCAGGTGAAGGTAATCGTGGAGGTGGTGGATCATCACCTGTAGCAGGTGGTGGTAATGGATTTAGTTGTGGTGGAGGCGGTGGAGGTGCTTCTGCAGTATATGATAGTTATCTCAATAGGTATACAGTTGTTTCAGGTGGAGGAGGTGGAGCAGGTAGATTAGATCTTGCTGAACATTTTGCTGGTTTGGGATATTCTGGAGGTGGTAGAGCACAGGCACCTAGTTTTAGGGGTGGTGATAGTGCTACAGCAGGTAATACTGGTGGAGGTGGAGGTGGTCAGAATTGGCACAATGCTACTAGCATGTATGGTCAAACAAATCCACCAACTATTGGATATGGTGGAGCATCATATTGGTATGGAGATAGTGGAGGACAGACAGAAGGTACATTTACAGGTTATGGTGGATATTCATGGGATGGTCCTGGACAATTAGGGTATGGTGATGGTGTTTATATTTGCTCTTATTCTGAAGCGAATGCATCTATTGATAGTTTTACTGCTAGTACGACTAGTATTACTGCTGGACAGGGAGTTCAGTTATGTTGGAATACAACAGATGCTTCTGCTGTAACACTCAATGGGTCAGGGGTTAATGCTGATGATTGTACATGGAAATACCCTGGTTCTACTACAACATATACATTAACAGCAGTTGCAGGTAATACTGTGTCGCAAGCAATAACTGTTACTGTTTATATTCCTCCAAATGTTACTCTGTCATTATCTTCTAGTTCTATACAATCAGGACAATCAGCAACATTGACTTGGGTTACTACTGGTGATGCTAATAGTGCAAGTATAAACCAAGGGATAGGTTCTGTTCCTGTTAACTCATTTACAACAGTGTCACCGACACAGACTACAACATATACTATCAGTGTTAGTGGATCAGGTGGTAGTGATAGTGATAGTATTACTTTGACTGTTATTGCACCACCCAGTGTAATATTATCTGTAGCAGATGAGGCATCATATGGTGATGATATATCATTGACATATCAAGCAACTAATTGTACTGGTGGTCTTCGTATAGATTATCGTTATCGATGGGGTGATAATACTTATTCAGCATGGGCTACATCACATACATTACCAACAGGTACTAATCTTGGACCTACTACTGTTATTCATAGTCCAGCATATAGTAATTTGGGACCATATGATATTGAATATAATTTGATAGGAGAGAATGGGTATGGTGCTAGTGATACTGATTTGAAAGAGGTGGGTATAAATATTGATACCACTCCAGATACTATTGTTATTCCACCTTCTGAAGGAAAAGATCCTGAAGAGGAACCAGTTATATCACCTGACGTTGAAATTACAACAGATACACTAGAGATTAATGATATTGACATTCCTGTTGAAATTAAAGCAAGTCAACCTGCTAAACTTGAGATTGATGATAGTGGTATTTGGGTAGATGTGAGGGAGATCTAATGGCAGGAGATAATATAGGTGCATTAAACAGATTAAGATCTTTTGCTAGGTATTGGCATGCTGGTTCTACTGCTGAACCATGGCAAGATCATTTGTTTACTGCATTTCCTCAAAATGAGAATTTAAGTGGATATAGTTTAGAACATAACGATTATTTTTACCTGTATAATTATCAAAGATCAGGTACAGTACCAGTATACAGACATTATAGACATACAAAACCAAGTAATGTTAGTGTAGCATTTAATGGTAGTATGCATGTACAGGCAACTGGAACAGGAGCACGGTGGATTTCTTTCTCGTATAGTTATAATGATAATCCTGGATATCGTGGTAGAGCAATAAATTGGTTTCGATTTCCTATTCAAATAGCATGGGCACAACCTAATGATGCTGCTGGAAATGGTCCACAGATATTTTATCAGAGTGGTAGCAGTGGTAGTGGTACGATAGGACCATTTTTAGTATCAACAACTGGTGGTAGTCAGTGGCCACAACCAAATACTGGACAATTTTACAATCAAGGATTGTGGAATACACAAATTAGTTTTAATTATAGTTGGGTTGCACATTCAACATGGTTGTGCTTTAGGGATGGTCACGGTAGTGACTGTAATATGGTTGTTTATTTGAATGCCCTAGGACAAGAACCTTATGAGGTACATGATCATTGGTTATCAACTGCTGCTGATGAATCACAGTGGGGATATACTAATGAAGGTATTGTAGGATATATTTGGCCAAGTGATGGACCAGATAGAAAAGCATTGTATGGTTATTGGAACTCCGAACAGGATGACCATCATATTCGTGATACTTATGGTGGTACAACTGTTGGTGGATTATGGAATTATTATGGAATAATTGGTTATGCTCCTACAGAAACATATGGATGTACAGATCAAGGAGCAACTAACTGGGATAATGATGCTGACTTTAATACTTCACCAAACAATTGTAATTATGTTGTTGTTGGTTGTATGGATCCAAATGCAAATAATTATAATCCAAATGCAAATACTCCTGGCACATGTACATATAATACACCAACATTATCTTATACATTAAGTCCATCACAAATACTTGCTGGTTCACCTGTAACTGCAACATGGAGTACTAATTATGGTGTTAGTGGTGTCATTCAACCTGGATCATATGCTATACCATCATCACAACTATCTTATGGAACTAAAACTTATTATCCAACATCAACCACGTCTTATGTAATAACTATTAGTGGTCATGGTGGAACTTCAGCAACAGATAGTAAGACTGTAACTGTATGGACTGCACCTGATGTAACTATTGCTGCAAATGGCAATCAAAGTGGTATTGCTATCAATAGAGGACAGAGTTTTGTATTGTCATGGTGGACAAATGGTGATGGTACAACAGCAACTATAGATAACGGTGTTGGTAGTGTACCATTTACTTCTCAACAGACCATATCACCAACACAAACTATAACGTATACTATTTCTGTTAATTTAACTGTTAGTGGTACAAATATTGTTGCAAATGATAGTGATCAAGTAACGATAACAGTATATCAACCACCAACAGCATCAATAACTGGACCAGAGAATGTTGATTTTAATCAAACTATAAGTCTTAATTGGTCACAAACAAATGGTGTTAGTGTCCTTCTACAAAAACAATATACATTATTAGATGGTGGTCTTATTAATCAGGATGTTACTTTAACTGGTTCTTCTGGTACATATGTTGATACACCATATAATAATGGTGGTAGGCAAGTTGCAAGGGAAGTAAATTATGTATTAACATCAACAGGTGCAGGTGGACTCACTGCTTCTGCTACTCATCAGTGTGGTATTGACGTAGATCAAATGCCTGATTTAGTTCAGATACCACCATCTGAAGATAAAGATATGGATGAAGAACCTGTCATATCACCTGATATAGAAGTAACTACTGATGAAATAGAAATAGATGATCTTGATGTACCTGTTGAAATCACAGCAAATCAACCGCTAAAAGTTCAAATAGATGACGATGGTGTATGGCATAGTGTGAGGGAGACATAATGGGATTTGCAAATATGCATTTTTACCATAATGGCAACATGAATGCTTGTCAGTCTACTGTGCAGTGGTGGCCAGGAATAGGTTGGGATCCCTATGGTGATGGTGGTAATGGTGTTAGAGATCAAATATCAAATGCTTACAAGAGTATTCTTGGTAGATATGCTGAACAGGGTGGATTAGAGGCATGGTATTGGGCATGGACATCAACAGGTTTTGGACCTAATGGTACTGATTCATATATTACTGATTATTATAACCAGAGAGGATGGCCAAACGTAACAATATATCAAATGGTATTGTTTGGTGGAATGTCATGGCCACCAAATTATAACTCATCATGGCCTCCTAATGGTGGTAGTGGTGAATATGATCAAATATATGGTCCACCTGGAAATCCATATAGTCCACCACGTAAACATATAGTGGGTGGAACTGGTAATTGTCCAGTTTTAGGTTGTACAGATTCTAACGCAGGAAATTATAATTCCAGTGCTCAACAGGATGATGGTAGTTGTTGGTATCATACCCCATCTGCTAGTTTAAACTCTAGTCCTAGTAGTATTATTTCAGGTGGATCTGTTTCAATATCATGGAGCACAAATTATGCTCAATCTGTTTATATTACTAATATTGGTAGTGTATCATCTAGTGGTAGTACAACTATTTCACCAATCAGTAGTAATCAAACATGGGTATTGACAGCATATGGTTATGGAAATGGTGGTAGTACATCTAGATCAACATCTGTCACTGTATATCAACAACCAAATGTTAATTTATATTTGTCTAGTTCAAGTATACAATATGGTAGTAGTACCACGTTATCATGGACTACAACTGGTGATGCATCGTCTGCTAGTCTTTCACCTGGATTTGGATCAGTACCATTAAATTCAAATACTACTGTAGCACCAACAACAACTACAACATATACTATTAGTGTTAGTGGTAGTGGAGGTAGTGACAGTGCTAGTATCACTCTTACTGTAATCCCAGCACCAACAGCATCACTTACTGCTAATGCTGAAGTAAACTGGGGTGATGGTGTACCATTATCATGGTCTACAACAAATGCCAGTAATGTATCAATTCATGTGGTATATTATATTGATGGTTCTAATGTTACACAGAGTCCTATTAGTGGATTAGGTAGCAGTGGTAGTACAACTCACACACCAAACTGGAGTAGTATAGGAGGTACATTAGAACAAATTACTTTTACATTGCATGCATCTAATGGTAGTATAACTGCTTATAGTTCTCAAAATACAGCAGTTGAGATTGATACTAGTCCAAATCTTATAGTAATACCACCAAGTGAAGATTTATATCCAGAGGATGAACCAGTTAATTCACCGATATCTGACTCATTACTAGTGGATGATATAGATATACCAGTTGAAGTTAAAGCAAGTCAACCTATCAAGGTGGATATTAATGAAGCAAACAACTGGCAAGATGTGAGACAAATATAATGCCTAATATAACATTTAACTGGTATAGATCTGCAGGTGATTCCAATTATATTAGTTGGGGACCAATTACTATTGGACCTAACAGTGGTAGTGGTACATGGAATTTACCATCTGGTACAACATATAGTGTTAATGCATGGGGTAGTGGACCTGGTCAATGTCATTTGAGAGTATTAAGTTCACAATCATTAGGACTAGACGATAGACAAGGTGCTGGTGCTGATAATGATTGGAATGATATGATTATTAATGCTAGTAGTGGATTTTGGCAGGGTAATTGGCCAAATATAGAATTCGTTACATCAGCAGGAGTATATGGGTGCACGGATTCAGCAGCAAGCAATTATAATCCTGCTGCTACTATTAATCAAGGATGTGTATATCTTCCACCAACAGTATCTTTATCAATTAGTAAAAATAGTACAATATATCCTGCAGGTGTTACATTATCTTGGAGTGTCAGTGGTAATCCTCAAGTAAATAATGTTACTATTACTAATATTGGTGGTGTACAGAATAGTGGAAGTACAATAGTATATCCATCATCAACAACTACGTATGTATTAAATGCATATGCACCAGGTAATCAGGTAGGACAACAATCAAGAACAATTACAGTATATACTCCACCAACAGTATATTTAAGTGTGAGTCCTAATCCTATTGTTATTGGTAATTCGAGTACATTATCATGGTATATTACAGGTGATGGTACATCAATGACTGTTGGACCACCTAATGAATCTTTACCATTAGGTTCTAGTAAATCAGTATCACCAACATCTACAACAACATACACAGCAACATGTTATTTACAAACACCTGATGGTGATACAGCACAAGATAGTAAGCAAGTAACACTAACAGTTGTTGCATTACCATCTATTACTATATCTGGTGATCCAGAGATTCTTTATGATGCATCAAGTTGTACTGTTAGTGTGGATGCATCAGATTGTGAGGAAGTATCATTCCTTATTACATCTACTCTTACAGATGGTACTCAAACTAATCAAACAGTAAATAATCATCAACCAACAAATGGTCAGTATACATTTAATGTACTGCCTTTCATACCATGGGGTGATAAAGGTCCAGTTAGTGTACGTGTTGTTGCAACTGGTACATCTATGAGTGGATCATTAACTGATTCATCTACACATGATTTTGAGGTTGATATTGATACTATGCCTGATTTGATTCAGATACCACCATCTGAAGATGATCCAGAGGAGGAAGTTATTTCTCCAGATACAGAAGTTACTTCACAATCAATAACAATAAATGATATTGATATACCAGTTGAAGTTAAAGCAAGTCAACCAATTAAGATTGATATTGATGATGCTGGTAACTGGCAAGACATACGTCAATTATAACCATAAATAGCTAGGATACAAATAGATAATCAATGACTACGTATCAATTTGGAAATTCACCAGTATATGTCAGCGAGGGACAAACCGTTCGCTTTAGGTTTAAGGCACCTTCAGCGTGGGATACTACTTTAAGTGTTGTTGTCCGAATTGGTGATCAAACTACTATTTGGTATATCAGCACAATCCCAAGAGATTTTGCACCTGATCCATTTCCATTTAGTACATTAGATAATGCTGATCCAGATACTCTCTACACATATGGTGATGGAAGTAGGGCAGGAGAACAAATTGTTATTGTTGCTGGATTAACAGAAACAACTGATGTTGGATTAGAAGTAACATCATCACACATAGAACAACCACCTGATATTAATAAGATTGCTGTTAGATTGTGGCGAGTAAGTCAAGGTGAAACAACATGGGGTGCATGGGGTACACCAGATGGTTGGGTTGTACAAAATACTGATAAGGTACAGGTTAGATTAGCATCTAATACACAAGGTGGTCAATCCAAGTATGCTAATTTAACTATTGGTACAAGGACAGAGAAGTGGACTATTAATACTAAAGTTCCACCACCAAACTTCCCTGATCCATTCCCATTATTTGATCCAATATATGATGCAGAATTAGATACTGATGTGTATAGTAATATAGTACAGATCCAAGGTATGTCTGACTTTGGTCTGGTAACTACAGATAATGGTGCATTAATTGGAATATCAGATACAAATACAACATACACAAATTCTGATGGATATGAGGTATTAGATGGTATAACATTTGTTGACTCTAATACTTCTCCTAACATATTAAATGGTAAGTTCTTGCAGTTAATGATAACTACATCTGCAACTGCTAATACTACTATCAATAACATTGTCACCATTGGTAATGGTGGACCTGGTACTACATGGCAAGTTACAACTGGTGATCTACCATCAGTTACACCAGATGTATTCTCTTTCACTGATAAGGATGATCAAATGGAAGAGACATTGATTATGTCTGATGAACAACCTGCTGCTGGTCTACTTGGTTTAGGTGCAGGTGTAACAGTTGATGTTGAATTAGTAACTACAACTGGTACAGAACCAGGAGTAAGAATACAACATAATGGTGCGTGGTCTAGTTGGGGAATATTCCCTGCATCTGTGGAAAATGGTGATAAAATTCAAATAAGAAATAAATCTAGTGCTACATTCCTTGGTGTTATTACCACAACGATTAAGGTAGGTAGTAGACAAATAGCACCATGGAGTATTATTACAAATAGTGGACCAGATACTGATGCTGATTTTACTGCACCAGCAAATTTAACTAATACAGCACCAAATACTCCTGTTGTTAGTAGTATTGTATCAGTAACAGGTATCAACAGACCTATTACTATTAGTGCTACTAATGGAGCAAAGATATCTATTGACTTTGGTACATTTGTAACAGGACCAGTAACATTTGATCCAGCACAACATAGTGTATTCCAATTACAAATAACTACTGATGGTTCATTGTCTGGTAGTTCTAGTACACAAGTAACTGTTGGTACTGGTACTACAGGTAATCCATTTACATGGAGTGCTACAAATTATGCTGTTGCACCTCCACCACCAGAACTTAAGGGATGTTGGTATAGTAAGAAGACTGCATTTGTTGATATGTCAGGTGGTGGTAGTGGTGTAATTAGAGAGAATAAGGAAGATGGATATGCTATTGGTACAGTTTTACCTGTACTAAAATCACCATCTGATGCTTCTAATCAAGATCCAATGCAACAGTATGGTGAACTGAAAGGTAATACTGCCAAGGGTAGGTTAGATGCTAGGTATCCTGGTTATATTGATTGTGATGGTTCAGAGTATAATGTTGCTGACTTTCCTGACTTGTGGTTAGTTATTGGTAATGTATATGCTAAACCAACAGATGATCCAACCCAATTTGGTGAGTGGGATAATCAAAACAAGCAGTTTAGTGGTAAGTTTAGAGTACCAGACTACAGAAATAGAAAGATTGTTGGACCTGGACAGGTAGATGGTAACAGAGGTTCATCAACTATATTACCAATTGATGTAGGAATACATCCTAACAAAACATTTAATGCTAGAGAATCAGGTGGTATTGGTGGATACTGGTATGTTGATGATGTTGACACTACAGCAGGAGATCCAAATCCATATCAACAGATAGAAGGTGATGTTGGTGGATCAACAGGTATAACTAGTGACTTCTTTAACTTTGGTACTGTTAGAACTACATCAGGTACAACACAATTGCAAGCTGATGTAGAATTTGAAGTTACTGGTGATGTTACTGCAACAGTTGGACCATTGTCTGACGTTATGGTTAATATACCAGCACACAGTCATTATTATATTTCTGCCATTAGTGCTGGTACAGTTGGTGGTGATCCATTGATATCATGGGGTAACCCAGCATTATTTGGTTTTGAACCATATAATTTTGGCAGTGGTTTTGATAACTCAACTGCATGGTTAGCAGATCGTTTAGGTAGATTAGCATGGACACATGGAGAGAATCTCACGACATATGGTTATGGTAGTTCATTGTGGTGGAATAATCCTGACAATACACTTGACTGGCATAAAGATAGACCTAGGTTTGCAGGTGAGTGGATTAATATTTTAACTGCTGCTCTTCCAAAGTTCCAATTAGAATGGGATAAATTAGTTAGTGATACTGCAGACTCTTTGATCACAGAGATGACAGATCTTGCTAATAATATTGATGAGCATGGTAATCTTTACGAGGATGCACTTTTACATGCAAAAACATGGTGGGCATCACCTGGTGACCTTGTAGCAGATGAATATTTCAAACCTATTGCAACTTCTAAAAATCCTGACAATTCTACAACAACTGCTGTATACTCTACAACAGCATCATTAGCTGCTGGTACTAGTGGTGTGAGTACAGTAGGATCACATACACAAACATATCCATTTAGTATATGGAATGCTAAAGTACTTGGTGTTATTGATACAAGAGATGCAACATTCCGTTTAGAACCATACGAACCACCTATTATATTTGAGGATACCGATTCATCTATTGCTACACACGCACACTATTTGTCTGATTATCCATTAACAGATCCAACAACTGACTTTGGTTATGGTAACGTAAGTGGACCTGGACATAAGCAAGGACTTGGTACTGCTGCTTCAGCAACTAGACCAGTCACATTCTTACAAACTGATGTAAGAGTAGAATTGAACGTTGGTACTTTCACCCTAAATAAAGGTACGAAACTACCTGATCCCAATGTGGTATTCCATCCTAACAGGAAGGTTGAGTTAGTTCCTAAATTCCATAAGGTAAAATATATTATCAAAGCATTCTAATATTATGGCAGAAAAATTGACACCTTACCGTCCTCTCGAAATGATGAAGGACGGAAAGATGACTAATTATGATTTTACAGATTTTATTGGTGTCTGGAAGAATTTCATACCTAAACCATGGTGTGATAGAATAATACAATATGGTGATGCTATATTAAATGAGCATGGAGCATGTAAAATAGATCCTACACTACCACCATTACCTGCTGGTACTGATGAAGGATGTATGTATATGTCTGGTGAGGATATGTACAAAGGTAAGCATAACCGTCAAGATGATTCATTTCTATTAAATTATACTGATTCAGCATGGGCAGTACAAACTAATCAGTTCCTTAAGTCATGTATCACACATTATATTGATGAGTTTAGTGATCTAGGTAAGGTAGGATTCTTATCATCAGATAGTAAGTTTCAAAGAACAAAACCTGGTGGTGGGTATCATTTGTGGCATTATGAGAATTCATCATATTATTATGGACAGAGAGAAGTAGTGTGGATGATATATCTAAATGATATTGAAGAGGGTGGAGAGACAGAGTTTAGATATCAAGCAAGAAGACTTAAACCAACAGCAGGTACAGTGGTGATGTGGCCAGCAGGTTATACACATGTGCATAGGGGTGGATTACTATGTGGTGACAAAGATAAATATATATTGACAGGATGGTATATTAAATCTGGGGATAATTAAAAATGGTTAGAGAACTCCGACAATCAACTCTTGAGGTGGATTTTGTTAATAATGTAGCAGTTGATCATGCTAATGTTTGGAATATTCCTGATACAGGTAGATTCGAGACACCAATGTATCCATTCAAACCAGAGATGAAGGATAGATTCCTAGAAGAGGTGGTTGGGTCATACTGGCATGATGCTGGTAAAGATGAATTAGAAACAATTATATTCTATAGTGATAACACATGCTTTGCTCAAAGAAGGAAGAAGAAGTACAGTTTTGAGACTGGCACAGATTACTATGAGTCATATCAATTTACTGGCACAGATCAAGATAAGATTATTGAGTTGAGAAATAATATTGTCATGCTGCTCGATGTGATGACGTGGTTCAAAGAGCATGAGAATATTATTAAGGTTAATAAGATTGAAGAAGAACTATTATTCTTTGATCAGACATATGGTGTTAAACTACAACAAAGGTTACAATTATTACAAGCAACTGATTGGAGAGTATTAGAAGATGTTGATGATAGTTATGCTGGTGAGAAGGATGAGTGGAAGAAATATAGATCAGAAGTAAGAAAGATAGCAATCAAGAAACCAGACGATCCATCATTTACTACACCATTAGAATGGTTTAAAGAGATATCAACACAAAAGTATCCTGTTGATCCAAAGATATATCGTACAGAGTATCCTAATGGTCAAGATGAAAATGGTGATGCTGTTGAATATCTTAAAGCAGATGATGAGAAGCAGTGGGTAGAAGTATCAACTGATTCATCAACTGATATTTGGAAGCAACGATTGATGGCAGTCAATGAGTTACGTGCCAAGTATAAGAATAGTACCACAGTTGTACAGAAAGAGATGAGAGATATGATGAAGACATTGAGAGTTGAAGATTTTGTTGATGGTGGTATTGATTACACCAAGATATATACTCAAGAAGAGATTGACGCACTAGGGAGTTAACTATGACTATTAGTACAGAGTATCAAATGTATGATTTAGAGAGTGTACTTGGTAAGTATGCTGCTAAAGTGCAAAAACCTTGCGTTTTCATTCGTACTACTGGATGGAATGATAGTAGTGATGTAGATAAAATTAATGAATCTAAAGCAGTTTATCAAGATACTGTTCCAAGTGATATGTACACGCAGATGATTAATGGTGAGTGGCATATTATGGAGTTAGATGAGTTAGCAGACATAGAAACATTCTTAACAGATACATTTCCTACATCACAAGCACAAGTTGCTAGTACACCAGAGATGTATGTGTTCTATGCATTGTATAATGATCAAGGACAAATCATTGCGTCAAACGAATGATGTTCTCTGAAAATTATAAAGTATCCGAGAAGTATGAGGTGTTGAGTGATTCAACTCAACGTATCTCTTCATGTTCAAGCATGCCATGGTTATATACACCATTGATGGATGATAGGTATGCTCCTAATACTATTTCAACTGTTACTAAACAGAATTTGAATAAGGTATTGGGATTTGATTACATGGATCAGTCCAGAGATACTATTAAGAATGAGGATAAAGAACTCATTATCAATCACGATGGTGATAATATACTTGATTATAGAACCAAGGTAGATATATCATATCATGTGTTGAGGAGAGAGAAGAGATTATTTGTTAATGCTACTGATACTATGTTCTTGCAACCATCATGGGAGAAGATAGAGAAAGCAGTATGGCAACCAGAAGGATTTGTTGGTAGCACTAAACTGACAGGTATGTACCATGATCAGTATGGTATACCAACAGCAATAGAAGTATTAGATAAGAAATATGATGTATCCCATTTAGGTAGTGATCTATTAACAGAACTTAATAACTATAGTTCTAAAAACATACAGTTTTGTAATGGTAGACTAGCTATTGGTCCTAATAGTACACATTTCATGCTTGACTTCCAGTACCCACGTACTGTTAGTGGTATGACAACACCAGAACCAAAAGAGTTTAAGTATATTACTGGTGATGAACTATATGTTACAAAGCAAAAGAATATATCATATTATCAGGGAGTTAGCAAGCACCTATTTGGTATGAGGAACTATGGTTTCTTGACAGTTGACCAGATCAATGCTATACTCAACCTGCAAACGCAAAAGACTGTTTACCCAACGACACGAAATGACAACAGAGATACTGACAATTGGTGGGATCTCATGTGCGACTTCAAAATTAACCTTGAGTATATCTTTACTAGCGACGGCACTCTCGATAGGATTGTTCTCTACAGGGTATTATATGACACGTTCAGAGAGATTGAAATCCCAAGAGGATTCATCAAAGACGGAGTTGACTCAAGAGAACGACCAATAGAATATGCTGCAATGCGAGACGGTGTAGAACAGAGTTATTCTTAAATTTTCATAAAGTGAGATAAATAGTATTTTCATATTTTTAGGAAAATGGGATTACAGGATAAATCACAGAAAGTATTCGACAAATTAGTTGAATGGGATAAGAAACTCATTGACAAATTTCAGAAGAAATTCAATCTAACTGACTATCAGATAGTTTGTATCTCTTTTGCTAAAGGATTTATTATAGGTGCAATTGTATTGTGATTGATACATCTTGGTCCAGTATTAGAGTTGGACTAATAATGATTTTAGGTGTAATTTGGTTCTATTTGTTGAATGATTATATAAGAGATAATAACAATGAGTAACACAGAATTAACACCAAAAATTGTTAATGAAGCACTTGATATTATGCGACCATATATTGAGGCAGATGGAGGATATTTAGAGTTCGTTGAATTAGATTATATACCTGAAGGTGTGGTCGTTAAAGTTAGATTATTAGGTGCATGTTCGACTTGTGCGATGTCATCTCAAACCCTAAAAATGGGGATTGAGAGACAATTACAGGATCAATTTCCTGAAATAGTTGAAGTTATTCAGGTATTATAATATGAGAGAAAAAGATAAGAAAGAACTAAAAGAATTGATTTTAGAAACACTTAAGGAATGGCATTACGAGAAAACTTATAAACAATTCGCTGGGAAGACACTTGAGAAACCGTCACACGATCACAGCAAATTCAGAAGAAAGAGACTATAGTGTGACAGTTCTATAAATATACCAGTTTATCTTGTTATTAATGAAGGATCAAAATTCTATTGATGAACATGAAACATCATTTCAAAAGTGGGATCGTGCTAAAGCAATATTCATAGAGTCACTTATCAAACCTGATAATACTTTAAGAAGTTGTGCACATAATCAGAAATGTTACAATGAATTGATGGAGATTCGAGATAAGGTTCTTGAATTAACATACTCTCTACATAATCCTAAAAAATATGTTGAAGATTGATAAGTATACTACAATAAGCAGAATAATTGGATCAGTTCTAGTTGTTACTGCTTATTTTGTTGTAGTTCATGTTAATGTTGTTGTTGGTACTATGATACATGCATTAGCATGTCTTATGAGTATACCATTCTTTGTTAGAACAAAAGCATGGGATGTAGTAACAATGTTATCATTTATGACATGCATTTCTTTTAGTAAGTTTGCATTGTAACACACAATTATTATAGATAGTAGCAAAACACAAGTTCGATGTTAATTACGATTGATTTAACAGCAATAATAATATTCCTTATCATTTCTGATCCAGTGTTTCAGGCAATGTTAAATATTGCTGCATGGAAACAGTGGAGAAAGAGAACTCGTATGCAAAAACTATTTCATAAATTAGAGAAGGTCTTTCGTGAATACAACTTGAACGAGGTACACGCTAAAGTATAAACAAATGACAAAATATGACATGTTAATTGATACTCTCAATCAGAAATTGTATGAGGTTTATAGTATGGGTGCAACACTTGATAGTGATGACTGGGATGATGATTCAGCAAGTTCAATATCAGAACATATAATAGAATTAGTAGAAGATTATAAGAAGTGAATGTATATCCTATATTCTCAACACCTTTACTAGTTGGGAGTTTTCCACATCATGTTAAGCATAAGAAAAGATTTAAGAACTTCAATAAGGTTGATCGTAGACCTAGTACGTGGACTCAACCATTAAATACATCATTTCCTAATGTAACATCAGATGATCCATTTGTATCAAATGATGATATAATGGCATTGAAATCAGATATATTAATATATCTGAAATCTGTTATGAGAAAGTATAATATGCCAGAGGATGTATTTTATGCTGACTTCTGGTATAATGCATATTATAATGGTGATGGTCAAGAAATGCACGATCATCTATCAGAAGTAAATCACAATCCATTTTGGTCTGGGATATACTTTTGTAGAAATTGTCATACTGGATCATTAACATTAACTCGTAGAGATCAATCAAATAGGTTACAGCAAGCATGCAACTGGAATAATACAGATCCACAGTTAGCACAACACTATGAACCAACAGTTGATCCACAAATTGATGATGGAACTATTATACTATTCCCACCACATGTATATCATCAAGTGAAGTATAACAGTGACCAGATGAGATTAACATTCTCATTTAATATATACAGGGAACCACTGAAGGCACAACTGTCTGACGGTACAACTATTAAAATATAACTATGGCATTATCAGAACAAGTAGAATCATCACTACGTGAAGCACAAGAGGCATTAAGAAATGCTCTTGCATTTGCTGCTAGAAGTGAGAAACCTTATATTAATATGCATATTGGTAAAATGATGCATGATATAGACAATTTAATAAGTGTCCATGATTTACTAGAGACCATGGAGACTAGAGAAAAGGGTAGTTCAGGACGTTTTGGGTGGCATCTAGGAGATAGGGATTTAGATTAATTGTTAAGATTTGTTGACTTGGGTTAAAACTATGATAAAATAGTATTGTTCTCACAAAGGTGTTCATTATGACTTGGGAAGAATACGTTAAGGAAGAGTTAAAGTATTACGATGAACATCCTGATGAGGATGACAGTATTTTAGAGGCACATACCAACGCTTATCAAGCGTATGACATGGATTATACGGTTCAGGACTAGTGTGCCAGATGACAAAGTGTAACACGGTATGTTGCAGGGGTCTTGAAATGGTGTATATTAGATGAGTCGAGGGGTTCAACCCTTGATGGTTCCTTTACTTACCATACAAATGACAGTTCAAACTGAAACAACCAATTACGACTATACTACTGGACTACTTGATTACTTCAGTGAGTGTGAGACTGGCAATGACATTCTTGCAGCACTAGAGGAGTTGGTTTTCTTTGAACCACAAACTGTATAGTATAGTATAGTATACGTGGGGTTGATAGGCACGGGTCTCCTTCAATGCCGAGTATGCTCAAGGGTTCAATCATTTTGGAAGGCATCCATTGGGTATGGTGAGAGTCCATACATCAAAGAAGTCAATGAGTGTAAGTCCTATCCTTATATGATTACTTGAGAAGTTACTGGAGTTTAACTTGAACCTCTATTAACCCCACTTTTTTCATCCTCATTCTTTATTATGACACTTACTAAAATCCAATTGACACCAAGTCAAACGAAAGAATTAGCGAGGCAATATACTACATTATATGTTGATTCCATGGACTATAAGACTATGGAACGGATTGTGGAAGACATGGTATATGATGATGTAAAAGATTATGATAGTGTTACATTAGTATCACGTATCAGAGATGAATTTGGTGATGAGACACTAGAACAATTGATCGGAGGTGCTCATCATGGGGAGTAATACACAGTATGCATGGGGAGAAGATGAGACAGTACCATTAGAAGGTGTTGTTGATGTTCTCTCTACCATTTCAACAGATGAATGGGAAGAGTTAATACAGTGCATATTTAAGAAGTGTGATGAATATAGTGATGATGAGACATCAAGATTTTACAGTAAACTATTAGGTAAACTACTCATTCTTGCTAATCAATGACAGTATTAATTTCAGTTGAGTATACTCTAACCACAGAAGAGTTAGAGAATATCTTGCAGATGGCAGGATATGGTTGCAACTACTGGGCATCAGAGATAGACTATGATGATGATTATACAAAGATAGAAATCACTGACTTTGAAGAACGTGTGCGTCATAGAATAAAGAGACAAGACATAGAGAATGCTATACAAGATATAGTTGAGTGTGAGAAAGAAGTAGGATTACATGAAGGGAATAGAGCAAAAGTATATAATTATGTAATCAATCCTCAAAATAATGTATGTGATGCTACAATGGCAGATTGGATCATACAGGTAGCAATATTTGGGGAGGCAATTTATGGATGATGTAGCAGCAAAGAGAGCAAAATGGGAGTTTCCCTTCATGCTCTCTTACAAGGAGTTACAGATCATCACCACATCGTTACAACTCTTAACAAAAGAACAAGAGAAGATCTTGACTGAAGATGGTGGCAACGTTGGAGCACTCTATCAGAAATTGGTTTATCCATTGACAGAGGGAGTGACAGTCAACAAAGTGGCACGAGATAGGGTTGGCAAGGACATGGATCTGTTATAATACATTCATGGGAAACAAAACAAGGCATTTACGCACTGCCCATCCCTGAAGATCCTTAATTAGACTGGCACGACTGGTTAGGATAGGATCTGACATCTGGGAGTCGGATGTAAGACCTTGTTTTTGTTTCTCTCACCCATTCTTTCATTCATTCTATGAACACAACACTCCGCTATTGGTTCCCTGATGAGCAATTTGCAAGAAAGATCTCATTCAGGACATACTCTCAAGCACTCAAGTGTATTGAGACATTTAAGAAGATCGATGTTAAGGCAGAGGTAGTAGTATAATGAAGATAACATTAGAACAACATGAGTATGATGTACTCAAAGCGATCATTGATGATCGATTAAATTCATTAAAGAAGAACATCACTAAACATAGTGATAGTTTAGACAAGTACGAAAGAGATATAAAGAACTATACAACTTATGATCTCCATCGTAAACTATCCAATGTTTAAAAACAAACTTGACTTTCTATCAGAAGTATTAGAAGACTTCTGCACTAAACATGATCTACCATTTATAAGTGCAGATGATATATTATACTCTGATAATGACAATTATGATGAACCACTCTCTCCATATGAGAGAGACTGGTTACATAATTACATCGATGTATGGGATGAGGTAGCAAACGCATGACCAAAAAGTTTTATTATCAATGGTATGATAATGCCAAGTATAATACTGTGGAATCACAAGCATTATACAAGCAGTATCCACCAACATTTGAAGAGACTGAACGCAAGTGGAAATTAAACTTGTTTAAGTCACGTAAGTGTCGTAATGCATCTAATGTTCGCAAGATATTAGACTGGAAACTATCTGATGATGAGTTCTTTGAGTTACGATACAAGGCAGAAACATTTCCCGTAGTCTATGACAAATGGGGATTCAAACGTAAAGGTGATTTCCTTAACCTCAATGATAAACTCTAACGAATTTGGCATGACATTCTGGTTCGATGATGAACAAGATCTCATGTACTGTCCCACTTTCATTGATGGTACACCAGACATTGATAATGCTGGTTACGTGTGTGAGTGGGATGACTGGACTGATGTCAATTATGACGAACTATTTCACATTATCAAGCAACTCTTACGATGAAAAAAGCAAACGTCATTAAAATGGAACACATGGACACTAAAGAAGTGATTGATGTGGCATTAGGCAAGACCTCATGGGTTGCTCGCAAGATCATCCAAGATCAAGAGGTACTTGGTTATCGTATGATGAACATTAGTGAGACAATGACTGTATTAAAGTCATTAGATACACTTAACATTGGTGAGGATGTACCTTGTGACATCTAACATCACCGATTATCAACTAGACAAACTTTTATCTATCATGGCAAGAGAAATTGATCGTGACAACCTATCAGAGAGTGATAAAGAGAAATTATCACTTGATGACTGCTTTGAACTTGCAATAGAGGATCTAGCAGCAGAGAAAGAGGTTACAGTTGATTATTATATGGCAGAGTTTATGTAGTTATACATAGTTCTTGTCCATTCAACTAGGAGTTGCAATTTATGACTTCTACTGATAAAGCACTCATCGATGAGATGAAATCTTTAATCTCTGATCTACAATACAAAATAGAAGAACAAGAGATCAGAAACAAGACTAACCTCACTCTTATTACATTCTTACAATCTCAATTAGATGCCACAAACAACAAGTGTTATGACTGCTGACATGGTACATGACCTTCATTATCATGTAATCAAAGGCAAGTGTTGGGTAGTCAACCTAAATTTAGACTTCGCTTGCCCTGAAGTTGGTGATGATGGTATCAATGTTGATACTTATGTCATTGCTAATGACAAACATCATGCCAGATACATCGCCTCAACCTTATACCCAGACGCAACAATCGTTGGTGAACAAAACATCACTGACGAGCAATATGTTGCCCGTAGGTCTTAAGGTTAAGTGGAGAGATGACATTGGTGAAATAGCATTTAGTTGTGAGGAGTGCGTCACCATAAAATGTCACAATCCTAACTCACAAGAGAGACAACGTGAAGTTCGAGTTGTCTGTCCCAAAGAATACTTTGATGAAATCGAACTACTAACTGGAAACCATCGCCACCATTTAACATGAATGACTATGAAGGCAATCCTATCATGGATGTATTTGATGACCCTGCATATCGTGAACGTGTGTTACGTGATGCAAGTGAAGAAATACTCTATGAAGGGATAGAAGACACCCTACCAGATGAACTGAACGATTATTAGTATAGTGTGCCAGATTACAAAGTGTACACTAAATAGTACATGACTGCCATTATGCACTATACTATAAGAGTTCAACACATTTGACCTATGTTTATTGTATTCACGCAACCAAACAAGTTCACTAGAACATATGATGAGGCAGTAGCAATTGCTGATGCTCATTATAATAAGACTGGTGAGGTTGTAGCAGTTGAGCAAAGTGAGCATCACCCATCTAAAAATGACTGAACGATCACGCAATTCAATCACTGTTCTCAAGTACACTGCAATGCTTTGCAGTGCGCTTGTTGACCAATACATAAGGGAATCTACCAGAATGGCAGAGAAGACCCTTGAATCACGTCCAAATGCCGAGAAGACCAAAGAAAGACTTGAGATGCTCAAGTTAGGCATCACTAAAGTATCATTTATCTTTGAGACTGGTAGAAAATACCATAAGATCTTACAAATGGATCACGATGGTGGCAAATCTACACATGCATTCATTGATAAAGAGACTGGTGATGTATATAAACCAGCAAGTCATAAGTCACCAGCAAAAGGTGTACGTTATAACTTGTTAGAAGAAGAATCAAGAGATAATTGTTTAAAATATGCTGATTGGGCAGGTGGTTACCTTTACAAATCTAGCATTTAATGGTACAATAACGTAGTAAGATAGTTGCTCATAAGATATAGTGTTAAATCATTCTTCATTCACTAACAAACAATGAGCAGATCACGTTACAATGTAGTTGCCGAGCATGTGCTTGAACTACTTGAACCCATTGATGACAATTTAAAGGTCAAACCAAAAGAGAACATCTCATCAAGAGAATTACAACTGTTTTGGAAGTATCATGGTCATTTTTCTAATGACTTTGCAAAGGCAGTACAAAAAGCATTGCCTGATAAGTATGAATTTGTATCTTACGACCATTTGAGAAACAAATTGGAGGTAAAGATCAAATGAGCATGATTAGTGAACAAAACAGTGTATCAAGACAAATTGATACCATATTAAAGAATAGATACCGTAGATTTAGGTATCTTCAAAGGCATGATAGAATGGATGATGCCATAGCATTAGCAGATGAGTTTCTAGAGTGGTTAGACCCTGAATTTGAGGGTGGGGAGGATGTTGTTTCATATTATTGTACTGATGAGTTAGAAGAAGAGTACCATGAGAAGTTATTGTTAGATGATTAGAGATACAGTATTATTTGGTGATTGTAGAGAAACATTGTGTGCTTTTCTACCAAATACTGCTAGGATGTGTGTAACTAGTCCACCTTACTATGGTCTACGTGATTATGGTGGGGTGGATAGTCAAATTGGTCAAGAACAATCACCTGATGAGTACATACAACAATTAGTTGAAGTATTCAGACAAGTTAGAGAGTTATTAACTGATGATGGTACATTATGGTTAAACATTGGTGATAGTTATTATAACTATAGACCAGGAAAAGGACAATCATTAGTACAACAAACTGTATCAAATAATAAACAAGATTTACCTGATACATGTGCACGTAGAGGTAACAAATTAAATGGTCTCAAAGAGAAAGATTTAATAGGTATACCATGGATGTTAGCATTTGCATTACGTGCTGATGGTTGGTATTTAAGACAAGATATCATATGGCATAAACCTAATCCAATGCCTGAAAGTGTGAAGGATAGATGTACCAAATCACATGAGTATGTGTTCTTATTAAGTAAGAATAAGAAGTATTATTATGATAATGATGCTATCAAAGAACCAGCAAAAGACTGGGGTACAAGAGATAGAACTAACGGTAAGTATCATAATAAAGGTACAGGATTAAATCCACATACTGGTCTTAATAAATCATATCCAACAAAGAATAAACGTAGTGTGTGGAGTATAACAAATAAACCATATAAAGGTGCACATTTCGCAACATTTCCACCACAATTAGTAGAACCATGTATACTAGCAGGATCACAACCAAATGATATTATATTAGATCCATTTATGGGTAGTGGTACTACAGCAATGGTTGCTAAATCATTAGGTAGAGACTACATAGGATGTGAATTAAATGAAGAGTATGGTGATTTAATTCATCAACGTATTGGTATCCACAATTATTTTAAATAACAATGACTGTATCTGATTTCGCATTACAACTCAAGCAAGGCACCAAGAAGAGTCATACAATGGCAGAGAACACTGCATTTGTATCATCATTCTTACGTGGTGTTGTTAGTCAAGAGAGTTATCGTGTTCTCATTGCTAATTTCTATTTTGTTTATCGTGCAATGGAAGAAGAAATATATAAACTCAAAGATGAGTATACTTTTCCACTCCATGATAAACTACTCAACAGAACTAACAAATTAGAATTAGATTGTCAATACTATTTTGGTGATGACTGGAGAACTATTATACAACCTAGTGATGCAACACAACAATATGTGAATAGAATCAGAGAAGTTGCTAAAGATTCACCTTACTTATTAGTAGGTCATCATTATACTAGATACATGGGTGATCTATCTGGTGGACAAATACTTGAAGGCATTGCTAAAAATGCATTAAATACCAATGGTGAAGGACTCAACTTTTATCAATTTGATATTGATAATAAGAAAGAGTACAAAGATCAGTACAGACAAACATTAAATGAATTACCAATTGATATACATGATGCAAATGCTATTATAGTTGAAGCAAACTATGCATTTAGATTAAACATGTATATGTTTGATGAACTCAAAGGTAATGAGTTTAAATCAATTTTCAAGTTGCTATGTTCACTAGTTAAAAGAAATGGGTAAACATTACGACCATCCATTGCAAAGAATGGATATATCTACTGAAGTAGATAATAGTAGTACAGATAAACCACCTGAACTAGGTGAACCAATATGTACTCAACCTGTTCCTACCTATGATTTACCATGGGCAGCAGATGAGTTAGGTTGGGGTCTGGATGATGAACTATCGTTCACACCTGACAAATCCCATGATCGCATCATTATTACCAGAACTCAAGCAAGTGAAACAAATTGAAATACTCGATGATTTCCTACCTACCGACACTTTTGAACGATTACGGTCTTTCATGTGTTCTACTTACATACCTTGGTATTATATTGATTACATCGTAGATAAAAAAGGATCAGACTATCAGTTTGTTCATCGTTTCTTATCTTCTACATCTAAATCACCCTTCTACAAATATATTAAACCAATTATAGATAAGATCTCTCCACATGAATTGATGAGAGTTAAGGCAAATCTACGCCCTAAATCAATTAAACCTATCCAAACACCATTTCATACTGACTACGATATACCTGATGATCCTAGACATCAATTTAAAACTGCCATATACTACATAAACACTAACAATGGTTATACTATCTTTAAACATAACAAACAACAAGTACAGTCTAAAGCAAATAGATTGTTAGTATTTAATGGTCATCTACATCATGCTGGTGTCTCCAATACAGACAATAATAAAAATAGAATAGTTATTAACATAAACTATTACCCAGCATACATCTATAAACCATGACTGTAATAATAACACCCGATCATACACCTTACCTATACAATGATGATTATACTATGGTACATCTAACTAGTGAACAAATTACATCATTAATACAACTAATTGATCTTGAACAATTATATGAAACTAATGATACAGTTAATGAACATTGGAATGATATTAGGAGACAATTAAATGAAAGTTGATAGACATAATGATACAGTACAAGAGTTAGAAGATTATCTAATGTCTGAATTACAAGGTATAACACAGTCATTAAATGGTAAATTATCTACATCTACTGTCTCTAACTCACAAGGTGATACATTTAAACGTATTACAATAGATTATGAAATATCTTCATAGAATCTACATACACTCCGCATAGATACACCCTAGATTATAACTAGAGTTTTCCACATGTCTTTTCCACAATTATATACTAAACTGTGGAAAACTATCAATGATTAGAAATATATTAAAAAATATAGTATTAGTGTACTAATCATTGAGAATGTACGGAGACGATGTTGTCCTAGCGTGACCGCTACCAAATGTCAAGAACTTGTAATATTACAGTAATATCACAATGCCACACCGAGGAATTGACAGATTTTGAGTTTTCTGGTATTATAAGAAAGTGAAAAAACTCACTTTTTCAAAAAACTAAACTTTTAAGAAAATGAAACTTAAAGAAAAGAAAGTATTTGATCAATTTAATAGTTCTGCTATTAAATCTTTAACATTTGTTGATCAAACTGTGAAAATTGTGTTCCAATCTTCACCAAAAGAGTATAATTACTCTGTTATTAACACTAATTTCGAAGAATTAGTCGAAAAATGTGTTAAAAACAGTGAATCAGTTGGTAAACTTGTTCATAAAGCAAATAAAGAAGGATTAATACAAATAATTGAAGATAAAGAAGAGAAACTAAATAAAACTGTAGTGTAATTACAATAATGACTAGAAAACGTAAGTATTCGAAGCATAATGATAACAATCAGATTGAAATTGTAGATGACTATGAGACATTTGGATACAAAGTATCAAATAGTGATAGATTACACAAACATAAGGAGAAACATTTCAAAGAAAAGTATTATGAAGACTATGACAGTTAGATAACTGTCACACACTGGCACAAGGCATGAGGACAGTTGACAAACTGGACTTTTTTACAACATTTTCGTTACATTTGACATGTTGTCAACCCCATGGGGTGTATAATTAAAGAGTTCAAATGAATTTCATTTCATGCCAACTACTGCAACCAAGTCAACCACTGCCACAAAACCAGCAAGGAAGACGAGGACACGCAGAACCACTGCCAAAAAGACACCAGTCGCAAAAGCAGTGAAGTTTTCCACAGAAAAGACCAAACCTGTGGAAAAGGTTGAGAAGGTAAAACTTCCAACCTCTACGACCTACAAATCAGGTAAGGTCGTCAGCAAGACAATTATCAAACCGTCTGCTGAAATCCTACCTCTTTCTGTCTATCGTCAGGACATCGCCAACCGCTGGAACGTCCACCACTACGAAATGCAGGAATTGGTCAAGGACATTCGCAAGGGTCTTGATTTAGTCTCACCATACCACGCACAAATGGTCAAAACAGTCAAAGCGTGGACAGTCTAGAAACTGGACTTTTTTGTTACAAGGGCGTTACAAACGCCCTTTTTTTGTGCCTTGATCCTGTACAATTAAGGAGTAGTTCACCAAACCACACATGCGTAAGATTGAGATGCAAATGCAAGATGCTATCAGGAATCGCAGGAACTGGGCAGGGAGCAACACCAGCGTTTCAGTCGATGAGGAAGGATTTACATCCGTCAGACTCCACGGCAACCGAATCGCTGAAATCGAACCCACTGGGGACATCATCTTGAGTTCATGCGGTTGGGATACTGTCACAACCAAGTCTAGACTCAACGCAATTATTGATGTATTCTTGACGGGTTGCCACGTTTTCCAAAGAGATTTTACTTGGTACGTTGGCGATCTTGAAACCCCATTCTTCGATGGTTTTCGAATCTCTCGCTAGTCCACTTCTTCAACTGACACATTATGCAAATGACAAAAACTCTCACTCTCACAGATGAGCAACACGGTCTCCTTTGTGACATGTTCTCGGCAATCGCTGACCTTGGTCTCTTTGACGATCCAGTCGAGAACGAACAGGACACAGACCCCGAACTATTTGACCACACTTGGGACGTAGTAATCAACGCCAAGTGAACCAGTTCACAAACTGTCCACCTAGCACCCCATCGGGTGCTTTTTTTGTGTATATTAAGAGAGTCAAACAAATTCAAACGATTTTATGACCTGCTCTCCTGCTCTCACTGACTACCCTACCTACAACGGTTGGGCAAATTATGAGACTTGGAACGTTGCCCTCTGGATTCAGAACGAGTTTTACTTGTATGAGATCGCCAAGGAGTGCAACAACTTTGCGAAATTCGTTTCACGGGTTGAAGACATCATGTGGGACACCCCAGACGGCGTTTCCCTCACTGATCCAAAACTGGACATTGAGGAATTAAACGAGATGATAGACGAACTCAACGATTAAGTTTTGTTACTATCAGGGGTCTTTTGACCCCTTCCCGTCTACAATACACACATGACACAAACTCTCATCCGTGGCAACGGTTTCCTTGCCTCTCCCAATATGGTCTCATTCGCCGAGCGTATGGTCCAACAAGAGATAGAGCAAGAGACCATTCGCCAAGAAATCAGGAAAGGTCTTCGACCTTCTCCCCGTTCATTTGGTTACACTCAAACCTGGAACATTTCAGACCGTCACTAACAACAAATGAACGCAAATTCACTTCGAATTCTATTAACAATCCTCGTGATTATTGGTGGAATTAAAATCTTCAACTCTGCACAATCTACCATCGAAGATGTCAATCAATCACAGAACGCTAAATGTGAACAATTGAATGAAATCCTTCCTGGTTCATGCACAATGAAGTAAAGACTTATTAGGGGTCTTATGTGATCCCTTTTTCATGCCAATTTCTCCACTATCTAACACAAACTCATGACTCAATCTGTAATGACAAAGTATGACTTTTCAGACGTAATTCGTTTGTACAATGATACACTAACCCCGTTAGCAGAAAGTTATAAGAACTCCAAGAATATGGGTGGAAAAGTAAGAGGAACTGTAGGCAAACTATATGAGAACATTGCTCATGCAATCTGTTTGATGGTTAACCCTAACCTCACCATATTACACAACGATTATATTAACGTACCGTCACGCAGTGGTGTATATTTTAAGAAGACACAAGTTGATCTTCATGTATACTTAAGAGACAAACTAATTCTTGTTATCGAAGGCAAAACATATCTAGATAGTAGTATGTTAGATCGTGCAATCTCCGAGTTTAATAAGATTAGACGTGTGAAAGATAAAATGTTACCTTGTGCTGTATTTACAGGACAAGAATGTATAAATGAAGAGACATTTATGTGGTTTCATGAAGAAGAACCGTTTGATGCATTTGTTGTAAATAGTACGACAAAAAGAGATGGAAAGTATCCTATCTTTCAGACATTAGACCCATTAAATATAAACAAACTAACACAGTTTGCTGACTACGTTGATAACATCGTGCAACGCAGTTGTTAACAGTGAAATGACAGTATATTGGGGTATTCGATGATACCCCGACCCCGCCGAGCGAAAAAAGTACCGTCTTTGCAAGCTATAAACGTTTCCCAGCGACCTGTATAAATAGAAAAACGGATATATAAAAAAATCCCCTAGTAAAAAAATCGCCCATAAAGTCCAATGGCAAAAACCTTCGAAAATTTCCCAACATCTGAAATGACTGACCTTCATCGTCGCCCTGGTGCTAACGCAGCAAAGGTAACGAAGATTGTCTTTAATGAAGAAACTGTTACCGATCCTGATGTGCCTACTGTAACAATCACACTAGGTGGCACGGACAAAGTATTTGATTTGTGGGATAACACTTTCTACAACAAAGTTGAAAGATTTGTTAATTCACAAGAATCTCTTGCAGAACTAGTGAAGGAAGAGATTAAAGGTGGTGGTATCAAAGCACAGTAATGAAAGATTACGATCACTATTTGAATAGACAAGCAGAGGTTCTGCAGGAGTTTGATAATTTCTGTGATCAATTTGAATCTCGTGCTGGGGAATCATTTAAGAATCCTAGCAGACAAGATGAAAGATTTGAACTACTACGTGAAATAACTGATCATGAGCAGAGAAATGGAACACATAGCTCGGTTGGAGGAGAGGATAGAAATGCTGGAAGCAGTGATTCAAGAACTCCAACAACCGAAGTTGATGTATAAACGACCAAATGGTAAAGATTACGAGAAGGTAACTGATTTTTTGGATGACGTTGAGAATAGATTGAAATCTATAGAAAATGTTACGGAGCTCTGAAAAGAGCGAAAACTCTGAAAAGGGAGGCGAAAAATGGCAGGTCAACCGATAGCAATAATGGGATCGACTACTAGTGGGCATGCTAAATGTAGTCCACCTACGAAGATAGCAAAGATAAAGCAAGAAAAAGTTTTTACTCAAAAGAAAATATTAGTAGCAACTGTAGGATCAATTACTGCTGTACATGGATGTAAGGATGATGATCCACATACAGATAAAGTAATGAAAGGAGCAGCGAAAGTTATGATTAAAAAATCACCAGTTGCGAGACAAGGAGATCAATTGAGTAGGGGAGCATCAATTACGTCAGGTAATAAACAAGTATTGGTTGGTGGTTGACAAAAGATATAAATTAGGATATAATATATTTGTTGAGACGACGGTTTCAACACGGGAGTGACTGAATAAACTTGCTGGCATAAGGCTAGTTAAGGTGATACGACACAGGTGGTGCTGCTCTTCGGAGAATCGACTTACCAGTCGGGTCGTAGATAGTACAGTAAAAATCTACTCAATGTAGCAATGCCCTGTACTTGTAGGTATACATAATTCCTACCTCCCACCCTACTACTCATTAATTAATATGGCAATTCGTAATAAATCACTTTCTACTGGACTAGTAACTGTTGAGGCAATTCCAAAAAAGACTAGACAAGGGAATGGTGCTCATTCAAAATATTCTGCTACATCAAGAAATCACAAGAGAAAGCCATATAGAGGTCAAGGTAGGTGAGTTATAAGGCACTGCCAGATTCATTACATATAAGAGATAGTCAAATTGCAGGTCAAGGGATATTCGCTAAAGAAGATATTCCTGCAGATACTGTTCTTGGACTATCTCATATTTTATTGGAAGAATGTGAAGATCCTGTTTTCTCTGTTGCTTATGTGAAAGATGAGATCTTTAGAACCCCATTAGGTGGGTTTATAAATCATAGCGATGATCCAAATTGTACTAAATTTATTGGAGAAGGTAGTCAGTTTAACAGGTATTATATTAAAACTTTAAGAGCGATTAAAGAAGGTGAAGAGTTGTTTTTGAAGTATACTTTCTATAGTGTGCATAAATAACTGAAAACTAGTGTTATTGTGCCGAGATACGCTCCGTTAAAGGATCTAAAAATTAATTTTAAGCCACATCCTGTCACTGGTGACTTGCAAGTGACAAAAGATGAGGCAGCTGTAAAGCAGTCAGTTGTGAATTTATTGATGACTGTACCTGGTGAAAGACCATTTAATAGTGAATTAGGGTCTCGTATATCAGAATTATTATTTGAACCATTAGATTATGGTATTGCAGCGCAGATATCAACTGAAATTGCATCCACAATTAAAAGATTCGAACCAAGAATAGGTATTGTCGAATTGAATGTAGAACCAGAATATGAAGAAAATTCATTTGCTGTTCACCTGGAGTATGAAATTGTTGGACGTGAGGATAACGCTCCGCTAGAAATTAACTTCTTACTCCAGAGAACTCAATGAAATATACTCAAGTTAGTAATTTAGACTTTATCGATATAAAAACTTCGCTTAAGGATTACCTTCGAGCGAAGACTGATTTTACTGATTTTGATTTTGAGGGATCAACATGGAGTAATTTACTCGATGTTTTAGCATATAATACTTACTATACAGCATTTAACACTAATATGGTGGTAAATGAACTGTTTTTGGAGTCTGCTACGTTACGAGATAACGTAATTACATTAGCAAAACAGTTAGGATATAAACCTAAATCAGTAGTTGCACCTGAAGCACTAATAAATTTTAATGTAACTTTTACTGGAACAGCACCTTCTGTAATAATTCTTAAGAAAGGTACAGGATTTGTAACATCTTTTGATGATAAACTCTACAAATATGTTGTCATTGAAGATCATAAGGTTCCAGTTGCAAATAATCAAGCAATTTTCGAGAATGTATCCGTTTTTGAGGGTACATTAATCACTGATAGTTACCTAGTTGATACTACAATAAGCAATCAGAAGTTTTTATTGACTAATTCTGGAGCAGATACAAGTACAATTCGAGTAAAAGTTTTTCCACAGGAGAATTCTACCTCATTTAATTATTATAGTCAAGTAAATAGCATCGTTGACATAGGTTCTACAGATAATATCTTCTATGTTGATGAAAATTTGGATGAACAGTACCAACTTTTCTTTGGGGATGGAGTAATTGGTCGTAAATTAGATCATAATGAGTATGTTGAGATCTCATATTTGGTCACAAATGGTGAAACTACTAATGGAGCATCTAAATTTACCTTTAGTGGTGTGTTACAAGATGAAAATGGTACATCTCATCCACTTGATGTAACTAATATTACAACTGTCTCTAGTGCTTCTGGAGGAGCAGAGATTGAAAATATTGATAAGATTAAGTTCAACGCTCCTAAACTCTTTTCAACACAGAATAGAGCAGTTACAGCAGCAGATTACGCTGCAATAGTACGTAAAATATACCCAGCAGTCTCTGATATTATCGTATATGGAGGGGAAGAGGAGAGATATCCTGAATTTGGTAAGGTAAAGATTGTAATTAAACCAAATAGTGGATCTAGTTTATCTACTTTCACCAAACAAAAGATTATTCAAGATCTTAAAGATTACTCTGTTGCTTCTGTAACGCCAGAAATCATTGATCCATCTATTGTTTACCTTGAGTTGAACAGCAGAATCAATTATAATACAAGAATAACTAATCAATTCCCTGAAGATATAAAAGCAAAAGTTATCACTACTGTTACTGATTATGCTGCTTTATCAGGGACAGAGAAATTTAACGGTAAATATCGTCATAGTAAATATGTTGGTGTAGTAGATGAGACTGATACATCAATTACATCAAATACAACTACAGTTACTATGAGGAAGGATTTTTATCCTGCTATCAACTCTACTTATTTTTATGAGTTGTGTTTCCAAAATCAATTCAAAAAATCATGTGACGGTCCTGTTGTTACAAGTTCTGGTTTTGTGATCTCTGAATATCCAACATACGTCGTGTATATGGAAGATAGGGATGGTAAAATAGTCCTATATAGACTAGATTCTGCAACTGGAAATAAGGTTGTCGTACAAGATGGTGTAGGTGAAGTTGATTATATTGAAGGTGAGATCAAAATAAATGATTTAACTATCATAAAAGGAACATTTTATGATAATAAAATTGAGGTTCGTGTGGAACCACAGAATAATGATATTTCTGCTTCTAGAAGTCTTTTTCTGGATGTAGATATCACTAATAGTAAATTTGCGGTATACCCAGAGTAAATGAATACACAAATTTCTTCTTTAATTGAAGATCAGTTACCAGGTTTTATTACTGCTGAATACGAGAACTTTACTAAAGTTTTAGAAGGTTATTATGAGCAGTTAGAATCTACTGGGCAACCTCTGGATATTATTTCAAATATCACTAATTATCGTGATATAGATTATTATGAAAAGCATTTACTGAAAGAAAGATCTACATTAAGTTCTGCTATATCTTCTACTGACACACAGGTAACTATAGAAGATGGTTCATCCTTTCCTGAAAAGAATGGATATATCAAAATAGACACGGAAATTTTATTTTATAAAGAAAGAGACGGGAATATCTTAAATGATGTCTCTAGAGGTGTTAGTGGTACTACCACATTAGGAGATTTGTATAATGAGAATACATATTCTGATTCCATTGCTTCTGCACATGCTTCTGGTGTAAATGTAGATAATTTAAGTCATCTTTTCTTATATGCGCTCACAAAAGCATTTGAGAGGGAATATCTAGATTCATTCCCTGAAGCATACTTAAAGGATGATGTAGACAAGAGAACTCTCATTAAAAACATCGGATCCTTCTATAAAGTAAAAGGAAACGATAAATCTATTCGTTTTATCTTCAATACTATCATATCGAAGAGTGCGGAAGATGTCCCAACAACATATAATCCTAAAGATAACACACTAAAAGTTTCTACTTCTGATTGGGATAGTACATATGCACTACAAGCAGTTGTTTTATCTGGTGATGTAGATTGGTTGTTAGGTGAACAGATCATACAACAGAAAGATAGGAATTTACCAAATCTACCATATGCTTCTGCAGTTGTAGAAAATATTCTACAAATTGGTAAAGTAGGTACTTCTGGTCTTTATAATCTTATATTAAGTCCATCCTCTTTGAATGGTGAATTTGTTATTCCCCAACAAACTGTATTAAATAAAAATCTTATCTCTACGGATGGAGTAGGAGATTTTATAACAGTTGATTCTACCTTTGGATGGAAAGGACAACAGGGTAGTGTTGTTATAAATGGTGAGAAAATCAAGTATTCTTCAAAGTCAGCAAGATATTTCACTATTGAAGAACGTGGAAACATTACACAAACACATGGAGCAGGTGATAAGGTCTATAGTTATTCTACAGCAACTGCTAAAACTGATAATGGTGTAGTTACTTTATTAATCTATGGAGTTTTAACTCGTTTAGAAATAGATGAGGTTGCTCCTTATTCACAAGCAGGAGATAGAGTACAAGTTTCAAATCCAGGGTTCGAAACTAGAGATCCTGTTCTATATGATGAATTTGCTCAAAATTATAGATGGAAGGTAAATGTTAATGCTACTTCTCCATCAGTCCCTCTAAACCCAGTCATAGCAACGAGTTTGAGCGACTACATTTCTGATGTTTCTGCAGTTTACGAAGATCAACAATATTATTACTTTGCAACTTCTAGTTATCCTTCTACAGATATATTAACTGCTAATGTTAATGACACATTAACTGATCCACAGTTACTTAAACTTATACCAAAAACTATTACTACTACAACTGAAGTGTATAAAACACCAAGAAGTGATGTTGGTATTTTTGTTGATGGTAGTATCGTTTATAATGTAAAGGATAGTGAATTGATAGGTTATGGACCTATAACTTCATTTGATATAACAAAACGTGGTTCTGGTTATCAGAAACCACCATTTGTTTTGATTAATGGTTTACCTGGAAAAGCAAAAGCAATACTTACTGGAGATTCTGTTAGTTCTATAGAATCTATCTCTACAGATAGTTACACTGCAGCACCTATAGTTGATATTGTATCAGGTAGGAATGCTGATTTACAAGCAGTTGTTACATCTGGTAGTATTACTAGTATACGAATAATTAATTCTGGAGAATATTATTCTTCACCTCCAGCAATCATTATTACCGATGACAATGGTAAAGGAAGATTTGCTCAATATAACGCTGTAATTTCTACAGAAGGTAAAATTATTGATGTTGTTAAGGTGGATGGTGGTAAATTCTATACACAGGAGAATGTTAAAGTAGTTGTTATTCCTGATGCATTGTATAGTGGTTCTACTGCAACATCTAGCATTTATGAGTGGGTGAAGAATAGATTCTATGATAATTCACAAAATATAGATGATAATGGTGGAATTGTAGTAACTAATAGTATTAATGAGAAACATTATGGTGTTGTTGGTAATCCCAAGAGACTTCGTTATAGGTTGAGTGATAATTTAACATCAACTACATTAGAAGAAACACAAACCCTTGTTCATTCTCCTATTCTTGGATTTGCTTATGATGGACACCCCATATATGGTCCATATGGTCATCAAGATCCCCTAGATGACGATTCAACCATTGTTAGGATGAATAGTGGATATTCTCTTAAATCATCTAGAGAAGGAGGTCCAGTGCAGGATACGGGACCATATCCTATGGGAACATTTATTGATGATTATGAGTGGATTCCTAATATACAAACTGGTAAGACACGATTAGATAGAAACAATGGTAGATTTTGTGTTACACCAGAATTTCCACAAGGTGTGTATGCATATTTTTTAACTATTGATGAAGATAACAATTCTGTTTATCCTCATATTATAGGGGATAATTTTTATTCTGTTCCAGTTGCATCCAACTATGATTATAATATTAAACAGGATGCTATTCCACCTCAAGCAACAAGACTGTATATTGATGGAACATTAAAGAATGGAGATGGTGAAATTGCTCTTATTGAGAATACATCTAGTGGATCTGTCTCTGGAGTCCATGTAGAGGATTCTGAACCCATCTATACAATAGGATCGAAAGTATATGTAGATGATACAAATACAGGCGGTGTAGGTGCTTCTGGGGTGGTTTCATCAACATATGGTAAAACTGTTGAAAGTATAGAATCTGTTGACGTGAAAGCAGTATTACTTACTGCTGTTACACCATTATATTCTTTTGCTGGTGATACTATAACACAACCATCTACTGGTGCTACTGGTGAACTATTGCGTGATACTATTGAAGAAACAACATTTGTTGTAAGAAATGTACAGGGAACTTTTGATCCAGAAACTGATATATCAACTAGCGGTATTGCCAATTCAAATAAAACTATTAGTTCTAGTTCACTTATAGTAAACCTTTTATTGTCACAAGATAGTACATATTCAAAGGATGCTATTCTTTCTTTAGTAGAAAAAGCAGATACGAATGTCGTTATTGCTACAGGTAAAGTATTAACTGCAACAAGTAACCAGAATTCTGTTCGTATTCTTGTTGAGAGTGGTAATTATAGTGATTATCTCAATTACCCTGTTGGTGATACTATTCTTAAGAGTAGTGATATATCAAATACTGCAGCAACAGAAATTACTATTGTTAAACAGTTAAGTAAAGATATTATTATTGTTGGCGCACAGGATAATATTGCTATCGTTGAAACCGATGGTGATCATAATATGGGTGAAGGTGATGTTGTAAATGTAGAAATAGATCCTGATGAAAGTACAACAGAATCAACATATTGGGTAAGAAGGAAGAAATTCCAAGAATTAGATTTAATTCCTGTAACATACAATGGAAAATTAAATGATACTGGTATTGGATCTTCTAGTTTGATAGGATATGGTAGAGATTATGTTTCTGGAACATATACTGATGTAGATTTAATATTCAGTTCACACACTACGTCTAGAGATGTTACTAGTGCTAAAGCGAGAATAGTTGTTGAATCTTCTAATTGGGATGGTAGTGGTAATATTTCATCTATTGAAATCACTGATGCTGGTTCAGGATATTTAAAAGATGATATTTTAACTATTGATGAAGCAGATATTCCAAAGATAACACCTGCTAATTCTAGTGTTGTATCAGATTTAAATGCGACATTAACTAATGCTTCTGAATTGAATACTTATCTACAGAAGAAATTTACTGTTGGACCAAATGATTGGTCTAGTTTAACAACATGGTTGGATGGTATAGGTATAGGACAACCATTTGATAATGATGCTGGTGATAAGACTTTCTATTACTTGAGTTATGATAGTGCTACTTTTACAGTAAACTATGCTTTATTCGTTAATAATCAGAATGACTTAACTACATTAGATACATTAAATGGTGGTATTGCTATATTATCCATTTTAGAAGAGTCTCCTCCTGGAACACCACAACCACAATATAGATTTTACAATGATTCTGGAGATATGAATCCAGATTATCAGATACGTGTTGGTTCTACGTTTACTTTTGATGCTATAACAGATCATCCTGTACGTATTGTATTACCTGGATATCAAACTTCATTAAAGAGTGATAATGTTGCTTTGCAATTAGATTCATATACTGATGCAGATAATGTAACAGGACAAGGTGCAGTAACTGGTGATATAGTTTTTACACCAACATACACAGGAGTATTTTATTACATTGATACCTTATATCCAGAAGCGGTTGGTAAAATAACAGTACTCAATGCTCCTGATCCAATGCCACCATTATTGGTAGTTAATAGTGTTGGACTGGGTGTTGAAAGAACGGATGCTGTATTAGAAAGTGTATATTCTTTATCTAATGGTGATCTTTTAAAGATCAATGATGAAATATTGAAAGTAGTTGGTGTTGATAATGCTACTAGGAAGGTAACTTTCGATAGAGGGCAGGATAACACTGAAATAGTTAATCATTCATTAGGTGCTTCTATTAAATCCCATAAACCTCAATATAGGTTTACTTTTGACGATAAAGTATTTGGTACAGGAATTAATGATCCTAGAGTTATATCATATGATAATGAAACTCATAAGTTATTACTTGCATTTGATTTTGCTCATGAAGGTGCTACAAATCCATTAAAGATTACTGATGTGTCAACATTTGAGGATCACAGTACACCAGCAAAATTAGTTTCTATATCTAAAGCATTTGATAAGGTAGAAAAACTACAATTCTCTCCAGATAATAGTAATTTTGAAACCAATCCTGTTTTACAGATTCAAAAGTATTATTTTTATAAATTTGATACTAGTCATCCTTCGATGCTTGGTTCTTATCTTGACATTTCTACTAGTCCAAATTATAACATATTCACTGAAGAAAAAGAAGTAAATTTAATAGAACCTGGTAATCAAGGTGCTAATATTAGAATCAGGTTGGGATATGGTCCTAACATTGGTGATATAAAGAGGAAGGCAGTTAATTTTATATCATACTATTATTTCTTAACCACAGAAGATATTGATACTGGTGGATCATATTTAAAAGTACAAGAAGATCCTCTTGCTGGAAATAAAACTATAATCTATAGAACTCCCGATAAATTTGTTTATAATTTAAGTTCTATTCCTCAATATGATGGATCTGGTATGATGAGATATACAGGTAAATCTGTTGGAAAAATTGCTACTGTTACATTAGACAATTTAGGATTTGGATATAAGTCTCTTCCTTCTGTTAAGGGTGTTGTTCCTGCTCCTGGTTATAAAGCAGAAGTTATTGCTGTTAGGAATATTGTTAGTGGTAAAATAACAGAATTAACTATATCTAATTCTGGACAGGGTTATGTTAAACCAAAAGCAGTTGTATCTGGTGATGGTAAGGGATTAGAGATAGCATTAACTCTTGGTAATGGTTCTATTGTTAAAGCAGAAATTATTAAAGAGGGATCTGGATATACCTATACTCCTTCTATTGAAATTGTTGAAACAAATAATAAGTTATTCTTTGAATCTAGTGAAATAGGCACACCAGAAAGTATTAGATTTGTTCGTTATGGTTCTGGATATCATAATGATACATCTATATTACCATTATTCACTTCACCTAGTATATTTGTGTTATCTGCGTTTGATCAGGATGCATTTGAGTATGGTGAAATAGTAGAACAGAGAGTTAATAATATTGTAGTGGCATCTGGGAAAGTTTCTAAAAATGGATGGGTTAAGGGAATAAACACTTTACGTTTGGAAAATATTAAAGGTGTTTTCCGTTCAGGATACTCTATTATCAATAAGCAACGTGGAAAAACTGCTTTTATTGATAATATTATGAGATCTACTTTTAAACCAGTAATTGAAACTAGAGAAAATAGAATTGGTAAATTTACATCTGATAGAGGAAAAGTTAGTTCATTAAATCAAAGAATTACTGATTCGAATTTTTATCAAGATTATTCTTATGTGGTTAGATCTAGAACTCCTATTAAACAATGGCGTAGTGCTATAAAAGATACTACACATCCTGCAGGATTCCAATTATTTGGTGAAGTTTATATGGAGTCGGAAGCATCCAATAGGATGAATCCAGTTCAATTGAATACTCAAAATTTAACAACATATCTTTGTATTCCTGCTCCTAAAATTACAGGACAGTCTGTAACTAGAACAATTACAGAAACTATTTTGGGTACTGCTAATATTCAAAGTAGAAGGGGTTTTGGATCTGTATCTGTTGATGCTTTTGATGAGACTATGACTAGAGTTAGAGAAATTACTCTATCTCCAGCATTTGATGGTTTGTTTGATTCTGATACAGGACAAAGTGTTGGTACAACAGAATTTACTATTATTGATAAAGTATCAGGATCTGCCTATACACCTTATAATGAACAAGAATTGATGATATCTTTGGATGGTGTTGTACAACAACCAATTAGGACATATACTGTCACTGGTAATCAAATTAAGTTTTATGAGGCACCTTTAGGACCTAGAATGGAAGAAGGTGTTTTGGTACCTCCAGTTTCATTATATGGTAAGGCATTCAAATTTAGAGAAAATAATAATAATGTTCGTTATTTGAAGAGATTGAGAGATATATCAGAACAATTTGATGGAAGACAGAAGAACTTTGATCTTTATTACGAAGATGGAGGTATAGTTAAAACTGATCTGAATGAGAATCTTCTATTGTATCTTGATGGTATATTACAGCAGGATTCTTATACTGTTAGAAGATTTGTTAGTGCTAATAAGACTGATAGATTAATCTTTAAGAAAGCACCACAAAATTTTGCAGATTTATATGAGGGATTACCTGATTCATTGCAAGGTGAGCAGTATTTCCATGGTCATACTGTTGGATCATATCAAAGATTGCATATAGATGAAAATGTAATACCTTTTAGTACTTCTAATTCTTATTTGATCCTTGATGAGAATAACAGGGTTCAAACGTTTGATGATCCTTTATATGCTTACGTTTTTGTCAATGGTGTACTACAACGTCATATAGAATCTTATAGAATTGTTGGACCTAGTATAATATTCAATAGACCTTTGGAGTATGCGCTTCAGTCTGATGGATCATATACTACTGCGAAAGTACAGATTTTGTATTTCTATGGAAAGGATTATGAACCAACATTAACATTCTTTGATCATGAACAGGATGTTTATTTCAATAGAACTACTATTACTATTGATGGAAAATATAATGATTTTAATTCTTGGTATGGTCCTAAAGCATCTGAACCCACTAGTGTTTATCAAATTATTAATGGAGTGAAGGAATCTTGGGGTTATATCATTGATGTTCAGAAAGGTAATGGTGAAGAGTGGCAATTGATTATGAGATCTCATAATATAGAGTATATCGATGGTGATAAGATCTATATTACAAGAAAAAGTGGAACTGATTTAGAACTTGCTGTTAGTTCTATTAGTGTTTCGTACAACACTAATTCATCTGGTGAGAGACTTCTCAACAGAATAGAAAGTAATTTAATTCCTTGGTTGAATACTACTGATATATCAGATAGTTATGAATATAGAGGAGAATTAATAAAAGAACATCCTTCTCTTAAGAAAGGTGATCTTATTAAAATAGATGGTGAGTTTGATTATCGTGAAGTTGTTAGCACACCATTAATTGCAAAATCTAAACAATATAATGCTGGTAAGCAGGTTTCTAATAGTTTCTTTGCTAAAGTTAAAGCAACTCAATATAATGGTGATGTGTATGGAGAAGGATTCACTGTAACAGCAGCAGTTAAAGAAGGTGTTGTTACTACTCTTTCTTGGAATAAGAGAGATTTGGAATTATTCTTTAATAATAATATTTTACTTAATCCAACTGCTTACAATTATTATACACCACCTGTTATTAACTTTATACCAGTTGATGGAAAAGGTGGTGGAGCAAAAGCAGAAGTATTAGTTCATGGTGGTCAGATATTAGATATTGTTTTAATTGATGGTGGTGAAGGATATGAAACTGCACCTAGATGTGTTGTTTCTAGAGGTTATGATGTTATTAGACAGAATGATACTTTTGAATCATCAGTTGAAGTTGTTATTAATGGTCAAGCAGGAGTAACTATTGCAGGAGGTACTTCTGAAGATTTCTTATGGAGAACTGAACCATTAGATCATGAGGTATCTCTTGTTTCTCCGATGGTGTCATTATTGGTTACATTACATCGCTGGCATATGCCTGTAAGGAATACTACATTCCAAGCACATGAACAGTTTATAACCAAGATCATAACACCACAACCACCAGAACCCAAAGTTATGTCTTCTTCTGGTTCTACAACCACTAGTATGACTTTGAAACCCAAGATTGCTGCATCATATATAACTTATGAGCATCCAGTCACCAAGTACAAGCAATCAGGTGTGATTGATATGCTTGAGCAACCTGTGGAGAATAGTTCTTTATTTACACAAGGTAAACTTGGTACAACAGTTGCTACCTTTATGGAGTATCTGTTTATGGATCACGGTGAGTTTAATGTTTCAGGTATTAACATTGAACAATTTGAGATATTCTATCCATTTCTTGCTATTAATCAAAATCCACACAATTGGATGGAGAATTACACCATTGATTATACTTCCATAACATCAAGTGGTGTATTATTCAATCCAGGTATCCCTTCTATTCATGATAGAGGTGGAAATCTAGATCAAGCATTTAATATCGGTGATACAATTCTGTACATCACTGGTAGTACTGCTCACTTCCCAGCATCTGGTAAATTATTAGTTGGTAAGGAGGTTGTCGAGTATGATGGCACCCTTAACAATGATCGTTTTACTATTAGTGCAAGAGGAGTTAATGGAACTGTTGAATCTGATCATCTTGCAGGTGATTACTTTAGAACTCTAGGTAAGTATAACTGACGCAGTATAAATATAAATAAGACAGAAATAAACCCCGTATCGATATATTTCAATGGCCGCTATAATCTCCGAAAAGTTTAGAATTTTTAATGCGAAACAGTTCCTCGAATCCTTAACGGAAGGAACTGATGATCAAGACTCACAAAGATCAAAAATGTATTTCTTTGTGGGTAGACCTCAAGCGTGGGACTCATATCTAGAGATACTTTCAGTGGATGGTGGAACCTTCACTGCAGGTGATTCTGTATATGTTGGTGCTAACTGGGGTGCTGCAACATTTACTGCAACGATCTCAAAGGTATTACCAAACAGTTTGATTTTATCAAGTGTTGGTCCTCTACCTACTGCTACTCCTTCATTAGGATCAGAAATTAAAGGATACGATGGATCTTCAGATACTGGGGTTACAGCACAAAGTGGGGTTTATCGTTATTCTAGAGAGGATGTTCCTCCTGTTCCTCTAGATAACCAAGGAGAAAAGTATGATATTTATGATGATATCATCGCAGCCAAAAGAATTTCATCATCTCACGCAAGATCTGTAGTTAGAAAGTATAAGTGGGATACAGGGGTTCATCCAAAGTTTGATATGTGGAAGCCTAACTACTCTTCTACACCTGCAGGTGGCGGTCAAGTCGGTATTACATCTGCTACGGGTGCTACTGCTATTGCTAATGCAAAATTCTATTGCATGAATCAAAAGTATGAAGTATTTAAGTGTCTTTATAATGGTGAGAGTCCAGCAAATGCTTCAGGTGTTAATAGTACACATGAACCAATGACTACTCCTTCTGCTGGATTGGGTACTTATGATGCTACTGCTCGTACTTTCACTTCACCTGGTGGTGAGTATATTTGGAAGTATCTTTATACTATTCCTACTGATGATGTATTGGCATTCCTTTCAACAGACTTTATGCCAATTAATGCATCTGGTGAAACAACAAGAACTGATACTGAAACAAATGCAGTTGATGGAGCAGTTGATGTTGCACTAGTTAAAGATGTTGGTGAAGCTCTAGGACCTAATAACGGCACATACTATGCTCCTGTAGTTGGAGATGGTACTGGTGGTGTTGTTGCAGTTGCTATTTCTGGAGGAGTTGTAGATACCGTTTCTATGCATGCAGTTGGTAGTGGATATACCTATGCAACTGTTCCTATTATTACGGGTGTTCCACAGGGTACTGCAGGCAGTACAGAAGCAATTGGTTTGTTTACTGATAGTGCTTTGACATCATCACAAGCAGTAACACCCACAAAGAACGCTAATATAGAAGCAGTCCTTTCACCTCAAGGTGGTCATGGTGCCGACCTAGAAGTTGAATTGAATGCAAAAAGAGTAATGACAAATATTCGCTTAACATTCATTGAGAATGCTGGCGATTTCCCTGTTGATAACGATTTCCGTCGTATTGGTATTGTTAAGGATCCACTAAAACCAGGTGGTGCTTATGCTGATACAGATACACTTAATGGATTATATGCAGTTAAGGTTTCATCTGCTACAGGAGATTTCATTCCTGATGAAACAATTTCACAAACAGTTACTGGTGGTACTGCTATTGGTCAGGTTGTATCATGGACACTAGATTCTGGTAGTCCTACTCCAACACCAGGAACTCCTGGAAGTGGAGTACTGAAGTACTTCCAATCACCAGATTTACATGCTGATGGTGGTGTTGTTAGAGCATTTGCTTCTGATGCATCAAATACTATTAGTGGTGATCAATCTGCTTCTCCTGGAACTATTGATGTTGCACTTGCAGATGGTACACAGTTGTCTGGTTGTACTTTTACTGATGGACTAGCAGGTCCAGAAGTTAAAAACAACAGTGGAGACCTTATATACATAGAGAACAGAAGACTAATTACACGAGCCGCTGATCAAATCGAGGATATCAAATTAGTCATCGAATTCTGATTTTTGTTAACTTAAACCAGAAGGTAGATTAATACAATGCCACAGAAGACTAATATTAAAGCAGCTCCTTATTTTGACGATTACGATTCAAGTAAAGATTTTTATAAAGTACTGTTTAGACCTTCTTATCCTGTACAGGGTAGAGAATTAAACACGCTTCAATCTATTCTTCAGAATCAGGTTGAAAGTTATGGTAAGTATCGCTTTAAGCAAGGTGATCTAGTAGTTCCTGGTGAGGTAGGTCTCAACAAGCGACTAGATTTTGTTAAGCTTTCTTCTGTATCTGAAGTTGCTGTTAATGTTGATGGTGAAATTATATACCAGAAATATGATATTGATGGATTAATTAATCAAAAAGTTAGTGGATTATCCTCTGGTGTAACTGCTCTTATTCTTGCTGTTTCTAAACAAACAGAGAATAATAATGATACATTGTATGTAAAATACTTAACTGCTGGTACATCAGGTGATGAAGAGACTTTTAGACAAGGTGAAACACTGGAAGTGGTTGATGGTGTTAATTCTCCTTTGCTTGTTGTTGGAACCGACGGTAGTGTTCTACCTACCAATGTTGCTGTAACTAATCCAGATACTGGTGCTGTTTCTTTTATTGAAAGCGGTGCAATGGGTTATGCCGCTGCAGTAAAAGTAGAAGAAGGTGTTTATTTTGTTAATGGATTTTTTGTAAGAAATAGTGCTAAATTGATTGTTGTTGATGGATATAATAATACTCCATCTGTTAAGGTAGGTTTTAAAGTAACAGAATCATTAGTAGCACCAGAAGAAGATATTACTTTATATGATAATTCTTTTGGATCTTCAAACTATGCTGCTCCAGGAGCACATAGATTAAAAGTAGATCTTGAAGTTATTAAGTATGGATACGATGAAACACCAGATAAGAATTTTATCCAACTTCTTACTGTTAAGAATGGTGTTATTCAACGTCAAATTAAACAAGCAGATTATTCTCTTTTAGAGAAAACACTTGCTAGAAGGACTTATGATGAGTCTGGTGATTATGTTGTAGATAAATTTGATATTGATGTTAGGGAATATTATAATAATAACAATAATGGAATATATTCATTAGGTTCTGATGGTACTGTTAATAGTATAACAGCAGGTGAAGCTAGTGAAAAATTAATAGCAACAATTGGTCCTGGTAAGGCATATGTCCGTGGATATGAAATTGTTAATAAAGAAACCAAGTATATAGAATTAAGTAAGGCAAGAGATACTTTAGTTAGAGATAATGTTACTATTAGATCTACTGGTTTAGCGAATTTTACTCTTACTAATGTTTACAACACCCTTCCATTGAATGCAGAAGGAGCAGATCTAACAGCATATCCAACAATATATTTAAATTCTACTTACAATGATGGTACAGTAGGTTCTAATAATAATGAAGCAGATACTGATTATATTCAAACTATTCCTAGAAGGGGACAAGGTTTTGATAAGGATTTTGGAATAAAAACTGTTTATCTAACATCATCTATTGCGGATGCTGTTACTACTGATAGTATTGTCAATCCTACTGGTGCTACAGCACATGATTTACGTAGTATATGGTTTGTAACATCCAGAACAGGTAGTGGTGGAGTAGCTGATGTAGCATCAGTTCAAACAATTGGATTAGCAACAGTTATTAGACCAGAACTTGGTACTACTACTTGTCTTCAGTTAGTTCTTTATGGAAGAAAGGATTACTTGGATGAAATCTTTAAAGAGTTTGATGATAACGTAACTTCAAAAAGAAGGTTGCTTTATAAGACAGAAAATGATGCTAATTTAGAGCAGAATGAAATTGGATGGATTTCTGATTATAACGAAACTATTATTCCTTTGGTTGGTTTGGCAAAACCAAAAGATTTTGCTTTAGTTAAGAGACCAGAAGGTTTTAATCAGGATACAGATACAGTAATATCAAAAGGCAGAACAGCAGGTGGTCAAACACCATATACTGGTTTATTCAATCTTTCTTATTTCAACCCTATATTTTTTACAAGATTATTGGTAGATTCTACTATTACTAGTGATTTTAGTGCAGGTAAGTATATAACAGGTTCCCAGAGTGGAGCGTATGGTGTTGTAGAGGGTGATACTAATGGTTTCCTATCAACTGGTAAGAGTCTTGTAGTAAGAACCCTTTCAGGACGTTTTGTGCCAGGAGAAACATTAGTAAGTGAAGAAGGTGGTCTCTTGCGTATTGCTAGAGAAAATACTCTATCGCATATTATTGTAAATGCTACAGGATCTGGTTATGGTACAGATGATAAGGTTTCTATCAATGGTATTACATACGAGTCAACTGATGTTTCTACAGGTGTTGTAGGAAGTGCTTTATATAAGATAGAAATTAATGATCGTGATGCTGTATCAGTAGAATATTCTACTCCACCAACAGTTTCTGTTAGTGGTGGTACAGGTGCTACTATTACACCAGTACTTTTTAGAAATACTGTAACAACATTTGGATCACAAAGTGTTAAGTCACTTTATTCTACATTTGGTGATGGAAATAAATTCAGTGCTGATATAGAAACTATTGATGCTAATTATTCAGAAACAAAAGCAGTAACAGAGTATACTTTCTCTGGTACTAAAGGATATAGGTATCTTGAGTGTAATGGTTTTAGTGCTAATGCTTCTGATTTTGTAGCACAGGGTGATATTATTCAGTTTAATGATAGTAGTGGACGTATTAACAGGTTTGTAGTAGAAAGTGCTACTCTTCCACAAGGAACTAATAAGTCAAGAATTAATATAAATGTTGCATTACCTGATGATGTATCAGCAGAATCTGTAGTTAGATTACGTCCTAATGTCGGTGGTGGAACAGGTTCTACTTTAATATATCCAACAGGTAGTAAAGAAATAAGTAGTTTAATTAAGAATTCAGAAGATACACAAATCAAATACTATATCAGGAGAGATTTTGTTGTTCCTGGTACTGCTACTGGAGGTAACATAACTTTCGTTGCACAACTTGGTTTTGGTACACAAAGATTTGCTGAATTTAATGAAAATGATTTCTTAATTACTGTTCATGATAAAGGTGGTTCGACTAATGTTGAGACTGGAGATGTTATTTACATTTCTCCAGATTTTGTAGAAACGAAGAATATTTCTGACCCAACATCTGGTTTATCATCAGGAAGTTTAACATTAACCTTCCCAGAGAATCATTTTGGTAATAATGTTACTAACTTTCCTAAACTTAAGTTAACTGCTACTCTTGAAGTAAGTAAGGCAAGACCAAAGACCAAGAGTGCTACTAGAAATAAGAGAATTATTATTACTGCTGCTGGTGATAGAGTTATACCTTTAAGAGGTATTGATTATGATAGTGATAGTACAGAATCTTACACATATTCTGATGTGTTTAAGATTAGGTATATCTATGAGGGTTCAACTACATCAGCACCAACTGTAGATGTTAATGGTAATTTGGTTGTAGGTACTGATATAACACATAGATTTACTTTTGATGATGGACAAAGAGATACATTCTATGATGTTTCTAGACTTGTATTAAAACCAGGATTCCAAGCACCAACTGGTCAAGTTGTTGTTGCTTTTGATTACTTTGAACATTCTCAAGGTGATTTCTCAACAGTTGATTCATATGTTCATGAAGATGGTGTTGTTGCTGATGATGTTCCATCTTTCAACTCTAATGTTCATGGTATTGTCAACTTAAGAAATGTTTTGGACTTCCGTCCTAAAGTAGATTCTACTGCTATTATTTCTGGTTTCCAAGATACTTCTTTATTATCACAAACCGAATATATTAACTTTACTGGTCCTGGTGGTTCTGTTTCTAGTACTCCAGCATCTAGTAAACTATTACCATACACAGTTTCATTTACTGAATCGCAATATCTTGATAGAATTGATGGTGTCTTCTTGAACCAAAAAGGAGAATTTGTAATTAAGACTGGTAATTCATCACTCAACCCATCTAAACCAGAAATCATTGAAGATGGTATTCCTCTTTATTACATGTATATTCCTGCATTCACTAGGACAAGTAAGGATGTAAGAATTATCCCAGTAGATAACAAGCGTTATACTATGAAGGATATTGGTAAGCTTGAGAAAAGAATTGAAAGGTTAGAATACTATACTACTTTAAGTATCCTAGAACAGCAAGCATTAAATATGCAAGTTAAGGATGGTCTTGGTATTGATAGAGTTAAGAGTGGTTTTGTTGTTGATAATTTTGAATCACATAGTGCTGGTAATCTAAAATCTATTGATTACAAGTGTTCGGTTGATTCACAACAGTCTGTATTACGTCCTCAAGTTAAAGAAGATAGTCTAAAACTAAAAGAAGTTTATAGTAGGGATTATCAAAGAGATATTGCTGGATATGTTAATAACAATGATGTTATTACACTTCCATATACTGATATAACATATGCTTCTAATGCATTTGCTACTAAAACTATAAATCCAAATCCATTTGTTGTTATACAGTATCTTGGAGATGCATCGTTAACACCTAATGTTGATCAATGGTATGATACTACTGTTGCTCCTCTTGTAACCGATAATAATACTGGATTATTCTCTATATTCCTTGCAAAGGATGTTACAGAGAGTTTCTCTAGTATATACAATTCATTTGTTATCAATTGGGTTGGAGTTAATAAAGCATTCTATAATTTAAATCCATTCTCTGATAGTAATTCTGCTTCTTCGGAATCTGGTGTTAATAATGCTTTGGTATCTAGTTCTTCTAATATCAGTCCTCAAAATAATGAGATTGCTAAAGGAGTTGGATATAAAACTATTAACAACACAACAGTTGCAGATTCTTTGAGATTCTTTGCTAGGTCTGTTCCTGTTAAGTTTGTTCTTAAGAGATTAAAACCAAAAACACAGATACATGTGTTTATGGAGAAGAGAAATATTGGTAGATGGGTACTACCAGATTCTAGATTCACTGGAGTTTCTGGTAATTCTTTATCAGCATTTAATACACCTATTATTACTGATGAGTATGGTAATGCTAGTGGTGTTCTTCTAGTTCCTGCAGGTTATGCTCCAAAAGAAAATACTGCTTGGCCTGGTGATGTTAATCAAATTCAGTATGATGAAACATCAGATGAGATACGTTTTTCCACAGGCATAAAAACAATTAGATTTACATCTAGTTCTACAGATACAGATAAGAATGCTGTAGATACCTATGCTGAAGTTAAGTTTTATGCAACTGGTGTTCTTCCAGAGAATCCTGCATCTATTATTTCTACTGCACCTGCATTCTTCAAAGCAAATGAAGGTGTTCAGTTAATTGATAGTAATACAGATAATACTGCTAAACCAAATCCTCTTGCACAGACATTTAAGGTTGAGAATTTTGAAGGTGGTATGTTCTCTACTGGTGTAGACTTATTCTTCTCCAAGAAGAGTACTTCTATTCCTATAAGAGTTTATTTGAGTAATGTAGATAGTGAGAAACCAGGAAAGTATATTTTACCTGGTTCTGAAGTTACTCTATATCCAGATACATTCCTTAAAGTCTATTCTTCTGGTAATATTACATTAACCGTTGGAGAGAATATAACTGGTAGTAGATCTCTTGCTATTGGACCACTTGCCAAGATATATGACAGAAATAATTTTGAAGTATTACCTACTAGTGATGGTAAAATTTCTATCACTAATGAGCAAGTATATACATTTGTGTTGAGTAATCATAATGGTACTTCTTTCCAAGCAAATGAAGACCTTACATTGAATAGTGTTACACAATACAACAATGCTAATAATGCAACAATAGGATTAAAGACTGCAAAGGATTCTGGACAAGTATCTGCATTGAAGGTTGTTAATCTTGGTTCTGGATACGAGGGAGCAACTATAACAGTCGAAAGTCCTCAACTTCCTGGTGGTAGTAATGCTACTGGAGCAGTGAAAGTATCTAATGGACAATTATATCTAGCAGAAGTTGCTATATCTGGTAGAGGATATACTGAAGCACCTGCAGTTGTTGTTAGAGGATCAGGTTCTGCTGCTACTGGAGCAGTTATTGAATCTGAAATTGTTATAGATGAACCAGCAGTTAGAATGGGTATTGCTGTTGATACAGATACCACAGTTAACTCAACTATTCCTACAAGGTTTAATTTTAATTATCCTGTATATCTACAAGATAATACAGAATATGCTCTTAACATTGAATGTGATACAACAGAGTATGAGATTTGGTCATCTAGACTTGGCGAAACAGATATTTCATCTGGTTTAGTTGTTAATACACAACCACTTCTAGGTTCAGTATTTAAATCACAAAACGTTGATAATTGGACTGAAGATCTCTTTGAAGATATTAAGTTTACACTTTATAGAGCAGAATTTGATACTAGTAGAACTGCTGAACTATTATTAACTAATGAAGAACTTGGTTATGAAAAATTACAATCAGATCCATTAGAGACTTATGCTTTAGCAAATAGTACTGCTACATCTAGTCTCTTTAAGAATAATAGTAACATAGTTAAAGTTAACCATCGTGATAATGGTTTTGAGACTGGTGGTCATTCTAAAGTTTATGTGCGTGGTGTAGAATCATTTGCTGGTTATGATGTCAGTGATATAGAGAATGCTTTATATACTGTTGCAAATTCTGGTATTGATTCATATACCATTGTTGGACCTGCTAGAGCATCAATTACTGGATTTGGTGGTGGTAAGAATATACTTGCTTCTTATAATAGAAAGTATGAGAAATTGTATGCACAAGTTCCATATTTACAGACATCAAGTACAACGATTAATAGTTATGTAACTACAACCAATATTGTTCCTGTTGATTCATCTACTACAAATTACACTTCATATTCACAGTCAGCAAAAGAAACTACGTTCTTGAATGAAGAACAGTTTTTCTTAAATCAAAAGGTAGTTGCTTCTAGTATTAATGAAATAGTTAATAGTATTGATCAATCACTTCTTTATACAATTGATCTATCTTCTACTTCATCACATCTATCTCCTTTAATTGATTTAAGATCTGCTTCAGTTAAAGTTGCATCTAACAGAGTTGAGAAATCTGTTGGTACTGAAGATAGATATGGTAAGAGATATCAAACTCTTCAATTATATCCAGTATACAAATTTACAGTTTCTGGAAATAGTAATGATGTTGATATCAATCAGAATGTATTAGGACAAACTTCTGGAGCAACATCTGAAGTATTACGTGTTGTTGGTAATGATATTTTTGTTAAGACTAAAAATTCTCTACAGTTTGAAGTGGGTGAGACATTAACATTTAGTGTTCAATCTGCTGCTTCTGGTAATCTTAATGGTGATACTGTTGTAATTACTAATGCTGGTATATTTGAGCAGGTACCTAATTTTGTTACAGGATCAACTGTTACAGCATATAATCCATCTAACTTAAGTGAAAAATATGATAATAAAGTTAGTGGTGAAGTTATTCTATGGGATTCTAAAACCAAGTCTTTGACATTGGAGAATGATAAGAATCCTATTAACAGTAATTATATAAGTCCTATCACTGCTGGAAGTGATTATGCTAGAACACCAGCAACTAGTGATCAAATTAATGATATATTCCGTCAGGGAGAACTTATTGATTTTGAAGGTTCTACACTAGAAACTTCAAAATTTGCAGAAGTTAAATCCATGACACTTGATAATGGTGTTGATTATGTTCCTGAAGATGGTGCTCTTAATACTTCTGGAGTTTCCAAGTATGTTACTAAAGAAATCTTTATTGACACACCTGCTACTGCAGTAAATGTTTATTTAACTGCTAATGTTAAAAATATTGAGGATGTTAAGGTCTTTTATAAGACAAAATTATTAGCATCACAAGAAAACTTTGAGAACATTGATTGGGAATATTTCAATGGTGATGGTGGACCTGATAACAAAGACATCATTGCTACATCAGAGAATAGTATTTCTGGTCAATATGAAAGACAATCTTCTTATCAAGAGTTGAGATATACTGTAGATAGTTTGATAGATTTCTCATCATTTGCAATTAAAATTGTTATGAGAACATCTGATCCATCTTATGTTCCTAAAATTCAGGATGTGAGAGCAGTGGCCTCTTATTGATATGCAGTATTTGAAAGTTGAAGGTCATGAGAATTATGTTAGGGATATGGATACTGGAGCAATCATTAATACTGCTCCTAAAGTAACCAAATCCTTTTCTGGTGAATTTCAAAATGCCCTCAAAGAACTAAATACTTTGAAGGAAGAAATGTCCGAAATTAAGTCCCTCCTTAAGCAGATAGTTAAATGACTTTAAGAAATGTAGCAAAAGATTTTAGTCTGGAAGACCAGAGGCAGGAGATCAATGAGATTGCTTCTGATCTTTTTACTGTAGCAGAAGGTCTTTATACTTTTAGTGGTCTTAAAACATTTTCATCAGTTGCTTCATTTACTTCTGGTATAAGTGCTAGTGGTGCAGAATCAACTATAACTTCACTTACAGTAACAGATCTGACTCCCACTAGAGTTGTACTTGCTGGCACAGGTGGAGCGTTAGAAGATACTGATAAGTTAAAATGGGATGCAGCTACTAGTACTTTAGTTATTGATGGTACTATTGATTCAACTGCATTTACTAGTGCAGGAACTATTATTGGTAATCAAGGTGCTAACATTACTGGTGCTGAAGCATTATTTGCATCTGCTACTGTTAGTGATTTGACAGATGGAAGGGTTGTACTTGCTGGTACTGATGGTGCACTCGAAGATAGTAATAATTTAAGATTTAATGGTACTGACCTTGATATCACAGGCAATGCCAATGTTACTGGTCAATATCAAATTAATGGATCTCCTTTAATAATAAATGATCTTGATAACGTAACTATATCTGGTACTCCTAGTGCTGATCAGTGTCTTGCATGGGATAATGCAAATGCTTATTGGAGACCTTTAACTATTGATGTTGCTTTTAATTGGGCAACTGATACTACTATTCCAACTCATATCAAAGGTATTACTGCAACTAATATTACTAATTGGAATGCAGCATATGGTTATGGTGATCATGCATTAGCTGGGTATTTAACATCAGAATCAGATACATTAGCATCAGTTACTGCAAGAGGTGCTGCAACAAATACAGCGGTTACATTTCAAGACGTTACTATTAGTGGTACATTAACTTATAGTGGTGGTGGTAATCAAGGTACACAAAACTCTAATGTTGGTACTGGTAGTATTACATTAAATGCTGATGTTGGTAAGTATACTGGAGATGCTATAGCAGGTGGTACTACACTTATTAATATTGCTGATACTACTGGGATAGTAGCAGGACAACCAATATCTGTTGTTGACAATATATCTGGTGATATATCGATAGGAGCATCAGCAACTGTACAATCAGTAGATAGTTCCACTCAAATTACCGTTAGTGAGGCTTGGGGTGGAGGAACAGGTGGTAGTACAACTATCTACACACCAGTACAACCAGTATCAAATGCATCAGTTATTGCTGAACGTTCTGCATTAAATGATGCCATAATAAGATGGAATGAGAGTAACGATTATTGGGATTTTTATGATGGAACGAACTGGGGACATTTTACAAATTATACTTTAACAGGTACTACAACAACATCTAATCATGTTAAGTTAGCAGCTACACCATCTGTATCTGATGGCAATGCTGTCCCAATGATAGAATTGGTTGGTACTACTGATACAACAATTACATGGAATGCTGTAGATAACAAGGCAACATTTGAATATGTGATGCCTAATACTGCAGTTACTGCTGGATCATATACTAATGCAGATATTACTGTAGATGATCAAGGACGTATAACTGCTGCTGCTGATGGAACTGGTGGTGGTAGTTCAACTGTTACTATTTCTGATACTGCACCATCTACTCCTTCTGCTGGAGATATGTGGTGGGATTCAGATGAAGGTAGATTAAAGATTAGATATGATGATACTAGTAGTGAACAGTGGGTAGATGCAAGTCCTCCTATATTAGCTCAAGCTGGTGGATTCGCACTTACTGATTCAGACAAAGGAGATATTACAGTATCAAATAGTGGTACTACATTTACTATTGATGATAATACTATTGGTACAGATGAACTATCAGCGACAGGAACAGCAGACTCTACAACATATTTGAGAGGAGATAATACTTGGGCAACACCTCCAGGAACTGGTGGAGGTGGAACAACTACTGCATCTATGGTTGAAGTTATCGTACCAGATGTTTCAGTGAGTACTACTGCTAATGTTTCATGGGCTAATCCTAGTGAAGGTGCAAATTATTTGACTGGTAATAACACAGGTGAATTTTTAGATGCAAAGTTTGAGAAATTAGATCCTGATAAAATCTATGAATTCAGAATGAGTTTTACTAATAGTTCTGCTAGTGGTGGTTGGGCTGGATGGTATTTTACTGATCACCAAGATATTAGAACTGATAATGGAAATACTGCTAGTCCTTCTGCTAAATTATCTGATCAATTGATAGCAGATAATGGTGCAACAGGTCCTGGTACTGGTGGAAATCCCAATTTTAAAGCATATGATTCAGTAGGTCAGACAATTACTGGTAATGCTACATTTGATTGGCCGAACCAGGCAGAATGGGATAATATATCTGGATTATCTGCATGGCATGTTGTTATTGATATGCCTCATCGTAAGATGTGGGTAAGAGACTATAATGAACTGATTGAAAATGGATATAGACCTTGGAAACATAATAGTGGAGCAGGGTTGAATGTAGGTCATGAATGTGATCCTTTTGATCCTACGTCTTGGCCTTCATTCTTCATCAATGATATTGATGCAGTAAATCAGACTGGAGATGTATATTTTAATATTAGTACCTGGCAGCCAACTCAAGGTGGGGGAATCTATATTGACCCTGTACCTGCACATGTGAGTGCTTTCCGTAAAGGTATTCAAGGACCACAGGGACAACAAGGAGTAAAAGGTGATAAAGGAGATCAGGGTGATCCTGGTAATCCAGGTGCAGCAGGTTCTACAACTTTCTTAACACTATCTGATGTACCTAATGACTTTACTGGTCAAGATGGTAAATTCCTAAAGGTTAATTCTGCTGAAGATGCTCTTGAATTTACTGCTGCTCCTACTGGAGGAGGTGGTGCTACTGTAACTACAGATGATACAGAACCTTCTACTCCTTCTGATGGTGATTTATGGTGGAAATCAGATGAAGGACAATTAAAAGTTTATTACGATGATGGAGATAGTAGTCAATGGGTTGATGCTGCTCCACACGTAGCACAGACATATATTACTGATGGTACTAATAAGTTAGAAGCAGACGGTACACATCTTAAGATGACTGGTCATATTATTCCGACCACTCATGCTGCATATGACTTGGGTATGGCAGAATATAAGATAAGACACTTATTCTTATCTGATAATTCATTATGGGTTGGTGATGAGCATAAGATAAGCACCGAAGGTGGCTTGATGGAATTTAAAAAGAGGAAGAAGAGTGCTGTTCCAAAATCAATTACAGATGCTGGTGGAGATATTTCTGGTGCATTGAATTATTATAATGCTAATAAAGCAACAAGTGCTCCAGCAAAGACAACTGCTACAGAGTTGGAATTGCCTGATTTGATGAATTATTTGAAGTCTCTTGATCCTTCAAAAGATGGTGTAGAAAAATTATATCCACCAATGTTATTACCTGATGGAAATGTAAACCCTGACTTTGATCAGTCTGACTGGGAACAGACGGAATTTCCTATGCAGCAAGAAACACAGATAACTGATATTGATTCTTGGTGGGGAAGTAGTTTAAATTCTGATGATTCTCTTGATGGATATGGAACAACACAATACCCACTTTCTGGTGTTGGTCAAAATGATGCTGCATATAGAAAAATTAAAGAAAATGTGGTAGGTGATGTTGCAACAGTTGAGAATCCAACATTAGCTAGAACTCATTCAGACTTTGGATTCCAACCGAAAGGAACTGGTATGGAAGCAAATGCAAATGGTCATATGAAATTTCCTATAACTGGGTATTGGGAAATTAGTTGCCAGGGTTGGTATGCTCCAAAAGGGAATTCAAGTCAACAGCAAGGTAATGAAGAAGGGATGATATATCAACATGTTCAATGGTCTGATGATGGTGGAGCAACATGGAAAACTGCAGCTACTAGAAGAGTAAATTCCAAGAGATATTGGTTTGGTGGATCATTGCAAAGGGAATTATCTAGTACTAATATACTTCGTGTTGATGATCCAAATCTAGTTAAAGTTAGATTTATGGTTGATACTACTATGAATTGTGATATGAATGTTATGCATATGACCTTTAAGCGTTTATCAGGTATCTAGATATGGCCATTAATTTTCCAAATAATCCAGTAGCAAATGTAACAACACATACTGCCAATAATATCACATGGCAGTGGGATGGTACTACATGGATTGCTTTAGGTCAGACTGATACTTATAGTCTTCCTATTGCTAGTCCATCTACTCTTGGTGGTATAAAGGTTGGTAATGGTTTAACAATACAGTCTGGTGTTCTTTCTACTTCAGCATCTGGTGGAACTGTTACATCAATTACTACTGGAACTGGATTAACTACTGCATCTGGTTCAGCAATAACTAGTACAGGTGAAATTAAAGATGCAGATGTTGTAGGATTAACTGCTGGAACGTATACTAATGCAGATATCACAGTTAATGCACAAGGAAGAATTACTCTTGCTGCTGATGGATCTACACAAGGAAATGCTGCTGTAACAATTGCTGATACCGAACCTGCTACTCCTACTGCTGGAGATTTGTGGTTTAAATCTGATGAGGCAAGACTTAAGGTTAGATATAATGATGGTAGTAGTGATCAATGGGTAGATTGTAATCCTACATCTACTGCTGGAAGTGTTATTCCTATTGGTGTCATTGTTATGTGGTCTGGAGCAGAAGCTGCCATTCCTACTGGATGGGCATTATGTAATGGTAGTGCTGGTACACCAGACTTAAGAGATAAGTTTGTTATTGGTGCTGGTAGTACATACAATCCTGATGATTTTGGTGGTAGTGCAGATTGGTCTCTACCTGCACACTCTCATGATATAACTGCTTATAATGGTTCAGATTTAAATGGTGATGGTGTATTGGGGATAGGTGGTAGTCAAAATTTAGGAACTATTACTACTCAATCTGAAGGATCTGGTACTGGTACTGGTGATAACTTACCTCCTTATTATGCTCTATGTTACATAATGTTTACTAACTAGGTAATAAGATATGGCTATTAATTTTCCCGACACCCCGACCCTTTCTCAAACTTATCAAGCTGCTGGTATTACATGGCAATGGGATGGCACTACATGGATATCCCTAGGTGGTACATTTGTTACACCTTCTGCTTCAGAAAGTGATATGTGGTGGTTGGAAGTACCTCCTGATGTTGCTCTTGGTTCTCAAAATCTTGAAAATCATACTATTGGTGATGGATCTCAATGGATGGGTGATTTTGGAAGAGTAAATTCAGCAGGATTTACCCTTGCTGGTAATGGAATGACAGAAGCAGATGGTGTATTTTCATTTCCTAGTATTGGACGGTGGAGCGTTTCTTTTGAAACATATGGATATGGTAGAGCTTCTGGATCTCAAAGTGGTAAGTATAATCCTACTATAGAATATTCATCAGATTCAGGTGGTGCTTGGGATAAAGTTGCAGAAGGTTGGGGGATGTTTAATAATACCACTTACCCACACATGACTACAGTTACTCAAACATATGTGTTTGATATTACTGATCTTTCACAGCAAAGAGTTAGATTTAGGGTATTGTCATCAACATCTGCTATGCAGCTAGATCATGGTAATAATAAACAGAGTAGATTTATATTCAAAAAATTAGAAGGTGTTCAAGGAGTAAAAGGTGATAAGGGAGATCAAGGTGATCCAGGAACTCCTGGTGCTTCTGGTACTACTAATTTTGTTGGACTTACTGATACCCCTTCATCTTTGACTCCTGATAAATGGTTAAAGGTAAATGCAGGTGGTACTGCATTAGAAGAGACTGAACCTCCTGAAGGTGGTAGTCAAACATTATATCAAGGTAGTATATCCAAGGGAATGGATGAAAATGTACCTGTTGGATATGGTTATGGATCACCACTTGGATCAACAGGATTTACTGATCCTACAACATATCCACAAGAGGTTCCAACATATAGTGATTCTTCTGGTGGAAATGGTACTGGTATTTTAAGTGCTTTTGATGGTGATGAACATACGTATTCAGTTCTAACTCCTCCTACTACTGGTGGTTGGAGTAAAATAACATTTACTAATCCATTAGGTTTAAGAACAGATGGTACAAAAGAAATAACAGAAATTACAATTGGTTTTGATGGTCAAGGAAAATTTGGATATAATGGTGGAAATACAACAACAATTAGTACAGGATCTTTAGGATCAGTTCAAGAAATAGGTTTATATTCATCTTCTCCTATCCAATTAGATGATCTTTATTTTGAATCAGTTACAGGAACTGATGAACTTAAGCTTTATTATGTAATATTAGATACTAATGATGGTGGTATATATGGTGGTACAAAATTAACAATAGAAAAACATGAAGTAGGTTGGCTTAAATTACCTACTACAGGAAAGAATTTAGGATTTTATGTACATGATGGTGGTGACCTATATCAAAATCCATCAGGATTAGGTTTGATGATACCACCAAGTTTAGCAAATGCAACTATTGGTGTTAAAACTGATCAACCTAGATATCTAGTTCTTCCTTTAGGATCTAAATGCACTCCTGGTGACACCATAACAATTTTAGATCTTGGTATGGGTAGAGAAAGAAGAGATAGTGTTACTAGTTATGGTAATAGTGCTAGAACTAGTGGTAATGCTGGTAGTATTCCCATTTTGATATATCCTGCTTCAGAAGATGGTATTCAAGGTACTCATCGTGAAAACTTAAGTGACATATCAACCTTTTCATATTCAGGTCCGTTGAAATCTACTGGAATATTAACACCAGAACCATTTCATGGAACACCAGTTGCATTAACAGAGAATGGCGAATCTATTAAACTTATGTGGTGTGGTTTTGAGTATGGATGGAGATACCTTCCATAAATATACAAAGGAAATAAAGAAACATGGCATCTTTAACCCAGAAAATAAATACTAGAAATGAGGCAGCATATGCTCACCAAGGTGGTGGGATGCTGCATGTTATTAAAGCAAAAGAATTAAAGCATAAAGATAGGGTTAAATCTGTTCCTCCTACACCAGGTGAGTGGAGAGAAATAAAGATTCATGATATGAAAAGTCCTCTTCTTGCAGGTAATAAATCAGGATGGTACGATAGATTAAATCAAACTCCGTGGAATGATGATTGGCTTGCTGGGTGGTCTGGTTCTGCTGTTGGTGCTGATGGTTTAATATATTGTGCTCCTTTTAATAAAAATTGGGACAATAAAGAGAGACACCAAAGTCTTTTAATTATTGATCCAGATAAGCAAACAGCATATGTTTGGGGTAGTAATTTTGGAGATTATCCACATATTTGTGCACACCCAAATGGAAATTTATATTTGATTCCAGGAACAGTAAGTAATGATGCTAGTGGTGGACTTGTTGAGATTGATCCTGTAGCAAAAACATATCACAGCTTTTTTCCAGATGATCATTATGGAATAATGGGAACTAGTTTTTCAAGTGCCAATGGAGCAAATGGTTCTGGTTATTCTACTGGTACAGATATTGCTACAACAGGTGGAACTGGTACTGGATGTACTGTAGATATTCATACAGTTGATGGTAATGGTGCTATTCAAGTCTTACCTGACCATGGGTATACTATCAATAATAAGGGAAAAGGATATTCTGTTGGAGATGAAGTTACTATTACTGGTGGTAATGGTGCAGCAAAGTTTGAAGTTCTAGGAAATACATTCAAGATGCTTGGATGGGAATCATGGGAAGGAAACTTTAATGGTGCAGCACCTGGGGTTATACATGGAACTGATGTTAATGATTATGATAGTGGTCTAGATAAATGGATTCATGGCGTTCTTGCTCCTAATAATGATTGCATTTATTGCATACCTAAAAATGCCAATAAGGTACTTAAGATTGATCCAGTAAATAAGAAATTTAATCTTGTTGGATCAGCATGCCCAGATATTGGTCTTACTGATAATCCAACGCATCTCCAACAAAAATATGGTGGTGCTGAAAAATACTGTCATGGTGTTTTAGGTGCTGATGGAATGATCTATATGATTGGTGATAGATTTCAAGGTATAGGAAAAATAGATCCATTTGCGGATACTGTATCGTGGTTGCATTTAACTATTACTGAATCTATGTTACCTGGAATGACTCTTATTAAAGAAGCTACTTATGATTATACTAACTGGACTTCTACTGTTGGTACTGCAGGAGAATATACAAAAAGACTTTTTGAGTCTGCAGCATTAGGACCAGATGGAAAGATTTATATAGTACCCAAATCATTTCCTTGGATAACTGTTTATGATCCTAAAACTAATAGTATAGAAAAGTTGGGACCTGGTGCATCTTGTGCTCCATCATTAGTTATGCTTCTTAATGAAACTAATTATCTTGATCATTATAATGATTATACCGAAAGATTGAATAGAACTGATGAAGGAGAAGGTTTGAAATCTAATTTTTATTTTGGAACCAATTATTGGGCTATGATGGATGAGTTAGATACTGATGGTAATACTTACACTCATGAAAGTGGTGATAAAACTACTTTTGACAATACACATTGTGTATTAGATTACATGCCATCATGGACTGGTGCTGTATTAGCACAAGATGGTTGTATATATTCTCTACCAACTGCAATGCATCATGGTAATAATAGTCATATGATGAATTATAATGATTCTGCTTATAATATAGCAGCTGGTAAGATGATAAAAATAAATCCAGCAACTAGTACTTGGGAATTTGTAGAATTAGAACCATGGTATGGAGAAAAATGGAGTCAAATAGTAACTGTAGATCCAGCTAGTCCAGATACTTTACAATCACCTAAAAATGATATGATGAAAGTATTTGATGGTAGTTATAGTACATATGTTGAAGGGCCTGCTAACGGAACTGTTAGATTTAAGTTTGATCCTCCAGTTGATCTTAATGGTATTAGTGTTGAAACTTTTTCTCATGATACAGAATTTAGATGCTCTGCTAATCAAAACAATTGGTATACAATAGGTACATATGGAGATGATCAATTACTTCCTACACCAGCAAGTTTAGATCCTAGTGTAAGATCCGTTATTGAGTGGATAGAAATGAGAGGATTAAACGGTAATCCACCACAACTTTCTATGATAAGGATTGAGGATAGAGCAGATCTCGCTTATGGTTCTGGTAGTAATGCATTAATAGACAAAGGAAAAGGACATGAATCAAAATTAACTGCACTTGGTAGGCATCCCGTTCTTGCTCCTAATGGAAAAATATATACTGCTCCTTCTTTTATAAACAGAATGGCAAAGGATATTGCTTATCAACCAAATGGTGTATTTGAATATGCAATTCCTAGTGTTGTAAAACCAGCAGAATGGTTGTACGGTCCCTATACAAGCAATAAGTAAATGGCTATTAATTTTCCCGATAATCCATCCCCAAACGAAACCTTCTTCGATTCTGGAAGTGGGGTTACTTATTTGTGGGATCAGGTGTCATGGAGGGCACAAGGTATTAGTCAGACTGCTTTAGTTGCTGATCTTGAAGATCTTTCTGATGTAACTATATCTAACTTACAAGATGATAATGTTTTAACGTATACAGTTGCTAATGGTTGGCATAATGCTGTAGCACAAGGTGGTAGTGGTGGTACTGGTGTTCCTCCTATTGTTGAACTAACTGGTACACATGTTAATGTACCTGCAGGAGAGCGAAAGGAACTAAATATAGCTGGGTATCATGCATATGCTTTATTTAAAATTTGGGCTTCAGTTGAATCGTGGATTAGAGTCTATGTAGATGATGCTACGAGAGATGCTGATATAGGTCGAAGTGAAGGTAATGACCCAGCACCAGGATCTGGTGTTTTATGTGAGGTTAGAACAACTGCTCCTAATCAAGCAATTATTTTAACACCATCTGTTTTGGGATTCAATAATGATGATCCCAGACAGGATACAATATACCTTTCTATTACTAATAGAACATCAACTGCTTCGGCAATACAAGTAAAACTCACAGCAGTACAATTAGGAGAGAATTAAAATGGCAGTCACCAAGACTACAAGATATGTAAAAGCACAGAATGCCACTGGATGGGATTTGGATGATGTGATGACTGCTTTAGAGGGAGCATTTGCTGATGCTGGTTATCATGGTTCTTCCGTAACAAGAGCAGGGTCTGTAGTAAATTGTTGTCCTCCTGGTTCTACTAGTGGATATAAGTATGTTGGATATTATAATGATAATTGGAAGTATTGTTCTAATCCATTACAGGAAGTAAGTAAGAAGTCTGATAGACGTTATAAAATATCACATGATGGAAATTCTCCTGGTGCATTTGTAGTTCATGAAGAATATCATGTTACTAATTTGTATGGTAGTGCTCTTTCCGATCAACCAAATGATAATTTTTTAAGATTATATAATCAAGGAGCTGCAAACAATCAAGCAAACAGTTGGCAGTATGAAGTAAGACATACATTCCAAACTGGTGATGCAGTTAAATTTACTACACCAAATGATATAAATCAAGATCAAGGACTATCATTTCAGCAATTAACACATGACACCATTTATTATGTAATTGTACCACCTAGACTAGGTAATCCTTCTGACCCTGATTTTGGTGTAACTTTACCATCTAGTAACACTCTTTATGGAGTAGAGAATATTCAACTTGCAGCAACTTTAGCAGATGCTCAAGCAGGTAATGCAATTCAATTTACTTATGATGAATATCAAGCATCACCTAATTGTGTATTGACAAGAACTACTGCTTCATCACAAATTGATGTTAGAAGAGGAGATCTATTATATTTAAGATTGTCTGGTTTGACAGGACATCCTGTTTCTATTGTTGATACTCAAGATAATTCTTTACTGTTTAATAATAGTGTATGGGATGCTACTTCTGGTGATAAGAGAGAACTTAATAGTACCAATTTTTATGGATTTAGTTATAGAATGTTTCCTGAAAGTTCGAAAAAGGAAGTAGGTACATTACATTGGAATGTTAGAAATCAAATACAAGGTACTTATTACCTTGCATGTACTGCTCACGAAGCAATGGCAAAAGTTCCTATTGTTGTAGCACCAGGTGTTGATGATTATGCGTATAGTGGTAATTTTCCTTTTTGGGATTATGACGTACCTGCTGATGGTTCAAAGGAATCTATACCATTAAGAGTTTATAGATTAGGAATGCTTGATACTCCAGAAGTTGGAGGAATTTATGGTGTAAAAATACGTGGAGATGTAGCACCAAAGGGATGGAGTACAGGTGATTCATTTACAATTCCTGGATCTGCTATTGGTGGAGGTGGTGATTCTGCAGGAATGTATGGTATAACATTTGGTGTTAATAGTAATACTAACCTTCAACAAAGTGAATTTCAATCAAAACCTAGTATAGTTTGTGATGATATTGGATCTGGTGGTGGTACTAATTTCTTCCAGAAAATGCCACAAACAGATAAGGCTATTTTAGAAATTACTAATGATAGTAATAAAACATATGGTACTACTTACTATGGTTTTAAATTTACTAGCATTTATCAAATTCAGGTAACATCAGGTTATAAATGGGAGTATCTAAATTGGAATCCTGAACATACTACTGATCAGCATAATGGTCAATTTGTTGGTGAACCAGGATTTGATTATTGGAGTGGGAATGAGAATGATAGAGGTGGTAGATATTTTGTTGATAATGATGATCAGAACAATGAATTTAGTTTCGCTTCTGGAACAAATGCTGCAGCATATCCATTAGAGATTTGTACGTATAAAGCAGATTCAGGACAAGATAGTGATTTTGCTATTATTAATTTTGTGCAAATTATTAATAATAAAAGAGAATCACAATTTACTTTCTTCTTACATAAAGGAACAACAATTGGTAATAATATTTGGGATTTAGATGATGTATTCCAAGGTGGAATAACTGTTATTGATAGACATACTGATAGTACTCCACAACGTATTCGATTAAGAACTTATAGTTCTGGAAGAAGATATTCTCTTAATGAAGAGAAAAATACTCTACAAGCTATAAGGAGAGAAGCATTATATGGTTACATGAGGAATGTTGATCAAAGTACATCTGGTTATTATGCTGATATGAGCTTGGCAAATAATCTCTATGAAGCTAATAACGTTACATCAGATGTTGTGGGATATTATAGAGAAGCTAATCATGATAGAGTGACAAATCAATTTAATCAGTTTGGAATAAATTCTTCTGTGGACACAATCGATGCTACAGATTTTCCTGATGGAACATATACTGATAATAGTAGTTCTTTCTGGAATAATTTAGATGATACAACTATGGTTTATGGAGTTCCATCCACTGCTAATTATTACAAACCAATAAAAGGTATTCCGATTAATAATAGTTGGGCACCTATACCATATTTCTTACCAGATGATTATGTAGCAATACCATTTATTGTAACACCAGGTGCTACTACTTTCCATCAAGGAGATAGTATAACAATATCAAATTCAGAAATCTATGAGATTATTGAAGTTGATTATGTTGTTAATCAAGAAACATATGACGGTGTTACATCAAATACTTGTAAAGGAATTGCTTTCTGTGCGAGGACAACCTGATGGATTTTGGAGCAGGAATTACATCATTAGCAACAGGAACTAGTGCCATTGATTATTTAAATGGTGGTAATGCTTTAGTGCCAACAATGGCATCTAATTTTACCAATATTCCTGGAGGATTTAGTTCAGTTGCAGCTAGTCAGACATATCCTACATCAACCGATCAAACATCTAAACTTACTTTTTTACCAACTAGTGCTGCAGGATATTTGGCGTTTAATAGACCAGGTGGTGGTCAACTTTATCCACGAGGTAATCAAATACCTGCTCGTGTACCTTAATAATAAATATAACTATAAAGGACTGTAGGTATCATGCCGTTAAGAAACGTACCCATAACTTATACATTAGATCAACAGAGACAAGAGATAAACAATCTTGCTGTTGATGTTAATGATATCGATGTTAACTTTAATGAAAAAGTTGATGATAGAATCAATGCATTAGTTACTGCTGGTACAGGTATTGCTTCGGTTTATGATGATACAAATAATACATATACTTTAAATTTAGAGTTTTCAGAATTTACTACATCTAACCTTACAGAAGGTGTAAATAGTGGATTGTTTTTTACAACTCCTAGAGCAAATACTGCTATTGATAATAGAGTAGATAGAACATATGTAAATAATTTACAAGTAAATGAATTAGGTAATTTACCAGAATTAAATTTACAATCTGGTGCGGTTAATAAGCAAATTACTGCTCTAAATTATAACAACACAGAATGGGATGCTGCATATGGATGGGGTGATCATGCAGCAGCAGGATATGTAACATCATTTAGTGAAACAGATACTTTACAAACTGTAACTACTAGAGGTGCATCTACTTCAGTTGTTTCAGAATTTTTAACAGGTCTTAAAACAAATTCTATTCAAGCAATTGTTCCTAATACTGATTCAATTACATTTGAAGCATTACAAGTAAAAAATCTTGCTGACACTGTTATTGGTTCTTATACTACAGGTATAGGAACTGATTATGGTGTGATGTTGAATAAACTTGGTCGTGTTGTTATTAATAATGATGGTGGTGCTGACTGCTTTACAATTAAGAAAGGTGGTACTACTAAATTTAAAATTGATCAAGATGGTAAACTACAAGGACTATTCTATCTTCCTACAGTAGATGGGACGGTAGGACAATTTTTGAAAACAGATGGCACGGGTCAATGGGGATGGTCCTCAATGGATGGTGCTAGTGTAGAAGTTTCTGATACACCACCTGGAGGAGCAACACAAGGAGATCTATGGTGGGAGAGTGATAGTGGTCGTCTTAAAGTTTATTATGACAATGGATCTAATCCAGCAACATGGATTGATGCATCTCCACCACTACAATCACCACAACCAGCATCTGAAATAAGAGCAAATTCTGGTGCTGTTTCTGCAAATAATGGTGACGTTTTTTCAGATGTTGCAGGAGATTTTAAAGCATCTCTAACAGTTACTGATTACGAAAAAATTAAGGTAGGAGTTACATTAGGATTTCTTGATGGTACAGCAAATACATCTGGTGCTATAAATTTACAACGTGTTGTTGGTGCAACTACTACTACAATATTCACAGTTCATTGTCCACAACCTTCTGTTAATAATGGTCCTATGCATGTTGAGTTCGTTGATCAGCATGGACAGAGTGGACAAACAGTTGTTGCATATCAAATTGCTTTAGATTTAGGTGGTGCTGGAAATAGATCAACTGGGACTACATATGGTAGTCAGATAAACATTCACGAGATTTAAGAAAATGGCATTTACATTTCCAGATACCGCAGGACAACCAGCAGATGGAACCTTTACTCACGGTGAAGGTGGATTATTGTGGGCATGGAATGGAGAGAGTTGGCAGTCAATTGGTGTAAGTGGTGGTATTGGTGGTGCCACGAATATCAACGGTCTTACAGATGTTGTTATAAGTAGTGTTTCTTCTGGTCATATACTAGAATTTGATGGTACCAATTGGGTTAACGTTACAGCAGGTGGTGCTGTAGGATTAACTTCCAGAACAACTGCTAATGCAACTGCTTCTAGTCTTCTTAATGGTAACAGTAGTAATATAGAAATTAATGCAGCAAAAGCATTTTCATTATTAAAAATAGCAACTACACACGCTTCATGGGTAACATTATATACATCTGCTACTGCTAGAACTGCAGATGCTTCAAGGAACGAAACAACTGATCCTTTACCAGGGTCTGGTGTGATAGCAGAAATTATTACATCAGATGGTGCTACACAAAACATTACTCCAGGTACTATTGGATGGAATGATGATGCTACACCAACAACTAACATATATGCAAAGGTAGTTAATAAGAGTGGCAACACTGCAGACATTACAGTAACACTTACTTATGTTCAGATAGAGGCTTGATATGGGACTCTACGATCATTCCGATGATAAGATTTATGTTGTTACACTTCAAGATAGATCTGATTTAGAAAGTTTTTATACTGATATGGCAGATGATGGATTTCAACTCCATCTGAAACGTCCTATTAGTAGAAGCACACAGTACTATATGAATAGTACTCAAGCAGAATCTTTACGTAGTGATTCTAGGGTTGCTGCTGTTGAGATTAATCCAGATGATGATCCTATTCAAGAAATAACACCTTTTTATACAACAGTTAATAATACTTTATATGCATTTAATGGTGACTTTGAGAAATCAGGTACACCATCAGATCATGGAGATAATGAAAGGCAGTGGGGACATTTACATTCTGCTGGAAGCATTGCTCAAAGACAGAAAAATGTCTGGGGTTCTGATGGAACATCTACACATAACGACAATCTTGAAGTCTTTAATGATGGAAGACATGTTGATGTAGTTATTGTTGATAATCCAGTTTCATTTGATTGTGCTGAATGGGATAGTCCATCCCTTGGTAGCAGTAGATTTCAGCAGTATCAATGGTTTAATGAATTAAATCAGTACGTTGGTAGTATTGATGATGATGGTATGACATTACCTAGTGGATTTTATACATACCATCCTAATGGTGCTAATCAAACATTTCATGGTAATCATGTAGCAGGTACTATTGCTGGTAAGTATTATGGATGGGCACCAGAAGCAAACATTTATAGTTTACATGTAAATCTTGGTAGTGGTTTTGGTTCTCCATTGTCATCGTTATTAGTGTTTGATTATTTGAGAGCATTTCATAGACACAAACCAATAAATCCTTTAACAGGTAAAAAGAATCCTACAATAACAAATCATAGTTGGGGAGCAAGTGCTAATATCTATCCCTACTTTGAAAGAGGTTTAAATGCAGGTGATGTTCAGTCAGTTACTATTCGTGGTACAGTATATACTGCTACCAATCCTGGTCCTAGTGGATGGTCTAACGATGGAATACATAAAGATTTTGGTATAGGTTCCACCCAATACAAATACAATTATGATAATACGGGATCTAGATATGACATGGAAGATGCTATTGAAGAAGGAATTGTATGTATTGCTGCTGCTGGTAATAACGATCAGTATGGTATCCATGTAGATTCAACAGAACCATCATACGCTGATATTAATAATCGTATTGTTTTTAACATTCCTAGTGGTGGAACGTTATCTCTTTACCATCATAGAGGAAGTTCCCCTTCTAATGCTAATGGATGTATTACTGTAGGTTCTATTGGCACTGAAATGGATTTTAGGAAGTCCAATTTTTCTAATTTTGGTCCAGTAGTAGATGTTTGGGCACCTGGATCTATGATACAATCTGCTTGGCCTGATCCAAATAATATATACATGGCATCTGGATTGAATGGTATTGGATACCTTGATAATAAGTATGGTGGTACTAATTGGAGATATCCTATTAGTGGAACTAGCATGGCATCACCACAAGTTGCTGGTATAGCAGCATTAATAGCAACAGGTAAAGAAAGATTTACTAATAGTGATCTGTTAGGATTTATCCAAAATAATTCATTAGTTGGTGATATGACATATAATAGTAATGGTGGATTATTTGATGATAGAACAGCAGATGGAAGTGTTAATCCATTACATAATGGAGATAGTTCTAGTACTCGTGAAATAAGAGCAATTAATCCAAGACCTACAACTGGTCTTATTGATGGATGGTATAAAGAGACATTAAAAGGGCATAGAAGACCTTCTACGTCATTTCAAAACGCCCAGATGTATCCTAGGACTAATACATACTATAGACCTATTGCACAGGAATTATATAAGACATTTCCATTAGCATTAACAGTTAATGCTAGTAATAAGTGGAATGTTAATGGAGATGACAGAAATACAACTCATGTAGATGTTGAGAATGCAACAATAAATGTTAAAGTAGGAGATACAATACAGTTTAATGTTAATGCTAGTGGTCATCCATTGTGGATTAGTATTATGCAATCAACAGGTCAACCAGCATCTTCATTGATACCATCAGGTGTTACTAATAATGGAGATGATGTTGGTACTGTTACTTGGAACACTAGTGGTAATCTAACAGGAACATATTATTATAACTGTGAGCATCATTCAGCAATGTGGGGAACCATATTCGTAAATGCCTAGATAAATATAATGGTATATAAATTTTACTATGGATACATCAAAAATGCGATCAGAATTCGAAGCACAATTGAAAGATTATGCTTATAGAATTAAGAAAGGTGAGGAAGAGGTTGATAAACTCAAAGAGTATAAATTAAAACTCGAAGGTGGTTTAGAAACTCTAGATTTACTAGAAAAACAACCTACACAAGCACAAGTCTTGCAAGAAACAGATGGCAGCAGTCCCAGTCAACATACTAATTGATCAAGGAGCAAACTTCGATACTTCTTTTTATATCACAAACCAAGATGGTACTCCGCTTAACATGGCAGGGTATACTGGTGAGGCTGCTTTAAAGAAAAGTTTCTCTGCTCCTGAAACTGATAAGATTCCTTTTACATTATCCTTTCTTGATAGGACTCTTGGTCATGTTCAGATTGCTTTGACTTCTAATGAAACATCTGCATTATCTAGAAGAAGATATGTATATGATATTTTGTTAACTTCACCTAATGCTTATAAGACTAGAGTTATAGAGGGTCTTGCTGAAATAAATTATGGGGTCTCATAATGGCATATAATGTCAGACTTGGGAATAAAACTCATCGTGTAGCACAGCGTCCATCGCCGCAATACACGCTTGATGTTAATTATGAGATACCGTCAAAGTCTACCCAGTTTACTAATAAGAAATTAGATAGTCTGGTAAGTCAATTTGATGGTGTTAAAGATACATTTTCATTAACTATAAATGGAGATTCGTATTATCCTCTTAATGATGAGCAATTAATGATTTCTCTTAATGATGTAATGCTTGAACCAGGTACTGATTATACTATTTCAGATGAAAAGATTGTTTTCAGCACTCCACCTGCAACATCAACTCCATTCTTTGGACTTGCATATGCAACGACTGCTGATCTAACAAGAACTCTTAATTATGTTATTGATAGTGGATCTGATCCACTTGTTCCAGGGGTTAAAGGTAACATGACGATAGATGTTACTGGTGTCATAGAATCGTGGACACTTATTACTGAAGATGCTGGTAATTTAAAACTAGATATTCAGAAATGTAGTTATGATACATTCCCAAATTTTGCATCTATATGTGGTACAGAATTGCCACAGTTGGGTGTATTAAACCAGTCACAGGAAAGAAAGGCAAAGAATGATACTCTTTCTACATGGACTACTGAAGTATATTCAGGTGATATCTTCCAATTTGAGGTACTCTACTCTATTAATATCAGTAGATTCGTCATCTCATTGAAGCTTAAACTATAAATACTATCGGATATAAATAAAAATAACCAACAGAAGATAAACTACGGAGAGTTTCCAACATGGCACTGCTAGTAACCGATAATGGTGAAATTGATTCCTTGCGTAATTTGCTTAATCAAAACCAAGCAATTCCCAGAAATCTTATCTTAAAACTTTTCACTACAAATACGTATCCGCAAGAGAGTGATACTCCATCGCAGACTGCTTATTACGAGCCTTATACTACTAATAACACATTAGGGTATGGTACTGCACCTGCAACAGGTTACAGTGAAATTATTAATACAAGGCATGATCAAGATTACTCACAACAGTATGGTAAACTGTTGAATGGTAACCGTTGGAATATTACTACACTTCCTGATAAAGCAGTTAGAATTCAGGGTAGTGGTACTGCTAACGAGTATTCTGTTACCGTAGCATCTAATGCTGAAATTAAAAAGGGTGACTATGTAACTGGTGGATCTGTTGGAACTGGTGCATATGTCGTAGACATCGATGGAAACGATCTTCTTTTAAGTGTTAAGAACCAAGGTACATTCACTAACCAGAACCTAGACTTTGGTAAGGGTAGGACAACTGCTTCATACCCAGAGGAAACTTTCGAATTTAGTGGACCTGCTGGTGATGTTTATGGTTACATGCTAGTACGTGCTAACAATCTACCTACAACCATTCATGGTGTAGCAGATGCTGGTACTGCTGCTGCAGGAACACAAATCGAAAAGACAAGTGTTAAAGGTAACATTGGAGACACATATCTTACATTAGCTGCTGTAAGTAATCAACCTGATGGTACTGGTACTGCTGGTGAATTTTCAGTTGTTGTAAGTTCTACATCTGGTCTTGCTGTTAATCAGCGTGTAACAGGTACAGGAGTTGCTGCTGGTACTCGTGTTGCTGGTATTGCTGGTACAACAGTTTATCTAGATAAAGCACTTACTGGTTCTCCTTCTACTGATACTCTTACATTCCAAGCAAACGTTGCTGAAAATTTAACTTTGGGAATGTCAGTTTCACAGACTGCTACTCCTAATGGTATCGATGCTGCTACAGTAATTACAGGTATTGACTATGAAACTGCTGATACAGATGGTACAGTAGTAGTTCATATAAACAATGCTGTTATTGAAACAATTTCTGATAACGCTAACAACGGTACAGTTAAGTTTGATTATAGTAAGTGTACTGCAACTGCTCACGCTCTTAACGTTGGTGATACAATTTTCATTGCACAGGGAACAGGTAACGCTACTACAACTGCTAGTACTTACACAGTCTTTGAGACTCCTGATGCAAATACATTCACTACAACCCCAGCTCTGGATGGAACTGGATCAGTGACACTCTATAGTGCGATATTCTTCGCTGAAAGATTTACAAATGGTCCTTACGCTATTCAAAACGCAGGTGACCAAATCAAAGTAACACTGAACGTCAGCCTCGACTGATTTGTTCAAATTGATATTTACATTATGGGGGAATTGCATTGGCAGTTCCCCTTTTTTTTCTTTATCAGGAATGTTGTAGTTTATGGCGTTTTCATACGCTGGTACTGGTAGATTATTCCCGTTTAGATCAGAAGATTTAATCGGGATTCTTTCCTATAGCTACAACCCATCTATTGGTGATCCATTCTATTATCTTGATTTTGGATCTGTAGCAGACCCAACTATTGATTCTTGGGTTATTGCTAATCATGCAAATGTAACTATTCAGAGTATAGCAAATGACAGGATCGTTGATCTTGTATACTCTGGTGGTACGACAGGAAATTATATAGATCATGGTTTAGTATCTGAAATAGAAGCAGTAACACAAGACGATTGGGGACTCATTACTGTATCTTCAGATATATTCTCGTTCGGAACATTCAAACTTTCCAGTTTGGCAACTTGGAGTGTACACAAGGTCTGGGTTGGTACTGGTCAAATCTGGGAGCGTGGTCGTGCTATAACACGTCTGATTGCTCCTTACCATGCTTCGGGTACTTTACGAGTCAGTGGTGCTGCAGGCACCTTCTATGTACCTAGTATCGCTACGGATGGGGTTCTTCCCCTCCGTAGTTTTACTACTATCAATACATTAAAACATCAATTAGGATCTGGAAGTCTCAAGAAATTCTCTGGAGCGGCTGAAGCATTTACATTTAATCCAGAAGATAAACAGCTATTATTCTCTGTTCATGGCAACAGTGATATTACATTCACACCTAATTGGAATGGTTCTGGTACAATACCAGTTGAAGGTACGGTAGGTGAGAAGTATGCACCAGCATACGTTGGTTCTGGTACGTTACCATCGGTATCAGACCTAGATGAAAGACGTGTATACAATTATGATAGTGTTTCACACGATCTATTTGTATATAAGGATTTTGGATCAGTTACTGCACCAGTAATTGATTCATGGGTTATTCAAGCCCATGCCAATGAGACTATACAAAGTCTCGCTAATGACAGGATTATTGATCTAGTATACACTGCCACAACTGGACAGTATCTAGATTTCCAGACATTATTAATAGATGGTCAGGATGCTCCAGAGACCGTAACAGAAGATTGGGAGTACATCTGGCAAGGTGGATCCAGATATGCAATGGGTCTATGGCAGGTTAAAGGAACTGCCAATGTTAACTTTGTACCTAACTGGAATGGTTCTGGTACTGTTAGAGTATATGGTGAAGGTATTGGTAGAACCAAACCTAGGTGGATTGCCTATGTTCAGACAAAGGTTCGTGGTGTCGCCAAGACTAACTTTAGTCTACTTCATATTGGTGGAGGTCATCTATTCACTCTCTCCAATGGTGAACAGAGAAGAACATTTGATTATGAAGGTACAGGTTCTATTTCCACAATCAGTGGTGCTGCAGAATCCTTTACCTTTAATCCAGAGGATCGTCAGGTTCTCTTTGATATCACAGGTCATGGTCACGAGAACTTTATACCCAATTGGAATTCCGAGGGTACAATACCCTTCACTGGGCATGCTACAGAAAGGCAGACAGACCACTGGTGGGGTTCTGGAACTCTATTCAACTTCTCTGGTGCTCAAGAGAATGTTGTATATGATTACAACCCACTCTCACATGAGATATTTGAGAAACGTGACTTTGGTTATGTACTTGATCCTGTTGTTGATTCATGGGTCATTGCTAATCATGCAAACGAGACTATACAAAGTCTTGCTAATGATAAAATTATTGATCTTGTATACACAACTACTACAGGTCAATATCTTGATTATAAGTATCTACTTGAAGATGGTACTGATGCTCCAGAAACTGTACGTGAGGATTGGGAGTACATCTGGCAAGGTACATCTAGATATGCCTTCGGTGATCTCACTATTGGTGGTGCTGCCAAGACTAACTTTAGTCTATCCCATTATGGTTCTGGTACCATCAAACTATGGATTCATGGTAGAGGTAGGACTAAACCTAGATGGGTTGCTTATGTCCGTATCGGAGTACATGGTGAGGGTACCGAATCTATTACTGCCACAGCACAGGGAAGTGGTGTTCTATACAACTTCCAGTACAGTGCATTCTCTAGATCGTTTGCATACGAAGCAAGACCTTCTACTCTTTACACAATTGGTGGAGCAGCAGAATCTGTTGTTGTTGATGTACGTCCACCAACTGTTGATCTTAAGATTTCTGGTCATGGTCATGAGAACTTCATTCCTAACTGGAATTCTGAAGGTACAATACCATTCACTGGTTATGCAGTCGAGAGACAGACAGACCATTACTGGGGTTCAGGTTCACTATGGTCTTGGGCAGGTGGAGAAGAAAAAAGAACATACGATTACAACGTTCTGTCTTCGCATGTCATCTTCGACTACAAAGACTATGGTCATGTTCTAGATCCAGTTGTTGACTCTTGGGTCATTGCTAATCATGCCAATGAAACTATACAGAGTCTAGCGAATGATAAGATTATTGATCTTGTATACAGTGTAACAAGTGGTCAGTATCTAGATTATAAGAGTATCCTTATTGATGGTGAGGATGCTCCAGAGACTGTCACTGATGATTATGAATTTATCTGGCAAGGTGATAGCAGATACGCATTCGGTGATCTTGTTATTAGTGGTGCTAGTAAGACTAACTTTAGTCTTGGTCATATTGGATCTGGTACTCTATTCACCTTTAGTAAGGCGATGGTCCAGTTCCCCTGGCCTTGGACTGGTTTTGGGGAGATTTATATTACAGGCGAGGCTGCACCTGCTGTTACTTACAATGAAACAGGTAGTGGTAGTCTATTCAATATCATTACTGGTGAGGAAGAAATTACCAAGGACTTCGTTGGTTCTGGTGGATTGTTTGCTATTGGTGGAGCAGCAGAATGTGTTGCTTCTATACCACCAGCAAGAACAGTCGATCTCAAATTTACTGGTTCTGCAAAAGCAGCATTTACACCGAACTGGAATTCCTTCGGAACTATACCAGTCACTGGTATTCTTACAGAGAAGTACGGACCACATTATCATGGTAAGGGTGTTCTCTGGACTATCAACAATGTTGATGATAGAAGAGTATTCAGTTACAATGGATCTTCTATTGACTTCTTTACTCGTAGAGATTATGGTGATATCCTTGATCCAGTCATTGATTCTTGGGTCATTGCTAACCACGCCAATGTGGTTATTGAAACCATTAAGAATGAAGTACTAGAGAATCTTGTATACACAACTACTACAGGTGCTTATGTAGATTGTGGTCATATAGAAATTCCACAACCAATTGCTGGACTACCTGGAAACCTCCATGAGGCAGATGGTACAGAGGATTATCAATGGGTTATTGCTCCAGATTGGGATGGAAGCATCTACCCATTTGGTGGTCTATCTGTCAGTGGTTCTGCTCATACACCATTCGGACATGCTCACACAGCAGTCTTCGATTACGAGTCAGGCAGAAGAGCAGACATTCAATTGGATGGTGTTGGTATTGCACGTCTTCCACCCTACTGGAATGGAACGGGTTACATCTACGTTGGTGTTGACGACTTTGCCTATTGCACATTTAGTCTGTTGCATAAAGGTGATGGACATATTCAGACATCTGGTGTTGGTGCCGAGTCTAGAATATATGCTCCATACATTGGAACAGGAAGACTCTATGGATTCGATGGTGCAGTCGAATCTACTTTGGTTGCATCTGTTGCCGAAGGAACCATCAAGGTTTCTGGTACAGCAGGTGTTCTATCTACAAATCATTACCATGGTTTGGGTGTTATATCAACACTATCAGGTGCTGCCGAGTCTATCGCATTCAGTCCAGACGAAGAGCAGATGCTCTTCTCCTTCTTGGGCAGAAGACTTTCCGAGAAGACATCTGTCAGGGAAATCAGCAAGGGTGGAGTTATTACTCTATCTGGAGCAGGAGTCGAGACAGTTGCAATTGCAGAATTCTCGCAAGGTGTTGTTACGCTATCTGGTATTGTTACAGAAAGGATTGCTCCTCTGTACGTTGGTACTGGAAATATTTCCACTCTATCAGGTGCAGCAGAAGCAGTCACCTACAATCCAGAAGATCTTACAACACTATTCGATATTCTTGGATTTGGTGGTCAAAGAGTTACATACTCACCAATACCAGGAGATGGATTACTTTCTATCTTTGGTACTTCTGGAGATCCATTACTTACATTCGCAGAATCTGGTTCTGGAGTTATCAGTACAACAGGTATTGCTCATACTTCCAATACAGATGTTACCACAGGAGATGGTGTTATATTCTCCAGTGGATTTGGTGGAGAAGCAAGAACCATCAAACTGCCACCAATGCGAGAGGCACATATCCTCTTCAGTGGTACAGCAGTCGAGAGAGTTGCATTCGATCCTCCAGAAGATGGTACACATATACTACTTTCTGGATCTGGAACAGAGAGATTCATACCCAACTGGAATGGTTCTGGTACTATACCATTATTTGGTCAAGGTCTCGAATCTCATACCGAGGTATACACAGGAGACGGCAATCTCTTCTCCCATGGACTCGGTGGAGAATCTATTACCGTCAAGGTTCCTGCGATACAGGCAGATCTCTACTTTGTTGGTACGAGAATTAGTGAGAAGAGAACAGTTAGTGAAGTTGGATCTGGTTTACTTTACAACTTCTCTGGTGCTTCAGTTACAACAACAATCAGTGAAGTTTCTGATGGTCTATTCACTATTGGTGGTGAAGGACGTATCAGTATATCTCTTCGTGTATTTGGTTCTGGTTCTATATCCACGTTCAGTGGAGCAGCAGAATCCTTCACATACAATCCAGAAGATCGTCAAGTACTATTCGATATTACTGGCAGATCTACCAGCAGGACTACCAAGTCCGAGGTTAAGAGAATCGAGATGCAGATTGGTTCTACTGCAGAACCAGTATTCTTCATCCCAGATTATCCAGGCTATGGTGTTATACCTGTATCTGGTGAAGGTTACGTTAATATTGTACGTGACATTGTTGGTACTGGTAGAATTTCTACTCTATCAGGTGCTGCTGAATCCTTTACTTACAACCCAGCAGACATCACAACTCTGTTTGATATTGCTGGTATTGGTACTTACAGGACAACCAAATCTGAAGTCAAGAGAATTGAATCCAGTATTTACGGTGCTGCTTGGCCAACCAGATTCATTCCTCACTGGAGAGGTCAAGGTGTTATACCTGTTACTGGTGAAGGTGATATTAGAATTTCTCTACGTCACATTGGTACTGGTAGTATCTCTACTCTATCTGGTGCTGCTGAATCCTTCACTGTTAATCCTCCAGATCAGACTACTCTATTCGAGTACAAAGGTACAAGGATTAGTGAGAAAACTACAGTCAGAGAAATTGGTGAAGGCAGACTCTGGAACTGGGGTGACGTTGGAGTTAATGTTACCTTCGCTCCTAAAGGAGACGGTTTATTCAAGATTGATGGATTCATTGAAGAAAGGAGATCTGTTAGTGAAATTGGATCTGGAGTTCTTTGGGACTTTGGTAATGGTGAAGTTCGCTTCACATATGCTTGGGAAGGATCTGGTCTTATTGATCTTGTTGGAGATGCCCATGCTTCCAATACAGATGTTGCAACTGGATCTGGAAGACTTTATGGACTTTCTGGTGCTGCAGAATCTACAGCATTCGTACCTGGAATTGAAGTCAATACTTTATTCGTCACAGGCGAAGCAAGAATTGTTATTACATTATCCCATGTTGGTTCTGGTTCTATCTCCACACTTTCTGGAGCAGCAGAATCCTTTACTTACAATCCAGAAGATCGTCAGGTACTATTCGATATTACTGGAAGATCTGTCAACAGGATTACAAAAGATTACACTGTTGATGCTGGTCTTGTTACTATCTCTGGATCTGCTCACGAATCCTTTACTAGAGCGAACTATCCAGGAACTGGTGAGATTAATACTGCTAACAATGCAGAAGAAAGAACCACTATTATCGAAGAAGGTTATGGTTCTATCTCTACATTCAGTGGAGCAGCAGAATGTGTTGCCTTCAGTCCAGATGAAGAGCAAATGCTCTTCTCTTTCAATGGATATGGACATGTCGTTCGAACAAGAGCATACCTCGGTCAAATCGAAGTTCTCATCAGTGGTGTTGCTATCACCAACGCACCTTGGGGATACCACAGAGGTGAAGGTTACACCTATGTTAGAGGTCGTGCTTCTATCGAATTTGTTCATGCAGCACCTGCTAGAACCTATGGTTGGATCGTATAAAATTTATAAATAAAGCTGGTATCCTAGTAAGGTTTATTAATGACAACCCAGGTACAATTTAGAAGAGGATCTACATCTGATCATGCTCTTTTCACTGGAGCTGCTGGAGAACTCACAATTGATACCGACAAGAATATGGCCGTCATTCATGACGGAACTACAACTGGCGGTTTTGATGTTTTCCGAGCAAGATGGGAGTATATAAATTCTAGTCAAATTTTAGGGACTAGTTTGAGGTATCTAGTAGATTCATCTGGTGGACCATTAACGTTAACACTACCTTTGTACAACAACAAGTTAGTACCAAAGGAAGGTGATGTTATTGAGTTCCTAGATGTGAATTTCACTTGGGACATAAATAATGTTAAAATAATCGATCCTGACGGAAGAGAATTTCAGAATACATTTGAAGTTATTTCTTCTCCTTTAATATTTGATTTGAAAGGAGCGAGAGTTCAACTAATCTGGGAAGGCACGTACTGGAGGGTAATCGTATGACGATGTACATTAGCGAAAGCTATAGAGCAAATAGTGGTGGAGGTGGTGCAGCTACTGGAAACAACTATACTTTAGGCAACGATTTCACTATTCATGCGTTACGTCGAGATGATGATGGTATGCTTCATTATACCAAAATCAGAAGTATTGATAATGAAACCGCAGATTTTCATCGTTTAGATGGAACTCCATATTTAGATATTTCCACTGGTGTTTATGATTATGTAGATGAAACTACCGAAGAGAAATCTTATAAGAATCATCCACAAGATAAATACCAACAGTATAGATTTGATAGTCGAAAAGTTCAATATTTTGTTGACGATGACGGCTACTTTGTTATTCGATTTAACGAAGATTATGATTACACCGTAGGACCCAAATAATAGGAAACAATTAACATGGCAGATTTCAGATTAGGCAGACTTAAGTTTAATTGGCGTGGCGACTGGGCCGCAGGTACTGCATATGTCATCGATGACATCGCAAAGTTTGGTGCCAATACTTATGTTTGTATCTCAAACCACACCTCTGTAGCTTCAGAAGCAGATTGGTATACTACCGATGGTGCTCGATGGAGTTTACATACTGAAGGATTATTCAATCGAAATGATTGGGCTACTTCACAGTTCTATAGACTTAACGACCTAGTTAAGTATGGTAACGACCTTTACAGAACTGTAGTTGCTCATACTTCGGCTGCCACATTCAACAGTGCGAATTTTATTTCCTACGTTAAGGGTCTAAAGTTTGAAGATTCTTGGGACAACGCTACCGAATATCAGACAGGTGATATTGTCGTATACGGTGGTTATACATATGTTGCTCTACAAACTTCAACTGGTTCTCAACCAAACACAAGTTTAGATGTTAATTGGTCTATTTTAACAACTGGTTTTAAAGTTGTTGGTAACTGGAACAACTCTACAACATACAAACCAGGTGATGTTGTTCTACTTGGTGGTAATTCCTATGTTGCCAAGGTTACTAATACAAACTCACTGCCAACAAACGTTAATGCTAATTGGGACTTCGTTGTTGGAGGTTTCACATGGCGAGGTGATTGGGACGCAGGTACTGCCTACAACCCTGGCGATGCAGTCACAAGACAAAGTAATTCCTATATTTGCGTAGCAGCTTCTACAAACAATCCTCCAGAAACTGATGTCAATGGAGATTATTGGAACTCCCTAGCACAAGGTGCTTCATCAAACGTCTTAACAGATCCAGGTGATGTTCTTTATATTGGTGGTTCAGGTGCTGCAAGATTACCTATCGGTAATGCAGGTGAAGTACTTACAATCGATGGTGGATATCCTTCATGGAAGAAGAGTAATTCCACACAAAAAGTTTTCTATGTCACACCAGATGGTAGTGATTCCAATTCTGGTGAAAACATAACACAAGCATTTGCATCTATTAGGCATGCATGTGATACTATAACTGGTCCTGCAACACTTTATGTTAAAGCAGGTACATACCTTGAAACTCTACCAATAATGGTTCCCGAATACGTATCCATTGTTGGTGATAACATGAGAACTACAATGATTAAGCCTGATACAGGCAATGCTAGTTCTACTGTTAAACTTACACTTGCTCAAGTTCCTGATGCTTCACTACGTGTTCGTGGTGCAACTATCACATCTGGTGACGGATCCAAGACTGCTATGCTTCTCGAAACAGAGAGTGGTCATAGTGTATTAGTCGTCAAACCACTTTCTGGTGGTGCTTGGACAACTTCAGATACATTTGAAGCAGGTGGTACAGATATTGTAATCAGTTCAGTTGATGCAATTAATAATGAGCATTCTACATTGTTCTTCATGAGCAATAAGACAATGCTTAAGGATCTTGTATTGGATGGAATGGATGGTTTCGTACCATCAGGTTCTGATCCTAAAGACCTTGCAACCGCCACAATTAAAGGTGTGTTCTTGCGTCTACATCCAAACTCAAAAGCAATTAAATCCCCATACATTTCACAGTGTTCTTGCTTCTCTAGTGCAGGAGTTGGAGCAATTGTTGATGGTAGTGTTCACGATAAGTTTGACAGTGACGCTGAACCATCTAACAAGACAATGTTGTTTGACTCCTTCTCACAGATCCATAACAATGGTGGTGTAGGATTCTGGGTTACTGGTAACAGTTATGCAGAAATCGTTTCTTGCTTCACATATTATGCACACATTTCTTATTGTGCATCTAATGGTGGTCAGATTCGTTCTCTTGCAGGTAACTCTTCTTGGGGTGTTTACGGTATTGTTGCTGCTGGATATAACCAGACAGAAACAACAACTGATGGTTGGGTAGATGGAGTAGAACTTAACTACGATCCTGCCACCCTATCAACAGATCCTTCTGAATTCGAAACAGACGAGAGAATCAATGGTGGTTCATCTGGTGCTGTTGGAGAAGTATTAAGTTTCCAACCAAGTTCACAAACAATTCTTGTTCGTCTCTTGAAAGGTAACTTTGCACAGAACGAAGTTGTCACAGGACAAACTTCTGGTTGTAGTGCAACTACTCTTAACAGTAGTGATGCACAAAAAGGTCAGGATGGATTCACCATTATTATGGGTGGTCTAACAGAAGCACCTACTGCAGGTGGTTCATTAGAATTCGTTGCTGGTCCTGGTAACCTTGGTGAAGATACATTTACTTATGTTATTGCTAATTCTTCATACAAACCTCCTACTGGTCGTGGAGAGTTGACAGTAACTAGAGCAAAACTTGGTTCTGCTGCTGCAACACATGATGGTTTAAGTAATATAATTCGTTACCAAACTGCAGGTGCAACTAGTTTGACTGCTGATGTTTCAACAGATTCTGCCACAACAATTGCTGTTGCTGGTATTTCTGGATTGAACACTGGTGGTTATGTCATCATTAACGATGAGATGATGGAAATCATTGATTTCCCTACTGCAAACAGTGTTAACGTTACAAGAGGAGTTGAAGGAACAACTGCTGCTGTACACACTGCTAACGATACAGTAACTGCATTACAAATTAAAGTTCCTGCAGAGACAGATACTGCTAGAGATTTAGGAGCAACAGATACTATTATTCTTGTTGAAAGTGCTTCAGGAACTGCTGCTAATGATTACATTAAGATCGATGATGAATTCTTCCAGGTTACAAATTCAGCAACATTAACAACTGGTACTACATCAGTCGTTCTTGCTGAAGAAAAAGCTGCTGATTCATATGATCGTCAGGTAGCAAGAATTAGGTATAAGTATTCACAGGTACGTCTAACAGGTCACGACTTCTTGGATGTAGGTACTGGTACCAAAACACAAACAAACTTCCCAGGAACACCTTTACAGGATCCTGCTCCTGGCAACGAAGTTAACGAGATATTCCCAGGTAGAGTATTCTATGTTTCTACTGACCAAGATGGTAACTTCAAGGTTGGACGTTACTTCCGAGTTAACCAGGCAACTGGTTCAACTACGTTGAACGCATCATCCTTCGACCTATCTGGTCTGTCAAGCTTGAGACTGGGTTCTATTGGAGCTCAAATCGGTGAGAGCATTAGTGAATTCTCATCTGATGTGACACTATCTGCTAACAGCAATAACAAATGCCCAACGCAGAAAGCAGTCAAGACTTACGTTGATATTAAGACCAAGACGAAGGGATTTACCTTCTGGGCTTCCTCAATGTAGGGACAATTATATAATAAATAATATAAACCTAACTAGACATTAGAAACAAACGGAGAACTTACAATGGCATCAGGAATATTAGGGACACAACAGTCTCTCCTTGCAAATACTTTAACAACGATTTATACAGTACCAGCAACAACTGTTGGGTATGTAAACTTTAACATTGTTAACACCAATGCTACTCCTGTCACAGTGAGGGTTGCTTTATCAGCAACTGGAACTCCTACTGCTGCAGAATACGTTGAATACAATGCTGAAATTAATGGTTATGGAGTTTTAGAAAGAACAGGTATTGCCCTGCAAGCAGGAAAGAACGTCGTAGCACTAGCAGATACTGCAAACGTTAGTATCTCTGTGTATGGTGTTGAAGAGTCTGCTTAATAAATATAATTACAAGGAGCATTTAAACAAATGGGACGCACAATTTCAGCAGTTACCGAAACAAGAAGTACTGTATCAGTCACAACCAATCATACTATCTTATCAGGTGAAATTCTCCTGATCGATACTACTGGTGGCACTGAACTTACATTAACTCTTCCTGCAAACCCAAGATCTGGCGATAGAGTCAATCTTATTGATGTAGCAGGACAATGTGGTACAACCAAAGCAATTGTTGCCCGAAATGGCAATAAGATTGCTGCTTTAGACGAAGACCTAGATTTTGACATTAAAAATACATCATTGGAACTTATCTACACTGGTTCTTCCTACGGCTGGTCTATCCTTTCTAACTAATCCAAGGAGGGATTAATAAATGTCTAGTTTAAGAGATCTTTTAGATTATGCCTCAACAGATGTAATACCTGTACCTACGTATTATGGTTCAGGATTAGGTCATCAAATCTGGTGGAGAGGCGATAATTGTTGGCAATACGAAAATAACCACGATTATGCTCACCAAGAGATGACATGGTGCGTTCCTAACTATTGTGTTTGCAGAATTGTCTTCGAAGTCTGGGGAGGCGGTGGAGGCGGCGGCGGTTCTTGCTGCTGCATGATGGGTATCAACGGTTATGCTGGTGCCTATAACAAAATTACAATGTGTGCTGCTGATCATGGTGTTAATCACCTTGATAACTGTTGTTACTGTTTATGTGCAGGTAGTATTACTTGCAGACATCCAGGTAACGGTGGATTCGACGGTTGTAAGTCCTATGTCGTTGGTCCAAATTTAGATAACTTCTGTGCTTGTGGAGGTTGTCACGGATATTCATGCTGCTTTGGTGGTGGTTCAGCTGCATTTGGTTGCAGAACTAGAATGAACTGGCAAACAGGTAATCCATGGAACAGATGGCAGGATAACTGCTGGTCTACAAGTAATTCATCTTCCAGAGCATGCTTCGAATGCTGTAAGGAAGAAGGTAAAGAGTATTGGGGTCTAGTTGGTTCTTATAACCAAGCAGACTGTTCTGACTGTGGTAACTGGTGTATGCACAAGATGATAACACCAAGTTCTCCATATCAAGATGGTAAATATGGTACTTTCCATGTTCAGGCACGTTGTTCAATGGCAACTTGTGGTCGTGAAGCGACAATGTGGTTGGAGGGTAATAATGCAGGTTTATCAAGTGACTGCTTTAGAAATGGTCCTCCAGGACACGGTGGGTTCTCTTCTGAAACATTTGGTGGCGGTTGCTGCTGTAGTTCAGAGGGTGCTGCTGGTCTTGTTAAAGTAACTTGGTACTGTAAGGAGTAATTTACAACTATGGCTAATTTAAGAGGATTACTTGGCAAAGAATTTGCCTCCACTGTCGCAGATACTGCCTCACAGTATGGTAGTTATTCAAAGGTGAGAGACGGTAAGGTCATGAATTTCATGTCCTATTGTAATATGACTAACTGTGAAGATAGTTATCGTCACTATTATATGCAATACTGGTGTGTTCCTTGCGGTACAACTCAAATCACCTTCGAGTTATGGGGTGGTGGTGGATCTGGAGCAGGTGCTTGTTGCTGTCAGCAGGGTGTTCCTGGTGGATCTGGTTCTTATGCAAGAAAGACATTAACATATCCAGAGATTGAAGGAGGGTGGTGCTATTGCTTGGTTGTTGCTTCTCCTACATGCTGCTCACAGTGCTGCTGTGGTATTAAAGGATGTAAATCATGGATTACTGGATGTAATTTAAGTAACTTATGTGCTGAAGGAGGAACTCCTGGTAAGACATGCTGTTATGCATTCTGGGATACTACTTACAGATGCCAAGATAGAATTGATTGGGGTGGTGACTCTAGCGAATCACATATCGATGGTACCATGGGTTCTGAAGATGGTAAAGGTGGTTTCAATAGAGTTAATGACTGCTCTTGTTACTATGGTGCTGATTGTGGTATACCTGGAAGACCAGGATTCTTCAGACAATATAATACTGCCAACAACTGTTGGGTAAAACTTGGTATGCCATACCCTGCCAAATTGATTGATGACATGGGTGGTCACATTATTACAAGTAACCGTGGTAACGCATGTAGTCATGAGTATAGTTATTGCCGTGGTACAACACCATGGGCATATAGTGCCAACTGTAATGGTGGTCCTGGAATTCCTGGTGTAGGTGCACCATCTGCTACATCTTGTGGTGGATCATGCTGCTACGGATGGCGTGGTGGTGGTGGAATGATCAAGGTTACCTATTGCTCATGCTGGATCGGTATCAATAGAGATTGTGCTTTCCACTTCTGTAACTAAATAGCATTATAAGGATTATAACCGATGGCAACTAATTTACGAGATTTACTAGGGGTAGTCACTACCGAATCCATTAAAGGAATGGCGGTATCAGATCCCGTCACAAAAGTACCACCATTCCCTTCCAAAGGAATGTGTGTTCAATATATTTCAGCGACGTGTGGTGCGACCTGTGATTCTTATGATAATAACTATGGTTATTATGATTATCCCGATTGGCAAGTGCCAGTAGGTGTATCAGAGATTATCTTTGAGATCTGGGGTGGCGGCGGAGGCGGCGGTAACGCTTGTTGCTGTACTTATCCTATTCCTGGTTCATCAGGTGCTTATGCTTATAAGAAAATATCTGGTGCAGAAGTAGTTGCTGGTTGCTCATATGCAATGGAACTCGGTAGAGGTGGTTGTGGACGTACTGGTCCTGCTTGTGGTGCTCCAGGTGGTAAGACATTTATCACTGGTCACAGTTTAACAAATTTCTGTGCTGATGGTGGTCATGCTGGTTGCTCATGCTGTAATCTAGATTGCTGCACATGGAAAACTATTGACCCAGGTTCATGCCCAGGTGGAATTTGTTCTCCATACTATGGTGCTGATGGTGGTTGGTATGGTGTTCCTGGAGCAGCATATAAGTTCTGCTGGGAGACACATTGTTGGAATAAACAGCATCTACCATTCCCTGCTGGATTGGTTAACAAGAGAGGTGGATGGACTACAATGATACATTGTGAATGCTATGGTTGTGGATATTGTGGTTTCCATTATGGTGTATCTCAACTTCAATGGGGTGGATCATATTCAGAAAATAACTACGTACCTGGTGTAGGTGGTCCTTCTGGATGGGCTGCTGGTGGTGGTTGCTGCTACGGTCAAAACGGAAACCCTGGATTGATTCGGATATCATACAAGTATACATCAAACGTTTAATAAATAAATACATAGGAACACAAGGATTTACTCATGGCGAATATTTCAAAAACTTTTACCTACGATTTACCTGACGAGTATCTAGCTCAAACTAATGCTGATGGTAATACAGCAAGTTGGACATATGAAGGTCCAGCATATCTGTACGTATTTGTTCGCAACTCTGATGGTGCGTTTCAATGCTCGCAGTCATTTATGCCTGTGGCAAATGCAACAGACCAACAAGATCTAGCACAAATTCGAGCAGGTCTTGATCAAACTGCAGTTCTTCTAGATTGTGCAAACAACGATACAGATGCATTAATTGCATCATTGTTGATCACAAAAGACACTGGTAAAGCAGGTGGATATCCTCAAAAGGAATATGCTTTAGCAGATGGAACTGTTCATTACGAGCGTCCTGATCCTCAACCACCTGATCATACTTATCAAACAGATGAGATTACTTATGATTTAGGTAGTAATCAATGGACTAAACCATTCCCATGGCATAAGCCTTGGACAACAATAGAAATTCATAAAGAAGCACATGCTGCATCACTTAAAGGTGCACAAAAAAGATTAGAGGAATTTGATGCTAATCTAACAGCAGCACAAAAGACTGCTGCTCAAGCATTCATCACAGAGATGGAAGGATTGTATACAAAATACGCTTCTGTAGTTGCTGCTGATGCTCCACACATGATCCCGTTCCCTGTTGATCCTACATTGGAATTGATTCCAAACTACGATTATAATGTTGATCCAGATGATCGTTTGAGTGATGCTACCACAGATGGTCAGTAAAGAATTAAAAAAATTGAACACAAAGAGGTGGGAAACCACCTCTTTTTTCATGCCTAAATAGTTGCATAATACTTTTTATTATGAGTCTTATTTGTTCAGATATAAGAAATTATATTTTTGTGTATGACTTGCTATCCGAAGAGGAATGTGATACTATTATTGCAAGACTAGAAAGAAGGAAGAAGTGGCGAGATCATAAATGGTATGATGCTGGAGATTCCAATTATACAACTGATGCTGATTTCCAAACAGCAAGAGATCCTAGATGCAAAGATATAATATTTAAACATATACCTGATCTGTTAAATGCTTATTGTAAAAAATATTATGTAGAACAGAATACTAATTCACATATCAACTGGTCAACTACTAGTGATTTTAAGTTTAATAAATATTCTGTTGGTGATAGTATAGAACCACATCATGATCACATCCATGATATGTTTGATGGTAATGTTAAAGGAATTCCACTCACAAGTTTAGTCGGCGTTTTAAACGATGATTATGAAGGTGGGGAATTTTTATTTTGGAGAGAACATCATGTACCTTTGAAGAAAGGACAGGTTGCAGCATTTCCATCTAACTTTATGTATCCTCATGAAGTTACTGAAATCACTAGTGGAACCCGATACTCTTGGGTAACATGGTGTGTATAAACCCATATAAATAATAGTATATTGAGTCAATCATTATGAGACCTAGATCATTTTTTGTTAATGGTGGAGCTGGACGTTGTTTGAATGCGATACCTGCTTTAGAGAAATATGAGGAGGATCATCCTGATGAAGATTTTCTGATCATCTGTGAAGGTGGTACAGATATGTTCAAGGGTCATCCTACTTTATATTCAAGAGTATATGACCATTGGCATAAGAATCTCTTTAGAGATAAAGTAAAAGATACCCAAATTCATACAACAGAACCTTATAGGATCTGGGAATATTATAATCAAAAGTGTGATTTAGCACAAGCATTTGATATTGATATTAATAATAAAGGTATTAGAGAATTACCAAAACCAACCATTAAACTCAATAGAGATGAGATTATTAATGGTAAGTTTGTTGTACAAGAAGTAAGACAGAAGACAGAAAAAAAGAAAACTATAGTATTTCAACCATGGGGTAGGGGTGCTCAACAGATGGGTAATATGATTGTGGATCCATCTGGTAGAAGTTTTGAGTATAATAATGTAGTCAGTTTGATGAAGAGATTACAGAAAAAGTATTCTATTATTCTCATGTCAGAATTTGGTTTTGACTTTGAGAAAGAAGGTCTCAAGGATACTGTTTCATTCCCAGCATCACAACAAGTTCCTATTAGAGGATGGTTTGGTATTATTAGGGATGCAGATCTATTCATAGGTTGTGATTCAGTTGGTCAACACATGGCATATGCTATGGATAAACCTGCTGTAGTAGTAACAGGTTCTACTTATGGTGTGAATATTAGTTATCCAAATTATGATAAATTTTCTGTACTTGATATGGGTGGTGATCAACGTTTGTATGATCCAATAAGAGTGACACCAGATGAAGAATCTGCTAGAAGAAATGATGGTATAATGGCAATGAATGATAAGGTTGAACTGGAAATTATGAAGTCAGTAGATAAACTGATGAATAAGTATTACACTAAACCTGAATTCGAAGTTCAATTACCAGAACAAATGGGTGGTGGTTGTGGTCCACAGGGATGTCCTCCACAGCAAGGTCCATCAAAAGAACAAATTGCAATGATGCAAAAGGATTCACCACACCCACAAGAGGTGAATAGTGAATTTAAAATCCCTGCTTTGAAAACTAAATCGAATGCTGATAAGGGATTCTCTGATCTAATAAAAAATAAGTGAGGTATATTGATGTCTGTTATTGTATCTATTGCTCGTGGTCATAATTCAAGTACCACACTATTGGTGGATGGAGAAGTCCAGTTCTACCTAGAAGAAGAAAGACTTACAAGACGTAAGTATGATGGTGCACCATTAGTAGGTCTAATAAAAGTCTTTGATTATGTTGATAAGATTGATCATTTAGTTCTATGTCATACACACCGTGCTGGTCCTATGCTTGACTGGTGTGGGGAGGATGCTTATGAAGGTCTTGTTAGAAAACTAGCAAGAAAGAAATTTGAGTTTGAAACTCATTATATTGATGTAGTTCATCATGAAATGCATGCATCATGTGCTTTCTTTAATTCTGGATTTGAAACTGCAGCAGCAGTTGTTGCTGATGGTGCTGGAAGTTTCTTGCAGTTGCAGGATGTTCAAGATACTGCATATGAATTCGAAACTATATTCAATTGTGAATATCCATGTGAATTCGATACTGTCTATAAACACATTGGTACTAAATCAGCAGTTGGATTACAGGAAGTAGAAGACAATGTATTCTTAACAGAATATCCTGGTCATACTAAAATGTATGAAGCAGTAACACAGTATTGTGGGTTCCCTGCTATTGAAGCAGGTAAACTTATGGGTCTTGCACCATACGGCAAACCTAATGATGATCTACCATCATTCTTTAATGATGGGTGGGGTAATAGGAATGTGATTATTCCAACTTATCCAAATGCTGCATCAATTAATGTCTGGAGATATCCTACAATTTCTGCAGACATTAATAGTCATGTTCAGGGTGAATACACAGAGATCCAGAAAGATATGGCATATAAGATTCAGGAAGAATCTTCTGAACGTATGTGTGAATTAATTGAGAAAGCAATCGATCTTACTGATGAAAAGAATATTGTTATCTCTGGTGGTTATGGTCTTAACTGCGTAGCAAACTATAAGTATTGGGATCGTTTCCCTGGTATTAATATCTATTGTGAACCAATATCACATGATGGTGGTACAGGTTTAGGTGGTGCATTATATTTCCATCACAAGTTAAATGAAATAGAAAAACCAAAAGCAAGAGCATCTGTATATTATGGTCCACAATATGATCCATCAACATATGAAAATGATCTAGAAGGATTTGAAACTAAAGATGTATCTTATGATGATATTGCTGCACTCATACGTGAAGGTAATATTGTTACTATGTTCCAAGGTAAATCAGAAGGTGGTCCTCGTGCTCTTGGTAATAGATCTATTCTCTATGATCCAACAGTTGAAGATGGAAAAGATCATGTTAATTCTGTTAAGCATCGTGAGTGGTTCAGACCTTTTGCATGCTCTATCAAGAAAGAGAATGTACATGAATGGTTTGATTTGAAAGGAAGAGAAGAGACACCATATATGATGTATGCTGTTAAGTGTCAACCAGGTGTTGAAGAAAAGATTCCTTCTGTTATTCATGTTGATGGTACATGTCGTATACAGACTGTAACAAAAGAACAGAATGAACATTACTACAATCTAATCAGTGCTTTTGAAAAGATTACTGATGTACCTATTCTATTCAATACAAGTTTCAATCTTGGTGGTGATCCATTAGTAGAAACTATTGAAGATGCAATGGATACTTTAAAAACCAGTGATATTGAATACATGTATCTTCCAGAAATTGGGAAGTTAGTTAAAGTTCCTAACGAATGAAGATAGTTTTTGTTAATGGTTGTTTTGACGTTCTTCATCCAGGACATATTAAACTCTTTCAATACGCAAAATCTCTTGGCGATTATCTTATAGTCGCCATAGATTCTGATGAGAAGGTAGCATTAGATAAGGGACCAGATAGACCTATATTTTCTTTAGAAGACAGGAAGTTAATACTTGAATCTATTAAGGGTATTGATATAGTTCATACCTTTGACAGTAGAGAAGGTTTAGAAAACTTGCTAGAATGTATAAGACCTGATATACTGGTTGTTGGTTCCGATTGGAAAAACGGTATAGTAGTTGGACGTGAATATGCTAAAGAAGTTAGATTCTTTGAAAGACAAGGGGATTACTCCACAAGTCGTACAATTCAAGGTATTAGTTATAGGTGAAACATGCGTAGATAGATACATCTACGGTAAGACCTCTAGATTAAGTCCAGAGGCACCTGTTCCTGTTCTGGAGTACGAACGTAAAGAAGAGTGCGAGGGAATGGCACAGAACGTCAGGAACAACCTATTGTCGTTTGGTTGTAATGTATACATTATGACTAATGAATTAAAACCAATCAAGACTAGATACGTTGATATTCGTTCTAATCAACAGATCATGAGACTTGATGAAAATGATGAAGTTGCTGATTTTGGATGGGATCTCCCAGAAAAAGATTACCCTAGTAATTACACTAATACTCATCATAATGCTAATCCATTAGGTGATCCATTTGATGCTTTGGTTATATCTGATTACAATAAAGGATTCCTTTCAGAAGAAAAGATATTTGAATTAGTTGAGTGGTTTGATGGTCCTGTATTCATAGACAGTAAGAAAACTAAATTACCAAAGAAGAATTGTTTTATTAAAATTAATGAGTTAGAGAGAAGTAAATTAAAAGGAAAGTATCCTAATGCTATTGTAACTAAAGGTTCTCAAGGAGCAGAGTATAAAGGTATATCATATCTTGGTGTCAAGGTTCCTACCTTTGATGTATCAGGTGCAGGTGATACATTCCTTGCTGCATTAACATATTTCTATCTTGAATCTGGAAGGATAGAATTAGCAATACCTCTTGCTAATCGTGCTGCTTCAATTGCTGTACAACATCCAGGTACTTATATTCTTTCAATGGATGAAGCAGATGATTTACGTAGTTGATATTGACGGTACTATAAGTAATTGTCCAATAGGACAATACGAGAAATCCGAACCAATGATGGATCGGATAGAGAAGTTAAATAAATTGTATGACGAAGGAAACAGTATTGTTTTTTATACTGCTAGAGGTATGGGTAGGTTTGATGGTGATGGTCAGAAAGCACATGAAGCATTTTATGACCTAACCTATAATCAACTCAAGTCATGGGGATGTAAATTTGATGAGTTGCATATGGGTAAATTCCATGCACATTACTTCATAGATGACAAGGGAATTAATTCCGAGGATTTCTTTGGATGAAGATAGTAGAAAAGGGATGGGGATATGAGAAGTGGATCTGCAATAGTTCAAACTATTGTGGAAAACTTCTATTTTTTAATGCAGGTATGAAGTGTTCATATCATTATCACAAGATTAAAGATGAGACATTCTATGTTCAGAGTGGTGAACTAAAGATGACTCATGGTTACAAAGATGATTTCTCTGATGCAAAGACAGTTATATTAAAGAAAGGTGATAAATTCTATATCCCTCCTGGGTTAAGACACATGATGGAGGGTATTACAGATGTAGAATTATTTGAATTTTCTACAGAACATTTCGAAGAGGATAGTTATAGAATAGTTAGGGGTGATTAAATTCTGTATGAAGTTTTGCATCTGCGAGTGATGCTGCCATTGTCCATGCTGATTCACCTGATACCATATTTTCATCACAATAATGTTCAATGGTATCTTCCATTAGTTCCATTAAGGTTATTAAGTTCTGTGCTTTTTCAGGAGTTATTGACATATTCATCTACCGTAATAAATTTGTGATTTGTCCAAGACATATTTGACTCGGTGTTATATTGATATTTGTTTCTTAAATGATTAGGGAATGGAATCTCTTCTATTTCAGCTCCTTCTTTTTCTGCAATAATTTCTGCTACAGAATAGAAGTCTAAAGAGTTTCCACTACCAAGATCATAGATACCAGAAGAATTGTTAGCATTAGATACTACATCAACTACATCAGTAACACAAACAAAATCTCTTGACATTTTTTTAGATTCTTCAAAGACTTTAATCTTACCTGTCATCTTTGCTTGTTCAGTGAACTTACTGATAGGACTACGTTGATCTCCTTTCATTTCTTCACCAGGTCCATATACATTAAAGAATCTAAATCCTTGTATATTACTGAAACGATCTAGATTATCTTGTACCCAATAATCAATTTGAACTTTTGTTATAGCATAATAGTTTAAAGGATTTATATCTTTTCCATTACCATATACAGATGCTGATGAAGCATACTTTACTGGTATCTTGTGTGTGATAGCTTGTTCAAATAAACGTAGAGTAAGATCTACGTTAAAAAAATGTAACTTGTTAATATCTGTTTCTACAGTTGAAGAGATTGCTCCCATATGAATGATCTCATCTATGTCATCCCAATTAGGGAAGTTCTCAATCATATGAACTGCATTGAATGCTTCTATACCAATATACTTTTCTTCTTTATCTGAAAAGTGGGAACCAATAAATCCATTGCATCCCGTAATCATCTTCATATTGATACCTCAATTATAAATAAGAATAACATAAAATTATAAATATCGCAAGCAGGAAAACGCATGTCAAATCCTACCTACGGTTATTTAGCGTCAATTACGCCAAGTGCCAAAACAAAAGAAGTCCTGCACGTAGCTGATGCTGGGAATCTAGTTGAAGGAAAATTGCTGATCTCACATAAAGATCCTTACCCAGTTAGAGTTAGGGTTGGTGTGTCAACTGGAAACATTACAACTTTTGATCCTTCTAATTATATCATATATGATTGGATTATTGAAGAGGGGAGGAGTTATGAGAGTGCTGATATTTATTATGCAAATAATCAAAGTTTAATTGTATACTCTGATTCACCAAATACTAGTTTCATTATACAGGGTATAATGGTACCAGACCCTACACCATCTGGGTTCGTTGGTTCTGTTAAAGCATCTCCAGCAAAGAAAAACAAAGTTGTATACACAGTACCTACTGGACAAGCAGCTGCTGTAAGTGTTTTCATTACCAATCAAAGTGCATCAAATGCTAGATTTAGGTTGGGTATTAGTTCAGAAAATGCAGGTGAGAATCTTACATCAGATGAATATATTGAATATAATCAAGACCTTGCACCTAGAGATACGTATCAAAAAACTGCAATTAAGGTAAGAGGTGATCAAAGTTTTGTAGTATATTCCGACAATCCTGATCTTGCTATTTCAGCATATGCCAAGTTTAACTATACACAGATTAGCACTGACTTATCACTTGCTGGAGATCTCACACTAGGAGGAAATGCAACTCTTGGTGGAGATATTGATGTTACTGGTACTACTTCTCTCAATGGTTTAACAACACTCAATAATGGTGTTGGTATAACTGGTGATGTTGATATTAAAGGTGTAGTTAGAGGTCTTGATAATTCTGATAATCAAAAATATAGTTTCTCAAATGATACTGGTACGTTGTCTACAAGTGGTTCTATAAGTGCTGTCTCTGGACTTTCTACTGGTGGAACTCTTGCTGTAGGAGCAAACAAATTTACTGTTGATGCTGCTACTGGTGATACTAACATAGCAGGTGATCTAACACATAGCGGAGGATTCACCTCCGATATTAATCTTCTAAATAATAAGGTAACAAATCTTGCAGAGCCTACGGAATTGACTGATGCTGTCACACGCAGATACGTTGATGCCAAAATTGCTGCTTTCTCAATCGCACTAGGATAAACAAGGATTATGGCAAAGAAACAGATAAGAGATTATGTATTCTCTCCAGGAGTCGCTGGTGCAGGAACATTAAAAGTTCTGGGTAAGGTTGAACTAGATCAGATTTTGCTGATTACTAATACAACAGCAAACCAGTTTCTGTATAACTTCAGTGATGCTACATTACCTATATCGGTTGTGTTCACAGAAACTACTGACGGATCTGATCCAGATTTCCCATATGCTAACACGTTATCAAACGGTGTTACAACAGTTACTTTCCAATATGATACTACTGCTTATAGTGCATCTGATGGCATTCAGTTCTTTGTTGAAGTAGACGAACAAACAATTAGACCATATGCATTTGGTACTGATGCTATTGAGCGTATGCGATTCGCTCATCCTCAATCCATGCTTGACGCTGACTTTGAGTACGGTATTCAGCCAACTAAATGGCAAAGTATTGACCTATTGAGAAACTATCCTTCTATCTACGAAGTTCCTGGTTCTGATATTGCTGTAAATACCATGACCACAGATGCCTCACAAGGTAGTGGTGGTGTTGGTCCTTCTTTGATTACAGTAGATACTGAACTAGACCACCAGATGGAGGTAGGAGATCCTATTAGTATTAAGGGTCTTGATGACTCTGTAGCTGGATTCTCTACAGCAGAAGGTTCATTTATTATCGACTCTGTAGGTAGTTCAACACAGTTTACTTATTACGCAAAAGCAAAAGTAGGTACTACTCCTGCTGTTAGTATTAAATCTAGTTTCACAGTTCTTAAAGAAGCAGGATTCTATACTGGTGCTGAAATTGGTACATCACCTACATTCACTGTACAGACACAGGGTGCTAATGGTAGTTTCACAACTAAAGGTACTACTCCTGCAGGAGCAGTTACATTTGGTGTAGATCCAACATCAACACTTCCTCCTATTGGTGCTCCTCTGGGTGGTGTAGGAGTTGTTTCTGGTACACAGGTAACTGGTGTTGTTACAACTGATGCTACACTTGCTATTACAGATTCATTTGTTGCACCTGTTTCAAATATTAATTTCAACGATACCAATGCTATTGAGATTGGATCTGCTTTAGATAATGGTGCTGGACAAACTATTTACGTTACTAACATTGAAGGTAACACTGTAACATTGTCTTCTCCATATCAATTAGATAAGACTGGTAACAGTTTTGTTTCTACTGAATTATCTGGTTCTACAGTAAACTTTGGTAATGGTACATCAACAGGATTTGATATTCAAAGAGAAAAGGGTAGTTATGGTAGTGTAACCATACACAATTCTCATTTTTATTATAATATTACAGGTAGTTATAATAATGCTGGTGGTGGAACAGGAACTAATGCTCAATGGAATGTAGAAAGAATTGGTGGTGCTAGTGCCACATACAACCAAGTTATAATGGCAAATGCTGGTGCTAACTATGCAGTAAATGATACTATAACTATTCCTGGTACTTCACTAGAAGGTACAAGTCCTGCAAATGATATTACTATCACAGTTGATACTATTAATGCTGGTGATGGATCTATTGCAACATATAGTTCTGTTGGTAATGCTTCAGATCTTATTAGATATGCTGGTCAAAATTATGCTGTAGGAGAAAAGATTACAGTTTATGGTAATGCATTAGGTGGTATATCACCATTGAATGATCTAGACCTTTACATTACATCAGTTGGTGGTAGTGGTGAAATAACAGGTTTCGATACTATTGGTACAGGTATTTCATCAACACAAACATACACTTCAGTAGTACCAGATTCCACTACTGGTAGTGGTATTAACTCTTCTTTTAATGTAGAAAGACAAGGTAATGGTTCAATCGTTGCTCAAGTTGAAGAGATAGAAGTTGCAGGTACTATAGAAGAAGGTGATATATTCAGGGTAACTATTAATGGTACTACTGATTATACATATACTGCTTTAGCAGACGATGGTTTAGTAGAAGTAAGAAATGGTGTATTAACTGCTATTAATGCTGGTGCTGGTGGAGTTGTTCGAGCAGTTCCTGGTTCAACAAGTGATAAGTTAGAACTTCATGCTTTGACTCCTGGTCAATCATATACATGTACTGTTGCATCCGAAGATATTGGTGGTAACCCTGCTGATACCCAGTTATTCCAAACAACTACTATTACTCCTAACGAAAATACAACATTAACACCAACATATACGGTAACTGTAACTAATACAGGTACTGGATTTGCAAACGCTGATGAAATTACAATCCTTGGTAGCAAGGTAGGTGGTGCTGATTCAGCTAATGATATTGTTGTTACTGTCACATCTGTTGATGCTAATGGTGCTATTACTGGTTTCAGTAGTGCTGGTACTGCTGTTAATGGTAGTGCTACATACATCAATATGTCAGCAAACCCAACTGCTTTTGGTGCAAAGTTCATTCCAGCAATTACTAGTGGTGTATACAGTCCAACAATTTCTGCTGCTGGTGCTGGTTATGAAATTGGATATCAATTCATGATTCGTGGAGATAGTTTAGGTGGTACCTCTCCTACTAATGACATGACTATTGATGTCGTTAGTGTTGATGCTGCAGGTGGTATTACTGCTATTACTGCTAGTGGTGCTCCAGTAACTGGAGATAGTTTGATATTCTATCCTGCTGTATCAATTAGTGCACCAACATCTCAAGCAATAGGTACTTCTAATACAATTACTTATTCTGCTATTGCAAAAATTCTTGTAGAATTTGCATCTAACCATGGATTGGTTCCAGGAGATACTATTCTTTCTTCTATCACTTCTTCTGGTTCAGGACATAGTTTAGCATCTGGTCCTTTTTATGTTAATGAAGTTCCTTCATTGACATCATTAGTATATACTTGTAGAACTACTGGATCTGTTGATCAATCTGGTTTAGACGGTAAGATATATCCTAGAACAGACTCCTTCTATACACACAGACCATTTGATGGTGGTGTACAGTTAGGAACTGGTTCACCATCTCATGGTGCACAAGCAGTCAGACAGTCTAAAAAATATATTAGATATCAGTCAGGTAAAGGTATTACATACACCACTGGTGCTCTGTTTGCTCCAAACTATGACTTACGTTCTGCAATTTCAAATGGTTTAGCAGCAGGAAGTATTATTACAGTTATTACAGATGACCTAAACCATGGTCTACAGGTGGGTGCTGAAGTACGTTTACGTGGTATAACATCTACTGGATATAATGGTCATTATATTGTAGCATCAATCATTGATGAAATTACATTCACTGTTATTGCTACTCAAACACTAGAGCATACTAATGCTGAATTTGGTGATCAACCAATTGTTTCACTTTATAAGTGGAAAGGTGCCACCGTTCGTGCTGGTGCTTTTGATGATCAGAATGGTATCTTCATTCAGTATGATGGAAATCAGATATCTGTTGGATTAAGATCTTCCACATATCAGATTGCTGGTACTGTAACTGCTACTCCAGATAGTAATGAGTTGACAGGAAACAACACCAAGTTTACTGAACAGTTAAAAGTTGGTGACCGTATTGTAATTCGTGGTATGTGCCACTTGATTACAAAGATTGATAATGATTCGAGACTTTATATGAATCCAGACTTTAGAGGAGTTAATACAGTATCAAACGTTAAAGCTGCTCTAACAAAAGAAATTCTTATTCCACAGAACGAATGGAATATTGATAAAGCAGATGGTTCAGGTAAGTCTGGATACGTTACTGACATCACGAAGATGCAGATGATGGGATTCCAATACTCATGGTATGGAGCAGGATTTATTGACTGGATGTTTAGAGGGCCTTCTGGAGACTTTATATTCCTACACAGACTTAAGAACAACAACAGAAATAACGAAGCGTTTATGCGTTCTGGTAACCTACCTGTTAGGTATGAGGTTATCAACGAAGGAGCACGAGATAGAGTTGCTTCTGCGATGACTACATCACAAGATACATTGACACTAGAAGATGGAAGACTATTCCCTGATAGTGGTTCATTGATTGTTAACAATGAGATTATTAGATATACAAATAAAGCAGGTAACTTGTTATCTGGTTTAACTAGAGAAGCAACTTATACTAACTTTGCTGGTGGAGCACAAAGAACCTATACTGCTGGTTCTGCTATTGCTCACACAAAAGGTACTGGTGTTGTACTACTGTCAACTACTGCTACACCACAGATTAACCACTGGGGTTCTGCATTCCTAACTGATGGTGGATTCGATGATGACCGTGGATATCTATTCTCATGGCAGGAAAAGGAGGTTGAGATCTCAACTACCAAGGGTGCTATTTTCCTAATTAGACTATCACCAAGTGTTTCTAATTCTGTTACAGGTGACTTGGGAGAAAGAGAACTAATTAACCGAGCACAGTTACTACTCAAGAATATTGAGATTACTACACAGGGTGGATCAAGTTCACAGGGTGTCATTGTTGAGGGTGTTATTAACCCAAGAAACTTCCCATCAGATCCATCTACTATCAACTGGGTTGGATTGAATACTGGTGGTGCTGGTGGACAACCTTCATTCGCACAGGTTGCAACTGGATCTGACGTTGATTGGGAAGGTCAAGCATCTAGTATTTCTGCTGCTAACGCTAACAACCAGAACTGGAGAACAACTTGGATTGTCTTTAATAGAGCAGATGTTGTTGGTGTACAGATTGGTTGGGAGGTTACTGGTGGTGACTTGAGAGGAGGAGCTACCTTGGTTAACATTTACAACTACGATAGCAGTAGAGTTTGGTTCGTCTTCTCTGACGCAACGAGACCAGGTAGTGCTGGTAACACAACATACACATTCCAGCCTTTGGTTGAAGCAGCAATTCCTGGTGAACAGGTATTCTCATTCACTGCATCTGGTGGTGGACAAAGAGATAACCTAGACTTATCAGAACTAAAAGAACTTACTAACACACCAATTGGTGGACGTGGTACATTCCCCAACGGTCCTGATGTTCTAGCGATTAATGCTTACTTAACGTCTGGTAATGCTATTAATGCAACTATTAACTTACGTTGGGCAGAAGCACAAGCATAAGGAGATAATATGGCACAACCTTCCTCTAGAGCAGAGTTAAAAGACTATGCATTAAGAAGATTAGGTCATCCAGTTCTGGAAGTCAACGTAGATGATGAACAGGTGGAAGATCTAATTGATGATGCTTTACAACATTTTCACGAACGTCATTTTGATGGCATTGAGAGAATGTTTCTTAAGCATAAACTTACTGCTGATGATGTAGAAAGATTCAAAGGTTCGGATCAACTTAAGATTGTTGCAGGTGATGAAGGTGCTGTAACATTTACTTTGACATCTGGTGGAACGGGTTATACTAATGATACTGCAGTTGCTACTACTGGTGGTAGTGGTACTGGATTAACATTCGATACCACCACAGATGGTGGTGTCATAAAATCTATATTAATTAATGCTGATGGTCAAGATTATGCTATTGGAGATACTATTACCATTAGTGGTGGTAACACTGATGCGACTATAGAAGTTAAATCAGTTGATAGTGATACTACATGGGAAAATAGAAACAACTATCTATCAATACCTAATCACGTTATAGGTATATCTAAAGTATTTGGTGTATCATCTAACTGGGTTCGTAACGATCTCTTTGGATTGAGTAACCAGTATTTCTTGATGGATATATTCTCATTCTCATCTGGATTTGCTTTTGGTAATTTTGATATGACGAATTATTATATGATTCGTCAGTACTTTGAGACTCTAGACATGGTTGTCAACACTGGTATGTTGGTAGAGTATAGATGGAATCAAAGACAAGATAAATTATTTTTAGATATAGATCCTTCGAAAGTTGTAGAAGGAAATTATCTTCTTATAGATTGTTATAGGGCATTAGATCCTATGGAATATACACAAGTCTATAATGATAGATGGCTTAAGAAATACATTCCTGCTTTAATCAAAAGACAATGGGGTCAGAATTTAATTAAGTTTCAAAACGTACAACTCCCTGGTGGTGTTTCACTTAATGGAGAGAAACTTTTTTCTGATGCAGAGAAAGAAATTGCTATGATCCTAGCAGAAGGTAAAGATCAATATGAACTTCCTGCTATGGATATGATAGGATGAAGAGTATATATTTTCCACAGCACGGTGGTGTTACTACCGAGCAAACATTAGTACAAAATTTAATAGATGAACAAATAAAATTGTTTGGTACTGATGTTTATTATCTTCCTAGGTCAACCGTGAAGGATATGACTTTAGATGATATTAAGTATTCTGAATTTAAAACCCAGTGGATGATTGAGATGTTCCTCGTTAACGTAGAGGGATTTGGATCACCATCAGAATTTATTAGTAAGTTTGGTTTAAGAGTAACTGATGAGATACAATTTGTTGTATCAAGGAATAGATGGAGTCAGATATTTAATAACTTTGCTGACATAACAGAAGTTGATGGTAGACCTAACGAAGGAGATTTGATCTACTATCCTTTAACAGAAGATTTGTATGAGATAAAATTTGTTGAGAGAGAAACACCATTTTATCAATTAGGTAAGAATTATATTTTCTCAATGACAGCAGAGATCTATGAGATTGGAGATGATAAATTTGAGACTGGTGTTCCAGGTATTGATGATATAGAAGAGATCTTTAGTCCATCTATTTCTATTCAGATGGATGTTACTGGTACAGGTGATTACTCATTAAGTGAGACTGTCACTGGATCTGTTACTGGTGTTACTGCTGAAGTATCTTACTGGGATAGGAATTTAAATATACTTACTCTCATTAATAGAACTGGTAACTTTAATGCTGGTGAGATTCTAACTGGATCTGAATCTGGTACTGCGAGAGAGATTACATCTATAGATAACTTAACAATGGAAACAAGTGCATTTAGCGATAATAAATATATAGAGACCGAAGGTGATGATATCATTGATTGGGGTGAGGTCAATCCCTTTGGTGAATTTGGAAATATATCTGGTGACTGGTAATGTTAGGACCACATTTTTATAACGAAGCAATACGTAAAACCGTTGTTGCTTTCGGTACATTATTCAATAATATTGAAGTTAGAAAAACAGATGCTAGTGGAGCTGTAATAGAAGCAGAGAAAGTTCCTCTTGCATATGGACCACAGAATAAATTCTTAACACGTTTGGAACAAAACCCAACTGTGGATAAGAAGGTTGCTATAACAATACCACGTCTGTACTTTGAGATGAGTGGTATTAATTATGATGCTAGTAGGAAGATAGCACCAACACAGAAATATAAATCAATAGCAGGTACTGGAGAAGAGAGTGAGGTAAGGATACAATATGTTCCTATTCCATTTAACATGGATTTTGAACTTGGTATTATTGCAAAGTCACAAGATACTGGTCTACAAATACTAGAACAGATACTTCCTTATTTCCAACCAAACTTTAATGTTACACTCAATTTCATTCCTGATATGAATGAAAAGAGAGATGTTTCTATTATATTAAATAACATAAATTATGCTGATGATTGGGATGATAATTTCCTTGACAGGAGAAGTATCGTATGGACTATGATGTTTACTGCAAAGTCATACATCTACGGACCATTCAACAAATCCGATATCATCAAGAAAGCAATTGTATACGAATCAACTGGAGATAAGAATCAGAGTAAGCGTCAGACCAAGATGACTTATTCACCTAAAGCATTAACTGATAAAAATGCAGATGGTGTAATTGATACAGCAGATGATGCATTGGTAGTTTCTACAGATGACTTCGGATTTAATGAAGGTATTGAATTGTTATGACGGAAAAAATAGATGATAAGATGGCCAAGAATATGGAAGATGTCTTCGATATTGAGGTCTCAACTACTCCTGAAAATGGATGTGCGCCAAAGAAAAAACAACTACGTGATGTTAGTGATGATAGTAAAGATGATTATGAGTATACTAGGGGAGAACTTTATAGTCTTATAGATCAAGGACAAGAAGCAGTTCGTGGTGCATTAGAAGTAGCACAAGAGAGTGGTCATCCAAGAGCATACGAAGTTGCTACTAATGCAATGAAACAGGTTGCTGACATGACAGATAAGTTAATTGACCTGCAAGGAAAGATGAAAAAATTGGATGAACCAACAGCAGGTTCTGCACCCAAAACCGTTAATAACACTATGTTCTTGGGTAGTACAGCAGATCTACAAAAGATGCTTAAAGAGATGGGTAAAAAGCAGGTCAAGGATCCCTAACATCATAGTAGTATATACTTACTTTTAACACTATATAATATGTAATGTGGAGTTGAAAGTTCATGTCCCACTATACCGTCGGTTATCACGACACAGAAAGGAATCCCGTAGAAATTTGCGAGTATGCAGAAGATGCATATGGAGCAATGAAACAAGCAAAAGAGGATGTACCATTTTTAGATGGGCATCCTCATTTTTTTGATTACTGCTTGAAAGAAGAATGACTACTATCACTAAACATAAGCATGAGATTATGTGGTGGATGAGTAGACTAACAGTGATGGGAGTATCTTTATCACTAGCAGTAACACTTGCAGCAAAAGCATATGTCTGATGCAATTACCTCTATAAATATAATGGTAATGATACTTTTGATTGGAGTATCTATTTGCATTTATTGGATTTTTAAATACGATGATTGGTATCCTAACCCCATTGTTTCTGGAGATAAATCCGAACACATTCCAGACCGATATGATGGACAAGTTGAAGCTATGGGAGTCGGAGCAGAATAGAACCCCAATTGAAAGCACTATAAATAATACACTTGAGGAATATGAAGATGGGGAAAATGACACCACCATCCCGCCGTTCTTGTTACAACTTTCGTGTGACGAAAGTGAAGAAGGTTCTGGATGGAGATACTATCGATGTGGTTATCGATTTGGGATTCGACCTAGCGAAGACGGAGAGAGTGAGGATAGCAGGAGTAGATACACCAGAGAAGAGGACTAGAGATTTAGAGGAGAAAGCCCTTGGTATTGACGCAACGAATTGGCTCAAAGGTAAATTGGAAGAAGTTATCAAAGGTGATACTGATCTTGTCATTAGGACTGAACTTGTCGGTGGTGTGGGTAAGTACGGCCGTCTTCTTGGTTGGTTATACGCTGGGGACTCGGAGTTGTCCCTCAACGAACAAATGATTACAGAGGGATATGCTTGGGAATATGATGGTGGTACAAAGCAAAAGAATTTTGATGATTTAAGAAGGATTCGTTATCAATATGGAACTTTAGAAAAACCTCAAGGGTTGGTAAATGAAGCGATAGAAAATGCTCAAAAGGCATTGAATGTTTATTCAAATCAACGAATGCCTTCTCCTTCTATTCGTTCTGTTCCAGATGCTGAAGCTTCAGATGATAATCAGACAACTGTTCCTACAAAAGATTTAAAACCGATTGAGTAATGGCTTCTGATCAGGTATATCTTGGTAATCCGCTGCTCAAGAAAGCAAATGTTGAGCAGCAATTTACCAAAGAACAAGTAGAGGAATATATTAAATGTAAGCAAGACCCTATCTATTTTGTAAAAAATCATGTGAAGATTGTTTCACTTGATGAGGGTCTTGTACCATTTAAGATGTGGGATTTCCAAGAGGAGATCATCACCAAGTTTCATAATAGTAGGTTTAACATTGCGAAACTTCCTAGACAAACTGGTAAGAGCACCACTGTGGTCTCCTATCTTCTTCATTATGCTTTGTTTAATGATAATGTCAATATTGGTATTCTTGCAAACAAGGCATCCACTGCAAGGGACTTATTAGGTAGACTACAAACTGCTTATGAGAATTTACCGAAGTGGATACAACAGGGTGTAATATCCTGGAACAAAGGTAGTATGGAGTTAGAAAATGGATCAAAGATACTGGCAGCTTCTACATCTGCAAGTGCTGTCCGAGGCATGTCGTTCAATATCATCTTCCTCGACGAGTTCGCTTTCGTTCCGAACCATATTGCAGAGTCCTTCTTTTCCTCTGTTTATCCTACTATTACGTCTGGTCAATCAACAAAAGTCATCATCATCTCAACGCCATATGGGATGAACCACTTCTATAAGTTGTGGACTGATGCTGTTAATGGTAAGAATGGTTATGAATTTTCTGAAGTACACTGGTCTCAAGTACCAGGTAGGGATGCCAAGTGGAAACAAGAAACTATATCTAATACATCAGAGAGACAGTTTACACAGGAATTTGAATGCGAATTTTTAGGATCTGTTGATACTCTTATCTCTGCTGCGAAGTTAAGATGTCTAGCATTTGAAGAACCTATTACTAGAAATAAAGGTCTCGATATATATGAGGAACCTAAAGAGAAATCAGAATATCTTTTAACTGTTGACGTAGCAAGAGGTATAGGTGGTGACTATTCTGCTTTTATTGTATTTGATATTACAACAGTACCCTACAGTATAGTAGCGAAGTATAGGAACAATGAAATTAAACCTATGCTATTTCCTAATGTTATTAATGATGTAGCAAGAGCATATAATAATGCATGGGTATTATGTGAAGTAAATGATGTTGGTGATACAGTAGCATCTATTCTTAATTATGATCTTGAGTATCCAAATGTTTTGATGTCTGCTATGCGAGGAAGAGCTGGTCAGATTATAGGGCAAGGGTTTTCAGGAACAAAAACACAATTAGGAGTTAAGATGAGCATCACTGTTAAGAAGCAGGGATGTGCTAATTTAAAACAAATTGTTGAAGATGATAAACTTCTGTTTAGAGATTATGAAATTCTTAATGAATTAACAACATTCATTCAGAAGAAACAATCATGGGAAGCAGATGAAGGATTTCATGACGACCTTGTAATGTGTATGGTTATCTTTGCATGGTTGGTACAACAGGAATATTTCAAGGAGATGACGGACAATGACGTTCGTCAAAGAATATATGATGAGCAGAGAAATCAAATAGAACAGGACATGGCACCCTTTGGTTTTATAACAACTGGTTTGGAAGGTGATGAAGGATTTGTAGATGCTGACGGGAATCTCTGGGAGTATGGAGAAACACAAGAAGACGTATCATACATGATGCCTTATTAGGGTGGAAAAGTCTATTAGAATAAATAATTCTAGATTAATATTGGTAACCTAGAGGAGTTTTAAACATGGCAAGTCAAGTCTCGCCTGGAATCATTCTTAAGGAACGTGACCTATCAAACGCAGTGATTGTAGGCGCATCACAGATAAAAGCAGCTACTGCATCAACCTTCCAAAAAGGTCCTATCGGACAGGTGGTTGATGTTAGTTCGCAGAAAGATCTTCTTTCTATCTTTGGTGCTCCAGTCGAGTCAAATGCAGAAGATTGGTTTGTTGCTTCAGAATTCCTGAACTACGGTGGTAGATTAGCAGTTGTTAGGGCAGCAACTGGAGTAAATAGTGCATCTGCGGCTGGTGGTGCAGTTCTCGTTCAGAACGACGATGACTGGAATGCTGGTACTGGCAATGCAAATCTTTTCGTTGCACGTACTGCTGGTACATGGGCAAACGATCTTAAGGTTGTAGTTGTTGACCGTGGTGCTGACCAGGTAGTTACGTTCAGTTCTTCACCTGCTGGAATTTCAGTTGGTGATACAGTAACATTCACAGGTGGAGCAACAGGTATTGTTTATACATGGGATTCTGCTAATAAAAAGGCAGCGATTGTATTAGACGATCCTTCCTCAAGACTTACTACTGCTAATACTTTAGATTCTCCTGACACTGGTGTTGTTGCAACAACAAGCACATTGGGTGGAGGAACAGGTTATCAAAATAGTACAGGTACTGCCACAACTGGTGGAACTGGTACTGGATTGACAGTTGACGCTACTGCTGGAGTAGGTGCTCCATTAACAACAACCTTGACCGCTGGTGGTACAGGTTATGTTACTGCTAATGGTGTTAACACTACAGGTGGTAGTGGATCAGGATTGGTTGTTAACGTAACAACTGCTGCTGGTGCTATTACGACAGTTGCTATTGCTAATACTGGTGATAATCAGTATCAACCTGGCGACGTAATCACTATTGCTGGTGGTGGAACAGATGCTACCTTTACTGTTGATACAGTTGAAGGACAAATTACTGCTGTTTCTATTGCTGATGGTGGTTCTGGATATGTTGTTGGAGATACAATCACAATTACTGGTGGTGGTGGAAACTCAACATTCGAAGTTGCTTCTGTTGTAGATACAAACATTAGTCTTACTGAAGTTAAGGACTGGTATACAACTACTGAAATTGCAGGTACGGGTTTAACTCTAGGTTCAATTGGCCCACGTCCTGGAACATCTCAATATGCTGCTGGTAAAGGAGTATCATTTGATGAAGTTCACGTTGCTGTTATTGACGTAACTGGTAACTACAGTGGTGCTGCTAATACAGTTTTAGAAAGAGTCCTCTATACTTCCAAGTTATCTGATGCCAAGAATACAGAAGGTGCTGCTAATTTCTTCAAAGATGTAATTAACGCACAGTCTACTCACATCTTCTCTGGTACAAACCCTGCTGCTGTTACCAATCCTGGTAGTGGTGGTGCTGGTTCTGCTTGGTCAGTTGATTCTTCAGCACTAGCATCTGGAACAAAGTTCCAACTTGCTGGTCTTTTAGAAACTTCTCTATCAGGTGGTGCTGATGATTATGTTTATACAACTGCTGAAATAGAAACAGCATTTAATGAGTTTGCTGATACAGAAACCGTTGATGTTAATTTCATCCTAATGGGTGGATCAATGGGAACAGAAGCAGACACAAAGACAAAGGCATCTAAAGTTGTTTCGATTGCTAGTTCACGTAAAGATGCTGTTGCTTTCGTATCACCTCATAAATCTAATCAGGTTGGTACAGCAGGTATTCTTACTGCAACTCAACAAAAAGAAAATACCCTTAACTTCTTTAGTGGAATGACTTCCACTTCTTACGCTGTATTTGATAGTGGGTATAAGTATTACTATGATCGTTTTAATGATAAGTATCGTTACGTTCCTTGTAACGGTGACATCGCTGGTCTATGTGTAAGTACATCTTCTACTTTGGATGATTGGTACTCACCTGCTGGTGTTAACCGTGGATCTTTACGTAATGCAATCAAACTTGCATACAATCCCAACAAGGCAGATAGAGACGAACTTTATCAATCAAGAATTAATCCAGTTGTTACATTCCCTGGTACGGGTGTAACACTATTCGGTGACAAGACTGCTCTTGCTTCACCATCTGCTTTCGATAGGATTAATGTTCGCCGTCTCTTCCTCAACCTTGAGAAGAGAGTTGGTGATCTAGCAAAAGCAGTTCTATTTGAACAAAATGACTCGACAACCAGAGCATCATTCTCCAGTGCAGTAAACTCTTACTTATCTGAAGTTCAAGCTCGTCGTGGCGTTACTGATTTCCTTGTGGTATGTGATGAGACAAATAACACTCCTGACGTAATTGATCGTAACGAATTCGTTGCAGAACTATTCGTCAAGCCAACTCGTTCTATTAACTTTATCACCGTTACTTTCACTGCAACCAAAACTGGTGTTGCATTCCAAGAAGTAGTTGGTAGATAATATATAAAGGTAATCAAAAATGACAACAAAGTTAAATAATTTTCTATCTAAAATTGGTGAAGGCGTTAAGCCTAATATGTTTGTGGTCGATGTCAATTGGCCATCAGACCTAGCATCAGCACCATCGGGTGATAATAAGGAACTAGTAAACTTACTTTGTAAATCTACTGCTCTTCCTGCATCAAATATTGGTGTGATTGAAGTTCCTTTTAGGGGACGTACAGTTAAGATTGCTGGTGATCGTACCTTCGATACTTGGACTGCTACATTCTTTAACGATAAGGACTTCAAGATTCGTACCTACTTTGAGAAATGGTTGGAAAGAATTAATACTCACGAGTCTAATAACGCTCCTTTGTATATTCCTTCTAATAGTGATAACGGATATATGGCAACTGTTAAAGTTAAGCAGATGCGTAAGGATGATAAAGAGTCAGGATCTGTACTACGTCAGTATGATCTACTACATGCATTCCCAACTAACGTTTCACAAATTGATCTTGCTTATGATAGCAATGACCAGATTGAAGAATTCTCTGTAGAATTCCAGTATTCCTACTGGACTTCACCTGGTACACCACAATCAAACTTGGGTGCATCACTTGCAGCTGACGCTAATACTACCTCTATCACAACCTGATAAATAGTAGTATCGCAAACTACACATTACTGTTATGAGTCAACTGTTTGGTTTTTTAATTAATAGAAAGGGGGAACCAAAAGGTCAATCACCTGTTCCCCCTAATAGTGATGATTCTGTATCCACCGTTGCAGGTGGATATTTTGGTACATACGTTGACGTTGAAGGAGTATCTAAAAATGAGTATGAACTCATTAAAAGATACAGAGATATGTCATTGCATCCAGAAGTAGATACTGCAATAGACGAGATCATTAATGAATTCGTTGTCAGTGATGCAGATGATTCACCAGTCGAAGTAGAATTATCCAACCTAGATGTTGGTGCTGGTGTAAAGAAAAAAATAAGAGACGAGTTCGATAACATCCTAAAGATGTTGAACTTTGATAAAGGTGCTCACCAGATTATTAGAAGCTGGTATGTAGATGGGAGAACCTATTATCATAAAGTTATAGATTTAGAAAATCCCAGACAGGGTATTCTTGAGTTACGTTATATAGATCCACTCAAGATTCGTAAAGTAAGACAGAAAGTAGCAGACCCAGATAAAGAAAATAATCCACATGCTATTAAAGGAACAGCATTGGAATATGATTGGGGTGATTATGTAGAGTATTATCAATACAAACCCAGAGGATTCTCTGGTTCTATGAGTTTGCCTAATAATTCTGCTTCAGATTTTTCAACATCAGAAGGAATTAAGATAGCATATGATTCAATTGCTACAGCAAATTCTGGTGTAACGGAGTTGAATAAGAAGTATACTTTAAGCTTTTTACATAAGGCGATTAAGTCACTTAACCAACTGCGAATGATTGAGGACAGCCTAGTTATCTACAGGCTTTCAAGGGCACCTGAACGCAGGATCTTCTACATCGATGTCGGCAATTTACCCAAGGTAAAAGCAGAACAATATCTACGTGACGTGATGGCACGTTACCGTAACAAACTTGTTTATGATGCTAATACAGGTGAGATCAGAGATGATAAAAAGCATATGAGTATGCTTGAAGATTTCTGGTTACCTAGAAGGGAAGGAGGACGTGGAACAGAAATCTCAACACTCCCAGGTGGACAAAACCTCGGAGAACTTAAGGACGTTGAATATTTTAGGAAGAAGTTATACAACTCGCTCAATCTTCCTCCTAGTCGTCTCACTGACGATAATAAAGCTTTTAATCTTGGTAAGACTACTGAAATACTTCGGGATGAACTTAAGTTCACCAAGTTCATTGGTAGGTTACGTAAAAGATTTTCTGCACTTTTCCACGATATTCTGAAGACCCAATTGATTCTTAAAGGAGTAATTGCTCCTGAAGATTGGGATGATATGGAAGAGCATATTCAATATGACTTCCTCTTTGATAATCATTTCAATGAATTGAAAGCACAGGAGTTGATGTTAGCAAGAATCAATCTTGTTACACAGATGGATCCTTTTGTTGGTAAGTACTTCTCTACAGAGTATTTACGACGTGAGGTTCTACAACAGACTGACAAGGAATACAAAGAAATTGACAAACAGATTAAGCAAGATATCGATACTGGTATGGCGTTGAATCCTGTTGATGTCAATACCTTTGACATGATGGATCGTCAGAACATGGCATTCGAACCAGAGATTGCTTCACAGCAACAACAGGATCAAGCTGCCATTGATAAACAACAATCAGATGACGAACATAAGAAGGAACTTCAAAAGATTAAGGCAGCACCAAAGCCTAAAGTTGCTTCATCGACTAAATAATTTTTATAACTTGTAAAATAATGACTGAACCATTAGAATCTGAAGTGGTCGATATCGTTGACCTCCTTGCTGATAAGAAAAGATCAGAAGCATTGGATAAGATAAATGATTATCTTTATTCAAAAGCATCGGATGTTATTGATACATACAAGCAAACTGTAGCATCATCATACTTTGATGAACCTACTCCATCATCGGAGACCAAAGAAGAATGAAACTTATTACCGAGAGCATTGAGAATATTGAGGTGCTTACCGAAGAAACTGACGGAAAGAAACGACTCTACATAGAGGGTGTCTTTTTGCAGTCTGAAGTAAAGAATCGCAATGGAAGGGTCTACCCTTTTAAGGTTCTCGATAATGAAGTTAAAAGATACAATGAAGAGTATATCAAACCAGGTCGTGCCCTAGGTGAACTAGGTCATCCTGATGGTCCAACTGTAAACCTTGATCGTGTATCACACAGGATCGTAAGTTTAAAGGCAGAAGGAAACAACTTCATTGGTAAAGCACAAATCCTAGATACTCCTAATGGTAAAATTGCGAAATCACTTTTAGGTGAAGGAGTTAAATTAGGTGTCTCTTCCAGAGGCATGGGTACTCTTGATAAACAAGAAGGTGTATCTTATGTCATGGATGACTTCATGCTCGCAACTGCTGCTGATATAGTAGCAGATCCCTCTGCACCAGATGCTTTTGTAAATGGCATCATGGAAGGTAAAGAGTGGGTATGGAGTAACGGTATTCTTAAAGAACAAACCGTTGATAAATACCAACAGGCTATTAAGTCTGCATCAAAGAGTGAACTGGAAGAAAAGACTCTTAAAGTCTTTGAACACTTCCTATCATCTCTATGATTTATAAATAAAAACAGATAATTATCAGAAAAAATATTAGGGGAAACTCAAATGTCAGATATGCTTAACGAAAAGTTTGAAGAGTTTGTAACTGAATCGCACAAAGATCTGTCCGAAACTTTAGGACAGGAACCTATGCCTTCAATTGCAGCTACTGTTATTCCTGGAAGTGATTCTTATCACGCCAACAGTCAAACTAAAGGTGCCGTGAATGGTGCAGCAGGTAGTCCTGAAGGTAGGACTGGTCATGCTGCAGATTTGAGTACTGATGTTGCCACAGGTGGGCAATCGATTACAGACAATGGTGGTCCTGTTCCAACAGGAAATGAAGAAGGTGAAGATAACCCAGGAGCGAAAGCATCTGCACCACTTAATGCAGTCTCTGGAGATCCCCAACAGAGAGCAAATGGTTCTGGTAAAGATGAGCCTGCTGGTTCTGAACCCAAGTTCAATCACAGCATTACTCATGGAACAACAACAGGTCCTGATGTAGCATATCCCATCAAGCCCTCGTTTGAAGAAGTTGACATGTCCTCTGATGTTGACGCATTGACAGAAGGTGCTGAACTTTCTGATGAATTCAAAGCGAAAGCAAAAACAATTTTTGAAGCTGCTGTTAAGTCCAAACTAAATGAAGAGTGGACTAAACTAGAGGAGCAGTTCAAAACACAACTCGAAGCAAAGACCGAAGAAATTAGAAAGGAACTTGCCGAGGAAGTAAACGGTACCTGTAAGTACGCCGTTACAAACTGGTTAGAAGAGAACCAGATTGCCATAGACCGTGGTATCAGAAACGAAATCACTGAAGATTTCATATCAGGTCTTAAGAATCTCTTTAACGAGCATTATATTAATATCCCCGAAGGCAAGGAAGATGTCGTCGAGGGTTTGACTGAAGATCTTCGTAAGATGGAGGAGCGTTTGAACGAACAGATTGAGCGCAATGTGGAAATTAATAAGCGTCTAGATGAGTCTGCACGTACAGTTGTTCTGAAAAATATTTCAGAGGGACTAGCAGATACTCAAAAGGACAAGCTTGCTTCTCTAGCAGAGGCAGTCGAGTTTGAGTCAGAGGAGAAATTCGCTGAAAAACTCAAGACTCTCCGTGAGTCATACTTCCCTGCTTCACCAAAGGCACCTGTTGTCGAAGCAAGTGATGACGCACCAGTAGATGAGACAGTAGCACCAGCAATGGCTGCTTACATGTCTGCAATCGAAAGGTGGCAAAAATAATACTATAACACACTTTCTTTAGAGTTTAAAAAAAATGTTTAACGCAGAAAAACTCCAAGAGAAGTGGGCACCTGTTCTCAATCATGAGGGAGCTCCTGAAGTAGGAGATCGCTATAAGAAGTCAGTGACCGCAGTTCTTTTGGAAAACCAAGAGCGTTTCATGCGTGAAGAGCGTGGAATGCTAAACGAGGTAGCAGTTAACAGCCTTGGTGCTGGTACTGTATCTCCTGCTGGATCTGCATTGGGTAATACCAATACAGCTGGCTTGGCAGGTTTCGATCCTGTTCTCATTAGTCTTGTTCGCCGTGCAATGCCTAACCTAATGGCATATGACGTATGTGGCGTTCAACCAATGAGTGGTCCTACTGGACTTATCTTTGCAATGCGTTCTCGTTACGAGAATCAAGGTGGAGAGGAAGCACTATTCAACGAACCAGATACTGGGTTCTCTGCTGCTGGCGATGCCACTGCAGGCGACTACACACCTCGTACAGGTGCTGGTGTTGGTGGTGATTCAGAGGGTAACAACCCTGCTCTTCTTAATGACTCATCTGCTGGAACCTACGAAGTAGGACACGGCATGACTCGTGAGAAGCTTGAGACAATGGGCGAAGCAGGTAACCTGTTCCGTGAGATGTCATTCAGCATTGAGAAAACTTCTGTGACTGCGAAGTCCAGAGCACTCAAAGCAGAGTACACTCTAGAACTCGCTCAAGACTTGAAAGCAATCCACGGTCTAGATGCAGAGCAAGAACTTGCTAATATTCTTTCTAGTGAAGTTCTCGCTGAAATCAACCGTGAAGTTGTTAGAACAGTCTACACAGTTGCTAAAAAAGGTGCACAGAACAACACTGCTAACGCAGGCATCTTCGACCTCGACGTTGACTCCAACGGCAGATGGTCGGTTGAAAAATTCAAGGGTCTTCTATATCAGGTAGAGCGTGACGCTAACGCTATTGCCCAAGAGACTCGTAGAGGGAAGGGTAACTTCTTGATCTGCTCTGCAGACGTTGCAAGTGCTCTCGCTATGGCTGGAGTCCTAGACTACAGCAGTGGACTTAACGGTGCTGGTGGTCCTTCCATCGGACAAGTTGATGACACAGGTAACCTTGCTGTTGGTACAATTAACGGACGTATTAAGGTCTTTGTTGACCCTTATGCTGCTAACTTGTCAGACAAGCATTACTATGTTATTGGATACAAGGGTACATCCCCATATGATGCAGGAATATTCTACTGCCCATATGTTCCACTACAGATGGTTCGTTCTATCGATCCAAATACATTCCAACCCAAGATTGGATTCAAGACACGTTATGGCATGGTTTCAAACCCATTCGTCACAACAAACGGTGCATACAATGGTACTCCAGACGGAGAAGCTCTTACAGCGAATGCCAACATGTACTACCGCCGTGTACAGGTTATCAACCTCATGTAATTCAGAATTACATACACACACAGAGAGACCCTTCGGGGTCTCTTTTTTTGTCTAAATATTAATATGACAGTATACAGTAACGTACCAGATCCAGATTGGAATCCACCCCCAGACGACGAGACATGGAGATGTGTATCAGAGATGGGGATTAAAGAAACACGTCTGCTGTACAGTGTCTGTACATATTTTCTAGATAATTGGCCAAGTGAGGGAAGACCACCTGTAGAGCAACAGTATTTAAATCATTTAAGAACTAAATTATTTGCTATGATTGCTGACTACAATTATACACACCAAACTAGCCCTGATAAATAGTAGTAGCTTGGGGAGTTGGCATGCCTGCTGATTGGTATAAAGAACAACCGAAGAATAGAAACTTCTTAACACCTACTGGTTTCAAGTTGAAACTTGAAAAGTTTGAAGGTGTTGATTTCTTTTGCCAGGGAGCAAATCTACCTGACGTTCAAATGCCATTCACAGAAGTACCTACTAGGTTTAGGGACATCCCTATCATACCTGGTGGTGGAGTTACCTATGGTGATTTCATAGTTAGATATATCATTGATGAAGATCTAGCAAATTATACTTCTGTATGGAATTGGATCAAACAGAATGGTGGAGCAGAAGGACACCAAGATGGTGGTGTTGAATACTCACAGGCACAACTAGAGATTCAATCATCAGCATTTAATCCAATATTTTATATTGATTTTGAAAGAGTATTTCCTGTATCATTAACTGACATCACATTTGCTGCTGACGTTGGTGATATAGAATTTATTACAGCACAGGTCGTATTTAAATATTTCAAGTATACTATACGTGATAAGAACTTTAAAATTATAGAATGAAATTTTCGTTATTACATCAACGCTTTGAAAAAATTAAAGAGGAATGGAACAAGGATACTCAAATTGATTTCCAGTTTAAGAACAAAGAGTACTCCGAAGATCTCGCACGTCTTGCTTTAGAAATTCCATTTCAGCATAATAAATACTTAAACCATTACACGGATATCTCACAGATCAAAACCTCTTTAGAATTTGAACATAGACGGTTGATCAAAGAAAAGCGTGAGTACTACGGAGGCGAAGCTGACGCTAGGATTTATGCCGAGAAACCGTTCGGTAATAGTATCAAAACTCAAGATAAGATGAAGGTCTATATCGATTCCGATGCTGATCTCATTGATCTAGAAGCAAGATTAAAATATATGGATCAGATGCTTTATTACCTTGATCAGGTAATGAGACAGATATCCAATAGAGGATTTCAGATTAAGAGTGCCATTGAATGGGAGAAATTTATTAATGGAAATTAATCATGTCTCACTTAACCATTAAGAAGAAGAATGAAGTCTACATGAAGATAGACTCTGAACCACATGTACACAGAGAACTAGCAGACTACTTTTCATTTGAACTTCCCGAAGCAAAATTCTTAAAGAGACAACCTAGGTATAGGTATTGGGATGGTATGATTCATTTGTACTCTCCTGCTACAGGTGAGATATACAATGGGTTACTTCCACACATCAAAGAATGGGCTGCAGAAAGAAGATATAAAATTTCTTATGAACATAATGATTGGTATGGTCATCTAACAGAAGAGAACAAATTAATATCGCCACCAGGTATTAAAGTCTACATGGATAAGATCTGTAAGGTCAAACCAAGAGACTATCAATATGCTACAGTATATAAAGCACTAAAGAATAACAGAGGACTATTTCTTTCTCCAACGGGATCGGGGAAGTCTCTTATGATATATTCCATAGTCAGATATTATTGCGCCACCAACAAGAAGACGTTGATCGTCGTGCCTACTACGTCCCTCGTGGAACAGATGGTCAAAGACTTTACTAACTATGGGTGGAATGCCGAACATTATATGCATAAGATTTATAGTGGTAAGGATAGGAGTACTGATAAACATATTATCATATCTACGTGGCAATCAATCTATAAATTTCCTAAAAGATATTTTGATGATGTGGATTGTGTCATAGGAGATGAAGCACACCTGTTCAAAGCAAAATCTCTGACAGGTATTATGACAAAACTTCACAATGCCAAGTATAGGTTTGGTTTTACTGGTACACTAGATGGTACACAGACTCACAAATGGGTATTAGAAGGATTGTTTGGTGCATGTGAAAAGGTAACTAGAACAGACGATCTTATTAAACAAGGTCACCTTTCAAAATTAAGGATCAAAGTTTTAGTATGTGAGCATAGGTATCAACCCTTTCCTGATTATCATTCGGAGATGGAATACATCGTTCAGAATGAAATGAGGAATAATCTCATCAAGAATCTAGTAAAAGACATTGATGGGAACACTCTAGTATTATACAACTATGTAGAAAAACATGGAGAACCTCTTTACGAACTGATAAATACTAGTGTAGGAAAGACTAGAAAAGTCTTTTTTGTTCACGGTTCAACAGATACTGATGAAAGAGAACAGGTCAGAGAAATTACAGAGCAAGAGGATAATGCCATTATCATTGCAAGCTATGGCACTTTCTCTACTGGTATTAACATTAAGCGGTTGCACAACATCATCTTTGCGTCGCCTAGCAAGTCCCGTATTAGAAACCTTCAGTCAATCGGTAGAGTACTCCGAAGAGGTGAAGGAAAAACTATAGCAACACTCTATGATATCGCTGATGATATATCAGGTACAAGAGACAACTATACATTAAAACATTTATATGAACGATTAAAAATATACAAGGAAGAGAATTTCAAATACGAAATTGTAAAGGTTAAACTATACGAATAACTATGGAAGAAGAATTTTTTGCAACTTTAAAACTAACTACTGGTGAGGAACTCATTTCAAAAGTTTCTTATATGGCTGATCAGGATACATTAATTCTTGATAGACCTATGGTTGTGGAAAAAATTATTCAAAAGAGAGGTAACCGTGCGATTGAAGGATTCCATTTAAGGGAATGGATGACCGCCACTTATGAAAATCTTTTTATTGTAAAGATGAATCAAGTTGTTACCATAACAGAATTAGACAAAAAAATAGAGGTGTTCTATAATAGACACCTCCAGATGGAACAAGAACCTCCTACAGTTATTAATGATAAAGGTCTGACTAGACAGATGGGTTACTTGGGTTCCGTTAAACAAACAAAGAAACTTCTAGAGAACATTTATAATAATAGCTAAATAGTCCCCATGCACTTCGACAAAGTTATTCTAATACGATTTATGATTCCTGTCAACCCCTATTGACAGATTAAGTATTGTATACTATAATAGAATCAGCAAAAGGACAGCAAATGCATGGCAAAAGCAAAGACTGAATACTATGTAAACAATCGTGACTTTTTAGATGCGATTGTACAATACAAGGTTGATGTCAGGACTGCTGACAAAGAAGACAAGGCCAAACCTCGTGTTCCTAATTACATAGGTGATTGCTTTTTAAAGATTGCTACACATCTATCATACAAACCAAATTTTGTCAATTACATGTTCCGAGAGGACATGATTTGTGATGGAATTGAGAACTGCTTGCAGTACATAGATAACTTTAACCCAGAGAAATCTTCTAACCCTTTTGCTTACTTTACACAGATCATATACTATGCTTTCTTAAGACGTATTCAAAAAGAGAAACGTCAGTTAGAAATTAAGAGTAAGATCCTAGAGAAATCTGGTTATCAAGAGGTTATGTATACTGAAACGTATGAAGGTGACATGGCAGGTATGAATCAATCATACTCTGACATGGGTAGCATAAAAGAAAATATAGAAACGAGGATGAACCGCTAATGGAAGACAGTCCTTATTGGGGTGAACCAACTCCCACTGATGTCTGGGAAGACATGCAGAAACTTGATCATTTATATGAAGAACTTCTTTGGGATCATAGAGATCAATTAGAGTTTGCTATAGAAGGTAATCATATTACAATAAGAAATAGATCTAGAGAGGGAAGATAGATGGCAATTTATAATGAAAATATTATTAAAATTAATCTGAATGAATTGGTGGCAATAAGAGGAGAGTTTCTTTTTAAAGAAGATGATGTCTCTATGTCAGAGAATCAGATTGATTACATAGCAGAGAAACTGCGTGGTACATTAACATGGGATACTTTATATCATATGGTTGATACTAGTATCCTAGAGTTCTTTGATTGCCATGAGCACCCAGAGATATGGGATCCTCACTATGGTGAGACTGCTGGTAACGAACCTGCTGCTACTTTCGAGAAAGAAGAGAAACAAAGAAAGAAGAATGCAGCACAGTTTGAGTTGGTTGATTTAGTATCACCAGCATGGACAATACAAGTACCTAGAAGAAAGGATAATGATACTACCAGGAACGACAGTGACAGTGATTGATGAAACTTCTATCTACAGAGGGTATGTTGGATTTGTTCAACGTATCAGTGGAGATAAGGCAGCAGTATTATTTGACAACCTATCACCATGGGAGAAGATGATTACATTTCCTATTAAAGATCTGTCTGAAGGTGGTGTTCTACCAAAATGACAGTAGCAATAATAACTGACCAGCATTTGGATGGCAGGAAGGGTAATATTAACTTCTGGAATTATTTTAAAAAGTTCTATGATGATGTATTCTTTCCTACACTAGAAAAGAAAAAGATAAGAACTGTTCTTGATTTAGGTGATACCTTTGATCAAAGAAAGGGTATTGATTTTAATGTATGGAATCGTATACGTACTCATTACTTCCAGCGTTTGGAAGATATGGGTATTGAAATTCATATGATTGTTGGTAACCATACAGCATATTATAAGAATACTAATTATGTTAACTCACCTAATCTTCTGTTGAGAGAGTTTCCTAATATCTCAATCTATTCTGGACCATCAGAAGTTACTGTTCAGGGTAGAAAGATTTTATTCTTACCTTGGATTAACACAGAGAATAAACAGCAGACATTAGATCTTATGGAATCTACTGATGCAGAGATAGCAATGGGACATCTAGAATTAGATGGATTTGAAATGGTTCCTGGTATGTTGGGACATGGTATGAGTCCAAAGGTATTCTCCAAGTTTAAGAAAGTATTCTCTGGACATTACCACCATAAGTCTAGGAAAGGTAATGTAACGTACCTTGGAAACCCGTATGAGATGTTCTGGAATGATTATAATGATCCTCGTGGATTTCATTTGTTTGAACCAGACACACTAAAGACAGTATGGGTTAAGAATCCATATAAGATATTTAAAAAATTATACTACAACGATGTTGACAAAGACATGGAAGTAGATTATAATGAATACAAAGACACCTATATCAAGGTGATCGTTGAAGAGAAGAGAGATTACGAGAAGTTTGAGATGATGATAGATCGTCTCTATGAAGCAGGAGCACATGATATTAAAATTGTGGAGACTCTTGTTGATAAATCAGGTGAAGAAGATACAGACGTAGAGATTAAAGATACTTTGTCATTACTTAATGAGTATATTGATGAAGTAGAAATGACCGTAGATAAAGATGACTTGAAGAAGGTAATGAGGTCGCTATATATTGAGAGTTGTGAAATGGTCTGATGTCTTACATCCTCACATTAAGAGATAGACCAGAAGGTGTATTTTCTGTAGTGGATGAGTTTGATGGTGGGCATATTATTCCTATCTTTGATAATAAGGATGATATTGTTCGATACCATGAACAGTTATTAGAGGATACAACCAATCCACCCTTGCAGGTGATCAAGGTACCCATGGAACAAATTGTCACAGCATGTGAAGAGAAGCGACAGAAGTATGTTATAATAACCGTTGACGATATGATGATACCTCCTTTTGACCCATGAATGAACAGATGATTAAAGACATCCAAGATTGGGAACGAGAATACGATGCCATGGATGTTGATAGAACTAAAAGAGAACAAGAGATCCTTAAAGGATCTCCCATCAAATCCCATGAAGGCATGATGTATGGTCGTATGTATGCTGACTGGAAGAAGAGGAAGGGATATTGATTGTCTTTGAAAAGATTCGGTGGAGAAATTTTCTTTCAACAGGAAATGTCTTTACAGAAGTGAATCTGTTATCTGCTAAAACTAATCTCATCGTTGGAAGTAACGGTGCTGGTAAGTCAACCATCCTAGATGCGTTGACCTTTTCGTTGTTTGGGAAACCCTTTAGAAAAATTAATAAAGGGATGCTTGTTAATAGTATCAATGAGAAGGATACTGAAGTAGAGATTGAATTTAAGAAAGGACCAAATAAGTTTAAAGTAGTTAGAGGTATTAAACCAAATAAGTTTGAGATATATCAGAATGATATAATGCTAGATCAGTCTAGCAATGTTAATGATTATCAGAAACAATTAGAACAGACTATCCTTAAGATGAACTACAAGTCTTTCACACAGATTGTAGTGTTAGGATCTAGTACCTTTGTTCCTTTCATGCGTCTTCCTACTACACAACGTAGAGAGATCATTGAGGATATACTAGACATTCAAATATTCTCTTTGATGAATCAGGTATTGAAAGATAAAGTAAGAGGTTCTAATGATGAACTTAAGCAGGTTGATTATCAGGTAGATCTTGCAGAAGAAAAGATTAATATGCAAAAGGATTTTATATCCACAATGGGTCAGAGGAATCTTGATACTATATCATCAAAGCAATCCAAGATTGAAGGATTGATGAAGGAAGAGGAAGATATTATAGGTAAGAGTAAGACTGCTATAGTTGAGTTGGAAAATTTTGCTGATGCAAGTACAAAGTTAAGGAAGTTGAATACATTAAAAGGTAAGATAGAACAGAAGTTTAGTACACACAAGAAGCAGCATGAGTTCTTTGTAAAGAATACAACTTGCCCTACATGTAGTCAGCATATAACAGAAGAATTAAAAGAGACTAAAGTTGCATCTATCATGGAATCCATACAGGAACTTCAGACAGGGTTCAAAGAGATGGAGACAGCTATTGCATTAGCAGAGGATAGAGAGAGGGAACACAACAGCATTTCGAAGGCAATCGCAGAGTATAATACTACGTCATTAGGTATTCAAAAACAGATTAAGGAATGTTATGATGAGATAGAGACGTTACAAAACGAAAAGAATAACACTATTGAAGCAGAAGAAAAACTAATTACACTTGAGAATGATTATGTAAATCTTAAGAAATTGGTTGCTGCTATGAAGGAGGAGAGAAATACTCTTCTTGCTGCAACATTATTATTAAAAGATAATGGTATAAAGACTAGGGTTATAAAACGCTATCTTCCAGTGATGAACAAGTTGATCAACCAGCATCTTCAGAACCTTGAGTTCTATGTCAACTTTAATCTAAATGAGAACTTCGAAGAAACGATCAAATCTAGGTACAGAGATTCCTTTTCATACGAGTCTTTCTCGGAGGGAGAAAAGGCTCGTATTGATATCGCTTTGTTGCTTACTTGGCGTAGTGTTGCTAAACTTAAAAATAGCGTTGACACTAACATCCTTATACTAGACGAGATCTTTGATGGATCATTAGACCAGAATGGTACTGGTGAACTAGGATGGATCCTACGTAACTTTGATGACAATACAAATATCTTTGTCATTAGTCACAAGGAAACATTGGAAGGGAAGTTTGAACGTACCCTGCAGGTGGAGAAGATTAAAAATTATAGTGTAGTGAAGGAGTCAGTTAACGAAGTGGACTAGTATGGTACACAGATGTATAAATTCTGTTATAATACTATTAATCGAGAAGCATACATGCCACAATTTACATTTACATGCGTTGATGAGGAGGATACTACCACGACCATGGAGTTCGAGGGTATCTTTTTACCTCATGTAGTAGATAAGGTTGAAGGATTCCTTAAAGCATCGGGTTTTTACTTTGATGAATTACAAGTTGTAAACAACTTTGCTGATGAGGATGACGAGGAAATTAAAATTGGATTAACAGCATCAGATGACGATATACCAGGAGACCCTTCGTACTAAAATGAGTTTCGGAGGAGGAGCAACAACACAACATGAGTACATAGGTAACATTGCTGTCCTAAAGGATGGTAGGTACTGTAGGATTGTTGGTTCTAGGGGACTGCCTAGTAGTCCAAGACATGAAATAATAATGCAAGACCTTGACGGAGAGGTGTTTGCATGTTATCATGATGATATTGAAAATGTAATGGGAAATTGATTTTGAAATATAATGAGAAGGAGATCTTGAACGAGATCTCTGATTACATATCAAATACTTACCGAGGTCATTATTCTGTCGGCAACGTACAGACTCTTGACCTTATTGATTCTGTAGGTGATGCTGAAGCATTTTGTAGGAGTAATGTCCTTAAGTATGCTTCACGTTATGACAGAAAAGGAACTGCACGTAAGGATATCATTAAGATCATTCATTATGGTATGCTATTACTCCACTTTAATGACAAGCGTGAGAAAGCAGATCGCATCATCGCAGATACACCATCTGCATTCACAGTAGATTATGACAAATGAGTAAAGTAATACTAACAAAACAAACACGAGAGATTTTAAGTAATTTCTCGACAATCAATAGTTCTATTTTATTTCGCAAGGGTAGTACTATTAAAACTATAAGCGTTGGTGAGAACGCTGTTGCTGAATATGAATGTGAAGAGGATTTCCCACAGACTTTTGGGATCTATGATCTGAACCAATTCATGTCAGGTCTTTCATTGTTCACGCAAGATAAATCTGCTGATCCTGTTTTAGAATTTAATAATGATTCTTTTCTAACAATTCATGGAGGAGGTAAAGCAGCATCATATACAGCAAAGTATTTTTTCTCTAGTCCAGAGATCACATTGAAAGCAGCACCAGAGAAGGAGATTACATTTCCTACTACTGATATGCACTTCAGTGTTACTAACGATGATATCAAAACTTTGCAAAAAGGATCTTTGATCTATGGTTTACCAGATCTATCATTTATTTCTACCAGTGATGGATGTATTAAGTTACAATTATGTGATAGGGAAGATCCTACAGGTAATGTATATGCACAGAGGATTAAAGGAGAAACAACTGGTGATTATGAGTTGTATATGAAGATGGATAACGTCAGGTTAGCATATGGTAATTATGATGTGAGAGTTTCCAATTCACTTATTACTGAATGGAAACACAAGGACTTAAATCTTAAGTATTATATTGCTCTTGAACCCTGATGGAAAAAAAGTTTTTGTGGGTTGAGCAGTACCGTCCTCGTACTATAGAGGAATGTATTCTCCCCGATAGTATTAAAGATTCATTCAAAGCATTCATTGAACAAGGTGAGATTCCTAATCTTTTGTTGTCAGGAACTGCTGGTATCGGTAAGACTACCGTTGCTAAAGCACTTTGTGATCAATTAGGTGCCTCTTACATTGTAATCAATGGGTCTGATGAAGGTAGATTCTTGGATACTGTTAGGACAAGGGTAAGGACATTTGCTACAACTGTCTCATTGACCTCTAGCACGTCCCACAAGGTGGTTATAATAGATGAGGCAGATAATACGACTTCTGATGTACAACTGTCCTTACGGACTGCTGTAGAGGAGTTTCATACAAACTGTAGATTCATCTTTACATGTAACTTCCCTAATAAGATCATTGAACCATTACATTCACGTTGTACTGTCATTGATTTTAAAATTAAGAATGGTAATAAACCAGTCTTACAAGCACAATTCTTTAAGAGATTGAAAACCATTCTTGATGAGAATTCTATCGAGCATGATGATAAGATTCTTATGAAACTTATCACTAGGTATTATCCTGACTGGCGTAGATTAATCAATGAAACACAGAGGCATGCTGCTACTGGGAAAGTTGATTCTTCTATTCTAGTTGATATTGCTGATATAAAACTAGAAGATCTAGTTAGATCTTTAAAGAATAAGGAGTTTACTGTAGTACGAAAGTGGGTAGTTGACAATATTGACAATGACCCTGCTATAATATTACGTAGGATCTATGATTCATTGTATGAATCTTTAAAGGGTCCATCTATACCCGAAGCAGTATTAATTATTGCAAAGTATCAGTATCAAATTGAATTTGTTGCTGACCAAGAGATAAACATGTTAGCATGTTTAACTGAAATCATGATGAGTTGCGAATTTAAATAAACTATGGAAAGAGATACAAGACTAGTAAGAGTCTCTAGTGGTGAGGATGTTATTTGTAATGTCATTACCATTGAAGAGGATTACATTACAGTTACAGATGCTATTGTTGCTGTACCTGCAGGTGAAGGACAGATTGGATTTGCTCCATGGTCTCCTTTACTGAAGGAAGGTGAAGAACTATCAATACAGATGAGTCACGTTCTTTACATTGCATTTGCTAATCAGAATATTACTGAACAGTATGAAGGAATGTTTAGCAAAGTAATCACACCAAAAAATAATCTAATACTGTGAGCACTCAAGCTTGGTTTGGGGTTCCTATCTATGTTGATCAGGCAGAAGGAAAGTTATTCAAGGACATTCAAAGAGAGATTCGGAGTGTATACAAAGAATTAAAATTTGAACAGGTATGGGATGGAAACACCCATGAATTGAATAAGGATCCATTTGCTGATTCTATCATAGATAGGATGCCTGTGTTTTCAAAACACCTAGATAAACAGATCAAGTCTTATCTTAATGAGTTGCGTCATCCAGGGGAAGAATATAAAGTTTTTCCATCATGGTTGACAAAAACAGTTAAAGACAAGTATGCTCATCAACATGATCATGGAAGTTCTGATCTTTCAGGAGTATATTATTTCAAAACAACAGGTGAAGATGGCAGCTTATATTTTGTGAGTCCACATCGTGCCTTGTCTAGTAATTTTATATTCAATCTTGTAAATAATGAGCAAGAGTTGACACCTAATGAAGGGTTGTTAGCATTGTGGCCAGGTATGATCAGACATGGCACACGCACAAACAAGACTGAACATACGAGAGTAAGTTTAAGTTTTAATATCCAATTCAGAAGAAAAGGATTTGATTGGCCAGCATATACTCACGAGCGATGAATACTACACCATACTTTCCAGTACCAATCTACAATTACCAGACACCTTTTCTTGAGAGGAAAGACTTTCAAGATGAGATGGAGAATATGTACAACTCATTAGAATTTGAGCATGTACCTAATTGGGAACCTGATACTCATGAATTAAACAAGTCACCATTTAGTGGTGATGTTGTAGAGGGTATGCCTAGGTTTGGAAAGTATTTGAATAGACATTTACATCATTATCTTGATGAGTTTGGTGCACCAAATTTCAAGGAAGGATCTACTAGTAACAGAGAGTATCTTGTCACTCAAGCATGGTTTACTAGAACATCTAAAGATCAGTATGCACATATGCATGCACATGGATCAAATGATATATCAGGTGTATATTATTTTCAAACAAATAATAGAGATGGTAATCTTTGGTTCCAAAGTCCTCATATGAGTCAAGCATCTAATTTTGTTTTTGGACAACTCCTAGCAGAATTAGAGGTGCAACCAAAGGTAGGAAAATTATTGTTATGGCCTGCTTCTTTACAGCATGGTGTTACACGTAATCAAACTGATCACGAAAGAGTTAGTTTAAGTTTTAACATTCAATTTAGGAGAGCAGGATTTATTAAAGATGACCAGTACCACAATGAAACGAACAGTGAAGTCTTTAAAGACACCCTTACGATATCCAGGAGGGAAGTCGAGAGCAGTGGCAAAGTTGCTGCAGTACCTCCCAGACCTTTCCCAGGTAAGAGAATTTAGAGAACCTTTTGTTGGGGGTGGGTCTGTTGCATTAGAAATTACAAAGAGGTATCCTAATCTAAACATATGGGTCAATGACTTATACGAACCTCTTTATAATTTCTGGTGTGAGTTGCAGCATAATGGAGAGCAGTTACAAGAAAGATTGCTTGAATTGAAGGATGAGTATCCTGATCCATCTACAGGTTCTTTAGTATATCCTGCCAAAAAACTTTTTGAAGATTCTAAATTTTTAGTTAATGATGAGAAACAACCCTCTTTTGATCGTGCCTGTTATTTTTATGTTGTTAATAAGTGCTCTTTTTCTGGTCTCACTGAATCCTCATCCTTCTCAAAACAAGCCAGCATACAGAACTTTAGTGTACGAGGTATAAGTAGACTGAAAGAATACTCTGAACTAATTGAAAACTGGAAAATTACTAATAAGTCTTACGAACTTCTTCTATCTGATTGGTCAGGTGCATTCATTTATCTCGATCCACCCTATGATATCAAGGATAATCTTTATGGTAGGAAGGGTGCTATGCATAAGTCCTTTGATCATGACAAGTTTGCTACCGATTGTGATAATTTTACTGCTCCTATGATGATATCCTACAACTCTGACCAGATTGTTAAGAATCGTTTCAAGGAGTGGACAGTTGGAGAATTTGCACACACTTACACCATGAGGTCTGTGGGGTGCTATAATACAGATCAAGCAGAGAGGAAGGAGTTAGTCCTTTTTAATTATGAAATGTGAAGTGAAACTCTATGTTGCTGGAACAGTCTTTAAAGAGACAGTACAGGCACGTAACTACGAAGAGGCAAGGCAGGTAGCACTTGCACGTAATCCAAACGCTAAAGTTATTGGTGTCAATGCTGTTTTTACATGAGAGAAATTCTCCCTTATCCTAAAACTAAAGAAGAACGTCTTGTTTGTATTGAAAAACATTTGCGTCACAAAAGAGAAGGAAAACTCATTCCTTATTTTTTGAAAGATGGTAATATTTGTTACCTTGATAACAAAGAAGAGTATAGTGATGGAAGTATTAGATATGCTTTTAGAAATATTAACAGTAAGTTTGCAAATGGTGCTGCTAGAAGAGCATGGAAGTTAGGTCAGACACCACAACTTAATCATTACATTTCTGTATTTGGTGAGGAACTTGGTAAAGAAGTTTTCAAAGAAGAGCAACTTAAAATAAGACAGATTTATAAAGACACACCTTCTGCTACACATGATGTAGATCATATTCATAGTTTGGCATCAGGTGGATTGCATCATTCATCAAACTTGATTCCTCTTGAAAGTTTTCTAAATGTATCAGAAGGTGCTAGAATGCTTTCAACTTCTGTGAAAGAAATTCTTCAATTGTATGATGATATAATAACTCACATATCAATGCACCGTGTTAAACCGAGCAATAAAATGATTAGGAAGATAATAAATGAGTGAAATATTACATCCTTTTGGTGCTACCATTTATTATGGTAAAGCAACAGAAGAAGAACTAAAATTTTTAAAGAAATCAGCAGAGTTATCCAGAACAAAGGGTAAGTCTATGGGATCGAGGTTGGCAGGTAATATTGATGGACAGATAGAAGGATCATTTAATGTGAATAAGTTCAAAAGAATGATCAGACCTTATTTGATTGAATATACACAAGATTGTTATCATAGATTGAATCATTATTCTATTGAAGATGATTCTGTCTTTGCACATATGGATTTTGATCAGATAGATTTTTCTTTTGGAGATAGTAAACCATGGTTTAATTTTATGAAAGCAAATGAATTCAATCCATTACATAATCATAGTGGTTTCATTAGTGCTGTTATAATGATTGATGTGCCAGAAGTAATAGAGGAAGAGAATAAGAATGATAGAACTAACATGCCTTGCAGGGGTCAGTTAGAATGGGTCTATGAAAATAATGGTGGTATATCATGGTGTGGAAGTTATAAAATTATTCCTAAAACTGGTGATATATTTTTATTCCCTGCTGATTTAAAGCATCAAGTATATCCTTTTACCAGTGATGTTGAAAGAGTTAGCATGAGTTTTAACATATATGAATTAAAAAATGGAAATGAAACCGTAGGACAATGGAACTAAAAGATTATCTTTACAGCATCAATCAATCAAAACAGAGTGTGGAGGATCTTAAAAATTATCCACCATTCATTGTAAATAAATGCTTATCATCATTCATGGATAGCATCTTGTATGCTAATGAGATGAATAGGTGTCACTACATTGATAAGAAGATGCAGTATGACTTTTACCTAAATAGTTTGAAGCCAAGGAAAAGATTTACTCCTTGGGTCAAGAGGGAAACTCTTGAGCACCTTGAGTTGGTTCAGCAATATTATGGATATAATCATAATAAAGCTATTGCTGCCTTAAGGATTCTCACCAAATCCCAACTTGATGAAATTAAATTACTATTAGATAAGGGCGGTAAACGATGACTACTGAAATTGAGATTGAGTGGCAGCCATCTGATATGGTGGAGGTCAGTCTTTCAGAACCAGATGATTTTTTAAAGGTTCGTGAAACACTCACAAGAATTGGTGTTGCGTCACGTAAAGAGAGAAAATTATATCAATCCTGTCACATCCTACACAAGCAAGGAAGATATTATATTGTTCATTTTAAAGAGTTGTTCGCTCTTGATGGTAAGAAAACTAATCTTACAGTCAATGATGTTCAACGTCGTAATAGAATAGCACAACTATTGTCAGATTGGGGCCTAGTGACAGTAGTTGAGAGAACATCAATAGAAGATATTGCACCATTAAATCAGATTAAAGTCTTGTCTTTCAAAGATAAAGATGATTGGACACTTGAGTCCAAGTATAATATTGGAAGAAAGAAAACTACAGTCTGATGGCAAAGAGAATTAAGTTTACGATCAGACAAGATGGCATGGTAACCGAGGAGGTTATGGATGCTGTTGGAAACGAGTGTGAAAGTTTAACATCAGAAGTTGAAAAGAATATAGGTGATGTAGTGTCTCGTATACATAAACCAGAGTACTATCAGAAACAACAGGACGTAACAAATGTCACACTTCACAACACTGAAGACTAAACTTACAGATAAAGACGTTCTTGTTAAGGCACTTAATACATTGAGTTATGCTACTCAAGAGAATGTATTACTGGACAATCCAGTTAATCATCAGCATGAGCAGGTTCGTGTAGAGGTAGGAATAACTCGTTACGTAGGTTTTAAGTTAGGGGATGATGGAACACTTCATTTGGTTGCCGAGTTGGATGCATGGGAAGAACCCATTACAGTTGATAGATTCCTTGAGAAAGTTACCCAAGAGTATGCTAGAGAGACGGTTCTGGAAACCGTACAAGAGCAAGGTTATACCGTAGTGTCCGAACACAAGAGTGTAGAGAACACCATAGAAATAGTTGCTGAAAGGTGGTAGTATTCAATAAATAAAGTTGGATGCCTTCGGGGTCCACACAAACAAACTCGCTTAACAAGGAGCATAACAATGAATACTTTAGCTTGGGATGTTTATTCCCCATTTAATGTTGGTCTGGATGATATTTTTCATCGTCTAGAATCGATGAGTTCAACCAACACTAACTATCCACCATACAATCTCATCAAGGTTGATAATACAACTTACGAAATCGAAATTGCTTTGGCAGGTTTCAGTAAGGATGAGATTACAGTAGAGACAGAGACAAACGTACTTAAGGTCGCATCTAAAACGAAGACAGGTGCAAAGGAACAGGTAACATATCTTCATAACGGACTATCTAAACGTGCATTCACCAACACATGGCAGTTGGGTGATGATGTTAAGGTTTCTGACGTTTCCTACACAGATGGTCTGTTGACTGTTAAACTGGAAAAAATTATTCCAGAGCATCAACGTAAGATCAGTTACAAGATCAATGAGGAACTTCCTGCTGGTCGTCACGAGTATAAAAAGGTCTTATTGACAGAATAAATAGAGCATGCTACAATATATGAAACCGAGGTGACTAGATGGCGATAGCAATTGTAGTTCTCCAGACAGGAGAACGTGTAATCACGGACCTTCAAGAGGTCCGTGAGGATAATAAGGAAGAGGGTAAACCTATTTGTTTGATGTTTGTACGTCCTTACATTCTTAATGTTGAAGGTACTGATGACGCTACTGTGAATCAGGAGGTACAGGTGAGGTTTAGCAAGTGGTTGCCTTATTCATCTGATGTACAGTTTAAGATTCCATTTTCATCTGTAATGGCAGTTGGTACTGCTGATCAGGGATTGGGACAGGCATATATGCAGACAGTAGAACAGGCATTGAATGCTGAAAAAGCAGTAGAAACTGCTAATCCTGCAGGTGCAACACCACCTGTGACTGCTGAAACTGGATTTGTTCCTGGAGATCCTAATGCTCCTCATTTACCAGATGGTAGTGTAGATCCTGACTTCCTTGATAGTGAATCAGATGGTCAAGATACTACGACTTGATGGCATCTGGATCATTTCAGAAGTTGAAGAACTCCCTGGTGTTGAACTAGGTGATCCAGATTGTATGCTAAAATCTCCTCGTGAGATTAAAGCAAAGACATTGCATCGTTATCCTCCTCATTCAAAAGATGATGAGATCATTGTTAGGTCTACTGATCTATTCGTAGTAGCAGAACCTACAGATGAGATTCTTAAATTATATAATGATAGAAAGTGAAATTTTATACCAGTGTTGAGCAAGCAGGTGACAGCATTCTGGTACGTGGTTATGATCACGGCAAACCATTTCATGATAGGGTAAAGTTTAACCCAACCTTATTTCTTCCAGCAACCAAAGGGAAACCTTCTGGGGTTGCATGGAAGACTTTAGATGGACAGAGTGTTCGTGCGGTGAAACAAGGATCCATTAAGGATGCTAAAAAATTTATTGAAGACCATAAAGATATACCTGATTTTGATATCTGTGGTCAGACACGGTTTGTAAACCAGTATATATTTGAAGAATATTCTGATGAATCCATGTCATATGATATGGGTGATATTCGTGTGTTTACCCTTGATATTGAGACAGGTGCAGAGAATGGGTTCCCTGATATTGAGAGTGCCGATCAGGAGATACTTCTTATTAGTTTAAAAGACTCTAATACTGGTAGAATATCTGTATTTGGAACAAGACCTTATGATCACAACACCAAGGATGGTGCTCATGGTGATGTAAGTTACATGCATTTTAATACCGAGGAAGGGATGCTTAATGCATTCATTCATTGGTGGTCCACAAACTATCCAGATGTAATTACTGGGTGGAATGTGCAGTTATTTGACATGCCTTATATTATTCGTAGGATTAATAGGGTCATTGGAGAGAAAGAGTCAAGATTGATCTCACCATGGAAGAATGTTTATTGTAGAGAAATCTATATCAAAGGTCGTAGGCAGATTGCTTATGACATTTCTGGTGTTGCAGTCCTAGATTATCTAGAATTATACAGAAAGTTTACTTATACTAACCAAGAGTCTTATAGGTTAGATCATATTGCTTTTGTTGAACTGGGTGAGAAGAAATTAGATCACTCGGAGTATGATACTTTCAAAGAATTCTATGATAATGATTGGGAGAAGTTTGTAGAATATAATATTCATGACGTTCGTCTGGTTGATCAACTAGATGACAAGATGAAGTTACTTGACTTGGCCATAACTATGGCTTATGATGCAAGAGTGAACTTTGAGGATGTATATTCTCAAGTAAGGATGTGGGATAACATCATATATGTTTATCTTGCACGTCAACACATAGCAATTCCTCCTAAAAGGGAAGCAAACAAAGACATACAATACGTAGGAGCATATGTTAAAGAACCGAAGCCAGGTATTTACGATTGGGTCGTTAGTTTCGACCTTAATAGTCTGTACCCTCATCTCATCATGCAGTACAACCTCTCGCCAGAGACATTACTCAAGAGAAAACGCTCCAGTGCATCAATTGACAGGTTACTTTTCAAACAGGAACAATTAGATGATCTGGATGGGTGTACTATATGTGCTAATGGTACCCTATATGACACTACATTTCAGGGTTTTCTCCCTAAACTTATGGAGAAAATTTATAAGGAACGCACCATCTATAAGAAGAAGATGCTTACTGCAAAGAAGCAGTATGAGAAGACTCCTAGTGTAGAATTAAAGAAGGAAATTGCTCGCTGTAATAACATACAGATGGCAAGAAAGATCCAGTTGAACAGTGCTTATGGTGCCATTGGTAACGAGCACTTTAGATACTATCGTTTGGAGATTGCAGAGGCAATTACCACATCAGGACAGTTATCTATCAGGTGGATTGGTAACAAAATGAATGCGTATCTTAACAAGATACTCAAAACTGATGGAGAAGATTATGTTATTGCTTCAGATACTGACTCTATGTACCTTAACTTGGGTCCTCTGGTTGAGAGTGTATACAAGGGGAGAGAGAAAACTGATGAAAGCGTTGTTTCGTTCCTTGATAAGATCTGTAATCTGGAATTCGAGAAGTATATTGAAAGTTCTTACCAAGAACTGGCCGACTACTTAAATGCTTATGACCAGAAGATGGTCATGGCAAGAGAGAACATTGCTTCTAAAGGTATTTGGACTGCAAAGAAGAGATATATTCTTAATGTATGGGATAGTGAGGGTGTAAGATATGATACACCAAAGTTGAAAATCATGGGTCTAGAAACCCAACGATCTTCTGTTCCACAGTACTTCAGAGATAAACTTCTCGATGCATTTAAGATCATTGTTAAGGGTACTAATGAGGATATTCTCGATTTTATTGATTTTGTAAAAGAGGATACAAAAAAGCAGGATCCTATTGACATTGCATTTCCTCGTGGTGTCAATGGTCTTGAAAAATATACGAGTGTTGCTGACATATATGCTAAAGGTACTCCTATTCATGTACGTGGTGCCTTGCTTTATAATTATTATGTGAAACATAATAAAGTATCACATAAGTATGCCTTCATTCAAGAGGGAGAAAAGATAAAGTACATTTATCTTAAAGAACCGAATCCCATTGGAGAGAACGTAGTGTCTTTCATGGGTCAAATTCCAAAGGAATTTAATGTGGATAAGTTTATTGACTATAATTCACAATATCAAAAATCATTTTACGATCCACTCAATACTGTGCTACAATGTATAGGATGGGAGGGAGAACGTAAAGTGTCGCTACTCCAATTTTTTTAATGGACATCATAAGATCAGTACCTAACATGGATTTTTTAAAACAAGTAATCAAGGATAGTAAGAATGAGTATGCTTCTGTCGCTGCTGATGGTATTGCTGCAGGTGACGTTGAGTCTTTCATTGATACTGGCAGTTATATTTTCAATGCCTTGGTCAGTGGATCTATTTTCGGAGGAATTCCCTCTAATAAGATTACGGCACTTGCTGGTGAAACTGGGACTGGGAAGACTTTCTTTTGTCTTTCTGTGGTTAGGAGTTTTCTTGATACCCATCCTGATGCTGGAGTCTTATATTTTGAAACTGAATCTGCCATCTCCAAAGAAATGGTTGAGAGCAGAGGAATAGATTCAAAACGTATGGTTATTTTCCCTGTAAATACCATAGAAGAGTTCAGAACACAGGCAGTCAGAGTCATAGATAAATATCTAGAGCAGCCCAAAGATGAGAGAAAACCTCTTATGTTTGTGCTTGATTCACTTGGCATGTTAGCGACTAATAAGGAGGTACAAGATGCCTCTGACGATAAGAATGTCCGTGATATGACTAAAGCACAACTAGTTAAGTCATGCTTTAGGATTCTTACCTTGAAATTAGGTAAGGCAAACATACCCATGATAGTAACAAACCATACTTATGATGTTGTTGGCTCGTATGTACCTACTAAAGAGATGGGCGGGGGTAGTGGTCTTAAGTATTCTGCTAGTACAATTGTATACCTCACAAAGAAAAAAGAAAAAGAAGGAACCGACCTGGTCGGAAACATTATTAAATGTGAGGCGAAGAAGTCCCGTCTAACTCGTGAAGGATCTAAAGTTGAAACTCGTTTATTTTTTGATCATCGTGGTCTTGAGCGTCACTCTGGTCTATTGGAACTTGGTGAGACTGCAGGACTATGGAAAAACGTTGCAGGAAGATACGAAATCAATGGAAAGAAGGTCTACGGGAAGCACATATTGGCAAACCCAACAGAGTATTTTTCTGATCAAGTATTACAAGCACTAGATGAAACCGCTAACAAGGAGTTCATGTATGGAGAAGGTTGAAACAACAATCCTACGTAATCTTCTCTGTAGTGAGGAGTTTTATCGTAAGGTAGTACCATTTGTTAAACCTGAATACTTTCAGGAACCACAAGAGAAGGTAATTTTTGAGGAGATTCAGGACTTTTCCACCAAGTATGATAAACTTCCTACAAAGGAGGTTCTAGTCATTAATTTGCAGCAGAGATCTGATCTTAATGAGGATACATTTAAGAAATCTACTGATCAAATTCAACAGTTTACTGATGAGTGGGTAGATCATACATGGTTGGTTGATACCACAGAGAAATGGTGTCAAGAACGTGCTGTATATAATGCATTACTTAAGTCTATACAGATTGCTGATGGTGGAGATGACAAGTTAACTAATGATGCTATCCCTAGCATCTTACAGGATGCATTAGCAGTATCATTTGATGAATATATTGGTCATGATTACATTGATAATGCAGAACAACGTTATGAGTACTATCATAAGGATGAACTTAAAATTCCATTTGATTTAGAGAAATTTAATTTGGTGACTAAAGGTGGAATACCTAACAAAACCCTCAACATTGCCCTTGCTGGTACTGGTGTTGGTAAGTCTTTGTTCATGTGTCACATGGCTGCTGGTTGTTTGTCACAAGGAAAGAATGTACTCTACGTCACACTTGAGATGGCAGAGGAAAAGATCGCAGAAAGAATAGATGCTAACCTATTGAACGTAAATATTAAGGATATTGGTGCTATTCCTGAACAGTTATTCACTCAACGTGTACAGGAGATAGGACGTAAGACTCATGGAAAATTAATCATTAAAGAGTACCCTACTGCTAGTGCTCATGCAGGTCATTTTAAGGCACTTTTGTCTGATTTAGCACTTAAGAAAGATTTTAAACCAGATATTATTTTTATAGATTATCTTAACATCTGTGCTAGTGCTAGGTACAGAGGATCTATTGTTAATTCCTACACATATGTCAAGGCAATTGCTGAAGAATTGCGTGGTCTAGCAGTAGAACATGATCTTCCTATAGTATCTGCTACACAGACTACCAGGTCAGGGTTTGGTAGCAGTGATCCTAGTCTAGAAGATACATCAGAATCATTTGGACTCCCTGCTACTGCTGATTTTATGTTTGCTTTGGTTAGTACAGAAGAGTTGGAACAGTCTGGAAGAATTATGGTGAAACAATTAAAGAATAGGTACAACGATCCTACATATTTCAGAAGGTTTACTGTGGGTATTGACAGAGCGAAGATGAAGCTGTATAATGTAGAGGATTCAGAGTTATCAGATGATGACAAAGAAGACTATGAAACATTAGAACCAGTTGTTAAGAGCAACGAACGCATAAGTAAATTTTCTACCTTTGTAATATGACCGTAAATTTCAAGAAGTATGAAGAATTTGTATCCGCTGTTACTTCGGATGCTTCAACCAATTTTGTCGATTTTGCTGATCGTATTGGTGAACTTGATAGAGAGGGTGCCAATATTGAGCGTCTTACCACTGCTGGTGTTGGGCTTGCTGCTGAATCTGGTGAGTTCCTTGAGATCGTTAAGAAGATGGTATTTCAAGGCAAACCATGGACCGATGATAATAGAGAGCATCTTATTATTGAGTTGGGTGATGTTATGTGGTATGTGGCCCAGGCTTGCATGGCATTAGAGGTTGATTTTGATGAGGTTATCGAGAGAAATATTACAAAGTTAAAGTCTAGGTATCCTGGCGGTGAATTCAATGTTCACTTTAGTGAGTGTAGACAAGTAGGAGATAGATGATTAATCTTGATGAAAAATTTCATAGTTACCTAGAGAAAGGTGGTAAAACTTTTAGGATTGATGGTGTTGATGAACCATTACGAGGGTATGGATATCAATGTGATGGTAATGACATAGTAGGATACTATGTTACTACCACCAACTATAAATTATACTATAATTTGAATGAGCAGTTCATTAGAATGGAGGCACTAAATGGATCTACCACTGACGAATGAAGAATTGGATTACATTGTAACACAATTGTGGAAGGGACGTAAGAGTGAAGCAAAGTGTGAAGAACTGTATGAAAGACTAGTTCTAGTACAAAGAGTTATGAAAGAAAGTGCTGCTCATAAGAAGGTATTACGTGAAGAACATGGTATGGTAATCTAAATATACCTAGGGTACTAGTATATTTCATGTCAAAACAGCAAAGTTGGACTCTATCAGGAGAGTGGCTACAACGTGTCATGGATATAATGGACTGTCTTGGTGATGAAAATTATAATTTTTATGATTATGATCTTGAACAAGTTAGAGATCCAACAGTAGGTAACAAAAGGGTAGTTAAATTTTTTGCTATTAGGGTAGAAGTAGAGAAGAGATTTAGAGCAAGAGCATCAGAATTCATTAAGCAAACTATAGAAAAAAAGGAAATCACTGGTTATCCAGGTGAATTCTATAAGGTTGAGTTGGGTGGAAAGAATAAGGATAACGTACATGATTTAAGAATTGATATGACGGTGGGTCAGGTGACTCGCCGTTTTCATATTATAGTTAAACCTAATGCTGCTGCTGGATCTGGTGGTGGTGCAGCAGAGACTGCTATTAATGAGTCTTATCAAGCAGTTTTTGCAGCATATGCTTTTCATCATTTGAATGGACCGATCAGTGAAAACCAAACAATAAATCTACAAGATTTAAAGAAAGTTTATGACAAATATTGTCATGTAGATGTAGATTTTGAGGAGTTATACTTCCCAGATGCTGGATGGCAACCATCACATATTAGAGGTGCTAATAGATTGTGGGATGAGTATAAGAGTGGTGCATCAGGAAAGGATTATCATTTTTATAGAGGGTCTGGGTTTGATGATGGAGAGATAAAGAAAGCATTTTTAAGATGTAAAAAGAACATGGGTAAAAGTACCACTACCTTTTCGTCAGAAGATAAGTGGAACCCTGCTGATATATGGATAGCATCCTCAAGTTTTGATCCTAAAGAGTTGGATGAACTTAAGTCTATTGATACGTTGAATAAGTTTCTTATAGACAAGTATAATTCTAAAGATTTGTTTGGTATATCATTGAAGAAGATACAGAATGCTATTCCTAAATTTTCTAAAAGAAATCTTGAGTCGTGGGATACTAGAAGATCAGATTTTAATAAGTATGGTTTTACAAATCAAAACTCTATGTCTAATGGTGGTATAGAGTTGCATTTTAAGAATAAGAAAGAATATCCTATGGATGTTTATATCTATTTTCATACTGGAAAATATGATAAGTTTCAGTGTAGGAACTTTGCAGGTGATACCAAGGGGTCATGGCAGATAGAATTGAAGGGAGCAGGTGCAGCACAGGGTCGGATAGGTGGAGGACAAGTTGCAAAGATATTAAGTGATGCTGGTGAGAGATATCCAGGTCTTACTAATTTAAATAATACAGGGATGTGGGCTAGGTGTAATAAGAATCATACCAATAATAATTGGAGAGATTCTACTACTCATTTGATAGAGAAGTTGTTGAAAAAATATAAGGCTATGGGGTTGTATAAGGTATGTTCGCAGAACAATATGGAGATAGCACAACAGTCTACATCATGGAGGTATGCTAAATTATTAAGTCTGATGCTTCTTGATTGTATTGCAAAATCTAATCAGTCTGATCGTCTGATGCAAGACCTATACATATATGCTTCATCACAGAGTGATAAGTCTGGTCCACATGTTAAGATGGAATAATGGCAAATCTTAAACACTTAAAACATTTAGAACACCTAGAAGATGAGATGCTTAACTATGGTGTAGAAGGGTGTGAAAAAATAGTAATGGATTTGGTGGAAGCAAGGAAGATGCTTGGTAATTCTGATGTAGGTTACATGCAGACCAAGTGGGATGGTGCTCCTGCTGTTGTGTGTGGTAAAGAACCTTTATCTGGTGAGTTTTTTGTTGGCACCAAGTCTGTATTTAATAAAACAGATCCATTAATATGTTGTATACCAGAGGCATGTGATGAGAAGTATCCACCTGCTGTTGCAGCAAAGTTGAAGTGGTGTTTGAAGTATCTTCCAGAGTTAGGTATTGATGGTGTTATACAGGGAGATCTTATGTTTGCACCTGGTGATGTATCTGAATTTACAGATGCACAGGGTAAAAGATCATGGAAATTTGGATTGAATACTATTACATATTCTATTCCAAAGGATCATGAGTTAGGACAACAGGTTTCTAAAGCAAAGATTGGGTTTGTATTTCATACACACTACAATGGTGCTTCTGGTACATCATTGTCAGATATGCAAGCAGTAGCAGGTGTTGGTGAGAGGTTAAACAATTCAGATAATGTAATGGTTATTGATAATGATACTCCATACCATAATGTTGGTTTATCTGCACAAGAAGGAAGGAAGTTTGATAGTACTGTTGCTAGTATAAAGAAAGAGTGTGGTACATGTGGTGATTTTTTAGATGAACTTGTACTTAAGGGAGGTGGTCAGGGTAATCCAAAGGGAGAAGATAAGTTTCATATTGCACCTTATCTTAAGAAGTATTTTAACCACGAGATATCTAAAGATAAAGTTACCACAAAGACTTCTGATACTATTCAGGGACTGGTTGATTTCTACTATCATGCGATGGAGAAATTGATTGATGGTGTATCAGGTCATACAACAAGAGCACAGAAGATTGTGTTGGTGAAGAATAGTTTGAACTATCTGATGGAGAATGAAAGTAAGTTTGCATCATTGATAGAACTCTATAGATTGATACAGAGTTTGAAGCAGCAGATTATAGACAAGTTAGATGCTCTAGAAACGTTTGGTACATATGTTCTTAAAGATAATAGTTACAAAGTCACAACACCAGAGGGATACGTTTTACATAGAGAAGGAAATATGGTAAAATTGGTGAACCGTCTGGAGTTTTCCAAGAATAACTTTATGGCAGGTCAATTCCAACAGAAAGCAGCAAAGGTACTGGATCTTAATTATGCTAGACATAAAGGTTATCCAGGTAAGAAGATCGTGATAGGATTTGGAAGGTTTAATCCACCAACTAAAGGTCATTACGAGAACTTAAATGAGATTGCTAATAAGGCTAGAACATTAGGTGCAGATGATTATAGAATGTATATCACTCAAGGTTGGGAAGGAGAAAAAACAAAAGGTAAGAAGCCTGGTAAGGGTAATGATCCATTGCCACCAGATGTAAGGTTGAAGTGGATGCAGAAGATGTTTAGTGAACATAAGAACCATGTTGTTAGTGACTCTACCATGAGAACTATGGATGCTACTCTAAAGAGTTTGATGATGGAAGGGTTTAGACATGTGATATTTTTGTCAGGAGATAAGGATGTAAAGGAAAGACAATATGTATTGAGATATGATGGAAAACCTCCATGGAATTTCGCTTTCTTTACACTGGTACTAGAGAGTTCTGGTAAAAGAATGAAAGGAGTATCAGGTACAGATCAAAGAATTAATGCAGTTAAGGGAGACCTATCTGCGTTCTCTAAATTGACTAGAAAATTAAATAAGAATGAAGCACAAGCTTTTATGGATGAGATTCGTACCTATATGCCAACAACCTATACAGGAAAATAAATTATGAGTATACTTAATAAATTAATACCAAAACATATACTGGAAACAAACTTAAAACGTTTGGAAAAGTTTTTTAATTTAGAGGAAGAGTATAGTCCTATCGATGAGATGGTTGATTATTATATTGATGATCAAAAGGTAGATCATAAAACATTTTCACATGACCCATGGTTTGAAGAAAATGTTCCATATCCTTATGATGGTGTAGTAGAAAATCCAGATGAAAGTGATGAGATAGAGGAGGAGAAGACTATGCATGAAAAGATGTATCAGTTAGCTACACAGAGTGGTAAGCATACTGTAGGTGGGTCAGAAGCATGTCATGGATCTGGTCATCATGAAGAATTTTAAAAGTATAAGAGAACAAGCACTTCGCCAACAGGTTAGACAGACTGAAGTCTTTTCTGAAGGAGATCATATAATGAACTCTGTTACTGGTGATAAAGGAGTGGTAAAACGTAAGGGTGGTAACTATGTTATTGCTATTACAGAGGGTGGAGAGATGTTTCGTGCATGGATAAAGGATATAAGACTTATCAATTTTGATGAAAGCATAAATAAAGAAAGAAAAAGTACTATATTCACACATGGAAAGGCAAAAACCAATCAATAGTGTTCAACATAATGATGACTATTCGAAAGCACTAATCGAATCGTACTCCCAGTGGATGGGTGGAACAGGATTCCAACAGTCCGAACCAATTGCTATCGAGGAGGATGGAATTCCTGCCGAGCAGAAGCAAGGAAGTGGTGAAGGGGGAGGAGAATTTGATACTCCTATTGGTAAGGTGCCTGCAGTGGAGAAGGATGAGTCAACATCTATCCCTGAACTACAGAAGAAAGGTGGTGAAGATAACTTCACAATCAAAGATCCAAAAGCAAATGCTGGATCACCTGATCCTGCTGTAAATCTACGTGTTGGTGCTGGTGTTAAGCAGTCCCATGGTGCTGAAATTCGTGACGTAACAAAGGTTGTGTCAAGAGAACAGGTAGAACCAGTTAATGAAGTATCTTGGGCACCATGTGCAAAGTGTGGTTCTATTAAACATAGGACAGAAGAATGTACAGCAGGTAAAGCAGAGTGTGAAGAGTACCAGTGGAAAGTAGTTGGTGAAGCATTAGAAATTCTTGGTGAACTAACTGAATCCAAGTACCATGTACGTGGTATTAAACTAGAAGATTTAAAAGAAAGAACAGAGACTACTACTCAAAGACTCCTTAAGTATAGCAAGAAATTGCAGGAGAAAAAAGAAAAAAAGTAGCAAGCATCGAGATTATGCCCGAAATCAAAGACGGTGCGAAACAAGACAAGGGTACAAAAAAGAATAAGAAGTATGTGTTGAAGGCTATCAAATCACAGAAAGATGATAAGCCTATAAAGAAAACATACTAAATAGCAAAAGTTGCTATTTTTAAATGACATTACCAAAGGAGGTTATCCTTAAGGCATTGAAAGCCTGTAGGGATGTGTACCCTCACAAGAATGATTATCTGGTTGACCGATCAGAAGCTGGTTATACTATTCTTGCAGTAGAGGGAACGAATGAGACTACAGATTGGGTGACAAATCTGAAGTTTTTGATTAAGAGAGATGATTGTCATCGAGGTTTTAAAAACAATGCTAATAGGACACTAGCAGAACTAGTGGTTGCCTATGAAGGATTAGATCCTAAACAGCAATTAGTGATAGCAGGTCATTCACTTGGTGGTGCCACTGCTACATTGATTGCTGATCTTTTATGGGAGTCTGGTAATAAGAATATATCATTAGTTACTGCTGGTTCTCCTAGACCAGGTGGACGTAGATTACGTAGGAGGTTAAAGGATCTTGAACATCTTCGGTTTGTGCATGGTGATGACATTGTTCCAGGGACTCCTCCTTGGCTTGCTGGCTATGTACATACTCACCCACGCATCTACTTACCTGATGCTGTTGAGACCAGATTTGATGGTGTTGCCGATCATAACATTGGTGACTACTATGATGCTGCGGTGAAATATTACGGATGACTTTTCTATTCATATTGTTTAAACCGCTACTATTCTTAATGGTACGTAAGGTTTTCAAGAAGCAAATGAAAGTCTTTGCTGTAGAGATGCTTGAAGACTTTGCACAGTCTACTGATAACGATGTAGATGATGAACTTGTAGCAAGAGTTAAGAAAGCTATGAGATTAGGAGCAGTATAAATAATTGTTAGCACAGAGTAATTGTTGGAGAAACCATGTCTTTATACGGAAGAACTGATAGCAATACCAATAAAGCGAAAGCGAGTATTGGTCTTGATAACTCATCACAAACGAAGACTATAGTCTACGTTGATAATACAGAAGCAGCATTAGCACAGAATAAATCTCGTGGTATCAATGCTCCTGGATGGTGGTCATACTACACCTTCACCGATTCAGGTGGAAACACACGTCATAAGGCAGAACTGCTGGTCACTATTGCTGGACCAGATACTAATGCTAACGAGACACAGGCAGATGATCTAATTGCAGGAGATGCAGCATCTTCAGTAGCAATTGATACTCAACCTGCGAATGCTAGTGTTGAAGCAGATGGTTCGAACACAGCAACCTTCACAGTTGCAGTTACAGTTACTGGAGCAGGAGCAGCTACCTATCAGTGGCAGGTTAATAACACCGACATTGATGGAGCAACAAGTGCTTCTTATGAGACTGCTGCAGTGGTCGCTGGAGACAATGGAAATGAGTACCGAGTTAAGATTGGTACAGACGCAGGTGCTATTGAAGTAGTATCTGGTGTTGCAACACTTACAGTTACTTAATATGTAAATGAATTTTGATGAATTGAATCCCAACAACTGGGTCATGTTTGCGATTAAAAATTATGATAATCCAAACTCTGTTACTTATGAGGATTTTGAAAAGGATCTAAATAAGATTAAGTATATCAAAAGATTATTTCGTCGTTATGAAACTCACAATGAGTTGAAGACACATCTGATTTTAAATCATATTATCGTGATGTATAATGTTTTTGATGACGCTGCTACACCTCTACTTTTCTATAAGATAGAGGCAACGCACTGGCCAGCACTGAAAGCATTCATGTTGGCATTAAACCGTTTACCCGATTCCCTTAATAAGGATGTTGATGAAGAATGTCTGAAGCAACTGAATCAAATATGAATGAAATGATGGCAGGTGATGGTTCTGGACTAGCACTGCCACCAGCGTTTGTGTTTGTGAATACCAAATCACATCGCAAATACAAGAAAAATAATGACAAGGTAGATGGACGCACAAAAGGTGCTAAAACTATGCTCTCTCGTATTAACAAAAGGAAAATGAAGAAAGAAGAAACTATTATACCAGCAGGTTACGATGCTAGGGTTGATATAGAATCTATTGAACCCATTGCAGAGAAGGCACCTACTGAAACTGAACGTGCTCAAAAGCAGATTCATCAGATGAAGAAGCTTAAGAGATCAAAAGGACTTCAGAAGAAGAGAGCTGAAGCAAAGAAAGGTATGCAAGATAAGTCTGATGAAATGAACGTACTCATGAGAGCACGTATGGCTGACTTTAAAAAGAAAGCATCTGATCAGACCAAGAAAGCAACCCAACAAAAAAATTCTTATGAACCAACTGAAGGTGAAATTATGACAGAAAATACTGCAACATATGATGACGTTGTTAAAGTTGCTATGGAAGTAGCAACATCAGAACTGAATCCACAAGGAGAAACTGGATTCGCAAAGATTAAATTTGATGATGGAACAGAACAGAACCTTGACAACTACTCCGCTAAAAGAATTGCTGCCTGTTATGGGCAATTAGACGACACACATAAGACACAGTTCCAGTACCTACTGAACAAGGATGCTGCAACATATCAAAGTGCTCTAGACTTTGCTATACGCAGTTCCTCAAAGTAGTACCGATGAATGGATGACGTTAACAGAGCTATAATAGAGAGACTCGAAAAGATAGTAGAGTCTCTCCAAGAAAATTCTGTCAAGATGGGACAACTGTTAGCAGTCCATGATGAGAAGCTTGACAAGCAGGATAGAATAGATGCTGTACTGTTTGAGAAGGTGGAGAGTCTTCATCGTGCCCTAGATAGAGAAGCAGATCTTATAAAGAAAGGATGTGAAAGAGATATACGCAAAGTTGATGCTCGTCTTCGAGTCATGGAAAAGAAAATGTGGTCTATTTTTGGTGGTCTTGCTGTTATATCTTTCATCGTTAGTGTACCAGGACAAAAAATAATGCAGTCCACTTTCTCAACTGCACCACCATCCTTGACACAAGAGAAGTAATTTGATATACTGTAGTTCAGGACACCTGAATTATGAGTTATATTGATACCAAATACATTTCTCTTGCTTCTACTGGGTTATTGAAGTTTGAGAAGAAGAAGGAAGGTCTTTATAACTTCAGGTGTCCTTATTGTGGCGACAGTAGAAAGAAAAAGAATAAGGCACGAGGTTATATCTTTAAGGTAAAGAATAATTACGTGTACAAATGTCACAATTGTGGCATCGGTAGAACTTTTACTAATTTTCTAAAGGATCAGAATAGAGCACTCCATGACCAGTATGTTATGGAGAGATATAGTGCTGGGCACACGGGTAAGGGATCACAGACACCAGACCCAGTGTTTCCTGATTCTAAACCTGTCTTTAAAAAGAGAGATGTGCAGATAGATTTGCCCAAGATATCTGATCTAAATACATCACATCCAGCAAGAGAATACCTGCAGAAAAGACAGATAAAAGACCTAGATCTTTTCTTCTACTGTCAAAAATTTAAACAATGGGTTAACTCTCTCAAACCTACTTACAAGGACTTGAGAGGGGATGAACCACGTATAATTCTGCCACTCTATACATTAGAAGGAAAGTTGTTTGGTTTCCAAGGAAGATCCTTGGCAGTCAATCCATCCATGCGATATATTACTATTTTATTAGATGAAACCCACCCAAAATTATATGGACTCGAAAGAGTCAACAGATTACAACCAGTTTATGTCACCGAAGGACCGTTCGACTCAACGTTCCTTCGCAACTCGATTGCTATGTGCGGAAGTGACGTTCATCTTTCTAGTATCGGGATTAGCAGCCCTGTGTGGGTATATGATAACGAGCCAAGAAACACCGAGATCGTCAAGCACATTGAGACTACTATCGCCACCCAGCAAGCAATTGTGATATGGCCATCAAGTATAGTAGAGAAAGATATCAATGATATGGTTCTCGCTGGACATGATGTACAATCTATAGTAGAATGTAATACCTTTAAAGGTCTGGAAGCACAAATTAAATTTAACACTTGGAAGAAGATATGACCAACGGCATTAGTGTTGTAAAAAGAGATGGTACCAGTACACCTCTTAAGTTAGATAAAGTTCATAAGATGGTGGAGGAAGCATGTGAGGGACTGGCAGGTGTGTCAGCATCACAAGTAGAAATGAACTCTGGACTACAATTCTATGATGGAATTCAGACACAAGATATACAGGAGATCCTAGTAAGGTCTGCTAATGATCTTATCTCATTAGATAATCCAAACTATCAGTTCGTAGCAGCAAGGTTACTGTTGTTTGGTACACGCAAACAGGCATTCCATAAAGATATATGGACAAAAGGAATGCCTACTATATTTGATGTAGCAGCGTATAATGCTACAGTCAATAAAGTTTATGACGAGGAGATATTAGACAAGTATAGTGAAGAAGAGTGGGCAACGATCAATTCTTGGATGGATCATGATCGTGACTATTTGTTTACTTATGCTGGTCTACGTCAAGTCGTTGATAAATATCTCGTACAAGATAGAAGTACTGGTGAGGTTTTTGAAACTCCACAGTACATGTACATGATGATTTCATTGACATTGTTCTCTGAATATACATTATCCAATCGTTTAGAATATATTAAGAAGTATTATGACGCAATCTCCAGACACAGAATCAACATCCCCACGCCAATCATGGCAGGGGTCAGGACCCCTATTCGTCAATTTGCATCTTGCGTTTTGGTTGATAGTGATGACACCCTCGATAGTATCTTTAGCTCTGATATGGCTATTGGCAAATATGTCGCACAGAGGGCTGGTATCGGTATTAACGCAGGGAGAATCCGAGGAATCAACAGCAAAATCAGAGGAGGCGAAGTACAACACACAGGTGTGGTCCCCTTCCTCAAAAAATTTGAGAGCACTGTCCGATGCTGTACTCAAAATGGCATCCGAGGTGGATCAGCGACTGTCCACTTTCCAATCTGGCATAAGGAAATCAGAGACATCCTCGTCCTCAAAAACAACAAAGGAACAGACGACAACCGAGTCAGAAAGTTAGACTACAGTATACAGATCAGTGAATTATTTTATCAAAGGTTTATCGATAATAAGGAAGTCTCCTTATTTTCGCCTCATGATGTTCCTAACCTTTATGAGAGTTTTGGGACCAGTGATTTTGATGAGTTATATAATCGTTATGAAAATGATGAATCCATCCCCAGAGACACAATCGGAGCACAAGAACTCATCCTTGACCTCCTTAAGGAACGTGCCGAGACTGGTAGAATATACATAATGAACATTGACCATTGTAACTCACACTCATCTTTTAAAGACAAGGTGAGTATGAGTAACTTGTGTCAAGAAATTACTTTACCTACCACACCTATTCAACATATAGATGGTGAAGGTGAGATAGCATTGTGTATACTATCTGCTATCAATGTAGGTAAACTACGTAACCTCGATGAACTAGAGGAACTATGTGACCTATCTGTTAGAGGTCTGGAAGAGTTGATTGATTATCAAAACTATCCAGTTGAAGCAGCAGAAAGATCTACATTAGCACGTAGATCATTAGGTATAGGATTCATTGGTCTTGCTCACTATCTTGCAAAGAATGGTGAGCATTATGATGACAAGGGAGCACTTAAATTGGTTCATAATCTTACAGAGGCATTCCAATATTATCTCCTTAAGTCATCTTGTAGATTAGCACAAGAGAAAGGTAAGTGTGAAGCATTTGATCGTACAAAGTATGCTGATGGTATCCTTCCTATAGATACATATAAGAAGGAAGTCGATGAGATCGTACCAAATGACCTACTACTTGATTGGGGAACTTTACGGGAGGAGATTCAACTTCACGGGTTACGGCACTCAACACTGTCCGCACAAATGCCATCGGAGAGCAGTTCCGTTGTGTCTAATGCAACAAACGGAATCGAACCACCTCGTGGATACTTGTCCGTTAAGAAATCAAAGAAGGGACCACTCAAACAAATAGTCCCATCGTATGGAAGTCTTAAGAACAATTACACACTTCTCTGGGATATGTCTGGGAATACTGGTTATATTAATATTGTTGCAATTATGCAGAAGTTCTTTGATCAAGCAATTTCTGGAAACTGGTCCTATAATCCAGAGCATTACGAGAATGCTGAAGTTCCTGTTAGTGTGATGGCACAGGATCTACTAACCACATATAAGTATGGATGGAAGACAAGTTATTATCAGAATACATATGATGCCAAGACAGATGTAGATGAACCAGCACATCCTATTGGATGGCATGATGATGTGGAAGAGAAGAAACAGGCAGTAGCGAATTTATTGGATGAAATATTAACCTTGGAGGAGGAGGACTGTGACAGCTGCAAAATCTGAAGTGAAAGGTATGACAGTATTCAATACGAATGCTGTTAAGACTACTAAACAACCTATGTTTTTTGGTGCTCCTCTTGGTGTACAAAGGTATGATGAATTTAAATATCCTATCTTCGAGAAACTTACTCAACAACAGTTGGGTTATTTCTGGAGACCAGAGGAAGTATCTTTACAAAAAGATAGAGTAGACTATCACACTTTACGTCCAGAACAAAAACATATCTTTACATCTAATCTGAAGTATCAGATCATGTTGGATAGTGTACAAGGTAGAGCACCTGGTATGGCATTCATGCCTTACGTTTCTTTACCAGAGTTAGAAGGATGTATGAGTATCTGGCAGACCATGGAGATGGTACACAGTAGATCATACACATACATCATTAAGAATGTATATCCAGATCCAACTGAAGTGTTGGATACTATTATAGAGGATGAGAAGATCCTTGCTCGTGCTGAATCTGTAACGAGAGCTTATGATGAGTTTCTACAAGTAGCACAAGAGTGGGGTCAGAGTAATAATTGGAGACATGATTGGAAAGATCATATTAATTCACAGTGGACTAGAAAAGATTTAAAGACGAAATTATATTTGGCAGTTGTTAATGTCTATATTTTAGAAGCAATACGATTCTATGTGTCATTTGCATGCTCGTTTGCTTTTGGTGAGTTAAAGATCATGGAAGGTAACGCAAAAATCATTGGTTTAATTGCACGGGATGAGTCACAACACATGACTGTCACTTTAAATATCATAAAAAATTGGATTAAAGGTGATGATCCAGAGATGGTGGAAATTGCAGAGGAACAAGAAGAGAATGTGATCCAAATGTTTAAGGATTGTGTAGATGAAGAAGAGAAATGGGCAGAGTATTTGTTTAAAGATGGATCAATGATCGGTCTTAATTCACAATTGTTACAAAGTTATGTTGAATGGATTGCTAATCGTAGGATGAAGTCGATAGGATTGAAACCAATTTATGATGTACCATTGAGTAACAATCCATTACCATGGACAGAGCACTGGTTGAATTCAAAGAGCATGCAGGTTGCTCCACAAGAGACAGAGGTCGAGTCTTATGTGATAGGTAGTATCAAACAAGATGTAGATAAGAATACATTTGCTGGATTTAAATTATGAAGGTGATGGATGATGTTCTGCCTACTACACTGGCAGAAAATCTTTATACTACATTAACATGGGATTTCAAATGGCATTTTCTATCCAATACAACTGGTAGAGGGTATGAAGATCATATGGATGGTAGATATCCATCTATGGTTAATACAGTTTTTGATTCTCATGCTAATGTACTTGACAAAGATGACTTCTATAGGTTAGAATCAACTGTATGGATATTATCTGATGCTCTTGGTTTGGATAAGGAGAACCTTGCTCGGATCAGGTTAGGATTGTATCTACCTATTAATCATGGAGCAGAACATCATACTCCACATCGTGACCAACAGTATCCTCATACTGTTGTGATATATTATGTGTGTGGTGATGATGGTGATACATTCTTCTTTGATAAGAAAGGTAAGAATGTAGTTGAGAGAGTATCACCAAAGAAAAATCGATTGGTTGTCTTTGATGGTAGCACATTACATGCATCATCTAATCCTACTAAAGGACATAGAATATCAATGAATCTTAATTATAGAAAGAAATGAAAGTCATTGATGATGCTCTGCCATTATCATTATCAAATCATCTTCATAAATTGTGTTGTGAAAAATGTAAGTGGGATTTTATTTCAGATACATCACAACCATATGCAGATGGTAAGAAGTCTCCAGGATTTGGGTGCTCTATATTATCTACTGGTGTTAAGGGTAATGACTTTGATGAAAAGTTATACTATAGATTTGAATCATCTCTTATCATATTAAGTGAGGTTGCTGGGTTAGATATTCTTGATTTAATTAGGATACGATTAGGATTATATTTTCCTATAGAAATACCAGATGATCATAACAGACCTCATGTAGATCAAGACTATCCACATACAGTATTACTATACTATATTAATGATAGTGATGGTGATACTTATTTCTTTAAGAAGAAAAAGATTATAGATAGAGTCACACCAAAACAAAATAGGTTAGTTATATTTGATGGTACTACACATCATGCTAGTTCTAATCCTAGTAAAGGACATAGAATATCACTGAATTTAAATTATAAGATATGAAAGTAGATAACACTTTAAGACCAGGTGATTGGAGAACTATTTCTTTTACCAGTGAACAACCACAGACACCGTTTGCTCCAACATGGAATCATTGTATTGGTGAGAAACTTATATCAAAAATTAAAGTCAATACAGATATATTAAGAGATTTTATACTTGAGAAAGAGAAAGAAGTATTACATGAGTTTCCTGGATCTAGTGATGGTAACACTGGTCTAGGTCTTCGTAGTATGACCTCAAGGTTTAAAGATTATAATGCTATGGAGTGGGATCACCCAGAGATTAAAAATCTTAAGAAACAAATTTCTAAATTTCATAGACAGTTTATTAAAGAAGCAGTTGGTATTGCATTCAAAGCACCTAGGGTAAGGATTAGATGTTGGTGTAATGTAATGAGAAAAGGTGAGAGAATTAAAAAACATTCACATGCTATTCATCCTCATACATATCTTGGAGGACATTTTACTGTAGCATGTAGTGAAACTGCTACTATCTACGTTAATCCATGGGATCATACCAATGAGAACATGTTAATTCAAAGGGTAGAACAGGGTGAGGATGAGAACAATGGTATTTCTGTTTACCCTGCTAAAAATATAGTAGGTAAACTAACATTGTTTCCTAATTTCATACCACATTTCACAACCAAACATCCAACAGATGAAGAGAGAATAACAATGGCATTTGATTTAACACCATTGCCAGCAGTTTTTAGGGAGGATAGTAATGAGTTACCTTTCCTAGATAGTGATATGGGAAAATTATAATGAGTGATATTAAGAAACCAGTAGCAGGATATCTAGATCTCTTGAAACAACAAGATGATGTTAAGATGACACAGGAATACTGGTGGACTAAATTAGATCAGGATCAAATGATGGCAGTTATGCAACAGTTTTGTTGGGATAACAGTCTTGATTTCAACATGATTAATTGGGGTAATTTCCTAAATGGTACTAGTGTACCCAAAAAAGTTCTATGGGGAGATAATGTTTAGATATGTCAGAAGATTGGCGAGAAGAATACGCAGGCATGATGCCTCTAGGCGAGTTCAGGAGCAATTTGCTGAAGAATGGACCCTCGAGCCTATCCCAGAGTTGGATACTACAAGCGATGCACCAAGACTGGAAGAGGAAGAAAGGTATCAAACCAGACCCAGAACCACCAGACTGTCAGAGCAGTCTGAAAGAGTGGGAAAAAAGTATCAAGAAATACCAGACCCCTGGGGAGAGTGAAACATGATTTTAGTTTACATTATTATTGCATTACTATTGTTCTTGGTTGGTTGGGGATTCTACCTGACTGTTGGACCAGGAAAGGAACCACTTGCTGATCCAATAAAGGAGCATGCCAAGATGCATGAATTAGGTATTGCACATAAACATGATTGATGATATTATAGTATTCATCCTTATTATATTTGTTATGATAATACAAGTATACCACCGTAAGAGAACACAATGATTTTACTAGTCTCAATTATGTCATTTGCAAACTTTGTATTCTATCCATTAGTGATAGCTACTATCATTGCAGTGATTATAGAACAGATCTTTAGAGCAAGAGGTAGTGAAGACGATCCTGTTGCAGTAAGAAATGTCATGCTCTCTATGGGTATAAGAAAATATCTATATAGACAGGCATGGATATTTAATATCATTTGGTTTATTGGATACTTTATTCTGATGTTTACAGTGGGTAGACAACAACCAGCAGCAATGCCTGATCTAATTTGGCAAGGATAATGTATGATATTAATTGGACTGGTGCGATGGTATTAGTAGTACTAGTTTCTATGTTATTTTTAATGAACATAAGATGAAAACACAAAGTGCTAAAGCAAAGGGTAGGAACCTTCAGAAGTGGGTACGTGAAATGCTTATAGAGATACTTGATGTACATCCAGAGGATGTAGAGTCACGTAGTATGGGTGCTGGTGGTGAAGATCTTATCATGGCAAGAGCAGCAAGAGAAAAGTTCCCTCACTCAATAGAATGTAAGAATGTAGAGAGACTTAATGTTTGGGATGCCTACGAGCAAGCATCTGCTAATGCTGGTAACCATGAACCTATTGTAGTCATGAAGAAAAACAGAAGAAATCCTTTAGTTGTTGTTGATGCAGAGTATTTTATTCGATTGTTTGGTAATAAATAGTTTCGATTCGCTTTGTTACTATGCCAGAAGAGATTAAGAAAGAAGAAGTAGTAGAAGAAAAGAAGGAAAAACCTAAAGGTCCACTGGGTAAATTGAAGGCTGCTATTATTCCTGATGCCGAGGAGCAAGCAGCAATCATCGGTACAATGGTCAGAATTACCGTTCTTGCCTGGTCGGGTGCCATATTAACATTAAATTATGTTTCAATTCCAGGAGTACCACAACAGAAAATTGATCCGACATTTATAGCTTCAGTTTTTACTGGAGTTTTAGCTAGCTTCGGAATTCAGACAGCATCCAAGAAGGGTGATGGTACTATGAAGATGCAGAACAATGGTAATGGTAGTGCTGCTGGTGGTGGTGGAATTAGTAAAGCAGATTTAGAAAAATTAATTGCTGCTGCTAAAGAAACTGGTCCTGTTCAAACTATTAAAGTTGAGCAAGCACCATTAAAGATTACTACTGATAGCAAAGACACATTCAAGATGTAATCTAGGAGTTTATCATGAATAAGTGGATAGGAATTAGTTTAGGTACTGTAGTAGGACTATCACATATAGGTATGATTGGTATGCTTGCTAATCGTACCACTTATCCTACATTAAACCTACCTGTTAGTGAGTTCACTACTTACGAAGCGATGGTAGGTGAGAACGGTTATAGTATTAAATACAAAGCGAATGATCCCAAGGTGATGCATGTGGAACGGGATATTAAACGCAAAGCAGGCTTTCTGGGACTGGGTACTAACACCACTACGACAAGAGAACAGTACACAATGGATGGGTCTCAACACTTGGATCCTAGAAGGGGAGGTCAAGGAACAGACCCAAAGTCTGTCGCATGCATCGAGGCAGTCGGTGGTGGAAAACAAACAGGAAGACTTGTGGGAGGTAGCATCGGTGCCGCTGCTTCTGGTACTGGTCTCGCCTCTATTCCTTATGTGGGTTGGGTGCTTGCTGGTGCTGCTACGATGATGGGTATGGAACAGGGAGCAGAGATAGGTGGACAGATGGCAGAGAGTATGAATGCCAATTGTGAAGAGGATATTAACTGACTAAATATTTTTGATTGCGTAACCTTTTTGTGCAAGGGTTACAAATTATGTAATGGATAGTTCCATACCCTCATGGTCTGAACTGTATGAACAGAACGATAAACTGGAAAGTATGATTCACATCTATCAGGAAGAGATCGAGACATTAGAAGAGGAAAATGCAGACCTCAAGTCACAGATAGAGTTTCTGCAATTTCAACTTGAGGTAAAGACAATGGGATTACCAGATGATTTTATATGGGAAGTAAAGGATCAGTAGTGGTACTCATCTAGGATATCAAGAGCATTGTTAAGTGCTTGTTGAGCTGCCCAACGTTCCTTATCATTCCAGTCTGGATACCAAGATCTAGATTCGATATTATTTTTAAGTGTTATTAGACGTGCTTGCATGTCTACTTTTTTTAGTCTGCCATTCATATAGGTTCGGTACCGTGCATCGGGCCATGGACATGAAGCAATTTTATCAGGAAATATCATTGTGTAGATAAAATCGTGAATTTATTTATAAATAGATCACCTATTGTTTTGAAATCATGTCAAAATTTAAGTGTCCTTTTAGTTTCAATAGTCTTGCTAACGTACTTGCATCAGTCTCTGCTGTAGGACTAGCAGGTATCATTGGAACAGGAACATATATCTATGTTAATCGTCAAGCAATTATTGATGATGTTAAAGAGCAGGCAATCGAAGCTGTTCTAGGTGGTATGGGTGGTGCTGGTTCTTTACCTACTGGTTCTCTTGACCTTGCACCTCCTGCTGATCAGGCTGCTGCACCTCAAGGTGCTACTATGGGTCTTCCTGTTCCTGGCGGATTCTAATGGACGTAAAGGATATAGCAACCTATGGAACAGCAATTGCTGTCGTAGGTACTGGTACTGTGGTCGGTGGCAACGTTGCCATTGACCAAGCAACTGGTGGTCCTCAAAAAAGAATAGAAGCAGAGAAAACAGAGTTACAATTGATAGTTAGGGAGGAGGTTCGTGCTGCTATTAGAGATGCATGGCCAACCACCACTGGACAAGTCAGAGGTATGCAAGTACCTAATGGCGACTACAAACAACAAATTCCTTCAAAATGAAAAAATATTTAAACCAAACAACCGTTAATGTAATTGCTATAGCAGGAGCATTGGCATGGGGTGTATGTCTTATTGGAAATACTTTTAACAAAGGACCAGATAAGGATATGAAAGCACAGTTGTTAATGAATAGACAACTGGATTATGATATTGCTAGACTTCGTAATTGTGGTGAACTCAAGCGGTTTGGAATTCAATACCATCCCGAATCACCAATGCATTACTTATGTGCTGATGTCATAGTAGATCCGCCAATGGAAGAATGAGTGACATCACCAATAAAGATTCAGAGCAAGATGTAAAACTTGCTGTGCTTGATAGTATTGTGGATAACGCTACTCGTCGTATGGAATTGATTCATAAAAGAATTGATAGAGTAGATGAGAGAGTTACTAAATCCAACGAAGAAATTAAAGAAAGAATTAGAGCACTAGAGAAGTGGGTCTGGGGTGCAGCAGCAGTCCTTACTGCTTTTGTAGTAGCAGGTACTATTGTTGGTGAGTTAAATCTAATACCTGATAGTAATGACAATACCGTTCATACCAACTAACACTCAATCAGGGATACCTAGAGTAACAGTTAATGGTACAGGGATTCCTTTGATACCTGTGCAAGATTCTGGTATACGTTCTATTCGTAATATTAATCCTGCTGGTGTTAGATCTATTAATGATATTCAGGTGGCAGATAGTCGTGTCTGGATGATCGATCCACCACAAGCAATACCAATAGATGTTCCAGTCACTGTTAATGCTGGTACACCTGTTGTTTATATGCCTGGTTGTGTCACAGTACACAAAGAGAATGCAAAGAAGGATCCATCCAGAAATAAAATGCTGGTGAATGACGATCCTAAAGGACAGACCACACTATGTGATGCTGGTATGCCCTACTACCAACCACCTGACTATGATTATAGGGAGTTGAGTTGGCAGACAGTTTATATGGAACAGGAACAGGAACCAGAGGGTGTTGATACAGAGGATACCCCTGATGCACCTGTTCCTGACGCTCCAGCACCTCCTCCAACCGATGAAGGATATAAAGACCCTGAATGCCCTGGTCCTCTTGATCCAAGGATAGGAGCAGTTGGACCTAATGAAAAGGAAAAGGTTGTTGGACACGAGTTACAACCCGATCCTAACAACCTTAATAAAAAAATATGTGTAGCATTATATGAGGACATTGGTATAGTAGAACAGTATCTACCTAGTCCTCAAATTGTAACAACTACTGCTGTGATTGCGTCGGTGGCTGCTTCATCCGCCCTACTTGCCAAACCCCTAGCTGATCTGCTGCTGAAGGTTGTGAAACCTGCTGTGAAGAAGGTGATTGGAAAGGTAAACGCAATCCTCGGAAAAACCCCTTACCGTCCGACCCCTGAAGAGTTGAAGACGAATGAGTATCGAGTGAAGAAAGGTCTCCTTCCGATCCCTTTTGCGAAGAATCATGCGAAGAAGGAGAAGGCTCGGAAGAAGATTGAGAAAGATCTTGAGAAGCAGAGGAAGAAGACTCAAAGTTAGGTTGAGGTAGGTCATGACTATGAGGATGTAGTTGACCACCTGGATTTGTTACAACAACATCAGCACAGATAGATGCATAAGGTGATTGGGGGTGGAAAAATATGCCTTGCTTCTTGAGTTCACCACAATTTTTGAGACGAGCGATCTCGAAGTCTAATCGTTTGTTAGCAGTCAATTGAGTTTGCATGTCTATTTGTGCTTGTGCTGCCTCCTTACATCTACGTTGCATACCCCTGTTCAGTGGTATTGAAAGCGTAGCAGAGAGTCCTAGGTTAAATGACTGGTTCGCCTTCATGTCAGTACGCACAGGCTTGTACCATGTCGGGGTCATTTCCCCATCGTTGTCAATAATATCTGGAACACCATTAGGACCATCTACATCTTGAACGATAGTGATATCTGATCCATCAGGGAACCATCTTACTTCATCACCATTCTCATCTGTATAGGTTCTATCATCATACCAATCTTCCCAAGGGTAGTTCGGTACAGTGACATAGGTAGGAGTCATTGTACCACTTACATCTGTATTGTTATACTGTGGTTGATTATAAAAATCTTCCCAAGGATCTTTCCTTGAGTCAGCGAACTGAATATATGGTGTCATATTTAGAGTCGTACCCTGACATGACACCCCACCACCGTAGGTGTTAGTTACGTATGGACCTTGTAAAACTTGTATAGCTTGATTGGTCACCGAGCCAGATGAGTTAGCTATTGGATTAGCAGTTGCCGATACACCACCAACACCTTGAGCTAGTGCTCCCATAGGCAAAGAATTAAGTCCGAGAAGTGCTGCGGCTACTGCGTAAACACGCTTGTTGTGTCTGTGACGGACTGGATTGCGGTGACTCTTTGTATGAGGGTCTGGTTGGTGAGCCCTGGTCCTTGATAACTCTGGGTAAATTGAAATGCTGCACCTGGAGTCGTCTGTGTGAAGTTGCTTTGACTGGAGAAGTCTAGTGCATCGTGAGAAGAAGTCACGCTTCCTGTCACCATGTCTCCATTGGTTCCGACGCTTGGCTCGATTGTTACCGTTGATGTGTTCACATTGGGGTTGAGGGGTTCTCCATTGTTGGAAACGCCTACCCCAGTCACGCTGTATTCCCATCCTGTCCTATAATCAATTGAGTTTATTGTTTCTGTTATTGTAGATTCGGTTTCTGTATGGCTCGTCATCGAGCCCTGCTGAAAGTTGGGGACCACTGGCACTGCTCTTGCAGCACCAGTACTACCTAACAATATTAATATAGGTATAAGTCTCTTCATGACCTACATTCCTAGTTCATTTCCAGCTCTGTAACGAATTGTCCCGTAGCTGTAGTGCCAGCCCCACCAGCCGTTACGGTCAGGGCACCCTGCGAAGTCACAGTTCCTGCAAGGGATCCAGCGGTTCCAGCACCAGTAGACAATTGGTTACTCAATGCACTAACAGCACCTACTGAAGGAGCAGATGTTACTAGAGCATCACCTTGAGTGAACGCAGTAGAGAAGCTGAATGCCTCACCTGGATCGTCTTGTACAGCACTAATAGTACCAGGACCATAGACACCGCTACTAATAGCACCAGCACTCACTGTGTTGGCAGTCGTTCCATCAGTTGTGTCTACATTATTACCAGAAATACTATAGGAATTACCTACTCGCTGCATTTGAGTTGCAGCAGCATTAACTGTCAGCTGAACACTGGATGTAAATCTAGATGTTAGATCTGCTCTCGCTGGACTAGATACTATTCCTAGGCTTGCAAGCATAACAAAAGGAATAAATTTTCTCATTTCGTTTGAACACACGATTGCTGATAGTATTTATAGGGATAAATTCTTAAATCGTTCGTATTCTTTAAGAATTTCTTTTCCACCTCCAGAAAATCCTTGACTAATGTAGTAATCACAGAACTCATATAAACCTGAAGAAATTGTGAAACCATTAGTTGCAAAGAATGCTAGGAGGTACCTTCTTTTTTCTAGTGTGTCAGAGGTGACACTCGGACTCGTCATAATTTTGATCCATGAAAGTGGTTAATCTTTTTTGTAGGTGGTCGTATTCCTCCCACATAAATTCTGATCCTGTTTGGTCTTTGTAGACCTTGCATGCTGTAATCAACCGTGCGATGTCATGCTCGTGCAGTCTGTACATTGTAGTAACGATTACTTAATTAATTATTTATCTTGACACCATAAGAGTTAAGTGATACTATATATACTGTTCTAGAGGATGTGAATGCTAGTGCTTCGGACAGGAGTTCGACTCTCCTCACCTCCATGCCGAGGGGGTGCCAAGGTTTCGACGGGGTTCCAAGGTCATATCTGTTGACGGGACACACAACACAAACGGCAAAACCGTTGAACCTGCAGCGAATAACATCGTTGCATTCTCTCGCAGCCGCCAATTGGTCGCTGCCTAAATGGGAGATCGGGGTTAAGTCAGCCTTGTTACCCAAATAACTACGTGGGGGTGGAAGTCCCCCTTTAAACTGTCGTGTTAAATAGATGACCTCAAAAGACGAGCAAATTTTATTGGAGATCAAGAGGATAGTAGAAGATGTTAGAGATCAGATGCAAGAGTTGCGGCAAGGAATTGGTTTCACACCCAACCCAACTGAAGAGTTGCGGTTGTCCGAATCTTACGAGCATCCGTGGGACAAACATATCAGGGAACAATCTAGATCAGATAGAAATCTTGCGTGACGGTAAGGAGCCTCGTAATAATGTGTTATCAAATGAAGACCTACAGTACCAAGAACAACGTAAAAAGCGTAAAATACGTAAACTAGACTTTGAAATAAGATGAAACTTTTTCTAGACACTGCATCCATGGAGGATATAGCAACCCGTTATGAGACTGGGTTGATTGCTGGTATCACAACTAACCCTACTCTAGTAAAGAAGAGTGGTGTTGATTATCATGGATTCATTGCCACTTGTTGTGAAGCATTTCCTGAATTGGAAAGTGTTTCTGCTGAAGTAAGTGGTGAAACTGCTGATGAAATGATAGCAGAGGCAGAAACATATATCCCTATGGGACCTGCTGTTACTATCAAAGTACCATTAAACAGAGAAGGATTGATAGCATGTAAGAGATTACGTGAACGTGACATTAAAGTAAATGTTACATTATGTTTTGCTACAGATCAAGCAATACTTACTGGTCTTGCTGGTGCTACTTACATCAGTCCATTCGTAGGACGTATGGATGATAATTTGTTTGGTGGTATCGATTTGATTAGAAGTATTTCTCATTTGTATCAAGCAAATGGAGTACAAACCCAGATCCTTTCTGCTAGTATAAGAGATTCAGCATCAGTAGCACAGTCATTCCTTAATGGTGCTGATGTATGTACTATACCTGCTAAAGTATTTGATAAAATGTATACCAATGTTTTAACAGACGCTGGTCTAAATATTTTCAATGAAGATTTTAAGCAGATCAAATGAGGAATTTTACTGTGTATTCAAAGGAGGGATGTCCTTTCTGTGAAAAGATTATGGAGATCCTAAACGCATATGAATTTAATGCAGTAGAATATAAACTGGATGAACACTTCACTAAAGAAGCATTCTATCAACAGTTTGGAGACGGTGCTACCTTCCCTCAAGTAGTACTAAACAATGAAAACCTTGGTGGATGTCAAGATTCCATCAAGTATATGCAAGATAAGGAGATTTGTTGTAACGTATAAAGATCAAACAATAAAGGATCATCTCAAAAAATTAAGACAAATTAAGAGAGATCTAAAGAAAAATCCCAAAGGAACGCCATTGAGGAAACATGATAGAGATAACCAAAGAACAGTTCGAGGCAGACCAAGACAGGTGGATGGATCGAATTGAGAATGGAGAGGAGGTTTTGATACGTATGCCAGATGGTAAAGCGTTTGCTGCTCTCCCAGTTGATGAAGAAATTGAAAAGATGATTGACATTATGCCTGAACTAGGGTATGATGCTAGAACCAATTGGTAAAAGACTATGGCTTGTAAGACACACGAAAAGATTAAGGACGCTATTGAGGATGTAAGACATGCCTTGATTCATGCGTTAGAGAATAAGGAAGAGGATGTGGTAGGCACATTGTATGATGTGTATGGTCAGTTACGTAAACTTTCTGCTAGTAATGTCAGTACTGGAGATACTTTTATGAGTTTTGGTACTGATAATATTTCTATCGATAGTTCAAACTACGATGCATCACTCTATACTAATGCTGCTCAACCAGTAACATTTGGTTCCAGTATAGGTCAGGACTACATTAATTTTGGTGGGGAATCCGACAAAAATAATTAGGGGCTTGACAAATATCAAACCTTCTGGTATTATAAATATCGTTGAGGCATACGTGCTTCACAAAACTTAAAGTTTTCCAAAGGACTCGAAACAATCGTAACCCTGTGGTGAATGACAAAGATCCCATGTCGAGGGGTCTATCATCCGCAGGGTTTTTTCCTTGCGAGACACTTAACAACAAACATGTCTATTAAATCAACAATCGCTGCTGTTGCAGCATCTCCATTCCTTCTCGCTGGTGCAGCTTTTGCTGGTCCATATGTGAATGTCGAGAGCAACCTAACATATCCTGATGGAGATTATTCTTCTGCTGCTACCGATATCCATATTGGATATGAAGGTACAGTTAGCGAAGGAAAAATCGCTTACTTCGTACAAGGTGGTCCATCACTAGCACATACCGAGTCTACTGACGATACAGAAACAGAACTTTCTGGTAAGGTCGGTGCTTCTTATGGTGTTAACGAAGATCTCGCTCTTTATGGAGAAGTTTCTGGAGCAACTAACGGTGAAGACGCTTCTGGCGACAACATCGTTGACTGGGGTGCCAAGATTGGTGCCAAGTTTACTTTCTGATTCAGTAAGTAAATAACTTTAAAGGAGGGGTTGATCCCCTCCTTTTTTTATGCTATAATATATCCATGACACTATGGAAAAACTATAAGAGTATCCTTGATGAGATATTCCCTGAATTTGAATTCGAATCTCGCTGGTGCAATTGGAGTAACAGTGATGATCTGAATATGACTGCGGACATTTATTCAGGTGGAAGTTTTATTAAGTCCAGACGTGTAGATATCACAGATTATGGTAGGGGTGCACCAGTCTCTCCTATGTGTATTCGTACTGATATCTACAACAATGTGATCTATCCCAAGACAGGACATAATCTTCCTTGCTTTGGGATGGATCTTATGGGATTCTTTGAGAAGAAAGTCATCATTGTATTTGACTTTCAACATCCTGTGGAGAAGCATCTATTCTCTGTCCCTGGTTTACCTAAAGCAGAGAAAGATTATAGGTTCTTTGAGATGGGTAATCATTTCTCGGAGAATATATTTGTAAGGTACTGTACCTTTAGCGAGGTGGATAATTATCTACCAGAATTCAGACAGTACTTGGAAGTCTATCGTAAGATGGTGGATGACGCACAACCTACTGGAAATGATGTCAGTTCTTATAAAGATTTCGATATATACATGAAGAAATTAGACCCTATACTAGGGTATCTTTCTAATAAGTTCGGTAAAGATAAAGCTAACCGAATGATGGATGAGTTCTTTTTTCCTTACGCCAATGAAAACAGCAGGTGAGGTAGCAGGTCATCCATTATGGATGCTGCCAGTTATGTTACTAGCATTGCTAGTATTGATAGAAGGTCTTCACACTGCTGCTCATCTTCATCAGGAGATGGATGTACATGGAGTTTGTAGACAGAACAAAGAGTATATTGAGATGAAAGAACAGGAAGAAGACTGGTAATAAATAAACAAAACAATGGTATAAAATATGACAGATTCAGCCAACCCAGTGCCTGGTACAGACGTAACTGATACCAATCAGACTGGATTACATCAGGAAAACATTCCTGGATATGATCAAGGTAGTACACCTCCAGATACATATCCAGTAGACCCAGCATATGCAGCAGCATATCCTCCTGATGGAAGTGTTCCACCTGTTTATACTACAGGACCATCACCTGATCTAGGTGAAGTAACACATTTGTTACATGAAATTAATGCTAAATTAGATCATGCTTCTCAAGAGCATGAGCATTCTGCTGCTGGACATGATCCAATCTATGATGTACTTCATGTACTATGGGAGATCAAGTATACTATAGAGCAAGGACAACACCATCACCATGATGATACTGCTCAAGGTCCAGACCCAGTTCTAGATGCACTCACACGTATTGAAGATAAATTGAACAGAACTTTTAACAGTTGACATTGTTAATAAAACCTGATAGAATGAGGGCGTGGCTAAAAACCACGTCCTTTTTTAATAAATAGCAGAGTCTCTGTAATAGACTTATGACATATTCAGTTACATTTCGTAGTCCAGATGGTGAAGAGTCCACTTTCGAATGTGAAGGGGATCAGTATATTTTAGACGCTGCTGAAGAGGCAGGTCTTGATGCTCCATACTCATGTAGAGCAGGTGCTTGTAGTACATGTGCAGGTAAGGTAATAGAGGGTACGTTGAACAACGAGGAACAGAGTTTCCTTGATGAGGAACAATTAGAAGCAGGGTTCTCCCTTCTTTGTGTTGCTTATCCAGAATCAGATTGTGTTATAGAGACGGAACAGGAGGAAAAACTTTATTGAACACATGCCCGACAAAGACCAAAGAAAATCTGCAAAGAAGTTAATTAAAGCTGCGAAGAAACATCCCGAATGGTACACTGAATCAGACGTGAGATATGCTAAACTTATTAAGAGGATCAATAAAAAAATAGAGACATAGATAATGACTCCAGATAGACATGACATCCCAATCATAGGGGACTTTTATACTAAAGAGGAAGTCGATACTATGATTGCTGCTGCCCTAGAGGAGGCAAGAGCTATAGATGAGAAGTCTATGGCAGAGCATAACTTTAAGGCAACAATCATAAGTATGATTCTTGGATTCATTTGCCTGGCATTATTTGTTGACGGATTGTTAAGAATCTTGGGGATTATCCCTCCATTTATGGATTTAGATGTTAATGTGATCGATGATATTATAGATAAAGTTGAGAATGATATGATGCCTTTGATACAGGACACTGCTCAAAAGGCACAACGATATATACCTAGAAGATGAATGCTTTTACTGATACAATTTTTATATTAGTTTGGTTTGGTGCATTGGTATTTGGTATCAGACTCATGGCCAACGGATGGAGTCTTATGACAGAGCAACCAGAACAACCAAAAAAGAAACCGATCCATCCAGAGATGGCAGACGTTCCTGATGGTGAAGAGTTAATGGTGATTAATTTTGAAGAGTTAGATCCACCAAGACCAGAAGAAGAGATTGCAGATTGGTTTGATGGTGATAGGTCAAGATTTAAATTAGATTCTCCTGAATTGCATAATTTAGATCCTTTAAACAAGTCTCTCAAAGATAGGATAGATGAATTAAAGGATGATGATGATGACGATGATGGTGGTGCATTAGTTCCTGCTATAAGATGAAGTTAGGTGTCCTCTGTTCAGGTAACGGGACTAACTTCGAGAACATTGTGCGAACATGCAATAAGCATGAAGTTGTGTTAATGATTACTAACAAAAAAGATTGTGGTGCCACCAAGATAGCAGCAAAATTTGGTATACCATGTGCATGGAGTACAGATGAGAATTGGATGATCAATGAGATGAAGTGGGCAGGTGTTGATCTAGTTGTCCTTGCAGGATACATGAAGATAGTATCTAAACATTTCATTGATTCGTTTGATCACATTATAAATGTACATCCATCACTGCTACCCAAGTACAAGGGGTTACATGCAGTGGAACAGGCAATGGAGAGTGGAGATGAGGTCACTGGTTGTACTGTCCACCATGTCACCACAGAACTTGACGGAGGTGCTATAATCAGACAGTCAAAAGTTCCTATTCTACCTGACGATACTGTTGAATCATTGACAAGACGTATCCAGAGGGCAGAGTATTCACTTCTACCATACGTGATAGATAATTATGAAAGATGAAGATTGGGTTAAAGAAAATGGAGGGTATGAATGGACACCTGGAAGTCCATGGCCTTCTCCTGATGAACCAAGTACTAGAATTTCTAGAGCAGTACCAATAGATACTGAAGTTCTTAAGGCAGTCGTAAAAGAATGTGTGAAAGAAGCTTTACAAGAATGGGAATCTGGTGTAGAATACCTTCATAGTCCTACTGATCCTGAAGGGAGATATTTCTGCTCCAAACCAGACTGTGAGGGCGTTCGATATGGAGACTATAATGCCAAAGAAGCATCAGATTAAATCCTCACGTTACTATTGGTTCTGGGGTCTGTGTACAGTAGCAGTGTGTGCTGGTCAACTTTATGTTGGATCAGGTTATCGTAAGATGTCAAAATCTTTTGATAGAATAATGGATACTATAGTTATTACTATTGAAGATGAGTGGGGTCGTAGACCACCAAGACATCCTATGTTAATAGATCCACCGATGTTTGATCATTGGAAAGATAGTAGTGAATACGACGGATGACCATTAAAAAACCCCTGCTTGACAGGGGTTTTCTTTTTATTCTGTTTTAAGTAACGTGGACGATTTTAAACTAGTATCTCCTTACATATTCGTTTACATGAAGACTGGTCATCCTCACACTCAATTAGGCAGTCGTAGTAATCGTTAATTAAGTCGTCTTGTTCGACGTTAATGTCGTCTGAAACAGTATTCCAGTCTGCCAATTGATTAAATGACACAAGATTATGCATTTGTGATGGACCTCCTTTACTTCATTTTAGAGTGAACACATTACGACGAAAGTTTCGTTCATTGTTCTGTCCATAATTCTACTATTATATATGTGTTATATTGCTAACACTTGTCCACATCTTAACAAATATAAATGCCTACTCCTTTACCTACACCTGTATTTGAATTACTAGTCCTCGTACTGTTACTGATCTGGTTGTGGATTTTTATCTTGGGTTCGGATACCTCTAGGTAATTATACCTTGACAGGATTTAATATTTACTATATAATTATGTAATGTTTCTTTACATCCAATGATTACTACAGAAGACGGCAACAGACAAAACATGTTCGCTAAAGAGCCACAAGTAGAAGTATTAGACCCACAGGACCAATTACGTGAAGCAGAATTACTTAATGGTAGATTAGCAATGATAGGAATCATCGCAGGAATGGGTGCTATCCTAACAACAGGTCAGATTATACCTGGAATTCTTTAAAACTTAACAAAAGTATATAAATAATATCACGTATCGCTCACAACAATGTCTGATTTTCAGCTAGCATTATTGTTTCCTTACATTCCTTTTCTAGGATTGCTCATCGCTTTCGCTTTCGCCGACTTAATTCTTGGTGATGATGGAGACGATGATGATGAGGGTGGCGGTGGTATTATGACCCCCGTCTACGTACCCAATGGAGCATAATGTACCAAGCAATATTTCTTACATCAATGGCAGCATACGTTTACTTTAACGGAGCACAGTACGTCCTGCAATGACACAGATATTAATGAGTCCTTATAGGGACTTAATAGAATTTTGTTTCTTTGTCAGTATAGGAGTCACCGCTGGCTCCATTGGTGTGCTATAATATATAAAGTGGGAGGCAGTGAGTGCTCGTAAGTCCTCCCTTCATCCTACCCCTAACCAAGACCATGGGGATTCCTGTATCAGGATTAGTCTTATCATACAAGTACACAACGTTCTATTAACTATGACTACTCTTCAACGTAAGAGCAGCCCTCTCTATAATTGGAACGAGTTTTGTGCGTGGGTTACTTCTACGGACAATCGCTTATATGTTGGTTGGTTTGGAGTCTTAATGGTTCCATGTCTTCTAGCTGCAGCTACTTGTTTCATTATAGCGTTTATCGCTGCACCTCCTGTCGATATCGACGGGATCAGAGAGCCAGTAGCAGGTTCTCTATTATACGGTAACAACATCATCTCTGGTGCTGTTGTACCATCAAGTAATGCTATCGGTATGCACTTCTATCCCATCTGGGAAGCAGCTACTCTAGACGAGTGGTTGTATAATGGAGGACCATATCAGTTAGTTATTATGCATTTTCTCATTGGTATCTGTGCCTACATGGGTAGACAGTGGGAATTATCATACCGTTTAGGTATGCGTCCATGGATTTGTGTAGCATATAGTGCACCAGTTTCTGCTGCGTTCGCTATCTTCCTCATCTATCCATTCGGACAAGGATCATTCTCTGATGGTATGCCTCTAGGTATATCGGGAACATTTAACTTCATGTTTGTGTTCCAAGCAGAGCATAACATTCTGATGCACCCCTTCCATATGTTGGGTGTGATAGGTATGTTTGGTGGAGCACTCTTTAGTGCTATGCATGGTTCACTCGTTACATCTTCTCTAATCAGAGAGACAACCGAGAATGAATCACAGAACTATGGTTATAAGTTTGGTCAAGAAGAAGAGACCTACAACATCGTTGCTGCCCATGGATACTTCGGTAGATTAATCTTCCAGTATGCATCGTTCAACAACTCTCGTTCACTTCACTTCTTCCTAGCAGTCTTCCCTGTTGTTTGTGTATGGTTTACCTCTATGGGTATATCAACCATGGCATTCAACCTCAATGGATTCAACTTCAACCAGAGTATCCTAGATGCTCAAGGTAGAGTGGTTCCAACGTGGGCAGACGTTCTTAACCGTGCAAACCTAGGTATGGAAGTAATGCATGAGCGTAATGCTCACAACTTCCCACTAGACTTGGCTGCAATTCCTGAAGATGGATTGCCTACTCGTATTGCACTCACTGCTCCTGCTGTAGGTTAATGAAATTAAAACGACCATTGAAACACTGCAAATTATCCCAGATGAAATTCTTTTACTGGGATGAGTTGCCAAATGATGATGAGTCTGGTATAATAGGGGGGTCTAACGACCCCTCTTTTTTATGCATTTAATACTACCTTTTATTTGTATCATACTTATCTGTATGGTCATTGTGTATTCAGTTATTCAAAAATATAATCCTCATTGATATGGATATTAAAATCTACACTATACCTGGATGTCATTACTGTGATAAAGTTAAGGAACTATTTAATATAATTGGTGAACAATATTCACAGGTTATTATTGGTAGGGATCTTATGAAGTCCGAGTTTGATGTGGAGTTTCCTGCTGCTGCAGGATTTCCACATGTTATTATTGATGGTAAAGAGATTGGTAGTATGCAAAACACTGCCAAGTATCTGGTGGACAAAGGTTATGGTAAAAAGTTAAGACAAAGATGACAATTCCACGTAAAAATTCTACAGAGACCTCCATAAATAAAGGTGTGGAACTTATGTTAAGGAGGGCTGCTAAACGTAACTCAATGAGTCACGGTCTCAAAATACTGCAGACATTTGTTCTCTTTAAAAAGTTATTCACTATAAGAATAGAGTTCACTTGGGAGAATACTGATACAACTTAACATTGCAAGAGGTATGCCATGCCATCCACAGAAGTTTTATTCTTTTCAGGTGTTTCAATTATACTATCCTTAATCCTTGGTGTGATTATAGGGTGGGTAGCAAATGATTTTCTTTATAATTTTATGCATACCAAGACTAACCTACCACAACATCCAGAGATGTATGATGAAAATGGTATGGTATTAAATGAAGAACTTCTATCAGTCAGATTCCTTGATGAAGATGAAGTTTATGAAGACGACGACTAAATAACTAAAATTATTATCCTTTGACCAATGAAACTATTGATATCTGAAGTACTACAAAAAGTACATAGTGCTAAAACAAAAGCAGAGAAAGTTAAACTCTTACAGAACAATAATACTAATGCTTTACGTGCATTGTTGATCGCAAATTTTGATGAGAGTATTGTATCACTGCTGCCTGAAGGTACAGTTCCTTATGAAAAGAACGATGCTCCTGTAGGTACAGAACATACAGTATTAGAACAAGAGTATCGTAAATTATATTTGTTCTTTAAAGGTGGATCATCTTCATTGAAGCAGTCTCAACGAGAGAATCTCTTCATCCAGATGCTAGAGGGTCTGTCAGAGGAGGAAGCAGAACTTTTGATCCTTGTTAAGGATAAAGCATTGAACAAGAAGTACAGAGTCACACGAGCATGTGTAGAGAAAGCATTTCCTAGTATCGAATGGGGTAATCGAGCATCATGAAGATCTTGTATGAGAATTGTCAACCAAAAGATGCTGAAGATAAGAAGTTACCCTATACATCATACCTTGTAGAATATCTCAAGGATGGTACTCTACATTATGATGTAGCAATGGGAGAGAAACAAGTAGATATCTTTGATCATTACTACGATAAGTACAAGGCAGGTTTACTTCGCATGGATCAGACTGGAGGACAGATGAATCCTATGCGTTGGAATGAGAGTATGTTAAACAAACCTACTCGTAAGACTAGAAAGAAGCCTTCAAAGGAGGAACCAGTAAAGGAAAAAAAGTCCGAGGAGGAAAAGGAATGAAAGGGATAAGGTTATCACCTGACGTTGACTACCTTGCCATGGAGGATGAAGAAGGTCCTATTGGTATCCTCATCATGCATAGTACTGGAGAGATTGTAACTATAGAAGACAAGAGTGACTTTGTATATTGGTATGAAAAATTAACTAATGCAACTGACAACGATACCTGAAGATCAAGTAGTAATTACTGATACTTATCCACATTATAAATCTTTAAATAAAAGACTGTTAAAGTATGCAGATTCTTGTGACTATGATATGTCATACAAGACTAACATCTGGGGTAAACATACTGGATGGCATGTTGATTCTCCAGAGATAGTAGTTGTACATAGATGGATTAAGACATGTATCATAAGATACTTGAAGGTGACAGAAGATTTTTGGCGTGATGTTGGATGGGGTTTCCTAGAGACATGGTTCTCTCGCTACGATGAAGGAGATTATGCTAGAGATCATAAACATTTTCCTTACATGTTTGGTTGGGTTTACTTTGTACAGACACCACCAGGTTCATCTCCATTAGTTTTTACTTATAGTAAGACACGTATGCCACCTGAAGCAGGTAAGATAGTTATATTTCCTGCTCATATGAGACACAGTGTACCAAGAAACTATTGTAAAGACAGAGTAGTATTAGCAGGCAACATAGGACATTCACCTTACCAGAATAGGAAATGATATCAACAAAGTATAGACTAGAATTAACTGACATCTGTTGTAGAATGATTACAACTGATGGAGTACCAGTTACTCTCGAAGAAAGAATCTGGATGACAAAATTGTGTGATCACAATCCACAAGCAAGAGACCTTGCAGCATCTATCTTGTGTCCTTATAAGGTAGAAGACAGAGATCATTAAGATATTATAAAATTGTAACAAAAGATACATAGGTACTTGCATAAATAATAATGTCATGCTATCATGACAATACGTTCAACCCATCAGGGTCGCAAGTAAGTCACGGAACGGTATCGTTCATCCTTTCGAGGACGCAAATGACTAAAGGAACGGGCCTTAAAATCCAACTACTTTAGGAGTTAATCCAATGTCACAAGTTACATATCGAGGTGTTAAGTACAACACCAATGACAAGAAGTCTTGTCAGAAGCAAGTTTCACAACTTGTTTATCGTGGTATTAAGCATGAGGAAACACGCACTGTTTGCTCTGCTGCTTGATTCATAACTTACTTACATATTACAAAGACCCCTCTTGACAGGGGTCTTTTTTTATAATATAATATAGTTGCTAAAAATAGATGTTACATATGAGAGAACAATTATTAACTGCAGTGATTGCTCACGCTAAAGGTGAGATCGCAAAGCACAGAGCAAACGTAGAAGTATATCTAGAACATCCTGCTGGTATTGGTGAGCATTCAGATATTACTGAAGCAATTCAACAAGAGTTAGATAAGATCGCTAGGTATCATGATCAGATTGAGGTCATTGAAAAGTATTTTAAAAAATGAAACCTGATAGGGAGAAATTAAAATTGATTGTGAGAAATCTTAAACTTCTTATAGATGCTTTAGAGTCTGAAGTTTTGTCTGATGTTGATGCTTACCGACCTAGTGATTACTTGGTTGGTGACGATGATGATGGGTACACAGACTGATGAGAATACTAGGATGGAGACCACCTCAAAGACCATGGTGGGTAAAAGAAATCATGCAGTACCCTAGACCTGTTAGGGTACAACTGGTACTGCTGTTAATCCTAACACTATCATCATGTACATCTACTGTGATACAAATAGGTTCATCATTGACACCATCATCTGATCATGCTATAATGTGTGAACAAAAATGAGTTTCTGATTCCATGATTTCTGAAAAATTTTTCCCGCCAAAAATTTACTGAAAAAGATGAAGCGTAAACCAAAGTTACGTGCTATTAAAAAAGCATTACGTAAACCAGATCTTTATTCAAATGAAGAGTATGATTATTTACTGTCTGGATTTTACAAAGAATTGGTCAGAGACGAGGTAAGGAAACAAACTATAAGGAGCAAAGGATTTGGTTATGTCGAAGGTGAAACTAGTATCGGTGACTCCGAAAGCGGAGGAGACGATGGGATATGTAGCGAGAGTATCGAACCCGAACAACCAGGAGAACCCGAAGGTAGCAGGTCTACTTAAGTATTGTATCAAACATCAGCACTGGTCTGTCTTTGAGCAGGCACACATGACTCTAGAGATTGAAACTACTAGAGGTATTGCTGCACAAGTCTTAAGACATAGATCCTTTACCTTCCAAGAATTTTCTCAAAGGTATGCTGATGTCTCATACATTAGAGAGAACATACCTTTGCCTGATCTACGTCGTCAAGATGATAAGAACAGACAAAATAGTATTGATGATCTAGATTCATCGAAGGTTCAAGAACTTAATAAAGAGATGAGAGAACACTTTGATAAGTCTATTGATCTCTATAAGAAGATGCTTCATGCTGGTGTTGCAAAAGAATGTGCAAGGTTTGTACTGCCTCTTGCTACGCCAACCCGTATCTATATGACAGGTTCATGTCGTTCATGGGTTCACTATATAGATCTACGTTCTGGGCATGGTACCCAACAAGAACACAAGGAGATTGCTGAAGCATGCCGTGAGGTATTCATTGAACAGTTTCCTATAGTATCAGAAGCATTGGAGTGGAATTAATGCCAACATATCCATTAATAAACAAGAAAACTGGAGAGAAACAAGAACTCTCTATGACTATGAAACAGTACGAGCAATGGTTGAAAGACAATCCTGATTGGCATAAAGATTGGCAAGCAGGAGTTGGTGGTGCTGTTGATACACAAGGTATTAATTGGAAGAATCAAATGAGTAAGACTCATCCAGAGTGGAATTCATTTATGAAGGAAGCATCTAAAAAGATCCCTGGAAATACTATTGACTGGTAACTATGCCTAGAAAAAGAAGGACTCCTACACCTGATTTGAATGGGATGACACCCAAACAGATGAAGCGTAAGAAACCTATTAACAATTCTAATTTTGTTTCTGTTCAACCTATAACAGAGAACCAAAAGAAGATGGTTGCTGACTATGAAAGTGGCAAGCATCTCTTTACTTATGGTTGTGCTGGTACAGGTAAAACATTCATGGCATTGTATCTTGCTTTACGTGATGTTCTTGATGAGAACACACCGTATGATAAGGTATACATTGTTAGATCATTGGTTGCTACTAGGGAGATAGGATTCTTACCTGGTACTCATGAAGATAAGGCAGACATATATCAAATACCATACAAAAATATGGTAAAATATATGTTCGAGATGCCTGATGATAATAGCTTCGAGATGTTATATGAAAATCTTAAACATCAAGAGACCATATCTTTCTGGTCTACATCATTCTTACGTGGTACAACTCTTGACAATGCTATTGTTATTGTTGATGAGTGTCAGAACCTACACTTCCATGAGTTGGATACTATCATGACTCGTGTTGGTCAAGATAGTAAGATTATATTCTGTGGTGATGCTGCACAGTCTGACTTGCAGAAGTCAGCAGAACGTACTGGCATCATCGATTTCCAAAGGATACTACAGAGTATGGATGAGTTCTCTCTTGTTGAATTTGGTATCGAAGATATCGTTAGGTCTGGTATCATTAAGTCATACATCATTGCAAAGATTAACCTAGGAATATAATATGTTTAAGCGTCTCTCCTATGAGGAATTAGATCTTCCCACTGAAATGGTGAATGGAAAGAGATACTATGTCAATCCTGAAACAGGTGAGAGGTATCCTTCTATCACTACTGTTATCAGTAACAATGCCAAGAAGCAGGCAGGTCTTGCCAAGTGGAGAGCAAGAGTAGGTAAGCAGAAAGCAGCAGCAATTACTTCCAAGTCTGCTCGACGTGGTACTAGGTATCACAAGTTGGTTGAAGACTATCTAGATGGAAAAGAATTAAACATTCTTGACCAAGCAAACAAGGAACAACCCTTGCCCTGGTTGATGTTTCATTCATCAGTTAAATCTATAGATAATATAAATAATATATACCTTCAAGAAGCTGCTCTGTATTCTGATGTCTTAAAGATAGCAGGACGAGTCGATTGTATAGCAGAGTACGAAGGAAAATTATCTATTATAGACTTTAAGACGAGCGCAAGACCAAAGGAAGAGTATCTATTATACGATTATTATGTACAAGAGACAGCATATGCATGTTGTTTTAAGGAACAGTATGGTCTTGATGTTGAACAATTAGTAACAATAGTTGCCTGTGAAAACGGAGACACACAGGTAAAAATTGTTTCCCCTAAAAAAGAATACCTTGTTACATTACAATCATACATTCAGGAGTACAACGAAAAACATGCCCGAACTGAAACTGGAGGATAAATTTATGACTGCTGCGAAATTTTCGCAGGAGGTAGAGAAGATTGCATCTGAAAATACTATGAATTATATTGATGCTATTGTACACTACTGTGAGAGCAATGAGATTGAGTTGGAATCCGTATCTAAATTAATTTCAAAACCATTAAAAGAAAAGCTTAAATATGATGCACAGAAGTTAAACTTCATTAAGAAAACATCAAGAGCAAAGTTGATACTAGTATGAACGAATTTTTTAAGTCTGAAATGGTACGTGGTGAGATGCAAGAGATGGCAGAACTACAACAGTTCTGTGTTCGATCTATTAACATGTTCCCAGCACTGTCACCAGAAAAGAAATTAGATTATTTTGTTAAGTTAAAACAACTCATCGAGAAGCAACAGATATTTTATGCTAGACTTAAGTTGTCTGATGATCCAGATGCAAAGATGCTACTGCAAAACCTTGCACAAGCAGCGTTAATGTTTGGTGCTGAACCAAATGATGATATCAATCAGATGTTCAAGAGTCTATTGCAAAAGATAGATGTAATGAAAAGTAAAGCAGAGGCAGATGTAGGTTGACTTGATCTTCTGCCCATGATATAATGTATCATATGACACAAGTCGTACAAGCCAAATCCAAAGAGGTAAATTCTAAAATGACATTCGCAGATCTAAAGCGCAAGTCCCAGACTAATTTTCAGTTCCTTCAAAAGGAATTAGAAAAGTCCAGCACTAATAATACTGGTGCCGACGAAAGACTCTGGAAGCCCGAACTTGATGCTACAGGCAACGGTTATGCTGTTATCCGTTTCCTACCTGCTCCCGATGGGGAGTCACTTCCATGGGCAAAGGTCTACTCACATGCCTTCCAGAGTACTGGTGGTTGGTTGATTGAGAACTGTCCCACCACTAATGGTGATCAGTGCCCAGTCTGTGCTGCCAATAACAAACTATGGAATAGTGGAGTAGAGTCTGATAAAGATACAGTTCGTCAGCGTAAGCGTAAACTGTCCTATTACTCTAACATCTATGTTGTTAGTGATCCAAAGCACCCAGAGAACGAGGGTAAGACCTTCTTGTATAAGTATGGCAAGAAGATCCATGATAAAATCCTCGCTGCTATGCAACCAGAATTCCAGGATGAAACTCCTGTGAATGTCTTTGATTTCTGGGAAGGTGCTAACTTTAAACTGAAGATCAAGACAGTTGCTGGTTTCTGGAACTATGATAGTTCTGAATTCACTGCACCTGCTGCACTATCACAAGATGATGATGCAATGGAAAACATCTGGAAGGATGCTTATAGTCTCGAAGCATTCACAGCTTCAGATCAGTTCAAATCCTATGAAGATCTTCAGAATCGTTTGAACACTGTACTTGGTGCAGCACCTGCTGTAACTCAAGCACAGGAAGAGGAGGAGTATCAACCAGTTCCTGTTGCCACATCATCTACTCCAGCAACGGGAGATGAAGACGATGCTCTGTCCTACTTCCAGAAGTTAGCAGAAGAGTAACAGAATCAAACAAGGGCATTGTCAATAAGTCCCCCCGTATGGTGGTAGGGCCTCCAGTAAGGAGGATATCCACCCAAGACCTCCTTCGGGAGGTCTTTTTTTATGTGAAGGAAAACAAAAGATACTCTTAAGAAAACGGGGTTTTGTGTGAAAAGTATGATAAATTACTATGAGGAATTCAAAACAAACAAATGTCTGGAGATTATTTTACACACAATGATAGGCAACCAATGCACTCTACTTTAAAGTGGACAGAGGATGGAGAACTATCGTCTCTTGACATGGATAGAATATTAACACTGCTAACAGATCAGACACAGATGGGACAGTCTAACCCACGTTGGAAGAATGGTAGTCCAATGCAGGACTAGACTCCAGTCTTTTTACTACGTTCTGATATGAAATCAGATGATAAATCGTATTGATTTTTCTCTGTAAATTCTGTGATGAATGCATCTAGATAGTCTTGCTTTAGTAAATATATTTCTCGTTTACTTTCGTTCTTTTCTATCTCATCCTGGTATACATTAACAGGTTCACACGCTTCTGATCCTGGTATGGTTAGTATTTGATTACCATCATAGTATGAGAAGGGTGTGTTGTAAAACTTTTCATCTACTTTCATACCACCTTCCAGTGCAATAATATCTTTAGTCATACCCGTTAGATCAGTGGTTGTTTTTTGACCACTCTTGATCTCACGGGTTTTGTAGTATAATATTGTAGCATAAGGATCATTGAAACTTCTCTCACAATACTTTCTTACACCTAGGTCTGTCCTTGGCCAATCGAACAGTGGGTTGATCACATTGTTAGTCAATAGTATAACCCAGTCAAGAAATGGATCACCATATGCTTTCTCTGCTACAGAGTCGGGCATCTCACCTTCTATCACTGCATATTTTTTGAAAGTGACTGTGTATGAGAACATGTCCTTGTTGATTTCAAATCTTCTGAAAAAATTCTTTGCAGTTAAGAATTGTGATTCAGTATAAGGAAACTTGATTGGTTTAACATCATACTCGATGTCTGGTACTAGAGAGAAATACATTTAGTATGATGCCTCATTGTGATTGAGATTAACTTCTTCAGAGAATACGAGTTTGAGTTCTTTGAATTGTACTGTTAGTGCAGTGGCAACAGGAGAACCATCTTCATATGTAGAGTAACTACCATCAGGTGTATAGTTTACGTTAACATTAGTGATAGCACATGGTTTAAACTGACTGACATACTTATTCAAACCATTTCCTTTCATGAAAGCAACCTTAACAATGTTTGGTATAGTTATTAATGATCCACTACCTGCGTTCATTCCTGGTAATTTTGTTTGTCCACCCCAGTTCGGTAGCATTGCTTTCTTTAATTGTTGACAAATTAATTTAATACTTTGTGCCTCACCTTTACTTCTTGCCATCATCTTAAAGTTTAAATTAAATCCTCTTAATTCTGGTGCTTCATACATTAATTCTACGTTTGGGTTTACAATAGTTCCTGATACACCACCCATTAGTTGATTGTTTGTTAGGTTACCACCACTAGCAAGGTTCATTATATCTTTAGTTAGTTCATAACCAGAATTTTTAAGACCAGCTCGTACCATCTCCCATGTATTTCCCCATGCTCTTTTAGGACCATCTTCCATTCCTATCATTCTTGCGATTGCTTGTTGACCCATACCAAATCCAGCAGCACCCCAGTTAGCACCATACTGTGCCTGAACATCTTCTGGCATGAATAGTATGATAGATTTATATCGTGTGTCTTTTGTCTTTGCTAGGTTGTCACCAACACTTGCATTGTAAGTATTATATTGTCCACTAGTTCCTCCTTCATTGTTACCTTTACCAGTTGAACCTTTTTGTTTATAACCTTTACCAAAGGGAGGATCGTACTTATAGAAATCTATAGAAACATAATCGGTATCACCTTGAATTTCAGCAGCATTTGGATAGCGAACAGTAGCACCTGATCCACCAATAGCAGTACCACGTCTTGGTTTCATAGCACCAAGATTTATAGTAAGATTATTTTCTTTGGAATCATTATTTTTATTATTATTCTCTTTAATCTTTGCAGATTCTTGAGCGTTTTTTATTTCACTGATGTCTATGTCTAGTGGTCCCATATCAGTAATCTTTTACTACTGCTTTTGCTTTCACTCTATCATTTTCTCGTTCTTTCATCTCTTCCCATACCAATTCTCTATCGTAAGGGAATT